>Ga0208242_100030_pt1 | contig 226747 bp, 211 predicted proteins | sample SubbioAug_CSW13A_FD_184825 | JGI IMG/M metagenome (GOLD analysis project Ga0208242, IMG submission 184825) | Serpentinite rock and fluid subsurface biosphere microbial communities from McLaughlin Reserve, California, USA - CR12Aug_CSW13A (SPAdes) | ecosystem: Environmental > Terrestrial > Deep... | reverse complement strand
CCAAGCTACGCGATGCGGCCCATGATCACAGGGCGATGCTGGAGCACAACCCCAGCGCGTCATGAGCTACTTCCAGGACCGCCACGTCCGCTATGCGGCTTAGGACTTCACAGGGCCGGATCAATAAGGCGATCGCTCTGACCGTACGGGGTCAGGTCGCCGATGACGTCAGTCAGGCGCGGCTCGAACGGGAGCTCACAGCAGCCATGAATCGATACCTTGAGGACCTGCACCATGGGCGCGACGATCCCCGGCTGATTCACCACGATTTCAAGGTTCAGCGCCGCCATCGTTTCAACGCAGCCACCGTCTTGCGGGACGCATTGGCGTCGCGCCGTCTGGCCGAGGCGGTGCGCGATACTGTGTCCCCCAGGTGCCGATGCATGAGCGTCTGCGTGATGCGCAACCACTATTGCCAGCTTTCGGATCACGCGGCGTGGAAGACCTCGCTGCCTTCGCTGCCGGCCGCGAACAGAGGCAAGGCGGGAAAGCTTGAGCCAGGGTTTTCTTGGGACGGACTTGACCTCCTGGCTCAGCGGCTGGCTCTTTTGGGAGACCTACCCATGTTGCTCCGTGCACCCCTGACATACGACGCTGCGCTTGTCGACGCCGTGAAGAGCTTTCAGCAACGCCACGGGCTGGATGTGGATGGCGTGATCGGCAAAGCGACGCTTGCGCAACTGGAGGTTGTACCGGCGGACCGCGTCAGACAGATCGGACTGGCGCTGGAGCGGTTGCGCTGGACGCCGTTTGACCAGGGTCCTCGCATGATTGTCATCAACATTCCAGAGTTCGTTTTGCGCGCCTACGAGTTGCGCGACGGCAGCATTCAGTTGCAGAATGAAATAAAAGTCATTGTCGGCAAGTCGACGCGCACGCGCACCCCACTGTTCGATGAGGATATGCGTTCATCGAGTTCAGTCCGTACTGGAATGTCCCGCCGTCGATTGCCCAAAGCGAGACCGTACCCCGTCTTCGGCGCGATCCTGGTTATTTGGAGCGGGAGGGATTTGAGTTTGTTGCGCCCAATGGCGCGGTGTACACCACGTCCAGCCCTGCAAGGCTGGCAGCCGTCATGGGCGGTCAGATGCGTATACGGCAGCGGTCAGGACCAAGAAATGCGCTGGGGGACGTCAAATTTATATTTCCCAACCATATGAATATCTTTCTGCACCACACCCCGTCGACCAGCCTCTTTGAGCGGGAGCGACGAGACTTCAGCCATGGCTGTATCTGGGTCGAGCAGCCAGTGGCGTTGGCAAAATTCGTGCTGGAGAATATGCCCGAATGGAGTGAAAAGCGGATTGTTGATGCCATGGGTGCCGGGGTCTCGTCGACCGTGCGCTTGGCTGAGCCTTTGTCCGTACTGATTGCCTATGGAACTGCACAGGTAAAAAACGGTCGTATCCACTTCTTGATGATATTTGCGGCTTGGATCGCCAGCTCTGCGCCGCTTTGCAGCAGCACCGTGGTATCACCTCAGCAATGAACCGAACCAAATGACAGAATCTCCATCTTCTCGCCGCCACTTCCTGCGTCAGGCCAGCACCTTGGCTGCGGCAGGTGTCCTGCCAACCCTTGCATCCCAGGCTCATGCTTCATACAAGGATTCCAAGCATCTTGCGTTGTTTCATACCCACACCCGTGAGAGCATCAATCTGATCTACGCCGTGGGAGAGCAGTACATCACCGATGCACTGGGTTCGCTCAACCTTTTTCTGCGCGACCACTACACCGGCAGCATTGGGCGAATGGATCCTCAAGTCTACGACCTGCTGCACCGGGTGCGCCTGCTCGTGGGCAGTGAGCGCTCTTTTGAGATCATTTCCGGTTATCGAGAACCCGCTACCAACCTTCGCCTTCGCACGACGCGTGGCGGTGGCGTGGCGAAACACAGCCTGCACACGGAGGGGCGCGCAATTGACGTGCGACTGCCAGGAACCTCTTTGTCCGATCTGCGTGATGCCGCTCTTTCGCTGCGTGCTGGCGGTGTTGGCTACTATCCGCGAGATCAGTTCGTGCACATCGATACGGGTCGCGTGCGAAGTTGGTGAGCCTGGGCGCCACCGGTCTATGGTGGTCCGAACGCCCGTGCCGGAGCAGACGACAGATTCACTCCGCAGTCACCCAATTTGAGGCTGCAAACGTCGGCGTTCACAGGGGGGCCCTGCGCAATTGAAGCGGTCAACGCCGGCTATTGGGGTCAATATCTCGAGGCCAAATAGGCCCTCGCTCCAGGCTTCCAGGGGCGGGGTCAGGATCAGGCGTTCACCAGCACCAGTTTGCCCTTGACCGAACGCGAGCCCATGATGGCGTAGGCCTTGTGGAGTTCGCTCATGGGCAGGGTCTGGTCGATCACGGGCTTGATCTGTCCTTTGCCGTACAGGGTCGCCAGCGTGTGCATCATGTCTGCGTTGGCCTTGGGTTCTCGCCGGGCAAAGTCGCCCCAGAACACGCCGACGATGCTGGCACCCTTGAGCAGGGTGAGGTTCAGCGGGAGGCTGGGAATGGGGCCGCTGGCAAAACCCACCACCAGGTATCGCCCGCGCCACGCGATGGAGCGGAACGCGGGTTCGGCGAAGTCACCACCCACCGGGTCGTAAATCACGTCCGGGCCTTTGCCGTCGGTGGCGGCCTTGATGGCGTCGCGCAGGCCTTCTTTTGGTGTGTGCACGCTGTAGTTGATGGTGGCATCAGCCCCCAGTTGGCGGCACAGTGCGCACTTTTCTTCGCTGGATGCCGCTGCAATCACGCGAGCGCCCGCCGCCTTGGCAATTTGAATGGCTGCCGTGCCTACACCGCCGGCCGCGCCCAGTATCAGCACGGTTTCGCCGGCTTTCAGGGCGGCGCGGTCCATCAGGGCGTGCCACGAGGTGGCGTAAATCATGATGAAGGCCGCAGCGTCCACCGCCGGGAAGCCGGCCGGCAGCGGCATGCACAGCGCGGCGGGCGCCAGCGTGTGTGTGCCAAAGCCGCCGGTGCCGCTCAGGCAGGCCACGCTCTGGCCCACCTGCAGATGCTTCACACCCTCGCCCACGGCGCGCACCACGCCTGCGTATTCCGAGCCCGGCACAAAGGGCAGGGCAGGCTTCATTTGGTATTTGTTTTGCACGATCAACAGGTCGGGAAAGTTCAGGCTGGCGGCCTGAATCTCGATCAGCACCTCGCCCGCCTTGGGTTCGGGGGTGGGCAGTTCTGTCCAGGTCAGGGCTTCTACGCCCACTGGGTTTTCGCACAGCCAGGCTTGCATGGGGGTGTTCCTCGTTGGGTTCGGTTAAAACGGCCCATGATAGGCACGCTGGCGCGCGCCAGGTCATCGGGAAAGCCCTTTGGTTGTCCCTCGCGTGACGCCCGTGTGTCGGCCTGGTGGCCGTGGGTCTTGCGGTCTTGCCGTTCCGGCTGACGAAGGCTTCAGCACCTAAAATCATGCTCATGAAAATACTCATCTCCAACGACGATGGATACCAGGCACCTGGCATCGTGGCCCTCTATGAGGCCATCAAGGGCCTGCCCGGCGTCGAGGTTGAGGTGGTGGCGCCCGAGCACAACAACAGTGCCAAGTCCAACGCGCTGACGCTGCACTCTCCCTTGTATGTGCACACGGCCCACAACGGTTTTCGGTATGTCAATGGCACCCCGGCCGACTGTGTCCACATCGCGCTGACCGGGTTGTTGGGTTACCGCCCCGATCTGGTGGTTTCGGGCATCAACAACGGCGCCAATATGGGCGACGACACCATTTACTCCGGCACCGTGGGCGCGGCCATGGAAGGCTACCTGTTTGGCATTCCGGCGATTGCATTTTCTCAGGCCGAAAAGGGCTGGGCCCATCTGGATGCGGCGGCACAAAAAGCTGCGCAACTGGTGCGCCAACTCATGCCTTCGCTGCCTGAAGTGGCTCACCGCGGCGCTCCCTGGCTGCTCAACGTCAACATCCCCAACCGGCCGCTGGCCGACATCAAGGGCTTCAAGGTCGCACGCCTCGGGCGCCGCCATGCGGCCGAACAGGTGATCTCGCAGGTCAACCCGCGGGGGGACACCATGTACTGGATCGGCAGCGCTGGTGCCGCCAAAGACGATGCCGATGGCACCGACTTTCATGCCGCTGCACAGGGCTATGCCACCATCACGCCGCTACAGGTCGATCTGACCGACCACGATCGATTGCCCTATTGGGTGCCCACGGCGGCGCTGTTGTCGGGTCCTGCCGAGTCCCACCCTGCGGCCGGAGCGCCGGCATGAAGCGCAATCTGCCGGTGTCCATCCCATCGGCCAACCCCCCCCGCCCGCGGCCCAGCTTTCCGGCCAATCTGTCGTCCAGCGTCCAGCCCGTGGTGGGAAAGAGCCACGGCGGGTCTGCGCCCAAAGCTTCTGTCGTGGCTGGGGTGGCATCTGCTGGGGAGAAGCTGCCGCGTGCCAGCGCCCAGCGTCCGGCTGTATCCAGCGGCATGGGCATGGATTCGCAAGCGGTGCGTGCCGCCATGGTTCGAAAGTTGCAAGCGCAAGGCCTTGCGCATCCGGCGGTTCTCGCGGCGCTGAGTTCGGTCGAGCGCCACCGTTTTGTCGACTCGGCCCTGGCCAACCAAGCCTATGAAGACACCAGCCTGCCGATTGGCCTGGGGCAGACGATCTCCAAGCCCAACGTGGTCGCACGCATGCTGGAGTTGATGTGTCAGGGGCGTACCCAAAAGCTGGGTCGGGTGTTGGAGATTGGCACTGGCTGTGGTTACCAGGCGGCGTTGCTCAGCCATTTGGCTCGCGAGGTGTACAGCATCGAGCGACTGCGCGGGCTTCACGACCGTGCGCGTGAGAACCTTCGCTGGTTTCGTCTGTCCAATCTGCATCTCTTGTTCGGTGACGGCATGTTGGGCTACGCGCAAGGTGCGCCTTACGCCGCCATCATCGCGGCCGCTGGTGGGAACGATATTCCCCAGGTCTGGATCGACCAGTTGGCGGTGGGCGGTCGGTTGGTGGCGCCTGCCCGGACCGAAACGGGTCATCAAAACCTCGTGGTGATCGACAAGTCCGACACTGGCATCGTCCGTACGGTACTCGAACCCGTGCTGTTCGTTCCCCTAAAATCAGGTGTCGCATGATGTTCTGCCTGCTTTGGGTTGGGCTTATTTTTTTCTAAGGCGTGGTCACTGGCCGTGCCGGGTATCACAGGTGGGAGTTTTCATGAACAAGTTTACGAATCCGTTGCTGGATCACATGCCGCCTCAGGTCCTTCCGCGTTGGCGGGGCGCTGCGATGCTGACTGTGCTGGCCGCACTGGTGGTCACCACCGGTTGTTCCACGCGGCGACTGGCCCAGCCCGCACCAGTGGAGGACCGGTCTTCGGTTCGCGTGGATGTCAAGAGCCTGCCTGGCGCTGAAAATGCAGGAAAGCCGGGTTACTACACTGTGCGCCCCGGCGATACGCTGTTTCGCATTGCGCTGGACAGCGGTCAGTCCTGGCGCGATGTGCAGACCTGGAACAGCCTGAGCAACCCGAACGTGCTGGAAGTGGGTCAGGTGTTGCGCGTGGTTCCACCGGTCGGTGTCGCGCCGGTGGTGGTGGCTGGGGCTCCTGCGCCACTGACCGCTTCCACCTCGGCCGTTACCAGTCCCGGCTTGGTGGCGCGACCGCTAGCACCCGCCGGCACTGCAACTGTCATCACTTCGCCAGCCCCTGTTGCCGCACCAACTCCGGCGCCCGAACCGGCGGGTGCTGACGAGATCAACTTCGTGTGGCCCGCGCAGGGCGCGGTCGTGGCTACCTTTGACGAGGCCAAAAACAAGGGTGTGTCCATAGCAGGACGCGTGGGCGACCCGGTTCTGGCTGCGGCCGATGGCCGTGTGGTGTACGCCGGTGCCGGCTTGCGCGGCTACGGCAACCTGATCATTTTGAAACACAACAACACCTACCTCACGGCCTATGCGCACAACCAGGCTTTGCTGGTGCGCGAAGACCAGGCGGTCAAGCAGGGTCAGAAAATCGCCGAGATGGGCAGCAGCGACACCGATCGGATCAAGCTGCATTTCGAGGTACGCCGCCAAGGCAAGCCGGTGGATCCGCTCAACCACCTGCCCAAGCGTTGAGCTGGCTGGGCTGATCACAATGGCGGGCTGAACACCATGGGCTGGCCCGTCCTCGTTTTCGACATTGAGTCGATCCCGGACATTGCGGGGCTCCGCGCCTTGCGTGGCGAGCCCGGGGAGGCCACTGATGCGCAGGTTTATGCAGCTTGGCTGGCCGAGCGCAAGGAAAAGGGGCAAAGCGACTTCGTGCCGCTGCATCTGCAGCGCGTGCTGTGCATCAGCGTGGTGTTTAGGAACTCTGACGGTTTGCGTATTCACTCGTTTGTCGACCGCGATGACCAGAGCGAAGGCAAGGTCGTTCAGACTTTCTTTCATGCGGTTGAAAAACACATGCCGCAGCTGGTCAGCTGGAACGGCAGTGGTTTTGACTTGCCGGTGCTGCACTACCGCGGTTTGCGCCACGGTGTGGAAGCCAGCAAATACTGGGACATGGGTGAAGACGACCGCGAGTTCAAGTGGAACAACTACATCAGCCGCTACCACATGCGGCACCTCGACCTGATGGACTTGCTCGCCATGTACAACCCCAAGAACAATGCGCCGCTGGACGCCATGGCGAAGCTGTGCGGCTTTCCCGGCAAGCTCGGCATGGACGGCTCCCAGGTGTACGCCCAGTACCTGGCCGGGCAGACCGATGACATCCGGCGCTATTGCGAAACCGATGCGATGAACACCTATCTCGTTTATTGCCGTTTCCAGAAAATGCGCGGCGGGCTCACCGAGGCCGAATACGAGCAGGAAATAGTGCTGGTAAAGGCCACACTGGATCAACTCGCACCCACTGAGAGCCATTGGGACGAGTACCTCAAGGCCTGGGTCTGAGGCACTTCAAGGCTTTGCGCCTCTGAGACAATCGAGGCATGACCGCATCTACCCTGCACGAAAACAGCCTCCTCACCACCGCCAGCGACAACCCGCAGGTTATCCCCGCCGAAGCGCTGCCCCACGGCTGGCTTGCCGTCGAATCGTTGGACATTGACGCCCAGGGCATTGCCCGCCGGCCCGATGGCAAGGTCGTCTTCATTGAGGGCGCGTTACCGTTTGAAGTCGTCAGCACCAACATTCACCGCAAGAAAAATAACTGGGAAGCGGGCACCGTCACCGCCATCCACCGCGAATCATCGCAGCGCGTGCGCCCCGGTTGCCCCAACTTTGGCCTGCACGCCGGTGCCTGTGGTGGCTGCAAGATGCAGCACCTGCACGAAACCGCCCAGGTGGCAGTCAAGCAGCGGGTGTTGGAAGACAACCTGTGGCACTTGGGCAAGGTGAAAGCCGAAACCTTGCTGCGTCCCATTGAAGGCCCGGCCTGGGGCTACCGCTACCGGGCGCGGCTTTCGGTGCGCCATGTGCACAAAAAAGGCGAGGTGCTGATCGGCTTTCACGAGCGCAAGAGCCGCTATGTGGCCGACATGAAGGTGTGCCACGTGTTGCCGCCGCATGTCAGCGCCCTGTTGATGCCGTTGCGCGATCTCATTTTCGGCATGGACGCGCGCGAGACCTGCCCCCAAATTGAACTCGCCTGTGGCGACGACGTGACCGCGCTGGTGCTGCGTCACCTGGAGCCCTTGTCGGACGACGATCTGGCCCGTCTGCGGGCTTTTGGTCAGCAGCACGGCGTCCAGTGGTGGCTGCAAGCCAAAGGCCCCGACACCGTGAAGCTGCTCGACGAGGGCAGACCGGCGTTGTGCTACCGCCTGCCCGAATTTGGCATCACCATGCCCTTCAAACCGACCGATTTCACCCAGGTCAACCCGCACATCAACCGGGTGCTGGTCGCCCGCTCGCTGCGGCTGCTGGACGCGCAAAAGCAAGAGCGCGTGATCGACTGGTTTTGCGGACTCGGCAACTTCACGCTGCCCCTTGCGACCCAGGCCGGCGAAGTGCTGGGCATTGAAGGCAGCGAAGCGCTGGTGGCGCGCTCCCGCGACAACCTGGCGGGCAACCAGGTTGGGCGCCTGGCTCCCTTGGCGCCCACGGCGTTTGTGGCACGCAACCTGTTTGAAATGACACCAGCGCTGCTGGTGGCCGACGGCGCCGCCGACAAATGGCTGGTGGACCCACCACGCGAAGGCGCTTTTGCCTTGGCCAAGGCCTTGGCCGACCTGCACTTGCAGCCCGAGTTGCGTGGTGGCTGGACGCCCCCGAAGCGGATTGTGTATGTCAGTTGCAACCCCGCCACGTTGGCCCGCGACGCGGGGTTGCTGGTGCATCAGGCAGGTTACCGCTGCGTGGCGGCGGGCGTGGTCAACATGTTCCCGCACACGGCCCACGTGGAGAGCATGGCGGTGTTCGACCTCGACGAGAGCTGGGCGGTTGTCCGCGCCGGTTGAGCTCGGTTCACATGCTGGGGGCGGGTGCGGGGCCTTGCCTCGAGCGTTCGGGTCGGGGCACCTCAATCCGCAGTTGCAAGGTTGACTCGGATGGTGCAGGCCCGATGGGCTTGCCGGCTATCTCGCTGCCGCTTGGCTGCCGGTTTCTTTTTTTCATCGGACCGGGCCGATGGCAGTCCTTGTTCTTTCTCCCCTCCAGCGCTGCGAGCAGGCGAAGAAAAAGGACCCGAAGGTCCATTTCCCTGTGCCGGGTGAATGGCTCAAGCAATCAGTCGCGCTCGCCGCCAAAAATACCCAGCAGTGCCAGCAGGCTCTGGAAAATGTTGAACAGGCTCAGGTACAGGCCCAGCGTGGCGCTGATGTAGTTGGTTTCACCGCCGTCCACAATGCGCTTCAGGTCGTACAGCAGGTACAGGCTGAACACGATGATGGCCAAGGTGGCAATGGCGGCCATACCGGCGGTGCTGCCCACGAAAATGTTCACGATGGCGCCCACCATGATGGCCAGCGCGCCCACAAACAGCCACTTGCCCATGCTCGACAGATCGCGCTTGATCACGGTGGACAGGTTGGCCATGACGAAGAACACGCCTGCGGTACCGCCAAAGGCAGTCATGATCAGGCTGGAGCCGTTGCTGAAGCCCAGCACGGCACCCAACATGCGCGACAGCATGAGTCCCATGAAGAAGGTGAAGGCCAGCAGCACGGGCACACCTGCCGCCGTGTTCTTGGTTTTCTCGATGGCAAACATGAAGCCAAAGGCGCCGCCCAGGAAAACGATCAGGCCCAACCCACCGCTCAGGCTGGCGGTGATGCCGGTGGCCACTCCGATCCAGGCACCCAGCACCGTGGGCAGCATGGACAGCGCGAGCAGCCAATAGGTGTTGCGCATCACCTTGTTGCGCTCGGCCGAAGAGGCGACGGTGGTACCGAAGCTGCCGCTGGTTTGAACGTGGTCGGTCATGGTGGTGATCTCCTTCATCATCTGACTTGATAAAACACACAGCTGCCAAACCCGAAGGTCAACAACACTTTTCAACATATTTTAGGGTGCCGGCTACCGAACAACACCGATGGGGCGAAAGCGCCTTTTTTCGTAAGGTCACTTGTGACCGCAAAGCGCTCAATGCACACAGTATCGTCGGAGTCTTGTGACTGAGCGTTTAAGCTCAGCGCTTTTCACATTGCATACGACTCAACAACCTGGGAAAAAGTTCATGAAAAACAAAGCTGTTCTCGAACTCGCTGATATCAAGCAGATGGCCGCCGCGGCCGAAGCCGAAGCGCTGGAAAACAAATGGGCCGTGACCATTGCCATCGTGGACGACGGCGGCCACCTGCTGTGGCTGCAGAGGCTGGACGGCGCCCCTGCCATTTCGTCGCACATTGCGCCCGCCAAAGCGCACACGGCCGCACTGGGTCAGCGCGAAAGCAAGGTTTATGAAGATGTGATCAACCAGGGCCGTGTGTCGTTCCTGAGTGCGCCCGCTGTGTCGGGCATGCTGGAAGGCGGCGTTCCCGTCATGAAAGGCGGCCAGTGCATCGGTGCGGTGGGCGTGAGCGGCGTGAAGTCGAGCGAAGACGCGCAGATCGCCCGTGCGGGCATTGCCGCACTCGGACTCTAAGCCGCAGGGGCGGCCGGCCCCTGAAAAAATGACTGGCTACCGAAAGCGCTCGAAGACGCTTTCCTGGCTGGCCAAAAAAACGACGCTGGAGCCTGTATAGGCGCCAGGTCGCCCCACGATCAAGTTGGGTTGTGCGCTGCTTGCCCAGTTGGTGCCGGGTGGCTCGACCTTACTTGGTAAGGATCAGCTTGCCAGCCCGTGTGCTTTGCAGACGGTACACAGTGCCGTTGTGCTCGATGATCACCGTCTTCTGCCCACGCAACAGGTCTTGGCTGGGCAGTGCGGTGGGTGCTGTCAAATCTGACTGCCCTGGGTCGGTAGACGCCGCCAACGGCTCATTCGTACCGTTCAAGTGGCTCATGCTGTGTGTCTTGTCTGGGGTGGCGCTTTGCATGGTTCACTGTCCTGCCGCTGCCGGCTCGGTGATGAAGCCAATCTTGCGCACACCGGCGCGCTGCGCGGCCGCCATGGCCAGGGCCACGCGCTCGTAGCGCACCGCTTTGTCGCCGCGAATGTGCAGTTCGGGTTGCGGGGACTGGCCCGCCGCCAGCCCCAGGCGGTTGGCCAGATCGGCGTCTTCCACCTTTTGCTCATTCCAGAAGTAGCTGCCATCAGCGTCGATCGCCAGGCGGATGTTCTCCGGTTTGTCCTGCACCTTTTCGTTGGTGGCTCTGGGCAGGTCGATGTTGACCGCGTGTTTGATCACCGGCACAGTGATGATGAAAATGATGAGCAGCACCAGCATGACGTCGATGAACGGGATCATGTTGATCTCGCCCAGCATGGCGTCGCTGTCTTCCTGGGTTCCAATGGCCATGGGTCGTGTCCTAGAGCGTTCAGGCTTTTTTCATGGGCAGCACCCTGGCGTCGCCACCCGCCGTGACGCGGGCACCGGTGACAAAGTAGGCGTGGAGGTCGTGCGCAAACCGGTTGAGCTTGTGAACGATGCCTTTGTTGCCGCGCAGCAGGGCGTTGTAGCCCAGCACCGCCGGAATGGCCACCAACAGCCCAAGGGCGGTCATGATCAGCGCCTCGCCAATGGGGCCGGCCACCTGGTCGATGCTGACCTGGCCCGCTGCACCGATGCCCAGCAAAGCGTGGTAAATGCCCCAGACGGTGCCGAACAAGCCCACAAAGGGCGCGGTGGAGGCCACCGAAGCCAGCACCGACAGGCCGCTCTGTGCGCGGGCCTGGAAGTCGTCCACGCTCTTGCGCAGCGAACGCTCCACCCAGTCGCTCACGTCCAGCGTGTCGTGCAACTGGCGCAGGGGGGGCGATCCGCTGTGGCCGTCTTTGTGCAGGATGTGGCGGGTGGCTTCGCGGCCTTCCATGGCCACAGCCCGAAACGGGTTGCCATCGGGCTCGCCGAGCTTGTTCAGGCCTTCGGCAAAGTCGGCGCTGTGCCAGAAGCCTTCAACGCCTTTGGCCTGGGCGCGTTGGGCGCGCTGGTCCAGTGCTTTCCACAAAATGATGATCCAGGTGGCGAGCGACATGAGCAGCAGCACCAGGGCGACGCTGCGGGTGACCCAGTCACCCTGCGTCCAGACGTGGGCCAGGCCCGAGGTGGCGAATTGCGTTTCCATGGTTTCAGACTCCGGGAGAAAGAGGGTTATTCAAGAACAAAACTGATGGGCACGTTGAACCACATGGCCTCGGCCACGCCGTTGCGCTTGCCTGGCGCGTAGCGCCATTTCAAAACCGTTTGCAGAGCGGTCTGGTCCAGTCGGTCGTAGCCGCTGGAGCTGCGAATTTCCGCTTTGCTGGCTGTGCCGTTGGCTTCAATGAACACGCGCACCACCACCCGGCCTTGTTCGCCCAGCCGCTTTGACAGTGGCGGGTAGGGCGGGCGCGGGTTGTTCAGGTACTCGGCGCTGCTGGATGGCAGCTCCACGCGGGGCGGCGCAGGCGGCGCCGCTGGGGCGGGGGGCGCAGGCGCTGGCTCGCTCACGGCGGCCAGCAAGTCAGGTGGTGCGGCGTCAGGCTCCGTGGCGCCCGTGGGTGCATCGGTTGGGGGCGAGACATGGGCTGTGGCCAAGGGCAGGGGTGCCGGGGCTGGCGCTGGTTTGGCTTGCTTGGGCGCTTGGCTCACCGGACGCACCTTCTCGCTGGGCGGGGCGGGCGGTGGCGGGGTGGTCTCGGGCTGTGGCGCCTCGATCAGGTCGGCCATCACCAGAACCGGCATCACCTGGACCGCGGCGCGGTGCAGCAAGCCACTTTGCAACGCCCACAGCCCAGCCACGTGAAAACCCAGCACCGCTGCAACGATGAGCAGGCGGCGCTGAACAGGGGAGCGTGGCGCGTGGAGAGGCATGGGGCTGGTGAAGGGCGCAAAGCTTGCGCTGGCGGCAGTCATAGTTTAGGCGTGCTGATAGGCGGCGTCAGGGAGTGTCGACACGCTTGGGGCTGTTGACCGGGCGCAAGACCCAACTCAGCGCCACGAGCAGGAGCATCAGACTGATTGCGAGCATGGTGAGACCAGTGGCCATGGCGGTTCCTTAGTGCGGGTGGGTAGACCTGATGGTGGCTGAATGAAAGTCATTCTACATGAGAGTGATTCTCATTAACTGCATTGAGCAGAACGAAACCCGTCTTCCAATCCACGGCACAGAGCAACGACCTGTCTGTTCGTGGGTGGGTCAAGCCAGTGTCAGGTGGGCGTCGGCCAGCGTTCGGCATCCCGTGAGCGCCATGGCCATCTCCAATTCATCACGCAACAACCGGATGACGTGGGCCACGCCGGTGGCGCCGGCGTTGGTGAGTCCGTACAAGATAGGGCGACCCACCAGCACCGCCGATGCACCCAGCGCCATGGCCTTGAGCACGTCGGTGCCCCGGCGGATGCCGCCGTCCACCAGCACCGGCACGTTGCCCTGCACAGCCCGCACCATCCGGGGCAGCAGGCGGGCGGTGGCAGGCACGGTGTCGAGCGTGCGCCCGCCATGGTTGGACACGATCACACCGGCCGCGCCGCAGCGCACGGCTTCCACCGCATCAGCCGGGTGGGTAATGCCTTTCAGCAGTACCGGCAGGTGGGTGATGGAGCGCAGCCAGACCACGTCGTCCCAGGTGGGGGCGTGGGCCAGCAAGCCGTCACACAAGGCGCTTTGCCCGGGTTGCAACAGGGCCTGGGAGGGCACGGGCATGCCTGCCAGGTTGGCTGCCGACACCTGGGCTGGCAGCACAAACCCGGCGCGGCGCTCGCGGTCGCGCACGCCCTGCACCGGTGCATCTACTGTCAGCACCAGCGCTTCGTAGCCTGCCGCTTCAGCGCGCTGAACCAGCGCGCGTGTAAAGCCGCGGTCGGGTTGAATGTAAAGCTGGAACCAGAGCGGTCCACGGTCGGCATCGGGCAGGTAGGTATGGGCCACGTCCTCCAGCCGGGTGCTGGCCTGGGTGCTCACCACCAGGCCCGCACCCAGCGCGGCAGCGGCCAGCGCGGTGGCGTGTTCCCCGTGCGGGTGCGCCAAGCCCTGGTGCGCCATGGGCGCCACCAAGATGGGGTGCGCCAGTGTGCGGCCCAGCAGCGGCACCCGGGAGTGGCCGCCCGCCAGCGGCCGCAGCACGCGGGGCAGCAGCTCCAGGGTTTGCCAGGCCAGCGCATTGGCCCGCAGCGTGGTTTCGTCGGCTGCGCCGCCATTGAAGTAGGCCCACACCGTCTCGGGCAGCAGCGTTTGGGCGTGCTGTTCGTGGTCAAGCAGGCTCACCAGCCCTTGAGGCAACGCACGGGCCATCGGGCTGTTGGGCTGATCTGCCGCTGAGCCCGGGTCGGTGTCGACCGGTTGCATGGGCGCACTCATGTGTCCGCCCACATGCGCAGCAGGTTGTGGTACGTGCCGGTCAGCGCCGTGGTCTCGGCGTTTTCGCCGTGCTGTTGGCGCAGCTTGAGCAGGTTCATGTCCAGGTCAAACAGCAGGCGGCGCTGTTCGTCGCTGCGCACCATGCTTTGAATCCAGAAAAAGCTCGCCAGGCGTTGCCCGCGCGTCACAGGCCGCACTTCGTGCAGGCTCGTGCCGGGGTAGAGCACGGCGCTGCCCGCCGGCAGCTTGAGGCTTTGTGCGCTGCAGGTGTCGTGCATGGTCAGTTCGCCGCCGTCGTAGTCGCCAGGTTCGCTCAGGAAGACGGTGCAGGACACGTCGGTCCGAACGCGCTCGGCGGTTTGCCGTGAATGCAAAATGGCGCCGTCGATGTGTGGCCCGTAGTGGTTGGCCTGCCCGCTGTAGCTGTTGAACAGCGGGTTGAATATTTTGTGAGGCAGGGCTGCCGAGAAAAACAGCGGGTCTGCTTGCACCGCTTGCAAGATCCGTTGCTGCAACCGGATGGCCAACGCACTGTCTTGTGCCAGTTGCTGGTTGTTCTTTTGGGTCACGGCCTGTCCACCCGCACTCGATGCGCCCGCGATCCAGGGCGCCTGTGGTCCCAGGTCGGCCCGAATCGACGCCAGTTCGTCGGCGTTCAAGAGGTTTTTGAGGACGAGGATCATGGTGCAGGTGGTGCAGGCCGTGAGGTCGAGGTGGGTTTAGAACAAGGTCTTCAGGCTGAACTGGACGCTGCGTGCAGTGCCCGGCACATAGAAGCCCCGGTACAGCGAGTCGGCATACAGCTTGTCGGTCAGGTTGGTCACGTTCAGCTTGACCGAGGTGCTGTCCGACACCGTGTATTCCACCATCGCGTCGGCGGTGGCAAAGGCCTTGGCCACCAGTGTGCGCTGGCCTTCAGGGTTTTGCTCGCCACGGTAGTTCAGGCCCGCGCCCACGCGCACCCGGGGCGTCACCCGGTAGGTGGTCCACAGGCTCGCGCTGTGCTTGGGCGTGAGCGCCGGGCGGTCGCCGGCCACTTGCGCACCCGTGCCTGCGGCGTTGGGCGCCACGTTGCTTTCGTCGATGCGGGCGCTGGGTATCCAGGTGTGGTTGTAAAAAATGTCCCATTTCGGGTTGATGCGGCCCGACAGGTTGAACTCCATCCCGGTGGCGTGACGCTTGCCCGAGAGCAGGTATTGCGTGGCAGCCGTGTCCGAATCGGTGTTGCGCTCGTTGAATTTCTCGGAACGAAACAGGGCCACGCCCAGGCTTGCACGGTCTTCAAACAGCTCGAACTTGCCGCCGATTTCGATGTTTCGGCTCTTCTCCGGTGGTGTGTTCGCCAGTTTGTCGTTGTTGCTCCCGGGTGCAAAGCTGCCCAGAGCAAACTGGTAGGTGTCGCCCGAGGTGTTGTACGAGGTACCGGCCGAGGCGTAGTAAGACGTGGTGGCACTGGGCTGGAACAGCACGCCCAGGCGCGGGCTCCACAAACCTTCGCTGATCTTCTTGCTGTTGCCCGCGGTGTCGCGGTAGGCGCCTTTGAACTTGTCGTAGCGCAGACCGCCCAGCAGCTTGAGCTCGCTGGTGATTTCCACGGTGTCTTGCAGGTACAAGCCAACGCCGCTGGCTTTGAACGCGTTGAGCGGCGCCTCGCCGCGCACCACGGTGCTGGCCGCGCCGTCGTTGGGTGTGCCCAAGGTGGTGGTCAGGCCGCTCGGTGCGCCGGCAAAACTGTTGTTGCGCTGTGCGTCTTCGTAAGACAGGTCCACACCCGCAATCAGGTGGTGCTTTTTGCCCAGCGCAGAAAACTGGTTGGTGTAGTCGCTCTGTATTTGTGTCAGGGCGCTGGTGCCCACGCGGCCCTTGGGCGTGCGGGTGATCACCGAGTTGCCATTGAGCGTGGCGGGCGACACGGCCAGACCATTGGGCTGTGCGCTGGCGCCGGCGAAGCGCACCACGCTGGCCCACAAGTCTCGTTCGTAGGTGCCGTGGCGCACCTGGGTCTTGATCTGGCTGTTTTGGTCAAAACGGTGCAGGTGGCTGAAGGTGGCGAAGGTGCTTTCGGTCTTCAGGTAGTCGCTGGCCAGGCCGTAGTAGTTGCTGGCGGGCAGGCTCGGCACGATCTCGTTGTTGACGATGAACCACGGGTGGTTGTAGAGCGGTGTGCCGTCTGTTTGCAGGTGGTACAGCCCCACGGAAAACTCGTCCTTCAGACCAATGCCCCAGCGGTAGGTGGGTGCAATGCCTTTTTTGTTCACGCTGGCGCCGTGGTTGTCGGCGTCGTGCGCCATCGCGTTGATGCGCAGCGCAGCGCCATCACCGGTCTTGATGTTGAAGTCCCCGGTCAACCGCACTTCCTTGCCGGCACCCACCGTCAGGTTCACATCGTGCTGGTCCATCAAAAAGGGTTGTTTGCTGACCTGGTTGACCACACCACCGGTCGAGCCCTTGCCAAACAGCATGGAAGCCGAGCCCTTGAGAATCTCGACCCGGTCGTGGTTGAAGGTGTCGCGCTCGATCAGCGGTGCGTCGCGCAGGCCGTCCACGTAAATGTCACCCGCCTGGCCCAGTGAAAAGCCGCGCAGGCGCACATCTTCCTCGCCGGTTTCCCCCGCCAGAAAGGTCACGCCGGCGGTGGTTTTCAGCACTTCGCGAAAGTCGTCCAGGTTGCGGTCGTTCAGCAGCATCTCGGTCATCACCGTGACCGACTGCGGAATGTCGCGCAGCGCTTGCTGGCCTTTGCCAATGGTGCTGTCGGTGGCACGCAGGTTGTTTTTGGACTGTGGCGTTTCAGCCTGTTCGCGCACCACCACGGTGGACAGCGTTTTTTCAGACGCAGCGGGTGCGGTTTGCGCCATGGCGCCCATGGAGCCTGCGAGCAACATGGCCCCCAGGGGGAGCAGGGCGGCGCTGCTTTTGGCCGCTGGCGGTTGGGTGGCGTGGTCGGGGTGGAGGACGGTGGCAGAGCGGGAACGTGTTTTCCGTTGGGACATGGTTGCGTTGGCAGTCGATTGGGTTTTCGGCTGGCTGGAACGCACGGCATGCGGCGCTTTGGCTGGCTGGAAGGGTGATTGTATATGAAATGAGAACGATTCGTAATAAGATGTATGGAGCCAGGGCGCTCAGTCGTCCAGAGGCCATGTGGCGCCAGCAGGCCGGGCAACGCAGTCCGTCCATCCATGCTGCAGAGCAACAAAATCTATGGGTCGGATAGAGACTATCAATAAACCCAATCAATAGATTCGGGCTATGATTGCGGCACTGCACCAAATCAACCCTGTTTGTTTTTATCGCTTTAACTTCAACCTCAACTTAGGAAACACCATGTCCCTGATCAACACCCTCTCCATCATCAACACGCAAGTTCAGCCGTTCAAGGCCCAGGCTTTCCAGCAAGGCAAGTTCATTGAAGTCACCGAAAAAAGCCTGCAAGGCAAGTGGTCGGTTCTGATCTTCATGCCCGCCGCCTTCACCTTCAACTGCCCAACCGAAGTCGAAGACGCTGCCGACAACTACGCCGAATTCCAAAAAGTGGGCGCCGAGGTGTACATCGTCACCACCGACACGCATTTCTCGCACAAGGTCTGGCACGAAACCTCGCCCGCCGTGGGCAAGGCCAAGTTCCCCCTGGTTGGCGACCCCACCCACCAGTTGACCCGTGGCTTCGGTGTTCACATTGAAGAAGAGGGCCTGGCGCTGCGCGGCACCTTCATCATCAACCCCGAAGGCGTGGTGAAGACCATGGAAGTGCACGACAACGCCATTGCCCGCGACGTCAAGGAAACCCTGCGCAAGCTCAAGGCGGCCCAGTTCGTCGCCAAGAACCCAGGCCAGGTGTGCCCTGCCAAGTGGAACGAAGGCGCCGAAACCCTGACCCCTTCGCTGGACCTGGTTGGCAAGATCTGATTCTGCCCATGCCCGCGCCGCGCCCTGCGGCGCGTCGCCTCCGCCAGGGGGCAGCACCTGCGGTCCGGCAAAGCCGGTGCTGCGGTGTTCTGGAACAAGACGCCTCGTTCCACCACCGGTTTTGATTCTCGTACCGCAGACCCATGGGCTTTGTTTCAAGGCCCATGCACCAGCGGCACTGGTTAGTGCGCCCATTTTTTGTTATTCAAGGAGTCCACCATGCTCGACACCAACCTCAAAGCCCAGTTGCAAGCCTATTTGGGCAAGCTGCAGCGCCCCATTCGCCTCATCGCCTCGCTCGACGGCGGCGCCAAGTCGCTGGAACTGCGTGGTCTGCTGGAAGACATCGCAAGCCTGTCTGACATGGTGACCCTGGACGACAGCGGCTCCGACGCACGCAAGCCCTCGTTTGTGATTGCCCGCGAAGGCCAAACCTCCGGCGTGCGCTTTGCGGCGATTCCGCTGGGTCACGAATTCACCTCGCTGGTGCTGGCCCTGCTGTGGACCGGCGGCCACCCACCTAAAGTGGAGCCCGAGGTGCTGGAACAAATCAAGGCGCTGGACGGTGAACACCGCTTCGAGGTGTACATGAGCCTGTCGTGCCACAACTGCCCCGACGTGGTGCAGGCCGCAGCACTCATGGCCATCTACAACCCCAAGGTGCAAACCGTGGTGATCGACGGCGGTCTGTTCCAGGAAGAAGTGAACCAGCGCCAGGTGATGGCCGTGCCCATGGTGTTCCAGAACGGCGAGCTGTTTGGCTCGGGCCGCATGACGCTGGAAGAGATCGTGGGCAAGCTCGACGCCAACGCCGGCGACCGCGACGCCGCCAAGCTCAACGCCAAAGACGCTTTTGACGTGTTGGTGGTGGGCGGTGGCCCCGCCGGTGCCGCGGCTGCGGTGTACGCTGCCCGCAAAGGCATTCGCGTGGGTGTGGCGGCCGAGCGCTTTGGCGGCCAGACCAACGACACCATGGCCATTGAAAACTACATTTCGGTGCTCGAGACCGACGGTCCCAAGTTCGCCGCAGCGCTGGAAGCCCAGGTGCGCCACTACGAGGTGGACATCATGAACCTGCAGCGAGCCGACAAGATCGTGCCCGCCACCGAAGCCGGCGGCCTGGTCACCGTGCACATGGCCAACGGCGGCGTGCTGCAGGCGCGCAGCGTGATCCTGTCCACTGGCGCGCGCTGGCGCAATGTGAACGTGCCCGGTGAGCAGGAATACAAAAACAAAGGCGTGGCCTACTGCCCGCACTGCGATGGCCCGCTGTTCAAGGGCAAGCGCGTGGCGGTCATCGGCGGCGGCAACTCCGGTGTCGAAGCCGCCATTGACCTGGCCGGTGTGGTTTCCCACGTCACGCTGATCGAATTTGCCGACGCCCTGAAGGCCGACGCGGTGCTGGTGAGCAAGCTCAAGAGCCTGCCCAACGTGGACATTCATGTGAACGCGCAGACCACCGAGATCACCGGCGCCGACGGCAAGGTGAACGGCCTGGGGTACAAAGACCGCGTCACCGGTGCCGACCACCATGTGGCCCTGGAAGGCGTGTTTGTGCAAATTGGCCTGGTGCCCAACACCGAATTCCTCAAGGGCACGGTTGAGCTGAGCCGGTTTGGTGAAATCGTGGTGGACGCCAAGGGCCACACCAACGTGCCCGGCGTGTTCGCTGCGGGCGACTGCACCACCGTGCCTTACAAGCAGATTGTGATCGCTGCCGGCGAGGGTTCCAAAGCCGCACTCAGTGCTTTCGATTACCTGATTCGCCAGCCAGTGGTGAACGCAGGCTCAACTGTCGAGGTTGCGTTGGCCTGAAAACCCAACGTGCTGACCAATGATTGAAAGGGCTTCGGGAAACCGAAGCCCTTTTTTTGGTGCGCCCAGCATGGGCGCACGCCTGCGGGTGCACGTCCCGCCGCAAGTGGACCAAGACGAGCGAAGCGAAGCGCAACTGCACGAGGGTGGGAGGGGCGAGGCCAGACGGCTTCCCCTGTCCCGATGTGGCGCCTGTCCAGCCTCGGGGTTCTGGCCGGTACCTGGCCAGCCGCGGCCATCCGGTTGCATGGGTCGCCTCATCGGCTGTCTGCTCTCTTTATCTATCTATTTGCTAGGGGCTTTCCCTAGGGCGAGCCCGGCGGGGGCCGATCAGCAATTTTGCTGTAAGAAAGCGGCTCCACAGTCGTGCCCGTAATGCCAGCGATCGCAGGGTTGAGGGCATGCAAAACGTGGCGGCGCAAGCCGTCGAAACAGCAAAAGCATCACTTTGAGGAGATGGCTTTCATGACAACTGATAGCAATGCAAAGGCCTACTGGTCGGCAACGCTTGGTCTGCTGACCAAGGTGTTGATCGTCTGGGCGCTGGTTTCTTACGGCGCAGGCATCCTGTTCGCCCCCATGCTCAACGGCATCCACCTCGGTGGCTACCCACTGGGCTTCTGGTTCGCCCAGCAGGGTTCCATCTACATCTTCATCATCTTGATCTTCTACTACGCAGTGAAGATGGGTCAGATCGACCGCAAGTTCGGCATGGACGAATAAAGACTGACCCACAGGACTACACATCATGGAACTTCAAACCCTCACCTACCTGGTCGTTGGTGCCAGCTTCGCGCTGTACCTCGGCATCGCCTTCTGGGCGCGCGCGGGCAGCACGTCCGAGTTTTACGTGGCCGGCGGCGGTGTGCACCCCGTGACCAACGGCATGGCCACCGCCGCTGACTGGATGTCGGCCGCGTCCTTCATCTCCATGGCGGGTCTCATTTCCAACATGGGCTACGGCGGCGCCGTGTTCCTGATGGGCTGGACCGGCGGCTACGTGTTGCTGGCCATGTTGCTGGCTCCGTACCTGCGCAAGTTTGGCAAGTTCACGGTGCCGGAATTCATCGGTGACCGTTATTACTCGTCCGTTGCCCGTACCGTGGCCGTGGTCTGCCTGCTGATCATCTGCGTGGTCTACATCGTGGGTCAGATGACCGGCGTGGGCATCACCTTCGCGCGTTTCCTGGGCGTGTCCGCCGATACGGGCATCTACATCGGCATGGCCATCGTCTTTGCCTACGCGGTGTTCGGTGGCATGAAGGGCATCACCTACACCCAGGTGGCCCAGTACATCGTGCTGATCATTGCCTACACGATTCCTGCGCTGTTCATCTCGCTGAACCTGACCGGCAACTTCATTCCCCAGTTGGGTCTGGGCTCTGACCTCGCCGGTACCGACGTGTCCCTGCTGTCCAAGCTCGACCAGGTGGTGACCGACCTGGGCTTTGCGCAGTACACCACCCAGGCCGCTGGTTCCACGCTGAACATGGTGTTCTTCACCATCTCGCTGATGATCGGTACCGCTGGTTTGCCACACGTGATCATTCGCTTCTTCACCGTGCCCAAAGTGGCTGACGCCCGTTACTCGGCTGGCTGGACGCTGATCTTCATCGCGTTGCTGTACACCGTGGCGCCTTCGGTCGGTGCCATGGCCCGCCTGAACCTGCACGGCACCTTCAATAGCAACGTCGGCATCGTCCAGAAGGCCGATGGCGGCATGGGCATCGACGCGGCTGTGGTCGCAGCCAAGCCCGACTTGTTCGCGCCCGAAGCCAGCATCAAGTACGAAGACCGTCCTGCTTGGGTGGCTCGTTGGGAAAAGACCGGTCTGCTGAAGTTCGAAGACAAGAACGGCGACGGCCGCATCCAGTACTACAACGACAAGACCAAGAACGAAGCCGTGATCGCCAAGGCAGAAGCCGCTGGCTGGAAGGGCAGCGAGCTGACCGTGAACGCCGACATCATCGTGCTGGCCAACCCGGAAATTGCACAGTTGCCCAACTGGGTGATCGCACTGGTTGCTGCAGGCGCCATGGCGGCTGCGCTGTCCACGGCTGCGGGTTTGCTGTTGGCTATCTCGTCCGCCATCTCGCACGACCTGATCAAGCGCACTTTTGTGCCTGACATGAGCGAGAAAAACGAACTGATGGCAGGCAAGATCTCCATGGTGTTTGCCATCATCCTGGCCGGTTACCTGGGTCTGAACCCACCGGGCTTCGCGGCGGCAACGGTGGCCCTGGCCTTCGGTCTGGCCGCTTCCTCGCTGTTCCCCGCGATCATGATGGGCATTTTCACCAAGACCATCACCGACAAGGGCGCCATCGCCGGCATGATCTCCGGCATGTTCGTGACCGCGTTCTATGTGTTCGCCCACCACGGTATCTTCTTCATCAAGGGTACCGAGTACGTGGAACTGATCGGTGGCCCGAACAGCTTCTTCGGTCTGACCCCAGCTGCTTTCGGCACCGTGGGCGCGATCGTGAACTTCGTGGTCGCCTTCCTGGTCAGCAAAGTCTCTGGCACCGTGCCGCAGCACGTGCAAGAGATGGTCGAGTCGGTCCGCATCCCCAGGGGAGCGGGTGCCGCTGCCGCGGGCCACTGATGGCTTAAGATGAGCGCCGGGGCTTCGTCCACCGGTGCCCATTGATCAAAACCCCGCTGCACCCGTGGCGGGGTTTTTTTTCAGGCTTGCCCGATGGGCAGGCTGTTCTGCACAATGCCATCCCGAGGGGTGGGTTGTGCAGAGTTACTTTTGTTCGTGATGGATCTGACTGTGGGATCACTGCATGTTGAGCGTTAATTTGTTCCCTGTTTTTTTCCTGTTGGCGCTGTTTCCGGTGGCCTTCTTCTGGTTTCGCAGGGTTTACCGCATTTTGGTGAAGCGTGACTTTTCGGAGGTGGCGCTGAAAAAGGGCCTGCCGCCCCCGAATGCTGAAAAGTACGCACCTTACGAGATGGTGATCAACCTGATCGCGGGCACCGTGATCGTGGGGGTGATCATGGCCGTGTTGTTCGGACTCCTGGAGTACCAAGCCTGGATTGCTGTGGCCGGATCTACTTTGTGGATCAAGTTGTTTGCTTCATTCGCGCTGGGCCGCCAGGCGCACGGTCTGGGCCCCAAGACCAAGTCTGAAGGGAACCAGGAGCCCCGGTAGGCCAGGCCACCAGGAGCGCCTGCTGTGCTGTGCCGGGCGCTCAGTACACCAGCCGATCCGGTTGTATTTCCTGCAGGATCGTGGTGGCGATCTCTTCGATCGACTTGGTGGTGGTGGACAGCCAGCGAATGCCTTCGCGGCGCATCATGCCCTCGGCCTCGCTGATCTCCATGCGGCAGTTTTCCAGGCTGGCGTAGCGCGAATTGGGGCGGCGTTCGTTGCGGATTTCGCTCAGGCGCTCGGGTGCAATCGTGAGGCCGAAGATTTTTTTGCGGTGGGGCACGAGCGCCGGCGGGAGAGCGCGGCGCTCGAAGTCTTCAGGAATGAGCGGGTAGTTTGACGCCTTCAGCCCGTACTGCATGGCCAGGTAGAGCGATGTGGGGGTTTTGCCGCTGCGGCTCACCCCCACCAGAATCACGTCGGAGCCCTGCAGGTCGCGGTGGCTCTGGCCGTCATCGTGGGCCAGCGAGAAGTTGATGGCTTCGATCCGGTCGTTGTAGGCTTGACTTTTGGAGGCGTCGGAAAAACGCCCCACCCGGTGGTTGGATTTGATGCCGAGTTCCGCTTCCAGGGGTTCAACAAAGGTGCCGAACATGTCCAGCAGCATGCCCTGGCAGGTTTCTTTCACCACGCGCAACACATCCATGTTGACCACGGTGGTGAACACCAGCGGCCGTTTGCCCTCCACCTCGGCCGTGTGGTTGATCTGCCGTATGGCCTGGTGAGCCTTGTCCACGCTGTCAATGAAGGGCAGGCGCACCCGCCGAACCGGCGCTTCAAACTGCGCCAGGATGGCGTTGCCAAAGGTTTCGGCTGTGATGCCGGTGCCGTCAGAGATGAAAAAGACCGTTCGGTTGGGCATGGTGGTACCGGGCATGTGCAAAAGGGAGCTCAAAAGGATTGTGAAAAATTCAAATTCAGCCGTCGTGGCTTTCACGCGCCGGCAGGCGGGTCGCCGTCTCATCCGGGGCGTGCACCCTACAATCACGGGTGCTGGCTGCAGACCATTATCCTGGCTGCGGCCCCAGATTCAGCCCCGTTGCCCGGTGCCAGACCCACAACAGAATTACAGGTCTTGAGCTGGTGCGTGGAGCCCCCGGTTTTTTAACCTTGAGGAGTCTTTCCATGTCCAACCTGTTTGCCCCGACCGATCTGGTCGTGCCCTTCGAGCATCTCCGGATGACCGATGTGGATGTTGTGGGCGGCAAAAATGCCAGCCTGGGCGAAATGATCTCGCAGTTGCCCAGCGGCGTGAAAGTGCCCACCGGCTTTGCCACCACGGCCCATGCGTTTCGTGAATTTCTGCAGTTTGACGGTCTGACCGAGCGCATCAACGCGCGCCTGAATGCGCTGGACACCGAAGACGTGCGCGCGCTGGCCGAGGCCGGTGCCGAGATCCGCGCCATGGTGGAAAACCAGCCGTTTCCGGCCGACTTGGAAAAAGCCATTCGCGATGCGTTCGCCACGCTGGTGGGGGATAACGACAAAGCCACCTTCGCGGTGCGCTCCTCAGCCACGGCCGAGGACCTGCCCGACGCGTCGTTCGCCGGTCAGCAGGAGACTTTTTTGAACGTGCACGGCATTGACGAGGTGCTGCACAAGATGAAAGAGGTGTTCGCCAGCCTCTACAACGACCGAGCCATCAGCTACCGCGTGCACAAGGGTTTTGCCCACGCCGACGTGGCCCTGTCGGCCGGCGTGCAGCGCATGGTGCGCTCCGACACCGGCGCGGCCGGTGTGATGTTCACCATCGATACCGAATCGGGTTTTGAAGACGTGGTGTTCATCACCTCCAGCTACGGCCTTGGCGAAACGGTGGTGCAGGGCGCCGTGAACCCCGACGAGTTCTATGTGCACAAGCCCATGCTGAAGGCGGGCAAGCGCGCATTGATCCGCCGCAACCTGGGCAGCAAGCTGATCCAGATGACGTTTACCACCGCCGAAGAAAAGGCCAACGAGGGCGCGCTCAAGGGCAAGCTGGTGAAAACGGTGGATGTGCCGGTGGAGCAGCGCAACCGCTACAGCCTGAGCGACGCCGATGTGGAGCAACTCGCGCACTACGCGATGGTGATCGAGCAGCACTACGGCCGCCCGATGGACATTGAGTGGGGAAAGGACGGCAACGACGGGCAACTCTATATTTTGCAGGCCCGCCCTGAAACGGTGAAAAGCCAGTCGGCTGGCAAAACCGAGGTGCGGTACAGGCTCAAAGGCAAAGGCGCCGTGCTGGCTTCGGGCCGCGCCATTGGTCAAAAAGTGGGCACCGGCCCGGTGCGTCTGGTGAGGCACATCAGCGAGATGGACAAAGTGCAACCCGGTGACGTGCTGGTGACCGACATGACCGACCCGAACTGGGAACCGGTGATGAAGCGCGCCTCGGCCATCGTGACCAACCGCGGCGGGCGGACCTGCCACGCGGCCATCATTGCGCGCGAGCTGGGTATTCCCGCGGTGGTGGGCTGTGGCGATGCGACCGAGCAGCTGAAAGACGGCATGCTGGTCACGGTGAGCTGTGCCGAGGGTGACACGGGCAACATCTACGACGGCCTGCTGGAAACCGAGATCACCGAAGTGCAGCGCGGCACCATGCCCGAGGTGGATGTGAAGATCATGATGAACGTGGGCAACCCCCAGCTTGCGTTCGATTTCTGCCAGATTCCCAATGGTGGTGTAGGCCTCGCTCGCCTGGAATTCATCATCAACAACAACATCGGCGTGCACCCGAAGGCGATCCTGGACTACCCGAACATCGACACCGATCTGAAAAAAGCGGTGGAATCGGTGGCCCGGGGCCACGCTTCACCGCGTGCGTTTTATGTGGACAAGGTTGCCGAAGGTGTGGCGACCATCGCCTCGGCCTTCTGGCCCAAGCCGGTGATCGTGCGTTTGTCGGACTTCAAGTCCAACGAATATCGCAAGCTGGTGGGTGGCAGCCGCTACGAGCCTGATGAAGAAAACCCCATGCTGGGCTTTCGCGGCGCAGCGCGCTACATCAGTGACGACTTCCGCGAAGCCTTCGCCATGGAGTGCGAAGCGCTCAAGCGCGTGCGCGAAGATATGGGTCTGGATAACGTGCAGGTGATGGTGCCGTTCGTGCGCACGCTCGGACAGGCCCAACGCGTGACCGAACTGTTGGCCGAGAAGGGCCTCAAGCGTGGTGAGAACGACCTCAAGGTCATCATGATGTGCGAGATCCCGAGCAACGCGGTGCTGGCCACCGAGTTCCTGCAGTATTTTGATGGCTTCTCCATCGGATCGAATGACCTCACCCAGCTCACACTGGGCCTGGACCGCGACTCGGGCCTGGAGCTGCTGGCCAAGGACTTCGACGAGCGCGACCCCGCCGTCAAGGCCTTGCTCAAGCTCGCTATTGGCGCCTGCAAGGCACAGGGCAAGTACGTGGGTATTTGTGGCCAGGGTCCCAGCGACCACCCGGACTTTGCCCAGTGGCTGCGTGATGAAGGCATCAGTTCCATTTCGCTGAATCCCGATTCGGTGGTGGACACCTGGAAGTTGCTGGCATCGACCGCCAAGTAAGGCGCGGTTAGACCGGTAACGGTGCACAGCGGCGGGGTACAGCCCTTGCCGCTTTTTTGTTGCGCTGCAGCGTAAGGCGGCGGTCAGTGCCTGGCGCACAATCGTTCACAAGGTGCGCCCACGGTGCGCGCCCCACAACGAGGAGACACGCATGTTTGAAGGACTGGCCGCACAGCGTTTGGTGGCCCTGTTTTTCGCCGGCTGGGCGCTGCTGAACTTTCCTTTGCTCGCCCTGTGGGACCACGACGCCCGGGTCTGGGGCTTGCCCTTGTTTCCACTCGCGCTGTTTGTCCTCTGGGCGCTGCTGATTGCGGTGCTGGCCTGGGTGGTGGAGGGCGGTGCTTCTTCGCACCCATCTGTGCCCCACGAGCGCTTGGACTGACCCGATCGCACCACCATGTTGTCCGCCCCGCTCGTCATTGGCGTCTCGTTTGCCTACCTGTTGCTGCTGTTTGCGGTGGCCTATTTTGGCGACTGGCGGGCGGCTCAAGGGCGCTCGATCATTGCCAGCCCGTGGGTGTATGCCTTGTCGATGGCGGTGTATTGCACCGCCTGGACCTACTTTGGCAGCGTGGGCCGCGCGGCCAATTCCGGGGTGTGGTTCCTGCCGATCTACCTGGGCCCCATGCTGGCCATGATTTTGGCCTGGATGGTGGTGCGCAAGATGATCCGCATCGCCAAGACCTACCGCATCACCTCCATTGCCGACTTCATTGCCAGCCGTTACGGCAAGAGCCCGACCCTGGCCGGTCTGGTGACGCTGATCACGGTGGTGGGCATCGTGCCCTACATTGCATTGCAGCTCAAAGCCATTGCCAGCGGCTACGCGGTGCTCACCTCACCCCTGGGCCAGCCCGCGGTGCAAAGCGCCGACTGGTGGAGCGACAGCACGCTGTATGTGGCGCTGGCACTGGCGGGCTTCACAATCGTCTTTGGTGCCCGCCACCTGGACAGCACCGAGCGCCACGAGGGCATGGTGGCGGCGATTGCGTTCGAGTCGGTGGTGAAGCTGGTGGCGTTCATGGCCGTGGGCCTGTTTGTGAGCTTTGGCCTGTTTGCCAGCCCAGCCGCTTTGTTTGAGCAGGCCCACGCCGTGGAAGCGCTGCGCAACCTGCTGCAGTTTGGGCAGGGCCAACCTTTTCCCTACGCACAGTGGCTGGGCCTGACGCTGCTGGCCATGCTGTCGGTCATTTTTCTGCCGCGGCAATTTCAGGTGATGGTGGTGGAGAACGTGGACGAACAGCACCTGCGGCGCGCGGTGTGGGCGTTTCCGCTGTACCTGCTGCTGATCAACTTGTTTGTGCTGCCCATCGCCATTGGCGGCCTGCTGCATTTCGGCCCCGGTGTCATGGACCCGGAAACCTTCATCTTGTCGTTGCCGTTGTCACAGGGACAAAACGCTTTGGCCCTGTTTGCCTTTGTGGGTGGGTTGTCGGCGGCCACCGGCATGGTGATCGTGGAAGCCATCGCGGTGTCCACCATGGTGTGCAACGATCTGGTGATGCCCATTTTGCTGCGCATGCGGCGCTTCGGCGCGCGCGCCAGTGGTGATTTGACGGGCCTGCTGCTGGCTATTCGCCGCTTGGCCATTTTGGGCATTTTGTTGTTGGGCTACCTGTACTTTCACCTGGCTGGCGAGGCCTACGCACTGGTCAGCATCGGGCTGATCAGCTTTGCCGCCGTGGCGCAGTTTGCGCCAGCCATGCTGGGGGGCATGTACTGGAAGGGTGGCACACGCCACGGCGCGCTCACCGGTCTGTTGCTCGGCTTTGCGTTTTGGGTCTATACCTTGATGCTGCCCTCGCTGGCCAAGTCGGGCTGGCTGGCAGCCGACTTTCTGGAGCATGGGCCCTGGGGTCTGGTCTGGCTCAAGCCCGAAGCCTTTCTGGGTTTGGTGGGCTTGGACAATCTGAGCCATTCGCTGTTCTGGAGCTTGCTGGCCAACGTGGGCGGCTACGTCGGCGTGTCGCTGTGGCGCGCGCCTTCGGCCCGCGAAACCAGCCAGGCGTTGTTGTTTGTGGACGTGTTCAATCGCAAGGCCGGTGCGCGGCCGGTGTTCTGGCAGGGCCGCGCCAAGGTGTCGGCGCTGCTGCCGCTGGCGGGCCGGTTTCTGGGGGCCGAGCAGGCACAACGCCTGTTTGCCGACTACGCGCGCCGTGTGGGGGTGGCGGGCATTGACGCCATACCCGCAGATGCCCGCCTGGTGCAGTTTGTTGAAACCGAACTGACGGGTGCGATTGGCAGCGCGTCCGCACGGGTCATGGTGGCTTCGGTGGTGGAGGAAGAGCCTCTGGATCTGGACGATGTGATGCGCATCCTGGACGAAGCTTCCCAGTTGCGTGCCTATTCCCATGCGCTGGAAGAAAAGTCGCAGTCGCTGGAGCGGGCCACCGCCGAATTGCGTGAGGCCAATGAAAAACTGAAGAGTCTGGACCGCATGAAGGACGATTTCATGTCCTCGGTCACCCACGAATTGCGCACACCCTTGACTTCGATCAGGGCGCTCTCGGAGTTGATGCGCGACGATAGCGACATGGATCTGGCGCAGCGCCAGCAGTTTCTGGGCATCATCGTGGTGGAAGCTGAACGGCTGAGCCGGTTGGTGAGCCAGGTGCTGGACATGGCCAAAATTGAAGCCGGGCACGCCGAGTGGCACAACACCGAGGTGGACATGCGCGAGTTGCTGGAACAAGCCGCTGCCACCATGGGGGAAACCTGCCGGGAGCGCGGCGTGGCGTTGCAACTGGAGTTGCCCGCCATGGTGCGCCCGCTGTGGGCCGACGCGGACCGGATCACCCAGGTGGTGCTGAACCTGCTGTCCAACGCGGCCAAATACGCGCCGCGCGGCGCGGGGCGGGTGCAGATGCGCTTGAATGACGAGACGGATGGCATCACGGTGGAGGTTCAGGACAACGGACCGGGCCTTGCGCAGGATCAGCAGGCGATAGTGTTTGAGAAATTTCGTCAGGTGACGGGCGACGATCATTACCGCCCAGGCGGCACGGGTCTGGGCTTACCCATCAGCCGCCAGATCGTGGAGCATTTTGGCGGGCACATGTGGCTGCGGTCGAGCGCTGGGCAGGGCGCTGTATTTGGTTTCTTCTTGCCGCGACGCAACACCGGCACTGAAGGCCAGGTGAACGGCGCGTCTGACACACCAGCGACTTGAGTCCCGGGGGCCTGGGCGCAGCGCACAACAAACAGAGGAGCACAGGCATGAGCCAGAAAATACTGATTGCAGACGACGAGCCCAACATCCTGATCTCCCTGGAGTTCTTGATGAAGCGTGAAGGCTACGATGTGGTGGTGGCGCGCGATGGGCAGGAGGCGGTGGACGCGGTTCTGCGTGAGCGCCCGGCACTCGTGTTGTTGGACGTGATGATGCCCGTCAAGACCGGGTTTGATGTGTGCCACGAGGTGCGCGCCAACGAGGCCGTGCGCGACACACTCATTGTCATGCTCACCGCCAAGGGGCGGGACACCGATGTGGCCAAGGGTTTGGCCCTGGGCGCCAACGCCTACATGACCAAGCCGTTTTCAACCAAAGAACTGGTGCAAAAAGTGCGTGAGTTGCTGGGGTCGCCTGCATGAGCGCCCAGCAAAAAACCGACCGTCGGCTGTGGTGGTTGCTGGGTGTGGCGGCCGTGCTGTCGGTGGCCTGGCTGCTGGCCACCCTGGGCCTGGTGGGCTCTACACTGGAGCCGACGGAGCGCGCGACGGTTTGGGGCCTGCTCGGCGACCGGCTGGCTCTGATTTCCCTGACCTGGGGCGCGGGCATGGCGGCCATTGCCTGGGGACTCAAGCGCTGGTTTGACCATTGGGTGACGCCTTCAGTGCAGCTGGCGGAAGAAGCCCAGGTGCTGCTGAAAACCGATGTGGTGCGCGAACTGCGGCCCAAAGGCAATGTGGAAACCCGCGTGCTGGCCGATCTGTTCAACCAACTGGTGGGCCAGCGCGAGGCGCTGCGGCGCGAGATGGACAGCAAGGTACAAGAGGCTGCGCAGGGGATTGAGCAGGAAAAAAGCCGTTTGGCGGCGCTGATGTCCGAACTGACGCAAAGCGTGGTGGTGTGTAACCTGGATGGCCGCGTGCTGCTGTACAACAACCGCGCCCGCATGCAGTTTCGTGCGCTCTCGCAGGCGCCCGGCGTGGCTGGTGGTGCCGAGCTGATCGGTCTGGGCCGGTCAATCTACAGCGTGTTTGACCGCAAGCTGGTGGCCCATGCGTTGGAAAACATTCAGCAGCGCATGCTGCGCGGGGCAGGGCAGCCGTCGGCGCAGTTCGTGACCACCACCGCAGCCGGGCAGCTGCTGAGGGTGCAAATGGCGCCTGTGCGCTCACCACAAGCCCAAGGCGCCGAGGCCGCAGCCGATCGCATGGAGCTGACCGGCTTCGTGCTGATGCTTGACAACATCACCAGCGACTTTGAAGCCGAGTCGGCCAAAGACCAGGTGCTGCACAGCCTGACCGAGGGCAGCCGCTCGGCGCTGGCCAACATGCAGGCCGCGATTGACATGCTGGACTACCCCGACCTGGAGCCCGCCATGCGCGAGCGTTTCCTGGGCGTGATCCGCGACGAAACGCGGTCACTGAGCCAACGCATTGGTGCGCTGGAAGCGGGTTCGGCCGACAGCCTGAAGACGCGCTGGCCGCTGGAAGACATGCTGGGTGCCGACCTGGTGAGCGCAGCTCTGCGCCGCATTGAGACCGTGACCAGTCTGCCCGCCTCGTCCATCGACGTGGATGGCTCGGTCTGGCTCAAGGTGGAGAGCTTTTCGCTGTTGCAGGCGCTGGTGTACCTGTCGGGGCGCCTGGCCGACGAGTTCGAGGTGCGCTTTGTTCAGTTGCGACTGGGCAACGCCACGGGAAGCCCTGGCAAGGCCCAGCTGGACCTGATCTGGTCGGGTCAGGTCATGAGTACCGAGACGGTGATGAGCTGGGAAATGGACGCCATGAAGGTGGGCAGTGAAACCACACGCTTGACGGTGCGCGATGTGGTGGAGCGCCACGGCGGCGCTTTCTGGTTTGAGCGCGAGCGTTCGCGACACCAGGCGTTTTTCCGTTTCCTGCTGCCGCTGGCCAACCCGCAGGAGCAGCTGGATTCGGCCGCGTTCGTCAAGAACGAAAGCCGTCCCGAGTACTACGACTTCGACCTTTTCAAGACCACCGAGCAGACGCGCACCCTGGACGACCGCCGACTCAGCGACCTGGCCTACACGGTGTTCGACACCGAGACCACCGGCCTGAACCCGTCGCAGGGCGACGAGATCATCCAGATTGGAGCGGCGCGCGTGGTCAACAACAAGCTGCTGCGCCAGGAATGCTTTGAGCAACTGGTTGACCCGCGGCGCACGATTCCAGCGGCGTCCATACCCATTCACGGCATCCAGCCCGAGATGGTGCTGGGCCAGCCCACCATTGACCAGGTGTTGCCCGCGTTTCATGCCTTTGCGCAGGACACCGTGCTGGTGGCCCACAACGCCGCATTTGACATGCGCTTTTTGCAGCTGAAGGAGAAGCAGAGCGGGGTGGTGTTTGACCACCCGGTGCTCGACACGCTGCTGCTGTCGGCCCTGGTGCATCCCAACCAGGACTCGCACCGTCTGGAGGCCATCGCCGAGCGCTTCAATGTCACCATCATCGGCCGCCACACCGCCATGGGGGACGCCATGGTGACCGCCGAGGTGTTCCTGAAGCTCATTCCGCTGCTGGCCGAAAAAGGTATTCACACCTTGGGGCAGGCGCGTGAAGCAGCGCAGCAAACCTACTACGCCCGCTTGAAGTATTGATCTCCCCCGCGCCGGCTTGTGCGACCGGTGCGGGGGGAGCTCAATGCCTGTAGCGTTGGGCCAGCACGCTTTGAAGCGACTGCACCACGGTGAAGGCATCCTTGAGCTGGCTGCGTTCGAAGTTGGACACGTCGGCCGGATTGAGGAAGCTGTCGGGTGACTCGGCGCGGCTAATCTGTCGGGCCTGGTGCTGGATGCGGGTGTAGGCGATAAATTCCAGGGCGTCGCGCAAGTCGCGCGCGCTTTGCTCGCTGATGGCGCCACCAGCCGCGGCGCTCGTCAGGCGGTCGTGGGTGTTCACCGCAGCGTCACCACCCGCCAGCGCATAGATTCGGGCCAGGTCGACGATGGGCACCACGCCGGTGTGTTTGAGGTCGATGGTGCCCTTGTGCTCGCCGCTGCGAATGGTGGAGATGCCTTTGAACATGCCCAGCGGGGGCTGGTGTGTCAGTGCGTTGCCAACCATGTGCGCCAGGAACAGGGTGTTGCCCTGCGTGCGTTTGAGCACGTCGCCGCGCAGGTTGTCCAGCAGCTCGGATTTGCCGTGAATCGCGCGCAGGTCGAAAAACACGCAGGTCAGCATCAAGGCCTTCGGGTTGGGCTGGCTTGTCCAGCGAGCGAAATAGTCAGCCCAGCGCTTTTGGGGTTGGCGCCATGTGTCGGTCATGGCCATCATCTCGCCGGGGCAGTAAATGTAGCCGCAGGCGTCCAGGCCATCGCAGACAAACTGGGACAAGGCCTTGAAATAGGGGCCGTGAACGGCCTCGTCGTAGCGGTCGTCCAGCACCATGCAATTGTCCTGGTCTGACTTGGCCGTCTGTTCGTTGCGCGCCTGAGAGCCTGCCGCTACCCAGACGTAGTCGATCGGCGCCGGGCCCAGCTGCGCTTCACCCAGTTGCAGCAGCCGCGTGGTGATCGCATCGGTGATGGCCGTGATGATGTGGCCGGTGCTGTAGGCCGACGCTTCGGCCGCCGCCAGGCTCTGTTGCAGCCGCTTGATCTTGGTGCTGGCGCGCTGCAGGCCCTCAACCGTGCTTTGCTTGTAAATGTCCCCAGCCAGGTAAACGGCGGAGGTGCTGTGCTGTTCGGTCAGGTCGGTGGCGGTGATCATGCCCACGATACGCTGCCCATCCAGCACCGGCACATGGTGGATGTTGTGTCGCGCCATCAGCAGCAGTGCGTCAAATGCCGGGTTTTGTACGTCGATGCTTAGGGGGGCCAGCGTGGCAATGTCCATGATGGGGCGGGTGCTGTCCATGCCAGCGGCGATCACACGGTTGCGCAGGTCGCGGTCGGTGACCACGCCAAACAGGTGCTCCTGCTCCACGATCAAGACCGAAGACACCCTTTGCTCGCTCATGAGCTTTGCCGCGTCGCGGATGCTGGTGTGCGGCGGCAAGGTGATCGGGGCGCGCTTGATCAGGGCGCGCACCGGCGTGGTCATGAGGTTGAGGGCGGGGTCTGTGCCGCCCGGCGCACCGCGTGGGCTGCTTTGCGTTGAAGTCGCGCCAGTGCTGCCACGGGGCAACAACAGGCTCAGCGCAGGCAACTCGGTTTGCAGGGCATCAACCAGGGCATGGTCCATGCTCACCAGCGTGCAGTCGGTCCGGGCCTGGCACTCTTCGACACCGGCCACCCCATCAGCCTGCAAGCCAAACAGTTCGCCCGGGTACAAGGTGATCACGGGTTGCTGCTGCCCGTCCAGCAGGTGGACGCTACCCGTTACCAACCAGTGCAGCTGTTGCTGCAGTGCGGCTGGGGTACACGCTTGTGCACCAGCCGCCACCGGCTTTGCCTTGAGCGTGTCAGCCAACTTCTTTTGGGTGTCGTCGGACAGCAGGCCAAAGATACGGTGCATACGCAGGAGGTCGGCCAAAGGCGGTGTGTCGGAAGCGGTTTGTGTCATGGGTCGGGGTCCAGGTGGATTCAGCAAAACATGCTACACCGCACTGCAGCGGTCGCTGGTGGGTAAACCCTCACAGGGTTTGACCTGCGTCAGAGGGTTGGCGGGTGCGTCTGTAAGAACGCGGTAAGGTCCAGATTCAGAATGGCGACACCGTTACCGCAGGCTTACATGCTCTTAATGATTTCTGCGCTCAAACTGATCACCGAAGTGGCCTTGTTGGCGCTTGTTGGTCAGTGGATTTTGGGCCTGCTGGCTGGCCAGCGCAAACAACACAATGTTTTTTACCAGGTGCTCGAGATCATCGGGCGGCCATTTGTTCAATTCACACGCTGGGTTACCCCGCGTGTCGTCCTGGACCGCCACCTCCCGCTGGTGGCCTTTTTGATTTTGGGCTTTGTCTGGCTGGCCGTTACCGTGGCCAAAATTTCCCACTGCCTGAAAGTGGGGGTTTCTCTGTGTCAGTGAACCGTCCCACCAAGAGGTGTTTTGTCCACTGGCAGGTGCGTGGCTTGCTGCTGCTGGGGCGCCAGCGCCAGGCGCTTGAACGCATCACGGAGGCGCTGCAAGCCCACCCCAGCGACGCCCGGGCGCTGGCCACCCGAGCCCATGTGTTGGCCGAACTGGGTGAAAAGCCTGCCGCCCTTCAAGCGCTCGCCGATTTGGTGGCGCTTGAGCCTGGGCAAGCGGCCAGTTGGTTCAACTATGGTTTTTTGAGCGAAGAGCTGGGCCTGCTGGAGCAAGCTGAAAACGCTTTTCAGCGCGCTGTCGCCATCGATCCCCGGCTGGATCGGGCTTGGTATGGTCTCGCGCTCAGCCTGATCCGCCAGCGTCGTTTTGACGAAGCCATCTCCGCGCTGAAGAAAAACACCGAACTGCAACCCATGAGCCCCTACGGCTGGTACCAGTTGGCGCGCGTGCATGTGCAGCGGCAAGAGCCCGATGAAGCAACGAAAATCATTCGCCACCTGCGCCGCTTTGATCCCAAGGTGGCCGCCCAGCTCGAAAGGGAAACGGGCCTGGGCGGGCGCCGTCTGAAGTCCGCGTGACGCCCACGGCGTTTCCATTGAACACGGGTTCCCGGCACAAGCCTAGCCCATGAAGTGCCCGCAAGGGCGAAGTTGACCGAGATGAATACCGTGGACCTGACCGACAACCACCGCCGCTACTGGCGCAAGAACCTCCGCATCACGGGTGTGTTGCTGGCCATCTGGTTTGTGGTCACCTTCGTTGTGAGCTACTTTGCCCGCGAACTGAGTTTCAGTTTTTTTGGTTGGCCATTCAGCTTCTGGATGGGTGCCCAGGGCGCGTTGGTGGTGTACTGCCTGATCATTGGTTTTTACGCTTGGTACATGAACCGCCTCGATATTGAGCACGGTGTTGACGAAATCGAGGACTGAAGGCGTGGCCGGCAGCTCAGATTCGGGCTCCGCCAGCGGCAAAGGCGCGGCCAACCGGGCCTTCCGCCAGCAGCTCAACAAGGTCTACACGTGGTACACGGGCGGTTTCTTCGTCTTTGTGATCGCCCTGGCCATCTTGGAGCAGCTCGGGCTTTCGCGAGAATGGATCGGCTTCATCTTTTTGCTGGCCACCATCGGCTTGTACGCGGGCATCGGCATCATGAGCCGCACCACCGACGCGACCGAATACTACGTGGCCGGGCGGCGTGTACCAGCGGTCTACAACGGCATGGCCACCGGTGCCGACTGGATGTCGGCCGCCTCGTTCATTGGCATGGCCGGTACGCTGTACCTCACGGGATACAGCGGCTTGGCTTTCATCATGGGCTGGACGGGGGGATACTGTCTGGTGGCGCTGTTGCTGGCGCCTTATCTACGCAAGTTTGGGCAGTTCACCATTCCCGACTTTCTGGGCGAGCGCTACGGTGGCAACATGCCGCGTTTCATCGGCATTTTCGCGGCCATTCTGTGCTCGTTTACTTATGTGGTGGCGCAGATTTATGGCGTCGGCCTGATCACGTCCCGCCTCACCGGCGTGGCCTTTGAGCTTGGCGTTTTTCTGGGCCTGGGCGGTATTTTGGTGTGCTCTTTCCTGGGCGGGATGCGAGCCGTCACCTGGACGCAGGTAGCCCAATACATCGTCCTGATCGTGGCCTACCTGATTCCCGTGGTGTGGCTGTCGGTCAAGCAGGCGAATTTCCCCTTGCCGCAGGTCATCTATGGTTATCAGCTGGAAAAAGTCACAGCCAAAGAAAAGCTGCTGACCAACGACCCCAAAGAGCTGGAGGTTCGCGACATCTTCAGGGAGCGTGCCGCAGAGCTGACGGAAAAACTGAAAGACCCAGGCGCAGCACTGAAGGCGGATAAGGCTGCGGCTGAAGCCAAGCTGGCTGAGCTGAGGGCGGCCAACGTACCGTCCAGGACGGTATCCACGGCCGAACGAGCGGTGTCATCCTTGCCCAGGGACGAAGCATCAGCCAAAGCCGCCTGGACCCGAGACAAGGCTCTGGCCGAAACCAAATCCATGCCCCTGAATGGCATGCCGCCCCACGCGGCGCAGTTTGCAGGTGATCCGAAAGGCAACGCCCAGGAGAAAGCGGCCTACGACAACTCGCGCCGCAACTTCCTTGCTTTGATCTTTTGCCTGATGATCGGCACGGCAGCCCTGCCGCACATCTTGATGCGCTACTACACCGTGCCCAGCGTGAAGGAGGCCCGGCAGTCCGTCACCTGGTCGTTGTTTTTCATTTTTTTGCTTTATTTCACCGCGCCCGCCCTGGCTGTGCTGGTGAAGTATGAGGTGTTTCATGTGCTGATCGGCACGCCCATCGATCAGTTGCCCGCCTGGGTGGCGTCCTGGAACAAGGTCGATCCGAGCCTGATGTCGATCACAGACGTCAACAAGGACGGCATTTTGCAGCTCAATGAGATGAGCATCGGCGGCGACATCATCGTTCTGGCCACGGCCGAAATTGGTGGTCTCCCTTACGTCATATCGGGCCTGGTGGCTGCCGGTGGCCTGGCAGCGGCCTTGTCAACCGCCGACGGCTTGTTGCTGACGATCGCCAACGCGTTATCGCACGATTTGTATTACAAAATGATCAACCCCAACGCTTCCACAGCCCGCCGCGTGACCATCTCCAAGGTGTTGTTGCTGATGGTGGCGCTGGTGGCGGCTTATGTGGCGGCGCAGAAGCCTGCCGATATTTTGTTTCTGGTCTCGGCCGCTTTTTCGTTTGCTGCGGCCGCATTTTTCCCCGCGTTGGTGCTGGGTATTTTCTGGAAGCGGGCCACCGGCATCGCTGCTTCGTTAGGCATGATCGCGGGCTTGGGTGTCACTTTCTATTACATGGTGACCACGCAGCCCTGGTTGCGAGACGTGTTTGGCGTGACCAAGCCCATAGAGCTGTGGTGGGGCATCCTGCCCATTTCGGCCGGGGTTTTTGGGGTTCCGCTGGGCTTTGCGGTGATCATTTTCATCAGCTGGGTGACGCCAGCGCCCAGCCGCAAGGTGCAGCAACTGGTGGAGCATGTGCGCTACCCCAGCCTGCGAGAGCTTTGATCGTGAGACCTGCAGACGCCTGATCTGTCGCGCCCCAACGCCAAGGTGCATTCCCGGCGTCGATCGGGCGAGTTTTGCCAGAGCCCAGATTTTCTTGTTAGAATCGCGGGCTTGCCTTGCCGCACCCCAAACAGACGCTGGGGGCGGCTTTTTTATCCACAAGGAGAGTCTATGCGTCATTACGAAATCGTTTTGCTGATCCACCCGGATCAAAGCGAACAAGTTCCGGCCATGCTGGAGCGCTACAAGGGCATGATCACGGCTGGCAACGGCAAGATCCACCGCGTTGAAGACTGGGGTCGCCGTCAAATGGCCTACCAGATCAACAAGCTGTCCAAGGCCCACTACCTGTGCGTCAACATCGAAGCCGATCAGGCCGTGATGGCTGAACTGGAGCATGCCTTCAAGTTCAACGACGCTGTGCTGCGACACCTCACCGTGCTCAAGAAGAAAGCCGATACCGGCCCATCTTCCATGATGAAGTCGGTCGAGCGCGAAGAAGCCCGCAAGTCCCAGCAACAACCGCAGGAACAGGCCGCGGCGTAACAGCGCCGCGTGACGTCGTCAGCGGGTGAACCAACTTCAACTGTCGGCCGTGGTGGTGCAGGTGCAGAGCCTGCGGTACACGCCAGCTGGCATACCGGCTCTCAACATCGTGCTCGAACACGATTCTGAGACCGTTGAAATGGACACCCCCCGGCTCGTGAAATTGCAACTGAGGGCTGTGGCTTTTGGTGCGCAGGCAGAGGTATTGTCCCGCCAGGGGCTCGACTCGGCTTGTGAATTTCGCGGCTTCCTGACGAACGCCCGCAACGGCAAAGGCGTTGTGTTCCATATCCAAGATTTCAGCAAGACATAGGAAGGCCCATCATGGCTGCACCAAAACGTTTCAACAAAGACAAGCGCCCCAAGCGCAACACCCAATCGCTGCTGTTCAAGCGCAAGCGCTTCTGCCGCTTCACGGTGGCCAACGTCGAAGAAGTTGACTACAAGGACGTCGATGTCCTGCGCGACTTCATCGCCGAAAACGGCAAGATCATTCCCGCGCGCCTGACCGGCACGCGCGCCTTCTACCAGCGTCAGGTCAACACCGCCATCAAGCGTGCGCGCTTCCTGGCCATGTTGCCTTACAGCGACCAGCACCGCGTCTGAAAGAGAGCCTGACATGCAAATCATTCTGCTCGACAAAGTTACCAATCTCGGCGCCCTGGGCGATGTGGTCAAGGTCAAAGACGGTTACGCACGTAACTTCCTGATCCCCACCGGCCGCGCACGCCGCGCTACCTCCAACGCCATCGCCGAATTCGAAGCGCGCCGCGCCGAACTCGAAAAAGTGGCCGCCGCCAAGCACGCAGAGGCCGCCGCCTTGGGCGAAAAGCTGTCGGCCGTGACGGTCAAGCTCTCGCAAAAAGCGGGTGTGGACGGCCGCCTGTTTGGTTCTGTCACCAACCACGACGTGTCTGAAGAGCTGAACAAGCTGGGCTTCGCTGTGAACAAGTCGCAAGTGCGCATGCCCAATGGCCCGCTGAAGCTGGTGGGCGACTACACGGTGAGTGTGCACCTGCACACCGATGTGACGGTCGATGTCAACGTCTCGGTGCTCGGCGAAACCGCCTGATCAACCGGTGCTGGCGCGCAAGCGCCGCACCCAAAAAGCCGCCGCGCCTTCGGGTCGGCGGTTTTTTTCATGGCGCTGAACCTCGCGGCAGGTTGTCCTGTGGGCTGCAAGTCTTTGACACCCGCTTCGCACAAGTTATCCCGCGAAGTCAACGGGCAGTCCACCGAATACCCACCGGTTGTGCACAGACTTGTCCCATGACTTCTGATCGCTCAGGCCGTACCATTGCCAGTCACTCAAAGAAAGCCCATGGCTGCTGTTTTTTCCGATTCTTTTTCTTCTTTTGATGCCGGCCTGGATGCGGCGGGCATGGGTATTGATCGCCAGGTGGCCCAGCTGCGCGTGCCTCCGCACTCGATTGAGTCCGAGTCCAGCGTGCTGGGCGGCCTGTTGCTCGACAACGGCGCCTGGGACCGGGTGGCCGACCTGCTCAACGAGTCTGACTTTTACCGTTACGAACACCGCCTGACGTATTCGGCCATCGCCACACTGGTGAATGCCAGCAAGCCCGCCGATGTTGTCACGGTCTATGAGCACCTGCAAAACCTGGGCAAGGCCGACGAGGCTGGCGGCCTTGCCTACCTGAACTCACTGGCGCAGTATGTGCCGAGCGCGGCCAACATCCGTCGATACGCCGAGATCGTGCGCGAGCGCGCCATCCTGCGCAAGCTGATCACCGCCAGCGACGAAATTGCCACCTCGGCTTTCAACACGCAAGGCCGACCGGTGGACAAGATACTGGACGAGGCCGAGCAAAAAATCTTCCATATTGGGGAAGAGGGCTCACGCATGAAGGAGGGTTTTCAAGGCATGGACACGCTCGTGGTCGAGTTGCTCGACCGTGTGCAGGAAATGGCCGACAACCCCAACGACGTCACGGGTGTGCCAACGGGTTTTGTCGATCTCGACCGCATGACCTCGGGCCTTCAGGCGGGTGACTTGATCGTGTTGGCGGCGCGACCCTCCATGGGAAAAACGGCGTTTGCCATCAATATTGCCGAGCATGTTGCGCTGAATGAAGGCCTGCCTGTCGCGGTCTTCTCCATGGAGATGGGCGCGTCCCAGTTGGCTGTGCGTATCGTAGGCTCCATTGGGCGCATCAACCAGAGCCACCTGCGCAGCGGAAAACTCACCGACGACGAGTGGCCACGCCTGACAGAAGCGATTGAAAAACTGCGCAACGTGTCGCTGCATATTGACGAGACGCCTGGTCTGACCCCCAGTGTGCTGCGGGCCAATGCCCGGCGCTTGTCGCGCCAGTGCGGCAAGCTCGGGCTGATCGTGGTGGACTATTTGCAGCTCATGAGTGGCAGCGGTTCTGATGGCGACAATAGGGCGTCCGAGCTGGGCGAGATTTCGCGCGGTTTGAAAATGCTCGCCAAAGAGTTGCAGTGCCCAGTGATTGCGCTTTCGCAGCTCAACCGATCGGTGGAGACACGCACCGACAAGCGCCCCATGATGAGCGACTTGCGTGAATCGGGCGCCATCGAGCAGGACGCCGACATCATCATGTTCATCTACCGCGACGAGTACTACACCAAGGACGCTTGCAAGGAGCCGGGCGTGGCCGAGATCATCATCGGTAAGCAGCGAAACGGGCCCACCGGTACTGTGAAGCTGGCCTTCCTGAACATGCTCACACGCTTTGAAAGTCTGGCTGGCGGCGGCGATTACTGATCTGCGTTGCGCTCAGCAAAAAACCCGGCTTTCGCCGGGTTCTTCAGACATCTTGGCTTGTCTGCACCCGCGGCGTCAAAGCACCTCACTGGCGAAGTCCGCCAGCCTGGAGCGTTCACCGCGCGCCAGCGTGATGTGCCCGCCATGCGGCCAGCCCTTGAAGCGGTCCACCGCGTAGGTTAAGCCTGATGAACCCTCGGTGAGGTAGGGCGTGTCGATTTGTGCGAGATTGCCCATGCAGATGATCTTGGTGCCGGGTCCGGCGCGGGTGATCAACGTCTTCATTTGCTTGGGTGTCAGGTTCTGCGCTTCATCAATGATCACATACTTGTTCATGAACGTTCGGCCGCGCATGAAATTCATGCTCTTGATCTTGACCCGGCTGCGCACCAGTTCGTTGGTCGCAGCGCGGCCCCATTCACCCGCGTTACCGCCGTCACCCTTGGCCAGGAACTCTAGGTTGTCATCCAGGGCACCCATCCAAGGGCCCATCTTCTCCTCTTCCGTGCCGGGCAGAAAACCGATGTCTTCGCCCACGCTCACTGTGGCACGGGTCATGATGATCTCGGTGTAACGCCGTTCGTCCAGTACCTGCGTGAGGCCGCTGGCCAGCGCCATCAGCGTCTTGCCTGTGCCGGCAGTACCGGCCAAGGTCACGAAATCGATCTCAGGATCCATCAGCAGGTTGAGAGCGAAGTTTTGTTCGCGGTTGCGGCTCGCCACGCCCCACACGGCATTTTTCAGGTGGGTGTAGTCTTTCAGCGTCTTGAGCACCGCGGTTTTGTCGCGAATCTCGGTGACCCGGGCGTAGAGCGAAGGCTCGCCCGGGGCCTCAAAGTAGACGAACTGATTGATATAGAACTGTCCCACGGTCGGTCCACTCACCCGGTAAAACGTGTGGCTGCCGCTGGCCCAGCTTTCAATCGTCTTGTTTTGGCGCGTCCAGAAGTCCTGCGGCAAGGCCAGGGTACCGGCGTATAACAGTTCGCCATCGTCCAGTGTCTTGTCGTTTTCGTAGTCTTCAGCCGCCAGCCCCAATGCCCGCGCTTTCACGCGCATGTTGATGTCCTTGGACACCAAGATCACATCTCGTAGCGGGTATTTCTCCCTGAGGGCATGCACGACACCCAAAATCTGGTTGTCCGCTTTGCCCTGGGGCAGGCTCGATGGCAGCTGGGCATCCAGTGGTTCGGTCTGGAAGAAGAGCAGGCCCCGCGCTGACTGATGGCCCGTGGCCGATAGCTTGAGCCCCTTGGTCAAGTCGCCGCCTTGCTGGGCCACCAGCGCGTCCAGTGTCCGGCTGGTCTGGCGGCCATTCCGTGCCACTTCGGTCATGCCCTTTTTGTGTCCGTCAAGCTCCTCGAGCACGATCATGGGCAGAAAAATATCGTGTTCCTCAAAGCGGAACAAGCTCGTGGGATCGTGCAGCAACACATTGGTGTCGAGAACGAACAGGCGTGAGCCGCCCGCCGTGCCCGACTTGCTTCTGCTCGAGCGGCGGTTGCTGGCGACGGGTGCTGCCCGTTTTGTGCTGTCGCTCACGCGGGTTTGGCCGGGTTCGCCGCGATCCTCGTTTGCGAACACCTCAGTACGCGGTGTCTCTTGCAATGGTGCGGTGCGAAATGCTGCTGAAGGGGGTTCAACCTGTGGGGCCAAGGGGGCAGGGGTCGCCGACTGAAGCGTTTTTCGGCTTCGCGACTTGGGTCGAGCGTTACTCGGGCTTGGCGTTGTCTCTGCCGCAAGGGCCGAGGTTCGGGCAGGCACCACGCTGACCGCAGACGATACCGGCTCGGCGGATTCGCGCATGGGTGCCAGGTCCATGGACTCGTTGGCCGGCTTGCGTTTGTAAACGTCTGGAGACAACAAAGTGGCACGTTTGGTGGGGGCTGGTGGCAGTGGCATGGCGGATGTCGTTGTTCAGCTGGAGGTCAGAAAACAAAAAGCCGCCGGGGCGACCGGGCGGCTTTCGAGCTGCTGAGGGTTTTGGGGAAACTGGGAGCGGAATGGCTTCCTGATGTCATGCAAACATTATGCATGACGGGTGTGACCGTCTTTTCCTCAGGGGATCTGGGCGCTCAACACACTTTCAGACCCTTCAGCCAGTCTTTTTCAGCGTCTTGACGGCCTTGAGAACCTCCTCCACGTGGCCGGGTACTTTGAGTCCACGCCATTCTTGGGCGAGAACGCCGTCGGGGCCGATCAGAAAGGTGCTGCGCTCAATGCCTTTGACTTTCTTGCCGTACATGATCTTGTTTTTGACCACGCCGAACATGTGGCACATTTTCTCTTCGGTGTCGGCGATCAGCTCGAACGGAAGTTCAAGCTTGGTTTTGAAATCGTCATGGGACTTCATGTTGTCGCGCGACACGCCGAACACCTGGGCGCCAGCCTTGACAAAATCTTTGTATTTGTCACGGAACTGCATGGCCTCGGTGGTACAGCCCGGGGTGTTGTCCTTGGGATAAAAGTACAAAACCACCGTTTGCCCAAGGTGCGTTTGGTTGCTGACCTTGATGCCACCGGTGGCCTGCGATTCAAATTCGGGAATGGGTTTATTGACAACGACTGCCATACTGCGTGGACCCCTGACGTAAGTTGGTGGTGATTCGTTGGCTTCCGCTCGGCTTCACAGGCTCCCGCTAGCAGCTGAGGCGCACGGGAGGCAGGCCAGGAAACAATTGGCTATTTTAACCCCGAACCGGCTTTTTGGGACAGCCCCGGTGTCCCGGGCGCCCAAGTGGACCTTCGCTGCACACGTGCACCGGCACCACGGTGCGGTAGGTGGCAGCGCCCGGCTTTGGTTCGCACGTCCCTTGCGCGCCCGCCGCCCTCAGTTTTCCATTAGCAGGGCGGCGACCACACGCCGGCCTTCGCTCGCCAGAATGTTGTATGTGCGGCAGGCTGCGGCGGTGTCCATGGTTTCAACACCGATGCGCTGGGCGATGAGGCCGCTCAGCAGCGCGGGCGGTACAAAACGAAGTTTTGAACCACTGCCGAAAATCACCAACTCCGGAGCTTCGGGCATGGCGCTGGTCAGCGTTGAAAAATGTGCGACGGTGAGGTCCTCGAAACGGGAGCAAGGCCAATGCGCCAACTGGCCGGATGACGTGAGCACCAGACTCTGCGTGTGGCGCTGGCCATTGACAGCGATCCAGCCCTCACCATAGGCGGTAATGGACCGGGTATCCACATTGTCGGCGTGTAGTTTCATAGCGTGGTGTTTCGGCGACTGGCGCAAGCCTTGCGAGGGAGCGGCAGGCTGTTGCTGGTGCACAGACGCTGTGCAGAATTGTGGTCAAATTGCAGGTTTTCCCTGCTGCCGACACGTACTATAACGCCCGGCTAACCCACACAGAGTGGGTGTGCCGCTTGACCCTCTGACTCCCCTTGGGAGGAACTTTGAAAACCATCCAGAAATCCGCCAAGCTTGCCAACGTCTGCTACGACATTCGGGGGCCCATCATGGACGCGGCCCGTCAGATGGAGGAAGAGGGTCACAAAATCATCAAGCTGAACATCGGCAACCTGGCTGTGTTTGGTTTTGATGCGCCTGAAGAAATTCAGCAGGACATGATTCGAAACCTGCCGAACTCGGCGGGTTATTCGGACAGCAAAGGCATATTTGCGGCGCGCAAGGCGGTGATGCATGAGACCCAAAAGCAGGGCGTCAAGGGCGTGACGCTGGATGACATTTACCTGGGCAACGGTGCGAGCGAGCTGATTGTGATGGCTACCAATGCCTTGCTGGACGACGGCGATGAGTTGTTGCTGCCTTCACCCGACTATCCCCTCTGGACGGCCGCCGTGAGCCTGTCGGGCGGTACGCCGGTGCATTACCGGTGCGACGAATCCAACGGGTGGATGCCCGACCTGGACGACATTCGCCGGAAGATCACCCCGGCCACCAAAGGTATCGTGGTGATCAACCCCAACAACCCCACCGGAGCGCTGTACTCCGACGCGCTGCTCAAGTCCATCGTCGAACTGGCTCGGCAACACGGACTGGTGATTTTTGCCGACGAGGTGTACGACAAGGTGCTGTACGACGGTGTCAAGCACACCGCGATGGCAAGTCTGTCGGAGGACGTGCTGACGCTGACCTTTAACTCGTTGTCGAAGAGCTACCGTTCTTGTGGTTACCGGGCTGGCTGGCTGGTGGTGTCTGGCGATAAAAAGCCCGCCAGGGATTACATCGAGGGTCTGAACATGCTCTCGAACATGCGCCTGTGCGCCAACGTGCCGGGGCAGTGGGCCATTCAGACAGCCCTGGGCGGTTACCAGAGCATCAACGACCTGGTGTGTGAGGGGGGACGTCTGCGGCGCCAGCGCGATCTGGCTTATGAGTTGATCACCGCCATTCCGGGGGTGAGTTGCGTCAAGCCCACGGCGGCGCTCTACATGTTTCCGCGGCTCGATCCCCAGATGTACCCGGTCGAGGACGACCAGCAACTGTTCCTCGAACTGTTGCAGGAAACCCGCGTGATGCTGGTGCAGGGCTCGGGCTTCAATTTCCCTGACAACCAGCATTTCCGCATTGTGTTTTTGCCGCACGAGGACGATCTGCGTGAGGCCATTGGCCGCGTGGCGAAGTTTTTTGAAGGTTGGCGCAAACGCCACGGCAGCTGATTTATCTGAATCCCATTCAAGCAATGACCGATATGAAACCAATTCAAGTGGGCCTTCTGGGCATAGGCACCGTGGGCAGCGGCACGTTCAACGTGCTCAAGCGCAACCAGGAAGAAATCAAGCGCCGCGCCGGTCGCGGCATTGAAATCACGATGGTGGCCGATCTGGATATGGCTCGAGCGCATTCTCTGGTGGGGCCTGGTGTGCAGGTGGTGAACGACGCTCGTGCCGTTATTGCCAACCCCGATATCGACATCGTCATTGAATTGATTGGTGGCTATGGCATTGCCAAGGCGCTGGTGCTTGAAGCCATTGCCGCTGGCAAGCACGTGGTCACGGCCAACAAAGCGCTGCTGGCCGTGCATGGCACCGAAATCTTTGCCGCAGCTTCGGCCAGGGGTGTGATGGTGGCGTTCGAAGCGGCTGTGGCCGGTGGCATCCCCATCATCAAGGCGTTGCGCGAAGGTCTCACGGCCAACAGCATTCAGTGGATCGCCGGCATCATCAATGGCACCACCAACTTCATCTTGTCCGAGATGCGCGACAAGGGTTTGGACTTTGACGTGGTGCTGAAAGAGGCCCAGCGGCTGGGTTATGCCGAAGCGGACCCAACGTTTGACATCGAAGGCGTGGACGCAGCGCACAAGGTGACGCTCATGAGCGCCATTGCTTTTGGCATTCCGGTGCAATTTGACAAGGCGTATGTGGAAGGCATCACCAAGCTCGGCGCCGCCGACATCAAATACGCGGAACAGCTGGGCTACCGCATCAAGCTGCTGGGCATCACCAAGCGCACAGCCCAAGGTATTGAGTTGCGTGTGCACCCCAGTCTGGTGCCCACCAAGCGCCTTATTGCGAATGTGGAAGGTGCCATGAATGCGGTGGTGGTGCAGGGCGATGCCGTGGGCACCACGTTGTACTATGGCAAGGGTGCCGGCAGCGAACCCACGGCCAGCGCCGTCATCGCCGACCTGGTCGACATCACCCGACTGCACACCGCCGACCCGCACCACCGCGTGCCGCACCTGGCCTTCCAGCCCGATGCCATGAGCGACTTGTCCGTGCTGCCCATGAGCGAGGTGGTGACAAGCTACTACCTGCGCCTGCGCGTGACGGACGAAGCTGGTGTGCTGGCAAAGGTGACGGGTCTGTTGGCAGACGCTGGCATCAGCATCGACGCAGTGTTGCAGCGCGAGGCCGATGAAATCGGTGGCGAGGGTTCGACCCAGACCGACGTCATCATCCTCACCCACGACACCCGCGAAGGCACGCTGGACGCCGTGCTGGCGCAAATGCAGGCGCTTCCTTCGGTGCTGGCGCCGATCACGCGCATCCGCAAAGAAGAGTTGAACTGATCCCGCGTCGCCTGTGGCGCCACCCTTATGGGCCGATGCCTGTGGCCCGGCGAAGCCGGTTCCACGGCATTCTGGGAGCGCTCCCTCTCCGTCGGTGCGTTTCTGTTGATGTATCTGGAACACTGCCATGCTGTACCTCTCCACCCGCGGTCACCCTGACCGCAAACGTTTCTGCGAAATCCTGCTGGAGGGCTTGGCGCCCGATGGCGGCTTGTATCTGCCCGAGCGCTACCCGCAGGTTGATGCAGCCATGCTCGCGCGCTGGCGGGATGCGTTCAATGGCGGCGAGCCCGGTGGCTACGCTGCGCTGGCGTTTGAGGTGCTGTCGCTCTACATCGATGACATTCCGCCGGCCGACCTGAAGGCGCTTTGCGAAAAGACTTACACGGCGGCGGTGTATGGCACAGCGGCCATCGTGCCCTTGAAAAAGCTGGAGGAAGGCTTTTATCTCGAAGCGCTGTCCAACGGCCCTACGCTCGCCTTCAAGGACATGGCGATGCAACTGCTGGGCAACCTGTTCGAATACGAACTGGCACGGCGCGGCGAAGAGCTCAATATCTTGGGTGCTACCAGCGGTGACACTGGCAGTGCGGCCGAATACGCCATGCGCGGCAAGAAAGGCGTCCGCGTTTTCATGCTCAGCCCGCACGGCCGCATGAGCCCGTTTCAGCAGGCGCAGATGTTCAGCCTGATGGACGAAAACATCCACAACATTGCCATTGAAGGCGTGTTTGACGACTGTCAGGACATTGTCAAAAATGTCAGCAACGACCTGGATTTCAAGCGTGGCCACAAGATTGGCACCGTCAATTCGATCAATTGGGCGCGCCTGCTGGCGCAGGTCGTTTACTACTTCGCCGGCTATTTCCAGGCAACAACCGATGCCACATCGCGCGCTTCGCTGCCCCCCGAGGGGGCCGATTCGTCTTGGGGTGGCCCGGCAGCTAATCGGCATTTGCCCCGGGTGAGCTTCACGGTGCCCAGCGGCAACTTTGGCAACGTCTGCGCTGGCCATGTGGCGCGCCAGATGGGCCTGCCGATTCAGACGCTGGTGGTGGCGACCAATGAAAACGATGTGTTGGACGAGTTTTTTCGCACCGGTGTTTACCGCGTGCGGGCGAGTGCCGACACGTTTGAAACCTCCAGCCCCTCAATGGACATTTCCAAAGCCAGTAATTTTGAGCGCTTTGTGTTCGATCTGCTGGGTCGAGACGGTGCCCGTGTTAAAGCCCTCTTTGGCGACGCACTGCACAAGTCCGGGCGTTTTGAGCTGGGTACCGATGCGGTTTTTGCCCAGGCCACCAGCCGCTACGGTTTTGTCAGTGGCAAGAGTTCGCACGCCGACCGCCTGGCCACGATCAAGGAGACCTTTGAGCGTTACAACATCATGATCGACACCCACACAGCCGACGGTGTGAAAGTGGCGCGGGAGCATCTGCAGCCGGGTGTGCCCATGATCGTGCTGGAGACGGCGTTGCCGATCAAGTTCGCCGAAACCATCGTTGAAGCCCTGGGCCGCCAGCCCGATCGCCCAGCCCGCTTCAACGGTATTGAAGACCTGCCCAAGCGCGTGCGGGTCATGCCCGCCGACACCGCTGCCGTGCAGGCCTACATCGTTGAGCATTGTCCCGCCGCATGAAGGTCGTCGGCTTTGCGGGCTTCTCGGGTTCGGGCAAGACCACGCTGGTTGAGCAGCTGATTCCGGCACTCAAGTTTCGTGGCCTGCGTGTCTCGGTGGTCAAGCACGCCCACCACCAGTTCGACATTGACCACCCCGGCAAAGACACCTGGCGCCACCGCGAAGCCGGGGCCTTTGAGGTGGTGGCGGCATCGCCAAACCGGCTGGTGCTGATGCGCGAGTTTGAGCAGCCTGCTGAACTCAAGGTGCACCAACTGATTGCCGAGCTGTACGACGGTGTGGACTGGGTGCTGGTTGAAGGGTTCAAAGACAGCGATTTGCACAAGATTGAGATCTGGCGCGAGGCCAGTGGCAAGCCCGCTCGCTATCCCGACGATCCTTTCATTGCCGCCATTGCGACCGACAGCCCAGCAGCCTTGCCCGTACCAACCGGGCGCCCGGTACTGGATTTGAACCAGCCAGATGACGTCGCGGCCTGGTTGGTCGAAAATGGTCAACGATTCGATTACAGCCCAGAGATCTACGCGCCATGACCGTCCACAAGCCAGCAGCCCGAGCCCCTTTGATGTCGCTGGACGATGCACTGGCCAGCTTGCTGGGTCGCGTGGCACCGCTCAGCGCCTCGGAAAACGTGGCCACCTTTGAGGCCGATCGCCGCGTGCTGGCGCAAGACCTGGTTTCTGCGCTGCAAGTCCCGCCGAACGACAACTCGTCCATGGACGGTTATGCGGTACGCCGTGCCGACGTGACCGCCCCAGGCGTGGTGTTGTCCGTGTCGCAGCGCATTGCCGCAGGTCATGTGGCCGAACCGCTGCGCCCGGGCACCTGCGCCCGCATTTTCACTGGTGCGCCCATGCCCGAAGGCGCCGATGCGGTGGTGATGCAAGAAGACACGCAAGATGTGGGTGGCGACATCCATGGTGTGCACATCAACGCTGTGCCCCAGCCGGGCCAGTGGGTGCGTCGGGCGGGAGAAGACGTGACGCGTGGCGCCGTGGTGCTGTCTCGCGGCGAGAGGCTGTCGCCCGCTGGCCTGGGTTTGGCTGCCAGCCTGGGCTTGGCTCACGTGCCTGTGGTGGTGCGGCCCCGCGTAGCGCTGTTTTCAACCGGCGACGAGCTGGTGATGCCGGGCGAGGTCCCGCCACAGGACATGAAGCCTGGTGCCATTTACAACTCCAACCGCTTTTTCTTGCGCGCGTTGCTGCAGCGTCTGGGCTGTGAGGTGAGCGATCTGGGCATCGTGCCCGATCGCCTCGAAGCCACGCTGGCGGCACTTAAAACGGCGGCGGATCACCACGACCTGATTCTGACCAGCGGTGGTGTTTCCGTGGGTGAAGAGGACCACATCAAGCCGGCCGTGCAGCAGCTCGGCAGCCTGGATCTGTGGCAGATCGGCATGAAGCCGGGCAAGCCGTTTGCCTACGGGAGCGTGAACCGTGACGCCGGTGCGGGCGCCAGTGCTGCGCAGCCTTGCCATTTCATCGGCTTGCCCGGCAACCCGGTGTCAAGTTTTGTGACCTTTGTGTTGCTGGTGCGGCCATTTTTACTCAAGCTGCAAGGTGCCCAGACTCCCCGTTTGAAGCCCGTGATGCTGCCGGCCCATTTCACAGTGGCCCGAGCCGACAAGCGCCGCGAATTTTTGCGCGTGCGTCGCAACGCTGACGGTGGTCTGGACCTCTTTCCCAACCAGAGTTCGGGTGTTTTGACCTCTGCCGTGTGGGGTGACGGACTGGTGGACAACCCGGCCGGCGCCACCATCGGCTACGGCGATCGGGTGCCTTATCTTTCTTTTGGAGAGTTGCTTGCATGATTATCAAACTTCGCTATTTCGCTTCCATTCGTGAGTCCATCGGTACCGGCAGCGAGTCGGCTGATACCAAGGCAGCCACCTTGGGCGCGCTGCGTGAGGAGTTGATTGCACGAGGTGGCGCGTATGCCGAATCGCTGGCCCGTGGTCGCGCGGTGCGGTTGGCTTTGAACCAGACCATGAGCGATGAGGGCGCTGCCCTCATCGATGGCGCCGAAGTGGGGTTTTTCCCACCCGTCACGGGAGGCTGAACATGGCAGCGCGCGTCATCATCCAGACCGAAGACTTCGACCTGAGCACCGAGGTGCACCGTGTGCGCGAGCAGGACAGGCGCGTAGGTGCCGTGTGCAGTTTCATCGGTACCGTGCGTGACCGCAACGACGGGCAGAGCATCAGCACGATGGAGCTGGAGCATTACCCCGGCATGACCGAAAAAAGCATCGAGGCCATGATCGATGAAGCCTTCAAGCGCTTCGATATTTACGCGGCTCGCGTAGTCCACCGCGTGGGCCTGCTGCAACCGATGGACCAGATCGTGCTGGTGGCGGTGAGCTCGGCGCACCGCAGAGAGAGTTTCCAGGCCTGCGAATTCCTGATGGACTACCTGAAGACCCAGGCACCGTTCTGGAAAAAGGAGCAGACACCCGACGGTGCCCGCTGGGTCGATGCGCGCGTGAGCGACGACGCGGCGCTGGCCAGGTGGGGCATTGAGGCCCGCAACGCCTGAACGACGGTTCCCAGCCGCCGACGACCCTGTCGGACGCCGACATCGAAGCCATCGAGCGTGCCACACTGCAGGCCGTGGCAGCCGATCAGGCGCACGAACAGGCAGGCTGGTTGTTGCCGGTGGACATTGGCACCGTGGGCCGTGCCCGCAGCGCGGTGCCCCTGAGCCATGAGTCGGTGAATCCGGTGGTGCTGGATGCCATCGTCCGGGCGTACCGGCGCCATGGGTTCCCACCGGCCTTCCGGTTGCCCGACCTGCCCGCGTTCGAGCGCCTTCACGGCTGGCTGGCAGGCATGGGCTTCGTGCGCGAGCAGCCCACCCTGACCCAGTGAGGGCGCGTGAGCGACTTGCAGGCGGTGCACCCCGGGCCGGCGGCGGACCTGGCCGATGCGCCCAATGCGCAAGGGATGGCGATGTTTCTCGGCGCGGGGCTGGACCCGGTGGACGGTGTCAGTCGGGCCGGTTCGCTTGCACGCGCCACCGGCCCGCGCTACGCCAGTGTGTGCGACATCGACGAGACGGGCGAGATGCTGGCCTGCGGCGCGGCCTCGTTCAGCCATGGCTGGCTCGGCGGGCATGGCATGCGCACCGCCGTCCAACCAGTGGGGACGGGGCCTGGCCGCGCGGCGGCTGCGCACCATGGCGCTGGAGGCGATGCGCCGCGGCATCGGGCGGTGTTCCTGCAGGTGGATGCCCACAACGCACCGGTGCTGGCGCTGTACCGGCGCGCCGGTTTTCAGATCGCCTGGCCCGACGCCTACTGGCAGCTGCCTGCGGGTACGGCCTGAGCCCGCCGCCAGGGCGTCACCGGCGCGAGATCGACCGCCTGCGTCTCACCGAAACCGTTCCACATCCGCCGGCAGCGGGCCGCCGAGCTGCGCTGATTGCAGCTGCACCGTGAGCCACTGCACCAAGGTGTGGATGCGGGGCAGCTCGATGCGGTTGGCTGGCACCAGCGCTTTGAGCCAGAGGTCGGGCAGGCGGTGGCCGGGCAGCAGCTCCACCAGGCGGCCGGTGGCGAGCGCGGGCGCGACCAGGTAGTCGGCCAGCAGCGACACGCCCATGCCGTCCAGCGCAGCCTGGCACAGCGCCACACCGTCGTTGCTCTTGAGCATGGGCCGCACGTCCACCCCCACCAGACCCTGCGGCCCCTGGAACTCCCAGCGCGTGCCCGAGGTGGCAAACACCAGGCAGTCGTGGTCCATCAGCTCGGCCGGCGCCTGCGGTGCCCCACGGCGTTGGAGGTAGCCAGGGGCGGCGCAGAGCCGGCGGCGGATCGGGCACAGCGGATGGTCCATCACCTGGCCATACGACTCGGGCCGCGCGCCAATGGCGATGTCGAAGCCTTCCTCCAGCGGGTTGACCGAGCGATCCGCGAGCACGACGTCCATGCTGATCATGGGTCGTTCAACAAGAAAGCGGTTGAGCAGTTGGCTCAGGTTGAGCACGCCCAGCGTGGTCGGGATCTTGATGCGGATGTGGCCTTCCAGCTCACCGCTGGCCTGGGCCATGCCGGCCAGCGCGTCGTCCAGCTGGCGCACCAGCGCGCGCACCACCGGCAGGTAGCGTTCTCCGACGTCGGTGAGCGTGAGCTTGCGGGTGGAGCGGGTGAACAGCGGCGCGCGGGGCTCCAACGGTTCGGCACAGGCCCTGATCGACGCGCGCACGCTGGCCACTGAGCTGGCTCGCCACCCTGAAGCCGGGCTGGCCCTGCAGGCCTATGAAGGGCAGCGGCGCGAGGCCACGGCCCGTGTGGTGGAAACGAACCGCAGCGTGCCGCCGGACTTCATCAACATCAAGGTGGACCAATTGAGTGGAGACCGGCCGTTCCGCCACATCGACGACCTGATCAGTCACGCCGAGTTGCGCGAGATTTCGGACAACTACAAAAAGATCGCTGGCTTTTCGCTCGACACGCTCAAGGCCTGAAAGGCTGAGCCCCGGCACACAAGACCGCGCTGCAGGCAGGGGCTTGAAAGGTCGCGGAAATGCTCCATGTAAAGGCCAATCATCTTTTTCGGAGCCCATTTTATGCGACTCGACAAACTCACCACCAAATTCCAGGAAGCCCTGGGCGAGGCCCAGACGCTGGCGCTCGGTGCCGACAACGCTTATATTGAACCGGTCCACCTGCTGTTGGCCATGCTGCGCCAGGGCGACGGACCGCAGTCGTTGCTGCAGCGCGCGGGTGTCAACGTTCAGGGGCTGGCCAAGGCCGCCGAGGTGGCCGTGAATCGCCTGCCCGAGGTACTGGGCCAAGAGCAGGTGCAGGTCGGTCCCGATCTGGCAAAGCTGCTGCAGGCCACCGAAAAAGAAGCCATCAAGCGCGGTGACGAGTTCATAGCGAGCGAGCTTTTCCTGCTTGCGGTGGCGGACAGCAAGGGCGAACTCGGACGCATCGCGAACGAAAACGGCCTGACCCGCAAGAGCCTGGAAACCGCGATCACCGCCGTGCGCGGCGGCCAGAAGATGGACAGCCCCGAGGCCGAAGGCCAGCGCGAGGCCCTCAAAAAATACACGATGGACCTGACCGAGCGCGCCCGCCTGGGCAAACTCGATCCGGTGATCGGCCGCGACGACGAGATCCGCCGCGCGATCCAGGTGCTGCAGCGCCGCACCAAGAACAACCCGGTGCTGATCGGTGAACCCGGCGTGGGCAAGACCGCCATCGTCGAAGGCCTGGCGCAGCGCATCGTCGCGGGCGAGGTGCCGGATTCGCTCAAGGGCAAACGCGTGCTGAGCCTGGACATGGCCGCGCTGCTGGCCGGTGCCAAGTTCCGCGGCGAGTTTGAAGAGCGTCTGAAGACCGTGCTGAACGAACTGGCGAAAGACGAGGGCCAGACCATCGTCTTCATCGACGAGCTGCACACCATGGTGGGCGCGGGCAAGGCCGAAGGCGCGATGGACGCGGGCAACATGTTGAAGCCCGCCCTGGCGCGCGGCGAGCTGCACTGCGTGGGCGCAACCACGTTGGACGAGTACCGCAAGTACATCGAGAAAGATGCCGCGCTGGAGCGTCGCTTCCAGAAGATATTGGTGGGCGAGCCGACGGTGGAGGCCACCATCGCCATTCTGCGCGGCTTGAAGGAGCGCTACCAGGTGCACCACGGCGTGGATATCACCGACCCGGCCATCGTCGCTGCGGCCGAGCTGAGCCATCGCTACATCACCGACCGTTTCCTGCCCGACAAGGCAATTGACCTGATTGACGAGGCTGCGGCCAAGATCAAGATCGAACTCGACTCCAAGCCCGAGGTGATGGACAAGCTTGACCGCCGGCTGATCCAGCTGCAGATCGAACGCGAAGCGGTGAAGAAAGAAAAGGACGAGGCTTCGCAGAAGCGTTTTGAACTGATCAACGAAGAGATCAGCAAACTGCAAAAAGAGATCGCCGATCTCGACGAAATCTGGAAATCCGAAAAGGCCACCGCCCAGGGCAGCGCCCAGGTGCGCGAAGAGATCGACAAGCTGCGCCAGCAGATCGAGAGCCTGACCCGCAAGGGCGACCTGGCCAAGGTCGCCGAGCTGCAGTACGGCAAGCTGCCCGAGCTGGAAAAGCAGCTCAAGGAAGCGCAGGAGAAAGAGGCCGGCAAGGCCAAGGGCGGCGCGGGCATGGGCCCGCAGCTGCTGCGCACGCAGGTAGGCGCCGAGGAGATTGCCGAAGTGGTGGCGCGTGCCACCGGTATCCCAGTCGCCAAGCTGATGCAGGGTGAGCGCGACAAGCTGCTGGTGATGGAAGACAAGCTGCACACCCGCGTGGTGGGGCAGGACGAGGCGATCAACGCGGTGGCCAACGCCATCCGCCGTTCGCGCTCGGGCCTGTCGGACCCGAACCGTCCGACCGGCTCGTTCCTGTTCCTCGGCCCCACAGGCGTCGGCAAGACCGAGCTGTGCAAAGCCCTCGCGGGTTTCCTGTTCGACAGCGAGGATCACCTGATCCGTATCGACATGAGCGAGTTCATGGAGAAACATTCCGTGGCCCGCCTGATCGGCGCGCCACCCGGTTATGTGGGCTACGAGGAGGGCGGTTACCTGACCGAAGCCGTGCGCCGCAAGCCCTACAGCGTGCTGCTGCTCGACGAGGTGGAGAAAGCGCACCCCGACGTGTTCAACGTGCTGTTGCAGGTGCTGGACGACGGCCGCCTGACCGACGGCCAGGGCCGCACCGTGGACTTCAAGAACACGGTGATCGTGATGACCAGCAATATCGGATCGCACCTGATTCAGGCCATGGTGGGTCAGCCTTATGACGAGATCAAGGAGGCCGTGTGGGGTGAGCTCAAGGACCACTTCCGGCCCGAGTTCCTGAACCGCATCGACGAGACGGTGGTGTTCCACGCGCTCGACGCGCAGCACATCGCGTCCATCGCCGGCATCCAGCTCAAGGCATTGCAGGCCCGCCTGCAGAAGATGGATCTGAGGCTCGAGGTCGCGCCAGCCGCATTGGATGAGTTGGCCAAAGTCGGCTTTGATCCGGTGTTTGGCGCCCGGCCGCTCAAACGGGCGATCCAGCAACGCATTGAGAACCCGCTCTCCAAGTTGCTCTTGGAAGGGAAGTACCCGCCCAAGTCGGTCATACCCGTCGGCGTTGATCCGGTACGCAACCCCGGCGTGTTCGAGTTCGGCGACCCACTGGTCATGGAATGACGCGTTGCCTGTTCTGGGGTGGGTGCACTCTTGAGCACTCTTGAGGTCAGCCCTTAGCCAGTGCGTTCGCCGACAGGTTTTCGTGCAGCGATGGGGCGGGGGTGCTCAAGTGGGAGGGCGATTGGCCCATGGCAGCCTTGAACATGGCGCTGAAGGCGCTGTCGCTTGCGTAGCCGCTGGCGGCGGCCACTTGGCTCACCGGGGTGCCACGCGCCAGCAAGGGTAGCGCCTGTGCCAGCACAACCTGTTGGCGCCAACGCTTGAAACTGGTACCCAACTCCTCGCGAAAAAGGCGTGCCAGCGTGCGCTCGCTGGCGCCGCTGTGCGAAGCCCAGGCGGCGAGCGTGGTGTGTTGTGCGGGGTTTTGAACGACCGCCTTGCACAGGGCACGCAGTCGTCGATCGCCATGGCCAGCGCTGGGCATGGGCACACCCAGCGGTTGTGTGGCTGCGTGGTCCATTTCGGCAATCAACAGCGTGTGCAGGGCTTGGGCGCGGGCTACAGGCTGGTTCATGTGGGGTTGCTCCATGGCCAGAATCAACTCGCGCAACAGCGGCGACACGACCAGTACGCGTGAACGTGTCCAGTTGGGTGGTACCACGCTGGCGTCGATATACAGCGTGAGCAACTGCGCGGCTTCCACAATGGTCACCGCGTGCTCGGCGCCAGGGGGAATCCACAGCGCTCGAGACGGGGGCACGATGGTGGTGGTCTCGGGGCTGATCGGATCGTGCGCTGGGCTGTTCGTGGCCGACACCGTGACCCGCAGCAGGCCGCTGGCGCAATACGCCAGCTGGCCCCAGGGGTGGTGGTGGGGCTCCAACTGGCTTTCGCTGTCCAGCCTGCGGGGCCGGCAGCGCAGGGGCTGCGCTGCACTGGGTTGGAAATTTTGAGCATCACCCAGCGGGACAGCTTGGCGGGGCAGTCTGGGTTGCATGGCGGGTGGCCTCTACACCATCGGGTTGGCTGAAATTCGACAATTATTGTCTTTCTAGCGCGTTTTAGCCCCTGGCACCACCCCTAACATGCCCACATGACCACCGCCACCCTGAGCGCCATCGCGCCCTTCAATCCCGTTCCCCTGAAGCAAGACGCCGCTGTGATTGGCCTGGTGGGCTTGGCCCATGGCACCTCGCACTTCTCCCACTTGTTGCTCGCGCCGCTTTTTCCGGTGTTCATGCGCGACTTCGGGCTGAGCTTTTCCGACGTGGGCCTGCTCATGACCTTGTTTTTTGTAATTTCGGGCTCTGGCCAGGCTGTGGCGGGATTCGTGGTGGACCGCATGGGCGCCCGCCCTGTGCTGTTTGCCGCAGTCACCTGTTTCCTGTTGGCCGCACTGGCGGCTTCGCAGGCCACGGGCTATACCGGCCTGTTGCTGGTGGCCATGCTCGCGGGGCTGGGCAACGCACCGTTTCACCCGGCTGATTTCACCATCCTCAACCAGCGGGTTTCACCGGCTCGCCTGGGCCACGCTTTCAGCGCACACGGTCTCACCGGCAATTTGGGCTGGGCGCTGGCGCCGGTGTTTCTGGTGGGCATCACCGCGCTGGCCGACTGGCGCGTGGCCTATTACGCTGCAGCGTTGTTGTATGCGGCCGTGCTGGGCGTGCTGTTCTGGCAGCGGGACAAGTTGCGCACCGACGTAGCGGTGCGCCAGGCGGACGCGCCCAAAGGGGCTGAGTTGGCCTACCTGAAGCTTCCAGTGGTGTGGTGGTGCTTTGCGTTTTTTTTGCTGTCCACCATGACCCTGGCCGTGGTGCAGAACTTTGCGCCTTCCATTTTGAAAGCCCTGCACGGCGTGAGCGTCGAGGTGGCAACCTTCACCATCAGTGCCTACATGCTGTGCGGTGCACTGGGCATGCTTGTGGGTGGTTTTGTGGCCGCGTACGGTCACACTCATCGCTGGTCGAGCGACCGCGTAGTGGCCATTTCCATGTCCAGCGGTGCACTGTTGTTGCTGCTCTGCGCCACCGGCTGGCTGGGCGCTGTGGGTACCATGGTGGCGCTGGCCGCGACGGGGTTTGCGGTGGGCGTGGGCGGACCCAGCCGGGACCTGATGATCAAGAAAGCCACCCCTAAGGGCGCGACTGGCCGCGTGTATGGCACCGTGTATTCGGGGTTGGACGTGGGTTTCGCCATTTCTCCGCTGGTGTTTGGCGCCTTCATGGACCGTGGCTGGTACGCGCTCACCCTGGCCGGTGCTGCGGTCGTACTGGCCATTTCGGTGGTTGCGGTTGTGGGTGTCGGGAGCAGGACAGCCTGATGCCGGGGTCACGGCACAATGAACACATGACGCAAGAAAAAATTGCTGGACACCTGCTCGTTGAATGCCTGATTGTCCAGGGCGTGACCCACGCCTTTGGGGTGCCAGGTGAAAGCTACCTCGCCGTGCTCGACGGCTTCCACGCGCACGCCGATCAACTCCGGTTCGTGACCAACCGGCAAGAGGGCGGAGCCGCCTTCATGGCCGAAGCCCAGGGCAAGCTCACCGGGCGCCCCGGTGTGTGTTTTGTCACCCGCGGCCCGGGTGCCACCAACGCATCCATTGGTTTGCACACGGCCTTTCAGGATTCCACGCCCATGGTGCTATTCGTGGGCGACGTCGCCAGCGATGCGCGCGATCGTGAAGCCTTTCAGGAAGTGAACTACCTCAGCTTTTTTGGGGCCAGTACCAAGGGAATGGCCAAGCGGGTGGAGCGCATCGACGACGCCCGCCGCATCCCCGAGTACGTGGCCCGAGCCTTCGCCACGGCCATGAACGGTCGGCCCGGCCCGGTGGTGCTGGTGCTCCCCGAAGACATGTTGACGCAAACAGTGAGCGCAGAGCCGCTGCCGCGCGTGGAGCCGGTGCAGGCCTGGAGCGACCCAGGTGCGCTGAGGACGCTGCGCGAACTGCTGCTACAGGCCGAGCGACCGTTGGTGATCGCCGGGGGCGGCGGCTGGACGCCGCAGGCTGCCGCCGCGCTGCAACGCTTTGCTGAAAACTGGCAACTTCCGGTGGCCAACGCATTTCGGTTTCAAGACTGTTTTGACAACCACCATCCGAACTACGCGGGCGACGTGGGCCTGGGCATTAGCCCTGCACTGGCGGCGCGCGTGCGTGAAAGCGACCTGCTGATTGCCATCGGACCTCGGCTGGGCGAGGCCACAACCGGCGGCTACACCCTGGTTGAAGCGCCCCGCCCGAAACAGAAGCTGGTCCACATTCACGCAAGCGCCGAGGAGTTGGGTCGCGTCTACCAGGCCACGCTGGCCATCAATGCCACCATGAACGCGGCAGCGCGCAGCCTGGAAGTTTTGACCGCGCCGCCCGGTGTGGCATGGGGCCAGTGGACGCTGGCTTGCCACGCCGAATTTGACGCCAACGTGGATGTGGCCAACGGCGGCATTGTGCTGCCCGGCCGCATCGACATGCCAGCCATCGTTCACACACTGCAGCGCTTGCTGCCGGCCGATGCGGTGCTGACCAATGGCGCGGGCAACTTTGCCTCGTGGGTGCACCGATTCTTCAAGTACCACGGCCTCGCAAAAGGACTCAAAACCCAACTCGCGCCCACCAACGGCGCCATGGGATATGGCGTGCCTGCGGGCATTGCGGCTGCCATCCTCACCGGGCGCACAGTCTTCACCATCGCGGGCGATGGCGATTTCTTGATGAACGGGCAGGAATTGGCCACGGCTGTACAGCACGGCGCCAAGAGCATCATCCTGCTTTTGAACAATGGCACCTATGGCACCATCCGCATGCACCAGGAACGCGAATATCCCGGACACGTGAGCGGTTCCAGCCTAGCGAATCCTGACTTTTGCGCCTTGGCGCGCGCTTACGGCTATGGGGCCGAGTGCGTGACCCACACCGCCGAATTTGAAGCGGCCCTGCAGCGCGCCTTGGCCGCACCCAACGGCACGCTGATTGAAGTGTGGCTTGACCCCGAGGTTATCACCACCCGCAGCACACTCTCCGCTATTCGAAGCACCGCGCTTAAGACGCAGGCCTGAACGGCGCTCGCCCTGACTGGGCTGATTTTTCTTGACGCCTGGGTTCCGTTATGAGCAAGGCTTCCAGGGCGCCAGGTGGTTGCTGCAAGGTCGCTTATCGGCAACCTAATCCAAGTGGACGCCGTCGTCGTGCCTTGGATGAGGACGACCGTTGAACGCCAGTCAGGTGCATCACGCGAACAGCACTACGTCATTCTGCAGCTTCAAATTGCGTCGGATTTTTGCCTTTGAAGGCTGCGTAAAACGCCTTGATGGCAGTCATGTCGGCTTCTACGTCACCCGTAGGTTTGAACAACGGGCCCAGGCCGCTGCGCTTGGTGCTGTAGTCCATGTAGGCCATGATGATGGGCACCTGGGCACTCAGTGCGATGTAGTAAAAGCCTGTTTTCCAGTAGCGCGTTTTGCTGCGTGTGCCTTCGGGCGGGACGATGAGCTGCAGTGGCCCGTCAGCCGCGCGGATGGCGTTGGCTGAAGCTGCCACAAGGTTGGTGGACTGTTCCCGGTTGACTGGAATGCCGCCGAGCCATTTCATGACGCCAGCGAAGGGCGCTTTGAAAATGCTTTGCTTGCCCATCCAGTAGGGGTCGAGCCGCAGGGCAAACGCGACCATGAGGGTGTAAGGCAGGTCCCAGTTGCTGGTGTGGGGTGCGGCAATGAGCACGCTTTTGGCGGCCTCAGGGGGCAGGGCACCTTCTACTTTCCAGCCGGTGAGTCTGAGAAACGCTACCGAAAATCCTCGCAGTAAGGTGTTGACGACCGGGGTTGTGAAGATGGTTCGGTGCATGGCTGCGAGTATCGCTGAAGTGCCTGGCGTGACCCATCGCGCGCCACGCGCACGCTACCATCGCAGCCGACCCACATCACAGGAACCCAAACCATGCAAGTCTGCCTGAACGTAAAAGGCCTCGGCGTAACCATAGAGGGCTCAGGGCCCACTGTGGTGATGCTGCACGGCTGGCCTGACACACCGGCGTTGTGGGACGATACGGTGGCCAGCTTGCGTGACGGCTACCGCTGTGTGCGCTTCGCCTTGCCAGGTTTCGACCTCAGTCAGCCTCCGCGCCCGGTGTCGGTGGATGAGATGTGTGGGCTGGTGGGTTCGGTGGTGGATGCAGTGAGCCCGACCGAACCGGTGACGTTATTGCTGCACGACTGGGGATGTTTCTTTGGTTACGAGTACGCGTCGCGCCATACCAGTAGGGTGGCGCGGGTGGTTGGTGTGGACATTGGAGACACCAATTCCGGTGCTTACCTGAAGTCGCTCAAGCTCAAAGAGAAATGCATGATTGCGGGCTACCAGCTTTGGCTTGCGCTGGCCTGGAAGCTGGGCGGCCTGTTGCCCGGTCTGGCCAATCGCATGACGCGCTTCATGGCTCGCAACATGGGCTGTCGCACAGCGCCCGAGCAGATGGGTTGGCAGATGAACTACCCCTATGCCATGCAGTGGTTTGGCTCTTTTGGCGGGCTGCGTGGCGTGGCGCGGGTGAGCCGGGTGATGGGGCCGCAGTTGCCCACGCTGTTTTTGTTCGGCAAGCGCAAGCCCTTCATGTTTCATTCCCCGCGCTGGCTGGCTGCCTTGGGTACCACACCAGGCTGCGGCGTGCAGGGCTTTGATGCAGGCCATTGGCTGATGCGCCAGAAGCCATCGCTGTTCAACGCCAGCGTGCGCGCCTGGCTGGACCGGGGCACCGCAGCCCAAACCCGCCAGACCACAGAGGCCGCATGAAACCCGAAGACCTGGAGCGTTTGATCACGGTGGACATGCCCTTTGGCAAATACAAGGGCACGCCTATTGCCGACCTGCCGGGCAACTATCTGAACTGGTTTGCGCGCGGGGGTTTCCCAAAAAGTGAGGTGGGCCGCTTGCTGCAACTCATGCACGAAATTGACCACAACGGCCTGAGTGACCTGCTCACACCGCTGCGACGGCGTTGACGAGAAGGGTCAGTCCGGGAGGTTCAGAGCTTGAAAAACCCGGGCCGCTGCGTAGGCGTCGTTGGCGGCGTAAATCAGCTGGGCCATGCTCAAGTGCGGGTTGGCCCAGTTGGACGTGGCAGCCTTCTTGGACTTGATGAACCGCTGGTTGAACAACACCGCCACCGCACTTTTCACGCCCATGTCCTTGCGGTAGCCGCGTTCCCGGAACACATGGTTGAGCTCCAGCACGGCTGCGGGTGCCACGGCCAGTTTAGCCACGATGCGCCTGGTGTCGTCACCCAACCCAAACCCCGCCTTGGTGTGGCCAGCGTGCGCCAGCAGTTCGGCCACCCGTTCGCGGCAGCCGGGGTCGGTTAGCTGAAACACCCAGGCGTGTTGCAGCGTGGACAGCTGAACGACGTGCGGTCCGTCGGATATTTGTTCCTTCACAAAAGTGGGTTTGGACTCGGTGTCAAAGCCCCAGATCGGGTGGTCGCACAGCGCAGCTGACGCCTCTGCGGCTTGCTGGGCGGTGTCCACCAAGGTGATCCGGTCCAAGCCCAAGCGGCCAAATTCGGGCAGCAGGGCAATCTGGTCTTTGCTGGGCGTGGGGCGGCTGGTGTGCATGGTGCGGGATAGATAATGAACCTATTGTGCTACGCGCCCGCCGGGCCACCTGGGGCTTCATGACCTACACCCTCACACTCTTCGTGTCCGATGACACCTTGCCCACGCAGCGCCAAGCGGCCGAGCGGCTGTTTCGCGAAGCCTTGGAAAACACGCTGGGCGACGCGGCTCTGGTAGCGCCCGTTTATGCAGCTTATCAACGCATTGCAGCCCTTTACGGCGAATCCCCCGATGTGGAGGCGCTCACGGTGGACGAGCGCATGCTGTTTGAGCACTGGCAAATGGCCGAAGCAGCCGCGTTGGCTGCGGTCTGGGGCCCTTATCGCAACTTGGACGAAGGCAGTTACGAGATCGCGCTTTCTGACTGAGTGGGTGACATGCTGGCGAGGCCTTGATTCACCGATAATCAAGGGTTGTGATTTCGTCCTCCTGGGGCGCTCATTCCCTTTGAAGGACTTTCCATGAGAAAAACATTCCCCCTGCGCGTTGAGGGCAAGCACCCGGACCGCGTCCTCGAAGCCGTCAAGCACGAGCTTCGCAAATACATCAAGCGTGAGCGTCGTCGCGACTTGCCCGAAGGCGCTGACTTCTGGGACTTTGACTGCAGGTTCGGCCCCGACAAAGACGCCTCAACCACCCTTGCGCCGGCCGAACTCACCGCAGCGCTGGATGCCTTGGCCCGGGCTGGTGAAGAAGCGTGCTACGTGGAATTGCTGGCCAAGCCCGCCGTGTGGGAACGCCGCCCCGCCGGCCAGACCACCGCCCCCGCTGCGGCACAATCCGCCGATGCCCCTGACACCGATGCCCCCGCCGCCGACCACACCGCTGCTTGAGGTGGTGAGCGAACCGCCCCTGGAGGGCGAGTTCCAGCGGTTTCCCGGCTCGCCGTTTGAGCTGTTTTCGCCTTACCCGCCGGCCGGCGACCAGCCCGAAGCCATTCGCCAACTGGTGGAGGGCGTGAACGACGGCGAGGTGTTCCAGACCTTGCTGGGCGTGACCGGTTCGGGCAAGACCTTCACCATGGCCAACGTGATCGCCCGCCTGGGGCGCCCGGCGATTGTGTTCGCACCCAACAAGACGTTGGCAGCGCAGCTGTACAGCGAGTTTCGCGAATTCTTCCCGAAGAACGCGGTCGAGTACTTCGTCAGTTACTACGACTACTACCAGCCTGAAGCCTATGTGCCGCAGCGGGACCTGTTCATTGAAAAGGACAGCGCGATCAACGAGCACATCGAGCAGATGCGGCTGAGCTGCACCAAGAGCATCTTGGAGCGGCGCGACGTGGTGGTGGTGGCCACGGTCTCAGCCATTTACGGCATCGGTAAACCCGAGAGCTACCACCAGATGGTGATGCTGCTGCGGGTGGGCGACAAGCTGGGCCAGCGTGACCTGATCGCCCAGTTGGTGCGCATGCAATATGCGCGTAACGAGGCCGATTTTTCGCGCGGCAAGTTCCGTGTGCGCGGCGACACGATTGACGTGTTCCCGGCCGAACACAGCGAGATGGCGATCCGCATCGAGCTGTTCGACGACGAAGTTGAAACCCTGCAACTGTTTGACCCGCTCACCGGCAAGGTGCGGCAGAAGATCCCGCGCTTCACGGTGTACCCCAGCAGCCATTACGTGACCCCGCGCGAGCAGGTGCTGAGCGCGGTGGAGGCCATCAAGGAAGAGCTGCGCGACCGGGTGAAAGAGCTGGTGGGCATGGGCAAGCTGGTGGAAGCCCAGCGGCTGGAGCAGCGCACCCGGTTTGACCTGGAAATGCTGGCCGAGGTGGGCCACTGCAAAGGCATTGAAAACTACTCGCGCCACCTCTCAGGCAGCGCACCGGGCGAGCCCCCAAGCACGCTCACCGACTACCTGCCCAAAGACGCCATGATGTTTCTGGACGAAAGCCATGTGCTGATCGGCCAGTTTGGTGGCATGTACAACGGTGACCGCGCCCGCAAAACGACGCTGGTGGAATACGGCTTTCGCCTGCCCAGCGCGCTGGACAACCGGCCACTCAAGTTCGACGAATTTGAGCAGCGCATGCGCCAGGTGGTGTTTGTGTCAGCCACGCCGGCCGATTACGAAAAAACCCACGCGGGCCAGGTGGTCGAGCAACTGGTGCGCCCCACCGGCCTGGTGGACCCGGAACTCGAAGTGCGGCCCGCTACCCACCAGGTGGACGATGTGCTGCAGGAAATCCGCATCCGCGTGGAGAAAAACGAGCGTGTGCTCATCACCACGCTGACCAAGCGCATGGCCGAGCAGCTGACCGACTACCTGACCGAGAACGGCGTGAAGGTGCGCTATGTGCACAGCGATGTGGACACCGTGGAACGGGTGGAAATATTGCGCGACCTGCGATTGGGCGCGTTTGATGTGCTGGTGGGCATCAACCTGCTGCGCGAGGGCATTGACATTCCCGAGGTGTCGCTGGTGGCCATCCTGGACGCTGACAAGGAGGGCTTTTTGCGCTCCGAGCGCAGCCTGATCCAGACCATTGGTCGCGCCGCGCGCAACCTCAACGGGCGCGCCATTCTCTACGCCGACCGCGTCACCGAGTCGATGCGCAAGGCGATGGACGAAACCAACCGCCGCCGCGCCAAACAGATCGCGCACAACCTGGCCATGGGCATCACGCCCAAGGCGCTCAACAAGCGCATCAAAGACCTGATTGATGGTGTGTACAGCGAAAAGGCCGGCAAAGAAGCCGACCGCCTGGCCGCCGAGAGCGCGCACCGGGCCAGCATTGAAGACATGAGCGAAAAAGATGTGGCGCGGGAAATCAAGCGCCTGGAAAAGCTCATGCTGGAGCATGCGCGCAACCTGGAGTTTGAGAAGGCCGCCACCGTGCGCGACCAATTGAGTCGCCTGAAGACACAGTTGTTCGGCGCCGCCGGCATGGACAACGTGGCCTGAGCGGGCAGAAGATTGGCCTCATGCTTGCTTACGAGGTGCCGGAGGCAGCAGCTCCGTCCCGCCCGAAAAACGCGTCACGCTGCTTCACCCGGATGGGCTTTTTCATGAAGCCCATCCACATCAACATCACTGCATGGCCAACCGCAGTTCGGACGGGCACACACACATCGACCCGATCCAAGAAATCCGCGTTTTCGCTGGTCATGGTGATCCACCCCACGAGGTTGGGAGAGGGCACGGAACAGCGTTCAACTGCGGGCGTTCGAAGCCGGCGTCCAGTTTTTTTCGATAGCCTGTCGTGGTACCCACGTTGAACTCAGCTTTCAACCGCGAGGGCAGCGGCTGGCGTGTTCAGCAATGAGTCTCATACCGAGAGGCCAGGCTTGGCCTGGAAAAATGGGTTAACAAACCACGTTTGTCTTGGACAAAAATGAATAGACCCGTTACAATGCCGACCAAATCACTAGGCTTTGCTGTATACTCGACGAAAACAGTCGGGAAAGCCTTCGATGTATCGGCCCAGCGCATGGGCAGGGTGGGCGGAGCAGAGGTTCACGGGGCGTTCTTCTCGTGAATCAACCAACGACGGTCAAGCCAACATTCAAGGAGCTTGAAAATGCGCCTCACGACAAAAGGCCGCTTTGCGGTCACCGCCATGATTGACCTGGCCCTGCGCCAGAACAACGGTCCTGTCACGCTGGCGGCCATAAGCCAGCGCCAGCAAATCTCGCTGTCCTACCTGGAGCAGCTGTTCGGCAAGCTGCGCCGCCACGAGTTGGTGGAGTCCACGCGCGGCCCGGGTGGCGGCTACACGCTGGGCCGCAAGGCAGCAGAAATCACCGTGGCCGACATCATCGTGTCGGTGGACGAACCGATTGACGCCACACAGTGCGGTGGCAAAGAAAACTGCCTCGGTGAAGGCAGCCGCTGCATGACGCACGAGTTGTGGGCTGCTTTGAACTCGAAGATGGTGGACTTTCTCGACTCGGTGTCGCTGCAATCCCTGGTGGACGATCAGCTGGCCAAGGGCCTGGTGGTTGAGAACATCCCCATGATAAAGCGAGCCATTTCGAGTCCGTCGGTGGTCAAGCCGATCAGGGTCAATGCACCCAATTCGGTGTTTGCCCTGGGCGCAGCCTTCTCGAAGTAAGCGCCTGGGTCGTTAGCAGGTAACCGGATGACCGCAACGGTCAGCCGAGTGCCTTGCAGCGCCATGGCCAAGTGCCGCACCTATTCACAATGCCCGCCCATTCATAGAGCCAGACATGACCACGCCACATTTCCCGATCTACATGGACTACAGCGCGACCAATCCCTGCGATCCGCGGGTGGTAGATGCGATGATCCCCTGGCTGCGCGAACATTTTGGCAACCCGGCGTCGCGCAGCCACGCCTGGGGCTGGGAAGCTGAAAAGGCGGTGGAAGCCGCCCGCGATCAGGTTGCCGCACTGATCGGCGCCGATCCACGCGAAATCGTCTGGACCAGTGGTGCCACCGAGTCCAACAACTTGGCCTTGAAGGGCGCAGCGCACTTCTACAAGACCAAGGGTAAGCACATCATTACGGTGAAAACCGAGCACAAGGCCGTGCTCGACACCTGCCGTGAGTTGGAGCGGCAGGGGTTCGAGGTGACCTACCTCGATGTGCAAGCTGATGGTTTGGTGAGCCTGGACACGTTCAAGGCGGCTATCCGTCCCGACACCATTCTGGCTTCGGTTATGTTTGTGAACAACGAAATTGGCGTTATTCAGGACATTGCTGCGCTGGGGGCTGTTTGCCGCGAAAAGGGCGTGATCTTCCACTCCGACGCCGCGCAGGCCACGGGCCGTGTAGACATCGACATCAAGAACCTGCCGGTAGATTTGATGAGCTTGACCAGCCACAAAACCTACGGGCCCAAGGGGATCGGCGCACTGTTTGTGCGCCGCAAACCCCGCGTGCGCATTGAGGCGCAGATGCACGGTGGTGGCCACGAGCGCGGCATGCGCTCGGGCACGCTGCCCACTCATCAGTGTGTGGGCATGGGCGAGGCCTACCGCATCGCCAAGGAAGAAATGCACGCTGAAAACCAGCGCATCCGTGCCCTGCATGACCGCATGGTGGCTGGCCTCAAGGACATTGAAGAGGTGTTTATCAACGGCCACGAGACCCAGCGCGTGCCGCACAACCTGAACATGAGCTTCAACTACGTCGAGGGCGAGTCGTTGATCATGGGCATCAAAGGCCTTGCAGTTTCAAGCGGTTCGGCATGCACCTCGGCCAGTCTGGAGCCCAGCTACGTGCTGCGCGCCCTGGGCCGCAGCGACGAGTTGGCTCACAGCAGCCTGCGCATGACGATTGGCCGGTGGACAACGGAAGAAGAGGTCGACTACGCGATCGCCACCATCAAGGAAAACGTGGCCAAGCTGCGCGAGCTGTCCCCTTTGTGGGAAATGTTCAAAGACGGAATTGACCTGTCCACCATCCAGTGGGCGGCACACTGAAGGAGAAATACCATGGCTTATTCTGAAAAAGTGGTTGACCACTACGAAAACCCACGTAACGTTGGCTCGTTCGACAAAGGCGACGAATCGGTAGGGACGGGTATGGTCGGTGCGCCTGCGTGCGGTGATGTGATGAAACTGCAGATCAAGGTCAACCCCAGCACCGGCGTCATTGAGGATGCCAGGTTCAAAACCTATGGCTGCGGCTCGGCCATTGCCTCTTCGTCGCTTGTGACCGAGTGGGTCAAAGGCAAAACGCTGGACCAGGCTGCTGCGCTGAAAAACAGCGAAATCGCCGAAGAGCTGGCGTTGCCACCCGTGAAAATTCACTGCTCCATCCTGGCCGAAGACGCCATCAAGGCGGCGGTGGATGACTACCGCAAGAAACACCTCGTTTGAGGCCTGGCGCTCGGGTGGCTGTGCTGCATGTTCATGCACGCCAAAGCCAAATGTACGCCACCGTTCCCGTCACGCACAATGCTGAACGCCCACCCATGGCGTAACACACATGTCCATTTCGATTTCTGAAGCTGCTGCAAGGCACGTCACCCGCTACATCACTAAGCGGGGTAAAGGTGTAGGCGTGCGCCTGGGCGTGAAAACCACCGGCTGTTCTGGTTTGGCTTACAAGCTGGAATACGCCGACGAAATCGCGCCAGAAGATGTGGTGTTTGAGGACAACGGCGTCAAGGTGTTGGTCGATCCGAAAAGCTTGGCTTACATCGACGGCACCCAGCTCGACTTCGTGCGTGAAGGCTTGAATGAAGGGTTCCGCTTCAACAACCCCAATGAGCGGGATCGCTGCGGCTGCGGTGAGAGCTTCCGGATTTGATCCGTTCTGCGCCGTCCCTCAAGCCGCCTGCGCAGTGTGTGTCGGCGGCTTTTCGCTTTTCGGCCTGCTGCGTAGCATTTCCACCCCGTTTTTCGCCTTCCCATGAACCTGCTGTCCAACGATTTTGAAATTTTTGGTGTGCCCGTGCAGTTTGCGCTGGACCGTGCCGCCCTGGACGAGCGTTGGAAAGACCTGCAGCGCGAAGCCCATCCAGACCGTTTCACCACCGCCAATGCACTGGCACAGCGCCAAGCGATGCAGTGGTCGGTGCGTATCAACGAGGCTTACCAGCGCCTCAAAGATCCGCTCAAGCGAGCAGCCTATCTGTGCGAGCTGAATGGCGCGCCCATTCAGGCCGAAAACAACACGGCCATGCCATCTGCGTTTTTGATGCAGCAAATGCAGTGGCGGGAAGACCTGGAAGAGGCCAGCGGTGCTGCAGATCTGGAGCACATGGCTGAGGACGTGGCCCAGACGCGCCGAAACATGCTGCTAAGTTTGCAGCGCACCGCCGACGAAGATCACAATTTTCTCGAACTGGCTCGGCAGGTCAGAGCCCTTATGTTTGTTGAGCGCTTTGCGCGCGACGTTGAGAGCCGGCTTGATCAACTGGGACAATAGCCAGTGTTGATACTGGCGCTTTGCGCAGTATGCCAGTCCCGATTTTCAGTACCTACAAGAACACGATCCCATGGCGCTTTTGCAGATTTCCGAACCCGGCCAGTCCCTCGACCCGCATCAGCGCCGCGTGGCGGTGGGCATTGACCTTGGTACCACACATTCGCTGGTGGCTGCGGTGCGCCATGGTGTGTCCGAGTGCTTGCCAGACGCCCAAGGTCAGGTCATTTTGCCCAGCGTGGTGCGTTACCTCGACCCGGCCCAGGGCAACTCGGGCCGACAAATCGGTTTTGATGCCCTGGCCGCACAGGTGGATGATCCGGCCAACACCATCAGTTCGGTGAAACGGCTCATGGGCCGCACCCGCGCGCAGGTGGTGGATGCAGACAAACTGCCCTACACGGTGGTGGACGATCAGGGTATGGCGGTGGTTGAAACCACCGCAGGCCGCAAGACGCCCATGGAAGTCAGTGCCGAAATTTTGGCCGCGCTGCGCTTCCGTGCTGAAGACAGTTTTGACGATGACCTGTACGGTGCCGTCATCACGGTGCCGGCCTACTTCGACGACGCCCAGCGGCAGGCCACAAAAGACGCTGCCCAACTCGCCGGCATCAACGTGCTGCGTCTCATCAACGAACCCACGGCCGCCGCCATTGCCTACGGCCTCGACAACGGGTCTGAAGGTATCTACGCCATCTACGATCTTGGCGGGGGCACCTTCGACATCTCCATCCTGCGGCTGACCCAAGGTGTATTTCAAGTGATGGCCACCGGTGGTGACTCGGCCTTGGGGGGCGACGACTACGACCAGGCGCTGGCCGCCTGGGTGCTGGCGCAGCAGGGCGTGGCGGTCGCGCTGTCGGCCTCCGAACGCGCTGCACTGCATGCCGAGGCCCGCCGCTGCAAAGAGGCGCTTTCAGCGGTGGAACCCGCTGGCAGTGTTGCCTTCACCGCGAACATCGCCGGTCAGCAACTGAACCAGGCGGTGACGAAGGCGCAGTTTGAGGCCTGCACGGCCCCGCTCACGGCCCGCACCATGGCGGCGGTGCGAAAAGTCTTGCGCGATGCGGGCATCACCAAGGACGACGTCAAGGGCGTCGTCATGGTGGGTGGCTCCACGCGAATGCCGGTGATTCGCAGCGCTGTGGGTGCGTTCTTTGGCCAGGAACCGCTGACCAATCTGAACCCCGACGAAGTGGTGGCACTGGGCGCCGCCATACAGGCCAACGCCTTGGCCGGCAACAGCCGAGACGGCGACTTGCTGTTGCTCGACGTGATCCCGCTGTCACTGGGCATCGAGACCATGGGCGGGTTGGTGGAGCGCATCGTGCCGCGCAACAGCCCCATTCCCACCGCGCTGGCGCAAGACTTCACCACCTACCAGGATGGTCAGACTGCGCTGGCCCTGCACGTGGTGCAGGGCGAACGCGACCTGGTGGCCGACTGCCGAAGCCTGGCGCGTTTTGTCTTGCGTGGCATTCCGCCCATGGCCGCCGGCGCGGCCCGTATTCGCGTTAGTTTTACTGTCGATGCGGACGGTTTGCTGTCGGTGGCTGCGAAAGAGCAGGGCAGTGGCGTGGAGGCGCGGGTCGATGTGAAGCCCGCTTACGGCCTGTCCGACGAACAGATCGCCGCCATGTTGCAGGACAGCTTTGCCACCGCCCAGCAAGACATTGCCGCGCGGGCCCTGATGGAAGCCCGCGTGGACGCCGACCGGATGATCGTCGCTACCCGCAGCGCATTGGCGGGTGACGCCGATCTGCTTGAACCCGCCGAGCGCCAGACCATCGATACACTCATGGGCCAACTCACCCAGAGCCTGGCCAGCACCGATGCTGCCGTGATTGAAGCCGCTACCGACGCACTGGCCAAAGGCACCGAGGCCTTTGCTGCCATGCGCATGAACCGGGGTATTCAACGGGCCCTCGCTGGCAAAAAACTCGAAGAAGTCTGAAGGGCGCCCCAGCTCAGACGCACAGGAAACCCTATGCCGATCATCAAAATACTGCCCCACCCCGAATACTGCCCTCAGGGCGCTCAAGTCAGCGCCCCGGCGGGTACTTCCATCTGCGAAGCTCTGCTGGACAACAACATCCCCATCGAACACGCCTGTGACATGGTGTGTGCGTGCACCACCTGCCACATCATTGTGCGCGAGGGTTTCAGCAGCCTCAATGAGTTGGATGAAAATGAGGAAGACTTGCTCGATAGAGCCTGGGGCTTGGAGCCGCAGTCACGACTGTCTTGCCAAGCCATTCTGGCGCAGCAAGATGTGACGATTGAGATTCCCAAGTACTCGATCAACCACGCCAAAGAAGGTCGCTGACCCGCTTTCGATCTGATTCTCATGAGAAAAGCACATGCGTCAAATCGTTCTTGACACCGAAACCACCGGCCTGTCTGCCGAAAACGGCGACCGGATCATTGAAATCGGCTGTGTGGAGCTGCTCAACCGCAAGCTCACCGGTAACAACCTGCATTTTTACGTCAACCCCGAGCGCGACAGCCACGAAGACGCGCTAAAAGTGCACGGAATAAGCAACGAATTTTTGCGCGACAAGCCTAAGTTTGGACAAATTGCCGACGAGTTGCTGGACTACCTGCGTGACGCTGAATTGATCATTCACAACGCTCCGTTCGACATCAGCTTCCTGAATAAAGAGCTTGAGCGCCTGGGCCGTCCGCCATTGAAGACCATCATCGGTCAGGTGACAGACAGCCTGGTGATGGCCAAGGAAATGTTCCCGGGCAAGCGCAATGGCCTGGACGCCTTGTGTGACCGACTCGGGGTAGACAACTCGGGTCGAACCTTGCACGGGGCCTTGCTCGATGCCGAGTTGCTGGCCGACGTCTACATCAATATGACCCGCGGCCAGGATGCATTGTTGATGGACCTGGAGACGTCGGTAGTCCAGGGCGGCGAGGTGCTGATGATCGACCTCAGTCGCATTGAATTGCCCGTGATCCTTGCCAGCGAGTTGGAAGCTCAGGCGCATGAAGACGTGTTGATCGACCTCGATAAAGCTTGCAAAGGAGAAGCGGTGTGGCGACAGATGCAAGTGGCTTGATGGGGCTATCCAGTCATCAGCTACTTTGAAAAAAACGATCCTTCTCGAAAGACCTCAAAAAAACGCTATAATTTGAGACTTCCAAGCGTTCAGAAGTCAAATTTGGGCGGTTAGCTCAGCGGTAGAGCACTGCCTTCACACGGCAGGGGTCGCAGGTTCGAACCCTGCACCGCCCACCAGACATCAGCCTCGTATTTCATTGATTTACGAGGCTTTTTTCTTTATGGGACGCTGACTTGGTTTTTGCTGAGTAGCCCGCTTTTGCTTTTTGGCACAAATTTGTCACTCCAATTTTTTGGAGTGTTTATGTCTGCGATCCGTAAACGCAGCGACTACCAGCACCAGGCAATCGTCCCTTTGACCCAAGAAACCCCCACTAGAACGCCCTTGGGCGTGCTGGGGGCGCACCTGGCAAGTGCTTCCCATGAAGACAGTTTGCAGCTATGCCGGCAGAGAATTTGTCTGCTCATTGATTGCTGATTCAGCGAGCAAATCAAGTGCCAAAGCGATGCGTGCTTTGACTGGGGACAGGCTGGAGACCTCGGACAAGAGTTGCTTGGAATGGGTCAGCACTCGACCACGTGCACAACGACTGGTTCGAACCACGCGAATCCCGAGGGCCTGGGCCTCACACAAAGCCGTTTCGAGACGGCCATGTACGGTCCCATTTCCGGTCCCAGCCACAACAATGCCGCACAATGGGTGTTCAGGATGTGCGAGGAAGTATGACGACAAGGCCCGCACCACGTTGCCGTCCGCGTCGGCATGGCTGGTAAGCAGTGCGACATAAGGCAGGTTGCCCACCGATTCGATTTGCTGGCAGGCAACGGTATGAAAAGGGCCTGCTTCGCAAGCCGTGGGCCAGTTGCGAAATAACCGCACCTCACCCTGTTCAACGCGGCCCAGTGGACCTGCGTCACCCGAATCGAAAGCATCCACTTGATAAGTGTGCATTTTGGTCACGTCAATGGCGCTGTGAATAGAGCCTGCGCAAACTACCACCACCCCTTGAGCGCCAGTATGGCGAGCGACCACCACTGCGTCGTGTAGATTTTGTGGCCCATCGGGCATCAAGGCCGTTGATGGACGCATCGCACAGGTCATCACGACAGGCTTGGATGGACGCAACACTGTCTGGAGAAAGAAAGCCGTTTCTTCGAGGGTGTCGGTACCGTGGGTAATGACGATAGAAGTCACATCAGGCCGCTCCAGATGAAAGGCAACGCGCGCGAGCAGCGTCTTCCATACCGAAAATCCCATGTCTTTGCTGTCAATCTGTACCACCTGCTCCACATCAAGGGCCAGGTCATTCAATGTTGGAACTGCTGCCACGAGATCCCCGATCCCGACCTGCCCCGCGACGTACCCTACGTTGTCAGAAGCTAGGGGTGCTCGTCCCGCGATAGTGCCACCTGTGCCCAGAATCACCAGAGTATTGGCTGGGTGCTTTTGCTTCGTTTCATTTTTCACTTGCCAAGTCCTTCAGAGTGAATAAAATCACAGTGCTGTATATAAATACATGTCAACCAGCGCAATCAGTTGATTGCGCCTTAACTTTCTTTGTTTCCGAATGACAACCGCGTTCTCATGAGCGCCCTTGAAGAGGTTCATCATGCTTGAGTCTGCATCCTACCCAGCCAAACTCACGGCGCGCCAGCAGCAGATCCTGGAACTGATCCAAAACGCGATTGCGCGCACTGGTGCTCCACCCACGAGGGCCGAGATTGCCACCGAGTTGGGGTTTAAATCTGCCAACGCGGCTGAAGAGCACCTCCAGGCCCTGGCCAGAAAGGGGGTGATTGAGCTTGTCAGTGGCACATCTCGCGGCATTCGGCTGCGTACCGAAGACCTACAGTCGATCAATGAATCACGCGGGCGCCAGCTTACACTGCCGCTCCCCAGTCTTTCCCAGCTTATGCTGCCCCTCATTGGTCGTGTGGCGGCCGGTTCGCCCATCCTCGCTCAAGAGCATGTCGACCAGACTTACTTCGTGGAGCGCAGCCTGTTCCACCGTATACCGGACTACTTGCTCAAGGTACGGGGTATGTCTATGCGCGATATCGGCATCATGGACGGTGACTTGCTCGCGGTGCAGTCAACCAAAGAGGCCAAGAATGGCCAGATTGTGGTGGCGCGACTGGGCGATGACGTGACCGTTAAACGCTTCATGCGGCGTCAACACCTGATCGAACTGCATGCCGAAAATCCTGATTACAAAACCATCGTGGTCGAACCCGGCGAGCCCTTTGAGATTGAGGGACTCGCCGTAGGTCTGATCCGAAACAGCTTCCAAGTCTGACGGCTCAAGGCTCATGTCGCTCCAGCAGGTGGCGGGCGTTTGGTCTTGATGGCAGCCTCAACTGCCTGGGAGATCCAACCCTGCATGGGCGATTTCATTCGCAATCCTGCCTATGTTCAACCCCATTTTGGAGTTTCACATGGGAATCCGTTTCATCACCAACTCCTGGCGCGCGCCACTTCAGTTGATCGACAGTTGGCTGCCCACCCCAGCCGTTACGACAAAATCGCAGGTCACTCCCAAGCTTGTCCAAATGTTTGCTCGGGCAGGTTGGCTTGGCCGTACCGTCATGGGCACATCGCTGCCGGTTGCTCGGCCAGCCCAGACCGATCCTGTATCGGCATCTCCACCTTGCAGGGTGCGTGTACTGCGCAAGGCTGACGCTGCAACCAGTTGCCGCAGCGACGCACGAGTGGTCATTTCTGGCCGTATCAGTGATGTGTGTGCTGAATTAGAAAGGCTGGCTGCCCTGGAGAATCGGACGCACAGGACTAAACGTGGGTAGAGGAGTCAAGAACATCTTTTGCTTGAGGATCTGTTTCTGCATGGACAGTCACACCTGAGGCACACTTCATGCGGTCACAATAGGTGCCATGAATATTGTGATTCTTGATGACTATCAGGACGCCGTCCGCAAGCTGCGTTGCGCCGAGAAGCTGGAGCCCTATCCAGCCAAGGTGTTCACCAATACGGTCAAGGGTGTAGGTCAGCTGTCTGTGCGTTTGCGCGATGCGGACATAGTGGTCCTCATTCGTGAGCGAACCCAGGTGACGCGACAACTTATCGAGAAGTTGCCTCGTCTGAAATTGATCGCCCAAACTGGTCGTGTAGGCCCCCACCTTGATGTCGCCGCATGCACCGAAAGGGGTATCGCAGTGGCAGAGGGAGTGGGTTCACCCGTGTCTACAGCGGAGCTGACCTGGGCCTTGATCATGGCCTCAATGCGACGCATTCCGCAATACGTGGCAAACCTAAAACACGGCGCATGGCAGCAATCAGGGCTCAAGTCTTCGTCAATGCCCGTTAATTTTGGCTTGGGCATGGTGCTCAGGGGAAAGACATTGGGTATCTGGAGCTATGGCCGCATAGGTTCATTGGTCGCAGGTTACGGCCGGGCGTTCGGCATGCGCGTCATGGTTTGGGGTAGTGATGCATCGCGAGCCCGAGCCGCTGCGGACGGCTACGACGTGGCGACCAGCAAGGATGTTTTTTTTGAAACGGCCGATGTGCTCTCACTGCACCTTCGGCTGGTTGAAAGTAATGTTGGATGTGTGACGCTGGAGGACCTCTCGCGAATGAAGCCTTCATCTCTCCTTGTCAATACCTCGCGTGCAGAACTCATTGCGCCAGAGGCCTTGCTGGCCGGCTTGAACCGTGGACGACCCGGCATGGCTGCCGTCGATGTCTTCGAGTCCGAACCGATTTTGCAGGGTCACGCTCTCCTAAGGCTCGAGAACTGTATCTGTACTCCTCATATCGGTTATGTTGAGCAGGATAGTTATGAGTCCTACTTTGCCTCGGCTTTTGAGAACATAGTCAATTACATAAAAGGCACGCCGATCAATATCGTTAACCCGGGGGCTCTTCAGGTTCGGCGGTGAGTCGGGTCACAGCCGCTCTGGCCACCGTTGGGCACGTTGCGAAAGGTTTTTGCCAGGCGCTTCGTGGCATATTGCACGTACGACCTGGCAGTTGAAACAACTCCGAATCAATTCGCGGCAGACCTCTACTTGCGCCGCACGGCGCGGCGTTTCCTGCCGACGCACCCTTCGTCTGCTGCGATGCCTGGCAGGCTCTGCGTCGGTTTGACGCCGCAGTGGCTTGGTGTCAGCGGATGTCGGCTGTGAATTTCCAGGCCGTTTTTTGCCAAGCCAAAACCTCTTCGCCCAGCAGCCATGCAGACTGTGGGTATCGTTTGGCCCAACCTGGGTTGGTGGACAGTTTGAAAGCGCCCGGCTTGAAGTTGAGTTTGACCGACTCGTGTTCTGGCATCTGTCGGGCGTGGCACAGAAGCACCGCTAAGCGCAGGCTCATGAGTTGCTTGGCGAAAAGCTCGTCGTTCAGTGACTGATCCAGTTTGCGCAGTTTGCCACGCTGGCCCAGCACCAGTTGGCTCATGCGGTGCAGTTCAGGTAACGAAAAGCCCGGAGCATCGACGTTGTCCAGGATGTAGGCGCCGTGGTGGTGAGACCTGTCATGCGATATGTGCGTGCCGATCTCGTGCAGTCGTGCGGCCCAAGCCAGCTTTTGCGAATAACGTTCGTTTTGCGTATCCAGCGTCTCAATTTGGGCAAACAGCGCTGTGCTCACGGCGCTGACGCGCTGCGCCTGCGCTTCGTCGACCGAAAAGCGTGCGGCCAGCCATTGCACTGTGCGCTCGCGCACGTCACCACCGTCTGTTTCCCGATCGATCAGATCGTACAGTGCACCATGGCGCAGCGCACCCTGGGCGGGCACCATTTGCTGAATGTCAAAAAGGTCAAAAATCGCGCGCAACACGCTCACGCCGCCGCCGAGCACTGGGCGGCGGTCGTCCTTCAGGCCTTCCATTTTGAGTTGGTCGACATCAACCCCCTTTATCAGGCGCTCCACGAGCCAGTCGAGTCCGGACCGCGTGATGACCCCCGATGCCCAGCCGTTGGCCGCCAGCAGGTCCGCCACAGCGCCTACTGTTCCTGACGAGCCATACGCCACGCTCCACTTTGATGGAGGGAAATTGTCCAGCGCTTGGTCAAGCACCGCCTTTGCTGCAATTTCAGACGTTTTGAACGCAGCCATGGTGAACTGGCCTTTGGGGAAATAGCGGGTTGACCAAGCCACGCTGCCCAGGTGGTAGGACTCCATGAGGTTGGCCTGGTAGCCCTGACCCAGAATCATCTCCGTGGACCTGCCCCCGATGTCGACCACCAGCCGTTTCTCGTCTGACTGGGGTAACAAGCGCGAAACCCCCTGATAAATGAGGCGCGCTTCTTCATGCCCGGAAACCACTTCAATCACAAAGCCCAGAATGGTCTGGGCTTTCTGCAGGAATTCATCGCGGTTGTTAGCCTCTCGCAGGGTTTGTGTGGCGACAGCACGCACTTGCTGTTTCTTGAACCCGTGCAGACGCTCTGCAAAGCGTGCCAGGCATTCCCAGCCGCGCTCCATGGCAGCTAAGCTCAGATTTTTGTCTTCATCCAGGCCGTTGCCCTGCCGGACGGTTTCCTTGATGTATTCAATCCGCTCGATATGACCCGAGTGGTAGCGACCAATTTCAAGCCGGAAGCTGTTGGAGCCGAGGTCGATGGCGGCGAGTAGGGTACCGTTTTGCATGGGGATTCGGGACTGGCCAAAACACTCAGGCCAGTATTGCGGAGATCGTTGGATTGCACGGATTGTGACGCATCGAAAGCCCCTGGATCCTGCTCCGTTGATCCGCTGAGCTTGTTCCAAGGCGCCATGTGAATCCATCGATAGGCACTGATGCATTAAAAAATGGTTACTGGCAAGCCGTTTTGAAAAAAATCAAGCAGGAAAACTCTCAAAGACTCCGCATCGCCGAGCAAACTGCTCGTCACAGCAGTCCAGTCAGTTGAGGCCTTGGGTGGTTCGTGCTCGTTGAAGTAGCGTCAGGCCGCGCCAGCAACAAAAGAAGAGGCCAGGGTGACTGCGCGGCCTGGGGTGGGCGCCGAGCTGTTGGCTTGGGTTGGTGCGCTTGCCGGCGATCTGTGGCCTGATGATCGCCAAACCGACGACTGGAAAAGGGGTGGGCTCTGGCGGCTATTGCTAACGCATTACTGATAGCAAAGTGACACATGCGCCGCGAGGTAAGAGGCCAGACTGCCCGCCCCACCGTTGAGCACTTCCAGGGTAAATTTCATAGGCTTTTTTTCTGCCCGAGCCTATGGCTTTGAACAAACTGTGCGTTTTGTCAAGCGAGCCGGGTAATGAAGGTCGGCGTGGTTTGCTCGCGGCGTTCAGGCATTCTTTTGAAATGCCTGGGTGCGAGCGGGTTCTTGTGGTTCATGGAGATGTCATGGCCGCGAAGAGCCAAGCAGTCGGATGCATGCTCCCATAGGACTCCGACAGACATTCGGGGCATCTCATGCGTCGCGTCGGTCGTTCAGCTGTTTTGTGACTGTCACGATCTTGTCACATTGAATCCCTAAAGTTCAATTTGTGAATTTGCTTCAACAACCGAAAGGATTCTCATGAACACCAAACGTACCCTGCTCAAGACCGTGGCTGCTGCCGCGTTCGCGTCTTTCGCCATGGGCTCTGCCCTGGCTGCGGATATCACCGGCGCTGGCGCCACATTCCCGTTCCCCATTTACGCTAAGTGGGCTGAGGCCTACAAAAAAGAAACTGGTGTTGGCCTGAACTACCAGTCCATCGGTTCGTCGGGCGGTATTCGCCAGATCCGCGCCAAAACGGTGGCTTTCGGTGCCACCGATGCCCCGGTGTCGGGCGCCGACCTGGATAGGGACGGTATGGTGCAGTTCCCCGCCATCATTGGTGGTACCGTGCCTGTCTTCAACCTGACCGGCTTCGCCAAGGGTGAGTTGCGTGTCACGGGCCCTGTGTTGGCCGAAATGTTCATGGGCAAGATCAGCAAGTGGAACGACCCCAAGCTGGCCGCTTTGAACCCCGGCAAGAAGCTGCCTGACACAACCATCACCGTGGTGCACCGCGCCGACGGTTCGGGTACCACCTTCAACTGGACCGACTACCTGGCCACGGTCAGCAAGGACTGGCTTGATACCGTGGGCCGTGGCGCTGCCGTCAAGTGGCCAGCTCCCACCTCCATTGGTGGCCGTGGCAACGAAGGCGTTGCAGCCTTGGTGAGCCGCACCAGCGGTTCCTTGGGTTATGTGGAATACGCCTACGCCAAGCGCAACAACATCCCCGTGATGGCGCTGCAGAACAAAGATGGCAACTTCGTGATGCCCAGCGATGATGCTTTCGCTGCTGCGGCTGCCGGTGCTGACTGGTTCAGCGTGCCTGGCATGGGTTTGTCGATCGTGAACCAGGCGGGCGCACAGGCCTACCCGGTGTCCACGGCCTCTTTTATCCTGATGTACAAGGAGCCAAGCAACAAAGTTGAAAGCGCCGAAGTGCTGAAGTTCTTCGACTGGGCTTTCAAGAACGGCAAGGGCATGGCAGCTGAGTTGGACTACGTGCCACTGCCTGACGCTCTGACCGCCCAGATCCGCCAGCGCGTTTGGTCGCAAATCAAAAACAAGTAATTGTTGTTCGGAGGGCCTGCCAAGTCGGGCCCCAAGCCACCGCCGCCTTGAAAAGGTAGGCGGTGGTTTGCTGTTCCCTTCTGGTTAAATCAGGGATCCTGTATGACTGCCACCGCGACCATGAAATCGTCCCATAAAACCTCGTCCTCCTCTTCCGATCTGCCCAGTGCCTCCATGGCGGCCGTGGCGAAGAAGCAGCGATTGCAAGACAGCATTTTCCACCGCTTGACGCAGACGTTCTCGCTGCTGGTGCTGGCGGCGCTGGTGGGCATCATCGTCTCGCTGTTCTACAACGCTTGGCCCACGTTCGCCAAGTTTGGTGCCCACTTCCTCTGGTATGTCGAGTGGGACATCGTCAACGAAGAGTTTGGTGCTGCGATCTCCATCGTCGGCACCGTGCTCAGCGCCGGCATTGCCCTGCTGCTGGCTGTTCCGCTGGCCTTTGGTATTGCGGTGTTTTTGACCGAAACCTGCCCCGTCTGGCTACGTCGCCCGCTGGGCACCGCCATTGAATTGTTGGCGGCCGTGCCATCCATCATCTACGGCATGTTTGGCCTGTTTGTGTTTGCGCCGGTGTTTGCCGATTACTTGCAGGTACCCCTGCAAAGCGTGCTGGGCGGCATGCCCCTCGTGGGCTGGTTGTTCGGTGGTGCCACCAACGGCCTGGGCATCATGGCCGCCGGCATCATCCTCGCCTTCATGGTGCTCCCGTTTGTGGCTGCGGTCATGCGCGATGTGTTTGAAATCACCCCACCGATTTTGCGCGAGTCGGCCTATGGCTTGGGTTGCACCACCTGGGAAGTGGTGGGCAAGGTGGTGCTGCCTTACACCCAGAAGGGCGTGATCGGCGGCGTCATGCTCGGCCTGGGCCGAGCACTGGGAGAAACCATGGCGGTGACATTCGTGATTGGCAACGCCAACCGCATGCCGGGTTCGCTTTTCTCACCCGGAACGTCCATTGCCTCGGTTCTTGCCAACGAGTTTGGCGAGGCCGAAGGCCTGCATTTCAACACCCTGTTTGCCCTGGGCTTCCTGCTGTTCTGCATCACGTTTGTGGTGCTGGCTATGGCCAAACTGTTGATCATGCGGGCCGAAAAGGCCAAGGGTACCTAAGGCGGCCTGCCGCGCCCCTGCAGCACACAAGCAAAGAACACCACCATGCAACTGAACTCCACCCCCCTGTACCGCCGCCGCCAGCGCACCAACTTGATTGGGCTGACGCTTTCGATGGGCGCCATGACCTTGGGCCTCATCGCACTGCTCTGGATCCTTTTTGTGCTGTTTTCCAACGGCATCGCAGCGCTTGAAGTCAGCCTGTTCACGCAGGACACGCCTGCCCCCGGTTCTGAAGGCGGCGGTTTGCGCAACGCGATCGTTGGCAGTCTGATGATCGTTGGCCTTGCGGTGCTGGTGTCCACGCCCATCGGCATCCTTGCTGGCATCTACCTCGCCGAGTACGGGGACACCAGCAAGACCGCCGAGTTCACCCGGTTTGTGACCGACATCATGCTGTCGGCACCCAGCATCGTGCTGGGCCTGTTTGTTTATGCCGTCGCTGTGGCCACGGTGGGCAACTTTTCGGGCTACGCGGGCAGCCTGGCGCTGTCGCTGATCGCGATTCCCGTGGTCATGCGGACCACCGAAAATATGCTGCGCCTGGTGCCCGGTAGTCTGCGTGAGGCGGCTTTTTCGCTGGGCGCGCCCCGCTGGAAAGTATCGACCCTGGTGACGCTGCGCGCCGCCAAGAGCGGTGTCATCACGGGCCTGCTGCTGGCTGTGGCCCGCATCAGCGGCGAGACGGCTCCCTTGCTGTTCACCGCGCTGAACAACCAGTTTTTCAGCACCAACATGGGCGCCCCCATGGCCAACCTGCCGGTGGTGATCTTCCAGTTCGCCATGAGCCCTTACGACAACTGGATTGACCTGGCTTGGGGCGGTGCGCTGCTGATCACCTTGGCCGTGCTGGCTCTCAACATCCTGGCCCGCGTTTTCTTCCGCGAAAAAGTTCGCGCTTAACACCCACACCCGAATTCGGACACCACCATGAACGCTACTGCACTGGCACAAGCTCCTTCCCAAGCGGCTGACAAAACGAAGAAAAACGCGCTGGAGGTTCGCAACCTTGATTTCTACTACGGCAAATTCCAGGGCCTGAAAAACGTCAACCTCGACATCGAAGAACGCAAGGTCACGGCCTTCATCGGCCCATCGGGCTGCGGCAAGTCCACCCTGCTGCGGACCTTGAACCGCATGTACAGCTTGTACCCTGGCCAGCGGGCCGAGGGCGAGATCAATTTCTATGGCCAGAACATTCTGGACCCCAAGCAGGATCTGAACCTGTTGCGCGCCCGCATTGGCATGGTGTTTCAGAAACCCACGCCGTTTCCCATGACCATCTACGACAACATCGCCTTCGGCGTGAAGTTGTACGAAAACCTGAGCAAGGGTGATATGGACGACCGTGTCGAATGGGCGCTGTCCAAAGCCGCGCTGTGGAACGAGGTAAAGGACAAGCTTGGCCAAAACGGCATGAGCCTCTCGGGTGGTCAGCAGCAACGCCTGTGCATTGCGCGCAGCGTGGCTGTGAAGCCTTCGGTTCTGCTGCTGGATGAGCCCACCTCGGCGCTCGATCCGATTTCTACAGGCAAGGTGGAAGAGTTGGTGCACGAACTCAAGAGCGACTACACCATTGCCATCGTCACGCACAACATGCAGCAGGCCGCCCGCTGCAGCGACTACACCGCCTACATGTACCTCGGTGAGCTGATCGAGTTCGGCGCCACCGAGCAGATATTCTTCAAACCCCAGCGCACCGAGACCGAGGATTACATCACCGGTCGTTTCGGCTGATCTGCGCCACCTTGGACGGTTTTGGGTGCCCACCTTTTTGTATCGGGAGAGCTTTCATGAGCGACAAACACATTTCCAGCCAGTTCGACGCCGAGCTGAACTCCATTTCCACACATGTGCTTGAAATGGGCGGCCTGGTGGAATCGCAGTTGCACCAAGCCGTGTACGCGCTGGTGCACCTCAGTTTGGAGTCAGCCCAGCAGGTGATCGAAAACGAAGCAAAAATCAACCAGATGGAAGTGCAGATTGACCACGAGATCATCTCAACCATCGGCCGGCGCCAGCCGACCGCGCGCGACCTGCGTTTTTTGATGGCGATTTCGCGCACCACGCAGAACCTGGAGCGAGCCGGTGACGAGGTGGCGCGCATTGCGCGCATGGTCAAATCGATTATCGAAAGCGGTTCGCCGCGCAACCTGCCCAGTTCCGAGTTGCGTGTGGCCGCTGATCTGGCCGCTGCGTTGCTGCGCAAAACACTTGATTCCTTCGCTCGCCTGGACACCGTCATGGCGGTGGCCATCATCAAAGGTGACGACGAAATTGACCAAGAGTACAACGGCTTTCTTCGCAAGCTCATCACCTACATGGTGGAAGATCCCCGCACCATTTCTCCCAGTCTCAACCTGTTGTTCCTGGCCAAAGCAATCGAGCGCGTGGGCGACCATGCCAAGAACATTGCGGAACAGATCATTTTCATTGTCAAAGGCGAAGATGTGCGCCACACGTCGATGACCAACGTGGAGTCGGTGGCCAGATGAACAGAGTTCACAGCCTGGGGGCCGTGTCATGAGAAAGCTTCCCCGCGTCCTGGTGGTTGAAGACGAGCCCGCCATTGCCGAGCTGATCGCTGTCAACCTGCGCCACAACGGTTTTGCACCCACGGTGGTGTTTGACGGTGCTGCAGCCCAGCGTGAGGTGGACGCTGTGTTGCCCGACGTGATCTTGCTGGACTGGATGTTGCCCGGAGAAAGTGGCGCTGCCCTGGCGCGGCACTGGCGCAAGCAGGAGCGTACAAAAACCGTGCCCATCTTGATGCTCACGGCGCGCAGCGACGAGTCAGACAAGGTGCAGGGGCTTGACGCAGGTGCCGACGACTACATCACCAAACCGTTTTCCACGCAGGAGTTGCTGGCCCGCATCCGCGCAGTGTTGCGCCGGCGTGCGCCAGAGATCATCAACGACTCGGTGCAGGTGGGCGATCTGATGCTCGACGCCGGTACCTATCGCGTCAGCTTTCGCGGGCAGGAGCTGAAGGTCGGGCCGACTGAATTCAAGCTCCTGCACTACCTCATGAAGCATGCCGAGCGGGTACATACCCGTGGTACGCTGCTCGACAAGATATGGGGCGACCATGTCTTTATCGAGGAGCGAACCGTGGATGTGCATGTCAAACGTTTGAGGGAATCTCTGGGCGAAGCCGCCTCCATGGTGGAGACGGTGCGTGGTGCTGGCTATCGCATCACCGCCGTAACGCACACGGGACGCCCGGCACGGGATGCCAGTACACCCGTCGCATGACCCGCCGCGCGGTTGAACTGCTGCTCCTGGTGGCTCTGGGGGCGGTGTGGGGTTGGACTCAAGAGGCGGCTACGTGGACCTTTGCCGGGGCCTTGGTGGGGGCTTTGGTCTGGAGTATGTTTGACGGCCTCCGGGCACGCGATGTCCTGCGGTGGCTCAGCAAGTCCGACGCTGCCCATTCACCGCATGTTTCGGGCATTTGGGGCGAGGTGGTGGAGCGCATCCGCAAGCTCATCAAGAAGCTGGAAAAAAAGGCCCAAAACAGCGATGCCCGGCTGGAGGATTTTCTGGCTGCCATTCAAGCGTCTCCCAACGGTGTGCTCCTGCTCGACTCGGCCGGTCGCATTGAGTGGTCCAACCTGACGGCAGCCGGCCATCTCGGCTTTGATCCCCAGCGCGATCTGGGGCAGTACGTGGCCAATCTGGTGCGCTCTCCAGCTTTTGTTGCTTACCTGGCTGGAGGTGACTTTTCTGCCGAGATCCAGATTGACGGCCCCGGTGTCCGACCTTCACAGCCGTCAAAAATTTCACTGCAGATTCATCCCTATGGCAAAAAACGCAAGCTTTTGCTCACGCGCGACGTGACTGCTGTACGACTCGCCGAAGCCATGCGCCGGGACTTCGTGGCGAACGTTTCGCACGAAATTCGTACACCGCTCACCGTGCTCAGTGGTTTTGTGGAGACCATGCAGAGCATTCCACTGGAAGAGGCCGACCGCGACCGCTACCTGGGGCTGATGAGTCAGCAAGCCCGGCGCATGCAGACGCTGGTAAGTGACCTGCTCACGCTTTCACGCCTTGAAGGGAGTCCGGCACCCGGGCCTGGGGAATGGATTCCCAGCGAAGAGTTGCTGGAGCATGTGATTCAGGAGGCCCGAGGGCTCTCGCAGGCCATCGCCAAGCCCGCCCATGACATTCGAGTGGCTGATGGGCCGGCTTTCTGGGTTTCCGGCGCCAAAACAGAGTTGCTCAGTGCGATGTCCAATCTGTTGAGCAACGCTGTGCGTTACACGCCAGGTGGCGGTCGCATAGAGGCCGGTTGGCGTTTGCGCGAAGACGGTGTAGGTGAGTTTTTCGTCACCGACACCGGCCCTGGCATCGCGGCCGAACACCTGCCCCGGTTGACCGAGCGCTTCTACCGCGTGGATCGCAGCCGTTCACGCGAAACCGGGGGAACCGGTTTGGGGCTGGCCATCGTGAAACATGTCGCTCAGCGACACGGTGGGCAAGTGGACGTGCAAAGCGTGCTGGGTCATGGCTCAACTTTCATGATTGCATGGCCGCCCAACCGTGTGCGTGCACGCGTGACGGGTTGATGTTTGGGCGTGCTGACTGCAGGGTGGGGCGGCGGCGCCGGTTGAACCGGGCGTTCGCCTCGCCTGTGGCGGGCAGGGGCAGCGTCCTCATTCAAGGCCGCGCGCCAGGCGCGTTGGTAGGGATTTATCCACCCACTCGCTGATACAACAGCAAGCTTTCCTTGGTGTCGCTCAATCGACGGACGGTGGCCTTGTATGCCCATTGCGTGAGATCGACGCGTTGGTCTAGCGTGGGCTGGCTGCCCGGTGCCACCACCAGTGTGCGGCAGGCCGGTGCTGGACCTGCGGTGCTGCGGTGAAGCGTCAGGCCGCCGTGGTATTGCAGTGCGGCAATTTGCGCTTGCGACAACCCGTCGGCCACCACGCAGGTTTGCGGCGGCACCATGCTGGCAATGCGGCGCGAGATGGGTCCGTAACTGCGTCCAAAGTCGAGCAGTGGAAGCCACAGCGTCATGAGCAGCAGCCAGCACAAGGTGCTACCGGCTGCAGGCAACACCAGGCTTTTCCAGATCGCTTCACGGTGTTTGCCTACGCGCCATGCCACCAGCCAGATCCAGGCGCATGTAGCCAACGCCGCCAACACAAACAAAAACAGCGAAAACTCGGGCACGTACCCGGGCGCCAGTTTGGCCACGTTGGCGGCTGGTTTGGCGGGCACCCCCGTCATCATGGCGAACCAGATCACCCAGATCACCAGCCCGCAGCCGGTAAAGAAAAGCAGGGTGAACCAGTCGATCAACGCCGATACGCTGCGCCGCAGCGTGGGCAGCGCGAAGGCCGCCAGGGCGGCCAGCGCAGGCAGTGCCAGCAGCAGAGCGCGGTCCCGCTGAGGCGACAGGAGGCTGTCAACCACGCTCACCGCTGCTGCCCACAAAGGCAGTGCGACGTGGGGTTGAAGCAGTTTCTGGCGCCACCGCCAAAGGGTCCACAACACCAGAGGCCACGCCGGCCAAGTGAACCACAGCAGCAGGCGCCCCCAACTTCTCCAGTTCACGGTGCGCAGCGGGGTTTGCAGTTCGGCAGCAGGCACCAGTCCTGCGAGCGCTGAACCGAGCAGCACCAGCGCCAGCAGCGCTGCAGCCCACAACACGGGGTTTCTCCACGCAGGGGGCTCGTCGTCTTGCGCGTCATAGGCGACGCTGTCGTTTGCGGTCTGCTGGGACCGCCGAGCCAGAAAAACACCCAGCAAAAGACCCATACCCAGGAACGCGGTGATCCAGGGCGCTCCACTGAGCACCAGTGCCACGGCGGACAGCACCCACACCGCCAGCGTGCGTGCGGTGGCGCGCAGGTCGGTTTGCGCCAACGAGGCCGCACTGTACAGCATGGCTGAAACCATGGCGAGCCGTGCCAGGTCGGGCGTGGTTTCGTGCGACAACTGCGCCAAACCCAGGCAGGCCACCAGGGCCAGCAGGCCCGCGTCTGCCATGGCGCGGGCGTAGTCGATGGGGTTCGCCTCGCCCCCGAAGGCAAAGCTCACGGGTTGCGCAGCAGGTTGGCGCGCCAGTTGGTACACGGCGTACCACGTACAAACCAAGGTGAGCGCCAGCAACATGCCAAAGGGGAGTCTCGCCGCCGTGTCGGCAGACAAGAACGGCAGCAGTTTGATGAAGAGCGCACCCAGCCAGTAGGGCAGTGGGCCAGTTTCTTCAGCGGCGATACCCAGCACCTGAGGCTGCCACCAACTGGAGCGGCCTTCTGCCATTTCCAGCATGACACCAAAGGCAGCGATATCGGCGTTTTTCCAGGGCTCGCGCCCGAGAAAGCCCGGCAGCACATAGGCGACACAAAAAAGAATGAGCGCGAGCCGTGGCAGGCGGCGCACAGCCGACTGGCTGACGATGGCAGGGGTGCTTGTGTTCACTGCGCAGAATATACAGGGCGTTTCACGCGGCATGGCCGTCGCAAAAGTGGCCTGGACCGCTGTAGCCGTGCGGACTGTTCAAGATTGAATGGGTAAAAAAAAACAGCCGGTGAACCGGCTGTTTTTTTCGGGCGCGTACCGGAACCGGGTGCGGCTCGGACGTTGGCCAGCTTACTCGGCGGCAGGTGCCGGCGCAGCAGCGGCAGCGGTGCCCTTGCCGTAACGGTTGCGGAAACGCTCGACACGCCCGCCCATGTTGTCCACGCTTTTCTGGGTGCCGGTGTAGAAGGGGTGCGATTCGCTGGACGTGTCCAGCTTGAACAGCGGCAATTCGCGGCCGTCTTCCATCTTCACGGTCTCTTTCGTGTTGGCGCAAGAGCGTGTCACGAACTTGAAACCGTTGGAGAGGTCAACGAAGCAGACTTCGCGGTAGTTGGGGTGAATGCCGTCTTTCATGACGTTTCCTTAGGGGCAGGTGCGACAGCCGCAACGAAACCATTTCGTGTACTTGCCGCGTGTTGTAAAGCCTTGGATTATAGCCCGGGAAAAATCGAACCGGAACGAAATGCCTTTAACCCAGAACACCGCGGAACTGGCTCTGCCAAGCCGCAGGCGGTGCCCCCTTGGGGGGCGAGCGGCGCGGGGGAGCGTTCACCCTCCCCGCCGCATCATGTCGAAGAACTCTGAGTTGTTCTTGGTCGACTTCATGCTCTTGAGCACCATTTCCATGGCCTCGATTTCGTCCATGTTGTACATGAACTGGCGCAGGATGCGGGTCTTTTGCAGGATCTCGGGCTGCAGCAACAGTTCTTCGCGGCGCGTTCCGCTTCGGTTGAGTTGGATCGACGGGAACACGCGCTTTTCGTACAGGCGGCGGTCCAGGTGGATTTCGCAGTTACCGGTGCCTTTGAATTCTTCAAAGATCACCTCGTCCATGCGGCTGCCGGTGTCCACCAGGGCGGTGGCAATGATGGTCAGCGAGCCGCCTTCCTCAATTTTTCGCGCCGCACCAAAGAAGCGTTTGGGGCGCTGCAGGGCGTTGGAATCGACACCGCCGGAGAGCACCTTGCCGGACGAGGGCAGGACGTTGTTGTAGGCGCGGGCCAGGCGGGTGATGGAGTCCAGCAGGATCACCACGTCTTTTTTCAGCTCGACCAGGCGCTTGGCGCGTTCGATCACCATTTCGGCCACGTGCACGTGGCGCGCGGCGGGTTCATCAAAGGTCGAGGCGATCACGTCGCCGCGCACCGTGCGCTGCATTTCGGTCACTTCTTCGGGGCGCTCGTCCACCAGCAGCACCAGCAGTTCCACCTCGGGGTGGTTGGCGGTGATGGCGTGGCAGATGTGCTGCATCATGACCGTCTTGCCGCTTTTGGGCGGCGCCACGATCAGGGCGCGCTGGCCGCGGCCGATGGGCGCGATGATGTCGATGACGCGGCCGGTGATGTTTTCTTCCGACTTGATGTCGCGTTCCAGGCGCATCTGCTCTTTGGGGAACAGCGGCGTCAGGTTTTCAAACATGATCTTGTGCTTGTTGTCCTCGGGGGGCAGGCCGTTGATCTTGTCGAGCTTGTTCAGGGCAAAGTAGCGCTCGCCGTCTTTTGGAATGCGAACTTCGCCTTCGATCATGTCGCCGGTGTGGAGGTTGAAGCGACGGATCTGGCTGGGCGAAATGTAGATGTCGTCGGTGGACGCGGTGAAGCTCGTGTCCATGTTGCGCAGAAAGCCAAAGCCGTCGGGCAATACTTCGAGCACGCCGTCGGCATTCACCAGTTCGCCGCCTTTGGCGCGCTTTTTGATGATGGCAAACATGAGTTCCTGTTTGCGCATGCGGCCGGTGTTTTCAATCTCAAGGGCTTCGGCCTGCTTGAGGACTTCAGACACGTGCAGTGCCTTGAGTTCGTTGAGGTGCATGGAATTCACTCCAGACAACTCCAGTGGGGGAGTTGTGTCAAAAAAGCGGGGGGAGGGTGCGCCGGCGTCCGGATGGCGGACGGTGCGCGAAATTTGAGAATTGGTCTCTGTCAGGCCAATGTTGTGGCAAATTATGACAGGAAAAAAACACCGTCTGGAAACAGGGCCCGGGCGTTGCACCCGGGCAGTCCTGGCAGGCTGGCGAGAGGTTGTTCAGGCCAGTTGTTGGTCGATGAAGGCGGTCAGTTGCGCTTTGCTCAAGGCGCCCACCTTGGTGGCAACCAGCTGGCCGCCTTTGAACAGCATCAAAGTAGGAATGCCGCGGATGCCAAATTTGGCTGGTACTTCGCGGTTGTCGTCCACGTTCATCTTGGCAACTTGCAGTTTGCCGTTGTAAGAGCCGGCCACTTCGTCCAGGATTGGAGCAATCATTTTGCAGGGACCGCACCACTCGGCCCAGAAATCGACCAGCACGGGAGCCTGTGCGTCGAGCACATCGGCCTGGAAGCTTGCATCAGATACGTGTTTGATCAGGTCGCTGGCCATGATTCATCCTAAGAACGTTGAACGGGGAGGTTAAAGTTTGGGCACGCGCATCGCAGTCGGGTAGGTCGTTGGACGTACGCCAAAGGGCGCGACTCTTTCCATTGTGACAGAAACGCCCGCTCCATGACGCCTCTAACTCCTGCTTCCTCCGTCGTTGCCACGCTGGCCGCTACCCCTGACGGTGCGCCTGTTGGCATCCCCCCGGATGCTCTGACTGACCACCCTGCACAGCGCACCTGGCAGACCGTGGTGCAACGCATGGAGCAGGCCATGGTGGCCCGGCAGGCGGGTGCCGGGCGCACTGTGGTGCTGGTGCCTTACGCTCAGCTCATGAACGCTGGTCGCCGCGCCTGGGCGCGGGCCCATCCCAGTGGATTTCCACCGCGATTTGAGTCCACCCGCAACTGGGCATCGTCGCTGCAGCCATTCCTGCCTGGACCGACCGACCTGAGCATGGATGCGGCTCGCGACAGCCTGGTGGCTGCGGCCTTCATTGACCGCGTGGCGGCTGGGCGGCTTGATGCCGCGCTGCGCTCGGTCATGGTGGCGCGCCTGGTGGAGGGTGCCCGCCAACTCGCGCCTCTGGCTGCCGCAGTGCATCCCGACCAGCGACTGCCTTGGGCCGATGCTCGCCGCGAGGCGCTGGCGCAGGGCAACGTGCAGTCGCTGCTTTGGGAGGCCTTGCTGGCCTCTCTCGCACTGGCTTGGGTCAGTACATCGTCCTATGCGACCGACGTGTTGTGGGGTCCGCAGGCTCAGCCTGGGGACGTGGCAGACACCTTGCTGGTGTTACAAGGCTTCCAGCAAGACCCGCTGGCCACGGCGCTGGCAGCCCATTGGGGCGAGCGCGCAGCGGTGCTTGACTGGTACGACAGCGATGCGCCACAGGCGGTGAGCGCTGCACCGCGCTTGCATGCGTGCGGTGACGCAGAGGACGAAGCCCAGCGTGCAGCGGCTTGCGTGCTGACCCATGCCAATGCCGGTCGGGTACCCGTGGCGCTGGTGGCCAACGACCGGTTGCTGACCCGGCGTGTCAGCGCTATGTTGGAGGGTGCAGGCTTGACCGTGCGCGACGAAACAGGTTGGAAGTTGTCCACCACGCGGGCTGCAGCGCGGTTGATGAGCCTGCTGCGCGCCGCGGATGGCCGTGCCCGCATGGACGATGTGCTGGATTTGCTCAAGCAAGCCGGTGCCTGGCCCGAAGCGCAAGTGCTTGCGCTGGAACACTTGGCGCGCGATGCCCAGGTGTCGCTGTGGCGTTCGGCGGTTGAGTCGCCTCGGCTCGCCGCTGCGCTGCCTGACGGGCTGGCCACGGTGCTGGCGGGCCTGCAGCCCGCGCGCCCGCTGGTACGCTGGTTGCAAGACCTGCGGGACGCACTGGTGGCGGTGGGCCTTTGGGATACCCTGACCGAAGACCCCGCGGGGCAGCAATTGCTGGCGGCGCTGCGCTTGGTTGACGGCGCTGTCCACGAGCTGGCATCGGTCACCGACGCGCTGCTTGACCAGGATACAGCAACGCAGCGCACAGCCCGTACCGGGGAAAGACCCGGCGGCCGGTTGTCCTTGTCGGCGTTCACCGCCTGGGTGCGCGACGTGCTGGAAGGGGTCAGTTTCATGCCGTTCAGCGCTGGCCCGGCAGGGGTGGTGATCTTGCCCATGGCGCAACTGCTGGGGCGCCACTTTGCCGCCACCGTGGTGCCGGGGTGTGACGAGGTCCACCTGAACCCCAGCCCGGAGCCGCCCGGGCAATGGACCCCCGCGCAGCGCGAAGCCCTGGGCTTGCCGGCACGCGAGGTGTTGGCGCACTCGGCCGCTCAGGCCTGGCAGACCACACTGACACTGCCGCAGCTGGATGTGTTGTGGCGCACGCAAGAACGTGGCGAAGTGCTCTTGCCCAGCGCGTCGGTGCAGGCTTTGCTGCCTCCGGGTACCGAAGCGCAGGCCAGTGGTGCAACCGACCCCCGGGCCGCGCGGGTTTTGCATGCCCAGCCCCAGCAGCCCCCTGAACCGTCGGCGGGCGATGTGCTGCCCGAATCTCTGTCAGCCAGCGCCTACCAGGATTTGCGCGACTGCCCCTACCGGTTTTTTGCCCTGCGACAGTTGCGCCTGGTGGACGCTGCCGAGTTGGAGGCCGAACCCGACCAGCGCGATATGGGCAACTGGCTGCACGCCGTGCTGCGCGCGTTTCACGAGCAGCGTGGCGACACGAGGCCGGGCCGGGCCGTTGACCGGGCCGAACTCGACAGACTGGGTAACGCCACAGCCGACGCCATGGGGTTGAACGCGGGGGAGGGCGGCGCCGGGTTTTTGCCATACCAGGCGGTGTGGCCTGCGCTGCGCGACGGTTACCTCGACTGGCTGGCTGGCTTTGAAGCCACCGAAGGACGCGCCGGACCCCGTTTCGAGCAGGCCGAGGCCACGCTCACCTCACAAGCCGGCGCCTGGAAGCTGTACGGCAAGCTGGACCGCATCGACCAGCAAGACAGCCCCGAGGGCGTCATTCCGTTTGTGATTGACTACAAAACCGAAGGCCGCCCCAAAACCATGGAGCGAGTGAAGGAACCCTTGGAAGACACCCAGCTGGCCTTTTACGCCGCGCTGCTGCCCAGCGAAAACGTGCGGGCGGCCTATCTCAGCATCACCGACAAACGCAGCGACAACGGCAAGGACCCGGCCACCGTGCTGGTGGAGCAACCCGACGTGCTGATGGCCCGCGAACAGCTGGTGGCCGGCCTGGCGCACGACATGGCGCGCGTGGCGGCAGGCCACGCCATGCCCGCGCTGGGCGAAGGCCGGGTGTGTGAATTTTGTGCGGCCCGTGGCCTGTGCCGCAAAGATTTCTGGAGTACAGGCCGATGACGTCAGCCGCCTACCGCATCGACGGCGCACCGGTGCCGCGCGAAGCGTTTTACGCCCTGGCCTGCGACCCGGCGCGCAGCATTGCTGTGGAAGCCTGCGCGGGGGCTGGCAAAACCTGGATGCTGGTGTCCCGCATCCTGCGCGCCTTGCTCGATGGCTGTGCGCCGCAAGACATTCTGGCCATCACCTTCACCAAAAAAGCGTCGGGCGAGATGCGCGACCGGTTGAACGCGGAGCTGCGCCGCTGGGCGGGTTTGTCGGACGAAGCGCTGAGGGATGAGCTGCGCGCCCGCGGGTTGACCGAGGCCGACGCGCTGCGCCGCGCTCCAGAAGCACGCAGCCTGCACCCGCGCCTCACCGCGCTCGGACGCCCGGTGCAGGTGCGCACCTTCCACGGCTGGTTTGCCGCACTGCTGCGCGGGGCACCCCTGTCGGTGCTGCAAGAGCTGCAATTGCCGCCCCAATACGAGCTGCTGGAAGACGACGCACAGGCCGTGGCCCTGGTGTGGCCCCGGTTTTATGCCGCCCTGGCCGCCAGCCCGCCAGACCGTCAAGACTTCATGGACAGCGTGGCTCAGCACGGCCGCCACCAGACCCTGAAGGCGCTGGAAAAAGCGCTGCAAAAGCGGGTTGAGTTTGCGCTGGCCGACGCCGCCGGTGTGGTGGAAGCGTCGGTGCAGGCAATTGCTGACCTGTTTCCGCGCTGGGCCGGTCTGGACTCGCCCGAGCTGTCTTTGCTGGCGCCCGGCGTGCGCGAGCGCTGGCTGGCGTGGGCCAAGGCGCTGGGCGGCGAAACCAACAAAACGCCGAAGGCCGCTGCGGCGGGCGTGGTGGACGCGTTTGCGCTGGCCGACGAGCCCGCGCTGATGCCCCAGCGCCTGGCTCTCCTGCGCAAAGCCTTTTTTGTGGCGACTGAAGACCGCCTCAACACCAACCTCACCAAGTTCGCTGCCGCGCAAGAAGCCGAGCCCGAGTTGCAAGACCTGTGCAACGCACGGCGCCAGCACCAGGCCTGGCAACACCACCAGCGCATGGCGCGGTTGTCGCGCGTGCTGCTGGCCGCTTACGGCGCGCTCAAGCGCGAGCGCGGCTGGATTGACATGAACGATGTGGAGGGCGCGGCCCTGCGCCTGCTGGGTGATGTCGAGCTGTCTGGCTGGATGCAGCAACGGCTGGACGCCCGCGTGCGCCATGTGTTGATCGACGAATTTCAGGACACCAACCCGCTGCAATGGCAGGCGCTGTATGGCTGGCTCTCGGCCTATGCGGGCGCCGGGCCGGGCGAGGCGCCTTGCGTGTTTCTGGTGGGCGACCCCAAGCAATCCATTTACCGCTTTCGCCGCGCCGAGCCGCAGGTGTTCAAGGCCGCGCAGGCGTTTGTGGTGGATGGTCTGGCCGGCGCGCTGCTCAGTTGCGACCACACCCGCCGCTGCGCGCACGGCGTGGTGGATGCCCTCAACACCGCCATGCTGGCGGCGGTGCAAGCGGGCGAGTACAGCAGCGACTACCGCGAGCACACCACCGAAAGCGCCGAGGTGGGCGTCGTGCTGGCACTGCCCCAACTGCCCCGCAGCCTGCGCGAGCGGCCCGGGCAAAGCGCCGGTGAAGAGCCTGTGTGGCGCGACAGCCTGACCACGCCGAGGGTGTTTCCGGAGGACACCATGTCGGCCCTGGAGGCCCGCCAAGCGGCCGACTGGGTCGCAAGCGAAATCGCCTCAGGCCGCGTCAAGGCCGATGACGTGATGGTGCTGTCGCGCCGGCGCGAGCGCCTGGGCTGGATGCACGCCGCGCTGCTGGAGCGGGGCGTGGCCAGCGAACAACCCGAAAAACTCGACCTCTGCGAAGCCCCGGCGGTGCAAGACGTGGTGGCCTTGCTCGACGTGTTGGTGTCGCCCCGGCACGACCTGAGCCTGGCCCGTGCGCTCAAGTCACCACTGTTTGGCTGGGGCGACGACGCGCTGGCTCAGCTGGCGCGTTTGCGCCTGCGCTGGACCGTGCGCGGCGAAGCCCTGGGTGACGCGACCGGTGTGCTGGATGCCGTCATCAGGGCGGAGGCCACGGCATCCGCAGGTTTCAAGCCCTCGTGGTGGGATGTGTTGCACCGCTTTGCTGCGCTACCGGCCGAAGAGCAGGGTGTCTTGCTACAGCGCCCTGCACACAGCAGCGCCGCCACAGCAGCACAGAGCGCAGACTTTGTGGCCACGGCCCAGCGCCTGGCGCTGTACCGAAGCTGGGTGCAGAGCCTGCCGCCGCACGACGCGCTGTCGGCGCTGTACGACCACGGCGACGTGCTGGCGCGGTTTGCGCAAACCGTGCCGGCCAGCCAGCGCGCTGCCGTGCTGGCCCAGTTGCGCGACCTGCTGGCCCAGTCGCTGGCACAAGATGGCGGCCGTTTCCTTACGCCTTACAGACTCGTGCGTGCGCTCAAGGCCGGTGGTATCAAAGCCACGCCCACCCAGATGCCAGGCGCGGTCCGCCTGCTCACCATCCATGGTGCCAAGGGCCTGGAGGCGCACACCGTGCTCATGCTCGACACCGATTCCGGTTCGTCCAAAGGCGACAACATGGGCGTGCTGGTGGACTGGCCGGGCGAGGACGCCGCGCCGCGCCGTTTTGTATTTCTGGCCAGCGAAAAATCACCCCCGGCATGCGCTGCAAGCGTGCTGCTGGTGGAGCAACAGGCGCGCGCGCTGGAAGAGCTTAACGCGCTGTACGTGGCACTCACCCGCGCCGAACACCGGCTGGTCATCTCCAGCTTTGAGCCGCACCAGCGCGGCAGCGCCGTGAGCTGGTACCAGCGCCTGCAGCCGCTGGCCCAGCCGCTGGACGCACCGGAAGCGGCCGATGAGCTGCCGAATACGCCCGCTGCACCGGGCGCCGCCACACAGTTTGCGTTGCCCAGCCTGCCGGCTTATGTGCCGCCAGCGGGCGGGGTGCCTGAGCCCGAAAGCGAACAGCCGGCCCCTGAGCTTGGCGACGAGCACACCCGCATGGGCCTGGCCTTGCACCGCTTGCTGCAGTGGTGTCCCACACCGGCGGCTGGCTTTGACTGGACGCCCACCCACCTGCAGGCTGCCGCTCGCGAATTTGGTCTGAGCCTGGCGCAGGCGCAAGCCGCGCAGGCCATGGCGCAGCGCATCGTGGCGGGTCAAGCCGCCTGGGCGTGGGACGATGCCCAACTCGACCACTGGGGCAACGAAGTGGAGCTGTTTCACCAGGGTGAGTTGCTGCGGCTGGACCGGCTGGTGCGCCAGCGCGGCACCCCCAGCGCGCCAGGCGCCTGGTGGGTGCTCGACTTCAAGAGCGCGGAACAACCCGAACGCCAGCCCGCGTTGCTGGCGCAAATGCGCCGCTACCAGCAAGCACTGACCAACACCCGGCCTGGCGAGGCGGTGCGCCTGGCCTTCATCAACCCCCAGGGCCTGTTGCTGGAAATCACGCCCGAAATGCTTGCGACATGACCGACACTCAACGCCCAGTTTCACCAGAATCTGCCGCCACTGAATCCGCTTGCGTGTCGGTCGATGTCGCCATCGTCGGCGGCGGCCCAGCCGGTCTGATGGCCGCCGAAGTGCTCAGCCAGGCCGGCGTGTCGGTGCATGTGTTTGACGCCATGCCGTCTGTAGGGCGCAAGTTTTTGCTGGCTGGCAAAGGTGGCATGAACCTGACCCACGCCGAACCGCTGGAGTCTTTCATCGGTCGGTATGGTCCACGCGCAGAGGCCATTCGGCCGCTGCTGGAAGCCTTTGGCCCGCAGGCGGTGCGCGACTGGGCTTCTGGGCTGGGCATTGAAACCTTTGTGGGCAGTTCGCAGCGCGTGTTTCCCACCGACATGAAAGCGGCGCCACTTTTGCGCGCCTGGTTGCACCGGCTGCGCCACCCGCAGGGCGGTGGTGTGCCGGTGCAGTTTCACATGCGCCACCGCTGGCTGGGCTGGCAAGGTGCAGACGCCAGGCAAGCCCGCTTTCAAACCCCGCAAGGCCCGTTGAGCGTACGGGCGCGTGCCACCGTGCTGGCGCTGGGCGGTGCCAGCTGGGCGCGGCTCGGCTCTGACGGCGCCTGGGTACCGTGGTTGCAGGCGGCGGGCATACCCGTGGCGCCTTTGTTGCCCAGCAACTGCGGCTTCGACGTGGCGGGCTCCCGTTTACACGGCACGGCATCGGGCTGGAGTTCTTTCTTTGCCACCCGCTTTGCCGGTCAGCCGTTCAAGTCGGTGGCTCTCCGCTGCGCTGGTAGCGACGGGCGGGTGTTTGAGCGCAAGGGCGAATTCGTGGCCACCGCCACCGGCGTCGAAGGCAGCCTGGTGTACGCCGCATCCAGCCTGCTGCGAGACGCCATCGCTCAACACGGCAGCGCCACGTTTGAGCTTGATTTGTTGCCCGACCGCAGTGCTGACCATGTGTTGGCGCAGGTGGCCCACCCGCGCGGCTCGCGCAGCCTGTCGGCCCACCTCAAAAGCAGGTTGGGCCTGGACGGCATCAAGATGGCGCTGCTCAACGAGTTGCTGGACAAAGACACCCTGCACGATGTCCCGCGGTTCGCCGCCGCCATCAAGGCGCTACCCGTTCGGGTGGTGGCGGCGCGGCCGATCGACGAAGCCATCAGCACCGCTGGCGGCGTGCAATGGCCCGCGCTGGACGCCGCACTGATGGTGACAGCGCACCCCGGCGTGTTTTGTGCTGGCGAAATGCTCGACTGGGAAGCACCCACCGGCGGCTATTTGCTCACCGCCTGCCTGGCCAGTGGCGTGGTGGCGGGGCAGGGCGCGGCAGCTTGGCTAAAAGATAGTGCTGCACAGGCGGTTTGATCTGTCATCGCCGCGTCACCCAGGTTGCATAGGCTGATGTTCATGCCTAGGCGGCTAATTACTTCTGGAGTTGATGCATGTCTTTCAAACACTTGGCGCGGCGCACCTGGCTCCAGTGCCTGGTCTTGGGCGCGATAGGCCTTGCCGTACAGCCCGGCCTTGCGGCCACTTTTCCAGAACGCCCCATCAAGATCGTTGTTCCGTTTGCCCCCGGGGCCGGCACCGACACCATGGGGCGACTGGTGGCCGCCAAGCTGGCCGAGTTGCTCAAAACCCCGGTGGTGGTGGAAAACCGGGTCGGTGCATCGGGCGCTCTGGGTGCGCAAGCCGTGGCCCAAAGTGCGGCCGACGGCCACACGCTGCTGCTGGTCGCCGCGCCTTTCACCACAGTGGCCGCAGCCCTGCCAGGGGCCGGCTACCACCCTCTGACCGGGTTTGCACCTGTGGGCATGATCGCACAGGGGCCTCTGGTCTGGGCGGCCAACAAAGCACTGCCCGCCAACACCTTGCCCGAGTTGCTGGCGTTGGCGCGCCAGCGGCCAGGTGCGCTCAACTACGGGTCTGCCGGCGTGGGCGGTGTCAACCACCTGGTGCTGGAGTCGCTCAAGGCACGCACCGGCACCTACATCACGCACATTCCCTACCGCGGCATCGCGCCGGCCACTGTGGACGCTCTATCCGGTGAAATTCACCTGCTGACCGGCACCATTCCGGCCTTGGCACCCTACATCCGCGACGGGCGCCTCAAGGCGCTGGCGGTGACCAGCCAGCGTCGTTCCAGCGCGCTGCCCCAGGTTCCGAACATGGAAGAAGCCGGCCTGCCAGGCTTTGATGTGTTGAACTACTTTGCCCTGGTGGCGCCGCGTGGCACGCCCGCCTCGGTGGTGCAGACGCTCAATGCCGCCCTGGCTGTGGTGGTTGAACTGCCCGACGTGAAGGCCCGCCTGGCGCTGGACGCGCTGGAGCCTTCCACGGGCACACCCGCAGCCCTGGAGGCGTTTTTGCTGAAAGACTTCGAGGGCTGGAAACAAGTGGTCAAACAGCAAAACCTGAAGATTGATGCGTTCTGATTGACGCGGCTCAGCGCCAGACCTGAAAGCTTCGACCAGGAAGGCGGCCGTTAGGCCCTTGGCGCGTTGGGTTGGTAAGATGATCAGGGTGGTTTTTGCCGCCCGTTTCAAGTGCCTTGCCCCGAGACAGGAGTCCGAATGATGCCAGCCGACCCCAAGACGCCTTTGAACGTGGGTTACTGGTTGTTGGCGCTTCTGGCGCTGGTGTGGATTCAGTCCACCTGGCAGGCTGCCCGCACCGTGGAGCCCGTGCCCTACAGCCAGTTTGAACAAGCGCTGAAGGAAGGGCGCGTGGCCGAGATCACGGTGGGTGACACCACCATCACGGGCAAGCTCAAGTCCCCCGAGCCTGGTGGGGCGACCGTGATCGTGGCCAACCGTGTTGAAATCGACCTCGCTGAGCGTCTTGCTGCCTACGACGTGCCCTACACCCGCGTCATTGAAAGCACGCTGCTGCGCGACCTGTTGTCCTGGGTGCTGCCCGCCCTGGTGTTTTTTGGTCTGTGGTTTTTCCTGATCCGTCGCCTGCTTGACAAACCGGGCGGCGGCATGGGCAGTTTCATGAGCATTGGCAAGAGCCACGCCAAGGTGTACGTGGAGCGCGACACGGGTGTGACCTTTGCCGACGTGGCTGGCGTGGACGAGGCCAAGGCCGAGTTGCAGGAAATTGTGGCCTTTCTGAAAGATCCCCAGGGCCGTGGGCGCCTGGGCGCTCGCTTGCCCAAGGGGGTGCTCCTGGTAGGCCCTCCTGGTACTGGTAAAACGCTGCTGGCCAAGGCCGTTGCGGGCGAAGCGGGCGTGCCCTTCTTCAGCATTTCAGGCAGCGAGTTTGTGGAAATGTTTGTGGGCGTGGGGGCTGCCCGCGTGCGCGACCTGTTTGAGCAGGCGCGGGCGCGGGCGCCCGCCATCATCTTCATTGACGAACTGGATGCCCTGGGCCGTGCGCGGGGAGCCGTGTCCCCCATCGGCGGTCACGACGAGCGTGAACAGACGCTCAACCAGTTGCTGGCCGAGCTGGATGGCTTCGACAGCTCGTCAGGCCTGGTTTTGCTGGCGGCCACCAACCGGCCCGAGGTGCTGGACCCGGCCCTCCTGCGCGCCGGACGCTTTGACCGGCAGGTGCTGGTGGATCGTCCGGACAAAGCGGGCAGGGTGCAAATTTTGAAGGTGCACATCAAGAAAATCCGGCTCGACCCGCAAGTGGATCTGGAGCAGGTGGCCCAACTCACCACCGGCTTTTCAGGCGCTGATCTGGCCAACCTGTGCAACGAGGCTGCGCTGGCCGCCACGCGGCGCGGCGCGCAGGAGGTGGCTTTGGTGGACTTCACAATCGCGGTGGAGCGCATTGTGGCCGGACTTGAAAAGAAAAACCGGGTGCTCAACCCGCTCGAACGCGAGGTGGTGGCCTACCACGAGATGGGCCATGTGCTGGTGGCCATGAGCCTGCCGGGCACCGACGTGGTCCACAAGGTGTCGATCATTCCGCGTGGCATCGGCGCGCTCGGCTACACCATTCAGCGACCCACGGAAGACCGCTTTCTCATGACTGCGCAAGAACTGGAACACAAAATCATGGTGTTGCTGGGCGGGCGGGCGGCTGAAAAGCTGGTCTTTGGCCACCTGTCCACCGGCGCAGCCGATGACCTGGCCAAGGTCACCGACATTGCCCGCGACATGGCCACCCGCTATGGCATGGTCGAATCCCTCGGTTACGTGACCTACGAGGCCCAGCGCCAGCCGTTTCTGGACGTGCCCGGGCAGGTGTTCGGCGGCTGGCGGCCCAGCCAGGACACCCAGCAGCGCATCGATGCGGCTGTGCGGCAGACCGTGATGGACGGCTTTGAACGAGCCACTGCTTTGCTGCTGGAAAAACGCGAATTGCTCGAACGCTGTGCGCGTGAGTTGTTGGTGCACGAAACGCTGGATGAAGATGCTCTGCGCAGACTGATTCAGCCACTGTCACACAATGGAAAACAAAGGTGAACAGCCCGGGTCTCGCCTGACTTGCTTAAGCAGCCCGGTTGATTCAGTCATTCGGCGCATGACGCAGCGTTTGGATTCAGCCTGTCGAGGCCCGGGGAAAGGCGCCGGGTAAGCGGCAGACATTTTGCGTTGAATAGGACCAGCGCGGTCTGTGCCTCCGGTTGCGGCGAATTTTTTAGCGCTTGCCAGCGGGTGCTGGCCAAATGGGTTTGCGGGCCGGTCGTGGTCCTCATTAAAAACACACTTTTTTGCAGGTTTCCTTCCATGAATACTTCCAGCTTGCCCGGCCGTGCCGAGCCCAACCCCTTGTCGGCCACCCAACTGGACGGATGGCACGATTGGCCTGTCTCCGGGCGCCTGCCGGTCCTGTTTCTCGGTCATGGCAGCCCCATGAACGCGATTGAAGACAACGCCTACCGGCGCAGCTGGCAGGCGCTGGGGCAAGAGCTGCTGGCGCGGGTTGAGCGGCCCCGTCTGATCTTGTGCATTTCGGCCCACTGGCTCACGCGGGGCTGGCAGCTCACGGCCATGAGCGATCCACGCACCATCCACGATTTCGGGGGCTTTCCCCAGGCGCTGTTTGACCAGCAGTACCCCGCGCCAGGTGCGCCTGCGCTGGCCCGGGCGATCAGCGAGCAGGTGCACCAGCCGGGCACTGCGCTGGCGCTGGGGCTGGACGAAGCCGATTGGGGGCTGGACCACGGCAGTTGGTCGGTGCTCAAGCCCATGTTTCCTGAGGCCAACATCCCGGTGGTGCAGCTCAGCATGGACTACAGCCGCCCGCCAGCCGAGCACTTTGCGCTCGGCCAGCAACTGCGTGCGCTGCGCGAGCGCGGCGTGCTGATCGTGGGCAGCGGCAACATCGTGCACAACCTGCGCACCATGCGGCGCGAGGTGGCCGACGACCAGGCCTACGACTGGACCATCGAGTTTGATGCCGTGACGGCCGGGCACATTGAACAAGGGCGGCTGGGCGCTTTGAGCGACTTTCAGCAACTGGGGGCTCTGGCCCACATGGCCCACCCCACATGGGAACACTACCTGCCGCTCCTGTATGCGGCCGGTGCGGTGGCGCCCGACGAAGCCCCCCGTTTTTTCAACGACCGTTTTCAGGCCGCCTCGATCTCCATGCGCTCGGTGGTCTGGGGCTGAGCGGCCTTAACGCATCATTCGGGTGTGTGCTGGGCGCCGGTTTCCGACGCCGTCACAGCCGCCGCGCGCAATTTGTCTTTCTTGCTGGGCCGTTTGCCCTTGATGCCGCCGTTGTCCGGGCCCACCGGGTTGCGCGGAACGGCCACCTCGACGGGTTCAAACCCGGCGATTTGTTCGCGCGGCAGGCTCAGGCCTTGCCGTTTTTCGATCAGGTTCCAGTGCGCTTCGGTGTCGGCGCTCACAAAGCTCACAGCCAGGCCGCTTTCGCCTGCGCGGCCCGTGCGGCCGATGCGGTGCACATAGTCCACCGCTGAGCGGGGCAGGTCAAAGTTCACCACCACCGGCAGCTGGGCAATGTCGATACCGCGGGCGGCCAGGTCGGTGGTCACCACCACGTCCCAGCGTTTTTGCTTGAACTCGTCCAGCGCCTGCTTGCGCGCACCTTGACTCAAGCCACCGTGAAACGAGGTGGCGTACAGGTCGCCATGGTGCAGTTTGCTGGCCAGGCGCTCGGCAGCGTATTGCGTGGCCACGAACACCAGCACCCGTTCCCAGCCGTTGTCTTTGATGAGCTTGCGCAACAACTGGGTGCGCCGGTCGGCGTCCACCTGAATCACGCGCTGCAGCACCACGGCGTCGGCCACGGGCGCTGAAGGAATGTCGATGCGCTGCGGATCTTGCAGCAAGCCACCGGCCAGTGCCTGCACCTCGGGCGGGAACGTGGCCGAGAAAAACAGCGTGTGCCGCTGCGCCGGCAGCAGCGCCAGCACCCGGGCCAGTTCGTCGGCAAAGCCCAGGTCCAGCAGCCGGTCGGCTTCGTCGAGCACCAGCATCTCCACCGCAGACAGCCGCAGGGCGTTGTGCTCCACCAGGTCGAGCAAACGCCCGGGCGTGGCCACCACCACATCGGCCCCACCGCGCAGCGCCATCATTTGCGGGTTGATGGACACGCCGCCAAACAGCACCGCCACCCTGGGGCGCTCGGTCAGGTGCTGGGCCAGGCTGCGCAGCACCTCGCCCACCTGGGCAGCCAGCTCGCGGGTGGGCACCAGCACCAGAGCGCGCACGCGCCGGGGTGTGTGCAATGGCGCACCCTGCAGTCGCTGCAGCAGCGGCAGCACGTAGGCCGCCGTTTTGCCCGATCCGGTCTGGGCCGTGGCCAGCACGTCTTGGCCTTGCAGCACGGCCGGAATGGCGGCCTGCTGGATGGGTGTGGGGGCTGTGAAACCGAGTTCGGCAGCGGCTTGGGCGAGGGCAGGAACGAGCCCGAGAGCGGTAAATGGCATGGTCTTTGCAGTTTAACGGGGCTGGCGGAGTGGGCCAGTGGCGCAACGCGCTACGATCGGCGCCCATGAAAAACAAGCTTTCAATGGGCGGCCTGGTCTATTCGACCGATGCGGGCCGCATGTGCCCGGCCTGCCGCCAGCCCGTGGCTCAGTGTGTGTGCGGCCAGCGCAGAGTGGTGCCGGCTGGCGACGGCGTGGTGCGTGTGTCGCGCGAAACCAAGGGGCGTGGGGGCAAAGCGGTCACGCTGGTGAAAGGGCTGGCGCTGGACGCCGCCGCGCTCACCGCCCTGGGCAAGCAACTGAAAGCGGCTTGCGGCACCGGCGGCACGGTGAAAGACAACGTGATTGAAATTCAGGGTGACCATGTGGAGCGGATCATGGCCGCGCTGAAAGCGCAGGGCCATGTGGTGAAACGCGCGGGGGGTTGATCCGTGAACTTCCGTCAAAACCAGCCCGCCCACCACAACCGCAGTCGCATGCCCAGTTCGGTGGTGTAGCCCACGGTGGCGCCGCGCAGCCGGCCCTGGCCGTCGACCACCACAAACGCCGGCACCGACTTGAAGCCCAGCGCGCGGGCCATCTCGCCGCGCGGGTCCACCGCGGTGGGCCAGGGCAGTTGGCGCTGCGCCAGCACGCGCGCCACGGCATCGGCCTGGCCCGACTGCATGGCCACGGTGAGCACCCGCCCAGTGGGTACCAGGCGGGTGATGCTGTGCTCTTCGGTGCGGCAGATGGGGCACCAGTCGGCCCACACATGCAAGGCCACCGGCTGGCCCGGGTGCTGCGCGCGCCAGGCGCTCAGGGTGGTTTGGGTGCGGCTGCCGTCGGGCGCGATCAGGGTGAATGCCAGCTCGGGCACCGGGCCAGCCGGCACGCCGCGCGTTTGCCACGCCTGTACACCCAGAAACACCGCCAGAACCAGGGCCAGGGTGCCCAGGTGGCTGCGCCATTCGCGGCGCAGGTTGTTGGCCAGGCGTTTCATCATGGGGTGCTCGCTGGGCTGCCGCCCATGCGGGTCAACGCAGCACCTCCAGCAAGCGGTCCAGCCCGCCGTCATTGATAGCGACCATGGCCTGGGCGCGCACGGCGGGTTTGGCGTGGTAGGCCACCGACAGGCCCGCCTCGCCCATCATGGGCAGGTCGTTGGCGCCGTCGCCCATGGCAATGGTTTGCTGGGGGCTGATGCCCAGCCGCGCGCAGGTTTCCAGCAGCATTTTGCGTTTTTCTTCCCCATCACAAATGTCACCCCAGGGCTGGTCCACCATGCGGCCGGTGAGCTGGCCGCAGTTGGGGCCGCTCTCAATTTCCAGCACGTTGGAGCGCGTGTAGTCGATGCCCAGTCGGTCGCGCACGTGGTCGGTGAAATAGGTGAAGCCGCCCGACACCAGCAACACCTTCAGGCCTGCGGCCTTGCACACCTTCACCAGCGCCTCGGCGCCCGGGTTGAGCTGCAGGCGCTGGGTCAGCACCTGCTCCATGTCGGCCACGGTCACGCCGCGCAACAGCGCCACGCGCTGGCGCAAGCTGTCTTTGTAGTCGGTGATCTCGCCGCGCATGGCGGCCTCGGTGATGGCCGCCACCTCGGGCTTGCGGCCCGCCGCATCGGCAATTTCATCCACACACTCAATGTTGATGAGTGTGGAGTCCATGTCAAACGCGATGAGCTTGAAGTCGCTCAGGTTCAGTGGCGGGGTGAAGCCTTGCAGGACGAGGCCGGGGGCGAATTCAGTCGGTGTGGTCATGGTCGGGTGGCGTTCAGGCCATTTCGGTTTTTTTGATCGGTTGGCCGAGGCTGCGCAGCATATCGCGCACCAGTTGCACGCGGTCTTTCACCTCGGGCAGGGCGCGCTCGATGCGCAACTTTTCGTTGCCGGCCAGTTTGATATGGCGGTTCTTCTGGATCAGTTCGATGATGCGCAGGGGCTCCACCGGCGGGTTGGCTCTGAAAGTGATGTGGGTTACGCCAGGTGCGGCGTCCACCTTGATCACGCCATAGGGCGCGCTCAACACGCGCAGGCGGTGCACGTCGATCAGCGTTTGCGCCTGCGCAGGCAGTTTGCCAAAGCGGTCCACAATTTCTTCGAGCAGCGCGTCCACCTGGTCGGCGGTCTTGGCGGTGGCCAGTTTTTTGTAGAACGACAGGCGCAGGTGCACGTCGCCGCAGTAGTCGCTGGGCAGCAGGGCGGGGGCGTGCAGGTTGATGTCGGTGGTGACGCTGAGCGGGCTCAGCAGGTCGGGTTCGCGCCCGGCTTTGAGGCTGGCCACCGCCTCGCTCAGCATCTCGTTGTAGAGCTGAAACCCCACCTCCAACATGTTGCCGCTCTGGTTTTCACCCAGCACCTCACCCGCCCCACGAATTTCCAGGTCGTGCATGGCCAGGTAGAAACCGCTGCCCAGTTCTTCCATTTGCTGAATGGCGTCCAGTCGCTGGGCGGCCTGTTTGGTCAGGCCTTCGATGTCTGGCACCATCAAGTAGGCGTAGGCCTGGTGATGGCTGCGGCCGACGCGCCCGCGCAGCTGGTGCAGCTGGGCCAGGCCAAACTTGTCGGCACGGCTCATCACAATCGTGTTGGCCGTGGGCACGTCGATGCCGGTTTCAATGATGGTGGAGCACAGCAGCAGGTTGAAGCGCTGCGCCACAAAGTCGCGCATGACGCGCTCCAAGTCGCGCTCGGGCATCTGGCCGTGCGCAATGGCAATGCGCGCTTCGGGCAAGATTTCTTCCAGCTTCTGCTTGCGGTTCTCGATCGTGTCCACCTCGTTGTGCAAGAAGTACACCTGCCCACCGCGCTTGAGCTCGCGCAGCACCGCTTCGCGGATCACGCCGTTGTTTTCGCTGCGCACAAAGGTCTTGATGGCCAGGCGCCGCTGTGGCGCAGTGGCAATCACGCTCAGATCGCGCAGGCCTTCCAGCGCCATGCCCAGCGTGCGCGGTATGGGTGTGGCGGTGAGCGTGAGCACGTCCACCTCGGCGCGCAGGGCTTTCATCTGCTCTTTGTGGCGCACGCCAAAGCGGTGCTCTTCGTCGATGATGAGCAGGCCCAGGTTGTGAAATTTGGTCGATTCGCTCAGCAGCTTGTGCGTGCCCACCACAATGTCCACCGTGCCATCGGCAATGCCTTTGAGTGCGGCGGTGATTTCTTTGCCAGAGCGAAAGCGCGACACCTCAGCCACCTTCACCGGCCATTTGGCAAAGCGGTCGACCAGGGTTTGGTAATGCTGTTCGGCCAGCAGCGTGGTGGGCGCTAAAAACGCCACCTGCCGCCCGCCGGTGACGGCGACAAACGCGGCGCGCAGCGCCACTTCGGTTTTGCCAAAGCCCACGTCGCCACACACCAGCCGGTCCATCGGGCGCGGGCTGATCATGTCTTGAATGACGGCATGGATGGCGCCGCGCTGGTCGGCCGTTTCTTCAAAGCCGAAATCGTTGGCGAAAATTTCGTAGTCCTGCGCCGAAAAACGGAACGCATGGCCCTGGCGTGCTGCTCGGCGGGCGTAAATGTTGAGCAGTTCGGCAGCGGCGTCGCGCACCTGCTCGGCGGCCTTGCGCTTGGCTTTTTCCCACTGGCCGCTGCCCAGGCGGTGCAACGGCGCTTCGTCGGCGCTCACGCCGGTGTAGCGGCCAATCAGCTGCAGCTGGCTCACCGGCACATACAGCACCGCTTTGTCGGCGTATTCCAGGTGCAGAAACTCCATCAGCGCGGGCGAGCCGTCGGTATTTTTCTCGCCCATGTCCATCTCGACCAGGCCCCGGTAGCGGCCAATGCCGTGGGCGTTGTGCACCACCGGGTCGCCCACGTTGAGCTCGCTCAGGTCTTTGATGAGCGCGTCGACATCGCTCACCTGTTCCTGCTTCTTGCGCCGGCGCGTGGTGGGGCCGGCGGCGAACAGTTCGGTCTCGGTGACAAAGTCGATGCCGTCTTCCAGCGACGAGAAGCCCACCGTCAGCGCCGCCGTGGCGATGCCGATTCGTTCGTCGCTGGCCACAAACTGGGCCAGCGAGTCGAACGCCGGCGGGTTGACGCCGCTGGCGCGTAAAAAGTCCAGCAGGCTCTCACGCCGGCCATCGCTCTCAGCCAGCAGCAACACGCGGTGTGCGGTGTTACGGATGTGGCTTTGCAGCCTCGAGAGCGGGTCCTCTGCGCCGCGCACCACAGACAGGTCGCCCAGCGTCTGTGCGAAGGCGTTGTCGGCCACGTCTTGCAACGCCGGCCGCAGGGCCAGTTGCGCGTGGGCGTTGGCTTCGGTGTAGAACCGTTCGGCCGACAGAAACAGGCTCTCGGGCGGCAGCGCCGGACGCTCGGGGTCGCCCTTGACGAGGCGGTAACGGTCTTGCGTGTCTTGCCAGAAGCGTTGGAACGCGGGCTCCAGGTCGCCGTGCAACACCACGGTGGCGGCCTCGCCCAGGTAATCAAACACCGTGGCCGTGTCTTCAAAAAACAGCGGCAGGTAGTACTCAATACCGGCGGTGGCCACGCCGTTGCCCATGTCTTTGTAGATGCGGCTCTTGGTCGGGTCGCCGTCGAGCAGCTCGCGCCAGCGGCTGCGAAATTTGGCGCGTGCCGCGTCGTCCATCGGGAACTCGCGTCCGGGCAGCAGCCGCACTTCGGGCACCGGGTACAGGCTGCGCTGGCTGTCCGGGTCAAAGGTGCGGATGCTGTCAATCTCGTCGTCAAACAGGTCCACCCGGTAAGGGACCGGTGAGCCCATGGGAAACAGGTCGATCAGGCCACCGCGCACGGCGTATTCGCCGGGGCTCACCACCTGCGTCACATGCTGGTAGCCCGCCAGCGTGAGCTGGCCTTTGAGCTTGGCTTCATCCAGCTTTTGTTTGACCTTGAAGTGAAAGGTGTAGGCGCCCAGAAAAGCCGGCGGCGCCAGCCGGTACAGCGCGGTCGTGGCGGGTACCAGCACCACGTCGGCACCGGTTTCCTTGTCGTGCTGTGAGATGCGCCACAGCGTGGCCAGGCGCTCCGAAATCAGGTCTTGGTGCGGTGAAAAGCTGTCGTAGGGCAGGGTTTCCCAGTCGGGAAACAGCGCACAGCGCAGGGCTGGCGCAAAAAACACCATTTCCTCAATCAGCCGCTGGGCATCGGTGGCATCGGCGGTGACGATGGCGGTGAGCCGCCCGGCGGCCTTGTCGCGCGTGGCGATCTGGGCCAGCAACAAGGCGTCGGCCGAGCCGCAGGGGCGGGGCAGGGTGAAGCGCTTGCCGGGGTTGAGTTTGGGGAGATCCATAGGGGCTCGGTGGCGGTGCCAGACATGACAAACACCCCCAGCCAGTGATGGCGGGGGGTGAAGAGGCTTGATTTTAGAATGCACGCACCACCATGCCCGACACCAGCACCCAATCCCCCCCAACCGACGCGCCCCGCTGCTTCGCCTTGCTGCCCTGCGCAGGCTCGGGTTCGCGCGCGGGCACCGCCACGCCCAAGCAATACCAGCCGCTGGCGGGCCTGCCGCTGGTGTTGCACACGCTGGCGGCCTTGCAGGCGGTGCCGCGCGTGTCGCGCTGCCTCGTGGTGGTGGCGCCGGGCGACCGGTTCCTGAGCGTGGACCACCCCGCCGTGCAGGTGTTGCCCTGCGGTGCCAGCAGCCGTGCGGGCAGTGTTTTCAATGGTTTGCAGGCGCTGCTGGCGCAGGGCGCGGCCCTTGATGACTGGGTGCTGGTGCACGACGCTGCGCGATGCCTGGTGACACCACAGCAGGTGAACGCCTTGCTCGACGCCTGCTGGGACGACCCAGTAGGCGGCCTGCTGGCGCTCAAGCTGCCCGACACGCTGAAGGTGGAGGCCAGCGGGCGCGTGGCCGCCACGGTGGACCGTTCAGACAAATGGCTGGCCCAAACCCCGCAGATGTTTCGTGTGGGCGCCTTGCAGGCGGCTTTGGCCGCCACAAAAGCGCAGGGCTTTGCGGGCGTGACCGACGAAGCCAGTGCCATGGAACTGGCTGGACACCACCCCAGGCTGGTGCCCGGCAGCGCCCAAAATTTCAAGGTCACCTACCCGGAAGACTTTGCCCTGGCTGAGGCCATTTTGAAAAGCCGCTCATGAACGCTTCTGCATTTCCTTTTCGTGTCGGTGAGGGTTGGGACGTGCACGCCCTGGTCCCCGGGCGCCCGCTCATCATTGGCGGTGTGCGCATGGCCCACACCATGGGTCTGCTTGGCCACTCCGACGCCGATGTGCTGCTGCACGCCATCACCGACGCGCTGCTGGGTGCCGCAGGCCTGGGCGACATTGGGCGTCATTTTCCGGACACCGACGAGCGCTTCAAGGGCGCCGATTCCAGCGTGCTGCTCGCCGAAGCGGCGCGGCGCGTTCGCGCGGCGGGGTTTGAGATTGGCAACGTGGACAGCACCGTGATCGCCCAGGCGCCCAAGCTGGCGCCCCACATCGGCGCCATGTGCGAAAGCATCGCCCGCACCCTGGGCGTGGCGTTGGGGCAGGTCAATGTGAAGGCCAAAACCGCTGAGAAGCTGGGTCCGGTGGGGCAGGGCCTGTCCATTGAAGCCCGGGCGGCGGTGTTGCTGGCGGTGGTGGCTGGCGGCTGAAGGCGCCGCGCACCGCTCAGGCGGCCGCCTTCACCAGTTTCATGTGGGCCGCCAGCCCGCCCGTGCTGCTGTTGGCCAGCGCAAAACGCCCGCCCATGCGTGCAATGGCGCGGTCCACAATGGCCAGCCCAAGGCCTGTGCCCGTGGCCGATGTGCGCGAGACGTCTCCCCGGAAAAAGGGTTGTGTCAGTTGTTCCAGCATCTCGGGCGCCACGCCTTGACCGTGGTCGCGCAGCTTGACGAGCACAAAGTCGTCTTTCGCCTTGGCGGCTATTTCGACCTTGGCGATGCCGGTTTCCGGGTCCTTGCCGTAGCGCTGTGCGTTTTCCAGCAGGTTGGAAAACACGCGCTGCAGCTCCACCGCGTCGCCCATCACGATGGTGTCGGGTGGAATGTTCACACTTACGCGGGTGTTGGCGTCGGAGCCCAGTGCAAACACCGCCGCGTCCACCACCTGGTTGAGGCTGACCTCCTCGGGCTGCAGGTGGTCTGGCCGCGCGTAGTCCAGAAACTTGTCGATGATCGCGTTGACCTGCTCAATGTCCGCCGCCATGTGCTCGCGTGCCTGCGGGTCGGCCACGCTCAGCTCCGTTTCAAGCCGCAGGCGCGCCAGCGGGGTACGCAAGTCGTGCGAGATGCCAGCAAGCATCAGGGCACGATCCTGTTCGATCTTGCTCAGCCGCTGGGCCATGCGGTTGAATCCGATGTTCACCTCGCGTATTTCACTGGTGGCCACGGCCTCATTGAGTTGACTGGCGTTGAAGTCGCCTTCGCGAACGCGGCTGGCGGCAAAAGACAGCTTTTTCAGCGGGCGGTTGATCAGCCGCGCAATGAGTGCTGCGCCCGCCAGCGACAGCAGTGCCGCTGTCCCGAGCCAGATCAGCCAAGTGGTGCCCGCCACCGGGCCAATGCGGGATGGATCGGTCAGCAGCCAATAGGGATCACCGTCGATCGTGAAGCCAATCCACAGACCGGGTGTGCCATTGACTTCACGTGCCACGATGGTGTTGCCACCGAGCCGCAGCTTCAACCGCTCGCTCACGTTGCGGCTCAGCGAGTCCACGTCGTACAGGCGGAAGGTATCGCTGGGCTCCCGCGGCGCAATGCGCAACCCTTCTTCGTCGGCCAGGGTTTTGATCAGGGAGACGCGCGCGATGGAGTCCGAATGCACCAGCGCTGCACGGCTCAGGTTGACCAGTGAGGCCAGTTGCTGTGCGCTTTGCAGCGCGCGGGGCTCGTACTCCAGGGCACGAAAGGTTTGGAGCCAGGCGACGATGCAACCGATCAGCAGCAGGGCCAGAAAGAAAAACGTCCGCCAGAACAGACTGACGCCTCGTCGAGGCCGCATTTCCAGGGGGGCCGGCGCAGTTTCAAGGGCCGTGGGTCGGGTCTCGAACGGAACGCGTGAATCGTCGGACATCAGGAGTTTCCGTCCGGCACAAACACATAACCGACCCCCCACACGGTTTGCAGGTAGCGCGGCGAGGCGGCGTCTTCCTCAATCAGCTTGCGCAGTCGCGAAACCTGCACGTCCAGGCTTCTGTCAAACGGCTCGAATTCGCGACCGCGCGCCAACTGGGCCAGCTTTTCCCGCGACAGCGGCTGGCGCGGGTGGCGCACCAATGCCTTGAGCATGGCGAACTCGCCCGTGGTCAGGGGCAGGTCCATGCCATCCTTGCGCAGTGTGCGCAGGCTCAGGTCAAATTCGAACGGACCAAACTTCACCACCTCTTGGTCTTGCGATGGCGCGCCGGGCACTTCGGTGGGAGGGCGGCGACGCAGCACGGCGTGGATGCGGGCCAGTAACTCGCGCGGGTTGAAAGGCTTGCCCAGATAATCGTCTGCACCGACTTCCAGGCCCACGATGCGGTCCACGTCTTCGCTTTTGGCTGTCAACATGATGATGGGTGTGCGGTCGCCGTTGGCGCGCAAGCGGCGACAGATGGACAGGCCGTCCTCGCCGGGCATCATCAGGTCGAGCACGATCAGGTCCACGGTATCGCGCTGCAGCACCCGGTTCAGGGCCTTGCCATCCTCGGCCAGCATCACCTCGAACCCTTCTTGCATCAGGTAGCGGCGCAACAGGTCGCGGATGCGGACATCGTCATCGACGACCAGAACCTTGTTGGGGCGGGTATTGTTTTGTGACATGGCAACAACTCCGAAAATGTAACAAACGCGATTGTGGCAGCCCCAAGTGCTTGTCAGCAAACGTTTTTTATTTTCCTGACAGGGTGTTACAGATGTTGCCACCTGGAGCCTGCAACTTCACCGTCAACACATCACACAATGGTCAAAACAGACATACTCGAGCGGACCATGAAGTTGAACCTGACAGGTGGCATTTTGTTTCTGCTGCTGGGCCCGGCCGTCGCCGATCCCGCTGCTGAACGCAAGCTGGGCGATCCAATAGACGCATCGGTGGTGGTCGTTCCCACGTCCATCGACGACGAACCGCGTACCGCGCTGCGGCTGCGTGAGTTGTTGCGCCAGCCTTTTGACAGGGTGGAAGATCCCTTCGAGCCTTATCGACTATCGGTCGAGGAGCGCCAACGCATGCGCGAGCAACTGCGCAGCCAGTCTTCTTACGCCAACCACAAGAAATAGCCCATGCACTTCAAGCCCCGCACTGATTTTTCGTCGAACACTTCGTTTTTCACTCAGCGAGCATGGCTTGCCCTGGCGCTGCTGGGCGCATCTGCCGTCGTCCATGCGCAAATGCCGCCAGCACCGCCGGCCAACGTGGTGCAGTTGTCGGCGAGCGGTTTTAAGGAAGTCCAGCAAGACTGGCTGTCGATGAGCTTGAATACGACCCAGGAGGGCTCCGATGCCGCCACCGTGCAGAACCTGCTCAAAGCGGCACTGGATGCCGCGCTGAACGTGGCCAAGGCCGGTGCGCAGCCGCAGCAGATGGAAATACGCACTGGCCAGTTCAGCCTGTACCCCCGCTACAGCAGCAGCGGGAAGATCAATGGCTGGCAGGGCAGCACCGAACTGGTGCTGGAAGGCCGCGACTTCGCCCGCATCAGTGCCACCGCCGGAAAGATCCAGACCTTGACCATGGGCAGCGTGGGCTTCAGCTTGTCCCGCGCAGCGCAACAGGCGCTGGAGTCTGACGTGCAGACGATGGCCATTGAACGCTTTCAGCGGCGTGCCGAAGAAATTGCCAAGGGGTTTGGGTTCAGTGCTTATTCGCTTCGGGAAATTGCCGTCAGCTCCGCCGACCAGGGTGGAGGCTATGTACGGCCGCGGGTGATGGCCATGGAGGCCAAGGCAGCCCTGTCGGACGCGCCTGTTGCGGTTGAAGCTGGCAAAAGCATGGTCAGCGTCACGGTCTCTGGAAGCATCCAATTGCGTTGACCTTGCTGCTGGCAAGGCGGTCTTGCGCCCACAGTCTTGCAAGACCTCACCCAGCCCGTCAGGGCCTTTTGACGCCCATTCCCACCTGCGCGCTCTTTATTGCGGTTGAACGGTGGTTATGGATACAGACCGCGCAGATCACGGGCATGCAGGATGCGTTTGCAGGCGACGATGAAAGTTGCGGTGCGCAGGCTGACCTTGTTGGCGTCGGCCACCTGCCAGACGGCGGCAAACGCGTCTTGCATGATCTTCACCAGGCGGGCATTGATTTCGTCTTCGCTCCAGAAGAAGCTGGAAAAGTCTTGCACCCATTCAAAGTAGCTCACGGTCACGCCGCCGGCGTTGGCGATCACGTCGGGCAGCACCAGAATGCCGCGATCGTGCAAGATGTCGTCGGCCTGCGGGGTGGTCGGGCCGTTGGCGCCTTCAATGATCATTTTGGCCTGGATGCGGCCCGCATTCGCTTCGGTGATCTGCTGTTCCAGTGCCGCTGGGATCAGGATATCGCACGGCACGTCCCAGAAAGCGTCATCGGCAATCACCTCGGCCTGCTCGAAACCGGCCACCGAGCCGTTGCGGGCCACGTGCGCCAGCAGCGCCGGCACGTCCAGCCCGGCTTCACGGTAAATGGTGCCGCCGTGGTCTTGCACCGCCACCACCTTGGCACCCGCTGCGGCAAACAGCTTGCCCGCGACACCGCCCACGTTGCCAAAACCCTGCACGGCCACGCGCGCCGTGCTGATCTCCATGCCGGTGTGTTTGGCAGCCTCAACGCCCACCGTGAACACGCCGCGCCCGGTGGCTTCGCGCCGCCCGAGCGAGCCGCCCAGGTCCACCGGCTTGCCGGTGACCACGCCGGTGGCGGTGGACCCTTCGTTCATCGAATAGGTGTCCATCATCCAGGCCATGATTTGCTCGTTGGTGTTCACATCAGGCGCCGGGATGTCTTTGGTCGGGCCGATGATGATGCCGATCTCGCTGGTGTAGCGGCGCGTCATGCGCTCCAGTTCGCCCAGGCTGAGTTGCCGGGGATCGACGCGGATGCCGCCTTTGGCGCCGCCGTAAGGCACGTTGACTGCAGCGTTCTTGATCGACATCCACGCCGAGAGCGCCATCACCTCGGACAGCGTCACGTTCTGGTGGAAGCGCACGCCGCCCTTGCCCGGGCCGCGGCTGGTGTTGTGCTGCACACGGTAGCCCTCAAAGTGGGCCACCGAGCCGTCGTCCAGGTGAATCGGCACGTCGACGATCAGGGTGCGCTTGGGGCGCTTGAGGGTGTCCACCCAGCAGCCCAGGTTGCCCAGGTAGGGCGTGACACGGTCCACTTGTTGCAGATAGATGCCCCAGGGACCAAGGTTGTTCGGGTCGAGGTACGAGGGCAAGGCCTTGGTCAGGGTGGCCGGGCTGTTGGCTGCGGCGTCTGCAGGGTGCATGGCGGGTGACATGGTGTGGAGTTTCCTTGTGGGTTGCGCCTGCCCGGTCATGTGGGCCAGCCCTCGTCACTGTACGGAACCGTTGTAAGCCTGTCCAAGGCCGAGTTTTCTGGTATCTATGCGGCGATCGCATAAAGCCGGCGGTTGCGTGTGTCCCCACCCTGACCGACCAAGGGGGTCAGGCGTTGAATTGCAGCGTCGCCAGCCCGGCGTAAACACCCCCACGGGCCACCAGTTCGGCGTGGGTGCCTTGTTCCACGAGGTGGCCGTGTTCCAGCACCACGATGTGGTCGGCCTTTTGAACCGTGGCCAGACGGTGGGCAATGACCAGGGTGGTGCGGTCGCGCATGGCCGACTCCAGCGCCGCTTGCACCATGCGTTCGCTCTGCGCGTCGAGCGCACTGGTGGCTTCGTCCAGCAGCAACAGTGGCGGGTTTTTCAGCAGGGCGCGGGCAATGGCAATGCGCTGGCGCTGGCCGCCCGAGAGGCGCACGCCGCGCTCGCCCAAAAAGGTGTTGTAGCCCTCGGGCAACTGCACAATGAACTCGTCAGCAAACGCCGCCACGGCGGCGGCGTGTACCTCGGCGTCGCTGGCGTCAGGTTTGCCGTAGCGGATGTTTTCCAGCGCACTGGTGGAGAAAATCACCGGGTCTTGCGGCACGATGCCGACCCGTTCGCGCAGCGCGTGCAGGCTGAGTTGGTTGATGGGCACACCGTCCAGCTCAATGTGGCCTTGCTGCGGGTCGTAAAAGCGCAGCACCAGGCCAAACACCGTGCTCTTGCCGGCACCGCTGGCGCCCACCAGGGCCACCGTCTGGCCGGGTTGCACGTGGAGACTGAAGCCGGACAGCGCCGCCTGGTTCGGCCGCGACGGGTAGTTGAAACCCAGTTGGTGAAACACCAGCGTGCTGCCGCCTGCGGGCGCCGGGGTGTCCACCGGCTGCGCGGGCGACTGCACCGGTGACTGGCTGGCCAGCAGCTCCATCAGCCGCTCGCTGGCGCCAGCGGCGCGCAGCAGGTCGCCATACACCTCCCCCAGCACGGCCACCGCGCCAGCAAGAATGATGATGTACACCACCGTTTGTCCCAGATGGCCGGCGCTGATTTCGCCGGCGATCACGGCCTGTGTGCCTTGGTACAGGCCCCACAGCAGCAGCGCGGCGGTGCTGATGATGATGAACGCCACCAGGCCCGAGCGGGCGCGGCTGCGCCGCACGGCCGTGCTGAAGGCAAATTCGGTGGCGGTGGCAAAGCGCTGTGCTTCGCGGTTTTCTGCGGTGTAGCTTTGCACAATGGGAATGGCGTTGAGCACCTCGGCCGCGATGGCGCTGGAGTCGGCCACGCGGTCCTGGCTGGCGCGCGAGAGCTTGCGCACCCGCCGGCCAAACCACATGCTGGGCAGCACCACCAGCAGCAAGATCAGCAGCACCTGCGTCATCACGTAGGGGTTGGTCCACACCAGCATGATCAGTGCACCCGCACCCATGAACGCATTGCGCAGCCCCATGGACAGCGACGAACCCACCACCGTTTGAACCAGGGTGGTGTCGGTGGTGAGGCGGCTCAGCACTTCACCGGTCTGGGTGGTCTCAAAAAATTGTGGGCTTTGGCGCAGCACATGGCTGTAGACCGCGTTGCGCAGGTCGGCGGTGACGCGCTCACCCAGCCAGCTCACCAGGTAAAACCGTGCTGCCGAAAACAGGCCCAGCGCCACGGCCACACCAAAGAGTTGCAGGAAATGACCGCGCAGAGCCATGGCCTGCTCGCTGCGCCCGGCCGACACCAGCCCGCCGTCGATCAGGTGGCGCAGCGCCACGGGAAACAGCAACGTGGCCGCTGCAGCCCCAATCAAAAACAACACCGCCAGTCCAATTTGCATCCGGTAGGGCCGCATGAACGGCAGCAGGCCGCTGAGCGAGGTGGGCGTGGTGGCTTTCGGGCGTTCGGAGGAAGGGGACGAGCTCATGGCATGAGTGTGCCGGTTTGCGGCCATTCAGGCGCGCAGGCGGTGCCGACGCATCGACACTCGCTCAGTCTTGCAGGGCCGCGTGCTGGCGGGTGACGCGACCGTGTGCTTCTTCAAGCAGGATGATCAGCCCGTCCACATTGTCCAGGAACGCTTCGCGGCTGGTCTGCGGACTGTCGGTGACCAAGGCTGCGGCGTGTTCGGCCAGGGCATCTTCGCCGGCCGCGCGTGCCCAGCGCCGCACTTCACAGTAGGACAGCAGGGCCAGTCGGCCCAGGTCGTCGTTTCGCCGGGCGTAGTGCAACTCCCCGAGGAGGTCCTCGAGTCCGAGTTGGATGGGCGCCGTGCGTGTGTTCATGTTGCAGTGCAGCATTATCCTTTATCCTGACGCGAAACTGACGGTTGTGCGGCGCGCAAAAGGAGCATGTACGACTCGGACTTGCCTGCAGGCGTGTGCCTGCCGCCGCGCCTGGCAGAAACTGAACCGCGATGGACTCTCTGTAAGCGGAAACAAAAACGCCGAACCGCTCGGGAAGTGATGGCCGGCGCGTTGTTGCTGCGGTTGCTCAGCCCCTCAGTCGGCGGCGGTGTTCTTGCTGCGCCAAGGCGTCCAGACCAGCCCCGCCCCCACGGCGAGATTGCTGCGGTCGCGCAGCAGCGGGCTGCCCGTGTTGGCCGCACCGTGCAGCGACGTGAGTCGTGCCGAGATAAACCACGACAGGTCGCGCTGCGGGCGGTGGCTCAGCGTGAGCGCTGCTTCCGTTCCCAGGTAGCCGGCACGGGCGTTGTAGCTCGGCCGGTTCAGCGTGGCTTCGGTCGGGTTCACCTGGTAGAAATACGTGTGCAGCGAACGGCTGGCCCAGGTGGGTTGCAGTGAAAAGCTCAGGCTGGCGGGTGTGCCGGCCACTTGCCGCAGGCGCCAGCGCAGTTCGGGGTCGAAGCTGAAGCCGCGCCTGTCAATCTGCTTGAAGTCGGTGGACATGAGTGCGCGAACCTTGAGGTGCAGCGTCGGCTGGCCGGGCCATGCCTGCAAACCCTTGTAGACCGCCTGCGGACCCACGCCAAACAGGTAATCCAGGGCTGGCATGCCCTCTCGCACGGCGTTGTTGCTGGCGTTGAAGGCGCCGGTGGCGCTCAGGTCGAGTTCCCATTCGGGCGTTCTGGCCAGCCGCCCCCGGATGCTGCCGCCATCGATGCGCAGCACAGGCCCGCGGTAGGTGAACACCGGCAGCACCGCACCGCGGGTGCGGTAGCGGTCAGCACCGGGGTAGTCCGGCACGTGGCCAGCGCCCAGGGCCAGGCCGGCTTCCCAGAGCGGCAGGCCCGTCGTTGCGGCTGCTGGCGCCATGTTGCTGGCCGGCGTCTGGGGGGGCGCAGGCTCCGTGGCCCAGGCGCTCAGGCTGGCTGCTCCCGCGAAAATCAACGTCCAACGGGTGTGTTGTTTCATGGGCGAATTATGGGGCTCATCTCAAAGCATCAAAGCACCAGGCGCTGGGCATAGCCCGTCATTTCCAGGTAGCCCCGACCCACGTGTTTGCCCTGTGCCTCAAACAGGTCAGACAGGCCCTCCCAGTACACCGTGCCGGTGCTTTGGCTGCTGTCGAGCTCTTGCGGATCGAACACGGCCTTGACGGTGTAGACCGCCGCGCCCGGCGTGCTGACGCGCCATTCCACCGGGTAGCGGGCGCGGGTGCGCGGGCTGGACCAGAAGCGCAGCGGCGTGAACGCCACAGCGTCTGGCGCAAAAGGCCGGGCTTGCGGGCTTTGCGCGGGGCGAAACGAGCCGCCTGCCCAGACCTGGCTGCCATCGGCGCGGCGCAGCCGAAAGGCGGTGAGGCTGTCGCCGTTGAACAGGTTCATGCCGATCCAGTCCCAGCCCACGGCGTCGGGGTGCAGCAGGGCTTCGCTCCATTCGTGGTCGAGCCATGCGGTGCCTTGGACCTCAAAGCGCTGGCCGCCCAAGGTGAGCTGGCCTTGCACCGCCAGTTGGGGTTGCGTCACATAAAAGCTGGCCTGCTCGGGGTCGGGCCCTTTGCGGGAAAATCCGTTGTCGCCCTGCAGCAGCAGTGGCTGTGTGGGCGCGGCGCTGATGTTGATGCCCACGGTGTCGCCACTGATGCGGGTGGTGTAGGCCCCACGGGGCTGGCGCTGGATGACCCAGTCGCGCAGTTGCACATGGGTGTCTTGCGCGCTGGCGAACACGCCGCGCCCGCTGGGCAGGCCTGGGGTGGGCGGCTCGCCGTTCCAGCGGGCGATGCGCTGGTCGTGCCAGAGCTTGCCGGCCTGCACGTCGGTGATGGCGGCGTGGGCAAACAGCAATTGGCGCGCCGCCAGCCGCCCGGGCAGGGTTTGGGTGCCGTCTACCCGGCTGCGGAAAAACGTGACCTGAAAACCAAACGTCCGGCCCGCTCCGTCTTGCGCGTGACCGGTCAGGTACCACCATTCCGTGCGGGTCTCGTTGTGCGTGCCGTGGTCTCGAGGAAAAACCAGCGTGCGCGGTCGCAGCAACAACGCTGGTGCCGGCGCGGACAGGGCATGGGCCAGCCACGGTGCGGCCAGCAGGCTGGTGCCGCCGATCAGGACGTGACGGCGCAAGGCGTTTGGGTGGTGTGGGGGCATGTGCTTACCAGTCTTCTTTCACGGCCTGCACCGCGTCGCGGTTGGCGGCCGCGCGCCCGGCCAGCCAGGCGGTGGCGGTGCCGGCCACCACCACGGCGGCGCACAAGGCGAGCAGGCGCGCCCAGGGCAGGGCGAGGTCCATGGTCCAGTGGAAACTTTGCGGGTTCACCACATGCACCAGCACCAGGCTCACGCCCAGGCCCAGCGCCAGGCCCGCCAGCGCGCCCAGCACGGTCCAGGCCAGGCCTTCCAGCGCCACCACGCCCAAAATCTGGCGGCGTGTGAGCCCCAGGTGCGCCAACAAGCCAAACTCGCGCCGCCGCGCCAGCACCTGCGCGCTGAAGCTGGCAGCCACGCCAAACAGGCCAATGCCGATGGCGACCGCCTGGAGCCAGTAGGTGACGGCGAAGCTGCGGTCAAAAATGCCCAGCGAAGTGGCGCGTATCTGCCCAGCAGAGGCGAACTCGACCAGCTCTTGCGCCCCCAGCGATTCGGCCAGCTGGCGAACGCGCTCACGCACCGCGTCTTCGTCTGCGCTATCAGTCAGGTACAGCGCCAGGTCGTTTACCCGGTCGTCCCCCGAGAGGCGCACAAAGTCGCCGCGGTCCAGCACCACGCTGCCGTGCTGGCGGGCGTAGTCGCGCCAGACGCCGGCGACAAAGAAGCGTGTGCCCGCTGGTGCCTCGGGAAAGGCCAGTCCCAGGTCGGGCAGCCAGCCACCAGGCACGGCACCGTGCAGGTCTTGCATGGCCTCGCTCACGTACACCGTCACCACCTTGCCTGGCGCCTCGCCGGGTGTGACGGGCGGTGCCAGCGGGTTGCCCACCAGCGGCAGGCTCTGGCCGTCCAGTCCGCTGCTGCCCATCGCCAGCGGCCGCGCCAGCAGCGTCACCGGGGGCAGGCTGGCGGTGAGCTGCAGTTGCGTGGCGCGCAGCGGCTCCACGCGGGCCACGCCGGGGACGCGGGCCACGGCTTGCACAAAGTCGTGGGGCAAGGTGTTGCCCTCACCCATGCTGCTGCCGGCGCGCACATACAGCGGCGCGGGCAGCACGCCATCAAGCCATTGCGTCACCGAATCGCGAAAGCTCGCAACCATCACCGTGAGCGCCACGGACAGCGCCAGGCTGGCCACCACGCCGCTGGTGGCCACCGCCGCTGTTTCTCGCAGGCGGCGCGAGCGTTCCACCGCCAGCATCGGCAGGGCATGGCGGGCCACCCAAGGCGCCAGAAGGTTGAGCAAGGCGCCCACCGCGAGCGGCAAAGCGGCAATGCCCCCCACCAGCAGCAAGCCCACCGAAACGTAGGCCGCCAACGGGATGCCCGCCACCGGCGGTGCCCAGGCCAGCGCAGCCGCCAGCACCATCAGGCTGATTGCCCAGCCAGGGTGCAGGGGACGCGCCGCACCAGCACCACCCAGCCCCTTGAGCGCCAGCGCGGGCGCCATGCGTGCGGTGGCGCGCGCCGGCCACCAGCCGCCCGCCAGCGCGGCGGCCACACCCAGCCCGCCATACAGCAAGGCGGCGCCTGTGCTCCATTGCAAGCTGGGCGCCACGCCGGCAAAGAAGCCACCGCCCAGGTCACCACCCAGTACCCGCAGAGCCAGCGCGGCCAGCGCCGTGCCCACCGCCACGCCCAAGGCGCTGCCCAGCAGGCCGAGCAAGGCCGACTCGGCCAACACCAGCCGCAAGCGCTCGGGGGCGGAGAGGCCCAGCACGCCGAGCAAGGCCAATTGCTGCTGGCGCCGCGCCACGGAAAGCGACAGTACCGAAAACACCAGAAATGCGCCGGTGAACAAGGCCACCAGCGCCAGCACCGTGAGGTTGACCCGGTACGCGCGCGACAGGTTGCTCACCCGCTCACCGGCCTGGTCGGGGCGCTGCGCGATCACGCGCGCGGGCAGCTGTAACGAGGCCAGCAGGGTGTCGGCCTGGGTGCCGGGCTCCAGGCGCAGGTCGATACGGCTGAGCTGACCGGGGCGGGCCATGAGCGCTTGGGCGGCGGCCACGTCCATCACCAGCAGGGGCATGCCTGGGGCGTTCACGGTGCCCGCCACCCGCACCGTGCGCAGCGCCAGGCCGCTTTGCACCCGCAAGCTGGCGGGCGCATCGCCACCGGCCAGCAGGGCTTGCCGCGCGGCGGGGTTTAAAAACACCGCATCGGGCGCAAACAGGTCGAAGCGCTGGCGGCTGCTGTTGCCGCCCGTTGTGGTGCGGGGCATGAGCGCTGGCGATACGCTGGCGACGGTCAGGGCGTCCACCCCCACCAGTTTCACGGGCACCCTGGCACCACCCGCCGCCAGCACGGTGGTGGCCAGCTCCAGAACTGGGCTGGCCACGGCCACGCTGGGGTGTGAGGCCACCCGCTCCAGCAGTTCGTCGGGCAGTGCGCCCTGGCGCGCCCGCAGTTCCAAGTCGGGCTGGCCGTTGACAGCGCTCACCGCGCTGGAAAATTCGGCCAGTGCCGACGCGTTGATCAGGTGCACCGCAAAGGCCAGGGCCACACCCAGCATGACGGCCACGACCGCCGCCGCATTGCGCCACGGATGGTGCAGCAGTTCTTGCCAGGAAAAGGTGGTGAGCAACGCGCGCATGGAACGCGCAGCTTAAAGCACACCCCAATCCCCTGGTGCCAAGCCCGCAACCGCCAGACCGACCCCTCTGCCTGCGCCGCCGGGTCGAGGTTGGCCCAAGGCTTGCATGCGCGTAGGATGGTCTGTTTCAAGCTTTTGAAATTCACCGTTCCGCGGCCCGCCGTTTTTGGCCTACCTTCCTATTTCACGGTGAAAACCATGGTACGAATCCACCTCGCCATTGACCTTCAGTACGAGATCAACCCGCCTTCAGCCGACTTCATTTTCAACGTTCAGTGTGCCCATACGCCGCAGCAAAAAGTGGTGTGGGAAGAACTGCAGGTGAGCCAGCCGGTGCCTCTGGTCATGCACACCGACCCGGCGACCCGCAGCCGCACGCTGCGCCTGACAGCCGGCCCTGGCCCGTTGCAACTGCGCTACCGCGCCACGCTCGACATCACCCACCACGTGGCCCCTCCTGACAGCGTGTTTGAAACCCCGGTGGCCCAGTTGCCGCCCGAAGCGCTCACGTACCTGTACCCCAGCCGCTATTGCCAGTCGGACTGCGTGACCGCGCTGGCCAACAGCCTGTTTGGACAGATGCCGCAGGGCTACCGGCGCGTGGAGGCCATCCAGAAATGGGTACAGAGCCAGGTCACGTTCCAGTCCAACACCAGCAACTCCATGACGTCGGCGCTGGACACGCTGAACGACCACAAAGGCGTGTGCCGCGACTTTGCCCACCTCATGATCACCATGTGCCGGGCGCTGAACATTCCGGCGCGCTTCACCACGGCCATCGACTACGGCGCCGACCCCGCTCTGGGCCCCACCGACTTTCACGCCTATGTCGAGGCCTACCTGGGGCACCGCTGGTATATCTTTGATCCATCAGGTACGGCCATTCCCATGGGTTTTGTGCGCATAGGCACCGGGCGCGACGCGGCCGATGCGTCGTTTGCCACCATCTTTGGTGGCGTGGTGGCCCATGCACCACGTATCGACATTTCGGCCCAGGCCAACCCGCAAAACGGCTGGCAGAAGCCCGTGCGCCGCGAGGAGGGCCTGTCAACCGACTCGGCTGTCAGCTGGAACAGGGCGGAAGCAGCGAGCTGAAGGGCCCGTTGAATGCTTGCAACACCGGCCTCTGAGGTGGTCCGGCCAAAAGGGGCCGCTGCCTGTGGCCTAATAGAGGCGTTTTCAACCAATTTCTGTCTGGAACCGACATGGGCAACAAAATCGTCACCGAAGCTGACCGCAAAGCTACTCCCCGTCCCACGCCTGTCGCTGGCGTTTCGCTCACCAGCCCTGGCCGTGGCCAGCGCGTGAGCCTGGAGCGTGGCGTGGCTACGCGCAGCAAGAAAAACCCGGGCAAGCGCTCCAAGAAGGGCGGCTGACCGGTTGCTGGCTCCCTACGAGCCAGACCCATGCAAAAGGCCCGCACTCGCGGGCCTTTTGCATGGGTCTTTCCCAGGGACTCTGCGGGCCCGTTTCCTGAGCGGCAGGACTCAGGCCGCGCGTTGAAACGTGAGAAATCGACCTTTGTAGGCCACGCCATCTTCCAGCAGTCGGTCGGCCGCGCGCATGTCCAGGGTGTAACCGAGGGCGTCCATTTCCCGCCCAAAAGCGGCACGGTTGCCGCGGTCCGGGTCGACGATGATGATCTGCGCGCCGGGTGCCGCGTGGCAGTGAATGAAACCGGCCAGCTGGGCCGGTTGCTGTCGCTCGTACAGCAAGTCACTCCCCACAATCAGGTCAAACCGGCCCAGAAGCGGGTTGTCGGTCTCCCAGTTGCCCGCTTGGTATTTCAGCGGCCCCAGGCCATTGAGCAGCAGGTTTTCTTTCAGAAAAAGTTCGGTCAAAGGGTGCCAGTCGCTCGCGGTCACGTTGGCGCCGCGGCGGTGCATCACCAGACTGGAGAGCGCCAGCCCGGCACCCATTTCCAGTACCCGCTTCCCCGTGAGGGGATGCGTTTGCATGGCCAGCGCAAGCACCCGGGCCGAAGGCCATACCTGGCCAAACAGGGACCAGCCCGCGGGCGGAATACCCAGCGCTCCCGATGTGTTGGCGGGGTCAGCGTATTGCTGGGTGTCGAGCAGGCAGCGCATGTGCCAGTCGACACCGGCGAGCGTGATGGTCTCGGTCTTGACCTGGTAGCCGGGCATGGGGGGTGTTTCTCATGGAAGGTGACGCGGTGAAACAGTTCAGATCGAACGGGCACAACGTTTCCAGGAGAAAAGCATGCGGGGCCGAAGATGCACTTTGGCGGTGTTCCTTGCCCTCGCGGGTTCGGCACACGCACGGTAACACGCCGCACCGCCACCGCCGCGCAGGGCTACAATGCGCAGCTTCACCGGGGGTGCCGGCCCACAGCGATGTGGGCAGCGGCTGAGAAATACCCCTCTCACCTGATCTGGGTTGTGCCAGCGTAGGGAGCGTGATGAGCCGGAGCGCCCAGAGTTGTGTTCCGTTCTTTTCAGGCGCCTGGCGTGGCGGTTATTGAAAAGGCGGCATCGCATGCAACGGCGGAATTTTTCGGGGCTTCTGGTCTCTTGCTTGCTGGCAGCCCCCACGGCGGCCAGCGCGAAAACGCCCACGACGCTGCGCCTGCTCACCCACAGCTCGTTTGACCTGCCTAAAGAGCTGCTCGCCCAGTTTGAAAAAGATGCGGGTGTGAAACTGCAGATTGTTAAGGCAGGCGATGCCGGTGAAATGATCAACAAACTCATCTTGACCCGCGCCAAACCGCTGGCCGACGTGGTGTTTGGCATTGACAACACCCTGCTGTACCGCGTGCAGGCCGCGAACGTGCTCGATACCTACACTGGCCCCGCCGCCCAGCGCCCTGCCGCCGTGGGCATGGCCGAAGGGGCTGGTGCGACCGGTGTGGTGGCCGGCGTGGTGCCGGTGGACCACGGCTACGTCACCCTCAACATCGACAAAGCGTGGTTTGCCCAGAAAGGCCTGGCCCTGCCCACGTCACTGAACGACCTGACCCTGCCCGCTTACCGCAGGCTGCTCGTGGTGCAAAACCCCGCCACGTCCAGCCCTGGCCAGGCTTTTTTGTGGGCCACCATTGCCGGCCTGGGCGAGTCGGCCGCGTTTGAATGGTGGGCCCGCATGCGCGCCAATGGCGTGAAAGTGGCCAAGGGCTGGACCGAGGCCTATTACACCGATTTCACCCGCAACGGTGGCACGCGCCCGATCGTGGTCAGCTACGCCAGCAGTCCGGCGGCCGAAGTGTTCTATGCCAAGGAAAAACTCACCGCGTCGCCCACGGCCAACCTGTTTCTCAAGGGTGGCGTGTTCAGGCAGGTGGAAGGCGTGGCCCTGGTCAAAGGTGGCAACCCCGCCGCGCGCGAAGCGGCTGGCCGGTTCATTGAATTCCTGCGCTCGGCCCCGGTTCAGCAGGCTTTGCAAACCAGCATGTGGATGTTGCCGGTCGAAGCCGGCGCGGCGCGGGTGGACGTGATGCAGCGCCACGCCAGTGAGCCCACGGCTTACAACAACCCGCCGGCCGCCCAGATGGGTCGGCAAGGCAAAGCCTGGCAGCAGCGCTGGACGAAAGTGGTGCTGAAATAAGCAGCATGCTCCGCCTGCCCCTGCGCTGGATGCTGCCAGCCCTGCCGCTGGCGTTTCTGGCGGTGGTGCTGGTGGCGCCCGTGCTGAGGTTGCTGGACGAGGGGCTGGGGGGCGCTGGCGACGTGTCCTGGTGGGCACTGTGGCAAGACGATCACCTGCGCTGGCGCGTGCTGTGGTCGTTTGCCCAGGCTGCCATCACCTGCGCTCTGGCGCTGCTGCTGGGCCTGCCGCTGGCATGGGTGCTGGCCCGGCTGGAATTTGCCGGGCGCGGCGCCGTGTTGCGCTTGTTGATGCTGCCCTTTGTGGTGCCCACGCTGGTGGCCGCGCTGGGTGTGCTGTCACTCTGGGGGCCTCGGGGCTGGCTGGGTGAGCCGCTGGCCAGTGTCGGTTTTGATTTGGAGGGCAGCCCCTGGCTACTGCTCTACGGCAACTTGTTTTTCAACCTGTGCCTGGTGGTGCGCGCCGGCGTGGACGCGCTGGAGCAGGTGAGCGCTGCCCGCGTGGGCGCCGCGCGCTCGCTGGGCGCCTCGCCCTGGCGCGCGTTCTGGCGGGTCGAATGGCCGGCCATTGCGCCCTGGCTGGCCTCAGCGCTGTGTCTCGTGTTTCTGTATTGTTTTTCGGGTTTTGGCCTGGCGCTGATTTTGGGCGGCCAGCGCTACGCCACGGTGGAGGTCGAGATTTACACCCTGGTGGCCTATGAACTGGAGCTGGGCCAGGCCGGCGTGTTGGCCGTGTGGATGCTGGGACTGACCGGTGGCGTGGCGCTGGCTTACGCCTGGATAGAGAAACGGCTGGCGGCACCCGGGCGCATCACGCCGGTCGCGCGCCGGCGCCCGCAGGGGCTGGGCCAGTGGGCCGCCGTGGCCGGGACACTGGCCGTGCTGGGGCTGGTATGTGCAGCGCCCTTGCTGGCCATCGTGGGGCAGGCCGCCCGGGCGCTGCTGTGGGGGCAGGGCGGAGCGGTGTTGCTGGAGCCCGCGACCGGGCAAGCCCTGTGGAACACGCTGCGCTTTTCAGCCATGGCGCTGGTGCTGGCCACCGCGCTGGGCCTCACCCACGCGCTGGCGGTACGCGGGCTGGATGTGGCCGGTGCCGCGCGCGGTGCCAGCGCTGCACGGGGTGGGCTGGCCCTGGCCTGGCGGGCGGCGGCCTTTTTGCCTTTTGTGGTGTCCCCGGTCACGGTGGCGTTTGGCCTGCTGCTGTTGTACCCGGACTGGACCGCCAGCCTGGGCCTGCTGGTGGCCGCTTACGCTCTGCTGGCCTACCCCTTTGTGGCCAAGTCGCTCACCGCTGCGCTGGACGGACTGCCCGCCAGCTATGCCCAGGCCGCCGCCACGCTGGGCGCGAGCCCCTGGCGGGTTTTCTGGCGTGTCACCCTGCCGCTGGTCTCGGGCGCGCTGCGCCGCGGTATGGCATTTGCTGCGGCCACCGCGCTGGGCGAGTTTGCGGTGTCGCTGTTTCTCTCGCGGCCCGAATGGACCACCCTCACCACCCTCATCTACCAGCGCCTGGGCCGTCCCGGCGCGGGCAACCTCGACGCCGCGCTGGTGCTGGCCTGCGTACTCATGCTGCTGGCACTGCTCGCTTTTGCGGGCATTGAAGGCAAGAAGGACAATCGCTCCCATGCTTGAACTGCGCGACATTGCCAAACAATGGGACCAGCGCCCCCTGCTCAACGGCGTGAACCTGCGGGTGAACAGCGGCGAAACCGTGGCGCTGCTGGGCGCGTCTGGCAGTGGCAAAAGCACACTGCTGAAGATCGTGGCCGGGTTGGACGTGCCTGAGCGCGGCAGTGTGTGGTTTGACGGCGAAGACATCACCCGACTGCCGCCCGAACGGCGCGGCTTTGCGCTCATGTTTCAAGACTTTGCGCTGTTTCCGCACCTGAACGTGCAGGACAACGTGGCCTTTGGACTGCGCGAGCAGGGTGTGGGCAAGGCCGCTGCCCGCGAGCAGGCACGCGAACTGCTGGCGCGCTTTGGTCTGGCCGCTCACGCCACCGCCCGGGTGTGGACGCTCTCTGGCGGTGAGCAGCAGCGCGTGGCGCTGGCCCGTGCGCTCATCACGCGGCCGCGCGCCCTGCTGCTGGACGAGCCTTTTTCGGCGCTGGATGCGACCCTGCGCGACCAGTTGCGCGCCGAATTCCGCGAGCGCATTCGGGCTGCTGGCATGACCGCCCTGCTCGTCACCCACGACGTACAGGAAGCCCGCGCCATGGCGCAACACGCCTGGGGCGTGCAGGACGGCACACTGGTGGCGCTGTGGTGAGCCGCCCCATTCAGGTCGACTGGCCCGCTGGCACAATGAAGCGGCACCCAACCGGTGGTGCTTAACAGGGGCGTTCACCATGGGCTGGTTTTCCAAAAGTACCGACAACTTCTTTCTCAGCACCACCACGCCAGAGGGCATTGCGCACAGCCAGTACCTTGGCGTGGTCAACGGCGAAGCCATCATTGGCGCCAATATCTTCCGCGACATGTTTTCGTCGGTGCGCGACGTGGTGGGCGGGCGCGCCGGTGGTTACGAGCGTGCGCTGGCCGGTGCCCGCGACGCAGCCATGGAAGGCCTGGTTGAAGCCGCCAAAGAAATGGGCGCCAACGGCGTGATCGGCATCGACTTTGACTACGAAGTGCTCGGCGAGAACAACGGCATGATGATGGTGGCCGTCAGCGCACGGCGGTGAAGCTCTGAGCACCATGGACGCCTACATCATCATCGGCAACACCAACACCCGCAAGGCCTCGCTGGTGCGCAGCCTCACGGGGTGCTTCAACCGCAGCGTGCGCGACATCCAGCTTCAGAGCGCCAAAAAACCACTGCGGTTTTACGCCCGCGTAGGGACCTTGCAAGACACGCGGGTCACGGTGGAGCAATTCGCCGCCGAGGTGGCCCGAACCCGCGCCGAAGCGGTGTTGTTTTGCCTCTCGCCAGAGCCGCAAAAAACCGATGCGCTGGACTACCCCGATGCACAGACCTATGTGGCTGCGCTGCGCGAGCTGGGCTGGCGCATCAAGGGCGTGGCCGTGCTGGGCCAAAACAGCGGTGGCGTGCGGGCGCCGAATCTGCGGCAATACACGGCGGCCCCCACGGCGCCGGTGAACGTCACGGCGCGTGACGTGCGGGCGCAATTTGGGTGGCTCTGAGGCGGGTTGCCTCAGACTCTCAGCCGCCGCGCAGCGCTTGCAACAGCTTCAGTCCGCCACGCCCGTTCACGTCGTGCCCCAGCCGCGCCTGTTCCAGGCGAATGGCGGCCCGGCTCTTCTCGCCCAACATGCCGTCCACGTCACCAATGTCGTGACCGCGCAAAATCAGCAGACCTTGCAGTTCGCGGCGCTCGGCACGCGAAATGCCAGGATCGTCGGTGGGCCAGGCGGTGGTGAACGGGCCGGCACCACGCAGGCGGTCGCTCAGGTGGGCAATGGCCAGGCCGTAGCTCTCTGCCGCGTTGTAGCTGTACAGCGCGTCAAAGTTGCGAAACACCAAAAACGCCGGGCCTTGGGGGCCGGCGGGCGCCAGCAAGCCCGCGCTGCCTGCCTGGGTGGGCAGGGCTGAGCCGTCGGCCTGGCGCAGGCCGCGAGCGGTCCATTCGCTTAGGGAACGCTTGGTGCGGCGGCCTTCGCCGGTGGTGCTGAAGCCGGCGGGCAGCTTCACTTCAAAACCCGAAGGCTGGCCGGTTTGCCAGCCGGCTTTGGCCAGAAAGTTGGCGGTGGAGGCCAGGGCGTCGGCGGTGCTGTCCATCAGGTCGCGCTTGCCGTCGCCGTCAAAGTCCACCGCCAGCCGCTCAAAGGTGGTGGGCATGAACTGGGTGTGGCCGAAGGCGCCGGCCCACGAACCCACCAACCGCTCGGGCGCGATGTGCCCGGCCTGCAAGATGCGCAGCGTGGCGTAAAACTCGCCGCGAAAAAAGGCCTGGCGCCGGCCAAAACAAGAGAGCGTGCCCAGTGCCTGCACCAGCGGGTATTTGCCAAAAGTCTGGCCAAAATTGCTTTCCACGCCCCACACCGCCACCACGGTGGCCGGATCCACGCCGTAGCGCTGTTGCACGCGGGCCAGCGTGTCGGCGTGTTGCGCCAGCAGCGCCTGGCCCTCGGCCACGCGTTCTTCGTCCACCAGGCCGGCCAGGTAGTCCCAGATCGCCATGCGGAATTCGGGCTGGAAGTTCAGCTTGTCGATCACGCTCATGTCCGCCACCAGCCCCTGGGTGTGCTGGGCGAAGGTGGCGTCTTGCACGCCAGCGGCGCGGGCGGGTGCTCGCAGGTTGTTCAGGCAGGCGTCGAACTCGGCATTCGGCGCCTGGGCCCAGGCGGGGGCCGCCAGCAACAGGCAGGCGCTCAATAGGGCAGGGAAGAGGGTGGGAACGGTAGCGGTGGTCTTCATGTGTCGGATTGTCGGGCATGCCCCGTGCGGGGGGCGGTCAAACGCCCCAGGTGCTGCCGTGCTCGGGCACCAGCGCCTGCCAGCGCAACTCGGTTTCGATGCGGTGGCGCAGCCGGTCAGACGCTTCCATGTCGCCATGCGTCACGAACACCCGGCGCGGCGCAGCGGGCATGGCACGCAACCAGTCCATGAGCTGGCTGGCGTCGGCGTGGGCCGAAGCCGAAGCGAGCTGCACCACCTCGGCCCGCACGGGGATGTCTTGCCCGTGGATGCGCAGGTGGCTGTGGGGGGCTGGCGATCCCCGTGTGCCGCCTTCCTGGTTGGCCACCCCCGCCAGCGTGGCGCCGCGTGTGCCGGGCGCCTGGTAGCCGGCCAGCACCACCATGTTGCGGTGGTGGCCGAGGTATTGGGCCAGGTGGTGCAACACGCGCCCGCCCGTGGCCATGCCGCTGGCAGACAACACCACTTTGGGGCCGTGTTGCAGGGCAATCGCTTTGGACTCTTCCACCGTGCGCGTCATCTTGGCCACGCGTTCCATGGCTTCGCATTGGGCCGCGCTCAGCCGGTGTTCGCCCACATGCTTCGAAAACAGGTCGGTGCTGTGGATGGCCATGGGGCTGTCCAGGTAAATGGGCAGGCTGTGCGGCAGCACACCGTTGGCTTTCAGCAGGGCTATGGCGTGCAACAGTTCTTGCGCGCGGCCCACGGCAAACACGGGTACCACGGCGGTGCCGCCCCGCGCGGCCACGCGCTGCAGGGCCGGGCCCAGCTCGGCCAGCACGTCTTCTTCGGGGTGCTCGCGGTCGCCGTAGGTGGACTCGATCACCACCACGTCGGCTGCCGGTGGCTTTTCGGGGGGATTCATCAGGATGTCGTCGGGTCGGCCCAGGTCGCCCGAAAACACAATGCGCCGCCCGCCCACTTCGAGCAACAGGCTGGAGGCTCCCAGGATGTGACCGGCACTAAAAAACTGCGCCTTCCATCCGCGCACTGGCTCAAAGTGCTGACCCATGGGCACGGTTTTGAAGAGCTTCAGGCTTTCATGGGCATCGTCTTCGGTGTAGAGCGGCAGGGCAGGTGTGTGTTTGGAGAAACCATGGCGGTTGGCAAACGCGGCGTCCTCTTCCTGAATGTGGCCGCTGTCGGGCAGCAAAATTTTGGCCAGGTCCCGCGTGGCGGGCGTGGCCCATACCTTGCCGTGAAAGCCTTCCTTGGCCAGCAGGGGCAGGTAGCCGCTGTGGTCCAGGTGGGCATGGGTCAAGATCACCGCATTGATGTGGTTGGGCATCACGGGTAGCGGGTCGCGGTTGCGCAGGCGCAACTGCTTGTAACCCTGGAACAGACCGCAGTCCACCAACACACTGTGGCCTGCGTGTTCGACCAAATACTTGGAGCCGGTGACGGTGCCAGCCGCACCCAGAAAGCGAATGTGTACGTTCATGAATGCATCCTACCTCCAACAGGGCGCAACACCCAAGCGTTGCATCCGTGACGCGGCGGTCAGCCGCCGAGTGCGGCGTCGAGCAACAGCATGAAGATGAAGCCACCCAGCAGGGTGGACGTGGCCAGGGTCTCAAAGCCGTTGCGGTGGGTTTCGGGAATGATCTCGTGGCTGACCACAAACAACATGGCGCCCGCCGCCAGCGCCAGGCCCACGGGGTAAAACGACGGCACGCTGCCCAGCACCCACAGGCCCAGGATGGCGCCGAGTGGCTCGGCCAGCCCGGTGAGGGCGGCCACGCCCCAGGCCTGGGCCGCGCTGCGGCCCAGGGTGCTCAGGGCCAGGGCCACAATAAGACCCTCGGGCATGTTTTGCAGGCCAAGGGCCAGTGCCACCGAGGCACCCGCCTGGGCTGTGCTGCTCGTATCAACGCCCAATGCAGCGCCGGGATAAGCCGCGCCCACCGCCAAGCCTTCGGGCACGTTGTGAATGAGGATGGCCAGCACCATGAGCCAGGCACGTTGCGCGGCGCCTGGGTTCGCCGACCCGCTGGTGGCCCACTGGCCGGCATGGCCTGGCGCTGCCGGTGGCAACACCGCGTGTTCGTGCGGGGTCAGCCGGTCAATGGCGAGCATGAGGCCCATGCCCAGCGCCAGGCCCACACCGCTGAGTGCGGCAGCGCCCGTGGCGCCGCCCGCCACGCCCGCCAGCAAAGCCTGGCCAGCGGCCAGCGACGGCAGCAGCAAGGCAAAGATGGCGGCGGCCAGCATCACCCCGGCCGAAAAAGACATCAGAGCTGCCTCTTGCCGCTTGCTCACCCGCCGCACCAAAAACACCGGTAGGGCACCCACGGCGGTCGCCATCGCCGCGATCAACGACGCCTGCAAACCCGCAGCCATGGCGCTGCCGTTGTGGGCTGCGTCCCACCAGGCGCGGGTCGGCGCCCAGAATGTGCTGAGCGACACCACGCCCGCCATCAGCAGCAGGCCTGCACCCAGAGCCAGCAGGCTGTGCATCACGGCGTGCGGTGGCACCGGCAGTTCCCAACGCTGCACTTGGGCCCAGACCGGGCGAACTTGTCGGATGAGGGCTGACATGGTGGGGTACGCCTTGCGTTGATGTGCCGATTTCTTCAATCAACTTCCGGAAGTGGTTTGTCCAAAACTATTGGAAAACACCATTCGATCGTTCATATCGAGCCCACAGGCGGTGCCACCGCGGCCAGGGAAACGGTGCTGGTGCGCCCCGTGCAAGTCATCGCCCGACAGCCGGGATTTCACACGTTTTACAATCCAAGGTTGCCCCAGTGTTGCCGACCCGGGGTGGCTTGCGGTATTGATAGCCGTTGGCGCATGCGCGGCAGAAGCCGTGTGCACGGCCTGCATTCTGTTTTTCTCACCAACATTCCGGATCCCATGAGTGCATTTGACGAAGAGCGCGTGTTGAGCGTTCACCACTGGACCGACCGCCTGTTCAGCTTCACCACCACCCGGGGTTCGTCCCTGCGTTTCTCCAACGGCCACTTCACCATGATCGGCCTGCGGCTCAACGGCAAGCCGCTGGTGCGCGCCTACAGCATCGCCAGCCCCAACTACGCTGAGCACCTCGAGTTTTTGAGCATCAAGGTGCCCGACGGCCCGCTCACCTCGCAGTTGCAGCACATTCAGGTGGGCGACACCGTGCTGGTGGGGCGCAAGCCCACCGGCACGCTGTTGATTGACTACCTGCTGCCGGCCAAGCGCCTCTACATGTTTGCCACCGGCACCGGCCTGGCGCCTTTTCTGAGCGTGATCCGCGACCCCGAAACCTACGAGCGCTACGAGCAAGTGGTGCTGGTGCACGGCGTGCGCGAAGTCAAAGAACTCGCCTACCGGGAACTGCTGTCGGAAACGCTGAAGCAGGACGAGTTTCTGGGCGAGATGGTGGCGCAGAAGTTCCTGTACTACCCCACGGTGACCCGCGAGCCATTTATGCACCAGGGCCGCATTCCCGTGCTCATTGAAAACGGCACGCTAGCCAAAGACCTGGGCCTGCCCCAGCTCAACCGGGCAGAAGACCGCATCATGATCTGTGGCAGCCCCGAAATGCTGCGCGACCTGAAAGGTCTGGCCGAAAAATACGGCTTTGAAGAAGGCAGCACCAGCCGCCCTGGCGAGTTCGTGATCGAGCGGGCATTTGCGGGCAGCTGAAAGCGCAAAGCGACTGGTTTTCAGCCGCTGAAGCCTGGGCTGAAGGCAACGCCGGGCCCAGGTTGTGAATGCTTCGGATGGATGTGCAGCGGTTTTACCCGGCCACGCCCTCCAGCCTCAGCGGTGACAGTGCATCGACCCTGACGCCATGGCGCACCAGTTCGTCAAGCAAGGGTCGGCGCAGCGCCAGCGCCGCACAGGCTGCCCCCATGGCGGCGCTGGTCTGAATACCGTAGCCACCTTGCGCGGCGCACCAGAAAAAGCCCGGGGCGTGCGCGTCAAAGCCGCCCACCAACTCCCCATCGGCCACAAATGAGCGCAAGCCAGCCCATGTGTGCGTGGGGCGAGGTTTCAGCGTCGTCCAGGTCTCAATGGCGTGCAGGCCCAGCGCCACATCCAGTTCCTCGGGTTGTACGTCCTGCGGGTGCGTCGGGTCTTCGTTGACGGGCGACGCGAGCAGCGCACCGGCATCGGGCTTCATGTAGAAACTCTCGTCTGCCGCCAGCAGCAGCGGCCAGTAGGCGGTTTCGGTGCCCGCTGGCGATGCAAAGGTGAACGCGGTGCGGCGCGTGGGCACCAGGCCGATGGGCGCCACGCCCGCCATGCGGGCGATCACGTCACACCATGCGCCGGCCGCGTTGATCAGCCCCTGGGCCGCGTACTCCGCACCCCCGGCCGTGCGCACACGCCAAAGGTCGCCCGCGCGTTCGATGCCCACCACCTCCGCATCCGTGACCAACTCGCCGCCCGCACGTTTGAAACCGCGCAGGTAGCCCTGGTGAATGGCGTGCACATCCATGTCGAAACTGTCCGGCTCATAAATGGCGGCGCTCACCTTCTCGGGCCGCAGCGCGGACACCATGGTCAGCGCTTCATCGCGGCTCAGCCAGCGGCCGTGCGGGCTGATGCTTTTCAGCACCGCCCAGGCATCGTTCAGGTGTTGCAACTCAGCGTCACCGCCCACGGTGAGCAGGCCACGCGGGGTGAGCAGCGGCGCATCAGAAAACCCCGCCGGCGGCTGCTTGAAAAAGGCCTCGCTCGCCCGCGACAGCGCACGCACCTGTGACGGCCCGTAGCTGGCAATGAACTGCGCCGCCGAGCGCCCGGTGCTGTGGTAACCCGGCTGGCTCTCGCGCTCCAGCATCACGCAGCGCCCGTGGGGTGCCAGGAAATAGCCGGTCGAGGCGCCAGCAATGCCGGCACCGAGGATAAGGAAATCGGTCTGATTCATTTTTGGCATTGTGACTGGCTGTATCGAGCACTTCAAGGCGCTGGAGGTGCGGGGCTACTGCTTTGCGCGCTACGCCGACGACGGCTTGCGTCTGCGTGGGCAGCAGACGATCTGGCGAGCGGGTGATGGCCTATCTCAGGAAGCTCTGCGGCAGTTTGAAGCTTCAGACCAACGAAGCCAAGAGCGCGGTGGGCAGCGCCTTCTGGCGCAAGTTCCTGGGCTATGCGCTGTGGGTGGCCAGGAGCCATGAAGTCAAATGTGCGGTGGCCATGAAGGCACTGGACAACTTCAAGGCCCGCATCCGAGAGCTCACGCGCCGCAGTGGTGCGGCGCAGCATGAACGAAGTGGTGGAGAAGCTGCGGACCTAAGGTCTTGTCGCTCTGGGTTCCTTCTGGCAGAACGATGGTGGCATTGCTTTGCAGGCTCGCCGCACCTTCGCTTCAATACGCCGCAGCACGACCTTCATGTACGCCAGAACTTCGCGAGGCCTGCTTTCAGGGCTTGAGAGCCATGATCAATTCGGCCATCTTGGTGGCGTCTGCGTCGCTTACGTGAGCTTGTGGCGGCATCGGGTCTTCGCCCCAGACACCGCTGCCCCCGGCTTTGATCTTGCTCGCCAGCGTCGCGACAATTTTCGCGTCACCGGCATAGCGAGCCGCCACTTCGTTGAAATGGGGGCCGTACTTGCGTTTATCGATGAGGTGGCAAGCGGTGCAGTTGTTGCGCTGCATCAGCGTCTGCAGTGCTTGGGTTTCTGTCTGTGCTCCTGCGCTCCCAGCTGCGGTGGCGGCAAAGAAAGACAACACAAGCAAGGGCAGCGACAGGCTTGGCCTGACGTGGTTGGGGCTGGAAAAGGTCATGAGGCTATCGATTCAATGGGCATGAATGACCGGGCTGGCGTTGGCTGCCCGATGCCAGGGTCTGAACGTAAAGGCGCCGCCCTTGGGCAGCGCCTTCCGTTTAGGCCGTGTGATCAGTTCGGCGTGACGCGGTAGATCATGCCGCTGCCCTCATCGGCCACATACAAGGCGTTGTCTGGCCCGATAGACAGGTGACGGAGGCGACCTGCGAACGTAGGCCACGACATTTCACTGCGCTTGGATGACAAGCCATCCTGGCTCAGGTCGAGAATGTCGATGCGGTTGCCCGTGGGCGTTCCATGGATACCGATACCGGCGTATCCCACCGCCAAGCGGCCTTCCCATTCTTTCCACTGCTTGCCGACCAGGAACACGCTGCCGCACATGCCTTGCGACAGGCCGTTGTTGGTCCAGGCCGGCTTCATCGCGTCGGGGAAGGCTCGCAGATCGGTCATGGGCATGAACGCACTGCGCTCGCTCTGGGGCATTGCACCCATCTGGTTGGGCGAGTAGCCGCAGTAGCCGTCAGGGCAGGCGCCACGGCCATTGCGGTTGTCGCGCGGGTCCCAGCCGCCGTTTCCGCCGTTGACGATTTTTGTGACCTCGTCGGTGTGCCAGGGTCCGTTCTCTGACACGAAGGGCTCGTTCGTGCCGGGCCGGAATGCGATGCCCTGCGGGTTGCGGAAACCATACGCAAAGATACGCTTGTCAAAGCCGGCAGGCGGGTTGTTGCCAGCGGCCGCTTTGCCATCACGGTCCACACGCAGGACCTTGCCACGGATCTGCGTCGGGCTTTGTGGGCCTTCACCGCTGTGGTTGTCGCCAGTCAGGACATAGAGAAAGCCGTCAGCCGGGCTGAAGCGTATGCGACCGCCATTGTGCGCACCTGGTCCGCCAAAGGGATGTGCCGACTTGGCCGGCTTGTAGCCGATGTCATTGATGATTTCAACGATGTCGGAAACCTTGGTCAGCGAATCATCCAGCTTCATCCGCATCACGATGTTGTTGTATCCACCGTACGTCCGGTTCACGCCCTTTGAACTGGAGTACAGGTACACAAAGCGGTTGGTGGCGAACTGCGGATCCACAGCCACGCCTTGCACGCCAGCCTGTCCGTCGCAAAAGAGATCGTCTCGCACCGATGCGAAGCCGGTGCTGCCTCCGACGCCCAGCAGGGCGTTCACTTTGCCTGTGGGCAGTCGCACCGACAAGCCCTTGCACTTCTCGGTGAACAGCATCGTGCCGTCCGCAAGGAAGGCCATGTCCCAGGGCGAGTCGGCCTTCTGAAAATCCTCGGCCTTGACTGTCACCTGAGCCGATGCGGCCGCTGATACCAGCAAGCCCGCGAAGGCTATCAGGCTAAGAGGACCAAAACGGGTCCGTGCGGCATGGCTTGCACGCGCTGGTTGGGTTGGCCAGTCGGGCCGATGCGTTGCTGCTTTCATCGCGTCTCCTTGTAGTTGGGGGTTGGGATGAACTGCGGTGGTTTCGTCACAGCCGCAACGCATCAAAAAAGAATGTCGCGCCAATCTCAGTCCATAAACAGAGCGTTTACCCTAATGAATGACGCGAGTGACTCCCCACCGACAGCGCCCTGGGTTTCAACCTATTGCTCCAGCCCCATGAAGTAGAAACCGTTCGCTATGGGCCTGTAGAAGGGCTTCGACAGGCCAGCCCGGACGGAAATGAATACTTCACCGGGCCTGATCTACAGAAACGGCAGTTGGACAGGCCCGAGTCGGCCGTCAGACAGTGTGCTGGCAAGGCGCGACGACGCCGCTGGCTACTGCCAGCAAGAAGGAGTAACGCGGCCAGCGTACTGCCTGACGGCTCAATCGGGTCTGTAGCGCCTTCACCCGGAAGGTGTTCTCGTTGGAGCCGCGCTGCCAAGGGCTGTCCGGGTCATAGAAGTACACCGCGACGCCCGTGCGTTTGCTCAGCTCCTTGTGCATCGCCATCTCCCGGCCCTGGGGTACTTTGCATCTGCGGACCTTACTCGGAGGCAGGCGTTGCACTTCACTTTTGAATCCGCCGGGCATAAAAAAGCGACGGTCACCCGTCGCCCTTTTGCATGGTGCGCCCAGCATGGGCGCACAGCACCAAGGCCGGACAGCGGGTGGCTGCGCCACCGCCTGAGGGCGATCCAGCTCAAGCACTGGAAGCGGCCCAAGACGATCTACCCGGAACTCAAGGCGCTGGGGGCAAAGGAAAACGTGGCGCGGCAGGTGGCGGTCAACAGTCGCCGCTGGTGGCGCAACAGCGCCAGGCTGCTGAACAGCGTGCTGACGATTGCGTACTTTGATGGGTTGGGGTTGCCCAGACTGTCGTGACCTCAAACTCTCGAACCGCCCGGTGCGGACCCGCATGCCGGGTGGTGTGGCAGGGGTGCCTCCGATAATGGAGGCTCCCTATGCCGATTCTGAACCCATCAGCGCGAATCAGCTGAAAAAGCTCTTCGCCTTTTCAAACCACCCCTTGTCGTTCGGGCTGTGCTTGTGGCCGCCTTTCTTGAACGATTCGTCGAGTTCCTTGAGCAGCTTGCGCTGGTGCTCGGTCAGCTTCACCGGCGTTTCCACCGCCACGTGGCAGTACAGATCGCCGGGGTAGCTGCTGCGCACCCCTTTCACGCCCTTGCCGCGCAGGCGGAAGGTCTTGCCGCTTTGCGTTCCTTCGGGCAGGTCGATGGTGGCCTTGCCTTGCAGCGTGGGCACGTCGATCTCGCCGCCGAGTGATGCTGTGGTCATGCTCACCGGCACCTGGCAGTGCAGGTCGTCGCCTTCGCGCTCAAAGATGTCGTGCTTGCGCAGGCGCACTTCAATGTAGAGGTCGCCCGAGGGACCGCCGTTTTGGCCCGGTTCGCCGTTGCCGGTGCTGCGGATGCGCTGGCCGTCGTCGATGCCGGCCGGAATCTTGATTTCCAGCGTTTTCTGTTTTTTTATCTTGCCCTGGCCGTGGCAGGCGGTGCAGGGCTCGGGGATGAGCTTGCCGCTGCCGTGGCAGGTGGGGCAGGTCTGCTGCACGCTGAAGAAGCCCTGGCGCATTTGCACCTGGCCCTGGCCGTGGCAGGTGGAACAGGTCTTGACGCTGGTGCCGGGTTTGGCACCGGTGCCTTTGCAGGTGTCGCAGTCGTCCCAGGAGGGAATGCGGATCTGGCTTTCCTTGCCGGCGGCCGCTTCTTCGAGGGAGATTTCCATGGCGTACGACAGGTCGGCGCCGCGGTAGACCTGTCGCCCGCCGCGCTGGCCGCGTGCGCCGCCAAAGATGTCGCCAAAGATGTCGCCAAACGACTCGCCAAAACCGCCGAAGCCTTCAGCACCGCCGGCGCCACCGCGCATGTTGGGGTCCACACCGGCGTGGCCGTATTGGTCGTAGGCCGCTTTTTTCTGCGGGTCCGACAGCATTTCGTAGGCTTCTTTGGCTTCCTTGAAGCGCTCTTCGGCGGCCTTTGCCGCGTCACCCTGGTTGCGGTCGGGGTGGTGCTTCATCGCCAGCTTGCGATACGCCTTCTTGATTTCTTCGTCCGACGCGTTTTTCGGAACGCCCAGCACTTCGTAAAAATCTCGTTTAGCCATGGTGTCGTGCAGTTCTGTTTGAACACAAACGCCGCGGACGAGCGCTTTTCAGTGCCCGGACGCGGCGGCTGATCGGTTGCACGGCCGGTGAGGGCCGGCGCAACCGTTCGTGGGGTGGCGATCAGCCCTTTTTGACTTCCTTGACTTCGGCGTCAACGATGTCGTCGTCAGCCGCTTTGCTGGCGTTGCCCTGGCCTGCGCCTTCGGTGGCACCGCCGGCGGCCGCGGCTTGCTCGGCCTGCGATGCGGCGTAAACTTTTTCGCCCAGCTTTTGGCTGGCCGACATCAGCGTTTCCGTCTTGGCTTCAATGGCCGCTTTGTCTTCGCCTTTGAGCGCTTCTTCGACGTCCTTCACAGCCGCTTCAATGGCTTCCTTTTCAGCCGCGTCCAGTTTGTCGCCGTGCTCGGTCAGGCTCTTCTTCACGCTGTGCACCATGGCTTCGCCCTGGTTGCGGGACTGCACCAGCTCGACTTTTTTCTTGTCGTCAGCGGCGTTCAGTTCGGCATCTTTCACCATTTGCTGGATCTCGTCTTCGCTCAGACCCGAGTTCGCCTTGATGGTGATCTTGTTTTCCTTGCCGGTGCCTTTGTCTTTGGCGCCCACGTGCAAGATGCCGTTGGCGTCGATGTCAAAGGACACTTCAATCTGGGGTGTGCCGCGGGCCGAAGCCGGGATGCCTTCCAGGTTGAACTCGCCCAGCAGTTTGTTGCCCGACGCGATCTCACGCTCGCCCTGAAACACCTTGATGGTCACGGCCGGCTGGTTGTCCTCGGCGGTGGAGAACACCTGAGCAAACTTGGTCGGAATCGTGGTGTTCTTCTGGATCATCTTGGTCATGACGCCGCCCATGGTCTCGATACCGAGGCTCAGCGGGGTCACGTCCAGCAGCAACACGTCTTTGCGGTCACCCGAGAGCACCTGGCCCTGGATGGCGGCGCCCACGGCCACGGCTTCGTCGGGGTTCACGTCTTTGCGCGGCTCCTTGCCGAAGAATTCCTTCACCTTCTCCTGCACCTTGGGCATGCGCGTCATGCCGCCGACCAGAATCACGTCGTGAATATCGCCCACGCTCACACCGGCGTCCTTGATGGCCATGCGGCAAGGGGCGATGGTGCGCTCGATCAACTCTTCCACCAAGGCTTCCAGCTTGGCGCGGGTGAGCTTGATGTTCAGATGCTTGGGACCCGAAGCGTCAGCGGTGATGTAGGGCAGGTTCAGATCCGTCGCGGCCGAGCTGGACAGCTCGATCTTTGCCTTCTCGGCGGCTTCCTTCAGGCGCTGCAGGGCCAGCACGTCCTTGGTCAGATCAACGCCCTGTTCTTTCTTGAACTCGGTGACGATGTAGTCGATGATGCGCTGGTCGAAGTCTTCGCCACCCAGGAAGGTGTCGCCGTTGGTGGACAGTACTTCGAACTGCTTCTCGCCATCGACATCGGCGATTTCGATGATGGAAACGTCAAACGTGCCGCCGCCCAGGTCGTATACCGCGATCTTGCGGTCGCCCTTTTCCTGCTTGTCCAGACCAAAGGCCAAGGCCGCAGCGGTGGGCTCGTTGATGATGCGCTTGACGTCCAGACCGGCGATGCGGCCGGCGTCCTTGGTGGCCTGGCGCTGCGCGTCGTTGAAGTAGGCTGGCACGGTGATCACGGCTTCGGTCACCGGCTCGCCCAGGTAGTCCTCGGCGGTCTTCTTCATCTTGCGCAGGATGTCGGCCGAGACTTGCTGGGCCGACATCTTCTTGCCACGCACCTCCACCCAGGCGTCGCCGTTGTCGGCGGCCACGATGGAATAGGGCATGAGGTCGATGTCCTTTTGGACCTCTTTCTCGGTGAACTTGCGGCCGATCAGGCGCTTGATGGCGTAGAGCGTGTTCTTGGGGTTGGTCACGGCCTGGCGCTTTGCGCTGGCGCCCACCAGAACTTCACCGTCTTCCTGGTAAGCCACGATCGACGGTGTGGTGCGTGCACCCTCCGAGTTCTCGATCACCTTGGTGGTGTTGCCTTCCATGATGGACACGCACGAGTTGGTGGTGCCCAGGTCGATGCCGATGATTCTTCCCATGTTGTTTGCTCCGGTACGAAAAATGAATTGGTGAAAAGGATGTTTGGGATGTGTGGATAAACCCCCTTGCTTTCAAGGGGATACCCGCACAAAACACTCAGTGGGGTGCGGCCACCGTGACGAGCGCCGGGCGCAACACGCGGTCGGCGATCAGGTAGCCTTTTTGCAGCACGCTGACCACCGTGTTGGCTTCCTGCTCGGCGGGCACCATGCTGATGGCTTGGTGCTGGTGCGGGTCGAACTTGCTGCCGGCGGCTGGGGCAATTTCCAGCACCTTGTGGCGCTCCAGCGCGGTTTTGAGCTGCTTGAGGGTGGCTTCAGAACCTTCGCGCAGTTGCTCGCGCGTGGCTTCCTGAATGGCCAGGCCGGCTTCCAGGCTGTCGGCCACGGCCAGCAGACTGTCGGCAAAGCTTTCAACCGCAAATTTGCGCGCCTTGCTCACATCTTCTTCAGCGCGGCGGCGGGTGTTTTCGGCCTCGGCCTTGGCGCGCAGAAACTGTTCCGCGAGTTCGGCGTTTTTTGCTTTGAGATCGGAGACTTCGTGGGTCAGGGCTGCCAGCGCATCGGCTTCGGCCACAGCGGCTGCGGCCAACGCTTCTTCCGGGCTCACAGGCGCGGCTTGTTCAGGGCTGGTGCTTTCGGCGGGGTGGGGTTGTTGGCTCATGTGCGTTGAAGGTGTGACGTGAATTCAGAGACAAAACTTGCTCTGAGCTACCTTGGGGCTTGTCGCGCAAGTTCAAGGGTGGATGGCGGCAAATGGTGAAAATCAAAGACGGGCGGGTGAAAATCGGGTCTTTTTTTGGAACCATGCCATGAAGCTCTTTCGCCACGGCCCGCAGGGTGCAGAAAAACCCGGTTTGTTGGATGCGGGCGGTGCGCAGCGCGACCTCTCTGGCGTGATCGACGACATTTCACCGGCCGCGCTGAGCCCCGATTCTATGTCCCGTCTGGCCGCTCTCGACCCGAGCACCCTGCCGCTGGTGGCTGCCGGTACCCGGCTGGGTGCCTGTGTGGGTGGGGTGGGCAATGTGGTGTGTATCGGATTGAACTACGCAGACCATGCGGCTGAGGCCGGCTTGAAACCACCGGGCCAGCCGATTGTGTTCAACAAACACAACGGCGCTGTCAGCGGTCCGAACGATCCCGTCTGGCTCGCGCCGGGTTCGATCAAGCTGGATTGGGAAGTGGAGCTGGGCATCGTGATCGGGCAGCGCGCCTTTCATGTGAGCGAGGAAGATGCGCTGCACTATGTGGCCGGCTATTGTCTGGTGAACGATGTGTCTGAGCGGGCTTACCAGATTGAGCTGGAAGGCCAGTGGACCAAGGGCAAAAGTTACCCCACGCATTGCCCGCTAGGACCTTGGCTGGTGACGCCCGACGAACTGGGCGACCCGCAAGACGTGGACCTGTGGCTGGAGGTGAACGGTGTGCGCCGCCAGACCGGCAACACCCGCACCATGGTGTTTGGCGTGGCGCAGGTCGTGAGCTACCTGAGCCGCTTCATGGCGCTGCAACCGGGTGACGTGATACCCACCGGCACCCGGCCCGGCGTGGGTATGGGCATGAAGCCGCCGGTGTTTCTCAAGGCTGGTGATGTGATGTGCCTGGGCGGCTCGGGCTTGGGCGAGCAGTGCCAGGCGGTGGTGACCAGTCCGGCAGTCTGAGCGGCTTTTGACCCTACCCGCTCCCCACGCCACAACGCACCCAATGCGCGGTGCAAGTGTGGGGCCTGGCTCGGACTGCGCAGGTGCCTTGCGCCTTGACTGGGGGGCGTTGCTTGGACACGCCCGAAACGGCCCAAGCTATGGGCTTTTCTTGCCACGTCAAGTGGTGCTCAGGCGGGTGGATGGGTGGGCTCGCTTTGTGCCAGGGCGGTTGCCGTGGCTGCTGCCCGTGTTTGTTGCTGGCTCCATTTCGGGGCGAACTGCTGTACCTCGAGCAGCCGGCGCGCCAGATCGGCTCCCTGTGACGTGAGACGGTAGCCCTCGCCATCATGTTCGATCAGGCGGGCGGCCCGCAGTTCTTTCAGGCGGGTGTTGAGTGTGTTGGGTGTAACGCCCCCCACGCTGTCTTGCAGCAGGCGAAACGTCTGGGGGTGGCCGTCCCTCAAGGCCCAGATGACCCGCAGCGCGTAGCGGGCTTCCAGCAGGTCAAAGAGGCGGATCACAGCGGCGTTGTCTTTGGCACTCATGCGCGTCTCCGTGGGCTGCCCGATGGGTGGGGGAGGCCACCGCATGGTGCTGTGGACCTTTTGCTAGCAGTTTGGTAGCTCGGTGCAATGTATCAATGAGGCAGCAAGATCAGCGATTGGGATTTACCCCAACGTCCCCCGGCAAGGCCGCAAACATGGACCGAGGACGGTGGGTGGCGCAGCAACTCAGGGCCGGTACACCTTGCGCAGCAGGTGGTTGAGCGTTTGCAGCTCGTCGGCCGTGAGGGCTAGGGACATGTGATGTTCCAACTGGGTGGCTGTGGACTGGGCTTCGCGCTGCAGGCGCTTGCCGGCGGCCGAGACGTGCAGGCCCTGGGCGCGGCGGTCGGTGGGGTGGGCCCGGCGCTCAATCAGGCCGCGTTTGACCAGGCTTTTGATCATGCCCACAAGGTTGGGCGGCAGAATGTCAAGCGCGGTGCAGATCTGGCGCGATGTGATGCCGGGGTTGTGTGCGATCAGCGTGAGTACCGAAAAGTCCACCGGACGCAGGCCAAACGGCTCCATGCGCTGCAAAAACACCGAAATCACGGCCAGCGCCGCACGGCGTGCGTTGTAGCCCAGCAGGGTTTCCAGGTAGGCGGTGTCCAGCTCGCCTGCGCTGGTGGTGGATGTGGTTTCTGCAGGGGCTTCGCTGGGCGCGCTGCTGTGGCGAGCGGCCCGTGGGCGGCGCAGGGTGTTGGCAACGGAGGTCTCAGACATGCTCAGAGCATATCGCGCGCGCGCAGGCACCAGCGTTGTGCTGTTTCAAATCCGCTGGTTGGTTGCGTTTTGAGCGTTTTCATGCGGCATTCAGGCTGGCGTCCATGATGGCCATGCGGGTGTCGAACTCGGGCCAGACCCAGCGCCAGAATCCGGTGCGCGCGTGTGTCCAGCGCTCGCTGCGGGCCTCTGGTACGGCGCCGACGCGGCTCCAGGCCCAGGCCATGAGCAGCACGGCCAGGGCGCGCAGGAAGTCGTCGGCCAGCCAGAACGGCAGTTCGGGCGATGCGCCTGCGGCCCGGGTGCCGGGCAGCATGTGTTCGGTGGTGAATTGCGCGAAGCGGGCCATGGCCTGGCGGGTGCGTTCGGCATCCGGGCTGTCGCCCAACTCGGCGGCCAGTTCGCTCAGCAGCGTGCGCAGTGAGGTGCCGCCGTCGGGCAGCACTTTGCGCACCAGCAGGTCGATGGCTTGAATTTCGTTGGTGCCTTCGTAGATCATGGCCACGCGGGCATCGCGCACGATCTGCTCAATACCCCATTCGCGCACATAGCCGTGGCCGCCGAACACCTGCAGGCAGGCGCTGGCGCCGGTGAAAGCCTGGTCGGTCCAGGCCGACTTGAGCACTGGCGTGACCAGGCTGCACCAGCGCGAAGCCGCTTCGCGGCGGGCCGCATCGGGGTGCTGTTTCATGGTGTCGAGTTCGAGTGCCGTGCGGTAGGCAACCACGCGCCCGGCGTCCACCCAGGCGCGCTGGGTGTCCAGAATACGGCGCATGGCCGGGTGGGTGCCGATCAGGTCGGCCTGGCCTGCTTGGCTGGCGCTGCCGGGTGCACGCATCTGGCGGCGTTCCTGGGCGTAGGCGTGCGCTTTTTGCCAGGCGGCTTCGAGCAGGCCGATGCCTTGCAGCCCCACGTGCAGCCGGGCGGCGTTCATCATGATGAACATGGCGTTGAGCCCTTTGCCGGGCTCGCCCACGATCCAGGCGGGCGCGTCGTCAAAGCGCATGACACAGGTGGGGCTGCCATGCAGACCCATTTTTTCTTCGATGCGCTCGCAGACCGCTGCACTGCGCGTGCCGTCCGGGTAAAACTTGGGAACCAAAAACAGCGACAGCCCCTTGGGGCCGGGTGGGCTGTCGGGAAGGCGTGCCAGCACCAGGTGCACGATGTTGTCGCTCAGGTCGTGTTCGCCACCCGAGATGAAAATTTTGGTGCCCCGCAGCGCGTAGCGTCCATCGGCCAGCGGCACGGCGCGTGTGGATGCCAGGCCCAGGTCGCTGCCGGCGTGCGGCTCGGTCAGGCACATGGTGGCCAGCCACTCGCCGGTGGCGACCTTCTCCAGGTAGGTGGCCTTCAGCGCGTCGGATGCGTGGTGTTTGATGCATTCGTAGGCACCGTGCAGCAGGCCGGGTGCCATGGTCCAGCCGTGGTTGGCCCCGCTGAGCATTTCGTAGAGCATGGCTTCGAGCACGGTGGGCAGGCCCTGGCCGCCGTCGTCGGTGGCGCAGGCCAGCGAGGGCCAGCCGGCTTTCCAGAAGGCCTGGTAGGCATCGCGAAAACCGGGCGGCATGGTGACCGCGCCGTCTTTCCATTGCGCACCGATTTCGTCGCCGTCGCGGTTGAGCGGCGCCACGGCATCAGCAACGAATTTGCCAGCTTCTTCCAGCACTTGTTCCATCAGTGCGGCGTCGGTTTCGGCATGGGCGGGCAGGGCTTGCAGTTGGGCCGGTGCCTGAAGCACCTGCTGCAAAACGAAGAACATGTCGGCAGTGGCGGGCTGGAAGTGGTTCACGGTGAGCGCGTAAAAAGGAGGGAATGTCAGCGGCTGCCGGTGGCGTCCTGCGCCTTGTCAGGTGAGCCTTCGAGGCCCGCAAGCAAAGCCTTGCTGTTGCCGGGAATCACCATCTGGAATTTGTTGTCCACGGTGGTGTACTCGTAATAGCCCATGCGGGCAATGGGTTGCATCTTCAGCACATCAACCATGCCGTTGCCGTCGATGTAGCCGTCGTCGATGTGGATGCCGACCACCCGGCCAAACACCACGTCCACCGTGCCCATGGGCGGCTTGCCAGGGAAGCGCACGGTGTTGAGGTACTCGCACTCAAACTGGATGGGCGAGCCCTTGACGCGCATGGGTTTCACCAGGCGGCAAGGCAGCTTTTCCAGCCCGGCGCGCTCGAACTCGTCCACGCCGTGCGGCAGTTCTTCGGCGCTGATGTTGACCGCTTCGCGCAGCGCAAAGGTGGCCATGTTCCACACGAACTGGCCCATTTGCTCGGCGTTGCGCACCGAGTCTTTGCGCTCGCCCTGGGTCGTCTGGTTGGCGCTGAACATGACGATCGGTGGATCAAAGGTCACGTTTTGAAACTGGCTGTAGGGCGCCAGGTTGTGCCACCCCTGGGCGTCCACCGTGGAGATCCAGCCGATGGGGCGCGGTACCACGCACGACTTGAACGGGTCGTGCGGCAGGCCGTGGGGCGTTTTGCCGGGTTCGTAGTACATGCAGGTTCTCCGTTCTCGGTGGGGCAGCAAGGTGGGCGGTTCAGGCAGGCTGGCGCGCGCTGCCCAGGTAGGTTTCGATCACGCGGGGGTCGTTGGCCAGCTCACTGGCCGGGCCTTGCGCGCTGAGTTCACCCATTTCCAGCACGTAGCCGTGGTCGGCCACTTGCAGCGCGGCGCGGGCGTTTTGCTCCACCAGCACAATGGTCACGCCGGTCTGGCGCAGGCGCTCGATGATGGAAAAAATCTCGCGCACGATCAGCGGCGCCAGGCCCAGGCTGGGCTCGTCGAGCATCAGCAACTCGGGCCCCGACATGAGCGCGCGGCCCACGGCCAGCATCTGGCGTTCGCCACCCGACAGCGTGCCGGCGAGCTGGGTGCGGCGCTCTTGCAGGCGCGGGAAAATGCTGTAGACATCGTTCAGCTTGCTGCGCCACTGCGCGTTGCCCAGGCGCATCTGGCGAAACCCGCCCAGCAGCAGATTGTCTTCCACCGGCATGGTGCTGAACAGTTCGCGCTTTTCGGGCACCAGGGCCATGCCGTTCATCACCCGTTCTTCCAGCGTGAGGGTGCTGATGTCCTGGCCGCGAAACTCAATGGTTCCCTTGCCTGGCAGGATGCCCATGACCGTGTTGAGCAGCGTGGATTTGCCCGCACCGTTGGGTCCGATGACGGTGATGACACTGCCTTTGTCGGCGTGCAGGTCGATGCCGTGCAGCACCTCGGCGCGGCCGTAGCCGGCGCGCAGGCCTCTGATCTGAAGAAGGGGTGTGGTACTCATGTCGTCTCACCAGTCGGTGTCTTTGGGTGCGCGTGAAAGGGTTGAGGCCAAGGGCACCGCCGGGCCGGCTTTGCCGGACGGCCCGTGCCACCCCCTTGAGGGGGTGACGCCAAAGGCGGCGCGGCGGTGTTCCATGCTCTAGTGGTCGGTGCCGAGGTAAGCGGCGCGAACCTTGGGGTCTTGCTGAACTTGTGCCGGTGGCCCTTGTGTGAGCAAGGTGCCAAATTCCATCACCACGAGGTGGTCGCAAATCTGCATGACCAGGTCCATGTCGTGTTCCACCAGCAAGATGCTCATGCCCTCCGACTTGAGCTGGCGCAGCACACCGGCCAGTGCCTGCTTTTCCTGGTGGCGCAGGCCGGCGGCGGGTTCGTCCAGCAGCAGCAGGGCGGGGTCGGCGCACAGCGCCCGGGCAATTTCCATCAGCCGCTGTGGGCCCATGGCCAGGTTGCCGGCCTGCTCGTGCAGGTAGGCACCCATGCCAATGCGTTCCAGTTGGCGCTGCGCTTCGCGAAACAGCTGCTGTTCTTCGCTGCGGTTGGCGCGCAACATGGCAGACAGCACACCCTTGCGGCCCCGGGTGTGGGTGCCCAGGGCCACGTTTTCCAGCACCGTCATGTCGGGGATCATCTTCACGTGCTGAAAGGTGCGCGCCATGCCTTGACGGGCGATGCTGCGCGAGTTCAGGCCGCTGATGGACGCACCGCGGTACACCACCTCGCCGCTGGTGGCTGGCAGCACGCCTGTGATCAGATTGAAGGTGGTGGACTTTCCCGCACCGTTGGGCCCAATCAGGCCCACGATCTGGCTGGCGTGGATCTGGAAGCTGATGTCGTTCACCGCCACCAGGCCACCGAATTGCATACGGGCCTTGCGCACGTCGAGCACCAGTGCGCCGGGCTCGGGCTTCTCGCGTTCGGGCAGGGCGGCAGCCTGTTGCCAGTCCACCGGGCGCGCCCGCTTGGGCAGTTGGCGTCCCACCAAGGACCACAGGCCGTCGGGCAGGTACTTCAGCACCATCACCAGCGCAATGCCAAACACGATCACTTCGTAGCTGCCGCTGGTGCCCATCAGTTTGGGCAGCAACACCTGCAGCTGGTCTTCCAGCACCCGGATGAGGCCGGCGCCCACAATAGCGCCCCACACGTGGCCCACGCCACCCACCACCGCCATGAACAGGTATTCAATGCCCATCTTCAGGCCAAAGGCCGACGGGTTGACGGTGCGTTGAAAGTGCGCCAGCAGCCAGCCCGCTACCGAAGCCAGCAGCGCGGCCAGCACAAAGATGGTGACCTTGTTGCGAAAGGTGCTGATCCCCATGGCTTCGGCCATTTGCGAGCCACCCTTGAGCGCCCGGATGGCGCGGCCCGCGCGCGAGTCCAGCAGGTGCAGCAAGCCCGCAGCGAAGGCCAGCAGCAGCACCCAGGTGAGCACGAAGAAGGCGCGGCCCTGGCCGATGTCGAATTCGCCGATGCTCAGGCTCTGGATGCCCAGCAGGCCATCGTATTTGCCCAGCGCGTCCAGGTTGCCCATGAGGTAATACAGCGACAAGCCCCAGGCTATGGTGGCCAGCGGCAGGTAATGGCCCGACATGCGCAGCGTGATCAGACCCACCAGCAGCGCACTGCCGGCGGTGAGGCCCATGCCCACGAACAGCGTGAGCCAGGGCGACAGGCCGGTGTTGAGCGTGAGCCAGGCCGTGGTGTAGGCGCCAATGCCCACAAACGCAGCCTGGCCAAACGAGGTGAGTCCGCCCACGCCGGTGAGCAGCACCAGGCCCAGCACGGTGATGCTGTACATGCCGATGTAGTTGAGCTGGGTGATCCAGAAGTCGGGCAGGGGCAAGATCGCGATCAGCGGTATGGCGGCGCCCAGGACGAGCAGGCCCATGTTTTGCAGGTTCTTCATGTCAGTGGTCCTCATCGGAGTGCTTGCTTCTCAAGGATCGGAAGAGAAGGACCGGAAGAATCAGGGTGAACACAATCACTTCTTTGAAGGCGCTGGCCCAGAACGACCCGAACGCCTCGATCACGCCGACGAACAAGGCGGCGATCAGCGCGCCAGGGTAGCTGGCCAAGCCGGCAGCCACGGCGGCCACAAAGCCCTTCAGCCCGATCAGAAAGCCAGAGTCATAAAACACGGTGGTGGTCGGCCCGATGAGCAGGCCCGAGAGCGCGCCAATGAACGCGGCCATGGTGAAGGTGAGCTGACCCGAGGCCTGGGACGAAATGCCCATGAGGCGTGCGCCGGTGCGGTTGACCGCGGTGGCGCGCAGCGCTTTGCCGCGCAGCGAGCGCTCAAAGTACAGCCACAGCAGCACGATCAGCGCGATGGTGGCCAGCGCGGTGATGATGGTCTGGCCCGAGAGCATGACCGGGCCGATGTTCAGGCGCAGGTCCCAGAACGCGGGGTTGCGGAAACCCTCGGCGCCAAAGAACACCAGGCCCAGGCCGGTCATGGCGAAATGCACACCCACCGACACGATCAGCAGCACCAGCGGCGTGGCGCTTTCCAGCGACTGGTAGGCCACGCGGTACACCAGTGGGCCGTATACGGTGACCACCGCCACGCTGAGCGCAGCCTGCACGGCCAGCGGAAACTGCTGCGGTGCCGCCCAGATGGCGATGCCCGCCACCACCAGCGGCACGATCAGCATGCGGCCGGCGGCCTTGAACGCCACCAGCGCGTTGCGGTGGTGTTGCCACCGGCCCGACAACTCCATGAGCGCGGCCACGCCGGCCAGCAGCAACAACAGCCACACGGTGCCGGGCACCTGCCCGGTTTGAAAAATGGCCAGGGTGAGCGCGCCATAGGCCACGAATTCACCCTGGGGAATGAAGATGACCCGCGTGACGGTGAACACCAGCACGGTGGCCAGCCCGAGCAGGGCATACACGGCGCCATTGGTCAGGCCATCCAGCAACAAAATGCTGGCGATCGAGAAGTCCATAAAAACCCTTAACGGTGTAAGAGGCGCTCTGAAAACCAGGGACGCCGAAGAACCGGCTGTGCCGGGCCTCTGGTGTCCCCCCTCTCCCGCCAAAGGCGGGAGAGGGGGGAGGCGCCGAAGGGGACGCGGGGGGTGCTTGCGGTCACTCCACCTTGAACTTGCCGTCCACCACCTTGAGCATCACGCCGGTTTCCAGTGTGTAGCCCCAGTGGTCGGCTGCCGTCCAGTTCATGACGCCGTGCGAGAAGATGGTGCGGCCCATGGTTTCCATGGCATCGCGAATGGCGGCGCGGAACTCGGGCGTGCCGGGCTTGGCTTTCTTCAGCGCCACCGGAATGACTTTTTCCAACGTGATCTGGGCGTCGTAGGCATGGCCGGCAAACTGGTTGCGCAAGCCGGCACCCACCGCAGCCTCGTACTTCTGCACGAAGTCAATAGCCACCTTTTTCGATGGGTGGCTGTCGGGCAGCTGCTCGGCAATCACAGCCGGGCCAGACACCACGTAAGCGCCTTCAACGGCTTTGCCGCCCACGCGCATCAAGTCTTGGGTGGCGGCGGCGTGCGTCTGGTAAATCTTGCCTTTGAAACCCCGGTCCACCATGGCCATGTGGGGCATGGCAGCGCCAGAGCCGGAGGCCACGATCAGCACCGCGTCGGGGTTGGCGGCGTTGATCTTGAGTGCCTGCGGGGTCACGCTGGTGTCGTTGCGGGCAAAGCGCTCGGTGGCCACGATTTTGATGCCGGCCTTGTCCAGCAGCGGGGCAATTTCTTTCAGCCACTGCTCGCCGTAGGCGTCGGTGTAGCCCAGGAAACCAATGGTCTTGACGCCCTGCTTCTTCATGTGCTCGACCACGGCGTGGCCCATCACGGTGTTGGACTGTGGCAGGCGGAACACCCACTTGTCCTTGCCCGGTGGCAGGCCCACGGGCGAGGCGGCCAGCTGTACCGTGCCGGCTTCGCTGGCAATGTCGCTCATGGCAGCGGCCACCGACGTGATGCACGAGCCAATGATCATGTCCACCTTGTCTTCGGTCACAAAGCGGCGGGCGTTGGCGGCGCCTTTGCCGGGGTCGGTGGCGTCGTCCAGGATGATCAGGTTGACCTTCTCGCCGGCGATGGTCTTGGGAAACAGCTTGAACTGGTTCTGCATGGGAATACCCAGACCGGAGCCAGGGCCGGTGAGCGCGAGGCTGATGCCGATGTTGATGTCGGCGTGTGCGGCGGTGCTGGCCAAGGTGGCGATGGCAACGGCAACCAGGGTTTTGATGGCTTTCATGGACTGTCTCCTGTTCAGGGGTGGGGGAAGTGGACCGGGGATCGGTTGGGGTGCATGGCAGGCGTCTTGCGCGCCCTTCACGGATGAAGTTGGGGAAATGCTCAGGCGGTGCACAGCGCCTTGATATCGGCGGGCACCGGAATGGCTTTGATGCGGTCCGGATCATCGGGGTGCTTGATGCAGAAGGCGCGCGTTTCCAGGCCTTCGCACAGCACCACGTCGCCGCGCATCACCACGTGTTTCTGGATCACGACCTTGTCGCGCCATTCCTGGATGCTGGTGTGGATCTGCAGCCGCTCGCCATAAGTGGCTGGGCGCATGAACTTGGTGTTGATCTCCAGCAGCGGCGTTCCGATGATGCCGGTGGATTTCACCAACTCCCGCCAGGGCGGTACGCCGCACTTCACGAAGAAGTTCAGCGACGAGGCGTCCATCCACTTGCTGAAATTGGGGAAGAACACGATGCCGGCGGGATCGCAGTCACCGAACATCACATCCACTTCGTACACAACGGTTTTGGTCATAAGAGAAAAATTTTGGGGCGAAATGGCTGGGCCACGGTGCCGCGGAACCGGCTTCGCCGGGCCGCCAGCGCCGCCCCCTGGGGGGTGACGCCGCGCAGCGGCGGCGCGGGGGGTTAACGAGGACTCATGCGCAGAGCGCCGTCCAGTCGGATGGTTTCGCCGTTCAGGTGACCGTTGGTGACGATGTGCGCCGCGAGTTCCGCGAACTCCTCGGGCTTGCCCAGGCGCTGCGGGAAGGGGATGCTCTTGGCCAGCGACTCCTGCACCGGCTCGGGCAGCGTTTTCATGAGCGGCGTGAGAAACAGGCCGGGTGCGATGGTGCAGACGCGGATGCCGTGCTGCGCCAGGTCGCGCGCCATGGGCAGCGTCATGCCGACCACGCCGGCCTTGGATGCGCTGTAGGCCTGCTGGCCCACCTGGCCGTCGAACGCGGCCACGCTGGCGGTGAACACCATCACACCGCGCTCGCCGTCTTCCATCGGGTCCAGCCTGGCGCAGGCGGCGGCGAACAGGCGCGCCGCGTTGTAGGTGCCGATCAGGTTGACGTTGATGACGCGGGCGAAGTCTTCCAGCGGCGCGGCGTTGCCGTCCTTGCCGACCACGCGCTTGGCACTGCCGATGCCGGCAATCTGCATCAGGATGCGCGCCGGGCCGTGGGCGGCTGCGGCGGTGTCGATGGCGGCCTGCATGCTCTCGGGGTTGGTCACGTCACAGGCGACGGCCACGCCACCGATGTCGGCCGCCACACGCTGGGCGTTCTCCAGGTTCAGGTCGAGCACCGCGACCCTGGCGCCCTGGCGAGCGAGTTCGCGGGCGGTGGCTTCACCGAGGCCGGAGCCTCCGCCGGTGACGAGAGCGGCGTGTCCTTGGATGTTCATGGTGGGTTCCTTTTGAGTGTCAGATCGAGGTGTTTTCAATCAAGAGTGCGATGCCCTGACCACCGCCCACGCAGGCGCTGGAGATGCCGTAGCGCAGGCCGCTGCGCTGGAGTTCACGCGCCAGCGTGAGCGTCAGGCGCACGCCGGTGGCGGCCAGCGGGTGGCCCAGGGCAATGGCGCCGCCGTTGACGTTGAGCTTGCTGATGTCCATGCCCAGTTCGCGCGCCACGGCCAGGGTTTGTGCGCCCTGGGCTTCGTTCACTTCAAAGCGGCCGATGTCTTCCAGCTTGAGACCGGTGCGCTCCAGTAACAGGCGAATGGCCGGCGCCGGGCCGATGCCCATGATTTCGGGCGGCACACCCACCGCAGCGCAGGCCACCACGCGGGCCAGCGGCTGCTTGCCGTGGGTGGCGGCGTGTTGGCGGGCGTAATCGCCAGACGCCACCACGCAGGCCGCAGCAGCGTCCACCAGCGCCGAGCTGTTGCCGCCGGTTTGCACGCCATCTTCAAACACCGCGCGCAGCTTGGCCAGCACGTCCTTGGGCGAAATGCGCGGGTGCGTGTCGGTGGTCACTCCGGTGAGCTTGCCTTGCAGCTTGATGCCGCGTGCCTTGTAGCCGGCCAGCTCAAATTTCTCGGTGACCACGGGCACGATTTCGCCGGCCAAAAAGCCGCTTTCTTGTGCAGCTACCGCCTTGGCGAACGAGTCGGAAGCAAACTGGTCCACCTCGTCGCGGGTGATGCCGTATTGCTTCGCCAGGTTCTCGGCGGTCTGGATCATGTTGATGCCCGCCGCCGGGTCTATCAACGCTTCCCACATGTAGTCTTTGAAGCCCACCGGGCTGCCCAGCTTGAAGCCGGTGCGGTGGTCAAACGCGGCAATGGGGTTGCGCGTCATGCTCTCGGTGCCCACCACCAGCGCAGCGTCGCACGCGCCGCTCTGGATGTGTTCGCCCGCCTGGCGAAACAGCTCGAAGCCGGTGCCACAAATGCGCTGCGCCATGATGGCCGGCACTTCCACCGGCACGCCGGCGTAAAGGCCGATGTGGCGCGGCAGAAAGAACTGGTCAAAGTCGCCCGGCGCCATGTTGCCCGCCACCACCGAACCGATGTCAACACCTGGCACGCCCGCGCGCTTCAGCGCTTCACGGGCCGCCTTGATGCCCAGGTCGGTGGGCGAAATGTGACCCAGCGCCCCGCAGTAATCCACCATCGGGGTGCGCACGCCGTCCAGGATGTGGACGTCTTGGAATGCGTTGAAAAAGCCTTTGCTTGTCATGGTGTGTGCTTTCAGACCGTGGGTTTCAGGATGTAGTGCAGACCATCGCTGTGCAGCTTGGCCACGGTGTCGGCCCGGTGCGTCAGCACGGCGCGCTGGTTGATGGAGCCTTTGTCGGTGATCTCACCGCGGTCGATGGTGGGCGGGTCCGCCAGCAGGCACATGCGGGCGATGCGGTTGGCGCTGCCGGTGGCGGCGGCGGCCAGGTCGTTCAACACGGTTTGAAAATGCGCCAGCACGGCGGGATGGTCCAGCACCTCGTGCAGCGACACGTCCGCGCCCAAGCCGCTCAGGTTGCGCACCGCCGGGGTGGGGAACACCATGGCGCCCACCTCTTTCAGGTTGATGCCGGTGAGCACCACGTCCTGGATGAACGGCGCGCCGGCGGCAATGATCCTGGCGCGCAGCGGGCCGACGCTCACAAACGTGCCGGTGGCGAGCTTGAAGTCTTCCGCAATGCGGCCGTCAAATTTCAGGCCCTGGTGGATGTCGGTCTCGTCGATCCACTTCACCGCGTCGCCGGTCTTGAAGAAGCCTTCGCCGTCAAATGCGGCGGCAGTTTCTGCGGGCTGGCGCCAGTAGCCTGGCGTGATGTTGGGGCCCTTGTAACGCACCTCGGTCTTGCCGTCGGTGTCCACCAGCTTCAGTTCCATGCCGGGCGTGGGCAGGCCCAGATCGCCGGCTTTCACGTTGGGACTGGTCACAAAAATGCCGAACGGACCCGACTCGGTCATGCCCAGGCCCGTGCCCATGACGATGCGTTCGCCAATCTCCTGCTCGGCGCTTTCAAACAGGCTGTCCCACACCGGCTGGGCCAGCGCCGCGCCGGCGTAGAAAAACATCTTCACGCGCGACAGCAGCGTCTTGCGCAGCGTGCGCCCCTCGTCGGTGGGCGCCTTCATGGCATGGGCAATGGCCTCAAACCCGGTGGGCACGTTGAAGTACACCGTGGGTGCGATCTCGCGCAGGTTGCGCAGCGTCTCGGCCATCAGCGCAGGTGTGGGTTTGCCGTCGTCAATGTAGAGCGTGCCGCCGTGGTAAATCACCATGCCGAAGTTGTGGTTGCCACCAAAGGTGTGGTTCCAGGGCAGCCAGTCCACCAGCACCAGCGGTGTTTCGTTCAGCACCGGCATCGACTCGGCCATCTGCTGCTGGTTGGCGCACCACATGCGCTGGGTGTTGATGACGGCCTTGGGCAGCTTGGTGGAGCCCGAGGTGAACAGGAACTTGGTGATCGTGTTCGGGCCCGTAGCGGCCATGGCTTCGTCCACCGCCGGTGTGGGTTCGGTGGCCAGCAAGGCGGCAAACGAGGTGGTGGCGCGCCCGGGCACGGTGCCTTCGGTGCAGACCAGTTCCACATCGTCGCCCAGCGTGGCCAGCATGGCGCGGGCGTAGCGGTTGGCGTCGCTGGCAAACACCAGGCCGGGCGTGAGCGTTTTCACCACATGGTGGAGCTTGTCAAAGTCCTGGCTGATGAGCGAGTAGGGCGGTGACGTGGGGCAATAGGCCACGCCGGCGTACAGGCAGCCCAGCGCCAGCAGCGCGTGCTCCAGGTCGTTTTCGCTCAAGATGAGCACCGGGCGCTCGGCGCTCAGGCCGCGGTCCAGCAAGCCCTGGCCAATGCGCCGCGCCGCGTTCAGCGCCTGGGCAAAGCTGATGTGGCGCCAGTCACCGGTGCTGCCGTCGGCGTTTTTGACGCGCCGGGCAAACAGGGTCTGGTCGGGCCGTTCTTTCGCCCAGTGCACCAGCCGATCGGTCAGGCGCTCGGGGTAGGGCGGCAGCGCGTTGTCCGCACGCAGGTAATGCACGCCGGTTTCGCCGTCGCGCAACACGGCGCGGGTGACACCAAAAGTGAGGGGGCGGTATTGGGCTGCAGTCATCTTGTCTCCTCTTGTTTCCTACTTCCACGGACTTCAGGTCCAGACCTGTCCGGCGCGCTTGTCCCATCTCTGGCATGCCGAGGAACCGGCTTTGCCGGGCCTCAGGCATGGCCCCCCTTTCAAGGGGGGTGACGCCGCAGGCGGCGCGGGGGGTTACTTGCTTACCTTGGCCGCCTTGCCTTCCAGGAAGGCCCGCACACGCGCTTTGGCTTCGGGTGCGCTTTGCGCAATGGAGGCCATCAACGCTTCGGTGAACAGGCCGTGGTCGCTGGGCTGTTCGGCAATGCGCGGCAGGGCATGCATCAGCGCATAGTTGGTCAGGGGTGCGTTGCTGGCGATCCGGGTGGCCAACTCAATGGCTTTGTCCAGCGCGGTGCCGTTGGGCACCAGATACTGAGCCAGGCCAATGCGCTCGCCGTCGGCGGCGTTGTACACGCGGCCGGTGAACATCATGTCGGCCATGCGGGCCGCACCAATCAGCTTGGGCACGCGTACCGAGCCGCCGCCGCCCACAAAAATGCCGCGGGTGCCTTCGGGCAGCGCATAAAACGTGGACTCGTCGGCCACGCGGATGTGGCAGGCACTGGCCAGCTCCAGCCCGCCGCCCACCACGGCGCCGTGCAAAGCGGCGACCACCGGCACGGTGCCTTTTTCCACACACTCCAGGGCGGCGTGCCACATGCGCGAATGCAACACGCCTTCCCCGGCGTCGCGCTCACTCAGTTCCGACAGGTCCAGCCCGGCGCAGAAGTGCTCGCCATTGCCGTCGATCACGGCGGCGCGCACGCTCCTGGGCAGGTTCTGGAACACGTCCCGAATGGCCAGGATCAGGCCGTCGTTCAGGGCATTGCGCTTGCTGGCGCGGTTGAGGGTGATCACGGCCACTTCGGCTTGTTCGCCACGCAGGCTCAGGCTCAGGTCGGGGTTGTTGGTGGTCATGATGTGGTGCTTAATCGGCCTTGTTGAGACTCGGTATTATTGTTATAAACAATAACTAAAACAAGTTGTTCCACCCATGTTTTACCCCCGTATTTACCCTAGGACGGAGACCTTATGGACCACAAAAACTTGATTGCCATCGATATTCACACCCACGCCGAGGTGAGTTGTCGCAACCCGTTTGACAACTATGGTGAGGAATACGACCGCGCCGCCGACAAGTACTTCGGCAGCAACCGCCGGCCCACCATTGCCGAGACCATTGCCTACTACCGCGAGCGAAAAATCGGTCTGGTGATGTTCACCGTGGACAGCGAAAGCCAACTGGGCCGCCGCCGCATCCCGAACGAGGAAATCGCGCAGGCTGCGCGCGAGAACAGCGACATGATGGTGGCCTTTGCCAGCATTGACCCGCACAAGGGCAAGATGGGCGCGCGCGAAGCCGAGCGCCTGATTCAGGAAGAAGGCATCAAAGGCTTCAAGTTCCACCCCACGGTGCAGGGCTTCCATCCCTACGACAAGATGGCCTGGCCGATCTACGAGGTGATCAACGCGCACAAGTTGCCGGCCATCTTCCACACCGGCCACAGCGGCATTGGCTCGGGCATGCGCTGCGGTGGCGGCCTGCGGCTGGAGTACAGCAACCCGATGCATCTGGACGACGTGGCGATCGACTTCCCGGACATTCAGATCGTCATGGCGCACCCCAGCTTTCCCTGGCAGGACGAAGCGCTCAGTGTGGCCATGCACAAGCCCAACGTCTGGATCGACCTGAGTGGCTGGAGTCCGAAGTATTTCCCCAAACAACTTGTGCAGTACGCCAACACGCTGCTCAAAGACCGCATTTTGTTTGGCAGCGACTACCCACTGATTACGCCCGAGCGCTGGATGAAAGACTTTGAAGTGGCGGGCTTCAAGCCCGAGGTGATGCCCGGCATCTTGAAGGGCAACGCCGTGCGGCTGCTGGGGCTGGCTGGCTGAAGACCGGTCACCTCGGTGACCTTCCATCTCGCGGTATTCGGGTTTTTGGATACATAAAGTCATGGATTACCCTGATTGAGGCTTGAATCAGGCCAAAAATCTATTTTTCTGTATACATTGCAGGCCCATGAATGCTGCGACAACCGAATGGACCGAAACCGCTGGGGTGGCTTTTCCCGCCAGTGGTGAAAGCGTGCAGGTTCGGGCGCTGTTGCAGTTGCGCGAGCTGATCCTGTCCGGTGAGCTGGCGGGCGGCACCCGCATTGCCGAGCTGGCCATCGTCGAGCGGTTGGGGGTGTCGCGCACGCCGGTGCGTGCGGCGCTGCTGCGGCTGGAGCAAGAGGGCTTGCTGCAAGCACTGCCCAATGGCGGCTACCGTGTGCAATCGTTCACCGAGCGCGACATTGCTGACGGCATTGAGTTGCGCGGCACGCTGGAAGGTTTGCTGGCCCGGCTGGCCGCTGAGCGGGGTGCGACAGCGGCGCTGCTGACACAGGCCCGACAGTGCCTGGCGCAGATTGATGTGGCGCTGGCCACGTCCACGCTGGACGACGACAAGTTTTCCAGCTATGTGGCGCTCAACAGCCGCTTTCATGGGCTGCTGTACGAGATGGCCGCCAGCCCCACCATTGCCCGTCAGCTGGAGCGCGCCGCCAGCCTGCCGTTTGCATCGCCCTCGGGTTTTGTGGTGTTGCAGTCGCATTCTTCGCAGGCGCGCGACATGCTGGTGGTGGCTCAGGACCAGCACCGCCAGGTGCTCGGCGCCATTGAGCAGCGCGAGGGTGCGCGGGCCGAATCCATCATGCGCGAGCATTCGCGTCTGGCCCGGCGCAACCTCACTGAAGTGCTGGCAGGCCACGCGTCAGGGCAGCCGCCCCCTTCCATGCCTTCCTTCAAATTGATCCGCCGCCGACCGTGAGGTCGGTCCCGGCCATCCGGTCAGACGTTTTCTCACGCCTTGTTCACTTCACCCGCGTTTTTTTACAGGAGACAATCATGAAATTCATCCCCCGTCGAACCGCACTGGCTGCCCTGGGCGCCGTTGCCACCACCTTGCTGACCGGCCCCGTGGCCGCGCAGCAGGTGGTGACCTTGCGCCTGCACCAGATGCTCCCGCCGCAGGCCACCATTCCGGCCAAAGCGCTGATTCCCTGGGCGCAAAAGGTCGAGGCCGAGTCGGGCGGCAAGATCAAGGTCCAGCTGTTCCACGCCATGGCTTTGGGCGGTGCGCCACCGCAGTTGTTTGACCAGGCCCGCGACGGCGTGGTGGATCTGACGTGGACCGTGTTGGGCTACACCCCGGGCCGTTTCAACAAGGCCGAGGTGTTTGAACTGCCGTTCATGAGCGGTTCGGCCGAGCAGTCGTCGCAGGCGTTCCAGGAATACGTGGAGAAGTTCGCCGCTGACGAGTTCAGTTCGGTCAAACTGATCGCGGTACACACCCACGGCCCCGGGCTGTTCCACACCAGAACCCCCGTGACCGGGCTGGAGAGCCTGCGCGGCATGAAGGTTCGGGGCGGCTCGCGCATCATCAACAACATGCTGACCAAGCTGGGCGCCACGCCCGTGGGCATGCCGGTGCCCGCCGTGACCGAGGCGCTGTCCAAAGGCGTGATCGACGGCACCACCATTCCGTGGGAAGTGACGCCGGCGTTGAAGGTGAGTGAACTGGTGAGGAACCACACCACATTTGCCGGTGACCGCGGGCTGTACACCCAGACCTTTGCCTTCTCCATGAACAAGGCTTCTTACGACAAGCTGCCGGCCGATCTGAAGAAAGTGATCGACAACAACTCGGGCATCCCCACCGCAGCCCTGTTTGGTCGGGCCATGGACGAGGGTGACAAGGCGGGTCGGGCCATTGCCGAAAAGGCGGGCAACAACATCGTGGCACTGGACGCGGCCGAAACGCAGCGGTGGCGCCGCACGGCATCCACGGTTGAAACCGACTGGATCAACGAAGTGAAGGCCAAGAACATCGACGGCGCCAAGCTCGCAGCCGAAGCGCGCGCTTTGATCGCGAAGTACAGCAAGTAAAGCGCAGTTCATCCCGCGTGCGATCGGCCGGGCCCTCGCCGGGTCTGGTTTTTCATGTGTGGATCGGGCTGGTCGATCGTTCCACCCAGGTTGGAGATGGGCAGATGGGGTATATCAGGCTCGTATAGCAGAAAGCGGTGTTCGTTGCTGGTCATCTGGTGGACTGCATGGCAGAGTCTCGGGCTTGGCGACTTCCGCCATGGGACGGTCGCCTGGCGTGGCGGCCGCGCACTTTTTTCATTGAGAGGACCTACCCCATGACCACCATGAACCGACGCACCGCGCTCGTTTCGCTGGGCGCTTCTGCCGCTACGCTGGCCGCAGGTAGCTTGGCTGCGCAACCGATCGTGACCCTGCGCTTGCACCAGTTCCTGCCGCCGCAAGCACCCATTCCCGCCCAGGCACTGACGCCTTGGGCAAAAAAGGTTGAAACCGAATCGGGCGGCCGCATCAAGGTTCAGTTGTTTCACGCCATGGCCATGGGGGGTACCCCGCCCCAACTGTTTGACCAGGCCCGCGATGGCGTTGCCGACCTGACCTGGACGGTGCTGGGCTACACCCCGGGACGCTTCAACAAGGCGGAGGTGTTTGAACTGCCCTTCATGAGTGGTGTGTCCGAGCACTCTTCGCGAGCGTTTCACGAATACGTCGAAAAATTCGCTGCCGACGAGTTTCGCAGTGTCAAGCTGCTGGCGGCTCACACGCATGGCCCTGGCCTGTTCCACACCAGGCAGCCTGTAACCGGCCTCGAAAGTTTGCGGGGCATGAAGATCCGTGGTGGCTCGCGCATCATCAACAACATGCTGACCAAGCTGGGCGCCACGCCGGTGGGCATGCCGGTTCCGGCCGTAACCGAAGCGCTCTCCAAAGGCGTGATCGACGGAACCACCATTCCCTGGGAAGTGACGCCCTCGCTCAAGATCACGGAATTGGTGAAAAACCACACCACCTTTGCCGGTCAGGATGGCTTGTTCACGCAGACTTTCGCGTTCACCATGAACCGTGCTGCCTATGACAAGCTGCCGGCCGACCTGAAGAAAGTGATCGACAACAACTCTGGGGTCGAGGTGGCGGGCATGTTTGGCCGTGTCATGGACGATGCGGACAAAGTGGGGCGCAACATTGCGGTGAAAGCTGGCAACAACATCGTGGCTTTGGACGCGGCCGAGACCCAGCGCTGGCGACGCACGGCTGCCGCCGTTGAAGCCGACTGGATCAAGGAAATGAAAGGGAAAAACATCGATGGTGCCCAACTCGTGGCAGAAGCTCGCTCGCTGATCGCCCGCCACAGCAAATAGCCCTCAGCGGTGAGGGTCCCGACCCGCACTGGGGTCAGCGAGCCCGCACGGTGTCAGCCGGCAGCCCATTTTGATGCCCCCTTCAGGGCACCCCTGACCGTTTTGATGGTGCTGGCTACGCGGCCTTGGTTCTGATCGCAGACCCGTCACAGACCTGGCGCGCCGGGCGCCCGCGTGATCCTGAGCCGAACGGCAGCTTTCGCCCCTGCTGGGGCCAGCTGACATCACTGGAGGACGCCGTTCGTGTCCTCAGTGTTCAGCAGAAACAGGCCAGTGGGCCGGGAAAGTCCGATTGCTGAAGGGGTGAAGTGATTTCGGCTGCGCATGGGATTCACGGGATCTTTGCCTGAAATTTCGATTGGTGAAACAAATTCATTATTATGAAATTTTCCGCTATAGTGCCCGTCGGCTTGGGTGGCCGATGACGTCCAGCAGGCACCGCTTTGCGACAATCCCACACTGACGCTCAAACACCAAGGACCTGTTGATGATTGACTTGATTTACCGAACCGCGAGATGGACCGCCATTTTCGGCGGTGTTGTTCTGACCGCCTTGACCCTGATGGTGGTGGCCAGCGTGGCCGGCCGTGCCCTGATCGACGTGGGCCTGGGGCCCGTGCCCGGTGACTTTGAACTGGTCGAGGTGGGCGTGGGTATTGCCATCTTTTTCTTCATGCCCTGGTGCTACCTGCGCGGGGGTCACGCCACGGTGGACCTGCTCTACATGCATTTGCCGCGTTGGGCTCAAAAGGCGATTGACACCTTCAGCGATGTGCTGATGCTGCTGGTCTGGCTGATGCTGACCTGGAAGCTCTGGGATGGCCTGGTGGAAAAGAAAGAGTACATGGAAACCACGTTCATCTTGCAGATGCCGGTGTGGTGGGCCTATGCCCTGTGCTTCGTGGGTGCGGTGATTGGCTGTGCCTGCTACATCGCCAAAACGCTGACCCAGCTGGGTCTGGCGTCCGAGCCCAAGGGCTGGACCACCGAAGCCAACGCGGGACACTGAACATGAGCAACATCGAACTCGCCCTCTGGTCTTTCCCGGTCCTGCTGTTCCTGATCTTCATCCGCATTCCGATTGGCTTGTCCATGCTGTTGTGCGGCCTGGCTGGCGCCTGGGTGGTGTACGGCTCGTATGTGCCGATCCTGAACCAGTTCAAGCAGGTCACGTACAGCACGTTTTCCAGCTACTCGCTGTCGGTCATTCCGCTGTTTTTGCTGATGGGGCAGTTTGCCGCGCTGGGCGGCTTGTCCCAAGCCCTTTTCAAAGCGGCTGAAGCCTGGATTGGCCACCGCAAGGGCGGCGTGGCCATGGCGGCGGTGGGCGCCTGCGCTGGCTTTGGCGCCATTTGCGGCTCGTCGCTGGCCACGGCGGCCACCATGGGCCAGGTGGCGTTGCCCGAGCTCAAGCGCGCGGGTTACGCCGGTGGCATTTCCACCGCCGCACTGGCAGCCGGTGGCACGCTGGGTATTTTGATTCCACCGTCGGTGGTGCTGGTGATCTATGCCATCCTGACCGAGCAAAATATTGCCAAGCTGTTTCTGGCGGCGTTTGTGCCCGGCATCATGGCCGCCATCGGTTACATGATCGTGATCGCCATTTATGCCCGGGTGAAGCCCAACGAGGTGGGTTCCATGGCGCCCATGCCCATGAAAGACCGCTGGATTGCCACCGCCAAGGTGTGGCCGGTCATGCTGATCTTCATCGCGGTGGTGGGCGGCATTTACTCCGGTCTGTTCACGCCCACCGAGGGCGCCGCCATTGGTGCCTTTGGGACCGGCCTGGCGGCCTGGTTCAGCGGCGGCCTGAACCGCAAGACCTTTTTGGGCGCGATTCTGGGCACCGCCGTGGCCACCGGCATGATTTTCATGATCGTGCTGGGTGCCGGCGTTTACAACACCTTCCTGGCGCTTTCACAACTGCCGCAGGAGGCGGCGCAAATCGTGGGCGACGCGGGGCTGAACCCTTGGGTGGTGCTGATCGGCATCTTGGTCCTTTACGTGATTTTGGGCTGCTTCATGGACTCGCTGTCCATGATCCTGCTGACCATCCCGGTGTTTTTCCCCATCGTGTCGGTGCTCGACTTTGGCCTGCCACCCGAAGAGTTCGCGATCTGGTTCGGCATTCTGGTGCTGATCGTGGTCGAGGTGGGGCTGATCACGCCGCCCGTGGGGATGAACCTGTTTGTCATCAACGCCATGGCCCGCGATACGCCCATCACCCAGACCTACCGGGCCATCATGCCGTTCGTCGCCAGCGACTTCATTCGCACCGCGATTCTGGTGGCGTTCCCGGGCATCACCTTGTTTGTGCTGCGGCTGTAGGTGCAGGTATTACGCATCTCAATGCGACATAACAGATAGGGCTTGCACCGTGTTGCAGGCCCTTTTTCTTGGGCCTACATTCTGCGGGCCGTTTATGTTTATTTGCAGGAGACTTGATATGCCGCACCATCACATCGCCAGCCGCCGCACTCTGCTGGGTGCTGCCATCACCGCAGCGGCTCTTGCGCTGGGTGGGCAGGCTTCAGCGCAGAGCTTTCCCAGCAAAAACATCCGTATCGTGGTGCCGTTTGGCGCTGGGGGGGCGGGCGATCTCACGGCGCGTATCGTGGCGGCCGAGATGAGCCAGTCACTCGGCCAGTCGGTGGTGATCGAGAACCGGCCTGGCGCGGGGGGTGTGGTGGCGGCTGAAACCGTGGCCCGCGCCGACCCGGACGGTCACACGCTGTTTCTCCTGTCAAACGGCACAGCCGTCACTGCGGGCCTGTTCAAAAGCCTGCCCTACGACACGCTGAAAGACTTTGCGCCGGTCTCGACACTGGGCACCTTTGATCTTGTGGTGCTGGTGCCAGCCGATTCACCGTTCAAGACCCTGGGCGAACTGGTGAGCTTTGCCAAAGCCAACCCCAACAAGCTCAATATGGGCAGTATCAACATCGGTAGCACGCAAAACCTGGCGGCTGAGTTGTTCAAGAGCAGCGCCGAGATCGACGTGCAGATCGTGCCCTTCAATGGCACACCGGCCCTGATCGGTGCCTTGCGTGGCAGGCAGGTGGACCTGGGCGTTGAAATTCTGGGGCCTGCACTGGCGCAGATCCGGGCAGGTGCTTTTCGGGCGTTGGCGGTCACGGGACAAAAACGCGCCACCGCTTTGCCTGAGGTCCCGACCGCACTCGAGCAGGGTGTCAAGGGTTACGTGGCCACGTCATGGAACGGCCTGGCCGCTCCCGCCAGGACCCCGCGCGAGGTCGTGATGCGGCTGAACCAGAGCATCAACGCTGCGCTGGCCAATCCCGAGGTGCGCAAGAAGCTGGCCGACCTGAACATCGACGCGGGGGGCAGCACGCCAGAGCAGGCCGCTGCGCTGCTCGCCAGCGACATCAAGCGCTGGAGCAGCGTGATTGAACGCGCGGGCATTCCAAAACAGTAAGTCCCCGGGAGGCAATGGCATGGGCAGCTGGCGCATTGGATTGATCGGTTACGGCGAAGTCGGTCGCATCTTTTCCGCGGGACTGCAACCTCGCGCCGCATGGATCGGTGCCTGGGACCAGAAATTCAGCGATCCAGTGCAGTGCGATGAGCCGCTGGCTCATGCCGCTGCGCAGGGCGTTGAGGCCTGCGAAGGCCTGGCAGCGCTCTGCGGCCAGAGTACGCTGCTGATTTCAGCCGTGACCGCCTCCAGCACCTTGGCGGTGGCACAAGACGCAGCCCGGCACATCCGCCCCGGCACCGTGTTTCTGGATATCAACTCTGCCTCACCCGGCACCAAGCAGCAGGCCGCCGCGTTGATTGAGCGCGGTGGTGGCCGCTATCTGGAAGCCGGTGTGATGACTTCGGTACCGCCTCACGGCATTCGGGCGCCCATGTTGCTGGGTGGGCCGCACGCGTTGGGGCTGCTGCCGGTGCTGCAGGCTTGGGGCATGTCCGCGCACGTGGCGAGCGAGCGCGTGGGCGTGGCCTCGGCCACCAAAATGTGCCGCAGTGTGATGATCAAGGGGCTGGAGGCGCTGGTGCTGGAGAGTTACACCGCCGCGCGGGCCTACGGTGTGGAGGACACCATGCTCGCTACCTTGGCGGAAACCTTCCCGGGCATCGACTGGCAGGCGCAGGGAAGCTACTTTTTCAGCCGCGTGGCCCAGCACGGCCAGCGCCGTGCTGAAGAAATGCGCGAGGCGGCCAACACCGTTCGTGAGGCTGGGTTCCATCCGGTCATGGCAGAGGCTATAGCCGCCAGACACGAGGCGATGGCCGCGCAGGCCCACGCCGGCCAGTTCAACGGTGTGCCCGCCGAGTCACCCTGGCAGGCCTATGCCGACCGGCTGATCGCAGCCATCCCTGGGCCTGAACAGCCCCACGCCGCCGATTGAGAACGCTCACCCATGCTCGACATCCTGGCCATCACCGGCCCGATTTACCTGTGCATCGCGGCCGGCTTTGCCTGTGTGCGCTGGAATGTTTTCACCAAAGGCGACATGCGGGTGTTTGGCAAATTCGTTATCCAGATTGCCTTGCCGGCCCTGCTGTTCAACGCGCTGGCGTCGCGGCCTCTGGGCGAGGTGCTGCACTGGGGCTATCTGCTGGCGTTTACCGTCGGTTCGCTGATGCTGATGATGGGCGCCTTGCTGTATGCCTGGCGCGTGCAGGGGCGCAGCCTCACCGAGAGCGCCTACGTGGCTATGGGCATGACCTGCTCCAACAGCGGTTATGTGGGCTACCCCGTGATGCTGCTGACCTTTGGGCCGCTGGCGGGCGTGATCCTGGCGCTCAACCTGATCGTTGAAAACATCATCAAGCTGCCCCTGTTGTTCACGCTGGCCGATGCTGGTGCGGCCGGTGAAGGGCAGGGCCGGCCGACGCTGTCGCAGGCCCTGCGCGAGACGGCGGGGCGCCTGGTGCGCAACCCGATGATCGTGGCGATCTTTGCCGGATTCGCCGTGGCCCTGACCGGCTGGGCGTTGCCGTCGGTACTGCAGCGCACGGTGACCCTGTTCTCGGCCGCCAGTGGCGGGCTGGCGCTGTTCATCATTGGCGGCACGCTGGTGGGGCTGGAAGTGAAGGGCTTGCGCCGCCAGGTGTCGCTCATAGCGGTGGGCAAGCTGTTGCTGCACCCTTTGGCCGTATGGCTGGCGGTGCTCCTGCTTCCGCTGCTGGGCCTGCCTGCGGTGCAGGGCGATCTGCGCGTGGCGGTTGTGCTCTCGGCAGCGATGCCCATGCTGGGGATCTATTCGCTGCTGGCCCAGCGCCACGGGTTCGAGGGCTTTACCGCAGCGGCCTTGCTGGCGGCCACCGGCGCCTCGTTCTTCACGCTCAGTGCCATCCTGTGGCTGATGCGGCACAGCGCTGGCTGGCTGGCGTGAGGGCGGCCGCCGTTGGGCGGCCATGTGGCCCAGGGGTGTTCAGCGCGAGGCGTTCAGCGTGTCCAGTGTGTGCTGGATCAGCGCCAGGGTGGTTTGCTGCGTGAGCGTGGCCGGGCGCTGCGAACTCGTGGCCAGGCACAGTCGGGTGCGCAAAGGCGGGTCGGTGGCGCGCATCTGGTAACTCGACGGGCGAATGGAGCTGGCCACCGCGTTGCGCGAGAGCAGGGCGGCGCCTGCGCCGTCGGTCACCAGGTCGAGAATGGCCGACACGCCATCAATTTCCAGCGCCACGATGGGCCGGCAGCCGATGTTGGCCAACTCGGTTTCCACATGCATGCGTACAGCATTGGGGCGGCTCGGAATCACCAACGGCAGCGCGGCCACGTCGCGCAGCGCAATGGGGCCGGGCGGCGGGTCCTCAGGCAGGCCGGGTGGGCGCGGCTGCACCAGCAGCAGTTCTTCGTCTCGCAGCGGCGTGATGTCGATGCCGGGCGCCGGCTGCGCGTTGTAGAGCACGGCAATGTCCAGCCGCCCGGTGGCCAGCCATTCCTGCATGGTGACCGACAGGCCTTCGCTGATGGAAATGCTGGCATTGGGCAACTGGGCGCGAAAGGCGCGCGTGAGCGGCACCGTGAGCACCCGCGCCAGGCTGGGTGGCAAGCCAATGGCCACCCGCCCGGCCAGCGCACCGCGGACCCGGCCCAGCTCTTCGCGCGCCCGTTCCACCTGATGCAAGATGCCGCGCCCGTGTTCGAGCAGCAGCTTGCCCGCTTCGGTGGGCGTGGCGCCCCGGCCGTTGCGCACCAGCAGGTTTTGCCGCAATTCCACTTCCAGCAGCCGCACCTGGCGCGACAACGCGGGCTGTGCCACGTCCAGCGCCATGGCAGCGCGGGTGAAGCTGCCCAGCTCGGCCACACGTACAAAATACTCCAGCTGTTTCAGGTCCATGGCAGGCAGTAGCTATATCAAAAAGGAATGGCTAATAGTAGGGTATTCCACTTGTGGTTTGGCTCACGATGACGACAATCGGCTTCATGTCCACCTCTATCCAGCCCGGTGCTGCACCGGTTTGCGGCATTTCTTCTATGGCCACCCGCTTGCTGCTGGCCGAACTGGTGCCTGCTTTCGAGCAGCGAAGCGGTGCTGCGGTGGCGATCGAGTCGGTGGGTGGCGTGGACGCCGCGAGGCGCGTCATGGCCGACGAAGCCTTTGACGTGGTGGTGCTGGCTTCCGACGCCCTGCACAAGCTGGTGGCAGCGGGCAAGGTGCTGCCGGGCAGCGTGGTGGATCTGGTGCACTCGGGCGTGGCCGTGGCCGTGAAAGCGGGCGCCGTTCAGCCCGACATTGGGTCGGAAGATGCGGTGCGCCAGGCGGTGCTGGCTGCGCGCACCATCAGCTATTCCACCGGCCCCAGCGGCGTGGCCCTGGCGGCTTTGTTTGAGCGCTGGGGCCTGGCCGACGCGGTGCGCGACCGCATTGTGCAGGCCCCGCCCGGCGTGCCCGTGGGTACGCTGGTGGCAAGGGGCGAAGTCGAGCTGGGCTTCCAGCAACTCAGCGAACTGCTGCATGTGCAAGGCATCACTGTGCTGGGGCCGCTGCCGCCCGAGATTCAGATCACCACCACGTTTTCAGCCGGCGTGTGCGCTACCGCTAACCAGCCCGAAGTGGCCCGCGCCTTGATCACGTTCATGGTCTCCAGCGAAGCCGCCGACGCGAAGCGGCGCCATGGCATGGAGCCAGCCTGATTTCCTTGTTGACTTCACCCAAAACACACCCATGAGCCAGCAAAACCCCCTCATCATCGACTGCCACGGTCACTACACCACGGCGCCCAAGGCGCTGGAGAACTGGCGCAATGCGCAGATCGCCGGCATCAAAGACCCGGCCATGATGCCTAAGGTCAGTGACCTGAAGATCAGCGACGACGAGTTGCGCGAGTCCATCGAGACCAACCAGCTGCGCCTGATGAAAGAGCGCGGCTCGGACATCACCATCTTCAGCCCGCGCGCCAGCTTCATGGCCCACCACATCGGCGACTTCAACATCTCGTCCACCTGGGCCGCGATCTGCAACGAGCTGTGCTACCGCGTGAGCCAGCTGTTTCCCGACCACTTCGTGCCCGCCGCCATGCTGCCGCAGAGCCCGGGCGTGGACCCGGCCACCTGCATCCCCGAACTGGAGCGCTGCGTCAAGGAATACGGCAACGTCGGCATCAACCTGAACCCCGATCCGTCGGGCGGCCACTGGACCAGCCCGCCCCTGAGCGACAAGGCCTGGTACCCGATCTACGAGAAGATGGTCGAGCACGACATCCCGGCCATGGTGCACGTGTCCACCAGCTGCAACGCCTGCTTCCACACCACCGGCGCCCATTATCTGAACGCCGACACCACGGCCTTCATGCAGTGCCTGACCAGCGACCTGTTCACCGACTTCCCCACACTGAAGTTCATCATTCCGCACGGTGGCGGCGCGGTGCCCTACCACTGGGGCCGTTTCCGTGGCTTGGCGCAGGAGCTCAAAAAGCCGCTGCTGAAAGACCACCTGCTCAACAACATCTTTTTTGACACTTGCGTTTACCACCAGCCGGGCATTGACCTGCTGACCAAGGTCATTCCGGTGGACAACATTCTGTTCGCCTCGGAAATGATCGGCGCGGTGCGCGGCATCGACCCCGAGACCGGCTATTACTTCGATGACACCAAACGCTACATCGAGGCGAGCACCATCGTCGTGGGCGATGACCGCTACAAGGTGTACGAAGGCAACGCGCGGCGCGTGTTCCCGCGCCTGGACGCCGCGCTCAACGCGAAGGGCCTCTGACTTTCTCCTTCCCCTTCTGGGGGAAGGCAGGGATGGGGGCAGGCGCACCGCGAGCCCCCAACCAACCCTCCCCCAGAGGGGGAGGGCCTCAAACAAACCCAGGAGAAAAGACCATGTACGAACTCGGCGTTGTTTACCGCAACATCACCCGTGCCGACCGCGCAGCCGCCGACGGTCTGGCCGCACTGGGCTCGGCCACCGTGCACGAAGCCATGGGCCGCGTCGGCCTCTTGAAGCCCTACATGCGGCCTATCCAGACCGGTGTGCAGGTCTCGGGCACGGCCATCACCGTGTTGCTGCAGCCTGGTGACAACTGGATGATGCACGTCGCGGCCGAGCAGATTCAGCCCGGCGACATCGTGGTTGCAACCGTCACGGCCGATTGCACCGACGGTTACTTTGGTGACCTGCTGGCCACCAGTTTCCAGGCGCGTGGCGCTCGCGGCCTGATCATCGACGCCGGCGTGCGCGACGTGAAGACGCTCAAAGAAATGAACTTCCCGGTCTGGTCCAAGGCCATCAGCAGCAAGGGCACCATCAAGGCCACGCTGGGTTCGGTGAACATCGCAGTAGTCTGCGCCGGCATGCTGGTGACGCCGGGCGACGTGATCGTGGCCGACGACGACGGTGTGGTCTGCGTGCCGGCCGCGCGTGCCGTGGAAACGCTGGCCGCAGCCATCAGGCGCGAGAGCTTCGAGGGCGAAAAGCGCGACAAGCTGGCCTCGGGCGTGCTGGGGCTGGACATGTACAAGATGCGCGAGCCGCTGGCCGCAGCTGGTCTTGTCTACAAAGACTGAAAGCCGAAGATGAGCAAACCCACTTCAGGTGACTTCACCAAAACCGCGGGCTGGATGGACTGGACCACCAGCCCGTCCAAGCCCCGTTTCCAGCTGCCTGCTGGCGCGGTGGACGCGCACTGCCACGTGTTCGGCCCAGGCGCCGAGTTTCCCTACGCGCCCGAGCGCAAATACACGCCCTGCGATGCGAGCAAGCACCAGCTGTATGCGCTGCGCGACCACCTGGGCTTTGCGCGCAACGTGATCGTGCAGGCCACCTGCCACGGCGCCGACAACCGCGCCATGGTCGATGCCTGCCTGTCCAGCTGCGGCCAGGCGCGTGGTGTGGCCACGGTCAAGCGCAGCGTCACCGACGACGAGCTGCAGCAGTTGCACGCTGCTGGCGTGCGTGGTGTGCGCTTCAATTTCGTCAAGCGCCTGGTGGACTTCACGCCCAAGGACGAGCTGATGGAGATCGCCGGCCGCATCGCGAAGCTGGGCTGGCACGTGGTGATTTACTTCGAGGCGGTGGACCTGCCCGAGCTGTGGGACTTTTTCACCGCACTGCCCACCACCGTGGTGGTGGACCACATGGGCCGGCCCGACGTGTCGCTGCCGGTCGATGGCCCGCAGTTCGCGCTGTTTGAGAAGTTCATGCGCGAGCACCCCAACGTGTGGAGCAAGGTGAGCTGCCCCGAGCGCCTGTCGGTCACCGGGCCCAAGGCGCTGAACGGTGAGCAAAAGGCCTATACCGACGTGATCCCGTTTGCCAAGCGCATCGTCGAGCAGTTCCCCGACCGCGTGCTCTGGGGCACCGACTGGCCGCACCCCAACCTGAAAGACCACATGCCCGACGACGGCCTGCTGGTCGATTTCATCCCGCACATCGCCCCTACCGCTGCGCTCCAGCATAAGCTGCTGGTGACGAACCCCATGAAACTCTATTGGCCTGAGGAGGTTTGAATATGTGCCCCCACACCCATCACTTCGTGTATTCGCTGCCCCCCAAGGGGCCGCAGATCGCCCTTGGGGCGGCCCAGCAGGAGATCTGATATGTCACTCGATAAACCCTACAAAGACGTGCCTGGCACGATCATTTTTGATGCCGAGCAAAGCCGAAAAGGCTACTGGCTTAACCAGTTTTGCATGTCGCTCATGAAGGCAGAAAACCGCGAGCGTTTCAAGGCCGACCAGCGCGCCTACCTCGACGAATGGCCGATGACGGAAGAGCAGAAGCAGGCTGTGCTGGCGCGCGACCTCAACTGGTGCATGCGCACCGGCGGCAACATTTACTTCCTGGCCAAGATCGGCGCCACCGACGGTCTGAGCTTCCAGCAAATGGCGGGCTCCATGACCGGCATGACCGAAACCGAGTACCGCAACATGATGATCAGCGGCGGCCGCTCCGTGGAAGGCAACCGCTACCTCGGTGAGGACGGCGACGCACAACCCCATCGCCAACCCCAAGGAAAGCACTGACATGGCACGCATCACCGCATCCGTATTCACCTCGCACGTGCCCGCCATTGGTGCGGCCCTCGACCTGCACAAAACCCAGGAGGACTACTGGAAACCCGTGTTCTCGGGCTACGACTACTCCAAACAGTGGATGAAAGACAACAAGCCCGATGTCATCTTTCTCGTCTACAACGACCACGCCACGGCCTTCAGCCTGGAGATGATTCCCACCTTCGCCATCGGCACCGCGGCCGAGTTCACACCGGCCGACGAGGGCTGGGGCCCGCGCCCGGTGCCCAAGGTCATCGGCCACCCGGACCTGGCCTCGCACATCGCGCAGAGCGTGATCCAGCAGGACTTCGACCTCACCATCGTCAACAAGATGGACGTGGACCACGGCCTCACCGTGCCGCTGTCGCTGATGTGCGGCGAGCTGGACCCGGTCAAGGACGCCTGGCCCTGCCCGGTGATTCCGTTCGCGGTCAACGTGGTGCAATACCCGGTGCCCTCGGGCAAGCGCTGCTTCATGCTGGGCCAGGCCATCCGCAAGGCGGTGGAAAGCTACGACGAAGATTTGAATGTGCACATCTGGGGCACGGGTGGCATGAGCCACCAGCTGCAGGGCGCGCGCGCCGGCCTGATCAACCGCGCGTGGGACAACGCCTGGCTCGACCAGATGATTGCCGACCCGGTGGGTTGCGCCAACACGCCGCACATCGACTACGTGCGCGAAGCCGGCAGCGAAGGCATCGAACTGGTGATGTGGCTGATTGCGCGCGGCGCCATGTCCGACATCGTCGACGGCAAGGTGCAGGGTCCAGCGCCGACCGTGAAGCACCGCTTCTACCATGTGCCCGCCAGCAACACGGCCGTGGGCCATCTGATACTCGAGAACCCATAAGGACACCCCATGACCATCAAAGTAGCCCTCGCCGGCGCCGGCGCCTTCGGCATCAAACACCTCGACGGCATCCAGAACATCGACGGCGTTGAAGTGGTGTCGCTGATCAGCCGCGACCTGCAAAAGACCAAAGAAGTCGCCGACAAGTACGGCATCAAGCACGTGACCACCGACCTGGCCGAAAGCCTGGCGCTGAAAGAAGTCGACGCCGTCATCCTCTGCACGCCCACGCAGATGCACGCCGAGCAGACCCTGGCCTGCCTCAAGGCCGGCAAGCACGTGCAGGTGGAAATCCCCCTGGCCGACAGCCTCAAGGGTGCGCAAGACGTGTTGGCGCTGCAAAAGCAGACCGACCTGGTGGCCATGTGCGGCCACACCCGCCGCTTCAACCCCAGCCACCAGTACGTGAACCAGAAAATCACGGCCGGCGAATTCAACATCCAGCAGATGGATGTGCAGACCTACTTCTTCCGCCGCACCAACACCAATGCGCTGGGCCAGGCCCGCAGCTGGACCGACCACCTGCTGTGGCACCACGCCGCCCACTCCGTGGACCTGTTCGCCTACCAGTGCAACAGCCCGATCGTGCAGGCCAACGCCATCCAGGGCCCGATACACCCGGTGCTGGGCATTGCCATGGACATGAGCATCCAGCTCAAGGCCGCCAGCGGCGCCATCTGCACGTTGAGCCTCTCGTTCAATAACGACGGCCCGCTGGGCACCTTCTTCCGCTACATCGGCGACAGCGCGACCTACCTCGCGCGTTACGACGACCTGTTCACCGGCAAGGAAGAAAAGATCGACGTGTCCAAGGTGGCGGTGTCCATGAACGGCATTGAGCTGCAGGACCGCGAGTTCTTCGCGGCCATCCAGGAGGGCCGCGAGCCGAACTCCAGCGTCGCCCAGGTGTTCAACTGCTATCAGGTGCTGCACAACCTGGAGCAGCAGCTGAACGGCTGATTCCGCTCACCCAAAGCACAATGGGGCCAGACCACTCGCCGCGCAGCGGTGACGTGCCCGGCCCCTTTTTTGCGCGCCACGAGGAAACCACCCATGCAACAACGCCAACTCGGCCCCTTCCAAGTCTCAGCCGTCGGCTTGGGCTGCATGAACATTTGCCACGCCTACGGCACCCCGGTGTCCGAACAACAGGCCGAGCGCGTGCTGCTCGCTGCGCTGGACGCGGGCGTCACGCACTTCGACACCGCCGCGCTCTACGGCTTTGGTTCCAGCGAAACGCTGGTGGGCAAATACCTGACCAAACACCGTGCCAAGTTCACGCTGGCCAGCAAATGTGGCATGCAGGGCGTGCCCAACGCCGACGGTGTGAAAGTCCGCGTGATCGACGGCCGACCCGCCACGATCAAGGCCACCTGCGAAGATGCGTTGAGGCGCCTGCAGACCGACGTGATCGACCTCTACTACCTACACCGCTGGGACAAGCAGGTGCCCATTGAAGAAAGCGTGGGCGCGCTGGGTGACCTCGTGCGTGCGGGAAAAATTCGCAGCGTCGGGCTGTCTGAAGTGTCGGCGACCACCTTGCGCAAGGCGCATGCCGAGCACCCCATTGCTGCGCTGCAGACCGAGTATTCGCTGTGGACGCGCAACCCCGAGATCGCTGTGCTGCAGGCCTGCCGCGAACTGGGCGTGAGCTTTGTGGCGTTCAGCCCGCTGGCGCGAGGTTTCTTGTGCGGCCCGATGGACGTGAATGCCTTCGACGCCAAAGACATCCGCCGCAGCATGCCGCGCTTCTCGCCGGAGAACCACGCCAAGAACCAGGTCCTGCTCCAGGCCTACAGCGCCATCGCGGCCGAGGTCGGCTGCACCCTGTCGCAGCTGGCCATTGCCTGGCTGCTGCACCAGGGCGACGACATATTGCCCATTCCCGGCACGACGAGCATGGACCACCTGATGGACGACCTGGGCGCCGTCAACGTGGCGCTCAGCGACGACGTGCTGGCGCGCCTGGATGCGCTGATCAACCAGCACACCGTGCACGGCAACCGCTACAACGCGCAAGCCAACAGCGAGGTGGACACCGAGGTGTTTTGAGTCAGCAGGCGCTGAAACCAAACGACATAAACCGCAACCCCGCTGGCACCCAGCGCGCGGTTGCCCGGTTCACCATGGCGGTCATGTTCAACAAGGTTCTGAAAGGACCACCGTCATGAAAACCTGGATCAAACGCAGCCTCATTGGCCTCACCGCCGCTACCGTCGTTTTGGTGGCATCACCGCCTGCGGCTCTCGCGGCGACCATGCCCGCGGGTGGAGCGAAGACCGCTTGACCGAAGTGCGCGGCAAAGTGATCGACAAGATCAGCAGCAAGCTCGAACTCAATACCGTGCAAAAGCAGAAGCTGGGTTCCACCTCCAAGCCTGCCATCTGCTTGAAGAACGTGGCACTGTCACGTGTGTCCAGCCACACGGCATCCCTGCATTGGCTCCGCATCCGCTCCCGTATCTGCTCCGCGCAGATCGCCTTCAGTCTCGGTCGATGGGATCTCCCACGGGTTCTTCTTCATCCCCTGCGAACTTCAGAAATCTTCAGGTATGCCCAAAGACCTGAAGCTGCAAAAAGTTCACAGTGCGGTGCTTAGCAGCAACAGAGCCTAGGTGAAGGCAAGGGGAAAGACCTTGCCCAGACGCCCGTCGATACCGCCCGAGTGCGTGGGCTCATGGCGTGAAGCCAATCACAAGGAGCACAGATCAAAGGATGCGCAGGGCGCCGCAATCGCCGGGGGCGACGCCCTGCTGGCAGCCAACGCCATGCGGCATGGTTGCCAGGGAACTCCGGCATCAACACCAAAGGAACAGATCATGATCGCCTTTTATCGCAACGCCTCCATCGCCGCGGGCAAAGTCGGCAGCGCTGTCGCTTTCGCCAAGCAGATCGCGAAGTACGTGAAGGACAAACACGGTCTCGAGCTCTCGATCGCGATGCCTGTCGCCGGCAACCCCAACCGCATTGGCTGGGCCGCCCGCTACGAAAGCCTCGCTGCTTTTGAAACCACGATGAACGCGGTCAACGCCGACCCGGGCTACCTGGAAATGGTCGCCAAGGGCAGCGAGAACTTCATCCCCGGCACGGCGCACGACGAGATCTGGCGCACGCTGTAGGTGGATTCGGGGCGAGATCGATGCACGTGGCATCGCCCGGCGCTCCGAAAGCCCACCCCGGAAGGCCGCGAGCCGGGCAACCCACTCCAGGGAACCGACCATGAAGCCCGAATACACCGACATCAGCGACATGCTGGCCCACTGGGCGAAGCAGCAGCCTGACGCACCCGCCATCGTCTTCGGCGACACCCGGCGCACCTGGTCGCAACTGCGAGAACGCGTGCAGCGCGTCGTTGCGGGCTTGCGCGCCGCCGGCCTGCAGCCTGGTGACCGCATCGCTGTGCTGGACCTGAACCACCCTTCCTGCCTGGAGCTGACGCTGGCCTGCGCTTTGAGCGGCTGTGCCAACGCGGTGGTCAACTTCCGCCTGGCGCCGCCCGAGATCGCTTATGTCATCAACGACGCCCAGGCCCGGCTGTTGTTCGTCGGGCCCGAGTTCGCGGCCGCCGCCGCCCAGTTGCGCGCGCAGCTGCCGAAGCTCGAACGCGTGATCCACATCGGCGGTGACGCCGACGGGTACGAGCGCTGGCTGGACGCGCACGCGCCCGACACCCGCGTGCACCCCACCGCCGGCACCGACTGCTTCCTGCAGCTCTACACTTCGGGCACCACGGGCTTCCCCAAGGGCACGATGCTCACCCACCGTGGCATGCTGGCCCATGCCCGCAACGTGGCTTCAAGCCAGGCACTGGACGGAGAGTCACGGGTTCAGGTGGCGATGCCCTTGTTCCATGTGGGCGGCACCGGCTATGCGTTTTTGGCCCTGGCCGGCGGCGCACCGATCTTCTTGATGCGCCAGCCCGACCCACTGGGTGCGCTGCAGATGCTGGAGCGCGAGCGCATCACCCACACCTTCTACGTGCCTGCATTGATGGCCGCCATGACGCAGGTGGCCAGTGGCCACCGGTTCGATTTCGCAGCGCTTCGAACGGTGACCTACGGTGCATCACCCATGCCGCTGCCGGTGATGCGGGCCTGCCTGCAGCTGTTCCCGAAGGGCACCCTGCAACAGGTCTACGGCATGACGGAACAAAGTGGCGTCGTCACCATCCTGCCGTCCGAGGACCACGAGAACCCCGCCGCGGCACACCGGCTGGTGTCGGCCGGCAAGGCGATCCACAGCGTGGAAATCGAGGTCCGTGACCTCGGCACGGGCCAGCCGGCGCCGGTGGGCCAACCCGGTGAAATCTGGGTGCGCAGCGAGCAGGTCATGGCCGGCTACTGGGGCAAGCCCGAGGCCTCGGCCCAGGCCATCACGCCCGACGGCTGGTACCGCTCCGGTGACGGCGGCCACATCGACGCCGATGGGTATGTCTACGTCACCGACCGCATCAAGGACATGATCATCAGCGGCGGCGAAAACATCTACCCGGCGGAGATCGAGCGCGTGCTGGCCGAACACCCGGCGTTGCAGGACGTGGCCGTGATCGGCGTGCCCGATGAGCGCTGGGGCGAGGTGCCCAAGGCGGTGGTTGTGCTCAAGCCGGGCGCCACCCTGGCCGACCCGAACGAATTGTTGGCCTGGTGCCGTGAGCGGCTGGCTCACTTCAAGTGCCCGAAGACCGTCGACGTGGTGGCCGAGTTGCCACGCAATCCCACCGGCAAGGTGCTGAAGCGCACGCTGCGGCAGCCGTATTGGGAGGGTCGTGAGCGACAAGTGGCCTGAGCCACTGGCCATCGTCAAACGGCAGACGGCACGGCCGGCGCTGAGGTGGCGGTGCCGCCCAGGGTCAGCCGCGCCACTTCCATATCGCCCATCGCCGCACCCTGTGCGTAGAGCGCCTGCAACTCACGCGGGGCGAAGGCTTCGCGCACCGCCGCGCTGGCAAGCTCAAACGGCCGGCGCAAGGCCGCCTCACGCCGCCCGGGACGCCAGGCGTTGTGCACCGCGGCGCGGCCCAGGGCCATCGCCGCCTCGCGCAGGCGCCCGCGGGCGCAGGCCAGCTGGGCCAGTTGGTCCAGCTGCAGCCACAGCGTGCCGTCCTGCGCGCGCACATCGATGGCCTCGCGCGCATGGGCCACGGCTTCGTCGAGCTGGTTCAGCTCGGTGAGGTAGGCGGTCATGTCGCCCAGCAACATGCCGATGCGGCCGCTGGAGCCCAGTTGCCTAGCCGCGTCCAGGCCGCGCCGCGCGTGCACCAATGCCGAGTCGAAGCGGCCATACAACGCTTCGCACTGCGCACAGGCCAAGCCAATCAAGGCCTGGGCGGGCGGACTCGGGTGCGCAACCTGCAACCGGAGCCCCTGCTCCTGCAAAGCAAGCGCTTCTTCAGCGCGGTCGAACTGCCACAGCGCGTGGCCGCTGGTGAGCCCATAGGTCCCCCACTGCTGCAAGTCGGTGGCAGGATCGAAGGCATCGGCCATCGCTTCCAGCGCAGCCATGGTGGGTGCCTCTTCGCCGCGCAGGGCGCGCATGTGCGTGAGGATGGCGAAGGCGTAAAAACGGGCCAGGCGGTCGTCGAGCTGCGCGTACAACGTGGCCGCACGCTCGGCCGCCGCGCAGTCCTCCTCCGTCGCGCGGCGGTGCACCTGGCGCGCATAGCCCAGCTGCAGGCGGGCTTCCAGCGCAGCCGGCGTGGCGGCGTCCACGCGCTCCAGCGCGTCGCGGCAACGCCGCAGTCCTTCCGGACGCAGGCCCACACGCGGCCAGATCCAGGCCGCGGCGCCGGCCAGCTCGATGTGGCGCCATGCCATCGCCGGCTGCGAGCCGAGCCAGTCGAGCGCGGCACGCAGGTTGCCAATATCTGCCGCGCGCGCGCGGGCCACGCTGCTGGTGTGCTGCCCGCGCTGCTTGGCATTCAGTTCGAAGATGGCCAGCATCGCGTCGCACTGCCGCTGCATCACCAGGCCGTGCTCGCCCGCGACGTGCAACTGCTCGATGGCGAAGGCGTGTGTGCTGTCCAGCAGGCGCAGGCGTGCACCGTCGCCCAAGCTGCTGGCGACACCTGCCGGACCCTCCCCGGGGCCGTCACCCGTGCTGGCACGCCGGTCAGCGCCGAGCGACATCGACTTGTCCACCAGCACCAGCGACTTGTCCACCAGCGCCTGCAGGCGGTCGAGGGAGTCGGTCTCGCCGTCCTCGGGGTCCGCAGCCACCGCTTCGGCCGCCGCCAGGGAAAAGCTGCCTGCAAATGCGCCCAGCCGGCGGAAGATGCGCCGCTCGTCGGCGTCCAGCAGCGTGTGGCTCCACGAGATAGCTGCGCGCAGCGTGCGCTGCCGCTCGGGGCGTGCCTCACGCTCGCGCCCCGGGCCGGCGGCAACCACACGCAGGTGTTCGCTCAGCCGCAGGCGCAGGCCAGCCAGCCCGAGAAGCGGCACACGCGCGGCCGCCAGCTCGATGGCCAGCGGCAGGCCTTCGAGCCGCTGGCAGATGGCCACCGCGTCGGCCAAGGTGCCGGCATCAAGGGTAAAGGCTGGGTCGCGGCTGCGCACCCGTTCGATCAGCAGCGCCACCGAGCCGATGGCCTTGACTTCGGGCAAGGATGCCCCGTCCTGCGGCAAGGCCAGCGGCGCCAGGCGAAGCACTTGTTCGCTGCGGCAGGCCAGCGGGTGCTGGCTGGTGGCCAGCACCCGCACGCGCGGCGCGCGGCGTGCCAGCACGCCCACCAGCGCACCTGCTTCGTGCAGGCGGTGCTCGCAGTTGTCCAGCACCAGCAGCAACTCGCGCGTCTCCAGCACGTCCACCAGCTCGGCCGAGGCCGCATGCAGACCCGGCAAGCCGATGCCGAGCGCGCGCGCCACCGCCTCGGCCACGGGCGCACCTTCGGCCACGCCGGCCAGCTCGACCAGATGGACCGACCCGGCCCCTTTATCGGCCTGCTTCTGCGCCAACGTGGCCGCGGCCAACGCCAGCCGCGTCTTGCCCACCCCGCCAGGGCCGACCACGGTGACGACCCGGTTTTGCGCCATCAGCGCTTGCAAGGTCAGCAGATCAGAGTCGCGGCCGATCAGCGGCGGCATGTCATGCGGCAGCCGGCTTGACGAAGCAGCCGCTGGCGGCGCGGCGCTGGGGTGGCCAACAGGCGAAGCCGCAGCGCGGCCTCCAATGGGAAGAGTCAGCAGATAGCCGCGGCCCGGCACGGTGCGGATGGACTCGGACCCGAGCTGCTTGCGCAAAGCGCTGATGTGCACCTGCAGTGTGTTTTCTTCGACCACCTCGCGGGGCCAAAGGATCTGCATCAACTCGTCCTTGCTGGCCACCTGCCCGGACCGGTCGGCCAGGGCCACCAGCAGGTCGAAGGCACGGCCGCCCAGGCGCACCGGGGAACCGTCCACCAGCAACTGCCGCACATCTCGGCGCAGCTCGTGGCGGGGGTCTCGTCCGGCGGCGCAGTGCAGCGCGCTTTCAGTCTCGGTCGATGGTTCCACTCATCGTGTCCTTATGTGACATCTACCGCGAATCTACAGAACTCTTCAAGTTTGTCCAAAGACCTGAAGCAATCAGAAGTTCACAGTTTAGTACTTAGCCCCCCACGAAGCGCGGGCAGACAAGGCAAAAACTCATCAAAAGGATGTAAGGAGGAGGCAACTCAAATGGAAAAGACATGAATGATTTTGGTCACTGGCGCCAATGGCCATATCGGCTTCAACCTGGTCAAGATGATGCTGGAGAACGGAGACAACACGATTGCGGCCAAACCGCCCTTCATTACGGGATGAAAGAGGGTTGCACTTGCTGGTGCGTCCCACAGGCGGCGAGCCGTTCCAGCACCGGTTCCGACGTGAATGCACGGCGAAAACCGCATCACTCTCAGTCCCGAGAGATTCGATAGACCGAGGCTGGAGGCAGATTGAAAAACGAGCTCCCGACGCGTTCAGCCCTGAGGTTCATGCGCGCAAGAATTTCGGGTGCGATGGGACACCTCGTCATGTAAGTGAACTGGTACAAAGCCGCTCCAGGGCGCAAGCTTTGCATGCAGGCGCCGACGACATTCCATTGCGTGCGCAGACCCATGTTCAGCAGCGGCAAGCCCGAGATCACGGCCTGCGCTTGCATCGTTTTCCACGGGTCTTCCCGCAGGCGCATCTTGGCGACATCCATGTCGAGCAGGTGCGCCTTGGGAAAGCGTTTGCGCAACAGCGCTGTGAAGTCTGGACTGTTCTCGACCAGCGTGAGGTTCTCTTCGGGCAATCCCCTCTCGAGGATGCACCGGGTGAAGACGCCGGTCCCTGGACCCAGCTCAATCACCGGTCCTGCGTCGGGCGCGATATCGCTGGTGATGAGGCGCGCCAACGCACCGCTCGATGGGGCGATTGCTCCCGTTCGCAGCGGCCGTTTGAGCCAAGTCTTGAAGAACAGGGATTGATCAGTTGATGAATGCACGACTGAATCCTTGTTTGGGCATCCAGAGGCTCGAAGTGCCAACACGGCTGCGTTGCGCTCTGCGTTATCGAGCTCACTTTCGAGAGATGTCTTCATCGTGTCCTGAGCGAATATGCCATTTGCAGCTGAGGAGATTGATTTCCTTGGCCAACTGTTGTGTAGAGCCTGATTCTAAGTGTGATGTCCGCCCTGGCTCGCTGCAAGACCAAAGCCGCACAAGCATAGGCTTACGGTGGGCCGGCAACCAGCGCCATTACCTTGACCGCGTTCAGTCCCGGGAAGCCCGGGGCCAGGGCGCCGACCGGCATAAGCAGGGTTTCACCGCCAGTGGGATTGCCTTACTCAGCCACAGCTGAGCGATGAAGATCAGCAGGCGAAAAAACCTTTGGTGATCGAGATCTTGTCGGGCCGCCAGGCTTACAAAGCCAGTGACAGGCCCGCCGCCGTCAGAAGTGGGCGGCCAGCCCGGCGGGCAGAAACAACACCCCCTTCAGCCGCGGCTTCAGGGCTTGTCCGAGCAAGATGGGATGCCGTTGGATCAATGCCAGCAGTTCGTCGTCGGTCCATTTGGGGTTGCCCAAGTCCAGCCCGGTACAGGGCGTGCCTATTTCCCGCAGGACCTGGCGCACGGTGGCGCCCATGGCGCTCTGCCAGGCCTTGGTCTGTTCGGTGCCGGGCGGGGTATCAGGTATTCGATGACCGTGGGCTCCACCCCGCTGTTGAGGATCATGGCCAGCACGTTGCGCGAGGTGCCGCAAGCGGGGTCGTGATGGATCGTGATGTCGGGCATGGGCTGCTTGCTGCGGATTCAGGTGGTTTTGGGCTTCCAGGCGTTGACGATGGCCACCAGCGACAACATCCCGGCACCTCCACCAGTACGCCGACCACGGTGGCCAGCGCCGCGCCGGAGTTCAGACCGAACAGCGAAATCGCCACGGCCACCGCCAGCTCGAAGAAGTTGGAGGTGCCGATCAGACAGGCCGGGCCAGCAATGTTGTGTGGCAGCTTCAGCAGCTTTGCGCCCCACCACGCGATGAAGAAGATGCCATAGGTCTGGATGATCAAGGGCACCGCAATCAGCGCTATGACGCCAGGTTTTTCGATGATGGTGCCGGCCTGAAAGCCGAACAGCAGCACCACAGTGGCGATCAGGCCTACCACCGACCAGGGCTTGAGGCGCGCCACAAACTGTCCCGGGGCGGTGGACGAGCGCTTGACCAGCACCTGGCGCGTCGCCATGCCGGCCATAAGGGGCAACACCACATACAGCACGGTGGAAAGCAGCAGCGTCTCCCAAGGCACGGTCACGTTGGTCACGCCGAGCAGGAAGGCCGCGATGGGCGCAAAGGCGACGACCATGATGAGGTTGTTCACCGACACCTGCACCAAGGTGTAGTTGGCATCGCCTTTGACCAGCTGGCTCCACACGAAGACCATGGCGGTGCAGGGCGCCACGCCCAGCAGGATCATGCCGGCGATGTACTCGCTGGCCGACTGCGGATCAACCCAGCCCGCGAACACGACCTGGAAGAACAGCACGCCCAGCGCGGCCATGGTGAAGGGCTTGATCAGCCAGTTGACCACCAAGGTGAGCAGCAGGCCCTGGGGACGCTTGCCCAGGTCCCTTACCGCATGCCAGTCGATCTGGATCATCATCGGGTAGATCATGATCCAGATGAACACGGCGACCACCAGGTTCACCTGCGCGATTTCCATCGCTGCCACGGCCTGGAACACGCCGGGCATGATCAGCCCAAGGCCTACCCCGGCCAGAATGCCCAGACCGACCCACACGGTCAGGTAACGCTCAAAAACACCCATCGATTGCCTCGCAAGTGAAAAACGCCCGATCGCTGGGCGACCGGGCCAGGGGCTCGAAAAACCCGCTCAGGTCTCTTGACGGCCGATGTCCACCAGCTCCTGTTGCAGGGCCAGGCGATCCAGCTTTTCAAACGGCAGGTTCACCATCAGGGCAACGCGGCGATTGAGCACCACAAAGGTGTCGGCGAACGCTTTCCTGGCGGCTTCGTCGTCACCCTTCACTTCGGCGGGATCGGGCACGCCCCAGTGCGCCGACAGCGGCTGACCCGGCCACACGGGACACACTTCTCCAGCGGCCTTGTCGCAGACGGTGAGCACGAAGTTCATGTGCGGCGCATCGGCCTGCGCGAACTCGCTCCAGTTCTTGCTGCGCAGGCTCTCGGTTGTGTAGTGGTTGCGTTGCAGCAATTCGATGGCGTGGGGGTTGACCTGGCCCGCCGGATGGCTACCGGCGCTGAATGCCCGGAAGCGACCGCCACCGAGGTGGTTGAGGATGGCTTCGGCCATGATGCTCCGGGCCGAGTTGCCAGTGCACAAAAAGAGCACGTTGTAGACGGACATGGGAAAAACCTTTCAGCAGCAGCGGGTTGCAGAGGAGGGAGCGGTGGAAGAGGGCGCGCAGCACGCATCTGCGGTGACGGGAGAAGTGGGCGTGCAACACCCGGTCGCTGGGGCGGATGGCTCGGTGGCGGTGGCGCAGCAGTTCGTGGCTTGGGCGCCGCGCGGTGCGCAGCAGGCCGCAGCCGAGGCTTCATTGGCCTTCTCGCGGCACACCGGGATGTTGCTCAGCGTGTGGAAGTGCTCCCAGGCGATGCCCTGCGGGTCGGTGATCCCGTGCTTTTCGCTGCGGGCATGGCAGCAGGTGGTGGCGCCTTCATCCAGCGGGTTCATGTCAGCGGCGCTGGCGCGATCCTTGAGGGCCTGCAGTTCTTTGGCGTTGTCGGTGTGGATACGCAGGTGGTCGATGCCCGATTGTTCGCCCCGCGTGGAAATCGCGCCGTTCAACGGCGGGTCTTTGAGCATCCACTTGGCGTGGTTGGCCTCGGTGCGGGTGGGTGGTTGGTTGGTTGAACAGTGTGGCGTAAAAGCCGATGTTCTTGTCGAGGTCATCGACATGCCGGTGGACGTGGAACCGTTTCATCGTGGTCGCCGTTCAGGCTGACAAGGAGGCGGTGTCGAGGCGCGGGGAAGTTGCTGGCACCACCACCACCGGCGAGAAGCCACCACCTTCGGTGCGGAAGTTGGTGGTCTGACCCGACCAGGTGCGTGCGGCCAGCAATTGCACCTGGCTGCGGTAGGTGTAGGCGCGCAGGTCCAGCTTGAGCCGGACGGCCTGTCCGTCCACCGACACCAGCCGTTCGCTGGGCGGCACAATGGCCTGGGCCACATAGTCGCCGGCCAGGATTTCGTCCCACACGCGCCGGGTGAGCTTGTCGCCTCGGTAGGCGGCGCGCGCGCCAAAGCCGGCGGCGGGTTTGAAGAACAGGGTGCGGCGCTGCGCCCACAGGGTCGCCGCGTGTTCGGCAGTGACGCGCTGTGTGGCGGGCACCACCTTGTGTAGCAGGGCGCGGTCCGCCTCGCTCACGCCCCAGCTGTTGAGCAGCGTCGCATCGGACAGGGTGACCAGGTTGCGCTTGTCGGCGTACAGCGCGTGGGTGCGGGGGTGCGGCGTGACCACGGCGGCACCCGCGCGGTAGGCCTGCTGCAGCGCCTCGTGTCCGCTGTCCTGCAGGTAGAAGTCGGTCAGCCGGTTGTAGACCAGGTCCACCGGCATGCCGGCAGGCAAGGTCGGGTGCCAGAGTGCGCCCTCGCGCCATTGCAGCTCGCGCGAATCGGCCACCACGGCGATCAGGCCGTGTGCGGTAAACAGGGCACGCGCCAGCTGAAACTCGGATGCCAGGTACTGCGCGTCGGGCACGTCGTCGACGATCAGGACGTTGCTCAGCGGCGCGTCGCCGCGCTGTGACCGCCACTCGGCGCGGAACATGTCCACGAAGACCGCATCAAGGCTGAGCAAGTCGTTCTGTGGATCGAACACCTGCTGGAACGATTTGCAGCAGGCACGGTGCGCTCGCGCCAGCGCGGCGTTGAGGAAGGCGCCACCGGCGTTGCTGTTGATCTCGATCAGGCGCGGCCCGCCCTCGGCCAGATGGAAGTCGTAGCCCATGAACACGCCGGCGGGTCCATGATCCAGGCACGCAATCTGCGGTGCGCGTTCGAGTGCCTGGTGCCGCCACGCGGGCAGGCCGATCACGCGCTCCAGCGCAGCCACCGCGTCGGTGATCTGGGCCATCACGCCCGGATCGAGAAATACCGCCGTGCGCGAGAACAGGTGCGGGTGACTCTGTGCCAGGCGTGCGGTCAGGCCGGCCAGCGACGGTTCGGTTTCCAGCTGTTCCTGCAGGCGCGGTGTCTCCAGCGTCTGGCAGGCGCAGCCGAGGTTCAGCGCGTCGGCGAAGTTCATGACGGGTCTGTGCAATCGGTGCAGACGGAGGGCGCGACTTCACACGCTTGTCCCGCACAGCAGTGCTCGGTCAGGTAGCCGATCAGGGTGTTCATGCGGTCGAAATGGGCGCGGTAGATCAGGTTGCGACCATCGCGCTCGACGTCGATCAGGCCCGAATGGCTCAACTCTTTCAGGTGAAAAGACAGCGCTGTCGGCGACGCCCCTAGTTCTTCCGACATGTGACCTGGGGTCAGTCCGTCACGGCCGGCCACCACCAGGAGACGGAAGATGCGCAGGCGCGTTTCCTGTGCCAGCGCGCCCAGTGCCTTGACGATGTGTGCTTCATCCATGGTGTCTCCTCAGGTGGTTTCCGGGCTGGGCAAGGCAAGCCTGGTCGGCAGCGCCAGCGTCAGCAGCCAGCAGGTGAACAGCATCAGGGCCGAGCCCACCAGCGCATACAACAATCCGCCCCACTGGTACAGCAGCCCCGACATCAGCGTGCCGAAGAAGCGGCCCAGCGCGTTGGCGGCGTAATAAAAACCGACGTCCTCGGCCGCTTTCTCGCTGCCGGCGTAGGCCAGGATCAGGTAGGAGTGCACAGAGGAATTGACCGCAAAAGCAAACCCGAACAGCCCCAACCCACCCACCACCCACCACTCCAGGTTGGGCGCCTGCAGCAGCACGGCCGCGGCAATGCCGACCGGAATCAGCGCCAGCGCCAGCGACCACCAGCGCGCTGCCGGTACCTCTGTGCTCAGGCCGTCGGCGCTTCGCTTGACGATGTTGGGCGCCAGTGCCTGCACCAGGCCGTAGCCAATGGTCCATGCGGCCAGAAATCCGCCCACCATGGTGAAGGTCCAGCCCTGCGAATACAGAAACACCGGCACACCCACCACAAACCACACGTCGCGCGCGCCAAACAGCGCCACGCGGGCAGCGGCCAGCGTGTTGATGCCGGCGTTTTTTGCAAACAGTTCTTTGGCTGACTTGGACGCCTTGCTCTTGCCCATGAGCGGTGGAACATGGCCAACCACGCCCGCCAGCACCAGCACCAGCAAGCCGGCCATGGCCCAGAGTGCGTGCTGGAAGCCCAGTGCATCGAGCAGCAGGCCGCCGAGAAAAAAGCCAAGGCCTTTCATGGCGTTTTTGCTGCCGGTGAACCAGGCGACCCACTTGAACAACTGGCCGGAGCCCTGGTTCTTCGCTTGGTCGGCGGTGATCTTGATGGCCGACTTGCTGGCGGTCTTGGTCAGGTCTTTGGCGACACCGCAAATGCCTTGTGCCACCACCACCCAGGCCACCGACATGACGGCCGTCCACGCCGGGTTGAGCAGCGAGAGCAGGGTGAAACCGATGATCTGCGTGACCAGGCCCACGGTCAGCATGCGCTGGATACCGTAGCGCGTGGCCAGCCAGCCGCCGATCAGGTTGGCCAGCACGCCGGCCGCTTCGTACAGCAGGAACAGGAACGCCAGCGTGAACGGCGAATAGCCCAGCCTGTAGAAGTGCAGCAGCACCAGCATGCGCAGCGCGCCGTCGGTGAGCGTAAAGCCCCAGTAGGCGGCGGTGACGATGGCGTAGTTGCGTGTGGCGGTGTTGGTTGCCGGGGGCGATGCGGTCGCGTTTGACATCTCAGACGCCTGCCGATTCCAGATGGCAGGCCAGGTCCACCATGCGTGTGGCGTAGCCCATCTCGTTGTCGTACCAGGCGTAGACCTTCAGCAGCGTGCCGTCGGTCACCATGGTCGAGAGGCCGTCCACGATGGCGCTGCGCGTGTCGCGGGCGTAATCGGCGCTCACCAGCGGGCGGGCTTCAAAGCCCAGGATGCCGGCCAATGGGCCCTTGGCGGCCGCTTCGAACAGCGCGTTGACTTCTTCAGCCGTGGTCGCGCGCTTGAGTTCAAACACGCAGTCGGTCAGCGAGGCGTTGAGCGCCGGCACGCGCACCGCGTGGCCATTGAGCTTGCCCTTGAGTTCGGGGTAGATCAAAGCAATGGCGGTGGCGCTGCCGGTGGTCGTGGGCGCCAGGTTCACCATGGCGCTGCGGGCGCGGCGCAGGTCCTTGTGCGGCGCGTCCACCACCAGGTTGGTGTTGGTCGGGTTGTGCAGCGTGGTGATCTGGCCGTGCTGGATGCCGATGGCTTCGTGCACGACCTTGACCACCGGCGCCAGACAGTTGGTGGTGCAGCTCGCCGCGGTCACGATGCGGTCCCTTGCCGGGTTGTACAGGTGGTCGTTGACGCCCACCACGATGTTCAGCACGTCGCCCACCTTGACGGGCGCCGCCACAATCACGCGCTTGGCGCCACGGTCCAGGTGACCCTGCAGCGTTTCAGGCGAGAGGAACTTGCCGGTGCATTCGAGTACCAGGTCAACCCCCAGGTCGCCCCAGGGAATTTCGGCAGCGGTGGCGTGTTCGCTGAAACCCAGGCGCTGCTGGTTGATGCGGATCGCATCGCTGCCGTCGGCGGTGATCTCGGCACGCCATTTGCCCTGCACCGTGTCAAAGGCCAGCAGGTGAGCGGTGGCCGCTGCACCACCCTTGATTTCGTTCAGGTGCACCACCTCCAGGCGGTTGCCGCCGCGCGGATCGATGGCTTCGCGCTCGATGGCGCCGAAGGCCGCGCGCAGGGCCAGGCGGCCCATGCGCCCCATGCCGTTGATGCCCACTTTCATTTTTAGGACTCCTTGTTTTGATATTTCATTGAGTATTGAATTATTCCCTGAAAAAATGAAGAAACTGTGACAGTCCAGGTCATGAGCGGCCCGTTCCGACATGGGACTTCAAAGGCGGTGCTCCGACCCTTCAGAATCAGCCCAGAGCCGCTTCGTTCTTGCGGCTTGCCGGGTTTTTGCGGGAGCGATCCCTGATCGAAATCCCGCCCACAACAAAGAGACGGTAGGGGTTTTTTCGGGTTGCAAGCGTCGTGTGACGCTGGCCTGAGGCATTGCATTCGGTCCGTTGCGTTGAAACCTCAAGTACCCGGTTTGCTGCCCCTGTGACAGGCACAGACGCGGCTTGCTCGACAATGCGCACATGCGTACACCCTCTCCTGTTGCGGCCCTCTCGGGCACAGCCTTTGCCACCTTGTTGCTGGTTGCGTTCATGATGGGTGCGAACCACGTGGCAGCCCGCATGGCGTTTGACCACGGGGTGGACGTGTCCACGGCGGTGGTGTTTCGCAGCGGGGTCACGGCGCTGGTGGTGGCGGTTTTGTTGCGCGTTTACCGTGTGCCGGTTCGGCTGACGGCGCGCCACCGTAAAGCGCTGCCGGCCATGGGCTTGTTGGTGGGCGTGCAGAGTCTGTGTCTGTATTCGGCGGTGGCGCGTTTGCCGGTGGCGCTGGCGCTGCTGGCCTTCAACACCTACCCACTCTGGACGGCGTTGTGGGCGCGGCTGGTCTACGGCCAGCGGCCGCCCGCTGCGCTGGTGCGTGCCATGCCCGTGATGCTGCTGGGTTTGGCGCTGGCACTGGATGTGCTGGGTGCGTCGTCGGGCTTGGGCGCGTCGAGCCATTGGCGTGACATTGGCGCTGGTGTTGCGTTTGCCCTGGCAGCCGCCGCCACGTTTGGCTTGGCGCTGGTGCTGACGCAGCACGAAACGGCGGATCTGGATGGCCGTCTGCGCACGGCCAGCACCATGGGCATGGTGGCGGTTCTGGCGCTGGCTGGTGTGGGCGTGCAGGGCGGTTTTCACCTGCCCGCGGCCGCGCCGGGCTGGTGGGGGCTGTTGGGGCTGACGGTGTTGTACGGCACGGCCTTCACCATCATGTTCACTGTGCTGCCGCGGCTCGGCGTGGTCGGCAACTCGGCCATCATGAACATTGAGCCCATCTTTGCGCTGGTTCTGGCGTGGGCCATTCTGGGGCAGACCATCGCACCGGTTCAGGTGGCCGGTGGCTTGCTGGTGGTGGCCACGGTGGTGTGGCTGGGCCTGCGCAAGGCTTGATGGGGTGTGGGTCGCTCAGTCGTCCAGCGAAGCGCTCCAGCGCGCATTCCATTGGCCACGCACCGGGCCCTCGCTCAGGTGATCAAGTTCGCGCCGGTCCCGCTTGGTGGGGCGGCCCTGGCTGAGGCTCTGGGCGGGTTCGGGGGCCAGGCGACGCTGCTCGGCGGCGGCGGTTCGAAGGGCGATGGATGCGGCCGTTTCCTCATAGAGCAAAGCCGCCACCGGCGCGGGGCCACGCACGCCGCTGAGCGCCCGCACGACCACGGTGCGCACCACCGGGCCACTGCGCAACTCCAGCGTGTCTCCGGGCTTGACGTCCCGTGAGGGTTTGGCCAGTTGGCCGTTGAGCCGTACCCGTCCTTTATCGATTTCTTCGGCGCTGAGGCTGCGCGTCTTGTAGAAGCGGGCCGCCCAGAGCCATTTGTCGAGGCGAACTTTGGCTGATGTGTTGTCGCTGTGCATGGGGTGGCGTTTCTCGGGGTTGTGGGTTGTGCCGTGCCAGCTCAGCTGTTGCTCGGGACCGTGGGCAAGCGCACGGTGGCGTTCAGGCCCATCACCCGGGTGTGCGACTCGCGGTTGATGAGTTCAATGCTGCCGCCCAGGGAGCGCACGATGCCGAGGCAAATGGCCAGGCCCAAACCTGAGCCGGTGCTGGCTGTCCCGGCTCCTGTCTCGGTGGAGAAGGGCTGAAACAGGCGCTCGCGCAGCGCAGTCGATATGCCCGGGCCACTGTCGCTGATGGTGAGCGCGGCGGTGCGAGCGTCACTCACCAGCGTCACGGACAGGCGCGAGCCTGCGGGTGTGTTTTTGATGGCGTTGTGCAGCAGGTTGCGGCTCAGTTCGCGCAGCGCCCAGAGGTGGGAGCGCACGGGGGTGGGACTGGTGTCGAGGGAAAAGTCAATCGAGCGTTCAGCGATCAGGGGCGAGAGATCGAGTGCCACGTCGCGCACCACCTCGGCCCAGTCGGTGCAGGGGGTGGTTTTGTCTTCGCGCAGTTGCTCCACCTTGGCCAGCGCCAGCATCTGGTTGGCGAGTTCGTTGGCGCGCTCGACGGTGTGCCCGATTTCCTCGAAGGCCTGCATGGGCTCAATATCGCCGCGCAACGCTGACTGCACCTGGACCTTGAGCACCGCCAGCGGCGTGCGCAGCTGGTGCGAGGTGTCGCGCACGAAGCGCTTCTGGTGTTCCAGCAAATGGGCCAGGCGCTGCATGTGCTGGTTGGTGGCGTCCAGCAAGGGCAGGAGTTCGCGGGGTGCGCCCGCGGTAGGCAACGGCGTCAGGTCGTTGTCGGTGCGTGCCCCCAGTGCGTGGCTGAGTGCACGCACCGGGCGTGTGGCGCGCTGCACCACCACCACCACCACCAGCGCAATCACGATCACCAGCGCGGCCTGCCGCCACAGGGTGTCCAGCAGGATCTGTCTGGCCAGTGTTTCCCGCAGTTCCAGCGTTTCGGCCACCTGGATGGTGGCCATGCCCTGACCACCCAGGCCCGCCACGGGTTGCAGCAGCACCGCCATGCGCACCGGCACACCCCGGTATTCGTCGTCGTAAAAATGCACGAGGGCGGCGTAAATGTTCTGAGCAGGCAGGTTTTCGCGTGAGCGCGGCAGGTCTTCAAAGCCCGACACCAGTTCACCCGCAAAACCGCTGACACGGTAGAACAGGCGACTGCGGTTGTCGGCCTCGAAGGCTTCGAGCGCGGAATAGAGCAGGGACGATTTCACCTGCGCGCTGGGGCCGTCGCCCGCCACCTCCAGTTGCTCGCCAAGCGACTTGGCTGTAGCCAGCAGGGTTCGGTCGTAGGCGGTGTCGGCGGCTGACAGCGCCTGACGGTACAGCACCACGGTGTTGATCAGCACAAAGCCGAACACCGGCAGCAGAATCCCCAGCAGCAGGGTTCGCCTCAGCGAACTGGGGCGGGGCGCACGCGGGTTTGCTTCTTGGGGGGGAGCGGCTGCAGCGCCAGCAGGTTCCATCAGGCCCCCGCCTTGAGCAGGTAGCCCAGGCCACGCAAGGTGATCAGTAGCGCGCCGGTGTGTGCGATTTTTTTACGCAGGCGGTAGGCCACCACCTCAATCGCTTCCGGTTGCACCTGGCTTTCGCCGGGAAACACCAATTCAAACAGGCGCTCTTTGGCAATGGCGTGGCCCGGTTTGCCCAGCACCGCACGCAGCAGCGCGAGTTCGCGCGGCGCCAGGTCCAGCGGTGAACCGTTGAAATAGGCGGCGCCGCTGTCCTTGTCCAAGTGCATGCCGCACCATGCGATCGGCCTGGCGGGCGTGCCGTTGTGTGCCTCTGCGCTGCCGCTGGATCGGCGCACCAGGGCGCGTACGCGGGCTTCAAGTTCGTCCAGGTCAAAAGGTTTGGGGAGGTAGTCGTCGGCGCCGGTGTTGAGGCCAATGATGCGGTCGCCCACGGTGCCACGAGCCGTGAGGATGATGACCGGGGTGGTGAGTCCAGCGGCACGCGCATCGCCCAACACCAGCAGGCCATCGCGTCCGGGCAGGCTCAGGTCCAGCAGCACCGCGTCGGGCAGGCTGGCCTGCCACAGGGCCAGAGCCCGGGCTCCGTCGCCACAGGTGATGACGTGAAGGCCACGGCGCTCCAGCGAACGCTGCAACGTGGTCTGCAGGGCCGGGTTGTCTTCAATGAGCAACAGTTTCATCGTGGCGCAATTATCGGGGTGTTGTGCGTGTGGCAGGGCCCGGCCAGCTTGGCACGTTGCCTCGAAGGGGCAGCCCGAAATGCAGGGTTTGTCCTAGGTCGTTCGACAGCCGATTGACAGCGCCGCACAGCAACATGAAGGGGTCCATTCAACAAGGAGACCCGCATGCGTCGCGATACCTTTCTCAAATCTTTGGCCGCACTGGCCGCTGCAGGTGCCCTGCCCAACGTGGCCTGGGCCAAGGCCAACCTGAAAATGATGATTCCGGCCAACCCGGGTGGTGGCTGGGACAGCACCGGTCGTGCGCTTGGCAATGCACTTCGTGAAGCGGGCGTGGCGTCTTCGGTCACGTTTGAAAACAAAGGTGGCGCGGCCGGTGCCATTGGCCTGGCGCAGTTTTACAACGCCAGCAAAGGCGACCCGAACGCCCTGATGGTCATGGGTGCGGTCATGCTGGGGGGCATCATCACAGGCAAGCCACCGGTTTCAGTGACGCAACTCACGCCCATTGCGCGCTTGACGACCGAATACAACGTGTTCGTGTTGCCTGCCAACTCACCCTTCAAGAGCATGAAAGACGTGGTGGAGCAACTCAAGAAAGATCCAGGCAGCATCAAGTGGGGTGGTGGCTCGCGCGGCGCCACCGAGCACATTGCGGCGGCGCAAATTGCGCAATCGGTGGGCGTGCCGGCCTCCAAGATCAACTACGTACCCTTCCGTGGCGGCGGCGAGGCCACGGCAGCCATTCTGGGTGGCAACGTTACCGTGGGTGGCAGCGGCTACAGCGAGTTTCAGCAGTACATCGACAGCGGCAAGATGAAGGCCATTGCGGTCACCTCGGGCCAGCGCGTGAAGGGCATCGACGTGCCGACGCTGAAAGAGCAGGGCATTGATGTGGAAATTGGCAACTGGCGCGGCGTGTATGGGGCGCCTGGCATCACGCCAGCCCAGCGTGATGCGCTGACCGCCATGGTGGTCAAGGCCACCCAGACCAAGGCCTGGGCCGAGTCGCTGGAAAAGAATGGATGGACGCCGGCTTTGTTGACGGGTAAGGCGTTTGATGAATTTGTTGACCGCGACTTTTCGTCGTTGCGCGCCACCATGGTGCGTGCCGGGATGGTTTAAACCTGGAGCCAGGGCCGCGTCCTGCAACGGGACGCGGTTTTTTGTTTTTCTCGCTGTGCGCCCCCAAGGGTGTGCTGCAGCTTTTTTCCGGATCACCCATGGACACCGCTCGAACTCCACCCGAACCCGATGCAGCGCCCTCGGCCGACCACCGCCCGGGGCAACTGCTGATGGGCCTTGGCGCACTGCTGGTGGCCGGCGTGCTGGCCTATGGCGCCATGGCCATTCCTGGCGATGCCGGCTACGCCGGTGTGGGTCCCAATTTCTTGCCTTGGGTGGTGAGCGTGGCCATGGCGGTCTGTGGCGTGCTGCTGGTCTGGGAGGCCCTCACCGGCGGTTTCCGCCATATGCCCGAACCCTCGGGCGCGGCCCGTGGCGACTGGCGTGCGCTGGCCTGGGTGTCTGCGGGCATTTTGCTCAATGCGTCGCTCATCACCACCATCGGTTTTGTGCTCAGTTGCGCGCTGTGTTTTTCCTTGGCGGTGCGGGGTTTGCGAGCCAGCGAAGGCAAGCCGATGGGCGGCGCCCGGCAGACCGTCAGGGACGCGGTCACCGGCATGTTGATTGCGGCCCCGGTGTTCTGGCTGTTCACCAAGCTGCTGGCAGTGAACCTGCCTGGCCTGACCTCCACCGGCTGGCTGTGAACGGACCCTCGCCACACCCACACCCACACCCTGCACATTCGCTTCGAGCCGCCTGAGGGCCGCACCAAGGACACGACATGATGGACATTCTGAATCAGCTGCTGGGTGGCTTTGCCACCGCCGGCACCCCCATCAACCTGCTGTGGGCACTGGCCGGATGCGCCCTGGGTACCGCCATTGGCGTGCTGCCTGGCCTCGGTCCGGCTGTCACCGTGGCCATGCTGCTGCCCATCACGGGGCAGGTGGAGGCCACAGCCTCCATGATTTTTTTCGCCGGTATCTACTACGGCGCCATGTACGGGGGGTCCACAACGTCTATTCTGCTGAACACCCCGGGTGAAACCGGCACCATGGTGACCGCGCTCGAGGGCTTCAAGATGGCCAAGAGTGGCCGGGCCGGCGCGGCACTGGCTTCGTCTGCCATAGGTTCGTTTGTGGCCGGTACCATCGCCACCATCTTGGTGACGCTGTTTGCACCCATCCTGGCGCAATTCGCCGTCAAGCTCGGGCCACCCGAATATTTCTGTCTGATGCTGCTGGCTTTCACCACCGTGAGCGCGGTGCTGGGGCAGAGCACGCTGCGAGGTCTGACGGCACTGTTTTTCGGTCTGGCACTCGGGCTCATTGGCATGGATCAGATCACGGCTCAGGTGCGTTACACCGGTGGGGTACTCGAGTTCATGGACGGCATTGAAGTGGTGCTGGTGGCGGTAGGTCTGTTTGCCGTGGCCGAGGCGTTGTACAACGCCTTGTACGAGGGCCGCAGCAAGGCCAGCATGAACAAGATGAACCGGGTGCACATGACCCGAAGCGAGTGGCGCCGTTCTTGGCCTGCGTGGCTGCGCGGCACCGCCATCGGTTTCCCTTTTGGCACCATCCCGGCTGGCGGCTCGGAGATCCCGACTTTTCTGAGCTACGCGACCGAACGCAAGCTGGCCAGCCCCGAGCACAAAGCCGAGTTTGGTACCACCGGTGCCATTGAAGGTGTGGCCGGTCCCGAAGCGGCTAACAACTCGGCCGTGACGGCCACGCTGGTGCCGCTTCTCACCCTTGGTATTCCCACCTCGGTCACTGCCGCCATTTTGTTGAGCGCGCTACAAAATTACGGCATCAACGCCGGTCCGCAGTTGTTCGAAACGTCTTCCGGCCTGGTGTGGGCGCTGATTGCCTCGCTCTACATCGGCAACGTGATGCTGCTGGTACTGAACCTGCCCATGGTGGGTCTGTGGGTCAAGTTGCTGAAAATTCCGCGCCCACAGCTTTACGCCGGCATTTTGATTTTTGCCACGGTCGGTGTTTACGGCATGCGCCAAAGTGCGTTTGACCTGTTCCTCATGTACGGCCTGGGCCTGCTGGGCGTGGTGATGCGCCGCTACGACTTTCCCACCGCGCCGGTCATCGTGGGCCTGATCCTGGGCCCCATGGCCGAGGCGCAGATGCGCAACGCCCTGTCCATTGGTGAGGGCAACTGGATGGTGTTCTTGCAGCGCCCCATGTCGGCCACGCTGCTGGCCGTGGTGGCCCTGGTGCTGATCACGCCGCGTGTGCTGGCCTGGCACCGCAGGGCTTGACACAGACGCCCCCAAGGGCGGCGCTGGCCGTCTGCCCACGTCAGCCCGCGTCGGCCCACGTCGGCCCGGCGGTGCCCCGGGATAACCACTTTGGGACTTTGCCCCATGCGTTGCTGTCGATGGGCTGCTCCGCGCTGGGCGATGACCATCGTGGATGGGCGATACCATGTTGGGCATGACCGCTGACAACCGACTCCCCCGCGACGCGCAGAGCATTTTGGAGCTGGCTGCGCGGTCCATGTTTGACCTTTTCGCCAACGCCAGCGAGGGCATGATGCTGGTGGACCGCAACGCTCGCGTGGTCTGGATCAACGACCAGTACCGCCGTTTTTTACCGGCGCTGGGATTTGACCGGGAGGAAGATTTTGTCGGTCACCCCGTGTCCAGCGTGGTTCAAAACACACTTATGCACCAGGTGCTGGCCACAGGAAAGCCGATCCTGATTGATTTGCTCAACAACAAGGCGGGCACGTTTGGGGTCAGCCGCATTCCGCTGCGCGACGATGCGGGAGAGGTCATTGGCGTGCTGGGCATCGTGCTGTTTGACCACCCGGAAACCACCCTGCAACCGCTGATCACGAAGTTTGCCCGGCTTGAGCAGGACCTGAACGATACACGGCGAGAACTGGCCAGCCAGCGCCGCACCAAGTACACCTTTGCCAGCTTTGTGGGCAGCAGTCCGGGCGCGCTGGAGGTGAAGCGCCAGGCTCGGCGTGCGGCCCAGTCTTCCAGCCCAGTGCTGCTACTGGGTGAAACCGGTACCGGCAAAGAACTGCTGGCCCACGCCATTCACGCGGCCTCGCCGCGCGCTGGGCGGCCGTTTGTGAGTGTGAACATGGCCGCCGTGCCAGACGCCTTGCTGGAGGCTGAGTTCTTCGGGGTGGCACAAGGCGCCTACACCGGTGCCGATAAAAAAGGCCGGGAAGGCAAGTTCAAGCTGGCCGACGGCGGCACGCTGTTTCTGGACGAGCTGGGTGACATGCCCATGTCGGTTCAGGTGAAACTGTTGCGGGCGCTGCAAGAGGGCGAGGTGGAGCCGTTGGGCACCAACAAGCTGGTGCGTTTTGATGTGCGGGTGGTGGCTGCTACGTCGCGCGACCTGAAGCAGATGGTGCGCGAGGGCACCTTTCGCGAGGACCTGTACTACCGGCTCAACGTGTTGCCGGTGCGGGTTCCGCCTTTGCGCGAACGTCGGGATGACATTGCCCTGTTGATTGAAGCGCTGGGCGAAGACATGGCCGCCCGCGGCGGTGGGCCCCAGCTTGAACTGACGCCCGATGCACAGGCCTTGCTGGCCGCACAGGCCTGGCGCGGCAACATTCGCGAACTGCGTAACGTGTTGGAGCAACTGGCGCTGTGCAGCGATTCGCACCACATTGAGGCCACGCAGGTGGCCGCCGTGCTTCAGGAGACTGGTCTTGCTGCCGTGGCCTCCTGGGTGCCGGCGCCCGAAGCGGGCCGGGCCCGGCCCGCTGCACCACCGGGCGCGGCTGTTGCGCCGCGTCCACTGCCTGAGCAAATTGCCGAACTGGAGCAGCAGGCCATACGGACTGCGCTGGTTCACACCGGGGGCAACCGCACGGCCGCGGCAAAGTTGCTGGGTATTTCGCGGGCGAGCTTTTATGACCGGTTGGCCGGGATGGTCAATGCGTCTGAATTTCAGGCGAATGTCTGAATATTGAACGATTTTGACGGGTCATTTTGTCTGATAAATAGACGCATCTCACCAAGTCGCCGGGATGAATCCATATGAATCAAGGGCTTCGCCTGCTGGCATGAAGCATGCATCCAGCTGGACGCGGCGCACAGCGCTGTGAACGTTCCAACCCAGGAGACAAGACATGACACACACCACCCGCCGCTTTGCGGTCATTGCGCTCGCCTGCACAGCCACGCTGGGCTTTGCCCAGTCCAGGTCGGGCGAAATCCGCATCGCCCACGTGTACGACAAAACCGGCCCGCTGGAGGCGTATGCCAAGCAGACCCACACCGGCTTGATGATGGGTTTGAACTACGCCACCGCCGGCACGATGGAAGTGAACGGCAAGAAGCTGGTGGTGATCGAGAAGGACAGCCAGTTCAAGCCCGATGTGGGCCGGGCCCAGTTGGCTGCCGCCTACGCCGACGACAAGGCCGACATCGCCATTGGCCCGACTGGCTCGGGTGTGGCGCTGGCCATGCTGCCCGTGGCTGAAGAATACAAAAAGATCTTGCTGGTGGAGCCCGCCGTGGCCGACTCCATCACCGGTGACAAGTGGAACAAGTACATCTTCCGCACCGGCCGCAACAGCAGCCAGGACGCGGTCTCCAACGCTGTGGCTCTGGACAAGACGGGTACCACCATTGCAACGCTGGCGCAGGACTACGCGTTTGGCCGCGACGGTGTGAAGGCTTTCAAAGAGGCGGTGAAGAACGCCAAGATCGTGCACGAGGAATACCTGCCCACCAACACCACCGACTTCACGGCCGGTGCGCAGCGCCTGATCGACAAGCTCAAGGACCAGCCTGGGCGCAAAGTTATCTGGATCATATGGGCCGGCGCGGGCAACCCGTTCAAGATTGCCGATCTGGATCTGAAGCGCTACAACATCGAGATTGCCACCGGCGGCAACATCTTGCCTGCGATGGCCGCCTACAAGCAGTTCCCCGGCATGGAAGGCGCCAGCTACTACTACTTCGGATTGCCCAAGAACCCGGTCAACGACGCGATGGTGGCTGAGCATTACCGCCAGTTCAAGACACCACCGGACTTTTTCACCGCAGGCGGCTTCTCGGCCGCCATGGCGGTGGTGACCGCGCTGAAAAAGACCGGCGGTGACACCAACACCAACAAGCTCATCAGCACCATGGCGGGCATGAGTTTTGACACCCCCAAAGGCAAGATGACCTTCCGCAAGGAAGACCATCAGGCCATGCAGAGCATGTACCACTTCAAGATCAAGGTGGACCCGGCGTTCGCCTGGGGTGTGCCCGAGCTGGTGCGCGAGATCAAGCCGGAAGACATGAACATTCCGATCCGGAACAAGCGCTGAACATTCACCACCCCCGCGCCGCGCCTAAGGGCGCGTCACCCCCTCCAGGGGGCAACACCTGCGGCCCGGCGAAACCGGTTCCGCGGTGTTCTGGATAGTCGCCGCTGGCGACGACTGCTCGCGCACCTGCGCTGCGCCTACCCGTGGCGCGTGGAGACCTCATGCTTGAAACCTTTGATCTCACGGTCCGCTTTGGCGGGCACGTGGCGGTGAACGCCGTGTCCTGTGCGTTTGCGCCGGGCACGCTGACCGCCATCGTTGGCCCTAACGGTGCCGGCAAAACGACCTATTTCAACCTGATCTCGGGGCAGATCAAGGCCAGCGCAGGGCGTGTGCTGCTGGGTGGTCAAGACATGTCTGGCCTGGGTGCGCCGGCCCGGGCGCAAGCCGGGCTGGGCCGGGCGTTCCAGCTCACCAACCTGTTTCCCAACCTCACGGTGCGCGAAAACGTGCGCCTGGCGGTGCAGGCCAGGGCGGGTGCTGGCCTTAACCTCTGGCGCATCTGGAGCGACCGAAAGGACCTGCTGGAGCGAGCCGACCAGGTGCTGGAAACTGTGGCGCTGGCAGACAAGCGCGATGCCCTGGCATCCAGCCTGCCGCACGGCGACCAGCGCAAGCTGGAGGTGGGCATCTTGATGGCGCTTGAGCCGCTGGTGTTCATGTTCGACGAGCCCACGGCGGGCATGAGCGTGGACGAGGCACCGGTGATTCTGGACCTGATCCGCCGCCTGAAGGCCGACAAGACCAAGACCATTTTGCTGGTGGAACACAAGATGGATGTGGTGCGCGAACTCTCCGATCGCATCATCGTGCTGCACAACGGTGAGCTGGTGGCCGACGGCGATCCGGCCACGGTGATTGCGTCGCCGGTGGTGCAGCAGGCTTACCTGGGCATCAACCCCGAAGAGAAAGAAGAGGTCGCTGCATGAGTACCCATGCTCCACCGCTGCGGGGGTCGCTGCCCCCCGAGGGGGCTGATCCGGCCCGCTGCAGCCCGGCGCCGGATCGCCCGTCGCCCCTGCTGACGCTGGATGGGGTGCACACCCACATCGGTGCTTATCACATCTTGCACGGCGTTGACCTGCGGGTGCCCGCCGGGCAGCTCACCATGCTGCTGGGCCGCAACGGCGCGGGCAAGACCACCACCCTGCGCACCATCATGGGCCTGTGGCAGGCCAGCCAGGGCTCTGTGGTGCTGGGCGGTCAGGACATCACCCACCAGCCTACGCCCGACATTGCGCAGAGTGGCGTGGCCTACGTGCCCGAGAGCATGGGCATTTTTTCCGACCTTTCTGTGCGCGAAAACATGCTGCTGGCCGCGCGAGGCGCTCGCAGTCTGGACGACATCGACACCACCCGGCTGGAATGGATTTTTGGTCTGTTTCCAGCCCTGAAAAAGTTCTGGTTGCACCCAGCGGGCAAGCTCAGCGGCGGTCAGAAGCAGATGTTGGCTGTGTCGCGCGCCATCATCGAGCCGCGCCAGCTGCTGCTGATCGACGAACCCAGCAAGGGCCTGGCGCCGGCCATCATCCAGAACATGATCGAGGCCTTCCGCCAGCTCAAGGCGGCGCAGACCACGATCTTGCTGGTGGAACAAAACTTCAATTTCGCCCGGCAACTGGGCGACTCGGTGGCCGTGATGGACGACGGCCGCGTGGTGCACAGCGGCAGCATGGCCGAGCTGGCCGCCGACGAAGCGTTGCAGTCGCGTTTGCTCGGTCTTTCCCTGGGGAGTCACACATGATCCAACTCAAAGATCTCGACTGGAAGCCCATGGCACTGGTGCCCGCGCTGGCGCTGATTGCGCTGCCGCTCACGGGCAGCGCGTCCACCTGGCTCACGCTCACCGTGGCCGGCCTGGCCATGGGCATGATCGTGTTCATCATCGCCTCGGGCCTCACGCTGGTGTTTGGCCTCATGGACGTACTGAACTTCGGCCACGGCGTGTTCATTGCGCTCGGCGCGTTTGTGGCCACCACCGTGCTGGCCAGCATGGGGCAATACACCACGGCCGACAGCCTGTGGCTCAACCTGATGGCGCTGTTTCCGGCCATGCTGGTGGCCATGGCGGTGGCCGGTGCCATTGGGCTGGTGTTTGAGCGCCTGATCATCCGCCCGGTCTACGGCATGCACCTCAAGCAGATCCTCATCACCATGGGCGGCATGATCATTGGCGAAGAGCTGATCAAGGTGTTCTGGGGCCCCGAACAGGTGCCGCTGCCGTTGCCCGAAGCGCTGCGCGGCTCGATCTTGCTGGGCGACGCAGCGGTGGCGAAATACCGCCTGCTGGCGGTGCTGGTGGGTGGCACCGTGTTCGCTGCCATGGTGTGGACGCTCAACCGCACCAAGGTGGGCCTGCTCATCCGCGCCGGTGTGCAAGACCGTGAAATGGTGGAGTCGCTGGGCTACCGCATCAAGCGCCTGTTTGTCGGTGTGTTCGTGGTGGGCAGCGCGCTGGCTGGTCTGGGCGGTGTCATGTGGGGGCTGTACCAGGAAACCGTGACGCCGCAAATGGGGCACCAGGTCAACGTGCTCATCTTCATCGTCATCATCATCGGCGGGCTCGGCTCCACGCTGGGCGCCCTTATTGGCGCGCTGCTGGTGGGGCTGATGGCCAACTACACCGGCTTCTTGTTTCCCAAAGTCGCGCTGTTTTCCAACATCGCGCTGATGGTGGCGATTTTGCTGTGGCGCCCGCAAGGCGTGTACCCGGTGACGAGCCGGTAATGCACACCCCCCGCGCCGCCTGCGGCGTCACTTTCCAGGGGGCGCAGCCTGGGCCCGGCAAGGCCGGTTCCGCGGCTGCCCTGGCCTTCGCTCTCCCGATCTCCGAGGTTTGACCATGCTGAACCGATTGCTTTCCAACGATTTGCCGCGCAGCCGCTGGCTGGCGGCGCTGCTGCTGGTCCTGTTTCTGGGCCTGGCCTTCGCGCCGTTTCTGTTTCCCGGCGTCAAGGCGCTCAACGTGGCCGCCAAGGTGCTGATCTTCATCGCGCTGGTGGCCAGCTTTGACCTGCTGCTGGGTTACACCGGCATCGTCAGTTTTGCGCACACCATGTTTTTTGGCATCGGCGCTTACGGCGTGGCCATTTCGCTCAACGCGGCCGAGAGCCCGAGCTGGGCCGCGCTGGGCTTGGGCGTGCTGGCGGCGTTGCTGGTTTCGCTGGTGCTGTCGCTGGTGATCGGGCTGTTTTCGCTGCGGGTCAAAGCCATCTTTTTCGCCATGATCACGCTGGCGGTAGCCACCGCGTTCCTCACGCTGGCCTCGCAGTTGTCCGACTTCACCGGCGGTGAAGACGGCCTGAGCTTTTCGGTGCCCGAGCTGCTGACACCCGGCTTTGCGCTCATGGAAGAGCCCTTGCAGACCCCGCTGGGTGAGGTTGACCTCAATGGGCGCTTCATCACCTACTACCTCATCTTCGGCATGGTTTGCGCCATCTTTCTCACCCTGCTGCGCATCGTGAATTCGCCGTTTGGCCGGGTGCTGCAAGCCATTCGCGAAAACGACTTTCGCGCCGAGGCGCTGGGCTACCGCACCGTGGTCTACCGCACGTTGTCCAACGTGCTGTCGGCCAGCTTTGCCACGCTGGCGGGCTGTTTGCTGGCGATCTGGTTGCGCTACAACGGACCAGACACCTCGCTCTCCTTCGAGATCATGCTGGACATCTTGCTCATCGTCGTGATCGGCGGCATGGGCACGCTCTACGGCGCGGTCATTGGCAGCGTGCTGTTTGTGCTGGCCCAAAGTTACCTGCAAGACCTGCTGCGCCTGGCCGGCGGCGCCACCGAAGGCCTGCCGCTGTTGCCCGCCTTGCTCACGCCCGACCGCTGGCTGCTCTGGCTGGGCGTGCTGTTTGTGTTGTCGGTGTATTACTTTCCCAGCGGTGTGGTGGGCAAGCTGAGGGAACGCGCTGCCCGCCCGCCGCGTGCCCTGCCAGCGGGTGGTGGCCCTGCGCAGCCTGCCGCGCGGCGCCCCTGAGCCGCTTCCCCACACGCGGCTCACCCCTTAGCTACCGGGTCTGAACACCATGAACACCCCCGCCATTCCCCAGTCGCGCTACCTCAGCTGCGAAGGCCGCGAAATCCACTTCATGGACTGGGCGCCCGCCCCGGTGGCACACGCGCCGGCCTGCCCGGTGGTGATCGCCTGGCACGGCCTGGCCCGCACCGGGCGCGACATGGATGCGCTGGCCGCGCACCTGGCCGGGCTGGGCTACCGCGTCATCTGCCCCGACACCATTGGGCGCGGCCTCTCGCAGTGGAGTCCCGTGCCCGAGGAGGAATACTGCCTGGCCTTCTACGCCCGCCTGGCCGAGTCGCTGGCCGATCAGCTGGGCCTGGCCCGCTTTCATTGGGTCGGCACCTCCATGGGCGGCGCCATCGGCATGATGTGCGCGGGCGGCACGCTGCACGGACACATCGAGCGGCTGGTCATCAACGACATCGGGCCCCAGCCCAACCCCGTGGCCATCGATCGCATCCGCAGCTACGCCGGCAACCCGGCCGCGTTCGACACCGTGGGCGAGCTGGAGCAGTACTTCCGCACCGTCTACAAACCCTACGGCTACCTCACCGACGCGCAGTGGCGCCTGCTCACAGAAAGCTCGGTGCGCCGCCTGCCCAACGGCCGCGTGACCCCGCACTACGACCCCGCCATGGTGATGCAGTTCACCCATCACCCGGCCGACTACGACTTGTGGGCCTGCTACGACCGCATCACGGCGCCGGTGCTGTGCCTGCGCGGTGCCGAGTCCGATTTGCTGCTGCCCGACACGGCTGACGCCATGCGCAAGCGCGGGCCGCGCGCGCAGGTGGTCACGATTGCGGGCTGTGGCCACGCGCCGGCGCTGAATGTGCCGGCTCAGTTGGAGCTGCTTGCGCGGTTTTTGGCGGGAGAGTGAGCGCTGGGTTCGGGGCCCATGGCAGGGCTGGCTTGAGGTCGGATTCCGACCCTTTCCTGTTGTGTGGTCACCCGAGGTCACTGGCTCGTGGGCAGCGGTTGCTGGCGGTGAGTGCTGCTCGGTGGCTTCACGCTGAAGCCCAGGAAACAGCCATTGGGCACGGCGACCAGTCCTGGCCACCCGGTCGACTGCAAGAGGCGCGGCAGTCATTTGACCTCCGCGACGCGACGGGCTCCCGGACTCCCCGTCACCGCAACACCAGGACTGGCGGTTTAAACCAGCCTGGGCGCTCCTGGTCAGGCAAAAACTGGTCCCAGTATCAGCACCGTGGCTTTGATCATCGCCCACACAACACCCCAGACGAGGCTACCCGCGACCACCGAGGCCATGAAGCCGAGCACAATCCAAACGCCGTCTCGCTCCAAAACACCCAGCGCCAGCACGCTGATGGCCAAGGCGGGCAAGGTGTTACCCAGAGGGATGGGCAACATCAAAATCACCGCCAGCACCAGACACACCAGCCCCACTAAATTTTCCACGGGCGGTTTGGCCAACATGCCAGCTCGCGGCCTCAACAATTTCTCAGCCTTGGCGAGCCAGGGCACGATACGCCGAACCAGTGCGGTCAGATCTTCCCTTGAGAGAGAACGCCGCACAACGAAACCTGGCAACCAGGGGCGCATGCCCAGCATGAGCTGTGCTGACAAGAACAGCAAGGGCGCACCGAGCAAGGTAGACACGCCAGGCGGAACCGGCAGGATATTGGGCGCAGCGAAGAAGAACATCAGTGCACCAATTGCGCGGTCTCCCAAGGCAGCGAGCAAGTCGCCGATTGAAACCCGCTCGCGGCGGCTGTCATGAGCAAGACGAAACAGCACGACCGAGAGCGGGACACTGCCGTGATCCTCTGGAATGGCGAGTCGGGTCGCGGTCATGGCTGCGCTGGCTTGTTGGTGGCGCTGACACTGGGCAGGTACCTCGGTAGCCAGTCGATCCGGGATGTGTCCACATCATCCCGGCGATCCAGCGCCACGGTTGGGTTCGTCGGGTCGCCTAGCGGAACGAGGGGGATGCTGCAGTCCCCGGTGAGCTCATCCCGGGTTTGCAACACGTCCGTCTGGCGCCGCTGCAATCGAACGGGCGTTCGATCACACCAGGACTTGAGGGCACGCACCACCAGCGTGCGACCTGGAAGCAGACGATGGTGCCCAACGCGGTTGGAGGGCTGCTGAAGGCCCGGTTGATTCAAGGCATCCATGGCCCGTTGTCGCTCCATATCGTGGCTCAAAATAAAATGCTTTCCTGGGTGGGGGTACCCATCTGAGCGGGGGACCAGCGCGCTGACCAGCAGCGCCAGACCCGGGCGCCGATCGCCTTCAGCCCCGGATTTCGCAGCGCTCATACCGATACACCCGTGGGAGCTTCCTCGTCAGACCCCTCAACCGGTGCGGAGATGCGCGTGGCCAACACTTTGTCGATGGTGCGCCCATCCATGTCCACGATCTCGAGCCGCCACCCTTCCCAGGTCACTGAGTCGGCCTCCTTGGGCAACCGGCCGGTGAGCAGCATCATCAAACCGCTCAGCGTGTGGTACCGACCACGCTCTTCATCCGGAACGCTGTCGAGTTGAAGTCGGTCCTTGAGTTCGGGCACGGGAATGTACCCATCCAAAAGCCAACTGCCATCTTCACGCTGCATGGCCCATGAAGTTTCCGGGTCTTTGGGGCTGAATTCGCCCGTGATCGCCTCGATCAAGTCCTGCAGGGTCACGATACCTTGCACTTCACCGTACTCGTCAATGACGAACGCCATATGGACATCGGACTCACGAAAGTTGTCGAGCAGCTCCATGCCGGTGATGGTCTCAGGCACGTAAAGAGGTGCCTGCAGCGGCTGGCTGATCAGCTCACGCTGCTCTCCTTTTAGCGCCTGCGAAAGCCATTTGCGCGCATTCACGACGCCCAAGACGTTGCTCAGGCTGGCATGAACCACCGGGAAGCGCGCGTAGTTGGACGACTCCACACGAGCCATGTTCGCTTCAAACGACAGGTCAAGGTCGAGCAGGACCACGTCGCTGCGGGGCACCATGAGTGAACCTATCTGCCGGTCATCAAGACGAAACACGTTGCGCACCATGGTGTGCTCGTGCGACTCAATGACACCCGCTGTGGTGCCCTGTGCCAGCATGGCATGGATTTCTTCCTCCGTGATCGAGTGGTCGGTCGATTCCGTCACACCCAGCAAACGCAGAAGTCCCCGGGTCGACGACGAGAGCAGCAGTACGAAGGGCTGGGTTGCGATGGCCAGCCAGTTGATGGGGCGCGCAACCAGCCGGGCCAGCGCCGCAGGGTGTGCCTGGCCGATCCGTTTGGGCACCAGTTCTCCGACGACAATGGAAAAACAGGTGATTACCACCACCACAAGACCGGTAGCGGCATACTGGCTGTAGGGATCTGCCACGTCCAGTGATGTGAGCCACAGCGCCAGTGGAGCGGCCAGCGCGGCCTCACCCACCATGCCGTTGAGAATGCCGATGGAAGTGATCCCGATCTGGACCGTCGAGCGAAAAACGGGCGGGATCCTCACCCAGTTTGACGGGCGCAGCCGCTGACCTGTCACCTTGATCCATGAGCTTTTGCAGGCGAACCTTGCGGGCCGAGACAAGCGCCAACTCGGACATGGCACAAAGGCCATTGAGCAGAATCAGCGCGAAAAGTAGGGCAATTTCCATGATGCAGGGTGCGCAGCAGGAGGCGAACCAGTGTCACGAAGAAGAAATTTCAGGTGGCACTGAGCACGCCCAGGCCGAGCAGCGCAAACACCAAGGTACCCAGCGCAATGCGGTACCAGACGAAAGGCATGTAGCCCCGCGTGGACACAAGCCTGAGGAACCAGACGATCACAAAGTAGCCCACGCCAAACGACACCAGCGTGGCCAGTGCCGTGGGTCCCGGCGCAACGGCACTGCCGTGTTCCCAACTGCGGTAGAGTTGGTAGAAGCCCGACGCCATGACCGCCGGAATGGCCAGCAAAAAGGAATACCGGGCGGCAGCTTCACGGGTGTAGCCCATCAGCAACCCGGCCGTGATGGTGCCGCCTGAGCGCGACACCCCGGGAATTAGCGCCATTGCTTGCGCAAAACCGAACAGAATGCCGTGCCCCCAGGTCAATTTGCTCAGGGGCTGCTTTTTGGCGCCGTAACGATCAGCCAGCGCCAGTATCAACGCGAACACAATAAGCATTGTGGCGGTGATGTACAGGTTGCGCAGGCTGCCTTCGATGGCGTCCTTGAACAGCAGGCCAAGTATGGCAATCGGCAACGTACCAATGGCAATCAGCCAGCCCATGCGGGCATCCGGGTCGCTGCGAGAACCGCGTTTTGTGAAGGACAGACACCACGCACGAATGATTCGGGCGATGTCATGCCGGAAGTACAGCAACACGGCGGCTTCGGTACCGATTTGTGTGATGGCAGTGAATGCCGCACCAGGGTCGGTGCCCGAGGGCAACAAAGGACCAATGATGCGCAAATGCGCACTGGACGAAATGGGCAGAAACTCGGTGAGGCCCTGAATCAGCCCCAAAAAGGCTGCCTCACCCCAAGCGATGGCGTTACTCATAAAAATTTGTGGCTTGTCACCACCGGGCTGTCAGGTGAAAGAACGGGATCCATGACGTCTTCAGTCGGTCATCAGTCGCGCTCGCCGCCGAAAATGCCCAGCAGGGCCAGAAGGCTCTGGAAGACGTTGAAGATGCTGAGGTACACGCCCAGGGTGGCGGCGATGTAGTTGGTCTCCTCACCGTCTTGCACACGCTTGAGATCGTGCAGGATAAAGGCTGAGAAGATACCAATGGCCAGCACCGAGAGGGTGATCATCAGTGTGCTGGACTGAATGAACACGTTGGCGACGCCCGCCACCAGCAACATGATCATGCCGATGAACAGGAACTTGCCCATGCTGCCCAGGTCGCGTTTGATCACCGATGAGAGCGAAGCCATGCCGAAAAAGATGGCTGCGGTGCCGCCGAACGCCGTCATGATCAGGCTCGCGCCGTTGCTGAATCCCAGCACATTGGCCACCAGGCGCGAGAGCATCAGGCCCATGAAGAAGGTGAAGGCCAGCAACACCGGTACGCCTGCGGCAGAGTTCTTGGTTTTCTCGATGGCGAACATGAAGCCGAAGGCACCGCCCAGAAAGACGATGAGGCCCATGAAGCCGGTGAGGCCTGCGGTGACACCCGTGGTCACACCCACCCAGGCACCAAGTACCGTGGGGAGCATGGATAAGGCCAGGAGCCAGTAGGTGTTGCGCAGCACGCGGTTGCGCTGCGAAGCGGTCGAAATGGCGACGGAAGGTGCGTAGGTGTCGAGGGGTGTGTTCATAGCAGTTTGGATGGATGAAGGAGGGAGAGGCCGGTCCGAAGCACCGAGCGCCACCCCTTGGTAGAGGCTCTTGCAGGCGCCTGATGCCGTGACCTTGCCGGGCAGGTCCGACAGTGGGGCTTCCTGGCTGGTGCCCCGTCCATGCGAGACGAGACGACGCTCAGGAAGCGGTGCTTATGCCTGAGGCGGGCGCTGCAGGCCAGCAAGGGTGGGGGGCGCCCAATCGGGATACGCCAGTGCGCGAGGGACGTCCCAGGGGTCTGCCAGTGAGAGGCAATTCCACGTCAGATCCAGGTATTCGGGAAGTTCTGGGTTGTCGTCGAGAAGCCCGTGTTCGGTATCCAGCAAGGTCAAAAGCGTGCCTTGAAACGCATTGGAATTTCCATCCATCAGGCTGATCACAGCGCTGTCCGCCTCGGTGAAAGCCGCGCTGAGCCTGTCTTGACCCAAGGCAAATGTGCTTGCACTGCAGAAAAATTGCAGTGCAAGAACGAAAATAATCCAACGTCGCATAGTTGACGCAGTTTAACGCCTGCCAGGTTTCGAGCAGAACCGCCGCAACGCGGTGAGGCGATGTGCCGCGATGCGTGGTTTCAGGGGGCGGCGACTGCCACCCAGCCACCTCAGTCCTTCGCCCCCATCGCCAACGCCCGCTCGCGGCTCGCCTTCAGCGCCATCGGGTCATCAGCCTGTTTCGTGGGCCAGCCTTGCAGGTGGTTTTCTACGAGGTCGGTCAGGGCGCGAATCCAGTCGGGGCTGTCGTTCAGGCAGTCGATGTAGCTGAACTGCTGGCCGCCCGCGTGCAGGAACGCTTCGCGCGCCTCCATGCTGATTTCTTCCAGCGTTTCCAGGCAGTCGCTGGTGAAGCCGGGGCACACCACGTCCACGCTCTTCACGCCCTTTTTCCCCATGGCAATGAGGGTCGGCTCGGTGTAGGGCTCCAGCCACTTGGCCTTGCCAAAGCGCGACTGAAAGGTGACGGTGTAGCGGTCTTTGGCCAGGCCGAGTTTTTCGGCCAGCAGGCGGCCGGTTTTGTGGCATTCGCAGTGGTAGGGGTCGCCCAGCTCCAGGGTGCGCTGGGGCACGCCGTGGAAGCTCATCACCAACTGCTCGTTCTGGCCGTGGTGCAGCCAGTGCTGCTGGACCTTTTTGGCCAGCGCTTCGATGTAGCCCGGGTCGTCGTGGTAGCGGTTGATGAAGCGCATTTCAGGCAGTTGGCGCACCTTCAGACCCCACAGGGCCACGCCGTCAAACACGCTGGCGGTGGTGGTGCCGCTGTATTGCGGATAGGCGGGCACCAGCAGCACGCGGGTCATGCCCTGGGCCTTCAGCTCGTCGAGCACCGCGGGAATGGACGGGTTGCCGTAACGCATGGCGTAGCGCACCGTGACCTGGTGGCCGCGCTCGCCCAGGTAGCCGCGCAGCAGCGTGGCTTGCTTGTCGGTCCACACCTTCAGGGGTGAGCCTTCTGGCGTCCACACCGTGGCGTATTTGGCCGCCGACTTTTTGGGCCGCACGCGCAGGATGATGCCGTGCAGGATGAGCCACCAGATGGGCTTGGGAATTTCGACCACGCGGTGGTCGCCCAGGAACTCGGCGAGGTAGCGGCGCACGGCCGGGGCCGTGGGTTCGTCGGGTGTGCCCAGGTTGCACAACACAATGGCCGTGCGTGCGGCTTGACCATGCGAGAAGGGAGGTTCTTTGTGAAATGCCATGCGCTATTCTCCCGCAGACATGAAGACCCCCGACGCCACCTTCCCAATCAGCGGCTCCGCGCCGTTCAGCCTGGATGTTTCGTGCATCCGCGCGATCACGCTCGACCTGGACGACACGCTCTGGCCCATCTGGCCCACCATCACGCGGGCCGAAAGCGTGTTGCAGGCCTGGCTGGCCGACCACGCGCCCGCCACCGCCGCGTTGTGTGCCTCCCCTGGCACGCTGCGCGAGGTGCGCAACCACATGCACACCACCCGGCCCGATTTGGCGCACGACATGAGTGCGCTGCGCCGCGAGTCGATCCGCCTGGTGCTGCAGCGCGCTGGAGACGACCCGGCCCTGGCCGAGGCCGCGTTTGAGGTGTTTCTTGCCGAGCGCCAGCGGGTGGAGCTGTATGCCGATGCCTTGCCGGCGCTGGCCTTTTTGAGCAGCCGCTTCCCGGTGGTGGCGGTGTCCAACGGCAACGCCGACGTGCATCGCGTGGGCTTGGGCGCGCATTTTCGGGCGGCGCTCAGCGCGCGCGAATGTGGCGTGGGCAAGCCCGACCCGCGCATTTTTCATGCCGCCGCCGAAGCCGCGGGCGTGAGCCCCGCGCAGGTGCTGCACATTGGCGACGACGCCCACCTGGACGGCGTGGGTGCGCTCAACGCCGGCATGCAGGCCGCCTGGCTGAACCGCGAAGGCCACGCCTGGGCCCATGGGCCGCAGCAACCCCACACCACCGTGCCCGATCTGCTGGCACTCTGCCGCTTGTTGGATTGACCCTTGTTTCAGGATCGCACCATGAGCCTCACCATTTACGGTATTCCCGCTTCCCGCGCCGTGCGCCCCCTGTGGGCGGCCTCCGAGCTTGGCCTGCGCTTTCAGCACGTCAACCTGGCGTACCAGGGCGGTGCCACCCGCACGCCCGAGTTTCTGGCGCTCAACCCCAATGGCCACATTCCGGTGCTGGTGGACCAGCGGCCCGCAGAGCAGGGCGGCGAGGTGGTGGTGTGGGAAAGCATGGCCTGCGCGCTCTACATTGCGCGCCACCACGGCCAGCCCGATGGGTGCAGCATCACGCCGGCCAACCCGCGTGAAGACGCCGACGCCCTGCGGTGGAGTTTCTGGGTGGTGAACGAGGCCGAGGCGGACGCGCTCACCGTGCTCATGCACCGCCTGGTCATGCCTGCTGAGCGGCGCAAACCCGAACTGGCCGAAGCCGCGGAGCGCCGGCTTGCCGTGCCGTTTCGTGTGATCGAGCAACATCTGGAACGCCAGCAGGCCTCTGGCGCGGCTTACCTGGCGGCGGAGCGCTTCACGGTGGCTGACCTGTGTGTGGCCAGCGTGCTCAACTGGGCGCGCCCAGCCCACGACCTGATGGCTGCGCACCCGCTGACCCACCAGTGGATCGTGCGTTGCATGGAGCGACCTGCGCAGCTGGCCGTCAAGGCCCTGGGGCCGTGAAACCCACCCCCCCTCCAACGTGCTTTGACCCTCGTCGCTTCGGCGGGCCTGATGGCCGCCTGAGGTAAAGAAGGCGCGAAGCCCTCGCAGCGGGTGCAGCCGCGTCCGTCGCCTGCGGCAAGGTCACGGGGGCCAACATGAGCGGGCAGTTGGCTGAAGCGCTGGCCCACATCGACAGCATCGTTTTGTCCAAGGGCCACGGCTGCGAGGTGGAGCTGGTGCCCCGGGGACACCATGCCCATGCTGACCGCCACGAGGGAAAAGGGCCAGCCCGATGTGGTGCCCGAGGCCTGGATCCGTCCCGTGCGCCAGCCGCTGGACGCCGCCGTGGCCGAAGGCAAGCGGCACTACGCAGCCCGCTCGCCGACCGACGGTGGTGTCGAAGGCTGGTGGATTCCCAAATATGTGGCCGATGCGAACCCCGCCATCAAGACCGTTGATGATGCACTGAAATACCCCGAGTTGTTCCCTCGATGGAAAACAAGGGCAGGGGTGCGGTGCACAACGGCCCGTCGGGCTGGAGCGGCCCCATCACCACCGACAACGCCTTCAAGGCCTGGGGTGGCACAGCGAAAGATTTTTGTGCTGCTCGACACCGGCTCGGCCGCCGGCCTGGATGGCTCTATAGCCAAGGCCTGCGAACGCAAAGAAGGCTGGCTGGGTCAATGCTGTGCGCCCACTGCGGTTCTGGGCCGGTACGAGATGGTGAAGCTCGACGTCGGCGTGCCGCACCACAAGGCCGCGTTCGAAACCTGCAACGCCCAAGCCAACTGCGACAAGCCGACCAAGACCGACTGGGCCCGTGCCGAGGTGTCTATCGTGGTGACCGACCGTTTCCAGAAAGAAGGCGATCCGGCGGTGACCTGATTGAACCAGCGCGCCTGGAGCAACGACCCGGTGAACGGTTTGCTGGCCTGGATGAGCGACAACCAGGCCACCGGTGCCGACGGGGCAGCCCCTTTCCTGAAGATACAGCCTGAAGTCTGGACCACCTGGGTACCACCCGCGACGGCCGAAAAGATCAAGGCGGCGCTTTAAAACGCATCACATGCTGGCCACGGCCGACACGGTGACGCCATCGTGTCGTCCAGGCCGCAGGTTGCCGGCGGCTCACCAGCCCCAGAGCAGACTCTTGGCGATCCAGCCGCCTGGGCCGTCGGTGCGCTCCACGCGCACCCAGTCGGCGCGTTTTTCGCGGGTGCGCAGCAGTTCGCCGTGCTCGGCTTTGCCCACCACGGCGTGTTGCGTGCCCGGCCCGCTGCGGATGTTGGCCTCCCTGGCCTTCACCACATGGTGTGGCGCGGTGCCCGTGAGCGAGCGCGCCACCCAGCCGGTATCGCCTTCGAAATCGCGCACCTGCAGCCAGTTGCCCTGGCGCTGCATGATCTGCAGCGGGTAACCCATTTTCAGCTCCCACAGCACCGGCGCGTTGGTGCCGGGGCCACTGCGCATGTTGAGTGTGGCGCCGCTCACGCTGACCATCTGCTGGGTCGGCTGAGCGTGCACCAGGGGGCTGGCGCAGAGCGCGGCGATGCACAGGCTGGCGGCGGCCAGGCGTTGTCGGGTGGGGGGCCAGGTCATGGTTGGGCGCTCCTTTTCGCTCGGTTGAAAAAATCCAGCTTGTGGGAGCACACCGAGCCACAGAGGTTCCCAGCGCCGCCTCTTATCCTCTTGCAGACCGGGTCCTGTGAAGTCTGAATTTCTGGGCGACCTGAGCCTGTCGAACCCCTCGACCGACTCAGGGCAACCGGTTGATACTTTTTTCGGGCCGGATGAATAGCCTCTCAGAACCGGATGCGGCGCCCGCGCCCGCCGCCCCCGGCGCGCAGGCAGGCGCGGCGGTAGGCCAGCAGGGTGTGGGCAGCGCGCCCCAGCACGCTGTCGGGCGCGTAGACCACCGGCTGGCCTGCTGCCGTGGGCAGGCCGGTGGCCATGCCGGTCATGAGCGCCAGCCCGTCCTGCACACGCGTCGCTGTGTGGATGTGAAAGCGGCCCTGTGCCACCGCGTCCACCACGGGGGGGTCGAGCATCAGGTGGCGCAGGTTGCGCGCTGGAATCAGTACGCCCTGCTGGCCGTCCAGTCCGGCAGCCTCGCACACGCGAAACCAGCCCTCTATTTTTTCGTTGATCCCGCCCACCGGCAGCACCTCGCCGTGCTGGTTGAGCGCGCCGGTCACGGCGATGCCCTGCAGCAGCGGCGCGCCCGCCAGCGAAGAGAGCACCGCAAACAACTCGGCGCACGAGGCCGAGTCGCCTTCCACACCGTGGTATTGCTGCTCGAACACGATGGAGGCGTTGAGCGCCAGCGGTGCCAGGTGACCAAACAGCGCGGTCAGGTAGCTGTGCAGTATCAGCACACCTTTGTCGTGGATGGGGCCGGACATCTCGACCTCGCGCTCGATGTTGAGCAGCCCCTGGTTGCCGGCGTGGGTGCGCGCGCTCACGCGCACAGGCAGGCCAAAGCGCCAGTCGCCCAGGTCGATCTGCGTCAGGCCGTTGATCTGGCCGATTTCGCTGCCTTGACAAGAAATCAGCCGCTCGCCGTCGGCTATCGATTCGCGCAGGCGCTGTTCGGGATAGTCGTGGCGCAGGCGGCGCGCGGCCAGGGCGGCGTCCACGTCCGCGGCTTCCACGCGGCTGGCGGCGCGGGCGCGGCACAGCGCAGCGCTTTCGGCCACCAGCGCTTCGGTGCGCGCAAAGATGGCGCTTTGGCGGGCCTGGTCGTCCACCTCGCGGTGCGCGTCTTCCAGCAAGCGGGCCACGGCGGCTGCCGACAACGGCGGCAAGCCGTGTTTGCGGCAGGTGTGGGCCACAAATACGGCGGTGGCCTGGCGGGTGTCGTCGGTGGCCGCGAAGCTTTCTGCAAAGTCCACCTTGACGCGAAAGCGCCGGGCCAGTTCCGGGTCGCCTTCTTGCAGCGCGTAGTAGTGTTCCACCGAGCCGATCAGGATGAGTTTGACCTCGGCGTCTACCGCCTCGGGCTGCAGCGACACGGCCGCCATTGGCATCAGCGCTGCGCCCGGTTCTTCAATTTGCACCCGCCCGCAGCGCAGGTAGCGGCGCATCTTTTCCCAGGCTTGCGGGTCTGTGAGCAGGTCGCGCAGGTGCAGCAGCAAAAAGCCACCGTGGGCTTTCAGCAGGCTGCCGGCGCGCACGCGCGAAAAGTCGGTCATCAACACGTCTTCTTCGGCCTGGTATTCGATGCAGCCAAACAGCGCGTGCGTGACCGGGTTGTCTTCCACGATCACCGGCGCACCGCCCAGGCTGCTGTTGTCCACCACCACATTCACCTGATAGCGCATCAGCAGTTGCTCCAGCGCGGCCAGGCGCTGTTCGTCGTCTTCGTCCTGCACGATGAAGAGTTCAATGTGCTCCAGCACGTCGTGCAGCACGCGGTCAAGGTAGTGGCCGAGCTTCACCGAGTCCTTGATCTGCTTTTTCAGACTGACCCGAATCTCCTGCAACTCGTGGTCCAGCAAGGGTTTGGTCACCTGGCGGCGCAGGGCGGCGAGGCCTTCGTTCATCACGCGGGCCATGGGCCGGGTTTTTTCCAGAAACTGCGCAATCTGTTCGCGCAGCTCGGCTTCGGCCTGGTCCACCTCGGCCCTGCGTTCGCGTGAAAGGCTGTGGGCTTCTGCGGCGGTGAGCGCGCTGCCGCTGTCGCCCATGAGGGTGAACACCAGGTGTCCTTCTTCGCGAAACAGGTGAAAGCGGCGGGCCTCGGCAAACGCCTCCAGCGCGGCAAAGGCCCGGGACTCTTCGCTCTTGTAGGTGTTTTCAATCCGATCGCTGTCGGCCTTGAAGTCTTCGCTGTCCAGGCGCAGGGGCACCTCGCGCTGCAGGGTTTTGCACAGCTTGTGCATCAGCTGACGCAGTTGGCGCCCCTGGCCGGGTGGCATGCGCAGGGCGCGCGGGCGTTCGGGGGCGTCGAAGTTGTGCAGGTAACACAGGTCGGGCGGAACCGGCCGGGTAGCAGCCACGCTGTGCGCCAGCTCGCGCAGCAGGGTCGAGCGGCCACTGCCCACCTCACCCAGCACAAACAGGTGGTAGTCGGGCTGGTCCATCGCCATGCCAAAGCGTGCGGCCTTTTCGGCGCGCGCCTGGCCGATCCAGGGCACCGGTTGTTCCAGCAGTTCGGCGGTGTCTTGAAAACCCAGCGACGTCGGGTCGATGGTGAGGCGGAGCTGTTGGGGCTGGAGCGGGGTGGTAGGCATGTGGACCTTTCTACCGCTGGGGCGAGCCACTGCGGTTGATGTGCATCAAAGCAGGCGCGCGGCAGCCAGGCCGCTGCGCACGGCGCCTTCAAGCGTAGCGGGGTAAGGCCCGTTCACATAGTCGCCCGCCGCCCACAAGCCCGGCGCAATGGCCTGGGCGGGCCGCTGCAGGCCCGGTGTGCAGGCAAAGGTGGCGCGTTTGTCCACCACCGTTTGCAAGGCTTGCAGGTTGGAAAGACCCAGCTGCTGAGCCGCCTGTTGCAGCACGCGGGCCTGCAACCCGTCGCGCTCGCCTTCGCTGGCGCTGATCACAAAGGCCAGCACGCCCTGGGCCGTGGCGTCGTGTGGGGCAAGCTGGCCGCGGTCAAACACAAACTGGGCCGGCGCAGCCTGTGCGTCGGGCTCGGCGCGCAAGGCCAGCATGGGGGACGCCAGGCGCACGCCGGTTGCCCAGGCGTACACCGTGGTGATGGCGGTGAAGGCCAGCGCGTCGGCGCTGTCGGCCCAATGCCTCAGGGCATCGGTCCGGTCGAACTCTTCGGCCTGCGCGCTGGCGGCGGCCTCGCGCATGGCCTGGGCTGCCGGGCTGGCGGCGGTGGCCCACACCACGCGGTCAAAGCCTTCCTGCCAACCGCTGCCCTGCAACTGCCACCCGCCAGCTTGCGGCTCCAGTCCCAGCACCCGGGTGCCCAGCCGCAGCCGTGTGCGGCCGCTGTGGTGCGCTTGCAGCCACTGCGCGGCGGCGTTGGGCAGCAGGGCGCTCAGGTCGTTGCGGGGCAGCAGCAGGCTGGACGCGGCCCAGCCGCCAAACCCGGCGCCAAACAGCGCGTCGCGCATGACGCGCAGAAACACCTGGGCGCTGGCTTGCGCGGCCGGCAGGTTGAGCGCAGAAACACACAGCGGCTCAATCAGTTCGTCCATCACCCGCTGGGGCAGCGCCGCACACAGGCGGGCCACGGTGAGCTGCGGCGCGCAGGCAAACCCGGCGCGCTGCCAGGCCAGCGAAGCGCGAATCAGCGCCCAGCGCTCGCGCCAGCGCCAGCCCTTGGCCGTGGCAATGGCGGCCACCGCGTCCAGCGGCGCGGGCCAGCGGGCCGCCCAGCGGGGCGTTTGTAGGCCGGTGCCATCGGGGTAGGGGAGGGCCAGGGGCAGGCACAGCAGCGCGCTGGCGGGTGCCACACCCACGCGCTGCATCAGCGCCAGCGCCTCGGTGTAGGCACCAATCAGGATGTGCTGGCCATTGTCCAGCGTGAGCGCCACGCCGTCGGGCCGCTGCGCGGGCAGCGCACGGGCGCGCCCGCCCAGCGTGCGGGTGGCTTCAAAGAGTGTCACGTCCCAGCCCGCGTCTGCGGCCTCGACTGCCGCGGCGACACCGGCCCAACCTGCTCCGACGATGGCCAGTTTCATTGAGATCAAAGGCGCCCCAGCGCCTGCACCTTCCAGGCCAGCCAGAACTTGCGCAGCGGTGTCAGGCTCACGCGCTGGGTCAGTACCAGCAGCGGGTCGGTGGCAATTTCCTGCAGCAGCGTGCGGTAAATGCTGGCCATCATCAGGCCGGGTTTCTGGCTGCGGCGATCGGCTTCGGGCAGCAGGGCCAGGGCCTCTTCGTAGGTGCGCAGGGCGCGCTCACACTGAAACTGCATCAGCGCAGTGAAGCGGCGCTGAAAGTCGGCCGCGTCGGTGGCGGGGGCTTTCCCGCGCTTAAGCAGTTCGTGGGCCTTCACATCAAAGCGCTGCAACTCGCTCACCGGCAGGTACACCCGCCCGCGGGTGGCGTCTTCGCCCACGTCGCGGATGATGTTGGTGAGCTGAAACGCCAGGCCCAACCGGTGGGCGAACGCGGTCGTCTCGGGCTGGGTCTGGCCAAAAATGCGTGCTGCTACCTCGCCCACCACGCCGGCCACCAGATGGCAGTATTGCTGCAGGTTGGCAAAGTCGAAATAGCGGTTCTGGTCCAGGTCCATCTGGCAGCCGTCAATGACGGCCAGCAGGTGCCGCGCTTCGATAGCGAAGGGAGCGGTGTGCGGCATCAGGGCTTGCATCACCGGGTGGCTGGACTCGCCGGCAAAGGCTTGCGCCACCTCGCGCCGCCACCAGGCCAGCGTGGTCTGGGCCACGCCGGGGTCGCTCACTTCGTCCACCACGTCGTCCACCTCGCGGCAGAAGGCGTAAAACGCAGTGATCGCCGCACGCCGCTCGGGTGGCAAAAACAGGAAGGCGTAATAAAAGCTGCTGCCCGAGGCGGCGGCTTTTTGCTGGACGTAGTCTTGTGGATTCATGGGCGCTCTGAGTGTAATCAGCCCAACCCTGCCGCTGCCTCGCGGGTGGCTTTGGCCCCCTTGCGCGGCCGCATGAATGCCAGATACAGCAATGGCACCACAAACAAGGTGAGCACGGTCGAAAACGCCAGGCCCCAGACGATGCTGGCGGCCACCGGCCCCCACAGCAGGCTTTGGCCACCGATGCCAAAGGCCAGCGAAAACAGGCCACCGATGGTGGTGGTCGTGGTGATCAGAATGGGCACCACGCGCCGGCGTGATGCCTGGATGATGGCGTGGATGGTGCTTCTGCCGCGCTGCAGGCGGTCGTTGGCCGCGTCAATGAGCACGATGGCCGAGTTGACCGCGATGCCGGTGAGCGCAATCACGCCGTACAGCGTGTAGAGCGACAGCGGGTTGTTGGAAATGGCCAGGCCAAAGGCGACGCCAGTGAAGGCCAGCGGCACGGTGACCAGGATCATCATGGGTTGCCAGTAGCTCTTGAACTGCGCGGCGAGGATCAGGTAGATGATCCCCACACCCAGCAGAAAGAGCTGTTGCATGGCCGCCAGGCTTTCTTCGATGTCTTCCAGCTCGCCTGAAAAATCCAGGTCCACGCCCGGGTGCTGCGCGCGGATGCTTTCCCAGCCGGCCTTGATCAGGTCGTTGGCCACTTTCGTGTCGGTGATTTCTTTGTCCAGATTGGCTTCCACCGTGGTGGTGCGGCGCAGGTTGTGGTGGCGGATGAAGCCACGCCCGGGTGCTGCTTCGGCTTGCACCAGAGCGCCTAGGCGGGTGGTTTGGCCGTTGGGCAGTGCAATCGGTTCGTCCAGCAGGCTGGCCGGGTCCACGCGCAGCTGGTCGGGGCCGCGCAGGGCCTGGTCGGAGCGCACACGCAGCTCGATCTTGTCGCCCTCGTCGCGGGTGAAAGCGACCACCTCGCCGTCCACCGCCAGACGCACCAGGCGCGCCACTTGCGCGGCGCTCAGGCCAGCGTCGAGCAGGGCGTCGCGGTCCAGCCGCAGTTGCAACTGGGCGCGCCCGGGCAGGTTGTCGTCTTGCACGTCTTTGGCACCGGGCACCGCGGCCACGATGGTCTTGAGTGCGTCGGCAGCGGCCTGAATCTGGTCGAATTCGTCGCCGCGCACCTTCACGCTGATGGCTTTACCCGCGGGTGGCCCACCCGACAGCACGGTGAAGCTCTTGCGGCCTGGGCCGCTCAGGCTTTCAATGCCTTGGCGCATGTCTTCCACCACCTGTTGCACTCCGCGCGAATCGCCGGTGCGGGGGTTGAGCGACACGAACACCTGGCCATACAAATCGCCGTACACCGGTTCGGTTTCGGTGAATTTCAAGCCGGCGGTGGAGGTGACCGCACGGGCTTCACCGTCCAGGCCGACGCCGTGCAGTTGCTCGCGCACAGCCGCTTCCACGCGCTGGGTTTCGGTCAGCGTGTCTTCCAGTGATGCGGTTTGCGGCATGTCCACATTGACGTAGAAAGCGCGGATGGGATCGAAGGCAAAGAACTGCACCCGGATCACGCCGGTGACCAGCAGCGCCGCCGCGACCGCCACCGCCAGGCTGCTGACCAGCGCGGAGCGCTTGGGCCGGCGCAGCACATAGCCCAGCGCCTGGCCGTAGCGCAGGCGAATGCCGCGGTTGAAGCGCTCGCGCCAGGCTTGCACCTTCGATGGGCGGTCAAAACGCACGCCAATGGCGCTCACGTGCACCGGCATCATCCAGAACGCTTCAATGAGCGAGATGGCGAGCGCCAGCGTGACCACAAAGGGGATCACGAACATGAACTTGCCGATGATGCCGGGCAGCAGCATGAGCGGCAAAAACGCGGCCATGGTGGTGGCCACCGAGGCCAGCACCGGTTTCCACACCTCGGCGATGGCGTCCAGGCTGGCGGCCAGCGCCTCTTGTCCGCGCTGCATGCGGTAGTAAATGGATTCGACCACCACCACCGCGTCGTCCACCAGCATGCCCAGCGCGATCACCACACCCAGCAGCACCGACACGTTGATGGTGTAGCCCATGGCCGAGAGCACGGCAAAGGTGCCGAGCAAAGAAAACGGAATGCCCAGCGTGACCAGCAGCCCGATGCGCCAGCCCAGAAACGCCCAGCACACCGCCAGCACCATGAGCATGCCCACCAGGGCGTTGCTTTGCATCACGTTGATGGCGTCGCGGGTGGGCACGGTCTGGTCGTCGGTCAGCACCAGTTGCAGGCCGGAGGCAGCGAGCACGCTGTTTTGGCTGGCCAGAAAGGCGTTGAGGCGGTCCACCAGTTCCAGGGTGTTGGCGCCCGACTTTTTGGTCACAGCCAACGACACGGCAGGCTGGCCGTTGGAGGCCGCGTATTGCGAGGCCGGGGCGCGGGCGCGCTCAATGCGCGCCACCTCACCCAGCCGGGCCGACACGCCCGGGCGCAGGCTGGATGCCACCGGCAGGCCTTCGAGCGCCTGCGGGTCGGTGAGCACCCCTTTGACGCTGATGGACCAGGCGCCGTTTTGGGTTTTCAGGGTGCCGCCCGAGGTGTCGCGCCACCAGGCCGACACGGTGTCGGCCACGTCGGACGCCAGCAGCCCGCGCGCGGCCAGAGCCTGGGCGTTGGGACTGATCAAAATTTCGGGCTCGCGCAGGCCCGAGGCGTACACCTGGTCCACGCCGCCCATGCGCTCCAGGTCGTCTTTGATGCGCCGCGCGTTCAGGCGCAGGGTTTCGTCGTCGGCCTGGCCCAGCAGCATCAGGGACGCGGTGGGAAAGCCGTTGCTGGTGGTGATCTCCAGAATCAGCGGGTCGCGCGCTTCCCGGGGCAGCTCGCTGGCGGCTTTGTTCTGGATTTCGCGGCGCAGGTCGGCCATGCGCTTGTCAAAGGTGCGTTCGTTGATTTCGCGGAACCGCACCAGCAGGCTGGCCACGTTTTCACGCGAATTGCTGATGACAAAGCGCACGTCGGCCACGCCCTTGATGCCGTCCTCCAGCGGGTTGGTGATGAGGCGTTCCACCTCTTCGGCGCTGGCCCCGGGCAGCACGGCGGTGACGCTGACCCAGTTGAAGTTGACCTCTGGGTCTTGCTCGCGGGGCATGCTGTTGTAGCTGACCAGCCCGAGCAGCAGCACCACCACAAAGGCGATGTTAGCCAACGGGTGGTTGGTGAGCAGGGCGCGCATGAATGTCATGGGAGCTCCGCCTCACTGGCCTGCGGCCTGCGCGTCAATGGCTTGCCCGTGTTGCAGCGCCGCCTGGCCACGCACGATCACCCGCGTGTCGGCCGGCAAGGCCACGGCGCTGGCGCGGCCTTCTTGCGCGCCGGGCAGGGGCACAAAGCGCGCCGCGGCCTGGGTGCCACTGCCTTGCTGCACAAACACACCGAGCACGTTTTGGCGCTGCACCATGAGGCTGGGGGGCAAGTGCGGGGCATTTGTCGTCCAACGAAGGGTACCGCTGGTGCCGGCCGTGGGCGCGGTGGCGGGTTCGGTGAACGCCAGGCGAGCGGCCTGGGTGCGGGCGGGCGCGGTGACGGTGGGCGCCACGCGCAGCAGGCGCACGGCGTGGCTGGCGCTGGGCGTTTCAAAGCGCGCGGTGCGGGCGGCGCGCAGACCGGCCACGTCGGCTGGGCTCAGGGTGGTGGCCAGCTCGGCCGGGCCGCTGTCGGTCAACACATACAACACGCTGCCGGGGGCCACGGCTTCGCCACTTTGCGCCAGGCGCTCGGTCACGCTGCCGTCAAACGGCGCGCGCAGCGTGGTCTTGTCCAACTGGCGCTGGGCGGTGGCCAGCTGGGCCCGGTTGGCGCTGGCTTCGGTTTGCAACAGCGCGACCTCGGTTTCGCGCTGCGCCAGCGCTTCTTGCGAAAAAAAGCCTTGCGCCACCAGCTCGCGCGAACGTTTCAACTGCGCTTGCGCCAGCTTCAGGCGCGCGGCGCTGGCGTCCAGCGCGGCCTGGGCACGCTGGACGCCCAGCTCGGCGTCGCGCGGGTCGATCTGTGCCAGCACCTCGCCACGTTTCACGGCGGCGCCCACATCAGCGGTCCAGCGCAGCAGGGTGCCTGCCGCTTCGGCCGACAGGCGCGACACGTTGCGGGCCACCACGTTGGCCGGGGCCTCGCGTTCGGGCTGTACCCAGACGCTGTCGAGCCGGGCCACGCCCACGCTGGCGCGCGCCGGGCTGCTGACCACTGGCGCGGCGGTGGTGGCGGTGGCTTGCGCCCAGGCGCTGCTCAGGCCCGGCAGCAGGCTGAGTGTGAGCGCGCTCCATAGGGCGGGCTGACGCACACGGGCGCTGAAGGGGCGGGTTGGCTGTGTGGTCATGGGGCTTTCCGGGGGGGGCAGTTTGTTTGTGCGAGTGCGGTGGTTGGGCGGTGTGCTGTGTCACATCCACAGCGCACGCCAGAGCAGGCGCGGCACATCGGTCTTGCTCAGCGTGGGGCGGGTTTGCCAGGTGCGGTGCTCGGCGGCGGCGATGGCGTCCAGTATGCGCAGACCGCCTTGCACCACCAGGCGCAGTTCCCAGCCAGCGCGGCCAGGCACACGGCTCGCCAAGGGGGCGCCCATCTGCATCAGGCCGCGGGCGTGGGCACATAGCGCGGTCACCACCGCTTGTTGGGCGCTGGGTGTGCCCTGCGGTGGTTGCACGGTGGCGTGCAAAAAGTCGTCCACCTGCACGCCGTGGCGCTGCAAGGCGTCGGTGGGCAGGTAGATGCGTCCACGCGGCAGATCCACGCTGATGTCCTGCCAGAAATTGATGAGCTGCAGCGCGCTGCAGATATGGTCGCTTTGCTGCAGTGACAACGCGTCGTGCACGCCGTACAGGTGCAGCAGCAGGCGGCCCACCGGGTTGGCAGACAGGCGGCAATAGTCCAGCAGCTCGGCGGTGCTTGCATAACGGTGGCCGCTGGCGGTGTACCGCACGTCTTGTTCAAAGGCGCTCAGCAGGTCGTGCAGCAGTGGGGCGGGCAGGGCGTGTCGCGCAAGCGCCTGGCCCAGTGGGGCAAAAACGCCGGCCCAGCGCCCTTGGGGTTCGACCCCAGCCAGGCAGGCACTCAGGGCTTCGCGGTAGGCGGCCAGTTCGGCCAGGCGTTGGTCTGGGGTCGCATCGCCTTCGTCGGCAAGGTCGTCGGCCGTGCGGGCGAAATGGTAGATCGCCATGATGGCCGGGCGCAGGTGCTTGGGGCAGAGCCAGGACGCCACCGGAAAATTCTCGTAATGCGCCACGGGGGCCGACAAGGGAGCATCGACCCCATGCGGGGTTGGCGGCATGCCGGGTGGCGAGGGCTGCGGTGCGGCGGGCATGTGGGGCTTGCTGTGCGGTGTGAAAGGCGTGGCTGCCGAGTTTGACAGGGCTTTGTGGCGGCGCAGCGTCTGCGGGTGTCAAGCTGCGCACGCCTGGCTGGCTGCTTTTGCGGTCAATTGCACTACAATTTTAATTACTAACCGGCTGGTCATTAATTTAACGGGGGCCCTGCCAAGGGCTTGTCAGCGCGGTCGGTTTGTGGGCACCACCAGCGCCGACCACCCACGACGGTTTTGACCACCCCATTTCACCACCGCTCGTTCGTCATGCCCATGAAAACACCGCAATTTGTTGTCCTCCTGGCCGCCGCGCTCGCGCTGGCTGCCTGCTCACGTCCAGAGGCGCCGCAGGAGCCGATCCGTTCCGTCAAACTGCTCACGGTGAGCGCCGGGGCGCTGGGTGCCCAGAGCGAATACGCCGGCGAGGTGCGCGCCCGCAACGAATCGCGGCTGGGCTTTCGGGTGGGTGGCAAGCTGGTGCAGCGCCCCGCCGAGGTGGGGCAGCGCGTGGTGGCGGGCCAGTTGCTGGCCCAATTGGACGCGCAAGACTTCGCCCTGGCCAACCAGGCGGCCCAGGCGCAGGTGAGCGCGGCACAAACCCAGCGCGACCTGACCGCGGCCGACCTGAAGCGGTTTACCGACCTGAAGGCGCAGGGGTTTGTGAGCGGTGCTGAAATTGAACGCCGCCAAGCCACGCTGCAGGCGGCTGAGGCCACGCTGAAGCAAGCGCAGGCCCAGGGTGCGTTGCAGGGCAACCAGGCCAGCTACACCCGCTTGCTGGCCGACGCCGCGGGCGTGGTGCTGGCGGTGGAGGCTGAGGTGGGCCAGGTGGTGGCTGCGGGCACGCCGGTGGTGCGCATTGCGCGCGACGGTGCGCGCGACGTGGTGGTGGCGGTGCCCGAAGACCGGCTGGCGCAGTTGCGCACCGGGCAGGCCGCACAAGTGCGGCTGTGGGCGGGTGCGGGTGTGCCCGTGGACGCCGCACCGCTGCAGGCCCGCGTGCGGGAAGTGGCGGCCAGTGCCGACCCGGTGACACGCACCTTCCAGGTCAAGCTGGCCTTGCCCGAAGGCGCACAGGTGCCGCTGGGTGCCACGGCTTACGTGGCGTTTGCATGGGCTGGGACTTCGCCGCCGGCGGTTGTGAAGCTGCCCACCAGCGCGCTGATGCGCTCGGAGGCAGGCGCTCCGTCCAGCACCTCGGTGTGGGTGTTCGACGCGGCCACCAGCACGGTGCAGCCGCGCCCGGTGGTGGTGGCAGGCGCTGACGGCAACGACATGGTGATTGCCAGCGGCTTGCAGCCCGGCGAAGAGGTGGTGGCCGCGGGCGTGCATGTGTTGCAGCCGGGCCAGAAGGTGACACGCTTTGCTGGCGCAGCCACGCAGTGAGGCCCGGCATGAACCTGACCACGCCACCGGCCACCGCAGCCCCGTCGACCTGGGTGTCGCGCTTTAACCTCTCGCAATGGGCGCTGGACCACCAGGCCCTGACCCGTTACCTGATGATCGTGCTGATGCTGCTGGGCGTGGCCGCCTACTTTCAGCTCGGCCAGGACGAAGACCCGCCGTTCACCTTCCGCGCCATGGTGGTGCAGGCCTATTGGCCCGGTGCCACCGCCCAGCAGATGGCCGAGCAGGTGGCCGACCGGATTGAAAAGACGCTGCAGGAAGTGCCTTATGCCGACAAGATTCGCAGCTATTCCAAGCCCGGTGAAGCGCTCATCATCTTTCAGTTGAAGGACAACGCGCCCGCCAGCGACGTGCCGCAGACCTGGTACACCGTGCGCAAAAAAATCGGCGACATGCGTGGCACGCTGCCACCGGGCGTGGTGGGGCCGTTTTACAACGACGAGTTTGGGGATGTGTATGGCGTGATCTACGCCTTGCAGGGCGAAGGCTTTTCGCCGGCCGACAAAAAGCAGGTGGCCGACGACGTGCGGCAGCGGCTGCTGCGCGTGAAAGACGTGAACAAGGTCGAGCTGTTTGGCGTGCAGGCCGAGAAGCTCTATATCGAAGTTTCGATGAAACGCCTGGCCACCCTGGGGCTCGACCTGCCGCAGGTGCTGGCTGCACTGGGACAGCAAAACTCGGTGGAGTTCGCCGGTGCCGTGCAGACGCCACAAGACGTGGTACAGGTGCGCGTGGCGGGTGCCTTCACCTCGGTGGAGCAATTGCGCGCCATGCCTATTCGGGCGGCCAATGGCCGGCAGCTGCGCCTGGGCGACATCGCGCAGATCGGGCTGGGCTACGCCGATCCGCCGCAGGTGATGGTGCGGCACAACGGCAAAGACAGCATCGCCCTGGGTATTTCCATGGCCAAGGGTGGCGACATCATTGCGCTGGGCAAGGCTCTGAAAACCACGGTGACCGAGATCGAAGCCGCCTTGCCCGCCGGCATGGCGCTGGTGCAGGTGCAAGACCAGCCCGCCGCCGTGACACGCTCGGTCAACGAGTTCGTGAAGGTGCTCATCGAAGCGGTGGTGATCGTGCTGGCGGTGAGCTTTTTGGCGCTGGGCCTGCACAAGCGCGAGGGCGGGCGGGGCTTGCGCCGCTACACGCTGGACATGCGACCCGGCCTGGTGGTGTTCATCACCATACCGCTGGTGCTGGCCATCACCTTTCTGGCCATGCAGTACTGGGGCATTGGCCTGCACAAGATTTCGCTCGGCTCGCTCATCATTGCGCTGGGCTTGCTGGTGGACGACGCCATCATTGCGGTGGAGATGATGGTGCGCAAGCTGGAAGAGGGCTACACCATGACGCGCGCAGCCACCTTCACCTGGGAGGCCACGGCCATGCCCATGCTGACCGGTACGCTCATCACCGCAGCAGGCTTCTTGCCCATCGGCATGGCCAATTCCACCGTGGGCGAGTACACCTTTGCCATTTTTGCCGTGACGGTCATCGCGTTGGTGCTGTCCTGGATCGTGGCGGTGTTTTTCGTGCCCTACCTGGGCGTGAAGCTGCTCAAGGTCAAGCCCCACGTGGGCCCGGCCGAAGAGGTGTTTGACGGCCCGTTTTACGACCGCTTCCGGGCCACGGTGGACTGGTGCGTGCAGCACCGCTGGATCACCATTGGCCTGACGATCGGCACCTTTGTGCTGGGCATCGTCGGCATGGGCCAGGTGCAGCAGCAGTTTTTCCCGGACTCCAGCCGCCCCGAGATCATGGTGGACGTGTGGTTGCCCGAGGGCAGCAGCATGGCCGCCAACGACGAAGTGACCCGCCGGGTGGAAGCCCGCCTGGCGGCAGAGCCGGGCGTGACCAGCGTGAGCACCTGGGTCGGTTCGGGCGTGCCGCGTTTCTATTTGCCGCTGGACCAGATTTTTCCGCAGACCAACGTGTCGCAGATGATCGTGCTGCCGCAAGACCTGAAAACCCGCGAGCGCCTGCGCAAGGCCCTGCCCGAGCTGCTGGCCACCGAATTCCCCGAGGTGCGCGGGCGCGTGAAGCTGCTGCCCAACGGCCCGCCGGTGCCGTACCCGGTGCAGTTCCGCGTGGTGGGCACCGACCCGGCCGTGCTGCGCGGCCTGGCCGACGAGGTGAAAGCCGCCGTGCGTGCCAGTCCCAACATGCGCGGCGTGAACGACAACTGGAACGAGTCGGTGAAGGTGCTGCGCCTGGAAGTGGACCAGGCCAAGGCGCGCGCCCTGGGCGTGTCCAGCCAGTCCATTGCCCAGGCGGGGCGCACCTTGCTCAGCGGCAGCACCGTGGGCCAGTACCGCGACGGCGACAAGCTGATCGACATTGTGTTGCGCCAGCCGCTCAACGAGCGCGACGCCATTTCGAGCCTGGCCAACGCCTACCTGCCCACCGCCAGCGGACAGAGTATTCCGCTGCTGCAAATTGCGCGCCCGGTGTTCGATTGGGAACCCGGTGTGATCTGGCGCGAGAACCGCGACTACGCCATTACGGTGCAGGGCGATGTGGTGGAGGGCCTGCAAGGTGCGACCGTCACCGCCGAGTTGTTGCCGGCGCTCAAGGCCATCGAAAGCGGCTGGGCACAGCGCGGCCTGGGCGCCTACAGGGTGCAGGTGGCCGGCGCCGTGGAAGAAAGCAGCAAGGGCTCGTCGTCCATAGCGGCGGGCATTCCCATCATGCTGTTCATCACCTTCACGCTGCTCATGCTGCAGTTGCAAAGCTTCAGCCGCTCGCTGCTGGTGTTCATCACCGGCCCGCTGGGCTTGGCGGGTGTGGCCGGTGCGCTGTTGTTGCTGAACCGCCCGTTTGGCTTCGTGGCACTGCTGGGCGTGATCGCGCTCATGGGCATGATCCAGCGCAATTCGGTCATCTTGATCGACCAGATTGAGCAAGACCGCAGCCGCGGTGTACCGGCTTGGGATGCGGTGGTGGGCGCCACCGTGCGCCGCATGCGCCCCATTGTGCTCACCGCAGCAGCCGCCGTGCTGGCCATGATTCCGCTTTCACGCAGCGTGTTCTGGGGGCCGATGGCTGTAGCCATCATGGGCGGTCTGGTGGTGGCCACCGTGCTCACGCTGCTGGCGCTGCCCGCCATGTACGCGGCCTGGTTCCGTGTGAAGCGCGAGCCGCAACCGGCCTGACCGGGCGGCCGCCGGTGAATCCCGCCAGCCTGTCGTATGCGACCGGCTGGCGGGCTTTTTCAGGGGTGCATTTTTTGGGTGGGCGCATTCAAGCCCCAAGTGCAACGGGGTTGATGATAGTGGACCAGTAGGCCTGAAAGTCAAACGAACCCACCGGGAGAAACTGCTCGGCCGGGGACTTCCAGCCCAGGGACTTTCGGGGCTTGG
>Ga0208242_100029_pt1 | contig 229244 bp, 211 predicted proteins | sample SubbioAug_CSW13A_FD_184825 | JGI IMG/M metagenome (GOLD analysis project Ga0208242, IMG submission 184825) | Serpentinite rock and fluid subsurface biosphere microbial communities from McLaughlin Reserve, California, USA - CR12Aug_CSW13A (SPAdes) | ecosystem: Environmental > Terrestrial > Deep... | reverse complement strand
TCGCTATTAAACCAATCTTTTAAAAATCTATAAATGCAATCATCCTTTGACTTTGCATAAACCAACAAGTCTTCTGAATTTTCAAATGCCAAACCATTAAGCTTAAAGCTGGAATGAATATGCATATACACTTATTTTTTATTTAAAAAATCCAAAAATGCGCGCTGACCATTGATTCCATCCATATTTTTTAGAAAAAATCAACAACAGTAAGGGATAAATGACTAGCACCGGAAACAAGGTTTCAAAATTTACATTAGGTTCAGAAATATCTCGATACAAGGCTTCTGTTTGAAACACCATCCAATCTGAAGTAACCAATACAGCAGCTACAATATTGTTGGCGGCATGCATTCCGATGGCTAATTCTGTTCCATCATCTAAAATAGTGGTAAGTCCAAATAAAAATCCAGTTCCTATATAATAGATCATTACAATCGGACCTAATTTTGCTACCTCTGGATTTGCACCATGTAATAATCCAAAGAAAACAGATGTTATTAAAAGAGGCATCCATGGTGATCTGAACATTACCCCCAAACCTTGCATCAAATACCCTCTAAACAAGAGCTCTTCCATAGAAGTTTGAAATGGAATTAACAAGAGTGCAATTCCTAGCAATACTAAAAAAGGTTCTAATTTAAAATTCCATTCATAATTTTCTGGAGCAATACTAGTTTGCACCAATATTGTTCCAGCTGCTATACATCCCCAAATTAAAAAGCCAAAAAATACGCGGTTCCAATCTACGTTGTTTCTTGAAGTTATAATTTTTAATACTGACCTGTTATGGATTACTTTCACACATATCAACAAGGTTACTAAACCAACAAAAAATGAAAAGAGCATCCATCCAAAATATTGATTAGAATCTATGGGTAAATCTAAAAAATTAGTTTCTGCAGCCAACATAAATTCATCCATGTTGGATGAGTGCATAAATGCAACTAAAATAAGTGGTATAGAACCAATCTGAATAAAAAAGAAAACAATAAATACGGTTAAAATATATTTCCACCATTGGTTATTTCCATCCAATATTTGTGTAAAAAACTGATACATAAGTTATAAATTAACGTTCCATTTTTTGGCAGTATTGTAGTGCAAATGCCCTTTAACAACTTCTAAAGGCGATTCAAAATTATTGGTAAACAGCCCCCCGGTACCCAAACCGTGCGGCATAGAATTTCTCAGATTAAATGTATATTGAGCAAGTGCATTTAATCCAATATTACTTTCAAGTGCTGATGTTACCCACCAACCTGTGTTGTATTTAGCTGCACATTGAATCCATTCATTACTTCCAGCAATTCCGCCTATTAAACTTGGCTTTAGTATGATGTATTGCGGTTTAATTGTGTCTAAAAGTTCAATTTTTTTGGATGTTTCAAACACCCCAATTAATTCTTCGTCTAAGGCAATTCCTATAGGTGATTTTTCACATAGACTCGCCATCGAGTCCCATTGCTTAACTGGTATTGGCTGTTCAATAGAATGAATTTTATATTCGGACAAGATTTTCAATTTTTCTAAAGCCTCATCAGGATTAAATGCCCCATTAGCATCCAATCGTAGTTGGATGGCATCTTCATTAAACTGCTTTCTGATTTTTTTAATTAGGTTGAGCTCTGTATTAAATTCTAAAGCTCCAATTTTTAATTTAATAGTTGTAAATCCTTCCTCAATTTTATCTACAATTTGTTGTTTCATAAATGATTCATCCCCCATCCAAACTAAACCGTTTATTAAAATATTACTTTTCCCATGTGTAAATAAAGATGGAAACAGTTCAAATTCATTTTTTGCACCCAATGCTATTATGGCTTGTTCAACACCAAAAGCAATGGAAGGAAATTCTCTTAATTCATTTAATACCATAAAATTATTATTGGAGAGCGCATCGCAGACCCAACGTAATTTTTCTTCATAATCTGGGCGGTCATCGGCACTTAAACCTTTAAATAAATTGCATTCTCCAATTCCGGTTTTCTCATTTTTTTCTAGAATTAAAAAGTAAGTATATTTTGATTTAAGAACTCCTCGTGATGTTCCAGCATCAAATTTAAACTGCAAAGTGTATTTAACAAATCTAGCTTTCATTTAAAGTTTCAATTAATAAAAAATCCCATCAGCAATGGGATTTATTTTTTTATGCTTCTAAATAGTGCTTTAATCGGCTCAAGCCTATTTCAAAATCACGACTTAATTTTTTATCCAATCCAAGAAAAAAGACGAATATATTTATGGGACGTTTATAAATACCTTTAAATCCCCATATTACTTCCGTATCTTTTCCATTTTCATAAACTTTTAGAAACGATTCTGATGTGGCTTTGAATGGTTTTATAAATCTTAACTCTGTTTCAAACGAACGGTTAGGTACAATATTTATAATTTCTTGTTCGCCTTCTCCTAATCTTTTGCTCCCTTTCCATGATGATATAAATCCAACTACACCATCATCACCTTTATACGAACGTGTCAAATTTTTATCTTCAAGACCCCATGGCGACCAAAATTCTTGATTTTTTAAATGAGATATAAATTCAAAAACCTCAGGTAATGGTTTTTCAATTACTACGTTGCTCGATACCTCATATTTAAGGGGTGCCAATAGATAAAGTAAAATAAAAACAATAACAGCTGTGCCAAGGATAATTAATACTGTTTCCATATAATATTGGTTGTGAGTTTTTACAAAGTTATACTTTCTCCGATAGGAAGCAAGATTAATTCTTTATCTACTTCTAAAAATTGTTTTTTAGCTTGTTGATGATCTATTTTAATATAACCAAAAGTATCAAAATGATATCCTAAAATGCGGTCGCACTGAACAAAATCAGAGGCATATATAGCGCTGTCGATTCCCATCGTAAAATTATCACCAATTGGTAATACTGCCAAATCGAGTTGGGTTTGTATTGGGATTAGTTGCATATCCATAGTAAGTGAGGTATCACCTGCAATATAAATATTGGCAGCTTCTGTTTCTAGGATAAATCCGCCGGGCTGACCGCCGTATGTTCCATCTGGAAACGAACTTGAATGAATAGCAGGCGTAAAGGTAACTCTTCCAAAATCAAATTTCCAGCTTCCGCCATGGTTCATTGGATGCCCGCTAAAACCTTTTTCTGCATAATAAGTAACTATCTCATAGTTAGATACAATTTTAGCGCCTGTAATTTTAGCAATAGTTTCTACATCTAAAATATGATCTTGGTGCGCATGTGTAATTAATATATAATCAGCTTTAATTTTGCTTAAATCGATGTGGGAAGCCAATTCATTTCCTGATATAAAAGGATCTACAATAATATTTTTACCTGCTGTTTCAATAGCTAAACATGCATGACCTAAGTATGTAATTTTCATGGATTATTTTTTTAATTAAAATGAACTTTAAAATTACTGAAAATACTTTTGTAAAAAAAATTAAAGTACCAATCCTAATCCAAATAATACAGCAAAAATAAAAGTACTAATTGCTAATTTTTTAAGTTCTGGATCAAGCTCTGCAGGATTATTATTCTTAATAACTTCCCACAAATGAATTCCCAGCGGAAAAGCAACTATTAAAAAAATTAGTTGAAAAGGTGTCTTGTAGTTTAACTGTGTATAAAGTAAACTTAAATAGATAGCCGACAGTAATAAAATAGCGTGATATATTTTACCAAAACTTAAACTTGCTTTAACAATAAGTGTATTTTTTTTTGCTTTCTTATCCGATTCAACATCGCGCATATTGTTTAAGTTTAAAACTCCTACACTTAAAAAACCGATAGATGTTGCCGGCAGAAAAACAAGCCAATCCAGTTCTTTAGTATACAAAAAATAACTTCCTACAACTCCTAACCAACCAAAAAACAACAACACAAAAACATCACCTAAACCACTATAACCATAAGCTTTACTACCAACAGTATATTTAATAGCCGCAACAATACTAGCAATTCCTAATAAAAAAAAGGTAAGAGAAAATACAAAGTTCTCGCTACCAAACGCAACATAAATTAAAACAACAGCTACTACTGCAGTAATTACACTTGTGATAACCATGGCATTGAGCATTCTTTTTGGACTTATTTTACCACTTTGAATAGTTCTTTTTGGGCCAATTCTATCGGCATTATCTGTTCCTTTTACTCCGTCGCCATAATCATTAGCAAAGTTTGATAAGACTTGAAAACCTACAGTAGTTAATAGCGCTAAAACAGTAATAGTAATATTTACAAAACCCTTTTCCGCTGCTAAAAAAGTACCCATTATAATACCTGAAACAGAAAGTGGTAGGGTTCTTAATCGGGCTGCTTCAATCCAATGCTTCATAGTTCTTAGATAAAAAATCCCGCCGAAACGGGATTTTATTTTATAAGTTATTTGCGTTTACAATTATTTCTGCAATATCTAACACCTGAACTTCATGTTCTTTATTAGCATTTTTAACACCATCGGTAATCATGGTATTACAGAAAGGACATCCTGTTGCAATGATGTTGGATTGTGTAGCAAGTGCTTCATCTGTACGTTCAATAAAGATTTCATTGGTACCTTTTTCAGCTTCTTTAAACATTTGTGCTCCTCCTGCGCCACAACACAAACCGTTAGATTTACAACGATTCATTTCTACCAATTCAACTTCTAATTGCTGTAAAAGTTGTCTTGGAGCTTCATACACATCGTTGGCTCTGCCTAAGTAGCACGGGTCGTGGAACGTAATTCGCTGACCTTTAAATGAACCTCCTTCAATTTTTAATTTACCAGAATCTATTAAAGATTGCAATAATTCGGTATGATGAATTACTTCATATTTACCACCAAGCTGCGGATATTCATTTTTTAATGTGTTGTAGCAATGCGGACATGCAGTAACTATTTTTTTTACTTCATATGCATTTAGCACTTCTATGTTTGCCATCGCCTGCATTTGAAACAAAAATTCGTTTCCTGCGCGTTTAGCTGGGTCTCCAGAGCAACTTTCTTCAGTTCCTAAAACAGCAAAATCTACTGCTGCTTCGTTAAGTATTTTAACAAAAGCCCTGGTTATTTTTTTAACTCTATCGTCGTAACTTCCGGCACAACCAACCCAAAACAACACGTCTGGTTGTCTTCCTTGAGCCATCATTTCTGCCATTGTTGGTACATTCATGATTGTATATTTTAAATTTTAATTGACTAATTTTTTACTCATCTTTCCAGTTAAGACGATCCATTTGACTGTATTGCCATGGAGCACCGTTATTTTCAATATTGGTCATCATGGCATTTAGTTCTTGTGGTGCAGCCGATTGCTCCATTACTAAATATCGTCTCATATCTATAATAATTGATAATGGATTGATATTTACCGGACAGGCTTCAACGCAGGCATTACAACTGGTGCATGCCCAAAGTTCTTCGGGAGTTATATAATCATTTAATAACTGCTTGCCGTCGTTTTCAAAATTACCTTTGGTATCAATAATTTTTCCAACTTCTTCCAATCTATCGCGTGTTTTCATCATAATTGCTCTTGGAGAAAGTTCTTTTCCGGTAATATTTGCCGGGCAAACCGACGTACATCTACCGCATTCTGTGCATGTATATGCATTCATTAATTGTAACCAGTTTAAATCGGTTACGTCGCTGGCGCCAAATTTAGCAGGTGCTGTATCTGCCGGTGGAGCGGCAAAAGGATCAGCATTTGGATCCATCATAAGCTTAACTTCATTGGTTACCGATTCTAAATTATCAAGCTGACCTTTTGGATTGAGGTTTGCAAAATACGTATTTGGAAATGCCAATAAAATATGCAAATGCTTAGAATAATATAGGTAGTTTAAGAATATAAAAATTCCGATGATGTGAATCCACCAAGCAGCTCTTTCTATTAGGTTTAACGTATTTTCAGAAAAATCTGAAAACAATGGAGCTAAATACTGACTAATTGGATTACCCGAATTTAACATTTGAAAAGCGGTATCTGTAGCATTCATTATTAGGAATAACGACATCAGAACCATTTCAAAATACAGGATATTTAATGCATCGTTTCTTGGCCAAGAAGTCATTTCTTTGTTCCAGAAACGTGGAACACGAACTACCATCCGTCTTAACCAGAAAATAATAACAGATGCCAGTACTAAAAAGGCTAAAATTTCGAATGATCCAATTAAAAAGGTGTACAAAGGTCCGGCAAATTTAAACACCCGATGGGTGCCAAATAATCCATCAATCAATATTTCAATAACTTCAATATTGATAATTAAAAATCCTGCATATACAATAATGTGCAGGATTCCAGAAAGTGGTCTATCAATCATTTTAGATTGACCAAAAGCCACTAATAGCATATTTTTCCATCGTTTATCAGTTGCATCACTTCGGTCAATGTCTTTTCCGAGTTTGATGTTCCTGCTAATTTTTTTGATGTTTTTTACAAATATGCCCACTCCAACGATTAGAAGGAGTGCAAAAAGTAAATTAGGTATAAATTGCATTTGTAAAGTTGATTAAGGTTGATTTTGTTTGGTGTTATTTTCAGTAGGTGAAAATTCTTTTTCTTTTTTTCCAAAGATTGAAAAATGTACAAAGCGTTTTGGATGTTCTTTAACATCACGCAGCAATTCTTCTAATTCTTTTGAGGCATTTTTTAAGTTGTTGTATAGCTGAGGATCGTTTAACAACAGCGCCATTGATCCATCTCCGCTTTCTATTTTACCCATTACGTCATTAACATTGTTAAGTGTTAACTGTAGTTTATTCAAAGTTTTATTAAGTTCTAATGCACTAATCGAATCTGAAATTTTAGCAAAATTGTTAGATGCTTTTTCAAGGTTTGTCATCGATTTGCTAAGTTTTAAGCGGTTGTTTTCTATAATTTCATTGATAGCCAGGGAAGTATTATTGAAATTGTCAATAATTTGATTTACGTCTGAAATGCTTGTTTTAATTTCGCGTCTTGCGCGTTTATCCAATATTTGATTTAGTCCTACTAAAAGCGAATCGGCACTTACAATTACATTTTCAACTTTAGATTGCAACGGATTTATTTTATCAGAAAAAGATGAGAATATATCAGATTCAATTTCTCCTTTTAAAAAATCGCCAGAAACAGCTGGATTACCTTCAAAACTTGGAATAATTGCCAATGACTTACCTCCCATTAAACTAGCACTGTATATTTTAGCAATACTGTTTTTTGAAAATTCAAAATCTCCGATTACATTAAATTCTACCAATAAAACACCTTTTTTAAGCGGATCTGCACTAAAACTTATATCGATAACTTGCCCTACAACCAAGCCGTTAATTGTTACTTCGCTGGCTTTACTCAAGCCTTGAACATTGTTGTATTCTGTATAAAATGTTCGAGAAGGCGGGTCGAATAAATTAAAACCTTTTAAGTAGTTAAATCCCCATATAAACAGAGCAATTACAAGTATGGCAATAAATCCTGTTTTAAACTCTCTTGAGATTTTCATAGATGTTTTGTTTGTATTAGTAGTAACAATATTACAAATTATTTATTTATACTTCTTATAAAATTGAGTTTAATCAGTTATTATATGGTATTCTGATTCCATCTTTATAAGCAACTATAAAAGCTTCTTTAAATCCTTTTTCTTTTGCAACAACCAACAGTTTTTTAATTTCATTTTCATTGGTTGATTCACCTGCAAAATATTTATATAATTTACCTTCTAAGAAAACTGAAACATTTTCAAGACCTTTAAAATTATAGGGTTCTGTTGCTATTTTAATAGAACTGGCTGCAATTTGAACTTTATAAATTATTTCTTGTTGATTTGCCGTTTCTTTAGCTGATACTTCATTTTTTATTTCAGTTTCATTGGGTTTCTTTTCAGTACTGGACGAGGGTTTTGCTGAAGCTTTTCCATTTGAATTTGAATTGTTTAAGGCATGATGATTTATATACTTTAGAATAGAAGCAGCTATGGATTTAGAAAATTTCATTTGACCTTCATGTGAATTTAAGAAAGCTCCTTCTCTATCATTGGTAACAAAACCTGTTTCGATTAAAACACTTGGCATATATGTATTATGTAACACCCAAAAACCAGCCTGTTTTACACCTCTATTGGTTCTTTTTAGTTCGTGCGTAAAATTATCTTGAATAAAACTTGCCAATGCAATACTTTGATCTAAATACTCTTCTTGCATAAGGGTTAATCCAATAAACGATTCGGGAGAGCTAGGATCAAAACCTTTATAATTTAATTCATAGTTATCTTCCAATAAAATTACCGAGTTCTCTGCTTTTGCTATTTCAAAATTTGCTTTATTGGCATGTACTCCAAGCACCCATGTTTCTGCTCCTTCGGCCTGAGAATTATGTGCATTACAATGTATAGATACAAACAAGTCAGCATCAGCTTTATTGGCAATCCGAGCACGTTCTCTTAGTTCTAAAAAAACATCGGTTTTTCGGGTATAGATAACTTTGATATTTTTTTCTTGTTCTAATATTCTACCAACTTCCAAAACAATATTTAAGGCGATTTCTTTTTCATAATATTTATGAGAACTTACTTTACCCGGGTCCTTACCACCATGTCCAGCATCAAGTACTACGGTAAACGGCTTTAATTGTGATTGAACATTAAAACATCCAAAGAATAAAATAAAAAAGAGGATTGTTAATCCTTTTGTCGAATGTATTATTTTAAGGTTTCTTAGCAAGTTCATCAATAATTTTAATTATTTTTGGCAACAAATTAGCCCAGCAATAATTGGACCAACATCACACAAAAATAGCATTTAAAGTATTGCAAACAAATATAAATTCTATACTTTGTTTAGCTTTTTTGCTTATAGGCATCAGTTTTAACAGTTTTTCACAAGTAGAAACTACTCCAACTAAAACACCTATTGAATCGATTATTGTAACTAATGACAGTCTGCAATTAGAACAAATGCTTAAAGAAGCCCAAAAAAAAGCTACTGATACAATAATTAACCCAGTAAAAAAGCAAGAAAAAGAAGCTTTGGCCGATATTATTTGGCATACCGCCGATGATTATATCCGTCAAGATTTTGTCAATAATCGAATTACGCTTTACAATAATGCCCATATTAAATATCAAAATGTAGAAGTAAAAGCAGGTGAAATTTTAATCGATTATAAATCGAATAAAATATTTGCAAAAGGAATAAAAGACAGTATAGGATATAAACAAATTCCTTGGGTAAAACAAGGAAAAGAAGAATCAAAGCAAGACTCTATCTTATTGAATTACAAGACTGAAAAAGCATTGGTATGGGGGTTAAAATCTGAACAATCAGACGGTTTGTTTGTATCAAGTTCCTTATCAAAAAAAGAAAATGACTCTACACTGTACATTCGTAAAATACGTATTACAACCTCTAAAAAAGACAAACCTGATTATTACCTTCAAATAGACAAAGCTAAACTTGTACCCAATAAAAAAATTGTAGCCGGTCCAACACAGTTGTATATTGCCGATGTTCCTACTCCTGCCATTTTACCTTTTGCCTATTTTCCGTTGGAGAAAGAACGTACTTCAGGTTTTTTAATTCCTTCTTGGGGAGAGAACAGTACACAAGGCTATTTTTTACAAAATGGTGGTTATTACTTTGCTGTTAGTGATTATGCCGATTTAACGCTGTTAGGTGATATTTATTCTAATGGAAGCTGGGGAATGCGCGCAGAAACTAATTATATAGTGAAGTATAAATACAGTGGTAATTTCAATTTTAGGTATGAAAACTTAATCAACGGATTACGAGGATTCCCCGATTATGGTAAATCTGCCAATTATAATATTCGTTGGAGCCATTCTCAAGATCAAAAAGCAAGTCCCAATTCACGCTTTTCTGCATCTGTAAATTTAGGCAGCAGTAAGTATTACCGTGAATCGCTTAATGAATACAACAGCAATGCGTTTTTGAACAATACATTAAGTTCTTCTATTTCATATTATCAAAATTTTGTAGGAACTCCATTTAATATGACTGTTTCAGCAACCCATCAACAAAATACCAATACAGAGAGCATTTCATTAACGTTACCTTCGCTTCAGGTTGGTATGGACCGTTTATATCCGTTTGCAAAAGATGGCGCTCAAGACAATGCTTTTAGAAAAATTGGTTTAACTTATGGCTTGCGAGGTGACAACAGAATTAATACAACCGATGAGTTTTTCTTTAAAAAGGAAATGTTTGAAACTGCACAATCGGGCTTACAACATGATGTTGGTTTAAGTACTAATATGCGCTTGTTTAACTACTTAACCCTATCGCCAAGTGTTAATTATAAAGAAGTTTGGTATTTAGAAAGCATCAACAAAACCTACAATCCAACCATACAAAAAATTGAAGTAGATACCATAAACGGATTTGCTGCATTTAGAGAATACAGTGCTGGTGTTTCCATGTCTACTACCATTTACGGTATGTTTAACTTTAAAAAAGGCAGAATGCAAGCCATCAGACATACCATGAATCCTTCAATTTCCTATGGATATAGACCCGATTTTGACCAATATTACGATAAGGTACAGCAAACTGCAGATCCAAATGATGTTATCGAATATACTAAATTTGAGCAAGGAATATATGGCGCACCGGGTAGAGGCGTTTCAAACAGTTTAGGTTTTAATTTAAGTAATACATTTGAAGCAAAAGTTAAAGAGCGTGATTCTACTAAAACTGAGTTTAAGAAAATCATGCTGTTAAATAGTTTAAATTTTTCTACAAGTTATAATTTGGAAGCCGATTCATTAAAATTGAGTCCGATTTCATTTTCTGGTGGTACCGCTTTTTTTGACAATAAATTGATGTTAAATTTTGGTGGAACGCTGGATCCATACGCTTTAGACGATAATTTTCAGCGTATAAATACTTTTAACATCAAAGATGGTGGTGGTTTATTTAGACTTACCAATGCTAATATGTCTATGAATTATTCTTTTTCAAGTGATAATTTTAAAAAACAAGCTGATGGTTCTAGAGGTCCAACTACTACCACACCTGCAAATCAACCACCATTAAACGATGAGTTATTTGGGCAAAATATGCAAGTTTCCAACGCCCCAGAAGAAGAATCAAAAGAACCTAAAACAGCAGAACTATACAATGCTAAAATTCCATGGAAATTAACGTTGGCCTACACTATGGGATATTCCAATGCTCGTGGTGAACGCGAAATAAATTCCAATTCGTTAATGTTTTCTGGCGATGCCGAGTTAACTCCAAAATGGAGTGTTGGCGTTTCATCGGGTTACGATTTTAAAAGCAAAGGATTTACATACACTCAGTTACGTTTTCAACGCGATTTAGACAGCTGGCGCATGAGTTTTAACTGGATTCCGTTTGGTATCAGACAAACCTATTATTTTTATATTGGTGTTAAATCATCTATCTTATCCGATTTAAAATACGATAAACGCCAAGTTCCAGACAGAAGATTATTTTAAAAACTAACAATATGAAAAAAATTATTAATACCCCACATGCTCCTGCACCAATTGGTCCTTATAACCAAGCAGTTGTTTTCGGAAATACTATTTACATATCCGGACAAATTCCGTTACATCCGGTAACCGGAGAACTTGTAATGGACTCTATTCAATCAGAAACCAAGCAAGTTATGGAAAACTTAAAGGCGATTTTAACTGCTGCAGATATGACCTTTGAAAACGTTGTTAAAGCATCTATTTTTATTTCAGACATGAATAATTTTGGAGCTATTAACGAAGTTTATGGAGCTTATTTTAATAACGAAACTGCTCCTGCCAGAGAAACAGTGCAAGTTTCTTGTTTACCTAAAAATGTAAACGTTGAAATTTCAATGATTGCCATAAAATAACAATATGAGTGTTAAAAAAGCATACAAATCGTGGTCAAAAATTTATGATCATAATGAAAATAAAACACGAGACCTCGATTTGGTTGCTACACAAACTGTTCTTAAATCAATTAAATTTGATACTATAGTAGAGCTAGGTTGTGGCACCGGAAAAAACACAACTTGGTTTGCTCCTTTAACAACGAAGCATATTGCAGTAGATTTTTCATCAGAAATGTTAGCTATTGCAAAAGAAAAAGTTACTGCTTTGCATGTTACTTTTATGGAAGCTGATATTTCTAAACCACTTTCCATTCCTGATTCATTTGCTGATATTGTTACATGTAATTTAGTGTTAGAACATTTGCAATTTATGACTCCAGTTTTCACAGAAGTAACTAGAATGTTAAAACCTAATGGCTATTTTTTTATCTCAGAAATCCATCCAATGAAACGATATGTTGGGAGTCAGGCAAAATTTGATGAAGTGTTAGTAGAAAGTCATTTACATCACTTATCAGAATATATTTCAGAATCGGAAAAAGTAGGTTTAAGGTTAATCAAGGTAAACGAATGGTTTGATGAAGATAAAAACAATCCACCGCGATTATTAACCTTACTATTTCAAAAAAATAAATAAAAGATTTTTAGGCTTTTGCATCATTTAGAATAATTAATTCCTACCTTTGCCAACAAATTAGATATGTTAAGTTTTGCACAACCAATAATTTTGCTTTCTTCTATATCTTAAAACTTAAATTTTATAAACATTTTTATTATTACATGAACATTTTCGTAGCAAAATTAAGTCCAGCAATAACAAGTGAGGACTTACAAGAATTATTCTCTGAGTATGGAGAAGTGGTTTCTGCAAAAGTTATTATTGACAAAGAAACACAACAATCTAAAAGATTTGGATTTGTTGAAATGAAAAGCCAAGAAGACGGTCTTAAAGCAATTGAAGATTTAGATGGTTGTGAGTACGACAAGAGCACAATTGTTGTAAAAAAAGCTGAACCAAAAGCTGATACAGGCAACAAATTTAACAGAGGTGGAAATAACCGCAACAGATTTAACGGTCCAAGAAGAAACTAAATAATAAAAAAGCTGTCAATTTATGACAGCTTTTTTATTTTAACTAAAAGCTACTGCTTTTAACAACAACTCGGCTGTTGCTGGGTTAGTTGCCAGTGGTACGTCGTGTACATCACACAGTCTGAGAAGCATAAAAATATCGGGTTCATGAGGATGAACCCCTAAGGGATCTCTAAAGAAAAAAACCATATTCGTTTTACCTTCTACAATTCTGGCAGCTATTTGCGCATCTCCACCCAAAGGTCCGGATAAAACTTTCTCTACAATAAAACCTGCTTTTTCTGCTTTTGTTCCTGTAGTACCCGTTGAAACCAAGGTTATTTTTTTATTGATTAAAATCGATTTATGTTCCATTAAAAACTGAACCATTTCGGCTTTTTTACCATCGTGGGCTATGACTGCTATTTCCATTTTTGATTTTTATTTTAAAAGTACACAATATTAATCTAAAAGCAAATAGGGCTTTGATGTCTCAAAACCCTATTTAACGTGATTAACAAAATTTAAACATTTATTTTAACTAAATAGAAGCTGCGTATTGCACTAAGTCAACTATTTTAGTAGAATATCCATATTCATTATCATACCAAGCTACTAACTTAAAGAATTTATCATTTAATGATAAACCAGCAGTTGCATCAAAAACCGAAATATTTTTTTCACCTACAAAATCTTGAGAAACTACTGCTTCATCAGTATATCCTAAAATACCCTTCATTTCGCCTTCTGAAGCTTCTTTCATTAATTTACAAATTTCTTCATAAGTAGTTGCCTTTTTTAAGTTAACCGTTAAATCAACTACTGAAACATCCATCGTAGGAACTCTAAATGAAACACCTGTTAACAATCCCTTTAATTCAGGAATTACTTTACCGGCTGCTTTTGCAGCACCTGTTGATGAAGGTATAATATTATGAATAGCTGAACGACCACCTCTCCAATCTTTTGAAGAAGGAGCATCAACGGTATTTTGAGTAGCTGTAGCAGCGTGTACTGTTGTCATTAATCCTGATTCTATTCCAAAATTATCGTGTAACACTTTTGCAATTGGAGTTAAGCAATTAGTTGTACATGAAGCATTTGAAATAATTGTATCGGTTGGTTTTAAGTTAGTATGATTTACTCCCATTACAAACATCGGAGCATCTTTAGAAGGTGCTGAAATAATTACTTTTTTTGCGCCTCCTTTGATATGCAGGTTTGCTTTTTCTAAAGTTGTAAAAATACCGGTAGATTCTATTATATAATCTGCGCCAACTTCATCCCACTTTAAGTTTTCAGGATTTCTTTCAGCAGTAATTCTGATTGCGTCACCATTAACAAATAACGTTCCTTCTTTTACTTCTACTGTACCGTTAAATTTTCCGTGAACAGAATCATATTTAAGCATATATGCCAAATAATCTACATCCAATAAATCATTAATAGCAACAACTTTAACATTTTCTCTTTGAACGGCTTCTCTGAAGGCAATACGCCCAATTCGACCAAAACCGTTAATTCCTATTTTAATCATTTTATCTTTAATTTTAATTTATATTAGGTCGACATAATGTCGGATACTTTTAATAATTCTTTATTAATAGAATGATGCCCTTTTATGGCTTTTTCTAAATCGGTAGTTACTACTTCGTTGTTTACCAACCCTACCATAATATTTGTTTTACCATCCAATATTAACTCAACGGCTTTAACCCCTAACCTACTGGCTAAGACACGGTCAAAACAGCTCGGAGCGCCTCCGCGTTGCATATGCCCCAAAACAGATACTCTTACATCGTACTCTGGCATGTTTTCGTTAACATAATCGGCTAATTCAAAAACATTTTTACCAATTTTATCGCCTTCTGCTACAACTACAATACTTGATGATTTTCCAGAACGCTTACTTCTTTTAAGTGAGTCTAACAAGCGTTCTAATCCTAAATTTTCTTCTGGTATTAAAATTTCTTCTGCTCCAGCTCCAACACCTGCATTTAGTGCTATAAAGCCTGCGTCTCTTCCCATAACTTCCACAAAAAATAAGCGATTGTGTGAACTAGCAGTATCTCTAATCTTATCAATCGCTTCAACAACAGTATTAAGTGCTGTATCGTACCCAATGGTGAAGTTTGTGCCATAAATATCATTATCAATAGTTCCTGGAATTCCCACAACCGGAAAATTAAACTCTTTATTAAATTTCATTCCTCCGGTAAAAGAACCATCACCACCGATTACAATTAATCCATCAACATTTGCTTCTTTTAGATTTTCATATGCTTTTTTTCTTCCTGCTTTTGTTCTAAATTCGTTAGAGCGAGCTGATTTTAATATAGTTCCTCCTTTATTAATGATATTGTTTACACTTCGGGCATTTAACAACATTAAATCGCCCTCTATTAATCCTTGATATCCTCTGTAAATTCCAACACATTCTACATTGTAAAATGTACATGAACGAACTACTGCTCTAATGGCAGCATTCATTCCAGGAGCATCGCCTCCAGATGTTAATAAACCAATTCTTTTTAAACTTTTGCCCATTTAATTAAAATTTGTGTAAAAATACTAAGAATATTCGTTATTTACCGAATATTTTATACATTTATGCGAAATCGTTTTCGGGTTAGAACCCCTTATTTTACTGATATTTAACCAAAATAATTCACTCTATATGCACTTGACATCCTTGGATTTTTTTATCATCATTTTTTTCTTTTTAACTGTATTAATTATTGGAATAATTGTTTCTAAAAAATCGGGAGCAAGTACTACTGAATATTTTTTATCCGGTCGAAATTTACCCTGGTGGTTATTGGGGTTTAGTATGGTTGCCACAACCTTTGCTGCCGATACACCTCTTTTTGTAGCTGATGTTGTAAGAACCGATGGTGTTTCTGGAAATTGGGTATGGTGGACTTTCTTACTGACCGGTATGTTAACTGTTTTTATTTATGCTAAACTTTGGCGTAAAAGTGGGGTTACAACCGATATTGAATTTTATGAATTAAGGTACAGTGGCAAACCTGCAATGTTTTTAAGAGGATTTAGAGCTGTTTACCTTGGATTATTTTTTAATGTGTTAGTGATGTCGGCAGTTACCCTTGCCGCAATTAAAATTGGAGGTATTATGTTGGGGGTTAAACCTTGGGAAGTTGTAGTTTATGCAGGAATTATAACCGTTATTTTTAGTGCTATAGGTGGTTTTAGAGGAGTAATTTATACTGATTTTTTATTGTTTATTATTGCTATGATTGGTGCTGTAGTTGCAGCTTATTACGCTGTTAATTTACCAGAAGTAGGAGGTTTAACAAACTTAATTTCTCATGAAGCAGTTGTAGGTAAGTTATCCATCTTACCTGATTTAAACAATATTGACTTGGTAATTACTTTATTAATTATTCCTCTAGCTGTACAATGGTGGAGCACATGGTATCCTGGAGCTGAACCAGGCGGCGGTGGGTATATTGCACAACGTATGTTGGCAGCAAAAAATGAGCGTCATGCTATTGGAGCCACATTTTTCTTCAATATTTTACATTACGCATTACGCCCTTGGCCATGGATTTTAGTAGCCTTGGCCTCTTTAATAGTATTTCCTGATATCCAAAGTTTACAAACCGCTTTCCCTCAGATTGAAGCTCATAAATTAGGACACGATTTAGCGTATCCAGCCATGTTAAATTTTTTACCAAAAGGATTGTTAGGATTGGTTTTAGCTTCCTTAATTGCAGCCTATATGAGTACCATTTCAACACATTTAAACTGGGGTGCCTCTTATTTAGTAAACGATTTTTACAAACGATTTGTAAAACCAAAAGCATCTGAAAAAGAATTGGTAGCTGTTGGCAGAATGTCTACTGTATTATTAATGATTTTTAGCGCTATACTTGCCTTATTTTTTCAAAATGCAAAACAAGTGTTTGACGTTATAATACTGTTTGGAGCAGGAACCGGTTTATTGTTTATTTTTAGATGGTTTTGGTGGAGAATTAACGCTTGGAGTGAAATTACGGCTATGATATCATCGGGTGTTATTTCTATTTTATTAGAAAAAAACAGCCAAATTCTTTTTGGTTCAAATGGGTTTTTACCAAGCTGGAGTAAGTTTCCTTTGGTAGTTTTATTAACTACAGTGTTATGGTTACTTGTTACATATTTAACAAAACCAGAAAGAAAAGAAACCTTACAGCATTTTTATGTAACAACCCAACCGGGTGGTATAGGATGGAAAAAAATTATTGATGAAGCTGCTTTGGAAGGAATTAGCATTCATAAACCTAAAGAAACTAACAATTTTCCTAAAGCTATTTTAGCAATTATAATAAGTACTTTATTAGTTTACAGTACCTTATTTGCAACAGGACATTGGATTTATGGAAATATCAGCATTGCCCTATTATTTAGTTTTATAGTAATAGTTTGTGTTTACTTTTTAACTAAGCTATGGAAACATTTAAAAGGTGCTATTGTTTAAAAATGCCATAATAAAGCAGCTTTCTAGCTAACTTTTATCAGGATTAGGCTTTTCAGTTTGTGATTTCCTTGGAATTATTACTTCTTTTGGTTTTTCATTAACAGGTTCTTCTTGATTTTTTTTCTTTTTTAGTCTGATTTTCTCCAACAGCTCATTAAAATTATCAAAATCTACCTGGTATGAAATACCAACTCCTTGAGTATAACCTTCTTCTTCATCTAGGTACTGAATTTCATTTTGTCTGTTAAAAATAGTTGATCGCAAACTTCCTTCTTCATTAATTAAAAACTCAACTTTTACTTCGCCAATAACATTGTTTTGAGTTTTAGAACCAATCGGAACTCCTATTTTTCCATTGATCAAAATACGATCGTTTATTTGAGTGTCTACGGATATATCTACCTGATCATCTATTCTATTGGTCAATACCGAACGTTTGTCTCCTGCTGTATAATCGACACCAATTTGAAATTTACCGCCTTCACTGTTTAAAATATCTGATAAAACGCTTGACACTACATCCGAAGTTGTACCTGACAAAGCTGATGTTCCATCAATGGTAAATTCATTTTCATTAAAAAAGCTTTTGGTTACCAACAATGAAAAGAACTGACGCATTTTTTTATTCTGATCATTATCACTTAGTTTAAAAGCTAATTCAGAATTAACAGCAGTACTAGAATTTGGTATTACAATATCAAATTCTTTTTGTGTATCAAACAATTCGCCAGAAAAACGGGTAATTAAGTCGACAGGAATTTTTCTATTGGTCTGAATATTTTCTAGAAATACTCTTGGGTTGGCTTTTACATTATAAATTGCTTCAATATTTACTTCTGCGCTGTACGGACTTCCACTCCACGAAATTGTTCCGCCTTTAACCACTTTAAACGGACGGTCTATAATTCCGCCATATTTAAAATTATAATTACCGTTATCAACAATAAAATCGCCGTACATATTAAATTTTCCGCGGGTATTGATTTCTACTTGTAAATCACCGGTTCCGCTGCCCTTTAGGTAACTACCTGTTGATTTATCTAACACCATTTCTATAACCGCATCTTTAGTAACATTGATATTGAAATTAAGCGAGAGTCCTTTTAAGTTTTCTAAGTACTGTTCTTTAAAGGTTTTTTCCTTTTGAGCTACTTCATTGGTTTTAAAATGAATAAGTTTAAAGTTTTCAACTGTTTTAACATCACTTAACGGAATTACAAAATGGGTATTTTTCTTTGTTTGTCCGTTAACATCAATAGTTAATCTATCGGTAAAACCAACTATAGTTGCTTCACCGCCCAAGTAGCCTGTACCATAATACAAAGAGTTTTCTGTGAGTTTTGTATTTAGCACCAATAAATTTTTAGTTGTAGCCGATAAATCTAAAAACCAATCTTTAAATTCATTGTGCGTTATTAATCCATTTAGTTTTCCTTTAGTTTTAAAAGCGGTATCACTTAAAACAATATCTTGAAAAATAAACGATTGATTTTTTACCTCAACTACTGATGTTCCTTCAAAATCATAATTAACATTAAGGTACGGAATGGCCATACCGGCTTTATCGAGGTATAAATAGCCATTTATATCTGGATTTTCAATTAGTCCAGTTACTTTTAAATCGCCATAAACATCGCCTCTAATTTCGGTTATAACCCCTTTTCCAATAGAGTTAAATGCTTCTATATCAAATTCTTCTAAATCAATATCTAAGTCAACTGTTGGTTTTCTTGAATTAAAATCTATAAATCCATCGGCATAAAAACTTGTTAACCATTTGCGTTTTAATTCTAAATTAACATGGTATTTTTTTAGGGTTTTAGTACCCAGTAAATCTAATTTTAAATTGCCATAAGGTAAATTATTAATTACAAGGTTTTCTATATTTACTTTTGAAACGGGTGTAATTTGTTTATTGTCTTCTATAATATTCACTAATCCGTTTAAGGTACCTTCTAATTTTAGCAATTTAATTTCGGGCAAAACTTTGTCTAGTTGTACATTTTCAAACTGTAATGTAATGTCCTTTTGCGAGGTGCCTTTTAAACTCCCAGTAATATCAATTTTTTGCTTACCCGATTCTATTTTTAACAAATCGATGTTAGTTATTTTGGTGTCATCATCGTATAAAATCTGGCTCTTTTTTTTGTTTTCCGGATTGATTATCCACTCGGTATTTTTAAAATAAGCAGTAGAGTTTTCAATTCCGATTACCGATTTATTTTCTTTATTTATCGTATGATAAAAAGATAAAGCATAAGAATCGTTAGTATATAAACCGCCTTGAATGGATGTTTTCATAAACAAGGTATCATTAAGCGTTTTATTTACCAAGTTGATATTTTTAAAATTAAGGTTTTCAACATTTAGTTCCTTTACAGAAAGCTGCGTGTTAAATAAAGGATTTTTATTATCTATTTGTAAACGCAAATCATTTAAAGTGTACTTATAAGCATCTAATTGCGGTGATTTAAAATAGAGCTTAAACTGATTTTCATCAGAAACAATACTTCCTCTAATAAATGTATTTGCTGCTAGTTTTATATCAGGATAAAAAACCTCAATTAACTTATTGTAAATATTAAACTGAAAATCTAAAAATTGACCTTTTGATACTTTAAATGGCTTATAATGGGTGTAAATACTTCCCAACGAATTACGAGTTACTTTAATTAATTCTTCAAATTTAAATTTACCAGATAAATTACCTTCGATGATATCTTTTGAATCAATTTTGATCTCTCTGATTCCATTATTGAATGAAGATGCAATAGTAAAATCTTCAAAACTATAGGTTTCTTTTTCATTCTGATACGAGGCATTTTTAAAGTTGATATTTCCTACTAAATCATTTAACGAATTGCCTTCTATATCAAAATTTAAGTTTCCTTTTAACAAAGCCAAGCTATCACGTTTAAATAAATTGAGTTTGTTTAAATGTGCATATCCTACGTTGGCGTTGAATTTATATTTATAAATTTTACCTGTTAAATCTGCCAATCCATCAAAATTAAACTTTACATTTTCATCGGTAAGGGAAACTTTTCCGTTAAACTGCATTTTTTTAAAAGTTCCGTCAACAGCAACATTTTTATACGAATATCCTTTGTATTGGTATAGGTTTATGGTTCCGTTAACGGCAGTATTTAAACTTTTAATAGTAAAACCGCTTCCCAACACTTTAGCATTAAGTGCAAATAAACCAACATCAGGATTTTGCATATACTTACCTAAATCAAAATCGTAAACTGATATATCACCAGTATACGATGCTTTATCTAGTTGATTTAAATTATTCAATTCACCATCAGCAATAATTTCTCCCAAGTCGGTAAGTCCAAAAATATTTCCTTTAATCTGATTTTTAGTAACAGTTGTATTTCCATGAATTTTTATTTGTCCCAACGACTTAAACTCGTTTGGTAACGATTTACCTAAAATTCTTGGCATTAATCTAAGCAACTGATTATGATTTGTTTCCATATTTTTCCAAACAGCGTTTAGTTTAAATGGTTTATTTCTGTCGAAACTATTTATAAGATGAAGGTTTGCAGCAATCTTTCCATTGGAGTTAGAAACTAATTCTAACTCATTAAAAAATAAATTATTAAGCGTTCCGCTTAATTGCCCCGAAAAAACAAACTGATCGTCAGTTCCCAGCTCATTGTAGAATTTTCGAATATCCAACAATGAAACATCTGCCTTTAAAATATTGGCATTAATTGCAACTTTATTATTAAAATCTTTTAGATCTTCTCTATTATAAGAAAAAATAATTTCTGCACTTATAGTTGAAGTGGCTGTTTTTAAATGAGTATTCTTAAGTTCTATTTTACTTGGACTGTAAAAAAATTCTGTAATAAGATTATTGACTTCGATTGTATTATTATCAATAAGTGAAAGCTTTTTAATACTTGCAAAAACCTCTTTCCCTTTAATTTTGAAATTATTAACCACGCCATTAACATCTTTAAATGAAGCTTTTAATGGTTTTTCTAAATTATCATCTAAAATAAAAATAGTGCTTTCTGTCAATTTAAGAGTTGAGGCTTCTAATAAAAATTCCTTAGCTGCTTTTTTGCCTGTTTGGTTATCAAACGAGCGCAAAAAAACAGAAAAATTGTCATCTACTTCACCTTTGTGAACTTTAATTCTAAGGTCTAATCCTTCAAGAACTAAGTTTCCAAAATCAAAATTATTTTGGGTTAATTTTTTATAATCTAAAACTCGAGACGTTAACTTATCAAGATAAACCATGGAATCTTGATGGTGGTCTTTGATAGTAACTCCTTTAAACTTAACTACTCCCAAAGCAGAAAAATCTACTTTATCGATATAAATAGCCGTTTTAAAATCAGCATTTATACTTTTCATTACTTGATGTGCAATAAAGGTTTGTACTTTAGGAATCATTAACAACATGCTAATTGCTCCTAAAAACAAGATTGTAAGTACAACCAATCGAACTGTTATTTTTTTTATTCGCTTAATAACTTTTACCTTTGCAAACGGATACACAATATTAACGCTTTATTTTAAATCTTTGGGTACATCAGACGTGTATATTTTAGGAATTGAATCATCATGTGATGATACAAGTGCCGCTATTATACATAACGGAAAAGTACTATCTAATGTTGTTGCCAGTCAAAAAGTACATGAAGCGTATGGCGGAGTTGTTCCTGAACTTGCATCAAGAGCACATCAACAAAATATTGTTCCGGTTGTACACCAAGCAATAAAAGATGCAGGTATTACCAAAAGTCAATTATCGGCAATAGCTGTTACTGTTGGTCCTGGCTTAATGGGTTCTTTACTCGTTGGAACATCATTTGCTAAATCAATGGCATTGGCTTTAAATATTCCGCTAATTGCAGTAAACCACATGCAAGCACATGTCTTGGCACATTTTATAGAGGATGAAAATCAGCAAAAACCACCCTTTCCATTTATCTGCTTAACCATAAGCGGAGGCCACACACAACTTGTAAAAGTTTCCAATTACTTTGATTTTGAAATATTAGGAGAAACTACTGATGATGCCGTTGGTGAAGCTTTTGATAAAACTGCTAAAATATTAGGCCTACCCTATCCTGGAGGTCCTTTAATTGATAAATATGCACAAGCTGGCAATCCAAATGCATTTAAATTTTCAAAACCAAAAGTAGGGAATTTAGACTTTAGCTTTAGCGGTTTAAAAACGGCTATATTGTATTTTATTCAAAAACAAGTTAAAGAGAATCCGAAATTTATTGAAGAAAATTTAACTGATATTTGTGCTTCTGTGCAAAAAACTATAGTCGATATTTTGATGGAAAAGACTAAAAGCAGCGTTAACTATACAGGCATAAAGCATATTGCTATTGCTGGAGGCGTTAGTGCTAATTCTGAAATACGAAAAAAACTTAAAGAAGCAGAATCAATATACGGCTGGAAAACTTACCTTCCTAAATTTGAATATACTACAGACAATGCAGCCATGATTGCTATCGTTGGATATTTAAAATTTTTACATAATAAACCAGCTGATAAAAATGTTGTAGCAAAGGCACAAATGCACATTACAAAATAAAAAAAAAGCACTCTTTCGAGTGCTATTCCATTTATTTTCCACTGAGTTTAGGATTGTATTCCCAAATTTCATCCCAACTATTTGAAATGGTTTCTTCATACAATCGTAAAAAGCCCACCCACGAATTTTCGCCGTGAACCTTTTCAAAGGATTTTTTAAAGTTATCATCTTTGTCAAATTCAGCCCAATTTTTATGGAAACTTACAGTAGCAATGTGTCTTCCTATGAAATATCCCTGTCTGAATTCATTATAATATACGCCCCACGGATTTACCCCGTCCATGGCTTTTACAGCATCACTTATTTGCTTAAATAATCGTTCAACATTATAACCTTGATCTTTGGACACCTCATGGTATCTTACAAAAAGTAATGGATACAGATTTGCATCATCGGTAAGCATTGAGGTATTGTTCAACTTTTCATCGGCGCGCCAATACTCGCCATTGGTCATGCTTTTAACATAAGGCATTACCAAATCGCGCCACTCATCGTCGTGAGCACTGCTAGCAGGTCTTTTGTCTAGTTGAGTAAAAGTTACTGGACCCATCTCCCATATAATTTTTCCCACATTTGGACCCGTAACTATATTATATACAAATGCAGTATACGGTGTTTGTTTGTGATAGGTTTGATTGTGTTTTCTTAATCCTTCACCCAATAATTTAAGTTTTGAATTATCAGGTGTAATCATAATACTCTCCCACATTTCGTAGGAAGATTTGGCCTCTTGAGCTTTAGTAGAAAAAAATGACCCTAAAGCAATTACGCTCATTAACAATAATGTAATTGATTTTTTAAGCATAGTAAAAAAATTTGGTTAATTTAAAAGAACAACTTATAGAAGTTGTAAAAAAAATCAGATAGGAGTTATGTTATGATAAATTATGTAATATAATTTAAAATAAAATTTCGAAGGGAATTCTTAACAAATATATAATTTTTATTTAATCTAATTAAATTTTATTTATTTTTTTAATTAAGAATAAAATTTTTACGCCAATGTTCTGATAATGAATGCCTATTTGAATAAAAATTACTTAAAATTGTTTATCTTAGATGTTATTAATCAATACCTAGCTTATGAATTTTCTTAAAAAAATCTTTTTTGGATTCGTTATTATTATAGCAATCCCATTAATTGCTACCTTATTTATTTCTAAAGAAGTAAATTATGAGAAATCGATTGTAATTAATGCCCCTTTAGAAACTGTTTGGAACAATGTTAATAGTTTAAGTGCTATGGACACCTGGTGTCCGTGGAATGATTACGATCCAAATATGAAAAAAGAAATGACCGGAGTAGACGGCACTGTTGGAGCTATGGAGAGTTGGGAAAGCGATGTTGAACAGGTAGGGAAAGGAAGTCAAACGTTGGCAAACATCCAAGCACCCTATCTTATTGAAACCGATTTAAAATTTTATACTCCTTATGAAAGTGAAGCAAAAGCTTACATAAAATTAGCTGAAGAAATTAATGGAGTTAAGGTAACTTGGGGATTTAACAGCAAAATGCCATATCCGTTTAACCTAATGAAATTATGGATGAATATGGGTGAAATGATGGACAACGATTGGAATACTGGTTTAAATAAACTTAAAGTACTTTGCGAAATGCAGCATTAAAAGATATTACTAATATTTCAATAGAGATTTTATATTACATAAAACCGTACAAACTAATTTAATTCTTAATTTTAAATTATTATTTGTATGGCTTTTTCATTTAATATATGAATCGTAACTTTATTATTTTTTGGCTATCATTGGTACTATTTTCTTTGAATATAGGCGCCCAAAATGGCGTTTTAAAGGGTAGAGTTTTTAACAATATCAATAACGAACCCATTCCGTTTGCAACTATTTATATTGATGAATTAAAAAAAGGAACTACTTCTGATGAATCTGGAAATTACAGAATTGAACAACTTCAACCTGGTTCTTATACAATAATTGGTAGTTTTTTGGGATTTAAAAACGCCCTATTTAAAGAAGTTTTAATAGCAACTACCAAACCAACAACCTTAAATATTTCTTTAATAGAAGAAACAGCACAACTTTCTGAAGTTGAATTAAAAACCAATCCATTTAGAAAAAAAGAAGAAAATTTGATAAGCTATCAAACCATAAGTGCTACAGAAATTTTCAGAAATCCTGGTGGTAATAGAGATATTTCAAAAGTTATTCAGGTTTTGCCCGGAGTTGCCAATACACTTTCTTTTAGAAATGATATTATTGTTAGAGGTGGTGCTCCTAATGAAAATCGGTTTTATCTAGATGGTATAGAAGTACCAAATATCAATCATTTTGCTACTCAAGGTTCATCGGGTGGACCTGTTGGCATGTTAAATGTCAATTTTATTCGCGAAGTGGATTTTTATACGGGTGCTTTTAAAGCAAATCGCGGAAATGCGCTTAGTGCTGTTTTAGAATTTACACAAGTTGAAGGCAATGATGAAAAATTAACCGGAACAATTATGATTGGTTCAAGTGATATAGGATTAACTTTAGACGGACCAATTCGAAAAAATTCTACTTTTTTATTTTCTGCCAGACGCTCGTACTTACAGTTTTTATTTAAAGCACTAAAGTTACCATTTTTACCAACTTACAACGATTTTCAATTTAAACAGAGTACTAAAATAGACAACAAGAATCAGCTTACCATTATAGGGTTAGCTGCAATAGATGATTTTGAACTGAACACTTCTGTAAATGATAAGGTTACAGACCCTACCATCATTCAAAGAAATACTTATATTTTAGGAAACCTTCCGATAAATAATCAATGGAATTATACAATAGGTGCAAAATGGGTTCATTATGCAACAAACAGCAACCAAACATTTGTTGTAAGTAGAAATTATCTTAACAATAAAGCTATAAAATATAAAGATAATATAGAGATTTCTCAAAATTTATTGATTGATTACGCTTCCGAAGAACTCGAAAATAAACTTAGATTCGAATCTGATCATCGTTTTAATTCATGGAAATGGAACTGGGGAACTTCTTATGAACGTGCAAATTACACTAATGAAACTTTTAGAAAACGAGAAGTAAATGGTCAAATAGAAACTAAAGATTTTTATTCTTCTATTTCATTTAACAAACATGCCTTTTTTACTCAACTCAGCAATAGTTTCTTTAATGATAAATTGGCGTTGTCTATAGGATTACGCACAGATTTTAATGATTATGCTTCCAGTATGAACAATCCTTTAAAACAATTTTCGCCCCGATTTTCAGCTTCATATGCCATAACTGATAAACTTTCGGTTAATTTTAACACCGGAATTTATTATCAATTACCGCCCTATACAGTCTTGGGTTATAGAAACAACAATCTTGAGTTGGTAAATAAACAAAACGGCGTAACTTATATACAATCCAATCATATTGTTAGTGGTTTTGAATTCAACCCAACTTTTAATGCCAAAATTAGTATTGAAGGGTTTTATAAAAAATACAAAAACTATCCTTTTTTAGTTAATGACCGTATTTCTCTAGCCAACTTAGGAGGTGATTTTGGAGTAATAGGAAATGAAGAAGTTACATCAAATTCCAACGGTAGAAGTTATGGCATCGAGTTTTTGGCTCAACAAAAATTGAGCACTTCTATTTTTGGTATTCTTTCATATACATATGTTAGAAGCGAATTTACCAACAAAGACAATAAGTATATAGCATCATCCTGGGATAACAAACATCTTTTAAACATTACGTTGGGCAAAAAACTAAATCGCAATTGGGAAATTGGAGCAAAATTTAGGTTATTAGGAGGCGCTCCTTATACGCCTTATAACTATGAAATTTCTGCATTAAAAGCTGTATGGGATGTCACACAACAAGGTGTTTTTGATTGGAATAAATTAAACGAAAAACGAAACCCAACTGCACATACACTAGACCTTCGAGTTGATAAAAAATGGTATTATAAAACATGGTCATTAAATGTTTATCTCGATGTACAAAATGTGTATAATTTTAAGGCTACAACACAATCATATTTGGATGTTGTTAAAGATACTGATGGTAATTTAGTTACAGACACCTCTAAACCTAACTCCTATAAGTTGTATGAAATTGACAACACAACTGGTACTATTTTACCATCTATTGGTATAATGGTAGGATTCTAAAATGAAAAAATTATGTGTTTTTATACCCAACAAACCAAATCAGCAATTCAAGTTGAAAATCGATTTAATGCAACGATTCAAGATAAGGCTGCTTTTGAAAGTCAACAACGGATCAACGGATTTACTTTTCCTAAAACACCAGTCATTACAAACAAAAAACCTACTATTATTCAACATTTTAACTGGGGATTAATTCCTTTTTGGGCACAAGATGATTCTATAAAAAAATACACGCTTAATGCTAAAATTGAAACCTTGCATCAAAAACCATCCTTTAAAAATATATATAATAATAGATGTTTGATTCCTGCTGATGGATTTTTTGAATGGCAATGGCTCGATATAAAAGGCAAAAAAAAACAAGCATTTTTAATAACACTCCCCAATTACGAATTGTTTTCTTTTGCAGGAATTTGGTCTGAGTGGCTTGATAAAAACACTGGAGAATTAATTAATACCTACAGCATCATTACCACTGAAGCTAATGAATTTATGGCAGAAATTCACAATTCAAAAAAGAGAATGCCAGTAATTCTGAATGAAAAAAATGAATTGAACTGGCTTCATGCCGATCCAATTGAAAATTTTAAAACAGTTGATATTGAATTAACTGCACAAATTATTTAAATCTTTTTATGATAATCTTAATTATTTATCTATGAAATATGAAGCCAACTCACCCGAAGAATACATCAATCAAATAGCGCAAGATCGCCAAGTAGCAATGCAAAAATTAAGAAACGTTATTTTGGATAATTTACCCAAAGGTTTTCAAGAAACAATGAATTATGGAATGATTGGATATGTAGTTCCACATTCTATATATCCACCAGGTTATCATTGCACACCGAACTTACCATTACCCTTTATAACTATTGCATCGCAAAAAAACTTTATTGCTTTATATCATATGGGAATATATGCTGATAAAAAAATTTATGATTGGTTTGTAGCTGAATTTCCAAAACACTCTAAATTAAAATTAGATATGGGTAAAAGCTGCATTCGATTTAAAAAACCCGATTAGATACCGTTTAAATTAATTGGTGAACTTGTTCAAAAAATTTCTCTAACCGAATGGATTAATTTGTATGAATCGATGATAAAAAAAAGCTCATCCAAATAGATGAGCTCAAAAGTAAAGTTAAGTTAGCTGTTTACTTTTATTTTTTTTCAATTAAGAATTTTAAGAAGAATTCGTGCGTACCGTTTGATACATTTGATATAGTGTTGTTTGATACTGTTTCATAAGCATATCCAAACTCCATCCATTGCAAAGCTCTAAATACAGCAATTCCACTATATGTACCACCAGTTCTGTACGCCCCACCAAATTCGACTTTCTTTAAATAGTCAACTGTAAGCGTAAAATCGGTTGAAACAGGAGCTCCAATTACCTTGCGTACCATAAATGATGGCTTTAAGGTAGCTTTATCACTTAAACTCACATCATAACCTCCACTCAGATAGGTATGTACTTTATCTGTTGATTTGGTTACCATTCCTTCCTTATTTTTCAAACGTTCGGTATTTAACAAACGAGGAGCTGACAAAGACACAAAATATTTTTCTCCTTTTAAGTACGCACCGGCTCCCATATTTGGATTGAACTGCTTACTATCAATTAGATTCGGATCAAAATCATAACTATACGTTTCTAAACTGGTAACATCAACATTTAAAAAAGTTCCACCAGCTTTTAATCCTAAATACAAATCCAAGTTTTCCTGTAGTTTTAATTTGTAGGAGTAATCTACATAAATTGCTGTTTGTTTTTCAACAAATATTTTATCACTCATAAGCGATATTCCTATTCCAGAATTATTACTAAATGGAGTACTTGCAATTAATAGTTGTGTTTCAGGTGCATTTTGAACACCCTGCCATTGACTTCGTGATGCCATCACCAACGAAGTTGTATTTCCGGCCCCTGCATAGGCCGGATTTACAATGTTCATTTGGTCTTTGTATAAGGTATTGTTACCTTCTTGTTGACCGTATACAGTACTTACCAACATCAGCAATGTTATAGCAAGTATATATTGATTTATTTTCATTTTTAAATTCACTTTTAATTTATTGTTAGACTATTTTGTAATGAATATCCAACCATCTTTATGAAGCGTAACTCCATCTAAATAGATTTGATAATAGTAAGAACCATCCGGCAACTGTTTATTTCCTTTTCCGGTTCCACCCCATGTATTCATGTAGGCTTTGGCACTAAACACTTCATCTCCCCAACGGTTAAATACTTTTACCACATTATTTGGATGTCTTTCAATATTATTGATTTTCCATTTATCATTTATTCCATCTCCATTAGGAGTGAACGCTTCAGAAACATTAATTTCGATTAAATCACAAACATCACCTATTCCGTCGTTGTCTATATCCGCTTGATCCGGATTGTACACAAATGGACAGTTGTCAATAGTATCTGGCACACCGTCATCATCACAATCAGTTTTAATGGTAACAGTTACTGTTCTTTCATTTTTACATCCGGTTGCAGTTATTGTTTCAACTAGTGTATACGTAGTTGTAACTTTTGGAGATACTGTTACAGATGCAGCCGTTGACGTAAATCCTGCCGGTGATGATGTCCATTGATAAGTACTTCCACTCACAGCTGTTGCTCCTATTGTTGTTGAACCATCTTTACAAATTGCTTTGTTAGGTCCAGTTTCAGCATTTGGTAATGCATTCAGCACCAAAGTAACCGCTGTACGTGTAGCACTGATACACGTGGTTGTATTATTATAGGCTTCTGCATAATATGTTTTAGAACCTATTGAGCTCCAAGACGGAATTCCAACTCTATTACCACCCGTAGCAGCATCATACCAATGAACAGTATTTCCTGCTGTTACAGTTGCAGTTGCTGTAATGGTGTGATTTGGTGTTGATGCACACTGAGTGATATTTCCACCCGAAACAGGAGCTGAAGGTGTTTGATCTGTAACATTTACTGTTCTAGTAACAGGAACAGACATATTTCCTGCGGCATCCGTTACTGTATAAGTTAAGACATAAACACCCACTACTTGCGTATTCACTGTACCTGTAACAACAACTTTATTGGTTATCGTTCCATCAATATTATCTGTAGCCGTAAAGCCAAGCTCTGTATAGGTTTGGCATCCCCTAGCCAGTGTCATTATTGAATTACCCAGCAAGGTTACTACTGGCTTAACCAAATCTTGCTGTACAGTAACTGTCCAGTTTACAAAAGTTCCATCTTCTGATTCAACCGTATAAACCACAGGATTAGTAAAATTAACTACTGATTCTCCACTGTACTGTATACCAAGACCAATTCTGGCAATTGCACCGGTTGAAAGTGTAAATACCGGCATACGATTAGTCAAATCGGTTGTATTTGTTGTAAACACAGTTACAGTTTTCGCAGTAGAATTAATCGCAGTTGCACCTACTTGACCAATTACTGAAAACGTTTTAAAATCAGCTTCTGCATTACGAGCATCCACAAAAACCATGTAATTTGTGGCAAGTAATTTGTTTTCAGAAACTACTTTTACCGCCAATGGATTTGTGTAATCTGATGCCGTTGCTTGTGGATTTGATTGTATTACCCCGTTGATTGTTAAATCTGCACCAAAAGATACCGTATAACTTGCTTTTAAGGCTTTTACATTTGTTCCAAAAGGCACTTTCCCAACAGCATTATTTCCATTTACAGTTAAATTAACATCATTGGCAAGTAATGGATTATCTGCTTTCTTAAAGGTATATCCTAATAATTTACTTTCCGAATTTAAACCAGTAACTACTTTAAGGGTATAGGTTTCTGCTAAACCTGTATTAAATCCTATGCCTTCAACTACGATAGTTTTTGGTATAGTTAAGTCGTTAGCTGTAACACCATTAACTTGTGTTACTCCGTCAATTTTTACTACTGAATTCATGCCGAGAGTATAGGTTGCCACCGCTTGTGTTATATCTGCTCCAGTACTTAATACCGTTGTGAAGGTTTTGGTAGAAGCATCGTAAGATGTTGCCAATTCATTCGCAAATTTTAAATTTTGTAATAATTTTGGAGTTTGCCAGAATTTACCATTACTTGTTCCTGAAGTATCAGCATTTAAAACAATGCCGGTGTTATCATTAGTTGTATAATCCATAACCCAGGTTCCTTCACCTTCAATAAACTTATAGTAAGCCCATAGATTTGTTTCATTACCTACCAATTGAGAAGTCATGTTCGCCTGAATCTCAGCCTGAGTTCTTGCAACTGACCATACTCGCACCTCATCAATTTGCCCTTTGAAAGGACGGTTCATTGCCGGTGAGTTTCCAATATGAAAAGGAGTGGTTGTATTGGTATTGGCTGCTCCTGCCAACTCAACTCCAGCATCAAACGTGAGAGGAACTAACTGACCATCAACATACAATGAAATAACATTGGAAGCACTCATAACTGCAGCAACATGTTGCCACTGACCTGTTTTAACTGTATTAGCAGCCGTATAGCCTCTGTATGTTCCACTTGCTTTAGTAATACTGAATACAATACTGTTATCCGGATAGTTGGAATTATCTTTTGAAACAAAGACCAGTATTGTTGATTTATCAAATATTCGCGATAGTGGAACCACTGTTTCTGTATTAATCCAAGCTTCAAACGTAAAGGCATTGGTAAAGTTTCTGGTAATAGAAGTGTGTCCAATTACAGCATCGTCAACACCGTCAAATGTTCCAACAACATTTGTTGTTTTTGGTGATGGAGTTGTTAACGTTATTGATTTTAAATCATTAGAAGTATCTGGGTCTGAACCCAATTTTGTATATACTTCAATAGTATTATTCCCTAAACTGCTAATATTAGCCTTGGTTGTAAACGTGATGGTTGCAGTTGAATTTGCCGCAACCGAAGCCAGTGTTTGTAATACTTCAGTACCTCCATTTACTTTATACCCTACCGGCACGTTGGAAATTGTTGCATTTGAATAATTGCGTACGGTGGCAGCAACAGTAACTGTTTGATAACCTGGTCTGGTAGGCGCTGTAATTGATTCTACTCCAACATTATTGGCTAATAAAGGCAATACATTAAGTGTATATTCTTCCACTTCAAAATCCTCACGAGACATCGTAACGTTATCAATTGTAGGTCCTAAATAAGGATTAAAATACTCGTTAGGTTCTCTAAACATATGAATAACTCGCATTAATTTTTCTCCAGGTGTTGTTGCTGAAGGTATGATTACCCCACCATCCAACGAGAAGAAATTTCTAAAATAATGTGTTGTTTTTGTAGATAAAATTCCATTGGTTGGTGAAGTAGTTAAACTATTAACCCAAAATGTGCCAGCACTAAACTCATCGGCTAAATTGCCATCCCCATTCAAGTCCACTACAATCATGGTAAATACTCCAGGTGTAGTGGATAAATCACGTGTAATTGGTCTTTCTGGCTTGGAAATTGTAATTTCAGGCTGATAGCGAATACCCGGATACACTGGAATTTTAATATTTGTAAAATCAGAATAAGCAGTTACCCCTGAAGGATTTACAACATTATCCCATTTTAAATTGGTTATTGCAAAACCATCAGTATTGGTATGAGCAGGTACTTTATCATTGTTGTATACCACTCTAGTTAAGGTATTATTTGCAGTATTTTCATCTACCATATCAATACCAGCTACAATAGTGAACACGCCATTTAAAGCAGATAAATCAGCTTTTGCAGAAAATGTATAAGTTCCTGCTTGATAAGCTGTTAATGATGTTAAATTTTCAACAACTTTAGTTCCTCCATTTATTTGATAAAATAATGGTATGTTATTTATTGTAGTACTTGATAAATTTTTAACACTTATAGCAATATTTTCAGTTGCTGTTTTTTTACTTATAACTGCTGGTTGCGTAAAGGCAGTTATAGCAACATCGTTTGTTGGTTTTGCCACACAACTAATGGTTGCAATCCAACCTGTATCATTTATAATAGCATCCGAAGTAAATCTAAAGGTTAATTGACCACCATCCGCAGACGATGTTATTGAAGGAGGCAAGGAGTTTCCAGTAAAAGTTCCCAATAAATTAGCTGCGGTTACGGTTGTTCCGTTATAAACATATAAGAAATCCCACCCTTCTTCTAAAGCAAAACTTGAAAAATCTACCTTAACATTACTATTGGCCGTTGATGGGGCAAAAGTTACCGTTTGCGTTAAATTATCAGCATAATTTCCAAATCGTCCTCCTGCATCAACAAACGCTACATTACAATTGGTAAAAGTTGTTGGGCCTGTTACCATAGCAATATCGGTTCCATTGTTGATTACAGTTCTTGTAATGGAATTATTATCTGCTACGGTATCTTCGGCTAAATTTACTTTTCCTACTACTGTGTAGAGTCCTGCCACAGAATAATCTGCTTTTTGAACAAATGGGTAAACAACCGATGAAAACGGATTTATTGGACCCGGAATGGTTTCTGTCACTTCTGCTCCACCATTAATTTGATATGATACCGGTACATTAGATACTGCAGCAGACGACCAATTGTACACAGTAGCCGTAACTGTTTCATTACTGGTTACTCCGGTGTTTGCAGTAAAGGCTGTAAGAGCTACATCAATATCTTTAACCTCATACAACTCAACATTATCAATAAAAACAAAATCGGTTGAGATATCATTTACTGCTTCCAAACTTAAATTAAAGTTTGTACCCGCAAAAGCTGAAATGTCATAATATAAAACTTTTGTTCCTGTAGTAGTCGTACCACCATAAACCGTTGTACCTTCATGACTTGCTAAAATAGTTCCTCCATTAACGTTTACACGGAAGAAATTTTTATTTGAAGCTCCACTCCAATTCAAAATAAACTTCAAACGCAGCGGTTTACCTGCTAAACTCGTAGCATCAATTTGACAGGCAGTTAATTTTTTGATATGATTTGGATTGTTTGTAAATGCGTTGGTTGTAGTACTTGCTACCCAGCCAGAAGTGGTTGCTGAACCCATTAATTTGGCTGCATATCGGGTAGTGTTATTGTAATAATCAATAATAGCAGATCCGGAAGTACCCTTAGTCAATTTAAAATTAGTGGTCACTCTTTCTTCAAAATCTTCTTTTAAAGGTAAGTTTACTGCTGTTAAAACCGGTGAAGAAATTGGCTCTACCGTAATGGCTCTGGCTCTTTCACTCACCACATTTGTTGCTATATCAATGGCTCTAACCGTAAACCAATTATCTGGACCTGCAGTCAGATTATTGAAGGTATGCGAAGTATTGTTTGTCTGAGTTACAACTTCCCAGTTATACCCATTTAATTTCATCACATCGTATTTTGCGCCTGCTACAGGGTTCCAGGAAAGTGTATAAAAAGAAACACCGCAATCTGCAGGAGTTATGGCAAGATTTGTAGGTTCTGCCATAATAGTGAAATTGGCTTTTGATGAATCTACTTTATTTCCACCAATAATTCTAATTTTTGCTTTTTCAACAACAGATGCAGGTACAACCCACTCATAATATCTTAATGCAGAATCAACATTGTTTGCCAATACTGTGTAAGTAGATCCTCCGTCAGTTGAATATTCGATAGTTAACGGACCTGTAATTCCGGTGGCATCCCAACGAATGATTTCAGTCATTCCAGGAGTGAATTTCTCATTTCCAATTGGATACATCAATCTCAATTCTGGAGATACAATATCATAAACAACTGAAAATTCTTGACTTCCACTTGGAATTGCTGTACCATTTACCAAAATAGTATAAGTTCCTGCGGCTGGATTCTCAATAGTTACTTGTTCTATATTATTTAATTTATCCACTCCTTGAGTCGCAACATTGGCAGGTTTCGAAGGGTCTAATACCCAAGGTAAAGTGGTAACCTCGTCTTTAACTACTCTAAGATCCAAATCGTTTACTAGTATTTTGGTAGCACCAGGTGTTCCCGGCATATCAGTCCAGGCTACCATCACTTTTAACATTGATACACCGGCAGGAATAGTAATTGTTTTACTATTGGTGGTTCCTTGATTTACCGTTCCGGAATAGAACCATTTTTTTCCAGTGCTTCAATCGCTCTAACTCCATTTAATTGACCAAATCCATGTTTATAGTCGGGGCCCGGATTTCCAATATCTCTGGCCGTATTACTAACCAAAGCCTTCAACATAGAGGCCAATGGTTTTTGATTGTTGTAAATTTTCTTATAACGCTCATACAGTAAAGCTAAGGTACCTGTAACACCCGGTGTAGACATCGAGGTTCCACTCATAAACTCATAGGAATTGTAATACCCTAAAGACCAAACATTGGAACCTACAGCTGAAATTTGAGGAATTAAACGCCCGTCGATGGATGGCCCAAAACTACTGGATGAACTGATGATGTCAAAATTATCTAGATTGGCTACATGAATAGCATTTTTGGAACTTTTAGAAGAAGTGTTAAACCCGCCTACACAAACTGACTGATTGTTACCATTAGAATATACGTTCAATAAATATGGAAATGTGTACATGGCATTATCATCACCACGATCATTTACAGCATATCGGTTGAGATTTGGACAGGCAGTTACGTTTATTCCATATGAATTAGATGTTAATTCAATACCGTCGTTTTGTGCAGCCCAAACACGTTCTTCATACACTGGTAAACCGTTGGACTGCGTGTTAAAGTTCCATCCAAACATTTCTGCCATTGGTGCCATACCTTTAGCTCTTGGATCTAGCAAACCTGCTCCTCCAATGGTTCCGGAAACGTGATTTCCATGTGATGAAGTTGATTCGTATTCTCTAATTGTAAGTCTACCGGTATGATCTTTATGTTGTTGTAAGTTACCATCCCAAATTCCAATTTTAACTCCTTTACCTGTTAAACCGTATCCTAAACCGGGAATAGTAGAATTTAATACGTTAGCTTTATGAGAAGTAGTGCCTGGTAAATTTTCTGATTCCATAGGAGGACCTACCAATTCAATATTTTGAACCCACTCTAAATTTGCTAGCTCCTTAATTTTATTTTTTGGTACAGATAGATACATTTCATTAAAAAATGATTTGTACTTAGGTAATCGAATGTTTTTCTGAGTTAAATCTCCTAGCATTTCATTGTAATTCGCCCCTTTAAAGTATGTTACCACTACTTTAATTATATCGGCACTTTCATAAGCGTAATCCGGAATTGCACCAGTTGCAATTTCTTGATCAATTTTGTATTCCGATTCTATTGGGATTATGGCACGTATATTAGCCGCTGGTCTGCTTTCAAAATAAAATTTTGAATCGATTTCAGCATAATACGTTGTGTTTGGTAAATAGCCCACTAGGGTAATACCTTGCTCTTCTAATTTTTGTTGCTGTTTAGCTGTTGGTATTTCAGCAAACTGTAACAGAAAATACTCCGACTTTTTCATCGGTTCTTTTAAAGATTCTTGTCTAAGCAACTCTTTTTGTTGCTTAAAATTTTCAGTTGGAGATATTTTATTTCCATTAATCGTAATGGAATAAAACTCCGTATTCACTTTTTGCGCATACGTAAATGCAGCAGCTAAAATGAAAATGAAAACGAGTAATTTTTTTTTCATTTAATAAGAATAATTTGGTTAGTTAATAGTACATCCTTAATTCCGCAATTTTTATAAATAATATTTATAATTAAAAAATAAAAATGTTGGCTAATCTAAATATTATTTCAATTCAATTAAATAATTTCATTTTAACAACTGTATTATTAACAATTATTTAACTTTTATTGATTATTATTATATTTTTAATAATTTAATCAACTTAGTGTTTTATACAGATAAAAGCACGCATTAATAATTATTTAATAATTCTGATTTACATATAAGCGCAGTTACTATACTTAATTTATTTTTTTAACATAATAAATTTTTGATATCAATTTCAATATTTTCATTAAATAACACTTATTAGTATTAAATCTAACATATAATTAGATAGATTACATTTATTAAAATTGTTAAGACATTGTAAAATATTATTATAAAATTGTACTAGAGAATTTTAGATTAACTACTGTTTTATTAAACTACTTTTAAGCATGAACCAATTACACAAAGCTTCAAGTCCTTACTTATTACAACATGCTAACAATCCAGTTTATTGGCACGAGTGGAGTGAAGAAACTCTGGAAAAGGCACAACAACATAATAAGCCACTATTCATAAGTATTGGTTATGCCGCATGCCATTGGTGCCATGTAATGGCTCGCGAGTCTTTTTCAAATGAAGAAGTTGCCACATTATTAAACGAATATTTTATTTGTATAAAAATTGACCGAGAAGAACGACCTGATATTGATCAGGTATACATGGATGCATTGCACACCTTAAAAGGGTCTGGCGGATGGCCCCTAAGTGCATTTGCCTTACCCAACGGGAAACCATTTTATGCAGGTACTTATTACCCAGTACATCAGTTTATTTCTGCAATTAAACAACTTCATCATTACTATGAAAACAGTTATTTACAAGTAGTTGAACAGGCATTAAAAATTACAAATGATATAAAAAAAAGTGAAAATTTTAAAATTGATGAATCTCAAAATTCATTAATAAATAAACAATATTTTAATTTACTTTTTAATACATGGAATGGTAGAATTGATTATTTACGTGGTGGTTTTGGTAGTGCTCCTAAATTTCCTTTAGCTGTTGGATGGCAATTTGTATTGGAATATTACAAAGCAACAAAAAAACAAGATGCTCTAAAAGCTGTAAACAATACCTTAACTGCTATGGCAGATGGAGGTATTTTTGATCATATTGGAGGAGGTTTTGCTCGCTATTCTGTTGATGCGTATTGGCGCGTACCCCATTTTGAAAAAATGCTTTACGATAACGGTCAGCTAGTAAGTTTGTATGCTAACGCTTACTTAATTGATAAAAATCCGATTTATAAAAAAACAATTGTAAAAACACTTGATTTTATTTCTGAATTATTAACCGACGAAAATGGTGGTTTTTACGCATCACTAAACGCAGACAGTGAGGGCGAGGAAGGTGCCTTTTATGTATTTACAAAAAATGAAATAACAACAAATTTTTCAGAAGAAATAGCACATTTTATAATCAATTATTTTCATTTTTCGGATGAAGGAAATTGGGAGCATCAAAAGAACACCTTGTTTACTACTTATACATTTTCATCGTATGCGGCTGCTTTTAGCAAAACGCTAGATGAGGTTACTAATTTATATCAACAAGCTATTTCTGAGTTATACAACTACAGAAAGCAACGAATACATCCTACCACTGACACAAAAATATTAACCGGATGGAATGCCTTAATGTTAATGGGGTATTTAGACAGTTATATAGCATTGGAAAACAAAACCTATTTAGAAATAGCTTTAAAAAACGCCCATTTTATAAAGGATAATTTAATAAAATCAAATAGCGGTATTTACCGAAACTTCAAAAATAACAAGGCTTCTATAAATGGATTTTTAGAAGATTATGCTCTATTTGCCGAAGCTTTAATCAAATTATATCAGACTACATTTAATGTTGAATGGCTCCATTTAAGTAAGCAACTTGTTGATTACAGTATTTCTCATTTTTATGATGAATCCAAATTACAATTTGCGTTTACATCTGACGAAGATCCTGCACTGTATATCAAAAAATATGAGTTGTTTGATAATGTAATCCCATCTTCCAATGCTGTTATGGCAACTGTATTATATCAACTTGGGTTGTTTTACGATAATCCAACTTACACTTCTATCAGTACAAACTTATTAAACCAAATGCTACCACACCTTACTAAAAGCGGGCCTTATACAGCCAAATGGGCTTCGTTAGTTGGTACTATTGCTAATGGCAGTCAAATTATTGCTATTGTTGGAGTTGATGCGCTAAATTTTGCTCTAAAACTGCAACAAAAAAATCTAAATAAATTACTTATATGCGGCGGCACTAACGAACATATCCCTTACTTGACAGGGAAATCAGTTCTCACTAAAACAGTTATATACATTTGTCAAAATAATGTGTGTTCTAATCCAATGTTTTCTGTTGATGAAGTACAAGTTTTATTAGATAATTCCTACAATCATCAATAAAGCAGTAATTAAAATCATAATACCAACTGTTGTATTAACACGCTCAATGCTAACTTTCTTTAAGAATTTTTTACCAAAAAATGATCCTAAAAAAGCAGAAAAACAAGCAATAATAATCAGTTGAGTTGCATTATTTACTGCTAATAAGTTTTCATTATTAGTAAAAAAAGAAACACCATATATACTTAGGCGTGCAATATCAATTAACACAGCCGCTGCAATTCCAGTGGCAATAAAAGCCTCTTTTGACAAGCCAGATTTTATTAAAAACATCGACCTCAATGCCCCTTGATGACCTGATAATCCTCCAAAAAAACCTGATAATGAACCTCCTAAAGGCAAGTATTTTTTAGAAAAAGTAATTTGTTGTAGTTTATTACTTAATTCAATAACGGCAAATATGAGCATTAAAATTCCGATAATTAATTTAACTAAAGTTATGTCAAAGTTTTTGTTAAACATTGATAGTGTATAAAGCACTTTAGTAGTGGTGATACTGCTTAAGGCATAAGCACCAATAAATGCAAATATTGAAGCAGGAATAGCAAACCGGATTGCCACATTTTTATCAATATAATTCTTAACCAATATAATTTTAAATAGATTGTTTGCCAGATGAACAATAGCAGTCATTGCAATGGCTATTTCAACCGGAAAAAAAAAGGCAAATGCTGGCAATAAAATGGTTCCTAAACCAAAACCCGAAAAAAAAGTCAATAAAGCCGCCCCAAACGAAACAACTGCTATCAGTACCATTTCCATATTTTAACTAATTTTGATGTTGATTAAATTTAATTTGTAAATTTATGCTAATTGCTAAGTTTTAAATTGCTTTTAATGTTAAATAATTATGAATTCTACTGAAATTATTTTAATCACCGGAGGATCTGGAATGATTGCACAATACTTATCGTGTTTACTGGAGAAAAACGGATATGAAGTCAGGTTTTTTAGTAGAACTAAAAAATCTGATAAGCATTTTGTCTGGAATATAAAAACTGGTTTCATCGATGTAAAAGCACTCGAAAACGTAGATCATATAATACATTTAGCCGGTGCAAACATTAGCACTAAACGATGGACAAAAGCCAGAAAAAAGAACATTATCGAAAGCAGAACCAAAAGTACTCAACTACTTTTTGATACCGTTAAAAAACATCAAATTAAAATAAAAACTTTTATAGCAACTTCAGCAGTAGGCTACTATGGCACTTCAAATAACGATGTATTATACAATGAAGAATCTCCCGCTGGCACTGATTTTTTAGCTAACGTGTGCACTTTATGGGAAAATGTTTCAAAAAATTTTAGCTTAGTAAATAGCAAACGTTTACTTACACTACGATTGGGCGTAGTTTTAAGTAAAAATGGTGGAGCTTTAGAAAAAATGAAAAAGCCTATTAAACTAGGCTTAGGAACTGTTTTAGGAAGTGGCAAGCAATACATGCCCTGGATTCATATTGATGATTTATGCCAGTTTATACTATACTCATTGAGAAATAAAGGCATAAATGGCACATACAATTTAGTAGCACCTGAACACATTAATAACAGCGATTTTACATCCATCTTAGCTAAAAGACTAGGTAAAAAAGTTTGGCTTCCTAACTTACCAGCATTAATACTTAGATTATTGTTTGGAGATATGGCTTCAATTTTGTTAAATGGAAATAGAGTAAGTAGTGAGAAATTGTTATCTATTGGGTTTAAATTTAAATATCCATCAGTAACAAAAGCACTTGCTAATTTAATTGAATAAAAAAATCCGGTTAAAAAACCGGATTTAAAATTATTTTACTAACGTAGCATCTTCTATGAGAACTTCATATGAATATCCCATACCAAAATCTTTGTTTAAAACTACTTTACCTTTTAAACTGATTACGTCATCAACTTTAACCTTAGCTAAGGTAGTGACAGTAACATCGTTAAGACCTTTATAACTGGTTCCATCTTGTAAATGCAGCCAGTTTTTATTCATGATATCAGGATTATACGATACTACTTTTCCAGAAATTGTAACTGTCTTACCAGCGTATTTATCTTTATTTGCAAATAAATCATGTAGTGTTATAGCATCCTTAGCTAAAACTACACCTTCCATTATTTTTGTTGAAGTTACATTTCCTGTAGTTTTGGGTGAACTACCGTGTGGATTCATGGCTCCTCCATCAGTCTTAATTTCTTCTGTTTTTGCAGTTGGATCAATTAAGTTCTCAACAAAGACAACCGATTCAAAGGTTCTGTTTAAATCCTTGCTCTCAAAATTTAACATTTCCATACCTCCTTCATAAGTGTATGTTTCGCCAACTTTTACTTCTGTTAAAGGAATTGCAATCCAATATTCTTTTTCTCCTTCTTTTACCAAAACGTAGGTATAAGCATTGGCATCTACGAACTCTTTTACAACTACTTCATGCTTATTAGAGATGGCTACATTAGCCGATTCTGCATCAACAGGAGTATAATTATCTTTATTTTTACATTGTGTTAAAACTAACAATAAAGCACTTGCAAGTATTGATATAATTGTTTTTTTCATTTTAAATTAATTTTTATTACAATCAACAAAATTACTCTTTTTAATATTTATTATTACTGATTAAACTCAGTTTTTAAATATTGGGCTATTGATTATATTTATATTTGTTTAAAATTTATGTAAATGATTGGTTATACCCAAAATCAATATTTAAATGTCAGCAATATTACTTTGCCAATAACTGCTACTACTATTAATAGAAGTTACGCAGCGTTTGAATATTTTACGCTTGTTAACGGAAAACCATTTTATGTTGACAGACACATAAACCGATTGTTTAATACGCTTAAAATTTTAAGAATAAACATTAAATACTCTTATACCGATATATTTAACATTATTAATAACTTGCTCGTAAAAAATTTAAACCCAAATTTTTCTTATAAACTTTTTGTAATTCCAGAACCATCAAAAAACTATCAACAATTTGAAAGCGAATTGTATATAATTCCGGTTAACACTCCAATTATTGCAAACAAGAATTCTGAACATGGCAATAAATTGATAGTTAAAAATTACCAACGTTTTTTACCCGAAGCAAAAACAACAAATTACATCGCACATATCTATTTGGAATATGAGGTTATAACTCAAAACGCTATCGATGTTTTATATATCAACCGTAATCGAGTTCGAGAAACATCGCGAAGCAATATTTTTATGGTTAAAAATGATGTTATTTATACTCCTAAAAGTAAAGTTTTACAAGGCATAACTAAAAGTATTGTTATTGATTTAATTAAAAAACACAAGATCGATTTTATTGAACACGATTTTACTTTTGATGATTTACTTAAAAGCGATGAAGTGTTTATAAGCAGCACTACTAGAGAGATAACAGCTATTTCTCAAATAGGCACTTCAATGATATCAGATGGTAAGATTGGTATGATAACAAAGAAACTTCAGCATCAATTTAAAAACCTAAAAAAAGGATATTAAAAAAGGCTGCAACTGCAGCCTTTATAATTAAAATCTTTTATTTTACCATCTAATAACAACGCTACCCCATGTAAATCCGCTACCAAAAGCAGCTAGAACTACTAAATCTCCTTCTTTAATTTTTCCTTCTTCCAAGGCTTCTGATAAAGCAATTGGGATTGAAGCAGCAGTTGTATTTCCATATTTTTGGATGTTGTTAAATACCTTATCGTCGCTTAATCTGAATTTGTGCTGTACAAACTGAGAGATTCTTAGGTTAGCTTGATGAGGGATTAACATATCGATATCAGTAGCTTGCAATCCATTTGCCTGAAGTCCTTCCATAATAGCTTCAGAAAAACGAACAACCGCATGCTTAAATACATACTGACCGTTCATATACGGATAATACGATACATCATCCGGATTGTTTTCTGCTAAAATATCTTCAACCCAATGATTAATATTAGGACTTAAAACAGCTAATTCTTTTGCATGAGCACCTTCCGAATGTAGATGTGTTGAAAGAATCCCCTTTCCTTTTTCTTCACTTCTGCTTAAAACGGCAGCTCCGGCGCCATCACCAAAAATTACACTCACATTTCTTCCTCTGTCATTAATTTCCAATCCACCAGAATGATACTCTGCTCCTATAACTAATACATTTTTATACATACCGGTTTTAATAAACTGATCTGCAACCGATATTCCATAAACAAAACCAGAACATTGATTTCTCACATCGAGCGCTCCAATGGTGTTCATTTCCAGCATTTCCTGTATCATAACACCGCAACCAGGAAAATAGTAATCTGGGCTAAGTGTAGCAAATATTAAGAAGTCAATATCTTTTGGCGTTAAACCTGCTTTTTCTATTGCCATTCGGGCGGCTTTAGCTCCCATTGTTGCAGAAGTATCATTATCACCTTCTGCTACCCATCTACGCTCTTGTATACCGGTTCGCTCTTGAATCCACTCATCTGTAGTATCCATTACTTTTGTAAGTGATTCGTTGGTTACTATGTTCTCTGGCACATAATAACCCATTCCTATTATTTTAGAATTGTACATATTGTTAAAGTTAGTTAATACTGCAAAAATATGAAAATTCTTTTGGAGTAAAGCATTTTAGCAATTAACGGAGCATATTTAGAATCATTATTTATTAACAATTAAATAAATCAAAATTTTTTAACATATTTATATGAAAGAAAAAATGTATTTATAAGTTGATATTTATTAATATTGTTTTACACATCAAACTCAAAAAAATATGAAAAAAATTAAAATTGTTTTTACTGTTTTATTCATTGCATTTAACCTAAATGCACAGGAAAACATAAATTACCAAAAACCCCCTAAAGAAATTCTTGATTTAGTTAACGCTCCTTTAGCTCCATCTGTTCGAATTGATGAAAAAGGAGAATATGCTGTTTTGCTTTACAGAGAAAACTTTAAAAGTATTGAAGAATTATCTGAAAAAGAATTGCGTATAGCCGGGTTAAGAATAAATCCGGTAATAAACTCAGCAACTGGACAAACCTATTTTAATGATATACAAGTTAAAAAAGTATCAGACAATCAAGTTGCAAAAATAAATAACTTACCATTAAATGCGCGAATGTCTTCATTTAGTTATTCGCCTGATCAAACAATGATGGCTTTCCTAAATACAACTGAAACCGGAGTAGAGCTTTGGATATTAGACATCAAAAATGCAACAGCAAGAAAATTAACTGATGCAACGTTAAACAACAATCTTGGCCGTTCTTTTACCTGGTTTAAAGACAGTAAATATCTTTTGGTATCGTTTGTTCCACAAAACAGAAAACCAATTTTAGACAGTGATAAAGTAGTACCAACAGGCCCTACTGTCTCTTCAAATGATGGAAGCAAGGCACAAAACAGAACCTACCAAGATTTACTGAAAAATAAAATTGACGAAACTAATTTTGAACTTTTAGCAACTGCTGAGCTTTATAAAGTTGGAATTGATGGAACAAAAAATCTATGGAAAAAAGCAACTATGTATAGAGGCATCGACTTTTCTCCAAACGGTAACTACGTGTTAATATCTGAAATGAAACGACCATTTTCTTATATCGTTCCAATGTTTAGATTTCCATATGAAGTTAACCTTTATGATAGTCAAGGTAATTTTGTAAAAAAAATACAAGAAGTACCATTAATTGAAGTTTTACCGAAAGGGTTTATGGCCGTTCAAAAAGGGATGCGCCAGTTGAATTGGAGAAACGATCAACCTGCAACACTAGTTTGGACTGAAGCATTAGATGGAGGAGATCCTGCGGTTGAAGTTCCATTTAGAGATGAAGTTTTTCAATTATCTGCACCCTTTACCTCTACTCCTACCTCTTTAATAAAAACTAAAAACAGGTTTCAAACTATTTATTGGGGCAATGAATCAATAGCCATCGCCATAGATACATGGCGTGATGATAGAAACACTAAAACCTATGTTTTTAATCCATCCAACAATCTAATAGCTCCTGTAATTATTTCTGACCGAAATTACCAAGATACTTATAGCGACCCCGGCAATTTTGTAACAAAACAAAATGAATATGCAGAAAATGTATTGGAAATAGATAAAAACAATGTCTTTTTAATTGGTGATGGGTTCTCAAACGAAGGAAAATTCCCATTTGTCGATCAGTTAAATTTAACTAGTCTTAAAAAAACACGTTTATATCATTCTAAACTAACAGATAAATTAGAAAATATTGTAACATCTTTCAATCTTAAAAAAGGAGAAATTTTAGTTCGTTTAGAATCTAAAAACGAATACCCTAATTTCTATATAAGAAATTTTAAAAATAAATCATTAAAAGCTGTTACCAAGTTTGAAAATCCATACAAAAGTTTACAATCGGTACATAGTGAAGTATTGACTTATAAAAGAGAAGACGGGTTGGATTTATCGGGTAAACTGTATTTGCCGGTTAACTATGAAAAAGGAAAAAAATATCCTATGGTTATGTGGGCTTATCCAAGAGAGTTTAAAGATAAAAGCAGCGCCGGACAAGTTACCGCAAACCCTAATGAATTTATTTATCCTTCCTACGGCTCACCAATTTTCTGGGTAACTCGTGGTTATGTTGTTTTGGATGATGCTGCATTTCCTATTGTTGGAGAAGGAACCGAAGAGCCCAACGACACTTTTGTAAAACAATTGGTTGGAAATGCAAAGGCCGCTATTGATGCAGTTGATAAGTTAGGTTATATTGACAGAAACAAAGTGGCTGTTGGCGGACATTCATATGGTGCTTTTATGACTGCAAACTTATTATCTCATTCTAATTTATTTGCAGCCGGAATTGCACGAAGTGGAGCATATAACAGAACGCTAACTCCGTTTGGTTTTCAAGGTGAAGAACGCAGTTATTGGGAAGCTCCTGATACTTATAACACCATGTCGCCTTTTATGAATGCCAATAAAATGAAAACACCATTATTGTTGGTTCATGGCGAAATTGACAACAACTCAGGAACTTTTCCTATACAAAGCGAGCGTTATTTTAATGCATTAAAAGGATTGGGTGCAACCGTTCGCTATGTAGTTTTACCAAATGAAAGTCATGGATACAGAGCTAAAGAATCTGTTTTTCACTTGCTTTGGGAACAAGACCATTGGTTAGAAACCCATGTAAAAAACAAGAAATAATGAAAAAGCCATCAATTGATGGCTTTCTTTTTTAGATTAAATTCTTTAATAATTTTACAACCTATAAATAAATCAGGGGAATTATATCCAGTACCAATAACCGATTCAAATGCCCAATCAGAAGGATAATATCCTAACCCAAAGCTTTGAGTCCAATCAAAATCTTTATGCCAGTTAGCTGTATGCTCGGTAAAAAGCAGCAATTTTTCATTTAAACTATATTGCAAATTAAACCGATAAAAGTAATTATTGGTTTTATCTACATCTTTTAAATAGCCAATGTTTGAATTTAATACCCATTTATCTGTTAGAGAAGTTCCAAGATTTAAACCCAAATTATAACCTACTGAATTACTGTTTTCATGCCCTTTATCAAAAGGCAAAATGACATCGGTTTGTAAGGCTATTTCATAGTTATCTTTATTAAAAACATTCAAATTATACAGCGCTCCAACTTTAATTACATCAAATTTGTGATGGTGTTTACTTAAAATATCAGCAACATAAGTTTCCTCTTTTGCATTTGATAAAGCTGCGTTAATCTCAATATTCTCCGAAAGACCATAGCGAAATAAAAGATTAAAAACACTCCAACTTTTGATGGTTACCGCTCCATCCTTTGCTTTAGAAAAAGAAAGTTCTGTTTCAGTTACTAATATGTTATTTGCTGTTGCTTTGGATGGCTCTATTGTTTGGCCATAAAAACTTAACGAAATACATGTTAATAAAACAGTGTAAAATAACTTCATATTATTTTTATTTAGACTGAGTAAATATAAGGCTTGAATTTTACACAAAAAATGACTTTTATCATACTAATGTGAAAAAAATTCTGTCATCTTGTCACGCTATTTTATTTGGTATTTTATTTGAGTAGCATCTAGCAAACTAAAAAAATACACAAATGACTAAAGGTAATATCAACATTAAAGCGGAAAATATTTTTCCGATTATTAAAAAATTTCTTTATTCTGATCACGAAATCTTTCTAAGAGAATTGGTTTCTAATGCTACAGATGCAACCATGAAGCTTAAACATTTAGTATCTATTGGTGAAGCACAAGTTGAATATGGAAATCCAATCATAGAAGTTAAAGTAGATCAAGAAAATCAAAAAATTCATATCATAGACCAAGGAATTGGAATGACTCAAGAAGAAGTTGAGAAATACATCAATCAAATTGCATTTTCTGGAGCTGAAGAATTTGTAGCTAAATACAAAGAAAAAATTCCAGAAAATGGAATTATCGGACATTTTGGCTTAGGATTTTACTCAGCTTTTATGGTTGCGCGTAAAGTTGAAATTATCACTAAATCGTATTTACCTGATACCAAAGCCGTTCGATGGGAATGTGACGGAAGTCCGGAATACAATCTTGAAGAAACTGAAAAATCAGAAAGAGGTACTGAAATTATTTTACACATTGCAGAAGATTCAACCGAATTTTTAGAAGCAAACAGAATTCGCACCTTACTTACCAAGTACAATAAATTCATGCCCATTCCTATTAAATTTGGAACCAAAGAAGAAACTGTTAAAACCGGCGAGGGCGATGATGCTAAAGAAGAGAAAATTACAGTAGACAACATTATCAACAATCCAAATCCGGCTTGGACAAAAGCCCCAGCCGATTTAAACGATGAAGATTACAAGCAATTCTATCACGAGTTGTATCCAATGCAGTTTGAAGAGCCCTTGTTTAACATCCATTTAAATGTAGATTATCCGTTTAATTTGACCGGAATTTTATATTTTCCTAAAATCACTAAAAACATCGATCCGCAACGCGATAAAATTCAGTTGTATCAAAATCAGGTTTTCGTAACCGATAATGTGGAAGGTATCGTACCCGACTTTTTACAGATGTTACGCGGTGTTATTGATTCACCGGATATCCCACTTAATGTCTCTCGTTCATATTTACAAGCTGATGCAGCGGTTAAAAAAATATCGACTTATATTACCCGTAAAGTAGCTGATAAATTGGTTTCTTTATTTAAAGATGATCGAAAATCATTTGAAGAAAAATGGGAAGACATCAAAATAATCATTGAATACGGCATGCTTTCAGAAGAAAAGTTTTATGAAAAATCAGATAAGTTTGCGCTGTATCCAACTGTTGACGGCACTTATTATATTTGGGATGAATTAATGGAGAAAATTAAAAGTAACCAAGTTGATAAAGATGGAACAACTGTTATTTTATATGCATCCGATAAAAAAACACAACACAGTTATATCGAAACTGCCAAAGAAAAAGGCTATGAAGTATTGTTGTTAGATTCTCCAATAGTTTCACATTTACTCCAAAAACTGGAAACATCTAAAGAAAAAATTCATTTTAGCCGAGTTGATGCAGACCATATAGATAATCTTATTAAAAAAGAAGATACAAAAATCAGTAAACTATCTGAAGAAGAGCAAAAAACCTTGCAACCTATTATTGAAGAAACCATAGCTGATAAAAACTTTACTGTTAAAATGGAAGCCTTGGATTCAACTGCCAATCCGTTTATGATTACGCAACCAGAGTTTATGCGCAGAATGAAAGAAATGAGCGCAACCGGTGGTGGGGGTATGTTTGGCATGGGCAACTTCCCTGATATGTACACTTTAGTAGTAAATACAAATCATGAATTGGTTAGCGAAATTTTAAATACTAAAACTAAAAAGAAACAGGAAAAACTGGTACAACAAGCATTTGATTTAGCACGTTTATCACAAAATTTATTACACGGTGAAGCCTTAAGCAGCTTTATTAAACGCAGTTTTGAGTTGATAAAATAACATTTTATTACCATCAATTTAAAAAAGCTTTAACAATGTTAAAGCTTTTTTTGTTTAATTTTAACCACATAATAAATATTTAATTTTTTTGGATTGAAAAATCTACTCACCATTGTTAGCTTACTGTTTTTGTTTTTTAGTCAATCAAATGCACAAGAATTTAGATTGAAAAATAACATTAAAATTGATGCGGTTGGACTAAATAAAAGGACTACGCCTTCGGAAGAAATAAAGCTAGAAAACACTCCAAAATTAGATGAAAAGTCCATTGCTGAACATACCAAAAAAATAAAACCTGAACCGCTAAAACAATTTGTTTTAGAACAACAAACTAAGGCTAAAGATATTATGGAAAAACGCACCTGGATGGGCGAAGATGTTACCAATAAGTCCATCCAGAGCAATGTTAGTTTGGGTAATGTTTCTACTAAACATAAGCAAGTAAAAATTGAATTTAGAGATTTTGGCTTAATCGATGGAGATCGTATCAGAATATATTTAAACGAAAAGGTAATTAGAACCAATGTGGTTTTAGATGGCAATTATTTCTTTGTTTACATAACTCTTGAGCCTGGTTTTAACCGAATAGATATTGAAGCATTAAGCGAAGGTAAAGTGGGACCAAATACAGCTGCGCTCAATGTAGTTGATGATTCGGGTAAATTATTGACTTCAAATCATTGGAATCTGGCCACCAATGAAATTGCTACCTTAACTGTAATAAAAAATTAAATTTGAATCTATTAAAAATATTCTTACCTTTAGTATACAAATCTAATACTCAACTCTTTGCTCCCTTTTATAATTGAGTATTAATTAAATGTATTTTTACACTCCCTTGTATTGTATAGTTTTAAAACTGTATTAGCACTTATTTTATTAACCAATAATTAGTTTAAACTATGAGAAAGCTTTACATAATTTTTTGTATATCTTGTATTTGTACGTTTTATTCTAGTGCTGTTGCTCAAACTATCTGGACTGGATCTAAAACAACATTTACTAAAGCAGACGGTGCTGATTGGACACAGGCAGCTAATCAAGATAGAATAACCACTAATGTTTGGATTACAAGAGCAAATTCTCAAGGTATTTTTAATATCGTATTAGAATCAGGATTTGATAACACACATAGAGATAGTCCAAAAGATACTGAATGGGCATTTGGGATAGCTTCAAATTACGAATCATTAACATTTAACAATTGGGCAACAACTATAAATAATTTACCTCTTTCAAACATGCTAAACCAAAACATGGTTTTACATTTAATAACCGACAATATTTATATCGATATTAAGTTTACCTCATGGTCAAGTGGCGGAAGTGGCGGAAGTGGTGGTTTTAGTTATGAACGCTCAACTGATCATACGCTTAGTAATGATGATTTTACTTTAAATGAGTCTATAAAATTACATCCAAATCCATCCTATAGTTTTATCAAGGTTTTAAATATAAATCCAACTGAAACTTACAAAATTTACAATATATTAGGTGTACAACTTACACAAGGCTCTTTAAAGCAAAGCAACCAAATTGACATTCAAAATTTAAAAAGCGGAATTTATATTCTACAATTAAACAGCGGAAAAGCACTTAGGTTTGTAAAAAAATAAGCATAAAATAAAACTGATAATTTCAAATCAACTAATAACTAATCTTTGTTTTTGTAACTTACGGTAATTTCTTATTTTAATAAAAAATTTAAAACCTGTTTACAATGCCTAAAAAAACAAAGATTATTAAACAATTATTAACTCCGTTTGAAAAGTTTCTTAAAATTGAAAGTTTTGGAGGAATCATTTTATTTTTTGTTACCATTGTTGCTCTAATCTGGGCAAATTCTTCATTTTCTGATTCTTACAATAATTTATGGAATTATAATTTTGATATTTCTATCATGAGTTTAGAATTATCAAAACCATTGATACTGTGGATTAACGATGGTTTAATGGCAATCTTTTTCTTTTTAATTGGATTAGAAATTAAAAGAGAACTTTTAGTAGGTGAATTAAACTCATTAAAAAAAGCTTCGTTACCCATTTTTGCAGCTATAGGCGGTGTATTAATTCCAATCGCACTTTTTTTTGTATTAAATAACAATTCTGACACACTCAATGGTTGGGGTATACCAATGGCTACAGACATTGCTTTTACCCTAGCAATTCTTCAACTTTTAGGAAATCGAGTGCCCATTAGTTTAAAAATATTCTTAACAGCTTTTGCTATTGTTGATGATTTAGTTGCAGTTTTGGTTATCGCATTTTTTTACAGTGCAGAAATTTCCTGGAACTTAATTGGTTTAAGCTTTATTCCGTTTTTAATTTTAATACTTTTTAATTATTACAGCTACTTTAACAAGTTTGTTGTTTTTATTTTGTCTGTTATTATTTGGTTATTATTTTTAAAATCTGGTATACATCCTACCATTGCAGGAGTTCTTATAGCATTTACAGTTCCAATTAGTCAAAAAATTGAATTTAGAAGTTATGCTAAAAAATTAAAAGAAATAACCAGCGATATCTGCACTAAAGAAAATTCGGATGTTATTTTAAGTAAGCAACAAATTTATTTAATTGATGATTTACAGGATTGGACCGAAAAAGTTCAATCGCCCTTACAACAGTTAGAACACAACATTCACAGCTGGGTTGCTTATTTAATAATTCCTGTTTTTGCATTAGCAAATGCGGGAGTTTCTATTAATCAAATCGATAATTTAGATGCCAATTTAACCCTTGCTATTGCTTTAAGTCTACTTTTTGGAAAAAGTATTGGAGTAAGTCTTTTTTCATATATCGGACTTAAATTAAAGTATGCAGAACTACCTGATGATATTAATTTTAAACAAATAATAGGGGTTTCATTTTTAGCAGGTGTTGGATTTACCATGTCAATTTTTGTAGCTAATTTAGCTTTTACCGATAATCCTATATATATTGAGTCTTCTAAAGTTGGTATTATATTAGGTTCTGTAGTTTCAGGAATTTTAGGTTTCTTTATACTTAAAATGTCATCAAAAAAACAACTTAAGTAATATGAAAATTTTTATAAACACTTTAATATTGATTTGTGTTTTTCAAGTAAAAATATGTAGTCAAACAAATACAGAAATTTTCGTATTTGATTTTTTAAAAACTAAAAACGGATTTATCATTTCAAATCCCATAAACATTTCTAACAATGATGGTTACGACAGTCAACCTCATTTCACTAAAGATTCAAATGAGGTTTTATTTTCATCCAACAATAAAGGTCAAACAGATTTGGTAAGATATTCATTGTTAACAAATCAAAAAACAGTGTTATTGAATACCCCCGCTAGTGAATACTCTCCGACCCCCATTCCTAATATTGATGCTATTTCATATATTAAATTAGAGGCTGATGGCACGCAGTTACTTTGGAAGCTTGATTTAACTAAACAAAAAGAAGCTGTTTTAATTCCAAACTTAAAAATTGGATATCATGTTTGGACACAGGAAAATGATATTGTTTCATTTGTTTTAGGAAATCCGCAAACACTTCAATATACTAACTTAAAAACCAATCAAACTCGTGTAATTGACTCTTTAATTGGCAGGTCTTTACACAAAATATCAACTACAAATCTTATTAGTTATATTAGTAAATTAAGCGATATCTGGTGCATTAATTCTTTTAATCCTGTCACTATGAGTATTAAAAAAATTATTGATTTACCTTTTAATGTAGAAGATATTACCTGGACACCTGATGGCTCTGTTATTGTTGCACATAAAAGCACCTTTTATTTATTTGATTCAACTTTAGCAGCGCAATGGATCGAAATTAAAGACACTGAAAATTTTACTATGCTACAAAACATTACGCGTATATCGGTAAGTCCGAATGGTAAGAAATTAGCAGTTGTAATTTCAGATAAGTAAATAATATGGATAGTGTTTTAACGCTCTTTTTGCTATTAACAATTCCGGTGCTACTAAAAGTTTTTGAAAAAACTAAATTAGTAAGCACTCTAAGTCCTATTGCTATAGCTTATGCTTTGGGTATACTGTTATCCTTTTCTCCCTTAAATTTTAACTTAGATCATATTCGTTACACATCAGAAATAAGCATAACCTTATCTATTTGCCTATTTGTTTTGGCTTCTAACCTTTCTAAATTTAAGGTATTACTTAAACCTGTTTTAAAATCATTTGTATTGGGCATAATAAGTTTAATTGGAGCCATCTTACTTACGTTTTATTTAATTGATTTTGAAGGGTTAGAAAAAAACAAGATTTTAGGAATGTTGGTAGGCGTTTATGTTGGTGGAACTCCAAACTTAAATGCCATTGGATACGCATTGGGTGTAACCAATGAAACGCTAGTTATTGTAAATACTGCAGAAATGTTATTAGGCGGTGCTTATTTTTTTCTTCTAATAACACTTGTAAAACCAATTCTATCTCTTTTTTTACCTAAGTTTAAATCTGCTAATTTGATAACAAACTCTTGTTATGACACCTATACTACAACTTCTTATAGAGATAAAATAACAATGATTATTTTAGCCCTTTTAGCAAGTATTTTGATATTAATTTTATCGTATGGTTTAGTTCAATTTTTATTTGGAGCAACTAATGTGCCAGCACTTTTAATAAGTTTAACTACACTTAGTGTTTTACTTTCTCCTATTTCTATAATTAAAAGAATTGAATACAAATTTGAGGTTGCCGATTTTTTATTATTGGTTTTTTCATTAGGAATTGGAATGCAAATTAACATCAATTCACTTATAACTAACGGTTTAGCAATCTATATTTTAGTAAGTTGTGTGTTTTTTGGCACTTTATTAATTCATTTCTTTTTAGCATGGATTACTAAAACCGATGTTGACACTTTATTAATAAGCTCTACTGCTGCACTTTACGGACCAGCATTTATTGCGCCAGTTGCAAAATCAATAAATAACCGCGAATTAATTATCTATGGAATTGCCTTAGGTTTACTTGGATATATTTTAGGAAACTATTTAGGCCTTGGTTTTTACTGGATTTTAAATGAATTAATAAAACCTTAGCAAATTTCTTTACCAGGGTTTTATCCCACAAACTAAACTTTATATTAAATCTTATACATCGTATTTATCGCCCCTTCTACTAAGGTTGATATTACTTATTTGATCTTCTAAAACAGGCGGAATAAATGTGCCTCTAAATATTCTGAATTTTCCTCTACACTGTAATGATTTATTGCTATTTTATTCTTTATTACTAGATTGTCAGTTTTTTTGATATTGATTTAATTAATCTATACTGATAACATTGCTTAATAACGACAACTGAAATAAATCTTTTAATTAGTCATATTCATAATAATTACTTAAAATTAAGTATATAAAACAGCAGGTGAAATACCTCCGATACACTATTTTAGGTTTCACTCAAGAAAAATTGACTCTAAAAATTGGAGTTTCAAGACAAACAATTAATTCGATTGAAACCAATAGGTATGTCCCATCAACAGTTTTAGCACTTAAACTACCTGCAATTTTTAATAAAACGGTAAATGAAATTTTTACTTTAGAAGCAAATGATTAATAAACACTAATCATTGTACATCTTATCAATTAATTCTTTGTACTTCTGCTGAATCACTTTTCGTTTTAATTTTAAGGTAGCTGTAATTTCACCCGCATCAATTGAGAATTCTTTTGGCAGTAATGTAAATTTCTTGATTTTTTCAAAACCAGAAAACTCTTTTTGGAGTTCTTCAAATCGCTTAGTAAACATTTCTTTAATTTGATTGTTTGCAATTAATTCTTCAATGCTACTAAAGCTAATCTTATGCTGATTTGCATACTCTTTAAGTGCTTCAAAACTAGGAACAGTTAAAGCTGTTACATAATTTTTCTGATCGCCAATAACTGCTATTTGCTCTATAAATGCGTCATTAACTAAAGCTGTTTCTAACTTTTGTGGTGCAATATATTTACCGCCTGATGTTTTCATTAAATCTTTAATACGATCTGTAATAATTATATTTCCAAACTCATCAATACGTCCTGCATCACCAGTACAAAACCAACCGTCTTTAAACACTTCATCAGTTTGAATAGGCTTTTTGTAGTAACCACGCATTACACCAGGTCCTTTTACCATAATTTCATCGTTTTCACCAATTTTAATTTGAGTACCAATAATTGGTTTTCCTGCTGAATTAAATTCAAACTTGGTATTACCAAATAAAGAGGCGGTAGCTGTAGTTTCAGTTAATCCGTATCCGCACTTAATATTTAATCCAAATGAATGAAAAAATGAAACAATTTCTGGAGATAAAGCGGCACCTCCACATGGCGTAAACTTAATTCTACCTCCAAAAACAGCTTTTAATTTAGACAATACTAGTTTATTGGCAATTTTGTATTTCAGCTTCAGTTTAAACGGAACCTTTAATTCATTTCTTAAATAATGGTTATGATATTCATTGCCAATTGCTAAAGCCCAATTCATTAATTTTACTTTTGTTGGCGATGCGGATTTCTTTTTATCCTGAATTGCTGCGTATATTTTTTCATAAATACGTGGGACAGTGCACATTATTGTTGGCCTCACTTCTTTTAACACCTCAGCAAACTTCTTTGGATCTGCGTTATAATAAACGGCAATTCCACTATGAATACAAAACATAACCCAACTACGTTCATAAATATGACTTAGTGGTAAGATGCTTAACGATATATCTTGATCATTAACATCCAATTCTAATTCATGTGCATGCAATGATTCTGCAAAGTTAGCGTGATCTAACATAACGCCCTTTGGTTCTCCGGTTGTTCCAGAAGTATAAATTATACTTGCCAAATCAGAAAACTGATACTCACTTTGCCTTTTCTGATACTCAAGCTCCAGGATTTCAGAAAACTCAATATCGGTAAAATCATCTAAATAAACAGAATAATCATTTTCTTCTAAAACTATATCGTTAGAAAAGGCTACAATTAATTTTAGATATTGATTTGATTTTTTAACCTCTAAAGCTTTGTTGTATTCTTCTTGTCCGCCAACAAATATCAGAGCTACTTCAGCATCATTTATGATATAATCTATTTCATTTTTAGAATTGGTTGCGTAGATAGGCACTACTACAGATCGAATACTTAAAATGGCAAGATCCGCAATTGTCCACTCGGGTGAATTTTGAGCACAAATAGCAATGTTTTGATGCTCATTAACTCCAAATTTTAATAAAGCTTTGGCTACACTATCTACTTTATGTTTCATATCAATCCATGAAATTCCAATCCATGAATTTACAAATTCGTCTTTATAGTATAATGCGTTCTTTTTCTGATACTTAGCAGTTTTTTCTTTAAAATCTATTGCAATATGTTTTAGACTCATGTCTATTTATATGTTAAAATTATTTAAGTGTGTATTTAATTATAAATGAGTAAAAATTACAATAAATATTGATTATGTTATAATTTTTATTTTCCATTTTTAACAAATCTACAAAGAAAATCAAAACGAAATTTATCTATCGAATTAAAAGAGTTTAATTCTTTAAATTATTATAAATTTTTCATTTAAAGCGATTTTTATTATTATAAAATTAAAATAAAGGCACTAAAATATCATTCCTTTAGCGTATATTATGATTATGAATGGATTATAAACAAATTCTATTATATTTTTAAACTTAATGCATTTTATATTATAACTTTAAACATAAAAATAAATGAGAATTTGGTCATTACATCCCAAGTATTTAGATCCTGCAGGATTGGTTGCATTGTGGAGAGAAACATTATTAGCTAAACACGTTTTAGAAGATAAAACTAAAGGTTATAAAAATCATCCACAATTAATAAGGTTTAAAAAAACATCGAAACCTACAGATGCTATTAATCAGTACCTAGAAGAAGTATTTACAGAAGCTAGTTTAAGAGGGTATAATTTTAATCCCGATAAGTTTACTAAAGAGTATCATCCAATTCAAATAACTGTTACCAATGAGCAACTAAAATTTGAATTTAATCACTTAGTAAATAAACTTAAAAAGAGAAATTTTGTATTGTATGAAAAATTGTTACAATTAGATGAGATTGAACCTCATCCTCTTTTTGAAGTTATTGAAGGTCCAATTGAAGATTGGGAAATTATTTAATTCATTTAAGTTTTTGTATCTTTAATACTAATCAAAACACCACTATTATGGATTTACCTAAAAGAGCTGGAAATTCACCAGTAAAAATTACTTTAGAAGCTGATAAAAAATACGCATGGTGCAGTTGTGGTTTATCAGAAAAACAACCTTTTTGCGATGGAAAGCATAAAGGCACAGCTATGAGTCCTTATGTATTTACAAATGAGGAAGAAACAACAAGACATATGTGCACTTGTAAAGCAACATCAAATCAACCTTTTTGTGATGGTTCTCACAACAAATAAAAAAGCACTGAGACCAGTGCTTTTTTAAATCTTAACTAAAAAATCAAACTCCTTTACAAAGATGTTTATACAATCTTTATTTATTCAACTAACTAAACAACGTATTTATGTTATAAAATTAGCTATAATTAGTGTTTAACTGTGTTAAAGGAAGTATAAATTTCTGATAATTAGTGTTAAATAGTTTTACTTATAAATTTCATTCAGAATTTTTGCTAATCGAACACCGGCTTTCTGTAATTGAACTCTTACTAAACCCATATGTTCATAAGCATATTCATAACTCAAATTTTGTCCTACAGTAACCGATTCATAAACTGCTGGTGTAAGTTTGTGCGTTTCAGCTAACCAATCAGCTACGGTACCTTGCTCCCAAGCTTTTAATTGACCTTTGGACATCATACTTCGATTTGATGCTAATTCTTGATAACTCATTCCAAAATGATCAATAAGTTCAGAATCCCATACTCTGTGTAAGTTAGTTCCTTTCTTAAACCATTGTAATTGAATGGTGTTTCCGCCTTTATCCTCTACCCTTCCAACATGCATAGGTTGGTGCAAATCTCCCATTAAATGTACTAACATTTTTAAGTGAAAAACCTGATCTTCCTCCGTTGAGTTTTTGTTTTTTAATATGTCGATACACGTATTTATAGCTATATAAATATCACCTTCAGGATTTTTATCAGAATCTTCATAATTTACATCAAAAGGCATATTAATATAATGCCAAGGATCTAGATGTTTAAAACGTTTATCAGATTTAATATCATCACCAAAAGTTGATACCAATGCTAAACTTTCACCCTTTAATAATTGATTTATCTTACGTTCTACAGATTTATTTAAATGTTCTTGAGCAATTGCTCCTACTGTTCGGTGGCCTGTTGCACCCCAATCAGTTGTGCCAGCTATTAAAAAATGAATTCCGAAAAGTGCCAAAAGTATAGAAATTGTTCTTTTATATAGTGTCATATTAAAATATTTTTCTGCTAATTTAACAAATAACTACCAATAAAAATTATTTTGTTATTTCAAAAATAACTAATATCTTTATAATATCATTTTAATATCAGATATTATGAATCAAGAAAAAATTATTAAAGCACAAAACGGTTATATTTGGATCGTTATTTTAATTGCATTTATTGCTTTTGGTATTTATGGAATAGCACAGTTTAACAATCCGTGGTTTATTATTTCATTAGTTATAGGTTTCTTTATATTACCTGGTTTTTTCCTTATTAACCCAAATACTTCAAAAGTTTTGCTTTTGTTTGGTAAGTATATCGGCACAGTAAAAGAAAATGGATTTTATTGGGCAAATCCATTTTACACCAAAAAAAGCATATCATTAAGAGCAAGTAATTTTGACAGTGAACGTGTTAAAGTAAATGACAAATTGGGAAATCCTATTATGATTAGTACCATATTAGTATGGCGCGTTCATAATACCTATAAAGCAGCTTTTGATGTTGATAATTATGAGAACTTTGTAAAAGTACAATCAGATGCAGCCGTAAGAAAACTCGCAAGTTTATATCCGTATGATAATTTTGAAGACGATGGTAAAGATGAAGAAATAACCTTACGTGCCAGTGTAAACGAAGTAAGCGATGCTTTAGAAATTGAATTGTCAGAACGCTTATCCATGGCAGGAATTGAAGTTTTAGAAGCTCGCATTGGGTACTTAGCTTATGCTCAAGAAATAGCCAATGCTATGCTCAAAAGACAACAGGCTACTGCCATAATTGCTGCAAGACATAAAATTGTTGAAGGCGCTGTGAGCATGGTTGAAATGGCCTTGGAAAAACTTAGTAAAAAAAATATTGTTGATTTGGATGAAGAACGCAAAGCAGCTATGGTCAGCAATTTAATGGTTGTACTCTGTTCGGACAAAGACACTACCCCTATTGTAAATACAGGTACTCTTAATCACTAAAAACTAAGGATTTAATAGTTTTATGTTTAAAATTAATAAAAATAAAATCAAATGAAAGAATACAAGTTTATACGACAAAAAGATACGTTGATAAAAAAAGATGAAGATTTTGAAGCTTTATTAAATAGCTATGCTAAAACAGGCTGGACTGTTGTAAATACATTTGTCCACCGCGGAATTCTTAAAGCAGTATTAGAAAGAGATAAAAAAGCATAAAATGTTTCCTAAAAACAGACCGATAATAAACGTACCATCTACTGAAACTAACCGATTTTTAAATTGGTTTATTGTACTATTATTAATGGTTTATATTGCTTATGTTTTTACACAATTTAATGCATTGCCAGATACTATTCCAACTCATTTTGGGAAAGATGGTGTTGCAGATTCATATGGGGCTAAAAAATCTATTTGGTTGCTACCAGGTATTGCCTTATTAATGTCAATCGGATTGAGTATTGCATCTAAATATCCGCATCTCTTTAACTATCCTGTTAAAGTAACCCATGAAAACGCATTCAGGTTGTATAGTTTTGGAATTAAATTAATACAATTTACCAGCATCTATGTTATTTTACTATTCTTTTACATTAGCTATGTGACTATTAAAATTGCAAATAATCCCTCAAGTGAAGGTCTACATGCGGGTTTTTTACCCATTATAATAGTATCCTCATTGTTATTTACTGTTTTTGTACTTTTTAAAATAAATACATTAAAATAAGTAATTATGAAAAATTCAATCTTAAGACTCGTTTTAATTTTAGCATTTATAACAAATGTTTTTTGTCAAGAGACAATTTTCAATGAAATAGATTATAACATTCCTATTTCTACAACAGAGCTAAAAGGAACGCTTTTAACTCCTGCTACTATTAAAAATATACCGTTGGTAATTTTTATTAGTGGATCTGGCTCACCCGATAGAAATGGCAATAGCGGATTTTTAATAAACAACTCACTAAAATATTTAGCAGAATCCTTGGTTAAGCACAATATTGCTTCTTATCGGTTTGATAAAAGCATCATACTTGAATCTAAAAAAGAAGGATTTAAGGAAGACAACGTACGCTTTGAAGACGAAGTAAATGAAGTTAAAGAAATAATAAATCATTTTAAGAAAAACAAATCGTACACCAAACTATACATTATTGGTCATAGCCAGGGAAGTTTAGTTGGTATATTAGCAGCAGATAAAAATGCAGATGGACTCATATCAATTGCCGGTGCCGGAAGACCTATTGATGAAATAATAGCAGAACAAATTGGCAAGCAAGCTCCTTTTTTAAAAGATGAAACCATTACGATTTTGTCAGAATTAAAAAAAGGAAAAATGGTGGAAGAATTTAACCCTATGTTAACTTCTCTGTTTAGAAAATCTGTTCAACCGTTTTTAATTTCGTGGATTAAGTACCATCCACAATATGAAATTCATAAACTTAAAATTCCTATCCTATTAATCAATGGCACCAAAGACATTCAAGTTCCGCAAAGTGATGCTATATTATTAAAAGAAGCAAATACAAATGCAGAACTTGTAATAATTGAGAACATGAATCATATTTTTAAAAGAATAGATGGAGGAATAGTAGAAAATCAGCAATCCTACACTAATCCAAACCTTCCAATAATGGAAGAATTAACACAAGCGATAGTAAAATTTATCAAAACTAATAACTAAAAATGGCTTCAAAAAAAGCATTTCCTCTACGTATAAATGAAGAATTATTAAAAGCTATTGAAAAATGGGCAACTGATGAATTTCGGTCTACCAATGGTCAATTGGAATGGATGTTGCACAAATGTTTAAAAGACGCCAAACGATTGCCTAAAAAAAATGAAGAATAAAAAACCACGCAAATAGCGTGGTTTTTTACTTAAAAATTTATTATTTTTTCTTCGGATGAACCAATTTCATTTCATCAATTAATCGGGTTGCACCGGCATATTTATCAACAATAAATAAAACATAACGAATATCAACCATGATGTTTCTACTTATTGACGGATCGTAATGCAAATCGCTCATGGTACCTTCCCAAACGCGGTCAAAGTTTAAACCAATTAAATTTCCGTAGGCATCAAGCGCAGGACTTCCGGAGTTTCCTCCAGTAGTATGGTTGGTACCAATAAATGCAACAGGAACTTTGCCGTTCTCAGCATATTTTCCAAAATCTTTTGTTTTGTATAATTCTCTTAATTTTAACGGCACTTCAAATTCGTAATCGTTAGGAATATATTTTTCCATAATTCCATCTAAATAACTTACTGGCATATAATAAACGGCATCTCTTGGTTGATATCCTCGTACTTGACCATACGTAATTCTAAGGGTACTGTTAGCATCAGGAAAAATACGTTCATCTGGAAATAATTCTAATAACGCTTTCATATACACCTTTTGCACTGCCGCGATTTGTTCAGTTATTTTGATATATTTTGGATTGATGTTGTTATAATAATCTGCAGTTAATTCTTTTCCAAATTGATAGCCTTTATCCTTATTTATTTTCTTAACAACTTCTGCTGCAGAACCAGTTAATAATTCAGTTGCACCAGCTAAACTAGTTAGTTTAGTTTTTTGATAAATGTCATTTGTCAATTTATTAAACTGGTTATTCCCGAGAGACTTTGACAAAAATTCTCTAGGAATATTGTTAGCATAAATTTCGATTAATCGTTCAAAAACCGCTTTATCTACCGTTGCATTGTAATTTTTATAAAATCCTTGAAGTCTGTTTAAAAGCTTCTCACGCGCCTCAACAAATGCTTGTTCACCTTTCTTTTCATATACTTGCTCTAGTTGATAAATCATTACAGACGCCGATAATAATTCAACATTTCTGTTAACCACTTCGCTCCAATAATCATTGGCAAAAGTTACATTTTCAGCTTCTTTGTATAATCTGTCAAATTCTGAAAGCAATCCTCCATATTTGTTTTGCAATCCTTTTTCGTTAACCAATTGCTGGAATTTACCTTCTAATTCTTTTTTAATTTCAACAGCTCCGGATTTTTGAATTCCTTGACTCTCACCTATCCACTTCTTCCAATGATTGGCCACTGATGCATATTTAGACGCGTATTGTATTTTAATTTGCTGATCTTTACGCATATAAGAATCTACAATTTTCAAAGCAGCATCGCGGACTTCAATTCTTGCTGGGTTAAATTTGTTTGCTATTTGATCAACAGCTATAGCCGGTAAGTATTCATTGGTTCTACCCGGAAATCCAAAAACCATGGTAAAATCGCCTTCAGCAACCCCATCCAACGAGACAGGTAGGAAATGTTTTGGAATATACGGAACATTGTCTTTAGAATAGGATGCTGGTTTGTTGTCTTTAGATGCGTATATTCTGAATAAAGCGAAATCTCCTGTATGACGTGGCCACATCCAATTATCAGTATCTGACCCAAATTTACCGATTGAAGATGGCGGTGCACCTACTAAACGCACATCTTTAAACACTTCGGTAACATACAATAAGTATTGATTTCCATGGTAAATAGAACGAACAAAAACATCTTGCCAAGCTTCTTTCTCTACTTCTTTTTGAACTTTTTCTAGGTTTTGAGAAATTTTAGCCAGCTTTTGTTGCTCACTCATTGAGTCATTGGTTCCTTCAAATGCTTTATTGGTTACATCATCAATACGTACAATTAAAGTAGCAATCATTCCTGGGTTTGGTAATTCTTCAGCATCAGTCATAGCCCAAAAACCATCGTTTAAGTAATCGTTTTGTAAACTTGAATGCGACTGAATGGCTCCATAACCACAATGGTGATTTGTTAATAATAAAGCTCTTGATGAAATTAATTCACTGGTACAACCTCCATTAAAATGCACAATGGCATCTTTTAAACTTGAGTTGTTAATATTGTAAATTTCTGCTGCGGTCATTTTCATGCCCAGACTTTGCATTTCTTTTTCATTTCTACCTTCTAACATTGACGGAATCCACATTCCGCCTTGTTGAGCAGAAACTTGAAATACAATAAATAAAATTAGTATTCTTAAAAGTTTCATTTGTTTAAATTTAAATTGCAACAAATATACTTAGGAAAGGGATGATTTACTAAATAGTATCGTTTTTTTTCTATTTTAGCAAAAAACCGATTAAATGGAGAATGTACCTATTATTACCGATGATGCAATTGTTTTTGGCTTATTAATGCTTTTGCTGGGTTTAATTTTTTACACATCGAATTCAACAAATAATTTTTGGATTAAATTTTACAAAGTAATGCCCGCTTTATTAATGGCCTATTTATTACCTTCTATTTTCAGTTCATTGGGTGTAATTTCTGATGAACATTCCAATTTATATTTTGTAGCCAGCAGGTATTTACTGCCTGCTGCACTTGTACTAATGACACTTAGTGTTGATTTAAAAGCTATGTTTAAATTGGGGCCAAAAGCTTTGATTATGTTTTTTGCAGGCACTTTAGGAATCATATTAGGTGGACCCTTAGCAGTATTACTAATTTCATTTTTTTCACCCGAAACTGTAGGTGGTGTTGGACCCGATGCAGTTTGGAGGGGTTTAGCAACTATCGCAGGCAGCTGGATTGGTGGTGGGGCAAATCAGGCAGCTATGCTGGAAATATACCAATACAATCCAAAAAACTATGGCGGAATGGTGTTAGTTGACATTGTTGTTGGAAATTTATGGATGGCAATAATACTAATGGGTATTGGTAAAGCTGATAAAATTGATAAATGGCTTCAATCAGATACTACATCCATCGAAGAATTAAAGAAAACTGTTAGTGCCTTTGCTGATAAGGTAATGCGCAATCCTTCATTAACCGATTTAATTATTTTATTATCAATTGCTTTTACAACCGTTGGATTCTCGCACTTAGGAGCAACATTTATAAGTGATTTTTTAGTACAAAATTTTGAAATAATTAATGATAAATCTTCTGCATTTTCATCGTTTAGTTCTCATTTCTTTTGGATGATTAGCATTGCAACCTTAATAGGCGTATTAGCATCGTTTACAAAATTCAAATCGTACGAAGGAGCCGGAGCTAGTAAAATTGGCAGTGTATTTATTTATATTCTTGTTGCTACCATAGGTATGAAAATGGATTTGTCAAAACTTTTAGATAATCCGGGACTAATTGTAATTGGTATTGTATGGATGAGTATGCATGTTGTATTTTTGATAACAATTGCCAAATTAATTAAAGCTCCATTTTTCTTTTTAGCGGTAGGAAGTCAGGCAAATGTAGGAGGTGTAGCATCGGCACCTATAGTTGCTTCAGCATTTCATTCATCCTTAGCTACAGTTGGGGTATTATTAGCAGTTTTCGGTTATATCATTGGCACTTATGGCGCTATGCTTACAGCAGAATTAATGAGAATTGTATCGCCATAAAAATTATTTTATTAAAATTAATTTACACATATTTGCATTTTACAACATTAAATAAAATCATGAAAAAAATATTCATCTCTTTATTAATAGTTAGTGTTTTTTACGGATGTTCATCTGATAATGAAAATTTGATGACCGTTAAAGGCACAATTGACGGTCTTAAAAAAGGAACACTTTATTTACAAAAAATTGAAGACACCCTGTTAATTTCTATAGATTCTATTTCACTTAATGGTGTTAACACTTTTGAATTGGAAACAGTAGTCGAAAGTCCAGAAATTTTCTATTTAACTTTAAACGCCACTAATGCACCTGAACGTATTTTATTTTTTGGAGAACCTGGTTTAGTAACTATCAATTCTAGATTTGACCGATTTGATACATCTTTTAAAATATCGGGTGGAAAAAATCAACAATTGTTAAGTAAGCATCAAGAAATGCTCCGTCAGTTTAACGACCGTCAATTGGAATTAATCGAGCGTAATTTTAAAGCTACCAAGGCTAAAAATCAATTATTAAATGCTAAAGTTCAATCAGAATACGATCAATTAATTAAGCGCAGATACTTGTATACTACTAATTATGCCGTTCAAAATGCCGATTATGAAATTGCGCCCTACCTCGCTTTAACCGACTTATACAATGCCAATATTACGTTATTAGACACTATTAACAACTCACTAAGTGATAAAGTTAGACAATCTAAATACGGTAAAAAATTAGACGAATACATTAAAAATATTAAATCGGCCAAATAAAAAGAGAGCTTTAAAGCTCTCTTTTTATTTAGATTTTAACCTAACACTCCATTCAAACTCATACCTAGAAACTTCTTCTCCATTTTCATTAATTCCCACCGATCTCATAATAATAGTTTTGCCCTCTCCAGTTTCAATTGTTTCATTTAAGGCTTGCTGAATTACATGTCCATCATTGCATGTAAATGTAATTTTACCTGTTGCTTTTTTAGAAAAACTACCCGTATGGTTTGTAACAAGCATTGATATATTCTTTTTACTTTCTCTAATTTTTTTAATTACCAATGCTCCGGTTGTTAATTCTGCAGCCATTGATTGTACTGCAAAGTACATAGAATTAAAGGGGTTTTGGTTAATCCAGCGGTGCGTAACTGTGGCCACAGCATGTTTTTGATCTATCTCCTTTAATTTTACACCACATAAAACAGCAGAAGGGAGTTTAAACAATAAAAACTTATTAAAATTTTTGGCTGTCATTTCCATATTTATAATTATTTCAGCCAAGATACTTAATTTTTGAAGTAAAATAAACATTTTTAAAATGTTAAATTTATGTTAAATTTAAGTACTTTGTATTGCATATTACTATCTTTTGTCATTATCTTTGTATAAGAATATAATATAAATGATGTATCATGACAACAAACAATGAACATACGAATGCATTTCTTATTCACTTATCAGCTTTTACCGGTTATTTTATTCCGTTAGGCAGTATACTGTTTCCTTTAATTGTTTGGAACTTAAAAAAAGATGAAAGTGAATATGTGAACCATCACGGTAAAGAAGCTGTAAATTTTAATTTAAGTTTCTTATTGTATTATACCGTTTTATTGATCACACTTTTTCCAATTCTATTTAAAACTATTTTCCAATTAGTTTCACATGTTGAACATTTAGAGCATCTTAATCATTTTGACCAAGTTCAGCAATTGTTTTCATTTGGTGGATGGTTTTCACTTTTTGGAATTGTAGTATTAATTGGATCCTTATCAATTTTTAAATTTATAATTATCATTATAGCTGCTGTTAAAGCACAACAAGGAGAATATTTTAAGTATCCGTTACGAATTAATTTTATTAAATAACAAGCTAAAGATTATCATATGAATATTGAAAACACAAAAGCGCAAATGCGAAAAGGAGTTTTAGAATATTGCATCTTATCGGTCTTACAACACGAAGATGCTTATACTACTGAAATCCTTTCAGGATTAAAAGACGCCAAAATGCTGGTAGTTGAAGGCACGGTTTACCCCTTGCTTACAAGGTTAAAAAATGCCGGCTTATTAAACTACCGTTGGGAAGAATCAACTTCAGGACCTCCACGTAAATACTACGGACTTACCGAATCTGGTAAAATATTTTTAAAAGAATTAGATGCAACTTGGGCAGAGTTGAATGAAGCGGTTACCCTTATTACTAACAAAAAATCAAATTAAAATGAATAAGACAATAAACATCAATTTAGGAGGAATCTATTTTCACATAGATGAAATGGCTTATGAAAAATTAAGACGTTATTTAAATGCCATTAATGCTTCTTTAAGCAATGACCCATACGGTAAGGATGAAATTATAGCAGATATTGAAGCGCGTATCAGTGAGCTGTTATCTGAGAAAATAAAAGACGATCGTCAAGTGGTGAATGAACAACATATTGACGAAATTATCAAAGTGATGGGGCAACCAGAAGATTATACGTTTGACGAAGAACTATTTAACGACCCTAAATATTCCTATCAATCAACAAGTGCAACAAAAAAGCTATTTAGAGATGGAGACGATAAAATACTGGGTGGGGTATCTTCAGGTTTAGGCCACTATTTTGGCATTGATGCCATTTGGGTTCGTATTTTTTGGTTGATTTTGGTTTTCGGTGCAGGCTTTGGAGTTTTAGCTTATATCATATTCTGGATTTTAGTGCCTGAAGCAAAAACAACAGCTGAAAAACTTCAAATGAGAGGAGAAGCGGTTAATTTAAGTAATATTGAACGTAAAATTAAGGAAGAATTCAATGATTTAGGCGATCGAATTAACGCTACCGGAGAACGTATAAAAAATGCAGATTACTCGAGAGCAAAATCAGGAGCTCAAGATATTATCGATACCTTGGGAAAGGTTTTAGCCACCTTTTTTATGGTAGTCGGTAAATTAATAGGAATATTAATAATCATAATTGCTTCATCTGTAATTATCGGACTAATAGTAGGTGGCTTTTCGTTAAGTACTATAGGATTTCTAGGAATTGGAAATGAGTTCGCACAATTTCCACCGTTTTTCTATAAAACCACCGTGCCTATTTGGTTACTTGTTACATTTGTATTTACTGCAGTAGCTATACCGTTTATTTTCTTGTTTATGTTAGGTATTAGAATCTTATCTAACAATGTAAAATCGATGGGAAAAACCTTTAAATTAACACTTGTTGGGCTTTGGATTGTTGCTATATTAGGTTTAATTTTTTCCGGCATTGAATATTCTTCCAAAGTTGCTTATGATGGTTTTAACACCAAAAATCATGATTTACTTTGGACATCAACTGATACATTAAACATTAAAATGATTGGTGATGATCAATACGCAGACACTAAAACCATGCGTAAAAGACACGGATTTGAAATAGTAGTTGATAATGGCGTTGAAAAGTTATATTCATCTAAAATTAAATTAGACATTGCTAAAAGCGATACTAATATGGCCTATATTAAAATTCGTAAAGAAGCCGAAGGCGATACCAGAAGCAATGCAAATCAGTTTGCAGAACAAATTGAATATAAATTCAGTTTAACCGATAGCAATTTACAATTAGACGGTTATTTTTTGTCTAATTTAGAAAATATGTATCAAAATCAAGAGGTTGAATTAACACTTTACTTACCTGTTAATTCAATAATTTATCTCGACAAATCAACCAAAACATATCTTTACAATGTAGATAATGTAGATGATATATATGATGATGACATGGTTAGACATCACTTTAAAATGACTGCTACAGGATTGGAATGTTTAGATTGTAGCGAAATTATAAAAAACAAAGATGATGACGAACTTAATATGAAAATTGACGTTAACGGAATTGACATCAGAGTAAATGAAAATGGAAAAAAATCACGCGTAAAAGTAGGTGAAAACATCTTATTAAATAACAAACATTGGATTTTAACCATATAAATTATTAAAAATACAACATGAAAACACTTGTAAAATCAATCGCACTTTTAGTTATATTTAGTATAACAACCTCATGTGTATTAACAGGCACTAAGGGAAATCAACATGTAGTAACCAACGAAAGAACGGTAACAAATTCTTTTGACGGAATAGACGTAAGTCAGGGAATTAGCGTATATGTTAGTCAAGGTGATGAAGAAAAAATAACAGTAGAAACCGATGAAAATATACAAGACCTTTTAAAAACAACAATTACCAACAACGGTATTCTTAAAGTATATTTTGATGAACCAGTAAGAAACGTAAAAACAAAGAATGTTTATGTAACGGTTAAAAACATACAATTGCTAGAGTCAACAAGTGGTTCCTCTATAACAGCAGAAGATGCTATACGAACAGAGTCAATTCAGCTAAAATCGAGCAGTGGTTCTAGCATTAGGGTTGAAGTACTTACTACAAATGCAACAAGTAAAGCATCTAGCGGATCCAGCATCAAACTGATAGGAAAAGCAACTACACTAGACGCAAGAGCATCTAGCGGATCAACAATACGTGCAGATCGATTTGAAGCATCCGAGGTAGAAGCTAAAGTATCAAGTGGCGCATCCATAGAAGTGTATGCAACCGATTTATTAACTGCAGAAGCCAGTAGTGGCGGAAGTATTGAATACAACGGTAATCCTAAAAATATTGTAAAAAACACTTCTTCGGGCGGAAGCGTACACAAAAACTAGTAATTTCTCTATCAATATTATTTATAAACCACTTGACTAAATCAAGTGGTTTTTTAGTAAATTTGATAGTATAATTAATAAACATAAAAATTTATGAACCTTAAATTTAAATTACTTTTTTTAACTGCCATACTTTCTTTTTTTAACATTATTGCACAATCAAGTATAAAAGGCAATAAAATTGTTATAACTCAGAACAGAGATGTTACAAGCTTTACCGCTATAGAGGTGATGGATGATGTTGATGTATATCTTTTTCAAGGATCTACACCCTACTTAAATGTTGAGGCAGATGAAAATCTTCACGAATCTATACATACAAAAATTGAAGGATCTACTTTAAAAATTTACCTGTCTAATAAAATTAGAAGCAGTAAAAAACTAAACATATTAATTACTGTTACAGACAGCTTAAACACTATTACTGCAAAGGGTAATTCCAATATTTATGCTGATGCACGATTAATAGTAAGATCTCTAGTATTGAACATGTATGACAATGCCGATGCTACTTTAAAACTTGATGCTGATAATTTAGCAGTAAACGGTTTCAAAAATACTGACCTTAAATTAGATGTATTTTCTATAAACACCGCTGTAAATATTACGGAATCGTGTGAACTAAAATTAGAAGGTGAGATTGAAAACTTAACTGCTGATATAAAAAACAGCAGCGTTTTAACCACAAAAGGAAAAGGCAAAACACAAACCATTACTGCAACAAATAATGGTAGTTACAAAGGCGAAAAGTTTATAGTTAACGAAACTACACTTACAATATCCTCGCGATCGGATGTTTATGTAAATACAAAAGATAAAATAAATATTAACGCTTCAGACACAGCAGAAATTACATCATTTGGAAAACCAGAATTTAACTTAATTAAGTTTGATGGTAAAGCAAAGCTGCACAAGAAATAAAATGCTAGTTGAACCAACAAAGAAGCCCTTTAAAAAAAGGGCTTCTTATTTTTGAATCTTATTCTAAAGAACCTATGTAACGTTCGGCATCCAAGGCTGCCATACATCCCGTTCCTGCAGCTGTTACTGCTTGTCTGTAATCTTTATCCTGTACATCACCGGCGGCAAAAACTCCCGGTAAATTGGTTTTGGTTGTTTTTCCTTCTGTTTTTAGATAACCCACGGAATCCATTTCTAATTGACCTTTAAAAATATCGGTATTTGGTTTATGACCAATGGCAATAAACACACCGGTTACCGGAATTACTTCTTTTTCATTGGTAATATTGTTATAAACTTTAACACCTTCAACAACTTTTTCTCCCAAAACTTCTTCAATTTCGGTATTAAATTTTACCACCAAATTTTTGGTATTAAACACTCTTTTTTGCATGGCTTTTGAAGCGCGCATTTCATCCCTTCTAACCAACATAGTAACTTTTGTGCATAAATTGGCCAAATACGTAGCTTCTTCAGCGGCGGTATCACCAGCACCAACAACCACAACTTCTTGACCACGGTAGAAGAATCCATCACAGGTAGCACAAGCAGATACTCCACCGCCTCTTAAGCGCTGTTCACTTTCTAATCCTAAATAGGATGCTGTAGCTCCGGTTGCTATAATTACTGTTTTTGCTTCAATGGTATGCGATTCATCAATTATTACTTTGTGAATTCCACCCATTTCTTTACTAAATTCCACTTTTGTAGCCATACCAAAACGAACTTCAGTTCCAAAACGTTCTGCCTGATTTTTTAAATCTTCCATCATAGCAGTTCCGTCTACTCCGTTTGGATAACCCGGAAAATTATCAACTTCTGTAGTAGTTGTTAACTGGCCTCCCATTTGCATACCAGTATACATTATCGGTTTTAAATCGGCTCTGGCAGCATAAATTGCCGCCGTATATCCTGCAGGACCAGAACCAATTATTAAACATTTAACTTTTTCAATTGTATTTGACATAATTTAATCTGATTATTTTTACACAAATTTACCCTTTTAAATCCTAAAGGAAAAAATTGTAAATAATTATTTATGATACTAAAATAACCAAATATGATTTATTTTTTTCATTTATTTATATGATTTAAATTTACAAAAACTGCAACATGGAAATTCAACAAATTAGCTCTATAGAATCAGCAAAAGCAACAGTAAACAACAATACAGGGGTATTGCTGTTCTTTTCAACAACTAAATGTTCTTTAGGAGAAGCATTAGAACCAAAAGTATACAAACTACTACAAGAAAAATTTCCAAAAATCTCATTTTATTTTATCGACATAAATTTTTCTCCGGATGTAGCAGCTCATTTTAATGTATTTGTTGAACCCACACTGTTGGTATATTTTGAAGGCAAAGAAACCATCAGAAAAAGTCGAACTATAGGAATCGATGAATTGTCCGAAAAGATTTCCAGAATTTATTCAATTTTATTCAATTAATCATTTGCGCAACTAATTAGAAATAGTATATTTGCACACACTTTTTCGGGGTGTAGCGTAGCCCGGTTATCGCGCCTGCTTTGGGAGCAGGAGGTCGCAGGTTCGAATCCTGCCACCCCGACAAATTGCCGATGTAGCTCAGCTGGCTAGAGCAGCTGATTTGTAATCAGCAGGTCGTGGGTTCGAGCCCCTCTATCGGCTCTGTAATAAAAGTCTTCTAATCCAGAAGGCTTTTTTTGTTTTAACTACAATAGCTCAGTATTTTTCCTAAATTTGTAAAGTATTTAAAAATAGTATTTATGCTTATCATTGGAATTGCTGGAGGAACCGGTAGCGGTAAAACAACAGTTGTAAATCAGATACTTCATGAACTACCTCCCGATGAGGTTTGTGTTATTTCTCAAGATTCATATTATAAAGAAACCGTTGATTTATCGTTTGAAGATCGAACAAAAATAAATTTCGATCATCCCAATGCAATTGACTTTGACCTATTGGTAGAACATGTTTCAGAACTTAAAAAAGGAAATGTTATTGAACAACCCGTATATTCGTTTATTGCTCACAATAGAACCAAAGACACGCATAAAACACATCCACGCAATGTAATAATTGTAGAAGGAATTCTTATTTTTAACAGTAAACCTCTTCGCGATTTGTTTGATATTAAAGTATTTGTACATGCTGATGCTGATGAACGTCTCATTAGACGTGTTAGACGCGATATCGAAGAACGCGGCAGGGACATTAACGAAGTTCTTGGCAGGTATCAAAGCACACTAAAACCGATGCATCAGCAATTTATAGAACCTTCTAAAACCTATGCTGATATCATTATTCCGAATGACAGGTATAACACAGTTGCAATTGATATTGTACGCACTGTAATAAGTAACAGATTGTAAATCTATGACTTACAAACAATTTAAAGATAAAAAAATTGTTAGGTTTATAACCAATAAATACTTTTTAATAACAGTAGGATTTGCTGTTTGGATGCTTTTCTTTGATCAAAACTCGTATGAAACGCATCAAATGCTCAACAAAGAAATTGAAAAATTAGAATCAAATAAAGAATTTTATACCAAAGAAATAAAACAGGACAAACAAGTTATTGAAGATTTAAAAAACAATAAAAAACTTGAGAAATATGCCCGTGAGCAGTATAAAATGAAAAAAGAAAACGAAGATCTATATTTAATTGAATACGATACCATAAAATAAGTACTATGGATTCATTCTTATTTCAAGAATTTGATGCCGTAAGTGCATCGCAATGGAAGCAAAAAATTCAGTTTGATTTAAAAGGCGCCGATTATAATAAAACCTTGTTAACCAAAACATTGGAAGGCATTACCATTCGACCATTTTACCATTCGGATGATTATGAGAAACTAACCATTCCCAATTTAAACAGTGATTTCTTAATTTGCCAAACAATCTATGTGTCTGATGAAAAAAAAGCATCAGCATTGGCAATTGATGCTTTAGTACGAGGAGCTCAGTCTATCAATTTCATTATCCCAAAAGCTATTAACAATAAATTGTTACTTCAATCTGTTATTGATCAATTCCCAACAGCAGAACTTCATTTTCAATTTGAATTTTTAGATGAAAATTATATATCAACTTTGCATCACTTTTTAATTGAACAAAAAACTTATTTTAATATCGATATAATAGGAAATTTAGCAGCAACAGGAAATTGGTTTTTCAACCTAAAAAAAGACCATGAAATTCTTAATAAGTTGTATGACATTTCTTCTAAAAACAACTGTCTCATAGGTGTAAACGCTTCGTTATATCAAAATGCTGGTGCCAATAACGTACAACAAATTGCTTATGCTTTAGCCCATGCCAATGAATATTTAAATCATTTTGGAGCTGCTGTTGCGTCGAAAGTTCAATTTCAATTTGCAATTGGAAGTCATTATTTTATGGAAATTGCCAAATTAAGAGCATTCAGGTATTTGTGGGATATATTATTAAAAGAGTATCAAACAACTGCACCTGCTATAATATTTGCCGAGCCTACTCTTAGAAATAAAACTTTATTCGATTACAATACTAATTTGTTGCGTGCCACTACAGAATGTATGAGTGCAGTTTTAGGGGGCATAACAACTATTTCTAATGTTTCATACGATCGAATTTACAAGCATAGAAACGAGTTTGGAGAGCGTATTGCTCGCAATCAACTCTTAATTTTAAAAGAAGAAAGTAATTTTAAAAAAGCTGATACGATTGCTGAAAACAGCTATTATATCGAAACCTTAACCAAGCAATTAGCAGAAAAAGCATTAACGTTATTTAAAGAAATTGAAAAAGGTGGCGGATTTTTAAACCAACTAAAAGATGGAATTATCCAACGAAAAATTCAAGAAAGCGCCAAAAAAGAACAGGAATTATTTAACGCTAATGAGATAATTTTACTGGGTACTAACAAATACCCAAATCCACAAGACCATATGAAAGCAGCCGTTGAAATTTATCCGTTTTTACGTAAAAAATCAAGGAAAACTTTGCTTCCAACAATAATACCACATCGTCTTTCAGAATCTTATGAACAAAACAGATTAAGTCATGAAAAAGCGTAAAGACCTATCAAAACTTACCGTTAAATCTGAGCAGCAACAAAATACTAATTTTAAACACGAGAATTTTGTAGCTGGTATTCCCCCTTTTTTAAGAGGTCCGTACGCAAGCATGTATGTTAATAAACCCTGGACTGTTAGACAATATGCCGGATTTTCAACTGCCGAAGAAAGCAACGCATTTTACAGACGCAATTTAGCTGCCGGACAAAAAGGATTGTCTATAGCTTTTGATTTAGCAACACATCGCGGTTATGATTCTGATCAGGAACGCGTACAGGGTGATGTTGGAAAAGCAGGCGTTGCCATCGATTCAATTGAAGATATGAAGGTATTGTTTGACAATATTCCATTGGATCAAATGTCGGTTTCAATGACTATGAATGGAGCCGTTTTACCCATCATGGCGTTTTATATAGTAGCAGCAGAAGAACAAGGGGTTGCTAGAAACCAGTTAACGGGCACTATACAGAATGATATATTAAAGGAGTTTATGGTTCGTAATACTTATATTTACCCACCTACTCCATCGATGAAAATTATAGCTGATATATTTGCATATACCAGTAAACACATGCCAAAATTTAATTCAATCTCTATTTCTGGTTACCACATGCAAGAAGCAGGCGCAACACCGGAAATTGAACTTGCCTATACCTTAGCCAATGGATTAGAATATTTAAGAACTGGTTTAGCATCTGGATTAGATATCGATGATTTTGCACCTAGACTATCGTTTTTTTGGGCCATAGGGATGAATCACTTTAATGAAATAGCAAAACTTAGAGCCGGTAGAATGCTTTGGGCTAAAATTGTATCACAATTTAATCCTAAAAAACCACAATCAATGTCGTTAAGGACCCATTGTCAAACCAGTGGCTGGAGTTTAACCGAACAAGACCCTTTTAACAATGTTGCACGAACAACTATTGAAGCCATGGCTGCTGCACTTGGAGGTACTCAAAGTTTACATACCAATGCCTTGGATGAAGCTATTGCATTGCCAACCGATTTTTCTGCAAGAATTGCCAGAAATACCCAACTTTACTTGCAACTGGAAACGGGTATAACAGCGACTGTTGATCCTTGGGGAGGTTCTTCATACGTGGAAGATCTAACAGAAAAAATTGCACAACATGCCTGGAATTTAATTCAGGAAGTTGAACAATTAGGAGGCATGACTAAAGCGATTGAAGCTGGTATACCTAAAATTCGAATCGAAGAAGCATCAGCTAAAAAACAAGCTCTGATAGATAGTGAACAAGACATTATAGTAGGTGTAAATGCTTATCAACTTAAAGAAGAAGAGCCGTTAAGCATCTTAGAAGTTGATAATAATGCTGTTAGAGAAAGCCAAATAAAACGATTAGAAGCGTTAAAATCGTCCCGAAATTCTCAAAAAGTAGCCTTGGCTCTAGCTAATTTAACCTTTTGCGCACAATCAGGTGAAGGAAATTTATTAGATTTGGCTGTAATTGCAGCACGAGAACGAGCCACATTGGGAGAAATTTCTGAAGCTCTAGAAAAAGTATTTGGCCGTTATCAAGCTACTATAAAATCCATTTCAGGCGTGTATTCTAAAAACATTAAAGACCATAACGAGTTTAAAAAGGCAGTAGATTTAGCCAATAAATTTGCCGACTTAGATGGGAGAAGACCCCGAATATTGGTAGCTAAAATGGGGCAAGATGGACACGATAGAGGGGCAAAAGTAGTTGCAACTAGTTTTGCTGATTTAGGTTTTGATGTTGACATTGGCCCTTTATTCCAAACTCCTAAAGAGGTTGCTAAACACGCTATGGAAAATGATGTACACGTTTTAGGAGTATCATCATTAGCTGCTGGACATAAAACTTTAATACCACAGGTTATAAATGCGTTAAATGAATACGGAAGAGGTGATATATTAGTAATTGCAGGAGGCGTTATACCTAGTCAGGATTATGATTTTTTATTTAATGCAGGTGTTTCCGGAATTTTTGGACCAGGCACTAAAATAAGTACTGCTGCCATAAATATTTTAGAGCTATTATTAAAAAAAATTGATTTATAAAAACAACTTATAATTACTGCGATTATTCGATTATTATATAAGTACCTTTGTAAAAAAAAATTAAATGAGTTTATTTCTTATTGCGCTTGCTGCTATATTTTCTGTTATTAATCCGCTAGGAACTGTTCCTATTTTTGTAGGATTAACAAAAGAAAAAACAAAAAAAGAAATTAATAAAATTGCCTTGGCAACAGCCATCAATGTTCTTATTATCTTGTTAATATCCTTCTATTTAGGAAAGTTTATCTTGTTGTTTTTCGGTATCAGTTTAAACTCCTTAAAAATTGCAGGTGGATTAATCATTGCTTCCTCAGGTTTTGCCTTGTTAACGGGTAAATTTTCTCAACACAAAGGGATGAATGAAAAGAATAAAAATGCAGCTATGGAACGTGACGAAGTGTCATTAACTCCCCTAGCAATACCCATGTTAGCCGGACCTGGAACTATTTCTCTACTTATAACTTATCATCAAGAATATACTCAAGTATTGGAGCGCGGAATATTAACTGCAGCAATTTTGGTAATTTCAGTTCTAATTTATATCACTTTAAGAAGTTCTAATCTAATTATAAAAGCTTTAGGTCCAAATGGTATTAATGCGCTTTCAAGAATCATCGGATTTATTGTAATTGCTATTGGGGTTGAATATATTTTATCAACCGTTATTTTATTGTTAAAATAATTAGAAGTCTTTTTTATTGGATTTCCATACAATTCCTAAAATAGGGATTAATGACCAAATAATTAAAACAATAAAAGAAATAGTACTACCTAAATTAGTGCCAAAAAACTTTTTAAAAATAGCTCCAGTATACCCTAACAGGGCCGAAATATCGAGTTTTAACAACATTAATGTTCTTCCCAAATCAATCGGATTTAACATTACTGCTGTTAACGAAAAAACATCCAAGGGATACTGTTCAAAATAAACCAACGATATAAGAAATATTCCGTCATAAATTACTGCAAGCAGTAACCACATTAGTATAGCAACACTGAAACCTTTAATTTTATTATCAAATGATAGCGCAATAAAAAAAGAAATGGCTGTAAAGATGAAAGTTAAAAAAGTACCTACTATTATGAGCGAAATAAATTCAAAAACCTTTTCAGAAATTACTAAACCGTAAAACAAAAAGGGTATACCTAAACCAATAATCAAACTTAGCGACAACGAAATGGCCACTCCAAAATACTGCCCAAGAAATATGTTTGAACGTTTAATTGGTTGCGCTAATAACAATTCAGTAAATTCTTTAGAATCGTAATAATACATGATACCAAATATGGTTCCTATTAGCGGCACCAATACTGTTACTACATTTAATAACGTAATAATTGCATTTGATAAATTACTGTTTAATAATAATAAAACCGAACCTAATAAAAGGTAAAACACTAAGTAAATAAAACTCCACCTGCTTCTTAACAAGTCGAAAATGCTGTATTTTAATATTTTAAACATACTGTTCTTTTAAAATTGAAGCAATAGCATACTCAAAACTAGATTGCTTGGTTTGTTCTTTTAATTTGGACACTGATCCTTGGAAATAAATCTCACCATCTAAAATAAATACAACCTCATCAGAAAGTTCTTCAACAAAACTCATAATATGTGATGTTATAATGATGGTTTTGCCTTTTGCCTTTTCATTAATAATAAGTTCTTTTAAGGTAATTAAAGCTACGGGGTCTAAACCAGAGGTTGGCTCATCTAAAATAATTAAGGGGCTGTCAAACATAAAGGTTAAAACTAAATTTACACGTTGTTTGGTGCCTCCAGATAATGTTCCTAATTTCTTATTTAAAAAGGGTGTAATTCTAAACAAGTTTATTAATTCTTGGTCTCTACATTTTCTACCTCTGATATCCTTAACCATATTGATTAATTCTATCACTTTTAAGTTAGATGGAAAGTTGGCAATTTGAGGTAAATAATCAACTTTATCCCTATAATTCCATTTATGAATTACTTGTTGGTTGTTTATGGTAATGGTTCCATTTTGGGGTATAACCATCCCTAATAGCGATTTTATTAAGGTTGTTTTGCCTGATCCGTTAGGGCCTAATATCGCAAAAATACCACCTTCATTTATCTTAAGGTTTATAGTTTTTAATACTTCAAATTTGCCAAAATTTTTCTTAAGATCTTGAAATACTATCATAATACAGGTTTCATTTTAGGCTGATTATCAATTAAAAAATCGGGGGTAAAGACTGGAGTAACTTTTTCAGAAAAATCAATTAAATTTATAAATAAACTTCTTAATAAAATTATGGTTTCAGGAGTTTTATTCACAATATATGAAAATAATTTTACTGGTCTGTAAGGCACATCACCAACACCATCTTTATCTATATCGTAACCTGCATATGCACTCCAAAAGTTATTTGAAAACTTATTATCGTTCATTTTTGTATTCCATGAGACATCAAATGAATTGCTGATAAAATTATTAGACTCAAAAATATTATTATAACAGGCTCCGCGTACTTTTAAAGCCCAGCCATTTCTAATAAAATTGTTTTTACTGTAGTTGATTCTGTTAGACCCTTCTACGTTAATAGCAATGGTGTTTTCTTCAAAAATATTGTTTTTAATATCGGCGTCATTAATTTCTTTCAGTAGTAAGCCATAAGAAGCCGATCCCCAGTTTTTCATAAATACATTGTGATGCATGTCAATTTTTTTTGAAAACATTACTGCAACACCAGCTCCATTATTGATAAATTTATTGTGTGTATAAACATTATTGTTAGAAAACATAAAATGAAGTCCGTATCTTAAATTCTGGGTACTGATATTTTTAGCTATCGTACAGTTTTTTGCAAATTCTAAATAAATGCCATCTCTAACTTTTTCTATATAGTTATTGGTTATTTGCACATTACTACTGTCCCAAATGTGAATGCCATTTCCAGAGTTTATTTCGGACACTGCATTGCCAAAAATTTTATTATTTACTACTTTTCCGTGAGATGATTTTTCAAGATAAATTGCGTATAAAACATTTTTAAATTGATTGTTTGAAATGTTAAAATTCTTACTTTTTTGAATTCTAATAGCAGTATTACTGTTGGCAAAATCTTTTCCAACGTTTATAATATTGAATCCTTTAATTGTTACTTCGTTAGCCTGAATTTTAAATATATCTCCCTTTAACAAGCCATCGAGCGTTGGCATAGCTTTACCAATAATAGTTAAAGGTTTTTGTATAATTATGTTTGTTGTAGGATAAATACCGTTTTGTACAATAATAGTATCAAAAGGTTTTGCATACTCAATTGCAGTTTTTATCGATTTAAATTTACAACTATTACACACTTCAATAGTTGATGCATGAACTGATATTGTTGAAATAATCAGAAAAATTAAAACTGTAAGTTTATTTTGCATACTTTTTAAAATAGGCATTTAACTCCTCCCAATTAAACATCTTTCCTTTATTTACATTTATAAATTTTTCAGCAGAAAATTTTTCTTTAAAGGCCGCTAAATTTTCACCCATCGGGCTTTTAATAGTTTCACTTATCACAAAATATGACTCTTTAGCATTTATAAATTCATTATAATTAGTATAATCAAATACTAAAAACAGTGACGCATCTATATGTTCATTCAAATTGTTATTTACCATGCATTCTATGGCATCGTACATAAATGCCTTTCCTTTAGAATTTACAACTTCAGCAGCGAACGGCTTATCAACTATAGTCATTTTACAGAAATGACACACATCGTAACCAAAGTCAATTTCTTTAGGTTCTACTTTGCAAGATGAAAAGAATAGCATTGCACAGCATAAAATTACAAATCGTCTCATATAGTATCTTTATTATAATTCTTTTTTTGCCATAAAATAGGACAAAAATGACATTCCAATTCCAGCAAACAAAAAGTATGCTCCTGTCATTGGCAATGAAATTGCATTAAAATTTAATATGGATTTTGACCCAAGTAATGGTGGCATATATCCTTGACCTGGAATTTTAATTGCTGCATGCGGACTTAAATTGTGTCCATAATCATACAACCAAAGATAAAAATCGTACATGCCAGCTAAACCAAGTAAAATCATTAGTATTCCCCAAGAAAGATAAAGTTTCTTATTGCCAATTAACCCAACTATTACACCTAAAAATGCCATAACAAGAATTACGATAGGGAATATTTTAAATTCAGGTAAATCTGTTGGAACATCGCGCATTCCGATATAATGATTCATTAAATTAATGTTTTTTATATCGTGTGGATTGTGATCTGTAATTTTAGTTATCCAAATGTCCATACCCAAAGGTTCAGGATATTGCGGAGCTTCTAAGGTTATATTCCACAAGGGAAAAACAAATAAAGCTAAGGTAAGCAATGCTCCTACTATCATTACTAATTTTGATTTTTTCATTTTGAAGTTATTTTTTTAGTAACAAATGTTACTTTGCTTAGTGTCTTTAATAAAAAGTGGATAGTACTAAGCTACCCACTTTTTTCAGACGAAATTATTATAATTGAAATTAAAATGAACTTATACTTATTCTCCAATGGACCATTTTAGTTCAATTGCAGAATTTGCAGGTGAGACTCTAACATATCCTTGCATTTCTTGGTGTAATGCTGAACAAAAATCGGAACAATAAAACGGCCATACTCCAACTTGTTTAGGTTCCCATACTAAAGTTTCAGTTTGACCAGGCATAATTAACAATTCTGCATTATTAGCGCCAATTATAGCAAAACCATGTGGCACATCGTAATCTTGTTCTAAATTAGTTACATGGAAATACACTCTATCGCCAACTTTTATTCCTTCAATATTATCAGGAGCAAAGTGGCTTCTAATAGATGTCATATAAACATGCACTTCTTTTCCGTTACGCACAACTTTAGTTTCTGCTTCAGATTTTACAACATAAGGATGTTTGTTTTTACTTAGATCATAGTATTTTTTAGAATTCTTAATAACCTTATCAGCACTAATTCCAGCAGCGTAATGCGGCTCTCCAACGGTTGGAAAATCTAATAACAATTCCATTTTTTCACCACTGATATCAAATAATTGAGCCGATTGTGTAACTTCTGGCCCTGTTGGCAGATAACGGTCTTTCGTAATCTTATTCATTGCCAATAAATATTTTCCAGATGGTTTTCTTGAGTTTCCGCCAGGAATCATTAAGTGACCTACTGAATAATACGTTGGTTTTCTATCAACTACATCCCAGGTTCCTAATTTCCATTTTACAACTTCAGAAGTTATAAAAAAGGTTGTATAGGCATTTCCTTTATCATCAAACTCCGTATGAAGTGGGCCTAATCCGGCTTGTTGTACTACTCCGGCCTGAATATCTTCTGCATTAATAACTGGAATGTTATACAATGAAGTAGCAAATTTCTTTCCTTCGATAGCTTTTAACATTTTACTAAAAGAGTGTACTGTTAAGTTAGCAGATAATTTACCAGATCCAACAATATACTCACCTGAAGGATCAACATCACAACCGTGTGGTGATTTTGGTGTAGGTAAGAAATAAACCAATCCTGGCAATTCTGATGGATCTAACACTAAAACTTCCTTTTTCATGGTAGAAGTAGCCATATGAGTTTCTTCATCGTATACATTGTGTGCATAATTTGTTGGCATTTTCTTACCTTTTCCTGCTTTAATGTACTCCTCTGCTTTTTTCCAATTAACAGCAGCTATAAAGTCTTTATCATTTTGCGAAGCATTCACTTCAAGTAGTGTATTTGCTTCTTCTGTGTTATAGGTTGTAAAGAAGAACCAGCCATGTGAATTTCCTCTTCCAGGATGGGCTAAATCATAGTTAAATCCTGGCATTAAAATCTGGAATTCTAAATTCATCTTACCGTGAGTAGGCTCAACACTGATAAACGATAAAGCTCCTTTAAAGTTTCCTTTATATTCTTTTATTGGCATATCTTTTTGTGGAACAGGAACTGAAAAACGTGTTCCTGCAACTATATATTCAGTATTTTCGGTAACAAATGATGAACTGTGATTTCCTGCACTGTTTGGCAACTCTATAATTTCAGTTGTTTCAAAGGTTGTTAAATCAATTTTAGCAATACGTGGTGTATTATTTCCATTGATAAAAACCCAACGACCGTCAACTTCTCCAACAGTTTGAGAAATATCAGGGTGGTGCGAGTCATCCCAAGGGATAAATCCATGAGAAGTGTTTAGCATCGGTTTAGTTTCTTCATTAAATCCCCATCCTTTTTCTGCATCAACAGAAAAAACGGGTATTACTTTCAGCAATCTCCCTGAAGGAAGACCATAAACGGTTAATTGACCACTAAATCCACCAGACACAAAAGCGTAGTATTCATCTAATTCACCAGGTTTAACATAAACCTTTTCGGCTGCATTGGAAGCTAATATCCCATCTGATTGTTTTTCGCTTTTACCACAACTTGAAAAAATTACAGCAAATGCAAGAAGAATAAATGTAGATTTTAAAATTGTTTTCATTGTATTTAAGTTTGGTTAAGTTCTATTTAATTGTTCTGAAATACTCTAAAACTGCTCTTGCCTCTTCTTCAGTTAAATTTTGATTTGCCATAGGGGCCACATACTCTGCCAATAATTTTTTAGCAGCCTCATTTTCTTTGACCATTACTTCTGGATTTAAAATCATGTTCATAATCCACTCAGGTGATCTTCTTTCAAAAATACCCACTGGAGCCGGACCAATAAACCGCTCAGTTTCCTTATGACAGGCAGAACATTTCGCTTTATATATTTCTTTACCTTTTGCAGCCAAAGCTTCATCTATTTCTGCTGGTAACACTAAACTTGTTACAGGACCAATTCCTTTATCATCCAATGGATTATCAAATACTTTTTTTTCAGAGTCAGCTGATCCGGCTTTATCATTACTTTTTTTATCAGAATTTCCGCAACTTGTTATAAACAAAACTGATAATAACAAGACTAAAACATTTAATTTCATATACTATATTTAATTTATTAAATTATTAATTTATTTCGAAGGAGGTAGTAAAACGTTGTCAACTACATGTACAATTCCATTACTTGCCGGTACACTTGCTATAATTTTAGCACCTCCTACAAAAACTTCTCCGTCTTTAACTTCAACTTGTACATCTTGATTGTTAGCTTGTCCTAATTTTTTAAATTTACCTATCATCTCTTTTGATAAGTTACCAGGAGTAGCATGATACTTAATAATATTAGCTAACGCCTCCTTACTTTCAGGCTTAAGTAATCCTTCAACCGTTCCGGCAGGTAATTTATCAAATGCTTCATTGGTAGGTGCAAAAACAGTTAAAGGCCCTGCATTTACTAACACATTCTCTAATTGTGCCGCCTGTACAGCTGCCACTAAAGTTGAATGGTCTTTAGAACCAATTGCTATTTTTAATACATTGGGAGTTGTTGATTCATCTTCAATAAAAGCTTGACCTTTATTAGATTCTGATGTGCTTTCAGATTTAGACTGAGACTCTTCACTTTTTTTGTCACCTTGACAAGAAAAGAAAACAAACACTACTAAGATAGTAAGTATTTTAATCAAATTAAACAAATTTTTCATAAAGTTGATTTAGTTATAATGTTCAAATATAAATAAATATATTTATATTAAGACCTTTTTATCTTTTATTTTAAATAAAAAATAAACAGTAGCTTTTAGTTTTGTCAAACGAAACTACTGTTTAGGTACTTATATTTTCTCTAACTTAACTGTAAAATGACGCATAATTGGTGCTTCTTCTACTATTTTATATCCTGTTGTTATTTCTGATTTTTTATCAAAAACATTTTTCAGAACTGCAGCTATGTACTCCATATGGTTGTTAGTATACGTTCTTCTCGGAATAGCTAAACGAACTGATTCTAAGGCAGGATACCTGTTTTCTCTGGTTTCTGGATCTCTATCGGCTAAAATCGTTCCAATTTCAACGCCTCTAATTCCTCCTTCAATATACAGTTCTATCGCTAAGGTTTGAGCAGTGTATTGTTCTCTAGGTATATTAGGTAAAAACTTAGTTGCATCTACAAAAATAGCATGACCTCCAAACGGTTGCTGAACAGGGATGCCATATTCAACAAGTTTACTTCCTAAAAATGCTACCTGCCCTACCCTGCTTTCAAGATAATCAACTTCTGTAGCTTCATCCAAGCCAACGGCTAAAGCACCCATATCGCGCCCATTTAAACCGCCATAAGTTATGAATCCTTCGTACATAATATTGAAAACAGTTGCTTTTTTAAAAACCTCTTCATTATTCAATGCTATAAAACCTCCCATATTCACCAATCCATCTTTTTTGGCACTAATGGTCATTCCTTCACCGTAGGAAAAGAATTCTTTAACAATTTGTTTGATGGTTTTATTTTGATATCCGTCTTCTCTAGTTTTAATAAAGTAAGCATTTTCTGCAAAACGGGCAGCATCAAAGTATAAAGGGATTTTGTACTGCTTACACAGTGATGACACTGCTTTTATATTTTCCATAGAAACAGGTTGTCCTCCAGCAGTATTACACGTAATTGTAACGATGACCATTGGAATTTTTTCATTAGGATATTTTTTAAATACCTTTTCCAATGCATCAACATCTATGTTTCCTTTGAACGGATGTTGTATCGCAGTATCAAATGCTTCTTTTATGGTACAATCAATGGCTTTTGCTTTTCTATATTCAATATGACCTTTGGTGGTATCAAAGTGAGAATTGCCAGGAACTATATCGCCTTCCTTTATCAAAGCAGAAAACAACACATTTTCGGCTGCTCTACCTTGGTGAGTAGGTAAAAAATATTCGAATCCAGTTATTCTTTGAACGGTTTCTTTTAATTTTAAAAACGACGAAGAACCAGCATAACTTTCATCACCCAGCATCATTTCTGACCATTGAAACTGACTCATGGCACCTGTACCAGAATCGGTTAATAAATCAATAAAAACTTTGTCAGAACTTAAGTTAAATAAATTGTAGTCTGCTTCTTTAATCCATTGCGAACGTTGCTCTTTAGTGGATTTTTTTATAGGTTCAACCATTTTAATTTTAAATGGCTCTGCATAAGGTAATTTCATAAGTAAGTGTAATTAATTATTAATGAGATGTTTATAAAAGATAAATTGGTATTAATTTTACGCAAGAAACGAATCGCGTTCTTTAATTAATACATAAACATCAATATAAAAACAGTTTGTAAACAAATTTTCTACACTTAATTTGTTGCTAAATTAACAAAAAATTGTATCAATTAAATGATAAAACGCAGGTTTTGATTAAAATAATATGTCTATTTTTGTGTAACTTTTAATACAGTTATAAATGAAAAAAATACTTGACTTTTTGTATTCAACCCAATTAATGGCAATTTTATTTGTAGTTTTTGCTACAGCTATGGGTGTTGCAACTTTTGTTGAAAATGACTTTGGAACGCAAACCGCCAGACAATTAATCTACAACGCATGGTGGTTTGAAGCCATAATGGTAGTTTTTGTCATCAATTTCATAGGAAATATATTTACGTACAAATTATACCGTAAAGAAAAGTGGATTAATTTAATGCTTCACTTATCGTTTATTTTCATAATTGCTGGTGCTGGAATTACCCGATATATTGGCTATGAAGGAATTATTTCTATAAAAGAAGGTGAATCTTCAAATCTTCTTTACTCAGATGGAGCCTATTTACAAGTTTCAATTGATGATGGTAAAGATCAAAAACCGACCATTTTCAAGCGTTTATTGCTATCATCTGCAACTAAAAATAATGTTTCTATAAATACCAATTTTAAAGATCAGGACGTAAAAATTGAATTGGTAGAGTATTTACCTAATCTTGGCGAACGATTGGAAGAAGGCCCTGTAGGAGATGAGTATATTACATTTGTGGAGGCCAGTCAAGATGGACATCGTCATGATCAAAATATAAAAAGAGGCACCTATGAACAGGTTCACGAAACAACTGTAGGGTTTGACTCACCTGACGATGTGGATATCAATTTTAAATTAGTTGATGGAAAATTGCGAATTGTCACAAAAACAGGAGGTACATTTACCCGTATGGCCGATCAGTTTCAAGGGAAGTTTGAAAAAGATGTAGAGCAAGATTTTGAACTAAGATCTGTTTATGAAATGCAACTTCCTGCTCATGAAGGACATGATCACGGTGCTGGTGTTATGCGTTTTATCATTGCCAAACCTGTTTTTAAAGCTACTGTTAAGTATGTATCAATGACTAAAAAACAAGACAACAACAATGCCGATATGATTGTCTTGGATATTACTACTAAAAACAAAACAGAACGCGTAGAGTTAATAGGCGGACAATACAGAACTAATGAAATTACCAACGTTAAAATTGATAATTTAAACTTTAATTTAGTTTATGGTGCGCGCACTTATTTACTTCCTTTTTATGTAAAACTTAATGATTTTCAACTCGAGAATTATCCGGGTTCAGAAAGTGCTATGTCTTATGCAAGTGAGGTTACTGTTATCGATGAAGAACAAAACAACACCTTTGATTTTAGAATATTTATGAATAATATTCTCAACTATCGTGGGTATCGTTTTTTCCAATCAAGCTATAACATTACAGATACCTACGAACAAACTATTTTATCGGTAAATCACGATTATTGGGGAACATTTGTAACCTATGTTGGTTACACCATTTTATATATCTGTTTATTACTTATGGTATTGCTAAAAAACACACGTATGGGCGATTTAAGAAGACGTTTAAAAGATATAGAACTTAGAAAATCTAAATTACTAACCATTGTTCTGTTGCTTGTTTCATCTTTGATGTTTTCGCAAGAGCACATGCATAAATTAACAGATCAGCAAGTAGATGAGATGCTTAAAAAAAGCATGGTTTCAAAAGAACATGCTGACAAATTTGCGCGATTGATAATTCAGGATGCTGGTGGACGTATGAAACCTGTAAATACTTTTGCTTCTGAATTACTTAGAAAAGTTAGCAAATACGACACGTATAGAGGTTATACTGCTGATCAAGTGTTAATTTCTTTAACCATTGATCCATACGCTTGGTTTCAAGCTCCAATCATCTATTTAGAGCGCGGCAATACTAAAGTACGAGAAATACTTGGGGTTGGTGAAGAAGATAAATACGCAACTTTAGGCGATTTTTTTAATGAAATGGGGCAATACAAATTGCAAACATTACAAGAAGAAGCCAATAAAAAAGCAAACAGAAGTAAGTTTGAGAAGGACATTGTTAATATAGACAAACGCGTTAATTTATTATACTCAGCCCTAGGCGGATCAATATTAACTATTTTACCAATAAAAGACGATAAAAACAATAAATGGGTTACTCCATTAGAAGTAGATCGTTTAAATTATACCGGTAAAGATACCATCGCAGCTCAATCATTTAATTTATACGCACAATCATTAAATGATGCCATTGTTTCTAAAGATTACAAAACGGCCGATCAGTTGTTGGATGGAATTTTTACCATTCAAAAAACGTTTGGTGCCAAGGTTTATCCAAAGGAAAAACAAATTACTTACGAAATTTTATACAACAAATACGACATCTTTAAAACCTTGTTCAGTTATTATATGTACATAGGTGTATTTATGTTCTTTGTAGTATTGTTCCAAATATTCAAAAATAACCGATTTGTTACAAACCTGATTAAAGTGTGTACTGCTATAGTAGTGTTGTTTTTCATTATGCATACACTTGGGTTAGCAACTCGTTGGTATATCAGTGGAAGAGCTCCATGGAGTAATGCATATGAATCCGTAATATTTGTAGCCTGGGCAACCATGTTGTTTGGATTGATCTTTGGTAAAAAATCACCTTTAACAATTTCATCAACAGCCTTTTTAACAGCGATGATGTTAATGATTGCGCATTGGAATTGGATGGATCCAGAAATTGCTAATTTACCTCCAGTATTAAATTCATATTGGTTAATGATACACGTTTCCGTAATTGTTGCTAGTTACGGTCCGTTTGCCTTAGGAATGATTTTGGGATTAATTTGCCTTGTCTTAATGATTTTTACTACCGAAAAGAACAAAGAAAAATTTGATTTAACAATTAGTGAACTTACCACTATAAGCGAAATGGCTCTTTTAGTAGGGTTGGTTTTATTAACCATCGGTAACTTCTTAGGCGGCCAGTGGGCTAATGAAAGCTGGGGTCGTTATTGGGGATGGGATGCAAAAGAAACCTGGGCATTAATAAGTATTATGGTATATGCATTTGTATTACACATGCGATTAGTACCTGGATTAAAAGGAAGATATGCTTATAATTTGGCAACAGTTTTAGCTTTTGCATCAATTTTAATGACCTATTTTGGAGTGAATTTCTACTTGTCGGGGTTGCATTCATACGGTAGCAGCGATGCGCGTATTACGCCTAGTTTCATTTATTATTCAATAGCTGTAGTTGCAATAATATCAACATTTGCCTATTTCCAATTTAAAAAATATTATAAAAGGTAAAAAAACAACAAGCAATAATGTAACTTTGCACTTTTAAAAATATAAACTATGTTTCATAAGTATATAAAATTAGTAATTGCTCTTGCCATTGTTGTTTGGTCGGTATTTCAGTTCATCGATGGTAACATCATGAACGGTATATCATTGGTTCTCTTATCCGGAATTGTTATATTTTTTTATTTTAAAAATGAATTTATTTTATTAGCATTTTTTAAGCTTCGAAAGCAAGATTTTGAAGGTGCAAAAAAATGGTTAGCCTATATCAAAAATCCGGAAGGAGCTTTGGTAAAAAAACAACAAGGATATTTTTATTTTTTACACGGATTAATGCTCTCTCAAACTAACTTAACTGAATCTGAAAAATTATTTAAAAAAGCGTTAGGGTTGGGTTTATCAATGGATCATGATATTGCCATGGCTAAATTAAACTTAGCAGGTATCGCCATGACCAAGAGAAGAAAAAGAGAAGCAACCGAGTTATTATCTGATGCAAAAAAATACGACAAACACAATATGCTGAATGATCAAATTAAAATGATGAAGCAGCAACTAAAAAAAATATAACTCATAAAAAAAGCGACTTAAAGTCGCTTTTTTTATGCTTAGGCTTAAATTAAACCATCACCGTTTCCTCCTTATATACATTTAAATTTTCCTGAACGCCATCCAAGGTTACCCTACCGTAAACCTTTTCGCCTACTAGTACAACGGGTGTTACTCCACAGGCGCCAACACATCGTAAACTGCTAAGCGAAAACTTTTTATCTTTGGTAGTTTCCCCCACTTTTATATTGAGCAGCTCTTTAAACTCATCTAACACACGCTCGGCACCACGTACATAGCAGGCTTTACCCATACAAATATTTATAGGATATTTTCCTTTGGCGCCATCGTAAAAAATGAATAAAAAGAAACCACCCCATATACATGCGCTAAGGAAGTGTTTAGATTTTGAGCTACCACTTTTTGTACTTCTTCAGGTAAATAACCAAAGTTTTTTCGCAGTTGATATAGTAATTAAAAGGATCTTTCATTCTCTCGAAAACAATACTAAAGTCAGTTAAAGGAATATCATCATCAATTGATTTACTTACATTTTTAAATGCTTTTTGGATAGTGATATTACAATAATTGCTGCAATTTCTTACTTTGTAGGTTTTTAGGTGGAGTTTATGATGTCCCAAATTTCATCAGAATCAATATAAGATTTCATTTAAACATCGGGTGTGGCGTATTTATAATTTATTTTTTTAACAGTAAAAAGAGATAAATCATTGCTTAAACCTCTAAAAACACTTGAAATCAAGATATAAAAAAAGCCAAAAGGTGTCGTTTTGGCTCAATATATTTTCAATTATCGGTCTTATTCTAATAAACTCAAACTCAAATCAGGTTCAATTTTTACAATAAAAACACCTGAGTTTTCAAGTCCGGCTGTAGTTGTAGGTTTATAATCAAACCGTGCTGCAACCCTGTCAAATTTATACTTATCAAAACTTCCAACAGAAACTCCATCATTTAATAATCTGAACAAACTATCATATGTAACATCAAAACCTCTTATGGCATAAATTGAAGGTGGCGCTAAATATTTTTCTTTGTAATCATTTACAAATGCCTGTACTGATGGATCTTCAAAATTACTATACTCTGATGTTGGATATGTATATTCTAATCTAGCTAAATGATTATTATTTGCTCTTTCTATATTCCCCTCATTATTAAGCCTAAATAACCGTATTTGAATTGATTTATCTGCTATTCCAAAGGTATTTACAGCATCCGTAATTACTACATTATCGTCACCAACTATTAATATCCAGTTAGGTTTTGAAGGATTTAAAACCGCTTCAAATTGTTGCTTAGTTATGTATCCAGCAGTAGGTTTTAAAATTCGAACAAAATTAATCGATCCACTCGATTTTAATTTCCAAGCAATTCTATCAGCTTCACCGCTCGATCCTGGTTTATTATCCCCAATTACGACAATATTTTGTCCATTGTATTTTGATTTAATAAACTGAATCATTTTATTTTCCAGAATTTCTAAACTAACTCCGGCTTTTACCAAATTGCTTTCATTAAATTTGGAATGCTCTTTGGAATTCATGGGTGCTAAAACAAAACCGTTTGCTATATTTGTAGCCAATTTTTTAGCGCTTGATAAAAATAACGGCCCAATAAACAAGTCTGTTTTTGTTAAATTCTGTGTTTTAAGCAAGGAAACAAGAAGTTCGTCAGAACTTTCAGTGTCCAATGTCTTTAAGTTTATAATGGCTCCCTGAGCCCTTAAAGAGTCGATGGCTATTAAAGCTCCTTGGTAGAATTCGGTGGTAATATTTAAAAGCGATGAACTGTTGTTAAAATGAGCTCCTACATCTTCAATTTCATTGAGTTTAAAAGGCAACATTAAAGCTACATTAACACTTTTACCTTTAGAAAAACCTAAATTTAAAGGAGTTTTTACAGCAGCTTTGAAATTGTTATTTGCCATTTCCTTTTTAAACTCTTCAGTATCTTTAGAAGTTTGAATTACTAATTCCATCCCCTCTTTTAATCCATTTTTAAGTGTCGGATTGAGTTCTGTTAATTTTTCTTCAGAAATTTGATAACGCCTGATTAAACTATAAATAGTTTCACCTTTTTCAACTTTATGTATTATTTCTTTAGATTTTGTTTCTGTAACAATTTCTACTGCCTGATTCTCAAAATTTGTTTTTGGAATGCTTAGTACCTGCCCTTCTTTTAATCCATCAACCAAAAATGGATTTAATTTGATTAGCTCATCTATAGAAATATTAAAGCGTTTAGATAAACTGTAAAGGGTTTCTTTAGGTAAAACCGTGTAAGTTACATTATTTTGAATTGTAGTTTCTTCTAAAATTGGAATAAGTATAATAGAGTTTTCAACAGGTTTTCTGTCAATATCAGGATTCAAATCATAGATATCCCTTGCGTTTACATCAAAATCCCTAGCTATACTTCTGACAGTTTCACCTTTTTTAACAGCATACTGTTTGTACTTTTTTGTTTGTGCTGTAAGGTTTAAAACTACCAAAAACACCATTATTAAAACTACAACTTTTTTCATTTAATAGAATTTAAATTCAAAAATAAAAATTATTCCCATTCAATGGTAGCCGGAGGTTTAGAACTTATATCGTAAACTACTCTGTTAACTCCTTTTACCTGATTTATAATTTTATTTGAAACTTCTTGCAGAAATTCATACGGCAAATTAACCCAGTCTGCAGTCATTCCATCAGTAGATGACACAGCTCTGAGCGCCACAACCTTCTCATAAGTTCGTTCATCACCCATAACGCCAACAGATTGTACCGGCAATAAAATAGCTCCTGCCTGCCAAACATCATTATATAAATTCCATTTTTTCAAACCATCAATAAAAATAGCATCGACTTCTTGTATAATTTCAACATTTTTTGGGGTTATTTCACCAATTATTCTGATGGCTAACCCAGGTCCCGGAAATGGATGCCTTCCAAGCAATTCTGCATCAAGCCCCAGGGTAGCACCTACCCTTCTCACCTCATCCTTAAACAACGAACGTAAAGGTTCAACAACTTTGAGTTTCATAAAATTTGGTAATCCACCTACATTGTGATGCGACTTTATGGTTGCAGACGGACCATTAACAGATATCGATTCTATAACATCGGGATAAATAGTTCCCTGACCTAACCACTTTACGTTTTCAATTAAATGTGCTTCATCATCAAACACATTAATAAATTCATTCCCAATTATTTTACGTTTTTCTTCTGGATCTGCTACTCCTAATAGTTTCGTCAAAAAACGTGCCGAAGCATCAACTCCTTTAACATTAAGACCCAAATGCTGGTACTGGTTTAATACATTTTGAAATTCATTTTTGCGCAACAACCCGTTGTTAACAAAGATGCAATACAAATTTTTACCTATGGCTTTATCTAACAAAACAGCAGCTACTGTAGAATCAACACCACCAGACAATCCTAAAACAACTTTGTCATTTCCAATTTGCTTCTTTAAATTTTGGATGGTAATATCGATGTACGATTCCGAAGTCCAATCGGGAGTTAAACCTGCAATGTTAATTAAAAAGTTTCTCAACAATTGCATACCATCTGTTGAATGATAAACTTCTGGATGAAATTGAATTGCATATGTTTTTTCGTTTTCAATTTCGTATGCAGCAAATTCAACATCATGAGTACTGGCAATCTTTTTAAAATTAGTTGGGATTTTTTCAATGGTATCACCATGACTCATCCACACTTGTGATTTTATCTTAATTCCATTAAAAAGCGGATGCGCATCTGCAATAAAACTTAAGTTTGCACGTCCATATTCTCTAATTTTGGATGGCGTTACGTTGCCACCAGCATGTTGTGCCATATACTGAGCACCATAACACACCCCTAATAAAGGTACTTTTCCGCGGAATAAATTTACATCAATTTGAGGTGCGTTTTCTTGATGAACAGAATACGGACTTCCAGAAAATATAACCGCATTAAATGTAGTCACGTCTTCTGGCAAATGATTAAATGGAACAATTTCACAATAAATATTGAGTTCCCGAACTCTTCGGGCAATAAGTTGCGTATATTGAGACCCGAAATCTAGAATTAAAACTTTATTTTGCATTTGCAAAGATAATTAATCATATTTAGTGCGCATAATGATTAAAATTAAAATGTTATCAATATTAATTTCGAAGTTTAAATGGATGATTAATCCTCCAAAACTTTCCAAAACTGTAGAGAAAGAGTATCTTGAGTCTGCTCATCACATTGCAGCACATGTTAAACAATCCATTAACAAGGATGAAAACTCTGATAAAATAGTAATTTCTTTGGGTGAAAACTGCAACTCGGCTTGGTATATTAAGGCTGTGGGTTTAAAAAAAGCATCGTATCCATTTGACTGGATATACAGTTCTCCCGAAATTGTGCTACATTGCTTACAAGATGATTTTAAAACCTATCTGGAAAAATCATACATATTTAACACTAGAAGCGGAAACTCTGCAGGTCATAAATTTTACCATTCGAGTTTGTTTAATCATAAAAATCCTTTAAAAACAGAAGATGATTTTCAGTATTATAAACGGTGTGTTGAAAGGTTTAAAAAAGTTTTTGATTCTACCTCAGAAATAATTTTTGTAATAACTGTAATTACAGAAACTGAAAAAAGATCTGGTGCAGGTTGGGCAAAAGGCTTTGACAGAAATTTTAAACTTCCGGTAAATTTAAACGTTGATTCGTTGATGGAGTTTATGAATACTATTAAAATTCGACATTCCAATGCTAAATTTTTATTTATAGAACAAATCACAGAGCAAAATCCATCCATCGAAATTATAAATAAAAAACAGGATAATTATGTATGGATTAAACACACCTCTTTCCAACGAAATACTGGTGTATTTTACAAGCATAAAACCGATGATGCTGTTGCAAAAATTTTGTACAGTGTTTTAAAATAGGTATTACATTTTAGGTAAAAAAACTTCTGCCATCATACATCGCACACTTCCTCCACCATATTTTTCAATAGTATTAATATCACTATATACTAATGAAGCAAACTTTTGCAATTGATTTTTTTGCAGAGCAGTTAATGCATTATATGCTGTTTCACTTAATACAATTATAGATTCATTATCTTTTCCCTTAATTTCCAACATATTTCCGGCAAAGCAATTAACTTGTTGTTCTGTAATGAGAATTATTTCTTTACCACTTTGTCTTAATTGATTCAACACATTTCTACGTTCCTGTGTATCATCAATAGCATCTATACAAATAACCGCAAACTTCTCACCAACACTCATCATTACGTTAGTATGGTATATTTTTTCACGCTTTCCATTTACAGTTTGATAAGCAGTAAAAACTACTGGGTTATAATCAAAATCTTCGCAAAACTCTATAAAAAGTTCTTCATCGGAACGTTGAGATAAGGCACAATAAGCGTTTTTATTAACTCGGTCTAGAACCATACTTCCGGTACCCTCTAAAAATACCTTTTCCAATTCGGCATCGGTATAATCCATGATGTTTTCAATTACAAAACCTGCATCTTCAAGAACATCAAGCACCTCTTCTCTGCGTTCGGTTCTGCGATTTTCTGCAAACATGGGATACATTACTACATCACCCTCTTGATGAAATGAAATCCAATTATTTGGAAAAATTGAATCGGGAGAAGTTGATGCCGGCAAATCATCAATTACGATAACATTGCAACCACAATTCTTTAATTTTTCGACTAATTTATTGAACTCCTGTAAAGCCTTAGCCTGCATTTCTGCGGCTGTTGCTACATTTGATGTTTGTTGATAAAAATTGTTTACAGCTGTTTGATCATTCATCCTAAAATTAGTTGGACGAATCATCAAAATATGATTAGTAGTTTGCTTTTTAGGCATGCAATTTCTTTTTATTTGTAAACTCAACGGTATCAGTCACTTTTCTAAGTATATCAAAGGCAGTTTCTGCCATTTTATTACCTTTAGTATCCAGTAAAGGATTAACTTCTACCAATTCAAAACAAATAACTTTACCTGTTTTAACAAATTGCAGTATAATTTCTGTTACTTCTTCTGCATCAAAACCTCTGGGCACTGGCGTTCCGGTTCCGTCTGATACCAAGTCACAATCCATACTATCCACATCAAAAGAGATGTAAATTAAATCGCAATGAGCTAATCTGGTTTTAGCTTCGTCTAAACAAACGTCAAAACCTCGGTATCGCATTTCATGCACCGGATAATTTTTAATACCATTTTTAGCAATGGTGATATCTTCGGGTTCTTCGGTATCGCGTACACCAAAATATACTACTTCATCAAATGTAATTTTTGGACCTGGAATTCCAACATTTTTCATCTTGGTCCACCACGATTCGGTTTCTTTAGATATTTTATTGATCTGTAAGGATAAATTATCCAATGAAAGGGCAGCTGCCAAAGGCATTCCGTGAATATTGCCCGAAGGCGATGTATAAGGCGAATGAATATCGGCATGTGCATCAATCCAAACAACACCAATTTTTTTATCTGGAAACATAGCTTTTATACCGCTGATACTTCCTAATGCTGATGAGTGATCACCCGACAACACAATTGGAAATTTATTCTCAGCTAAATTGCGTTGCACACTTTCGCACACCCGATTGCACTGATTAATTACACTGTCAATTCGTTTAGCAAATGAATTTTTTTCTTTGTTGTAAATGGTTTCGTTTTCAGTTGGTACATCTTCAAACGGGTAATGGTTAAAGTAAAAATCTCCTTTAACAATAGCAGCAATTTCAATAGCATCAATTCCTAAATCAGAACCGCGCGTTCCGGCTCCTACATCCGATCTGTTTTTAATGATAATTACTTCTCTCATATATGTAGTTTTTACTTTTGTCAAAAATACAGCGATTTCATCACTTAAAAAAATATAAAAAAACCTCAAGTTAACTTGAGGTTTTAAATTGAGTTTTAGCGCTTATCGTTTATCAACTTCTACAAATGGACGTTTAGTGGCGCCAACATATAACTGACGTGGACGACCAATTGGTTCTTTGTTTTCACGCATTTCAATCCATTGTGCAATCCAGCCTGGTAAACGACCTACTGCAAACATTACGGTAAACATTTCGGTTGGAATTCCTAAGGCTCTGTATATGATTCCTGAATAGAAATCTACGTTTGGATATAATTTACGTTGTACAAAATATTCATCTTTTAACGCAACATCTTCTAAATGTTTGGCAATTTTAAGAATTGGATCCTCAATTCCTAACGATTCTAGGACATCATCTGCTGCTTTTTTGATAATTTTTGCACGTGGGTCAAAGTTTTTATATACTCTATGTCCGAATCCCATTAATCGGAATGGATCATCTGGATCTTTAGCTTTTAAAATGTATTTTTCAACATCGCCTCCATCTTTTTGAATAGCCTCAAGCATTTCAATTACTGCCTGATTTGCACCTCCGTGTAGTGGACCCCACAATGCAGAAACTCCTGCAGAAATGGATGCAAATAATCCAGCATGAGATGAACCTACTACGCGAACCGTTGCTGTAGAACAGTTTTGCTCGTGATCTTCGTGTAAAATAAGTAATTGATCCATGGCTTTAACAACTGCAGGATTCACAACATATTTTTCAGTTGGAATTTTAAACATCAAACGCATAAAATTGGCGGTATAATCCAACGAATTATCAGAATAATTTAATGGTAATCCTTGCGAGTTTCTATAAGCCCAGGCAGAAATAATTGGAAACTTACCTAAGGTTTTACAAACCGCGTTATATATGGCCTCTTTTGAGTTAACATTAACCGGAATCGGATTAAATGCTGTTAAAGCACTGGTTAATGCTGATAATACGCCCATAGGGTGCGCACTTCTCGGAAAACCATCTAAGATGTTTTTCATTTCTTCGCTAATCATGGATTCTTTCTTGATATCAGCTTTAAACTTTTCAAGTTCAGCTTTGGTTGGTAGTTCACCAAAAATTAATAAGAATGCAACTTCAATAAAAGAAGATTTTTCAGATAATTCTTCAATGGTATAGCCTCTGTACTGAAGGATTCCTTTTTCTCCATCTAAAAAAGTGATAGCACTTTTACAAGAACCGGTATTTTTAAATCCAGGGTCAAGTGTAATAATACCAGACTGACCTCTTAATTTTTCAATGTCAATGGCAACTTCGTCTTCTGTTCCAACTAAAACAGGTAACTCGTATTTTTTGCCATCGTACTCTAATATAGCTTTGTTTGACATAAGTAATTGATTAAAATTTTGTTTGTTAAATTATTTTCAAAGTTATTGAATAACTGTTGAATTTACTGCAATTAAAGATACAAAAAAAGCTAGATTTTCATCTAGCTTTTCTGTTATTTTTAAAGACTTTTTAAGGTTTTACTTTAAACGCTTTTAACTGTGGAAAATAGGCCGTATCTCCTAACTGCTCTTCAATTCGTAACAGCTGATTATACTTCGCCATACGATCACTTCTTGAAGCTGAACCAGTTTTAATCTGACCTGTGTTTAACGCTACCGCTAAATCTGCTATGGTGTTGTCTTCAGTTTCTCCTGAACGATGCGACATAACTGAGGTAAATCCTGCGTTGTGTGCCATGTTAACAGCTGCAATAGTTTCTGTTAACGTACCAATTTGGTTTACTTTAATTAAAATTGAATTCGCTGATTTTTGTTCAATTCCTGTTGCCAATCGTTCTACATTGGTTACAAATAAATCATCTCCCACAATTTGTACTTTATCTCCTACTTTAGCAGTTAATAAATTCCATCCATTCCAATCGTTTTGATCCATACCATCTTCAATTGAAATAATCGGATATTTTTCACATAAAGAAGCTAAATAGGTCGCTTGCTCTTCAGAAGTTCTTACAGCTCCTGTAGGGCCTTCAAATTTGGTATAATCGTATTTACCATCAACGTAAAACTCCGATGCAGCAGCATCTAATGCCAGCATTATCTCATCTCCGGCTTTGTAACCTGCTTTTTCAATTGCTTTTATTACTGTATCTAAGGCATCTTCTGTTCCGCTAAATGTTGGTGCAAAACCTCCTTCATCACCTACTGCTGTACTTAAGTTACGATCGTGTAAAATTTTCTTTAGGTTGTGGAAAATTTCAGAGCCCATCTTTAAAGCTTCAGCAAAAGTAGAAGCTTTTACCGGCATAATCATAAATTCCTGAAAAGCAATTGGAGCATCAGAATGTGAGCCTCCGTTAATAATATTCATCATAGGAACAGGTAAAGTATTGGCACTTACACCTCCAACATAACGATATAATGGCAATTCTAATTCATTTGCTGCTGCTTTGGCCACTGCTAATGAAACTCCCAATATTGCATTGGCCCCTAATTTAGCTTTATTAGGCGTTCCATCTAAAGCTATCATTGCTTTATCAATATAATTCTGTTCAAACACGGATACACCAAGTAATTCTGGCGCAATAATTTCATTTACATTTTGAACTGCTTTTAACACACCTTTACCCATGTAATCTTTACCACCATCGCGCAATTCAACCGCCTCATATTCTCCTGTTGATGCTCCTGATGGAACAGCAGCTCTTCCTAAAATTCCGTTTTCTGTAGTTACATCTACCTCAACAGTTGGATTTCCTCTTGAGTCAAAAATTTGACGTGCGTGTAAGTTTATTATAATGCTCATTTTAATTGATTTAAGTTTATTTTTTGAAGTGCTAATTTACGAATTTGATACCTATTTTAAATTAATTCACACCAAATTAATACTAAAACGATTTCAACTTAGGTATTGATATAAATTCAATTAGTTAATTAAAAACTACGTATTCTTTTACTTATTTTTTTGAATATTTTCAATAAATTGATCAAACAAATAGGATGAATCGTGTGGACCTGGACTGGCTTCTGGATGGTACTGAACAGAAAAACAATTTTTATATTTCATACGCATACCAGCTAAGGTGTCATCATTTAAGTGTAGGTGCGTAATTTCTAAATCAGGATGAAGTTCTACTGCTTGTTTATCAACTACAAATCCATGGTTTTGAGAGGTAATTTCACCTTTTCCAGTAATAATATTTTTAACAGGGTGATTAATACCTCGGTGTCCGTTATGCATTTTAAGTGTTGGTATCCCATTAGCTAACGCAATTATTTGATGACCCAAACAAATTCCAAACAATGGAAGATTTTGATCTATAATTTGTTTTGCTACTTCTTGTGCATTTGTTAAAGGTTCTGGATCTCCAGGACCGTTAGAAAGAAAATAACCATCGGGGTTAAATGTTTGCATTGTTTCAAAAGTGGTATCGAACGGAAACACTTTTATGTAGCAATCGCGTTGAGCTAAATTTCTGAGTATATTTTTCTTGATGCCTAAATCCAATGCAGCAATTTTGTATGTGGCATTTTCATCTCCCACAAAATAAGGTTCTTTTGTTGAAACTTTGGAAGCTAATTCAAGCCCTTTCATGCTAGGAATTTGTTTTAATTTTTCCTTAATTTCATCAAGCTTATCTAATTCACTAGTAATAACGGCGTTCATGGCGCCATTATCTCTAACGTACTGTACAACTGCTCTTGTATCCACCTCGGTTAATACAACCAATCCTTGTTGTTTTAGCCAATTAAACAACGAATCTGTTGCCTTAACTCTTGAAAAATCTGAACTAAAATTACGGGTAATTAAGCCGGCAATTTTTATTCCTTCCGACTCCATTTCCAGTTCACTTATCCCATAATTTCCAATGTGAACATTGGCTGCAACCATTAGCTGCCCTTTGTAAGATGGATCTGTAAAAATTTCCTGATACCCAGACATACCGGTGTTAAAACATACTTCTCCAAATGAAGTTCCTTCTATTACAGCTTTCCCTATAAACTGGGTTCCATCTTCTAATAATAAAATTGCTTTTACTAAATTTTTATATTCCATGCTTTTGTTTGAGTTACAAATTTAAAAAAAAGGATAAACTTTTTGAGTTTATCCTTTTTATATGTTTACTTTTTAAAAACCATTTACTCTGCCGCTGGCGCTGAAGGAGTTTCAACTGCAGTTTCGGTAGTTTTCTTTGCTCTACTTCTTCTGGTTTTAGCTGCTTTCTTAGTTCCTTTCGGATTGTAATTTGGATTGTAATCTACCAATTCTACCATTGCCATTGATGCATTATCTCCCTGTCTGTTACCTAATTTGATAATCCGTAAGTAACCTCCTGGTCTGTCTGCTACTTTTTGCGAAACCTCTTTAAAAAGCTCTGTAACAGCATATTTGTCTTTCAAATAGCTAAATACTACTCGTCTGTTATTGGTAGTATCTTCTTTAGATTTAGTAATTAGTGGCTCTACATATACGCGTAAAGCTTTTGCTTTTTCTACCGTAGTATTAATACGTTTATGCAGTATTAAAGAACAGGCCATGTTTGCTAACATTGCAGCTCTGTGGGCTGTTTTTCTGCTTAAATGATTGAATTTTTTACCGTGTCTCATTTTTCTTGTCTTATCTTAAACCAAAGGTTTATTTATCTAATCTTTATCCAATTTATACTTGCTTAAATCCATTCCAAAGTGTAATCCTTTACCATAAACCAGTTCATCTAGTTCTGTTAAAGATTTTTTACCGAAATTACGGAACTTCATTAAGTCGTTTTTATTAAACGATACCAAATCACCTAATGTTTCAACTTCTGCTGCTTTTAAACAGTTTAAGGCTCTTACAGATAAATCCATATCAACTAATTTAGTTTTCAATAATTGACGCATATGCAATGATTCTTCATCGTATGCTTCTGTTTGAGCAATTACTTCAGACTCTAATGTTATTCGCTCATCCGAAAATAACATAAAGTGGTGAATTAATATTTTAGCGGCTTCTGTTAACGCATCTTGAGGATTGATTGACCCGTTGGTAACAATATCCAACACTAATTTTTCGTAGTCAGTTTTTTGTTCAACTCGAAAATCCTCAATGGCAAATTTTACATTTTTAATTGGAGTAAAAATAGAGTCGGTAAAAATAGTACCAATTGGCATTCCAGACTTTTTGTTTTCTTCAGCAGAAACGAACCCTCTTCCTTTTTCGATGGTCATTTCCATTTCTAATTTAACTGATTTCTCAAGGTTACAAATCACTAAATCTGGATTTAACACTTGGAAGCCAGCGATAAATTTTTGAAAATCACCTGCGGTTATTTGTTCTTTTCCTGTTAATGTTACTGAAACCGTTTCGCGGTCTGTATCATCAATTTGTTTTTTTAAGCGTACTTGCTTCAAATTAAGGATAATTTCAGTTACATCTTCAACAACTCCACTTATAGTCGAAAATTCGTGTTCTACACCACTAATTCTGATCGAAGTAATGGCATATCCTTCTAAGGAAGATAACAATACTCTTCTTAAAGCGTTACCGATTGTTAAACCATATCCTGGTTCTAACGGTCTGAATTCAAATCTACCTTCATAATCGGTAGAATTAATCATGATAACTTTATCGGGCTTTTGAAAATTTAAAATTGCCATAGTTTTGACTGGTGTCTTAGTTATTATTTAGAGTACAACTCTACGATTAATTGTTCTTTAATATTTTCTGGAATTTGAACTCTTTCAGGCGCTTTTAAGAAAGTTCCTTGTTTTCTTTCGTCATTCCAAGTTAACCACTCATAAACGTTATTTCTATTTGCTAATGAGTTCTCAATTACTTCAAGAGATTTTGATTTCTCTCTAACTGCAATAACATCACCATTTTTCAACGTGTAAGAAGGAATGTTTACTACTTCACCATTTACAGTTATATGTCTGTGGGTTACAATTTGACGGGCAGCTCTACGTGATGGAGCTACTCCTAATCGGAATACCACGTTGTCTAAACGCGATTCGCATAATTGTAACAATACCTCACCGGTAATTCCTTTGCTAGCTGATGCTTTTTCAAAGATGTTGCGGAATTGACGCTCTAAAATACCGTAAGTATATTTTGCTTTTTGTTTTTCTTGTAATTGAACTGCGTACTCAGATTTTTTTGCTCTTCTTCTTGAGTTACCGTGTTGTCCTGGAGGGTAATTTCTCTTTTCGAATGATTTGTCTTCACCGAAAATAGCCTCACCGAACTTACGCGCAATTTTTGTTTGTGGTCCTCTGTATCTTGCCATTTTTACATTTTTTAATTGAAAGGGATTATGAATTCAGGCGTAAATCCTTCGATAATCTAACTCCTTCCTAAAAATTCATTAATTAATTATATTCTTCTTCTTTTTGGTGGTCTACAACCATTGTGTGGTAGTGGAGTAACATCTACTATTTCGGTTACTTCAATACCTCCGTTATGGATTGATCTGATTGCAGACTCTCTTCCGTTTCCTGGTCCTTTTACATACACTTTTACTTTGCGTAAACCAGCTTCAAAAGCTACTTTAGTACACTCTTCTGCAGCAACTTGTGCAGCATACGGAGTGTTCTTTTTAGAACCTCTGAACCCCATTTTACCAGCAGAAGACCATGAAATTACATCGCCCTTTTTATTGGTAAGAGAAATGATGATATTATTGAAGGATGCCGTGATATGTGCTTCACCGGTTGCTTCGATAATAACTTTTCTCTTTTTTGATGTTGTTTTTGCCATACTATTTCTACTTATTATTTAGTTGCTTTCTTTTTATTAGCTACAGTTCTACGCTTACCTTTTCTAGTTCTAGAATTGGTTTTAGTACGTTGACCTCTTAATGGTAATCCAGCTCTGTGTCTAATTCCACGGTAGCATCCAATATCCATTAAACGTTTAATGCTTAATTGAACTTCCGAACGCAATTCACCTTCAATAGTGAATGTTCCTACTTGCTCACGGATGTGACCAATTTCGTCATCAGACCAGTCTGATACTTTTTTGCCTTCTTCAACTTTAGCAGCCGCTAAAATTTCTTTTGCTCTGCTTCTGCCAATCCCATAAATATAGGTTAAAGCAATTACCCCTCTTTTATTTTTCGGGATGTCTATACCTGCTATTCTTGCCATAATTATCCTTGTCTTTGTTTAAATCTAGGATTCTTTTTGTTTATTACATATAATCTGCCTTTTCTACGCACAATTTTGCACTCGGCACTTCTCTTTTTTACTGATGTTCTTACTTTCATCGTTTCGTCTTTAATATCTATAAGTAATTCTAGCCTTTGTTAAATCGTACGGACTCATTTCAAGTTTTACCTTATCACCAGGTAACAACTTAATATAATGCATACGCATTTTACCTGAAATATGAGCCGTTACAATATGCCCGTTTTCAAGCTCTACTCGGAACATAGCATTAGATAATGCTTCTGTAATGGTTCCGTCTTGTTGTATTGCTGATTGTTTAGCCATATTATGCTACGCTTTTACGTTTAGTACCAGTTTTCATTAGACCGTCATAATGACGATTTAACAAATGTGAATTAATTTGTTGAATTGTATCTATTGCCACTCCTACCATAATTAACAGTGAAGTACCGCCATAGAACAATGCCCATGATTGTTGTACTCCAAATTTAACAACAAATACTGGAAAAACTGCAATTAATGCTAAAAACAGTGATCCAGGTAAGGTAATTTTGGATAAAATGGCATCTAATTTATCAGCTGTCTCTTTACCAGGTCTGATTCCAGGTATAAAACCACCGCTTCTTTTTAAATCATCGGCCATTTTATTGGTTGGAATTGTAATTGCTGTATAGAAATAACTGAAAATGATAATTAGCGTTGCAAACAATAAGTTATATCCTAGTCCATTAATATCAACAAAACTTTGAGCTATTGCTCCAACAGTTTCAGATGATGATGCACTCACTAATGCAGCCGGCACAAACATAATTGCTTGTGCAAAAATGATTGGCATTACTCCGGATGAGTTTAATTTTAACGGAACGTATTGTCTTGCACCTGCAATATCCTTTATATTACCTGCAACTGTTCTTCTTGCATATTGAACTGGAATTTTACGTACTGCTGTTACCAATAATATGGATAATAAAATAACAACAAACCAAATTATAACTTCAATAAGTACCATAATTAAACCTCCGTTTGATTGTGTTACTCTTGAGGTAAACTCCTGTACAAATGCACTTGGAAAACGGGCAATAATACCCACCATAATCAATAAAGAAATACCATTTCCAATACCTTTATCAGTAATTTTCTCTCCTAACCACATAGCTAACACTGTACCGGTGGTAAGTAATATCATAGAAGAAAACCAAAACATTGGTCCGGTTCCTAACAAGAATGCACTTTGAGGAATTCCTAAACTCGGTAAACTAGCAATATAAGCAGGTCCTTGTACAGTGGTAATAGCAATTGTTAACCAACGTGTAATTTGGTTGATACGTTTTCTGCCACTTTCACCTTCTTTTTGTAGTTTTTGTAAATACGGAATTGCAATACCCATTAACTGCACAACAATGGAAGCAGAAATGTAAGGCATAATACCCAATGCCATAAACGAGGCACTGGCAAATGCACCACCCGTAAACATATTTAAAATGTCTAAAAGGCCACCTCCACTAGCTTTGCTTTCTAATTCAGCTAATTGAGCAGGATCGATTCCCGGTAGTGGAATTTGCGCAGCAAATCGATACACTACCATAAAACCAATGGTAAGAAGGAGCTTATTTCTAAGCTCTTCTATCTTCCAAATATCTTGTATGGTTTTTATAAAATTTTTCATTCAAATCAGAGCTTAAAGGGTTACTACTTCTCCTCCAGCATTTTCAATAGCAGCTTTAGCAGTTGCAGTGAATTTGTGGGCAGATACTTTAAGTTTAGCTTTTAACTCTCCTCTTCCTAAAATTTTAACTAAATCATTTTTCGTTGCTAAACGATTTTCAACAATTAAATCAAAAGTTAATTCATTGGTAAGTCTACCATTATCTACCAACTCTTGAATTTTATCTAAATTGATACCAACATACTCTTTACGGTTGATGTTAGTGAAACCAAACTTAGGCACACGTCTTTGCAAAGGCATTTGTCCGCCCTCAAATCCTACTTTTCTAGAATATCCTGAGCGCGATTTAGCTCCTTTATGACCTTTAGTGGCAGTACCACCTTTACCTGATCCTTGGCCTCTACCAATTCTTTTCTTTTCTTTCTTAACAGATCCTTCTGCTGGTTGTAAGTTATTTAAATTCATACTGAATATTATTAAATTTCTTTAACAGAAACTAAGTGTTTAACTTTATTTACCATTCCGAGGATAGCTGGAGTAGCTTCATGTTCTACTACCTGATCAATTTTACGTAAGCCTAACGCTTCCAAAGTCAACTTTTGTCTTTGTGGACAGTTGATCTTACTCTTTACTTGTGTTACTTGTATTTTTGCCATCGTATTATTGATTTTATCCTTTAAAAACTTTTTCTAAAGAAATTCCTCTTTGTTGTGCAATTAACTGCGCACTTCTCAATTGCAATAAAGCATCAAAAGTTGCTTTAACTACGTTGTGCGCGTTAGATGACCCTTGTGATTTTGATAATACATCATGTACACCAACCGATTCTAATACGGCACGTACGGCACCACCGGCAATTACCCCGGTACCATGAGCAGCCGGTTTTAAAAACACTTTTGCTCCTCCGTATTTACCTTTTTGTTCGTGTGGTAATGTTTGATCAATAATCGGAATTCTTACTAAATTCTTTTTTGCATCTTCGATAGCTTTTGCAATTGCTGAAGCTACGTCTTTAGATTTTCCGTGCCCATGACCTACTACACCGTTTCCATCACCAACTACTACGATTGCAGAAAACCCGAAAGTTCTACCTCCTTTAGTTACTTTGGTAACTCTGTTTACAGCTACTAAGTGGTCTTTAAGCTCTAATCCACTTGGTTTTACGCGTTCTACGTTTTTATAATCTTGAAACATATTATCCTAAAATTTTAAACCAGCTTCTCTTGCAGCGTCTGCTAAAGCTTTTACTCTACCGTGATACAAATATCCATTTCTGTCAAAAGCACAAGAAGTGATTCCTGCGTTTACAGCTTTCGTAGCTACTGCTTTTCCAACAGCTACGGCTTGCTCTAATTTGTTGCCTTTAACTTCAATTTCTTTATCTCTAGATGATACTGCTAAAAGCGTAGCTCCAGCGTTGTCATCAATTAATTGAGCATAGATTTCTTTGTTGCTTCTAAATACTGAAAGTCTAGGAGTTTCAGCAGTTCCGAAAACAACTTTTCTGATTCTGTGCTTAATGCGTGTTCTTCTTTCAAGCTTTGATAATGCCATAATACAATAAATTATGCAGATTTACCTGCTTTTCTTCTTAATTCTTCTCCTACAAATTTAACTCCTTTTCCTTTGTATGGTTCAGGTTTGCGGAATGAACGAATCTTTGCCGCAACTTGTCCTACAAGTTGTTTGTCAAATGAAGTTAATTTAATGATTGGGTTTTTACCTTTTTCACTTACAGTTTCTACAGTTACTTCTTTTGCAACTTCAAAAATGATGTTGTGAGAAAAACCTAAGGCTAACTCTAAACGGTTTCCTTGGTTACTTGCTCTATATCCAACACCTACCAACTCTAAGTTTAAGGTAAATCCAGTTGACACTCCTTGAATCATGTTACTGATTAACGCTCTGTAAAGACCGTGTTTAGAACGGTGGTCTTTAGCATCCGAAGGTCTTTCTACTGTAATTACACCATCTTCGATTGTTACGGTAACATCTTTTATTTCTTGAGATAATTCTCCCAATTTTCCTTTTACGGTAATGATGTTATCGTTTAACGTAACGGTAACGCCGTTTACAATATTAATTGGGTTTTTTCCTATTCTTGACATCTTTACTAATTCTTATATTAATAAACGGTACATAATATTTCACCACCAATATTTTCCTGACGAGCTTGTTTGTTGGTCATAACACCTTTAGAGGTAGATACGATTGCAATTCCAAGTCCGTTTAAAACACGTGGCATTTCTGAAGCGCCTGCATATTTACGTAAACCAGGTGTACTTACACGTTCGATGTGTTTGATAACCGGTTCTTTCGTTAATTTATCATATTTTAAGGCTATTTTGATGGTACCTTGTACTTTGTCATCATTAAATTGATAGCTTAAAATATATCCTTGGTCAAATAAGATTTTCGTAATTTCTTTCTTCAAATTTGAAGCAGGAATTTCTACGATTCTGTGACCTGCGCTAACAGCATTTCTAACTCTTGTTAAATAATCTGCGATTGGATCTGTATACATATATTTAATTTTGCGGTTTTGGTTTTTAACTATTTGTTAAACCTGAAACCAATTATTGATTTACCAGCTTGCTTTTTTAACTCCAGGAATTAAACCTTGGTTAGCCATTTCACGAAACGTAACACGCGAAATCCCAAAAGTACGCATATATCCTTTTGGACGACCTGTTAATTTACAACGGTTGTGTAATCGTACAGGTGATGCGTTTTTAGGAATGCTTTGTAACGCCTCATAATCTCCGGCTTCTTTTAACTCCTTTCTTTTAGCAGCAAATTTTGCAACTAATTTTTGTCTTTTCGCCTCGCGGGCTTTCATTGATTCTTTAGCCATTTCTTAGTTCTTTTTAAATGGTAAACCTAATTCTCTTAAAAGTGATTTTGCTTCATTATCGGTATTGGCCGATGTAACAAACGTAATATCCATACCAGAAATTTTATTGATTTTGTCAATATCAATTTCAGGGAAAATAATTTGTTCTGTTACTCCAAGGTTATAATTACCTCTTCCGTCAAAACCGGTAGTGTTTACACCATTAAAATCTCTTACACGTGGAAGTGAAACAGTTACTAAGCGATCTAAAAATTCGTACATTTTATCACCTCTTAGGGTAACTTTTGCACCAATAGGCATTCCTTTACGTAATTTAAAGTTTGCCACGTCTTTTTTAGAAATGGTTGATACTGCTTTTTGTCCTGTGATTTTAGTTAATTCTTCCACAGCGTGGTCAATTAACTTTTTATCAGCCACTGCAGCTCCAACGCCTTTGCTAACCACAATTTTCTGAAGTTTTGGTAACATCATTATGTTTTTGTATCCAAATTCTTCTTTAAGAGCTGGAATTACTCTACTCTTATATTCTTGCTTAAGTCTTGGTATATACGTCATCACTATATCGCTTTATCTGATTTTTTAGAAAATCTAACCTTTTTACCGTCTTCTGTGCGGTAACCTACTCGGGTAGTTTTTCCATCTTCCACTAACATTAAATTAGAAATGTGAAGAGGAGCTTCTTTTTTAACAATACCTCCTTGCGGATTGCTTGCGCTTGGTTTTGTGTGCTTAGAAATCATGTTAACTCCTTCTACTATAGCTTTGTTATCTGCAATTAAAACTTTAACTACTTTACCTTCTTCACCGCGGTGATCTCCAGCAATAACTCTAACTTTATCTCCTGATTTGATCTTTAATTTTGTCATCTTTTCAAAAATATTAAAGCACTTCAGGTGCTAGTGAAACAATTTTCATGAATTGCTTTTCACGAAGTTCTCTTGCTACAGGTCCGAATACACGGGTACCTCTCATTTCTTCTGCTGCGTTTAATAAAACACATGCATTATCGTCGAATCGAATGTATGATCCGTCTTTTCTTCTTACTTCTTTTTTAGTACGAACAACAACTGCTCTGGATACTTGACCTTTTTTAACGTTTCCGTTTGGTGTTGCGTCTTTTATGGTAACAACAATTTTATCACCTACAGAAGCATAACGTCTTCTTGTTCCTCCTAAAACACGAATTACTAAAGCTTCTTTGGCTCCAGTGTTATCCGCTACTATTAATCTTGATTCTGTCTGTAACATAATTATTTAGCTCTTTCTAGGATTTCAACTAATCTCCAACGTTTAGTTTTACTTAAAGGACGAGTTTCCATTATTTTAACGGTATCACCGATATTGCAATCATTTTTTTCGTCGTGTGCAACATATTTCTTTGTTTTCAACACGAATTTACCGTACATAGGGTGTTTAGCTCTGGTAACTTCAGATACTACAATTGACTTGTCCATCTTGTTACTAGATACTACCCCAATTCTTTCTTTTCTAAGATTTCTATTTTCCATCTTTACTGAAAACAATTAATGTAATTCTCTTTTTTTTAATTCTGTTGCTAAACGTGCAACAGTTTTTCTAATGGTTCTAATTTGCATTGGTTTTTCCAATGGTGAAATGGTATGAACCATTTTCAGTTCAGCATAGTTTTTCTTGAATGCTTCAAGCTTCTCTTGCAAATCGGCTATAGATAATTCTTTAATTTCTGATTGTTTCATTTTTGTCTCAATTAAGCATTATCGTAATCTCTAGCAACTATAAATTTAGTTTTAACCGGAAGTTTTTGTGCAGCTAATCGTAATGCTTCTTTAGCAATATCATACGATACACCTCCAACTTCAAACATTATTCTTCCAGGTTTAATTACAGCTACAAAATATTCTGGAGCACCTTTTCCTTTACCCATACGAACCTCAAGTGGTTTTTTGGTAATTGGTTTGTCCGGAAATATTTTAATCCACAGCTGTCCTTCTCTCTTCATATAACGAGTTGCAGCAACACGAGCGGCTTCAATTTGTCTAGAAGTAATAAATGTTTGCTCTAAAGATTTGATACCAAATGTTCCGTTGGAAAGTTGGTGACCTCTTTGAGAAATACCAGATAAACTTCCTTTGCCTTTCTGTACTTTACGAAATTTAACTCTTTTAGGTTGTAACATAACCGTCTAATTTTTAAAATTATTTTTTACGACGTGGTTTATTTGATGCCGGAGCATTACCAGATTTGGTTTGCTTTTTAGCTAACCCAACCAACGGTGATAATTCTCTTTTACCATAAACTTCGCCTTTCATAATCCACACTTTTAAACCTAATCTTCCATAGGTAGTGTGTGCCTCAGCCTGTGCATAATCAATATCTGCTCTGAATGTAGAAAGTGGAATTCTTCCTTCTTTCATGTGCTCAGAACGTGCCATCTCTGCACCGTTTAAACGACCAGAAATTTGCACTTTGATACCCTCTGCGTTCATACGCATTGCGGCTGCCATTGCCATTTTAATTGCTCTTCTGTATGAAATTCGGCCTTCAATTTGACGAGCAATACCTTGAGCAACGATAATCGCATCCAACTCTGGGCGTTTAATCTCAAAAATATTGATTTGAACTTCTTTACCCGTAATTTTCTTAAGCTCTTCTTTTAACTTATCTACCTCTTGACCGCCTTTTCCGATAATAATACCAGGTCTTGCAGTAGTGATAGTAACGGTTATAAGTTTAAGCGTACGCTCAATAATAATTCTGGATATGCTTGCTTTTGCCAGACGAGCACCTACGTACTCTCTGATTTTATAATCTTCAGCAATTTTATCGCCATAGTCATCTCCACCATACCAGTTAGATTCCCATCCTCTGATAATTCCTAAACGATTTCCTATTGGATTTGTTTTTTGTCCCATGCTATTCGATTAATTACTGGTTAAATTATTTGATCCTAACACTATAGTTACGTGGTTAGAACGCTTTCTGATTCTGTGCGCGCGACCTTGTGGTGCTGGGCTTAATCTTTTTAACATTCCTGCTCCATCTACAGTGATTTCTTTTACAAGTAATCCGGCATCTTCAATATTTGCATCTGCATTTTTAGCTTGCCAGTTAGCAATTGCTGATAACAACAACTTTTCTAAATTTACTGAAGCTGCTTTTGGATTGAATTTAAGTATTGCTAAGGCTTTTTCTACTTGAACGCCTCTGATTAAATCTGCAACTATACGCATCTTTCTTGGTGATGTAGGACATCCGTTAAGCTTAGCAAAAGCAACCTGCTTTTTAGCTTCTTTTCTTTGATCAGCTTTAATTTTCTTTCTTGCTCCCATGATTCCTACTATTTTTTACCTTTATTTTTTGCACCCGCATGTCCTCTAAACTGACGAGTTGGTGAAAATTCACCTAATTTATGTCCTACCATATTTTCAGTTATATATACCGGAACAAATTGACGTCCGTTATGTACTGCTATAGTTTGTCCTACAAAATCAGGAATAATCATTGAAGCTCTAGACCATGTTTTAACAACAGTCTTCTTTCCTGAATCTATATTTTCTTGAACTTTTTTCTCTAACTTACGAAATACGTAAGGTCCTTTTTTTAATGAACGTGCCATATCTCAATTATTTTTTTCTACGTTCTATAATATGTTTATTACTTGCTTTGGTTCTAGAACGAGTCTTATATCCTTTTGCAGGGATTAAGTTTCTTGATCTTGGATGACCTCCAGAAGCTCTACCTTCTCCACCACCCATTGGATGATCAACAGGGTTCATGGCTACTGGTCTGGTACGTGGTCTTCTTCCTAACCAACGGCTTCTACCTGCTTTACCAGATACTAACAACTGATGGTCTGAATTTGATACTACTCCAATAGTAGCCATACACGTATTCAAAATCATTCTCGTTTCACCAGAAGGTAACTTTACAGTTACGTATTTACCTTCTCTTGCCATTAATTGTGCAAATGAACCAGCACTACGCGCCATAACGGCACCTTGACCTGGTCTTAATTCGATACAAGAAATGGTTGTACCAAGTGGAATATCACTTAAGAACATAGTGTTTCCGATCTCTGGAGAAATTCCTTTTCCGGAAAGTAATGTTTGTCCTACCTGTAATCCATTTTGAGCGATGATGTATGTTTTTTCACCATCGGCATAATGCAATAATGCAATAAATGCCGTACGATTTGGATCGTACTCAATAGATTTAACAGTAGCTGGGATACCGTACTTATTACGCTTAAAATCGATAATACGGTAATTTTTCTTATGACCACCACCTGTGTAGCGCATAGTCATTTTCCCTTTGTTGTCTCGACCTCCAGATCTTTTATTCGGAACTAATAAACTTTTTTCCGGCTTATCAGTAGTAATAGTGTCGAAGCCATTTACTACTTTAAATCGCTGACCTGGTGTTATTGGTTTTAATTTTCTAACTGACATTATAGTATCGTTTCGTATTAAATATTGCTATAAAAGTCAATATTTTGACCTTCTGCTAGTTCAACAATTGCCTTTTTGTAAGCACTAGTTTTCCCCTCCACTAAACCTTTTTTAGTGTATTTGGTTTTGCGAACCACTGGGTAATTCATTGTTCTTACTTTCTCTACAGAAACTCCATAAGCTTGCTCTACAGCCTTCTTAATTTCAATTTTATTTGAGTTCTGATCAACAACAAAAGCATAGCGGTTATGTAACTCACTATGACTTGTAGCTTTTTCTGTAATAATAGGTTTAATTAAAATACTCATCTTACTCCCTATTTATTTAAATTAGATTCAATTCCTTCTAATGAACCTTCAAGTATTACTACTTTTTTAGCATTCATTACACTGTAAGTGTTTAATCCTGAGTTGCTTACAGTCTTTACACCTTCTAAATTTCGTGATGACAAATATACATTATTATTTGAATCACTCAATACAAATAAGGACTTTTTATTTTCTAACCCAAACGCCTTTAAAACATTAACAAAACTCTTAGTTTTTGGAGTTTCAAAATTGAAGTCTTCCACCACTAAAATATTGTTGTTTTTAGCTTGTAAACTCAATGCAGATTTACGTGCTAAACGCTTTAAATTTTTGTTTAATTTAAAAGAATAGTCTTTTGGTCTTGGACCAAAAACTCTACCACCACCTCTAAATACAGGAGATTTAATACTTCCTGCACGTGCGGTACCTGTACCTTTTTGTTTTTTAATCTTACGCGTACTACCAGCAATTTCTGCTCTTTCTTTAGCTTTGTGCGTACCTTGTCTTCTGTTTGCCAAAAACTGCTTTACATCTAAGTAAAGTGCATGTTTGTTCGGCTCTATTGCGAATACCTCGTCAGACAATTCAACATGTCTACCGGTTTCTTTTCCTGTGATGTCGTAAACTGCTACTTTCATTATTTCTGAAGAATTACGTAAGAATTTTTATGACCAGGAACACATCCCTTAACTACTAGTAGGTTTTTTTCAGCTACTACTTTTAAAACGCGTAGGTTTTGTACCGTAACACGTTCACCACCCATTCTTCCTGCCATACGCATTCCTTTGAATACTCTAGAAGGATATGATGAAGCACCTACCGATCCCGGAGCTCTTAACCTGTTATGTTGTCCATGCGTTGATTGCCCAACACCGGCAAAGCCATGTCTTTTAACAACTCCCTGAAAACCTTTACCTTTTGAAGTTCCGATGACATCTACAAATTCACCTTCTTCAAATAAATCTACTGAAATGGTATCGCCAAGATTGTACTCTTTTTCAAACCATTTAAACTCAACTAGTTTCTTCTTACTTGTAGTGCCAGCTTTTTTAAAGTGACCTTGCAACGCTTTTGTAGTGCGTGCTTCTACTTTGTCATCGAAACCAAGTTGTAACGCTTTATACCCGTCTACCTCTTCGGTTCTGACTTGGGTAACCACACAAGGACCAGCCTCAATAACGGTACATGGGATGTTTTTCCCATTCTCGTCAAAAATACTAGTCATGCCGATTTTTCTTCCTATTAACCCAGACATTTTATATTTATTAATTTGTTTATAATACTTGTTTACATCGATAAAAAACCCTTATTCAGGGTTCTTTATCAAACTTTTATTTCTACTTCAACACCGCTTGGAAGTTCTAATTTCATTAAAGCATCAATCGTTTTGGATGACGAGCTATAGATGTCTAATAAACGTTTGTAAGAACTCAATTGGAATTGCTCTCTTGATTTTTTATTAACGTGTGGTGAACGTAATACAGTAAATATTTTTTTGTGGGTTGGTAATGGAATTGGACCATTTACCACAGCACCAGTACTTTTTACTGTTTTCACGATCTTCTCGGCAGACTTGTCTACCAACATATGATCGTATGATTTTAATTTTATTCTGATTTTTTGACTCATCGTATTATTATTATGAGATTAACCTTTAGCTTTAGTAATCACAGCTTCGGCGATATTGCTTGGTGCCTCGGCATAGTGTGAAAATTCCATAGATGATGTAGCTCTACCTGAAGACAATGTTCTTAGTGTAGTTACATAACCAAACATTTCTGCCAGTGGAACCAATGCTTTAATAACTTTAGCTCCAGCTCTGTCATCCATGTTGTTAACCTGACCTCTACGTCTGTTTAAGTCACCAACAACATCTCCCATATTTACTTCTGGTGTTACCACTTCTAGTTTCATTATTGGCTCTAGTAATACAGCACCGGCTTTTCTTGAAGCTTCTTTGTATCCTAATTTAGCTGCTAATTCAAACGAAAGTGCATCCGAGTCTACTGGGTGGTATGAACCGTCTTTTAACGTAACTTTCATACTATCCATGGTAAAGCTTGCTAAAGGACCGTTTTGCATAGCAATCTTGAATCCTTTTTCAACAGCAGGAATGTATTCTCTAGGCACGTTTCCTCCTTTTACTTCATCCACAAATTGTAATCCAACAACACCTTCATCTGCAGGTCCAATTTCAAATACGATATCACCAAATTTACCACGACCCCCTGATTGTTTTTTGTAAACTTCTCTGTGAGCTGATACTTTTGTTAAGGCTTCTTTGTACTCTACTTGAGGTTGTCCTTCGTTTACTTCAACTTTGAATTCACGCTTTAAACGATCAACAATAATCTCTAAGTGTAACTCACCCATTCCTGAAATAATTGTTTGACCAGAAGCTTCATCTGTTTTAACTTGGAACGTTGGATCTTCTTCTGCTAATTTAGATAAGGCCATACCCATTTTATCAACATCGGCTTTGGTTTTTGGCTCTACAGCGATACCAATTACCGGAGTTGGGAATGACATTGACTCTAAAATAATTGGATGTTTTTCATCACATAAGGTATCACCTGTTTTGATGTCTTTAAATCCAACTGCAGCTCCAATATCTCCCGCTTCAATTCTTTCGATAGGATTTTGCTTGTTAGCATGCATTTGGTAAATACGTGAGATACGTTCTTTTTTCTCAGAACGAGTATTAAACACATATGAACCTGCATCTAACGAACCAGAATAAACTCTGAAGAATGCTAAACGACCTACATACGGATCAGTAGCAATTTTAAATGCCAAGGATGAAAACGGTTCGTTTACACTTGGTTTTCTATATTCAGCAGCTTCTGTATCTGGGTTTGTTCCTTCAATTGCTTCAACGTCTACTGGAGATGGTAAATAACGCATCACAGCGTCTAACATCGTTTGTACACCTTTGTTTTTAAATGAAGAACCACACATCATTGGTATGATACTCATATCAATGGTTGCTGCTCTTAATGCTGCAATGATTTCGTCTTCTGTGATTGAATCTTCATCTTCGAAGAATTTCTCCAACAGTTTCTCATCATATTCTGCAACTGCTTCAATTAATTGAGCTCTGTATTTGGTAACATCATCAGTTAAGTTAGCCGGAATTGGAATTTCTGTAAAGGTCATTCCCATATCCTCCTCATTCCAGATGATTGCTTTTTTAGAAATCAAATCAACCACTCCTTTAAAGTCAATCTCTTCTCCGATTGGCACTTGAAGTGGCACAGGATTTCCTCCTAACATTTCTCTAACTTGGTTACAAACATTAAAGAAGTCAGCTCCTTGACGGTCCATTTTGTTAACGAATCCTAATCTAGGAACACGGTATTTATCTGCTTGTCTCCATACAGTTTCAGACTGAGGTTCTACTCCATCAACCGCACTAAATAATGCCACCATACCGTCTAATACACGTAATGAACGCTCTACCTCAACGGTAAAGTCTACGTGACCAGGAGTATCGATAATATTGATTGAATAGGCTTCACCTTTATAAGTCCATTTACAGTGGGTAGCAGCAGAAGTAATGGTAATACCTCTTTCCTGCTCTTGTTCCATCCAGTCCATTGTTGCTGCACCATCGTGTACCTCACCAATTTTGTGACTTACTCCGGTATAATACAGGATACGCTCGGTAGTTGTAGTTTTACCGGCGTCGATATGCGCTGCAATTCCAATATTTCTTGTATATCTTAAATCTCTTGCCATTCTAATTTAATTAAAATCTAAAGTGCGAGAAGGCTTTGTTTGCTTCTGCCATTTTATGGGTATCCATTCTTTTCTTAACTGCTGCACCTTCTTCTTTTGCTGCTGATAGAATTTCACCGGCTAATTTGTTTGGCATTGATTTTTCGTTACGTCTACGAGCATATAATATCAACCATTTCATCGCAACTGATATTTTACGATCTGGTCTAATTTGCATCGGAATTTGGAAGGTAGCACCCCCTACTCTACGGCTGCGCACTTCAACTTGTGGCATTACGTTAGAAAGGGCATCTTTCCAAATTTCAAGTGACGTTTTTTCTTCGTCTTGTTTTCGTTGTTCTACAATGTCTAATGCATCATAAAACACTTTAAAAGCTACAGACTTTTTACCATCCCACATTAACATGTTTACAAAACGTGTTACTAACTGGTCGTTAAATTTAGGATCTGGTAAAAGAATTCTTTTTTTGGCCGCTCTTTTTCTCATGTCTTTTCTTTAAAAGTTTTTAAAATTACTTTTGTTTAGGGCGTTTAGTACCATATTTAGATCTTCGCTGATTTCTACCGTTAACTCCGGCAGTATCTAACGCACCACGTACAATGTGGTATCTAACACCTGGTAAATCTTTTACCCTTCCGCCTCTTACTAATACTATCGAGTGCTCTTGTAGATTGTGCCCTTCACCTGGGATGTAAGCATTTACTTCATTACCATTTGTTAAACGAACACGCGCAACTTTACGCATTGCTGAGTTCGGTTTTTTTGGTGTTGTAGTGTAAACACGCGTACATACCCCTCTTCGTTGTGGGCAAGAATCTAAAGCAGCCGATTTGCTCTTCTTAGTCATTTTGGCTCTTCCTGTTCTTACTAATTGTTGAATAGTTGGCATACTAATTTGTTGTTTATTACTTGTTTTTCTTTTAACTCTCGTATTTTTAAAGAGTTTGCAAATTTAGAAATAATTTTCACTTTAAACAAACTCCTAAGAATTAAATTTTTAAAAGTTATTGAAATGCTCAAAATTTGTATCTTTCCTATGTATTTTAACTCATAAATTTGTGTTTCAAAAAGCATTTTTTACACCATATATATATATACTAATTTTTTTCTTTGTTTTTTATCCAATAAAAGCACAAGAAATTCAGTTAAAACTATTTCCAACAGACAGTATTTCTAAAAGATTGCTAAACAACTTTAAATACGATACTGTTTTTTACAATGCTAAGGAAGTTGAACATGAACTTGACTCTATTAATTTACTCGCACAAACAGAAGGATATCTCAATTCGTATTTTGAGCGCACAAGTAAAAACGACCATACCGTTGCATACAATTTTACAGCTGGTAAGCAATTTACTTCAATAAGCGTATTGATTGATGAAGCCTTACCAATTTCTATACGACAAAAATTTAACATAGAACTAAACGTTGTTGAAGTTGCCACGGATATGCTGGAAACTATTGTTACAGAAATTCTTAAACATTACAACGCTTTGGGATATCCTTTTGTAACGGTCCAATTAAAAAACCAGGCTATTAAAGACAACAAACTTGTCGCTTTTTTAGAAATCAAAAAAAACAAGCTAAGATCCATTGATAAAATAATTATTGAAGGTTACCCTGATTTTCCTACAGCTTTTATTAAACATCAAACTTCCTTAAAAAAAACCTCTGTATATAACCAGCAGAAATTAATAAACGCCAGTGCAGCACTTAATAAACTCTTATTCGTATCAGAACTAAAACCGCCAGCAGTATTGTTTACCAATGATTCTACTCAAATCTTTTTATATCTTCAAAAGAAAAAAGCGCATCAATTTGATGGTTTGCTAGGTTTTAAAACTGATGAAAACAGCTCAAAGCTAACGTTTTATGGATATGCCAATGTATTATTCAATAATCTTTTAAATAAAGGTGAACAGTTTTCCGTTAAATGGAATGCGGCTGGTATGGACAGAACCAATTTTTTATTAAATACCAAGTTGCCTTACCTTTTTAATTCGCCATTTTCTTTGGAGGGCTCCTTTGAATTACACAAACAAGATTCTACCTACTTGGTTACAACAGTTAATACAGGTCTGTCATATCAACTAAATGCACACCAATTAAAAACTGTTTATCAAGCGCAAACATCCAGTCTTTTAAACACAACTAATAATTCGAGTTTAGCAGCCTTTAAGAAAAACTTAATAGGCATTGGGTATTCTTATGAACTTATAAAACCTACAAGAATTTTTAGTACGATATGGGAAACACACTTTAATGCCTATACTGGTAGCAGAACTGTTGAAGGAACTAAAACAAACCAACAACAATTAGAGATGTTCGTGAATTATACACATGAACTAAATAATCGGAATTATATTTTTGTTCAGAACCAATCCAAAAAAATTATAAGCGATGATTATTACACCAATGAATTGTACTTCATTGGTGGAGCAACTACTATTAGAGGTTTTAACGAACAGCAAATTCGGGTAGCTGCCTATAGTATTTTAAATTTAGAATACCGTTTTATAACAGCTAATGATTCTTTTCTTTACAGCATCTCCGATTTTGGAATTGTAAAAAATCAGGTTCAAAATACTAATGATGCATTGGTTGGATTAGGACTAGGTTATGCGTTTAAAATACCCAATGGATTTCTATCGCTAAGCTATGCTATCGGAAAATTTCCCAGAGATTCCTTTGATTTTCAGAATGCTAAAGTGCATATTACTTGGAAACAAACTTTTTAAAAAAAAGTTACATATTTTTCTCGCAAACCATGAAATAATTTTTACAAAATATTCAGTAAACTTAGTAATATTATTTCGATTATGAAATTTAAATAGCGTTTATACTTTAATTTAACATTAACCTAAAAAAAAAAGCTCAAATAGTTGTTTTATTAACATAAATTTAAGATTTTTGAGCTAATTAATTCAAATAATTATACAATGAAAACAAAGTTTAATGGTATTCTAGCGCTATTATTAGCGTTATTTGTGCAAATTTCCTTTGCACAAGAAAAGACTATAACTGGTACTGTTTCAGACGAATCTGGTCCATTACCGGGAGTTAGTGTTTTAATTAAAGGCACCACAGTTGGAGTCGCCACAGATTTTGATGGAAAATTCTCAATTAAAGCTAAAGTCGGCGATGCGTTGATGTTTAGCTATGTGGGATTTGAAACTCAAACAAAAGTTGTTGGATCTACTAACGTTATTAACGTAACATTATCTGGAACACAAGTTTTAGATGAGGTGGTAGTAACTGCGCTCGGAATTTCTAAAGAGAAAAAATCTTTAGGATATTCTACTCAACAGGTTGGTGGTGATGAAGTTGCTCGTGTTAAAGATGCAAACTTTATGAATTCGCTATCTGGTAAGATATCTGGGGTTGAAATTAAGTCGAGTGGTACAATGGGTGGTTCTACGAATGTTGTAATACGTGGTAACAGCTCATTAACAGGAAATAACCAAGCATTATTTGTAGTTGATGGTGTTCCTTTAAGCAACAATAATACAAATAGTATTAATCAACAAACAGGTAGAGGTGGTTATGATTATGGTAATGCTGCATCAGATATTAACCCAGATGATATTGAATCAATCAATATCCTTAAAGGGGGTGCTGCTTCTGTATTGTACGGATCAAGCGCAGCTAATGGTGTTGTAATTATTACTACCAAAAAAGGTAAAGCAAAAGATAATCAATTAGGTTTGACTGTAAATTCTAGTTATTCAATTGGTAATTTTGACCCATCGACCTATACTAAATATCAAAAATCGTATGGTGCAGGATATGGTGCGTATTATGGAAGTACTGGTTATTTTGAAGATTATGATATGGATGGAGATGGTTCATTAGATTTAGTTACTCCATCTACTGAAGATGCTTCTTTTGGAGCCGCTTTTGATCCTAACAAATTGGTTTACCAATGGGATTCGTTCTATCCTCAATTACCAGATACGTATTTAAAACCAAGACCATGGTTAGCCGCTAATAATGATCCTACTTCATTCTTTGAAACATCAGTAACTGCTATTAATAGCGTTTCGTTTGATGGAGCAACTGAGAAAGGAACCTATCGTTTAGCATATACTAATTTTGATCAATCAGGTATCTTACCTAACAGTTCAATCAAAAAAGACATTTTTGACTTTGGAGGATCGTACAATTTAAATGATAAAATTAGCGTAAATTCTAAAGTAACTTATTCTAGAATTAAGGGTAAAGGTCGTTATGGTACAGGTTATGATTCTAAAAACCCTAACCAATCATTCAAACAATGGTATCAAACCAACGTTGATATCCAAGAACAAAGAGCTGCTTATTTCTTGACACGTGAAAACATAACTTGGAATACAAATTCACCTTTTGATTTAACTCCAATTTATTTTGACAACCCTTATTGGACTCGTTACGAAAATTATCAAAATGACGAAAGAAATCGTGTAAACGGTCACATTACATTAACATATAAAGTTAATGATTGGTTAGATGTTATGGCCAGAGGTACGTTAGATACTTATAATGAAATTCAAGAAGAACGAGTAGCAGTAGGAAGTGTTGACGTATCAGAATACAGCAAAGGTTTAAATAGTTTCCAAAATAACAACTATGACCTTTATTTGAATTTTGATAAAAACTTTATGGCAGATAAATTAAACGTAAGAGGTACTGTTGGGGCAAATGCTGTAAGAAGTAAAGCTAATAATATTTTTGCTGCAACTACAGGTGGTTTAGTAGTTCCGCGTTTATATGCATTACGTAACAGTAAAGAATTATCGGTTGCACCAGGAGAATACGACGCTGAATGGGGTAGAAATTCAATATTTGGAAACGTAAGTTTAGGTTATGACAACTACTTATACCTAGAGGGATCGTACAGACATGAAAAAGCATCTACCTTACCTAAAGATGATAATAAATTTGATTATTATTCAGTTTCAACAAGCTTCCTTTTCTCTAAATTTATTGAAAGTGACGTAATTACCTTTGGTAAGTTAAGAGCAGGATATGCAGAAACAGGTAATGCTGCTGACGCCTTAAGAATTTACGATACGTATTCAAACATTGGTAACATGGGTGGAAATCCGTTATATTCATTACCGGCATCTAAAAACAATGCAAACCTAAAAGATGAGTCAACCAAAGAAAAAGAAATTGGTCTTGAAATGAGATTCATCAACAACAGATTAGGATTTGACCTTTCTGCTTATGACAAATCATCCATAAACCAAATTATGTCTGTGTCTGTATCAAATGCTACAGGGTACGATTCAAAATGGGTTAACTCTGGTGAAATTACCAACAAAGGGGTTGAATTAAGTTTAAATGCTACTCCAATTAAAACAGCTGATTTTTCTTGGGATGTTAATTTAAACTGGAGTAAAAATAAAAATAAAGTAGTTTCATTGTATGAAGGGGTAAATCAATTACAATTAGCTTCTGTACAAGGTGGAGTTTCTATTAATGCTACTGTTGGCCAGCCTTACGGTTCAATTGTTGGTTATAACTACGTTTACAACGAAAAAGGAGAAAAAATAGTTGCCTCAACTGGTTACTATCAAAAATCTGCTTCAAAAGAAGTTATTGGTAATGTAAATCCTGATTGGATAGGCGGTATCAACAATTCCTTTAGATATAAAAACATTAACTTCAGTTTCTTAATTGATGTTAAAAAAGGAGGAGACGTATTCTCATTAGATACTTGGTATGGTTATGCAACCGGTATATATGCTAATACTGTATTTATTAATGACTTAGGAAACCCAGTAAGAAATACTTTAGCTAATGGTGGTGGAGTAATTTTACCTGGAGTTTTAGCTGACGGCACACCTAACACAAAACGTGTAAGAGCTGATTACTATGCAAACCCTTGGGGATATGCTCGTGCAACTAATGCAGAACATACTTATGATGCAGGTTTTGTTAAATTAAGAGAAGTCGCTCTTTCTTACGATTTCCCTAAAGATGTACTCAAAAAATTGCATGTTAGCAATTTAACTTTGACTGCTATTGGTAAAAACTTATGGATTATTGATAAGAGCACTCCGTATGCAGATCCTGAAGCTGGTTTAAGTTCTGGAAATATTCAAGGATATCAATCTGGAGCATACCCATCTGTTAAAGAGTTAGGTATTAACCTTAAAGTTCAATTTTAAAAAGTAATTTAATTATGAAAAAATATATATTAATAGCTTTTGTTTTATTAGGTGCTGTTTCATGTACTAATGACTTTAGTGAATGGAATAAAGACCCTAAGCAAGCTACCGAAGTTCCTGCAAGCACCCTGTTCAGCAATGCTGAAAGAAACTTGGCAAGAACTATGAAAACCCATAATGTTAATATAAACATATTTAACAATTTGGCGCAATATTGGTCTGCAACTACATATCCAGATGAAACTCAATACAGACTTGGTACGCGCGACGTCCCAGGACGTTTCTGGAATGCTTTGTACAGAGATGTATTGATAGATTTTAAAGAAGCTAAGAAAATTTTAACTGCTGAAGGCGCTAATATAGCACCGGCATTAGTAGCTAAAAATAAAAACCAATTAGCTGTAATTTCAATTCTAGAAGTATACACATTTCATGTTTTAGTTGATGTATTTGGTGATGTACCATATACTGAAGCGCTTGACATTGATAACCCGCTTCCAAAGTACGATAACGATACAGATATCTATGCTTCTTTATTTACTAAACTTGATGCTGCAATTGCTGATTTAAATCCAAGCTCAGGTTCTTTTGGATCAGCCGACTTCATCTATAACGGAAATGTTGCATCCTGGAAGAAATTTGCAAATTCGTTGAAATTAAGAATGGCTCTTAGAGTTAAAGATGGAGGTAAAGTTGCATCAGCTGTAGCTGGTGGTGTATTTACATCCAATGCAGACAATGCTGCATTTAAATTTTTATCATCTTCTCCTTATGCTAATCCATTGTGGGAGAATTTAGTAGAAAGCGGACGCTCTGACGTAGTCGCTGCAGATACATTTGTAAACATTATTGTTCCGCTAAATGACCCTAGAACCCCTGTATATTTAGGAGATAATAAAACTCCATACATAGGTGGGCCTTATGGCGCAAATAACTCTTTTGTTGCATTTACACATTTAGGGGACATTTTTCACAAACCAGACTTTGAAGGTGTTATCCTTGACTATGCAGAGGTTAAATTCTTATTAGCCGAAGCCGCAGCAAGAGGACTAGGAGGTGTAACGGGTGCAGCAACCCATTACAACGAGGCAATTACAGCTTCTATTAAGTATTGGGCACCATCAGCAGATGCTGCTGCTTATATAGCACAACCAAGTGTAGCTTATGATGCTACAAATTGGCAACAATCAATTGGAATGCAAAAATACATTGCCCTTTATTCCCGCGGTTTTGAAGCATGGTCTTCTTGGAGAATATTTAAATATCCAGTATTATTAGCTCCTGCAGAAGCTGATGCAGCTGCTGAAGGTAAAGTTCCTGTACGACTAACTTATCCGGCTGATGAATCTCAAAGAAATGGAGATAACTACAAAGCTGCCAGTACGGCTATTGGAGGTGACAAGTTTACAACCAAAGTATTCTGGAACCAATAATATATTGTTTTATATTGCTTAAAGACCCTCATGTTTGAGGGTCTTTTATTTTTGTATAGAAATTGAAAAAAAGTCAATAATATTGTTGTTAATCAAAATGTATTGACTTGTGTGCGAGGTGATTGAGGGCTATGTAAGCATAGCGATACCGCTACCTATCCTGCCACTTTGTGGGGTACTGGTGGGGCTACTGGTGCTAATCCAGAAGTTGATCATGCTATTTGGTTAGAAGACCCTGTTGGAGATTATTATGTAACTATTTTAGATTGGGGTGAAGGAGTAAACTTTAACTATACCTTTAAATTGTTACATCCAAACGGTACTATCCAAACTATTACAGGCACTTTTGATGGTACTAATTATCCATATACATATTTTGTAGGACCTGCATCTTGGGGAAGTCCAAAAGCATATAAAATCCTTAAAGTTGTAAACGACGGCACAAAATTTGTCGTAACAAAACTGTAATTAAATTTAGTTTTATTAAAAAGGGTTGTAGCTACAACCCTTTTTTTATTATCTATATTCTGGTCTAGCTAATTTTAATTTAGTAACTTTAATACAATCAAAATATAATAACATGAAATCTTCAACTATAACAGTAATACTTTTACTTTTTTTTTCAACATTTTTATACCCACAACAATCTTGCAAAGTCTTACTCAAAGATATAACAGAAGAATATTTAGGTGAATGCAAAAAAAATTTAGCACATGGAAAAGGTACAGCAAAAGGATTACACACCTATAAAGGTGAATTTAAAAATGGGTACCCACATGGCCACGGAGTAATGATCTATCAAGATGGTTCTACCTACACAGGACAATGGAAAAAAGGGGAACGCAATGGTGAAGGAACATTAGTATCAATTGTTCAGGGAAAAGACTCTATTGCAGATGGCATTTGGAAAAACAATGAATATCTGGGCAAAAAGGTCGTAAATCCATACGAAGTAATAAGAAAAACATCGGTTCAACGGTACATTATTCGTAAAGCCAGCGATGATGTAAATAAAGTTACAATTACCATTAAAAACGGCGGAAACTCATTTCCGGTTCCCAGAAATATTCTAAGTTCTAGCGGTACTTTAAATATATTAATGGGTAGAGCGGTTTTTGAAAACATTACTACCTATCCTTTTGAATGTGAAATGCGGTACTCTGTACCTACTAAATTTGGGGGTTCTAATTACGACGCTGAGTTTAACTTTAAAATCCTAGAAAAAGGTAATTGGATTGTTGAAATTTATCATTAATCAAGATTACTTGCTGCACAGATTAAATTTATTGGCTCCTACTCCCCTCTTTATACACGTTAACACCGCTCTTCAGCCAGTGTTTAAGGCACAATGAGGGTTGGTAGTTAAGATAAAACCGTTTAATTCTTTTTACCGATAACTGGCTGCGGTCTTTTTCGGCCACACCCTTAAAACCTATCCGATACTTTCCTAAATCGCCCAGATCTACCATCTTGCCATCGGCCAGATGTTGCTGTAGCTTCCCACCTAAAGCTATTAAAACGGCATAAATATCAGCCCTACTCAGGGTAGATTCCTGACTAATTTCGTAACTGATGGTTTCCAAATCTACGGTACCGGTGGTAACTGCCTGCATGATGTGCAGCACCTCCGATGATTGCTGAATGGTGTTCTTGCGTTGTGTAATGCGGTAACGTATAGACATAATTAACAAGTTTTAATTAGTAGTTAAATGGCAGTTTGCGGTACCTTTTTGTCAATGATACGGTACACTTAGAACAAACTTCAGCATAAATGTACAAATAGTTGTACAACTTTATTACTTTTTTTGTACAACTTATATATAACTATTGTACAACTTTTTTATAAAACTTCATGTTCGCTTTCCTATTTTAACCACAACAGCTACCTCAATCCTGCTGAAGACAGCGCCAACAAAACCAAAAAAGATTTTTATAATCAGACATTCCTACATAAATCTAAATTTAGGATATAAAAAAAGCGTTCCGAAGAACGCTTTTAATATATAGCTTTATAATAATTAGCTAGGGTTTTGTACCATTTTAGGGTTGGCATTTAACTCTGCACGTGGAATCATAAACTCCCAAGTTATATCTCCTGCAGGTACATTAAATATACCGCCAACTTGCGTATTGTTGTGGTTTGTACCGGTATGATCTCGTTTCAATGGAGCATTGGTACGTTTTAAATCGAAGTATCTAAACCCTTCTCCCCATAACTCCATACGTCTGTGCAACATAATTTCATCAATTAAGGCTTGACCAGTGTTTACTGATTTAACAGGAACATCCGTTCTTCTCATCAAATTTAAACTGTGTAAGGCGTTTTGAGCTAACACATCTTCACCATTACGGGCTCTTGCTTCTGCTTCTATTAAAAACATCTCAGCCGCTCTCATATTAACGATATCAGCTACAGAGCTAGAAGGATCTTTAACCCAGAATTTGTTACTCGCTGCAGCAAAACGGTTATAGGTTACACCGCTAGCAAATGACATATATGATGGGTAATTATCCGCAGTAGAGTTGGTAGTTGCTACTACAGTTCTTCTTACATCGGTTGAAGGAAACTTCGTATACAAATCGGAATATACTGACTTCGGATGCGTTCTAATGTGTGAAGAACTAAAGTTTCTTGAAATATAGGCATGGAACGAATAAAAGAACATGGTTTGATCTGAAAGCACATTGCTTCCCCATATCCACTCTGGGTTACTAATATCATTAAATCCTTGTAAAAACTGGGTAGTAGACATTAAAGCAATTCCAGTGCCTGTTCTTGCACTTGCAGCATGCGTAGCTGCATCTACCCACTTACCTTGTGTTAAGGCAACACGCGCTCTTAAACCATTCACCACATTCAAATTAAGGTGTGATTTATTGGCACGGTTGTACCCTGTTAATAAAGTAGCCGCATCGTTTAAATCTTTGTTGATTTGGGTATACACTTCTTCAACGGTATTGCGGGCCATTCCTTCTTCAGAAGAAGCCAACATTATAGGAACTCCTAGTTGATTGTTTGTAGTTCCTGCAACATAACGTTTTCCGTAAAATTGTACAAGGTTAAAGTGTGCCCAACCTCTATAAGCCAGAGCTTGACCTTTAATTCTATTTTTTTCTGTAGGATCTCCAGATGCATTGTCAATCTTATTGATAATTAAATTAGCATCATTTATAATTCTATAGAAAAAATAATACGGATACGAAGCCATAGAACTGTTTTCATTTCTATGATCAACCCATTTATGAGTCCCTCCAAACCATGAGGTGTTGTTAGAAGTACTAGGATAAGCAATATCCTCTCCTAAATGATCCGAAAGTAAAAAGATACCTCCCAATCCACCTTCGGCTTGTGTACTTCTATGCTGAGAGTACAACAAACGGTGAATTCCGTTTAAGGATGCCCAGGCATTTTTAGTGGTTGCAATGGCATCATCTGCACCTACAGCATCTGTAGGCAGTGTATCCAGGTAATCGTCACTACATGAAGCTAATGACACTACCATTAATAAAATTCCTATTTTTTTAACTATATTTTTCATATCGTACTGATTTTAGAATGTTAAGTTTAATCCGGTAGATATAATACGAGACGGTGTATAGGTATAATCGGTAGTTCCGGCGAAACTACGTTGTACATCCAATCCACGTCTTGAAGCGTCTAAATAAAGATTTTCGCCACTGATATATATTCTAGCATTTACTAAGCCCCAATCTTTAGCCACATCTTTAGGTAAGGTATAGGTTAAGTTCATCGATTTTAAACTAACAAATGAAGAACTTGTTAGCCAACGGTCTGATGCTGCACTGATATTGGTAGACTGTGCTGAGTCTAAACGCGGCACATCGGTTATATCACCCGGTTTTTGCCAACGTTTGAAAATATCTGGGTGCCAAGCTTGACCTGTTGATGATCCTCCGTGCATTAAGTTAGCATAGGTTGAATCATATGAATAACCTCCAAACTGATAGGTAACTAAGAACGATAACGTAAAGTTGTTATAATTAAAGGTATTGGTGATACCTCCCATTACATCTGGTATAGAAGATCCTACATAATGATACTGTGCATTATTAGGATTGGTAGTCATTAACACGCCATTAATGGTGCGCTCGCTGGCTCCAGGGGTTCTGGTTTCATCAAATTTGTATAACGAAAGTCCATCTGCTGGGTCTACACCGGTCCAATCGCGTAACCAGTAATCGTATAATGATTGTCCTGTTCTTAATTTTTTTGTACCTGTTATAATTTCATCATAATACTTAGTACCATCATCATTAATTTTATCACCCGGTAATTTGGTAAATTCATTTTTAATGGTAGAAGCATTAACATTAAGATTCCATTTAAAGTTGTCTTTTTTGATGATATCCGATGATAAAGTAATTTCAACACCTTCATTAAACAAGGTTCCAGCATTTTTAGTTACACTACCAACTCCAGCTGTTAACGGAAGTGGCACATCAAATAATAAATTATCTGATATTCTGTGATAAAACTCTACCGATCCCTCAATTCTGTTTTTGATACCGAATTCTACGGCAACATCAAAACTTTTATTTGCTTCCCATGATAATACATCATTAGGTAATGACTGGAATACAAAACCTGGTTCATTGGCATTGTTTCTACCTAATTCATATAAAGCCTGGTTGGCATACAATCCAATACCAGCATCATTTCCAACTTCACCATACGATCCTCTTAATTTTAACTGATTAAACCAATTAGAATCTTTCATAAAGTTTTCCTGATCAAGTCTCCATGAAGCTCCTAATGACCAAAAATCACCCCAACGTACCTCTTCGTGAAATTTAGAAGATCCGTCTTTACGATAGGACCCCGAAAGATAATATTTGCTGTTGTAGTTATAATCTAAACGTCCAAAATAACCTTCGGTGCGGTATTTATCTTCATAGGATGTTAAGGTATTAGTGGTAGTAAAGTTTATTAATTCTGAATGTCCATCAACAATTAATCCCTGACGGAATCCGTAAAAATAACGGTAGGTATAATCCATATTTTCATGACCTAATAAGGCATTTACATTATGGTTACCAAATGACTTGGTATAATTTAATAACTGGTTTATGTTAACTGTTTTAGTTAGGGTGTTAGTTCTTCCTCCGCGACCGGCAGGATTACCATCCCCAACAAAACGGTTGTCGTAACGTTCAAAATTGTAATTTCTTGAATCAACACTTACATTGGTAGTAAATTTAAAATCGTTTAAGAATTTAAATTCAAAATACGTTTTACCAAAAATAGTATTGGTTCTGGCAATACGATCATTTAAGATGGTTTCATAATAAGAATGTCTACCGTTTTGAATAGGACGGGAAGTTTCCATCACTTTTTTACCATCGGCATCGTATTGTACCAAACCGGTAATCGGATCGTGTTTGTGTAACGGATAAATAGGACCCATTAATCGAGCAGTGAAGAATGGGTTAACAAAGGCTGTTCCGCCGCTTTCTGCTTGTAATGATTTGGTGATGGTACCTCCTAAATTTAAACCGGTTTTAAACCATTCGGTTGCTTGATTATTTACATTAATACGACCTGTATACCGTTGGTAATCAGACTGAACAGCATATCCTTCTTCATTTAAGTATCCTAACGACACATAATAATCAGTTTTATCGGCACCTCCTTGGTATACTAAATCGTAATTACTACGCTGACCCGTACGGTATAATGCTCCTTGCCAATCCATATCTTCCGGATACATTAATTTAGCTGCAGGATTCAGCACACCATCCGTACCAATTAAATTCAACCCTGATTTATCAAACGGGTTGTTTTGCAATAACTGATGAATGTCTGAATAGGTTGTAGAAGTACCCGGATAAATTTGCAATCCACTTGAATTACGAGGATACGTGCCACTGGCAATACCGTTGGCATTATCGATGGTAAATAGTGGGGCTGAAGTTCTAAAATACAAACTATTACGGTAGGATTCCCAAGCTAACGGATAGTATTCATACGCATTTACTCTTTCATATTCTTTGATACCCGGATTTGAAATACCGCGGTTGATACTTAAGGATGTTTGAGAAAATCCTTTCTTACCCTTTTTAGTGGTAATCATAATTACCCCATTGGCAGCTCTGTTACCGTATAAAGCAGTAGAGGCAGCATCTTTTAAAATGGTAACATTCTCCACATCCCCCATATTGATGGTAGATATTTCACCATAAAATGGCGCACCGTCTACTACGTATAACGGAGCACTTGAAGCATTAACTGAACCAAATCCACGGATACGGATATCCTGACCGGCACCTGGCTGACCACTACCTGAGGTTACAATAACACCGGCAGAATTACCTTCAATAACGCGTGATAAATTGGTCACAGGTTTTGTTCCCATTGTTTCAGAAGAAATTTTTGTAGCCGAACCAGTAAAATCTGCTTTTTTAGCAGTACCATAAGCCACAACAATAACTTCTTCCAATGCCAATGCACTTTCTTTTAAAGTAACATTAATAACATTGGTAGCTCCTACTGTAGCAGTAGCAGTTTCCATACCCACAAATGTAAATTGGAGCACGTCTCCTACATTTGCCTGGATGGAATACTTACCATCAAAATCAGTCTGAGTTCCTTTGGTGGTTCCTTTAATTACCACACTTACTCCTGGCAATGCACCCGAATTATCGGACACTTTACCAGAAATTACTTTTGTTTGGGCAGTAGCTAGGTTTAGTCCGAAAACTAAAAATAAAGCCGTTAGCCAAAAAGTAAATTTTCTCATAGATAAAATTTAAGTTAATAATTTGATTTATTGATTTTTATACAGTAGTTACCTGAATGATAATTCTGTATAATTCGCGAATATATTGTTTAATTTCATTCAAAAAACAATTTAACAAAGAGGGCGCCGCAGTAGTGCTGTAAAACAGCTTCTAAATTATAAGTACAAACAGTATAATGGTTATTTTTTTGCTTTTAATGTACTTTTTTAAAGTTTTAATTATATTTTTCTCATGTTTTAGAAGCTTTTATTGAATAACTTAAATATGTTAATTTTTGTTTAATTTTTTGTTAAAAAAAAGCGTTCCGAAGAACGCTTTTTACAATCTAATTAATTCAATTATTTATTAACCGGTGTTGGCTCAAATAAATCAACCAAACCAGGGAAATTTTTGTTAGCATTAATTTCAACTTGTGGATACAAAAATCGTTGTGGTATTTTTGTAGCTCCAACACCCTTAATTGGCACGCCAATAGCGTTATTGGTTCTTCTCACATCGTGGAACACCTGAGTTTGTCCTAAAAGAGAAATGTATTTTTCTTCTAAAATCTGTAACAATAAGGCATTTCCTGTAGCTGTAGAAGCTGGGAAACTTCCACCGTAAACTGAAGCTAATTCAGTACGAACAGCATTAAATGGAGTAAGCCCATCACCACCGGTTCTGTAAGCTGCTTCTGCTTCAATTAATTTAGTTTCAACAAATGAGATAATCGGGAAAGAAGCATCTACTGCAAAAATTCCTCCAGAACTAGTTCTTGGCTCGGTACCAGTAAAATAAATCGCTCTTCTTTGAGCATCTCCTGGTGTTGCCAATAATCTTGGTGTTGTTCCAGAAACTAACTTATATAAATGAGAATTCTGACCACTTAACATTCCTGATCTTAACTCAGCTAAAAACTGAAAATACATATTCTTTTGACCTACTGTACTCGTGTGATTGGATAATAAGTCTTCCGTTCTACTAGATATACCTAATTTTGCAAAAGCCAAAGCATTAGGATAATCTTTAGCTACTAAATAATAACGTGCTTTTAAAGAGTTACCAACCTTAGCCCAAGTAGCGCTATTGCTTCTATAAACAGGAGCTCCAAAAAGGCTAGCTACAGTTGCAGTTCCAACATTTGCAATTCCTTTAGTAAATAATGCTTGAGCACCATCTAGAACAGCTTTTTGACCGTCGTACATTGGATTTGGGTACTTTACATAATCTCCAGCCTCAATGAATGGAACATTACCCCATAAACTAGCAGCTTCTGCAATTAACATACCTTGTACAATTTGCGCTACACCTTCTAGCACTTTATTACCAGTTTTAACTGCATCTTGTTCTGCTAATTTGGCCTGACCATAACCTGAAGCATATAAATCAGTCCAATCATCATCATAATCACCAGCAGTAGTAACATAAGTGTTTAACGAAGTATACTGTCTATCAATACCTGATAATTGATCGGTGAAAATAGATGATGTTCTACCTGCCTGTGATGAAAATAGTTTAACTACTTCCATATTAGCTTGACCAATTAACATACTTCCAGGTGCAGAAGTAAAGTTATTTGGGTTTTCATTTATTCCGTCTGTAAAGTCACTACAAGCAACAAAGCTTATAGTTAATAGAAGGAAAAATAATAGTTTTATTGTATTTTTCATGACTATAATGTTTTAAGTTATTAAAATCCTAGTTTTAAGGTAAATAAATATGATTTTGTACTAGGATTACCAAAATAATCTAAACCACGTCCTTTAGAAGGACCAGTTAAATTAGAGTCAGGATCATATCCTTCAACATCTGTCCACAAAGCTAAGTTTCTACCGGAAGCACTTACTTCTACACTTGTTAAACCAGTTGATTTAAGGTATTTAACAGGCAACGTATATGCTAATGAAATTTCTCTAATTCTTGTCCAAGATGCATCTTCAACAAATTGTTCTCCTACTGGACCGAAACCTCCTCCGGTTCCCATCCACCAGGTTTGTGTTAATGCTACTGGGCCAGCACCAAAATCTTGAACGTGACCTCTAAAGGTTGTTCCAGCAGGAATTACTACACCAGCAGATGTTTTAATATCTGACGGCGCAACTGATTCATCTCCTGTAGATTTCCAAGTACCGTAGTTAATCATCGCCCCTTTAGTTCCAGACCACATATCATTTCCTTGAGAAGTTTCTAATTGCGCTGATAAGGTAAGTCCTTTGTATGAAATAGTAGTTCCTAAACCACCCATCCAATCTGGATTTGGATCACCAAGAACAGATTCAGCTGGCGCTGCAGTTGGGAAGCCATTTGCATCTAAAATTAATTTACCAGTTGCGTCTCTATTCCATGCTACACCCCAAAGAGCACCCATAGGTTGTCCTTCAACTACTCTTGAGGAAACTCCTGTAAATCCGGCTAAAAATACTGACTGAACACCGCTTAAGCTCTCTACCATGTTTTTGTTTTGAGAGTAGCTCATGTTCATATTCCAGTTAAAATCTCCTTTTGAAATTAATTTTAATCCTAAATCAATCTCAATACCTTTGTTGGTTATTTCTGCCGCATTTGCTAATGTGCCACCAAAACCTGTTGATGGAGCTACATCTAAATTTAAGATAGCATCTTCAGTAGTTCTGTCATAATACGTTAACCCTAAGGTTACTTTGTTTTGTAAAAATCGTAAATCAGTTCCGATTTCAAATTCTTTTACACGCTCTTCTTTTAATAAAGGATTTCCTAACGTTAAGGAACGGGCAAAAGGATTTCCATACACTGATGCATTTAACACATCGCCCCAAGAAGATGCGATGTTAGTAGCAGCATATGTAGTACTTGTTGAATAAACAGCTGGTTCAATACCAATTTCACCATAGGTTGCACGGAATTTTCCAAAACTTAAGAAATCGCTTTCAAAATTTTTAGAGAATAACCATCCTAAGGATGCACTTGGATAAAACGTATTAGCCTCTAATGAAGATGGTCTTTCATATCTTCCTGTTAACTCTAATAATAACTGATCGTATATGTCTGCATTTAACACTACATAACCTCCAGATTTTCTAGACTCTTCCTTATAACTAGTAGCATTGGTGTTAGCTGCTGTTGAGTTAGAGAAAATTCTTAAATCTCCCACAAAAGGATTTACAAAGGTAGAAGACGTACCAGAAATTCTTGCATATTCTTTTCTATCAAGAGTAGCTCCTAAAATCCAATTTAATTTAACAGCATCTGTTAAATCATAATTGGTTTGTAAAAACACGTTGAAGTTTTGAGTTTTTTCCTGAATATCATCCTGACCGTAGAATCCGTTGATGTTACCACCTCCTGAATGAACAGGGAAGTAAGTCTCTCTATGGTCTGTATAGTAATCTAACCCATAACGCGCAGTTAATTTCATATTCTCTCTAATATTCCAATTAAATTCTGGAGCAATAGTAAAACGCTCTACTTTATTTGGATTATCTTGTTCATTTAAAGTCCAACCTGGATTGTTAAATACACTGGTTAAAGGAATTCCTAAATAGTTTCTGTATGCTCTTTGTGTATCTCTTGTTGGAGTGCCAGAAGCATTATAATGTACTCCTTTGTAATCGGTATTGTCAAAATCTAGTGGATTTCTTAAATAACTTAAGTACAAACCTTCAACGTTAGATCCAGTTTGGATACGATCAGATTTAACTTTAGCATACGAAGTATTAAATTTAACTGTTAAATCATCCGTCAATTTAGTAGTTTGATTTGCTCTGAGTGTTTGTCTTCTGTAATTAGAACCAGCGTTGATTATACCCTTTTGATCCCAGTCAGAGAAACTTAAGAATGTACTTGAATTCTCAGCACCATAATTAATGCTTACTGATTTATCCCATGTGAATCCATCACCAAAAACCTGATCTCTGTTTACCTTATTGTAATTAGTTTTATCGTTTTTAGCAGTTATAGGGTAGTAAATCTTACCAGTTTGGTACGATTCAAATCTTAAATTACCAACAGTTACAGCATCAGGAGCTCCGCTACGTAATGATACTTTATCTCCAAAAGAGCGTAAGCCATTTGCTTGCCAAACGCCGTTCAATCCTTGACCAAACACTTGTTGCTTTTCAAACTCAACATTAATTTTATCAATAGCAATTGAATTTCTAACCTCAATGCTCATTTTTTTAGCACCAATTTTTCCAGCTTTAGTATTGATGATAATTACACCATTTGCAGCACCCGTACCCCAAACAGCAGCAGCAGCCGCTCCTTTTAATACAGTTACGTTTTCAATATCATCCGAGCTTAAATCATTTAAACGTGATTGTTGGATAACACCAGCTGTACCACTACCAATATTAGAGTTTGCAATCGGCACCCCATCTAAAATAATTAAAGGCGAAGCATCTCCTAAAATGGTATTCTGACCACGAATTTGCATATAAGCTCCAGAACCAGGATCACCAGTAGTTTTAGTAATTCTAAGTCCAGAAGTTTTTCCAGCTAAAGCTTGAATAACACCAGATTCACCAGATTTTTGAAGTGATTTGGTGTCAACTGTAGTAGAGGAACTTAAATCGGCGTCTTTTTTCTTAACAACACCTAAAGCTGTTACAACAACCTCTTCCAATGCCAGTGCACCTTCAGCCATTTTTAGGTCAATTACATTGGCTGCTCCTACAGTTCTGGAGGCTGTTTCCATTCCTACAAATGTAAACTGGAGTACATCTCCAACATTGGCAGTTAAGGAATACTTACCGTCAAAATCTGTTTGAGTCCCTTTGGTGGTTCCTTTAATTACCACACTTACTCCCGGTAGTGGCCCGCTTGCGTCGGTCACTTTTCCGGAAATTACTTTTGTTTGGGCCGTTGCTAGGTTGATTCCGAAAACCAACATCAATGCAGAAAGCCAAAAAGTAAATTTTCTCATAGATAAAAATTTAGTTAATAATTTATTTAATTAGTTAATTGTTTTTACTTTTTTCACCTTGAATAACTAACGTGAACACAAGTAAATTCGTGCTAAAATACATTTTTTTATCGCTTTTTAACCTTCTTCAAATTATCTTAGTTAAAAATTGAATTTTATTTAAAATTATACCAAGAAATTATGTTAAATATTTATTATAAATACAATTTTATAATTTTAAAAGCTGTGGGTTTTAGCTAAAAAATCTTTAATTATCCTTTTTACTGCATTTTCTTTATTTGTTAAATTTTTGTTAAAATTTAAAAAAATGTTGGTATTAAAAAACAGTCAGTTAAGCCATTTAAATAATATTATAGAGGACTGAGGCTTACACCAGATTAAAAAAATACTTTAAAAAATTTAGGTTATTTTAACAATTTTTATCACTTTTGAAAAACTAATCTAATTATTAAAGATAATGAAAACAAAGTTACACGGAATTTTAGTGCTATTTTTAGTACTGTGTGTGCAGCTATCTTTTGCACAAGAAAAAACGATTACGGGTATTGTTTCTGATGAAAGCGGTCCCTTACCGGGCGTTAGTGTTCTGATTCAAGGAACCAACACAGGTACGGTTACCGATTTTGACGGAAAGTACACGATTAAAGCTAAACAAGGCGCTAATCTTGTATTTAGCTTTGTAGGAATGGACAATCAAACAAAAACAGTTGGAGCAGCCAATGTTATCAATGTGTTAATGTCTGGTTCACAATTACTTCAAGAAGTTGTAGTAGTAGCGTATGGACAACAGTCTAAAAAATCAATTGTAGGATCGATTGCTGTAGTTGAGTCGGGCGTGATTGAAAAACAATTAGCTACTTCAGTGACAACTTCACTTCAAGGAGCGGTATCTGGTGTTAATATCATTAATTCAGGAGGTCAACCGGGTGATAATCCAACCATTCGAGTACGTGGTACAGGATCTATCAACGCAGCTGCAGATCCGTTAATTATTGTTGATGGTGCTGCATTTACAGGAAACTTAAATACCATTAGTTCTGATCAAATCGAATCGATGAGTGTCTTAAAAGACGCCTCGTCTACAGCTTTATACGGATCAAGAGGGTCTAATGGTGTTATCTTAATTACCACTAAAAAAGGAAAATACTCATCTCCTACTAAATTCTCGTTAAGAACTAGTTTGGGTGTTTCTGATCAAGCAGTTAAACATCATGACTTAATTGATGCAGATACATTTATTACCTATTCTTGGGAAGCGTATAGAAATTCTAATCAGTATGTAAGTGGACAAACTCCGTCGGTAGCAGCAACAAATGCAACCAACAATTTAATTTCTAATTTAGGATACAACCCTTATGGTATTGCAAATCCTGTAGATGTTAATGGAAATTTGGTTACTACTACTAAATTATGGGAAACCGATTGGCAAAAAGCCTTGTTTAATGAAGCGGCTTTAAGAACAGAGCACAGTATTTCAGCTTCTGGCGGTAGTGAAAACACTACTTATTATTTCTCTGGAAACTATATGTCGCAAGAAGGATCAATTAAAACATCAAAGTTTCAAAGGGTATCATTGAGAACCAATATCGATTCTAAAATAAAAAGTTGGTTAAATGCCGGATTAAGTACTTCGTATTCAACATCCAACCAAAACTATCCAACTCAAGCTGGTACAGCGTTCCAAAGTGCTACACAATGGTTGTTTACCATACCTTCATATTATCCGTTATATAGAAGAAATCAACAAGGAGAGCTGATTTTAGATGCATATGGAAAACCATTATTCGATTATGGTAATGCAACTGGTCAGTCTATAAATGCTACACGTCCTGCACTGGGTGGTGAAAATGCTGTTGGAGCATTATATAATTACGATGTATTAAGAGGCAGAGATAACTTCTTAGCAAATACATACGTTAAAATTAATTTCAACGACAATTTAACGTTTAAAACCAACCTTTCTTACGAAAAATACCTATTCGATGCGTTTGATTATGTACATAACGAATTTGGTTATGCAGCAAGTGTAAAAGGAAGAGTTTCTCAAAACAGAGATATTACCGAAACGATTAATTTAGTAAATCAATTAAATTATACCCGTTCAATAGATAACCATAATTTCAATATTGATGGTATATTTGAATCGTTTAAATCTAAATACTTAGGATTAGGTGCACAAGGAGTTGGATTTTTACCAAACGTAAAAGTTCTTAACGGTAGTACAACTCCTGAAGGTGTTAGCGGTTTCTTGTCAGAAGAGCGTATGTTAAGTTATTTAGGAAGGGTAGCTTACAACTATAATAACAAATACTTTATTGAAGGTTCTTACAGAACAGATGGTTCTACTAAATTTAGAGATGATGTTCGCTGGGGTGATTTCTTCTCAGTAGGAGGTTCATGGGTAGTTTCCGATGAAGATTTTATGTCTAACGTTGATTTTATTAACTTTTTAAAACTTAAAGCTTCCTTTGGTGAAACCGGAAACAACAGAGGAATTGGGTACTTCCCTTACCTACAACTATTTGTTACCGGATGGAATCAATTAGACAATACCGGAGTTATTTCTGGTTCTGTAACAGATCCAACCTTAACGTGGGAAAAAACACGCTCAACAAACTTTGGAGTAAGTTTAAGAATGTTTAACGATCGTTTATCTGCAGATGTAGATTATTACGATAAAGAGTCTGTAGATTTAATTTACGACAAGCCTTTAGCACTTTCTACAGGTAACGAAAGTATTAAAACAAATGTTGGAGCCATTAGAAATTACGGAATTGAAGTTTCATTAAATTCAGTAAATGTTAAGAAAAAAGATTTTGACTGGACAACAAACATCAATATGTCATTTGATAAAAATGAGGTTACAGAATTAACTCAGGAAAGCTTTATCAGCGGTACAAAACGCTGGGAAGTTGGTAAGTCATTGTATGAGTTTTACATTAGAGAATATGCGGGGGTAGATCCTGCCGATGGTTTTGCCATGTTCTATAAAGATGTACTTGATGCAAATGGACAAAAAACAGGTGAAAGAACTACTACAAAAACTTATTCTCAAGCTTCATTAAATTATGTTAATAAATCGTCTTTACCGGATGTAATAGGTGGTTTTTCTAACTACTTCAGATACAAGAATTTTGATGCTAACCTATTATTTAACTTTAGTTTAGGTTCTTACGTTATGGATTATACCTATGCTAACTTAATGCAAGGATTTAAAAATGCAGGTAGAGCTGCTTCTCCAGATTTAGCAAGACGTTGGCAAAAACCTGGTGACATCACCGATGTTCCGCTATTCCTAGCTTCCAACAACGATTTTAACAGTACATCTGACAGGTTCTTATTTAAAAATGATTATTTAAGACTTAAAGCTTTAAACATTGGGTATTCATTACCTAAAGAAACCTTAGCTCCATATGGAATTTCAAACATTCGTTTTTACTTCCAAGGAGATAATTTACTAACATTCCAAAGTCATAAAGGAATTGATCCTGAGCAAGATTTAGCTGGTACTACCAATAACAGATCGTTCAATCAAAGAACCATGTCCTTTGGTATTAATTTAGATTTTTAAAAAACAATACTTATGAAAAATATATTATTTAAATTAACAATTTTCTTTTTTGCAGCTTTTTTTGTAATTAGCTGTAACGATGATTTTCTAGAAGATCCTGCGCCAACTGACTCTGTAACATCAGAAGTTGTTTTCAGTTCTCGTACTGGCGCAGAGGCATTTATTTCTGGTATTTTGAGAAGATTTAGAGGTCAGTTTACCAGTGTAGATGCTGCGGGAGTAAACTCTGTTTATTTTGCTAGAACTGTAAAAGGTAATGATGTTATCAACAGTACAACCTGGTATTCTTTTGATTATGCTAATGATAACAGAGAACCTACTTACAGAAGAACCAAGTTTACATGGCAATATCCTTATTACATGATTAATCAAGCCAATATCTTAATTAATGGTGTAACAGCAAGTAATTTATCTGACATTGATAAAAAAGAGTTGATAGGTCAAGGTAAGGCTATTAGAGCCTTCTTCTATTTTATTTTAGTGGAAGAATTCCAACACACTTATTCGTATGATCCAAATTTATTAGCAGTACCGATTTACACTGAGTTATCTATTGAAGGAAAACCGCTAGCAAAAGTATCTGAAGTATACGCTTTAATTGAAAGTGATTTAAAAGATGCTGTAAGGGATTTACCAGCAACAAGATTAGGTAAATCATACATCAATAAAGCAACAGCCAACGGTATTTTAGCCAGAGTTTATCAGGTAATGAAAAAATGGCCAGAAGCTGAAGTAGCTGCAAGAGCTGCTTATGGCGGTGGAACGGTGTCAAGTGTTTTAGATGCACCTGGCTATAGATTAGGGTTTAACGACATCAGCAATAAGGAATGGATTTGGGGTATGCCTCAATCTACAGACCAATCCAATTATTATTGGGGACAACCACATGCGCATGCTGACCATAACGTGTTATCCTATGCGGCAACCTTTTTCAATACTGATTTTGTAAATTTATTTACAGCAACCGATGTTAGAAATTTATTTAAAAATAAATCTTCAACCGTAACGAGCTGGCAACATAAAATTACAGATAAATTCAAATTTACTTTTGATGCCGATCATCCGTTAATTAGAACTGCTGAAATGATTTTGGTTGAAGCTGAAGCTAAATATTATAACAATGATCCGGTTGGAGCTCATAACTTATTGTTTGCTTTACAACAAAATCGTGATCCTAATAAAGTAAAATCAACCAATACCGGTGCTGCACTTTTAGAAGAGATTTTAGTAGAACGCAGAAAAGAATTGTATGCAGAAATTGGGGTTGAATGGTTTGATGCTAAACGTTATAGAAGAGGCATTACACGTACTGGAAATCATAGAGTAGGATCGGCAGCTAATTTAACTGCTGATGACAAAAAATTCTTCTTGAAATATCCACAAGACGAATTAGATTCTAATCCAAATATAGATCCTAACATAAATAATAATAGATAGTACTTACGACTATTCGTTATATATTAGACCACCTCTTTTAGAGGTGGTTTTTTTTTGAATAATATCCATACCTTTGCACTATGAAAGAAAATAACATCATCTTTGGGTTACGAGCTATTATAGAAGCACTGCAAACCGACATAAGTATTGAGAAATTATACCTGCAAAAAGGCTTAAGCGGTAGCTTGGCTGCCGATTTAATGAAACTTGTTAGAAAAGAACAGCTACCTGTTAGTCATGTACCTATCGAAAAGTTGAATTACCTGTCTAAACAAGGAAACCACCAAGGCGCAGTGGCTATTACTTCGGCAATAAAATATGCCGTATTGGAAACCTTAATTGATGAATCGCTGCAGTCAGATAAAAAGCCCTTGTTCTTATTGTTAGATCAACTAACAGACGTACGTAATTTTGGCGCTATTATCAGAACCGCCGAGTGTACCGGTGTTACCGGAATAATTACGCAAAAACAGGGAAGCGCTCCTATCAATGCAGATGCAATTAAAACCTCAGCAGGTGCTGCTTTTAAAGTGCCAATATGCAGAGTTAACCACATAAAAGATGCGCTATTTCTGCTTCAAGCTGCAGATATTACTATCGTAGCTGCTACCGAAAAAACTGATAAAACACTTTATGATGTAGATTTTAACAAACCTATTGCCATTGTCATGGGTTCAGAAGACCGAGGAGTAAATCCATCGGTATTAAAAATGGTTAATCACCAAGTAAAATTACCGCTATTAGGCACTATCGAATCTTTAAATGTTTCCGTTGCTTGTGGGGCTTTTTTATATGAAGCAGTGAGGCAACGGATGGGGTAAGCTTTAGGGAGTATGCTGTAGGCTGTAGGCTGTTGTGGGTTGTCTGTTGATTTGTCATGCTGTAAAGTTGTAGAACTGTAAAGATGTGAATTTTTAAAGTGGTCAATCTATATCAGGGACGTACAACAGTACACTTCTCACTGCTCACTTTTCACTAATCACTCTTCAAATTCCCTTGTTCATCAAAGAGCTCATCAAACTCGGTTTGCTCCCAGACTTTTTCTTCTTGCTGTGGACCTTTTTTACGAAAAACAAATGCTAATAGCAAGCCCATGACAAATCCTGAAGCATGCCCTTCAAACGACATATTTTCGACTATCGGAAATAGATACCAGGCTAAACTTCCGTAAAGAAAAATAACAGCCAACGAAAGGGCAATTAGCCTAAAATGTTTTCTTAATATTCCACTAAAAAAAATAAAACTAACCAACATATAAATTAAACCACTGGCTCCGATATGATATGATGACCGAGCCACTAACCAAGTCAACAAACCAGAACCAAGCCAACCAATTATTAATACTTTGTTTGCTATAGGTTTATAAAAAAACAATAAGGCCGCCAATAAAACAATCATCGGTATGGTATTGTTAAACAAGTGTTTACCATCGCCATGAATAAACGGTGAAAAAACAATCCCTTTTAAGCCTGATAATGTTAAAGGATATACTCCCCATTTGTTGAAATTATATCCAAACGATATTTCAAACCAATACACAATCCACATTACAAATACAAATACCATGGGATATATAAGTATAGCTGATGAAAAATTAAATTGATTTGAAGTACTCACATTTTTAATTTTAAAGATTAAAAATACTATTTTTTTGCTTTCAACAACTCATAACTATTAGTACTTTTACACTTATGAACACACCTTTGGCAGAACGTATGAGACCTCAAGTCTTGTCTGAATTTATCGGGCAAGAACATTTAATGGGCTCCAACGGTGTGCTTAAACAGCAGTTAAACAGTGGTCATATTCCTTCCTTAATATTTTGGGGACCTCCGGGTGTTGGCAAAACAACACTAGCTCAATTAATTGCGCAGCATTCCAAACGGTCTTTTTATACCTTAAGTGCTATTAATTCAGGTGTTAAAGAGGTACGGGAAGTTATTGAAAAAGCCAAACAAAATGAAGGCTTTTTTGCTACTAAAAATCCTATTTTATTTATTGATGAAATACATCGGTTTAGCAAATCGCAACAGGATTCGTTATTGGGAGCCGTAGAAAAGGGAATTATTACCTTGATAGGTGCTACGACCGAGAATCCGAGTTTTGAAGTGATTTCGGCCTTGTTATCGCGCTGTCAGGTTTATATTTTAAACTCCTTAGAACGCAAGCATTTGGAGCAGTTGTTAACCAATGCCATAGAAAAGGATATCGAGCTTAAGCAACATCAAATTGAGTTAAAAGAAACAGAAGCATTGCTTCAATTGTCGGGAGGAGATGCCCGAAGGTTGCTTAATATTTTTGAACTTATCGTTAACTCTGAAGCATCACCCATCACCATTACCAATGAAATTGTAATGCAAAAAGTGCAAAAAAATACGGTTTTATACGATAAAACAGGCGAACAACATTACGATATCATATCCGCCTTTATTAAATCAATTCGGGGCAGCGATCCTAATGCAGCGGTATATTGGCTTGCACGCATGATTGAAGGTGGTGAAGATGTAAAATTTATAGCCCGCAGAATGTTGATTCTTGCATCCGAAGATATAGGAAATGCCAATCCTACGGCTTTGATTATGGCTAACAATACGTTTCAGGCAGTTCATACCATTGGTTATCCTGAATCGCGAATCATCTTAAGTCAGTGTGTTATTTACTTAGCCAATTCGCCAAAAAGCAATGCCTCGTATTTGGCTATTAAAGAGGCCCAACAATTGGTTCGCAAAACCGGTGATTTACCGGTACCCTTGCATCTGCGCAATGCGCCAACCAACTTAATGAAAGAGTTGGATTATGGTAAAAACTACCTTTACGCACACCAATACGATGATAATTTTATTGAACAAGAATTTTTGCCGGATGCTATTAAAAACACCAAACTCTACGAACCCGGATTTAATGCTAAAGAAAATTCATTCAGAGAATTTTTAAAAAACCGCTGGAAAGATAAGTATGGGTATTGATGGCAATACGCTAAAAGCTGTACGCTTTAAGTCTTGGGAACAAAGGCTTAAAACTGTTGTCGGATTTGTATTTTCTGTTGATTTGTGAAGTTGTTAATTTGTTAAGTTGTAAAATGCACAATTAGGTCAACGTTATTTAGGCATTGACAACTGCTCACTATTCACTGCTCACTATTTACTTTTAACTTTCAAAAGCTACATCCGGTTATATTTTAGTACAGATTGTTTTTCATCAATAACCACATCACCTGCCTCGTTTAAAAACAACAACTTAGGCGTATTATCATCACTTTGTAACCACTTTAGAATAAAATAGTTAGCTTGGGATGTTGGGTATAAAATTCCGATTACATTTTGTTGCTTGTCCGATATTATGTATTGATTTCCTTGTTTGGCAATTGCTATCGTTTTAGCAGCAGATGCAAACACACCTTCTATGGAAGGTACTTTAATCTTGGCAGCATTTTCTGCAATTACTATTACTTTTTCCTGGTATTTTTTATCGGTCATAGCGGCGACTTCATTATTTTCAGGAACCGGAATTTCATCAACTTGTATAACTTCTTGTGATGCTTTAACTGGCTCATTTATAGTATTCTTAATTTCTGGCAATACAATGATGTCTTTTATTCGCTTATCATCTGTAAACTTATAAGGCATATTTTCAATGGTCGTAAAAGCAATTCTGACAGCTTCCTGAAATCCTTTTTTTAATTCTTTTTCCCTGCTTTCTCCTAGTTCTGTTTTCAATACCAATTGGTTTTGACAATTGTACAATTCAATAAAAACTTTGGTTTTAAACATATTAGACTCATCTACCACTTTTGCATTTAGACTAAGGCAAGGATTCGTTTTAAAATCTATGGGAAAAATTTCATTGGTTAAAAACGCTTCAAATCCTTTTTTATTGAATAAAAATTTGAGCAATGAGTTTACCTGATAAGCGTCGTCAGATTTCTGAAAATCAAATCGATTTGGGATTGTCACATACTTGTATGCGTTTAAATCTGTTTGTGCATTAAGGGTAATGACACTTAATAAAAATCCGATTAGAAAAAGTTTTTTTGGTTGCATTTCTTTTTTTATTTAAAACTACGAAATTTATTTAACAATGATATTCATCCCTAATTGCACAGAACCTGCATTGGTTTTAGCTAAATTTTTATATCCTAACAAATGATCTGCTACGGCATACATATTAAAAACACCTATGCGCGCAGAAACACCCAAACCAATATTGCTAAACGAATATGAATCTGCAGTGTAGGTTATTTTTGCTCTGAACGTATTAGAGAATTTTCGCTCATAAAACACGGTAGCTGCTATTTGAGGCGCTTTAGGTCTAAAAATGGTAAATACATGCGCACCTACTCCATTAAAATAACCGGGTTCTGTTTCAGTATCAAAACAATCGGTAAAACGATCTTCGCCCCATTCGTACTTAAGCATTCCGTTAAGTTTGGTAGATCGCCAAGACCAATACGACTCATCCGATTTGGTATAATTGATAGCATCTAAAAAATCGTCCTCTAAATCTTCCCAATAATTGGTAGGATTTGTCAAATCAAAATCGGGTTCAATACCTTGAAAACTATAATTTCCCTGTACTGAATAGGTTCTGTTGTCTTTGGTATTATTTATAAATCCAAGGTCTAAAATACTACCCGAGACTGTCCATTGTTTTTGCGGATGGTAGGTAAAACCCACATCAAAACCAAGCCCTAAGTTACCTCCAAGCAACATCATTTTTTGAAAATAAGCCTGGTTCACTTCGGTTCCGGCAGGTAAAAATATACCTGATGTTTGCACATTTCCATCAATGCCTGCCAAAATATGTTCATACTGATTTAGACTGCCGAGTTGTGTGTAAAAAACCCCTTTATTTTGTTTTGTTTGAAAATTCATAACTCCAGAGTACAGTTTTATCCGAGCACCGATTTGCAAGTCATCATCTATTTTTCTGGAAATACCTGCATGAAATACCCCTAACAATTCAGCTTTGATGTTTACATCTTTTAGCGAATATTGTTTGTTTAGCGTACTGTTCCCTTCATAAAAAAGTACAGCCATATCTTTAGGATAGTAGCCAATGGCATCAAATTCTTGATAAAAACCGGCTGATACAAAATCGCGTTTATTTTTTAAGCGGATACCAATATTAATAACCTCCAATTGCTGATTTATCGAACCAAAATCATTGCTGTTTAAATCGTAAATCAACTTCCGTACTTTATCATTAATCGATGTTCCATCATCAGCAAAAACATCGTAAATAGTTACATCAGAAGAACCGGCAAAAAATGAAATTCCGGATAAAAACGGAATTCCCGTATGCCATTTCTGCGATACTTTTTCGCCAGGATTTAGCAGTAAAGTTTGTGGCAACTGATCAAAATTATATAAAACTTGTTTATTTTGAGCATTTAACAATACAGAAAAAAACAACACAACTACTAAAACTCTTTTCCTCATTAATTGTTAAAATTAAAGTCAAAAATTCCTGAAACCTGAACGTTCAGTATTTTATTTACAGTTGGATCTATGGGCGTTGCTCCTGCCATTAAAACCACATCTAAGCGAGCAATTGAACTGTTCTTTAAGTTGTTTAAATCTGACCAGCTAATTGTTTGTGTGTAAATTCCGTCAACAGTATTAGGTAAAACAGCAATTGGATTTAATACAAATGTTTGCTGACCACTGGCATTATAAAATCGCAAAACAAGTACTATGGTTCTATTAAACTGATTAGTGACTTTAAACTGAACATCGGCTTTGGTTAAATTTTCCTGTACTAAAGTGCTGTTGTTTAATTGCGTTGGAGCCGCATCTGTAATCATAAATTGCTCATTTCCAAGATTGTCAAAGAATTTATGTTGGTCAAAAGTGAAATGAACTAAAGAAGCTACGTATTTTGGTTGAATAGAAAGATCATTTGCTTGATCAAAATCAACATCGTCCATACATGATGTTAAAAAAAACAACATCAATAATACTATTTGAATTTTAGGGGACATAACTCAACAATTAATAAACCATAAAGTTACATTATTTTTTACAAGTATTGTTTAAGCTCTAATAAGTGTGTTACACTTTTTATATTTTCACCCACATTTTCTTTGTGATAATTGCAAAATATAACATGCATACCACATTGATGTGCTCCCATGATATCTGCTTCCCAATTATCGCCTATCATAATACTTTCATGCGGTGTAGTATTCACTTTTTTAATGGCATATTCAAAAATGGCCGGATGTGGTTTTTGAACACCTACCGATTCTGATGTAATTATTTCTTTGAAATACTTGGCTATTCCCGATTTTTCCAATTTATGATGTTGTACTTCATGAAAACCGTTGGTAATAATATGCATTTGATACTTAAGTGAAAGGTGTTCTAAAATTTCCAACGTTCCATCAAACAGTTTATTGTTTTCGGGCAAAACTCTAATGTATTCTAGGGCCATAGCCTCTAGTAACTCAGGGGTTGTACTTATCTTAAGAATTTCGAAAGTTTCTCGAAGTCTGCCATGCCGCAACTGGTCTTTGGTTACTTTTTCTTCACGGTATAGTTTCCAGTATTTCTGGTTTATAGGGCGATAATAGTTTAAAAATTTGTGTAAATCAACGTTAAAATTCAGATTTTTAAAAGCTATTTCAAATGCTAAATCAGAATTGGTTTCAAAATCCCATAAGGTATGATCGAGGTCAAAAAAAATATGTTTAATTTGCATGAGGTAAAAATACATTTAAACAATAAAAGTGAGAAATTATTTTAACTTTTTAATAAAATCTGAATTTAATAAAAATGTATATACCTTATTCAAAGGTATTTTAATTGCACAGGTTTTTGGAGTTATTGGCAACTTATTTCTAGCTAAATATTACGGAGAAACATCCTATGGGTTTTATAGCATTATTTTAAGTAATACAGGTATTTTTACTGTTTTGTTAACTTTTAACTTTGAACAAACAATCATTTTAACAAAAAGTGAAAAGCAACGAACAACTATTATTAATGGGCTGTTTACTTTTGCTCTTGCTGTATCAATTATTCTTTTAACTTTAATAACATTTTTGAACTTATCTATAGATTCTTATGTGCCTAATATTTATCAGTTAGTTATTCTTTGCGGGTTTATAATGGCCATAAAAAATATTTTAGAAATGTATTATAACCAAAAATCAGCTTATAAAATTATATCCAATTCTAAAATTTGGTTAATTGTACTAACTATTGGAATTCAGTTTCTGCTACTTGACTATCATGATACTCTAGGTTTGGCTATTGGGTTTTTAATTGCCAACTTTTTAATTGTTATCTTTTATTTATATAATTCAAACTTGCTATTTAAAATTCCTGAGAAAAAATCAGTAATTGAACTTTTCAAAACGTATAAAAAAATTCTATACTACGGATTTTCATCAAATCTAATTAACAGTATTGCCAACAACATATTACCAATATTAATTGCATTTTTTTTTACTGTTTCTGAAACGGGGGTTTTTGCCCTTAGCATCAAAGTTGTTTTGACTCCTATGCTACTTATTTCTTCTTCTATTTCACCTGTTTTTTTTCAGCAAGGAAATGAGATATACAAAACTGATAAATCTTTATTCTATCCTTTTTTGAAAAAAGTTGTGTTTCAAAATTTAATAGTAATTGGTATTATTATTATTTTAATTAATATAATAGGAGTGCCATTATTAAACTTTTTTTTTAAGAACGAATTTGAAAATTTGAATTTTTATATTGCTATTATTTCATTTTATGTAATTGCGCGATCCTGTTATAATCCTATTAGTTATATTTCAACGATTGTAAACAAACTACAGGTAGAATTATACCTTAACTTATACCTAATTACCATAAATATAGCAGCAATTTACATAGGTTACTACTATCAGAATCTATTGATTACTGTAGGTCTTTTTTCTGTTTTTTCTGGCATGGGTTATGTTTTTTCGTTACTTTACTTCTTGAAAACAATACGCACATAAATGAATAAGAAAATTTCCTTTGTCGATCAACTAGATTTTCTGTTTTTTGGATATATTATTAACTATTTTTATCCTGAGTATTATAGACCAAAATATGGCTATCAGCGATATTACATTCTCTTTTTTCATTATTTAATTCCACAAAAATTATTTAGATTAAATCCAAAAGTTCATTGGCCAGTCCATTTTACATCAAAAGTTATAAATCCCGAAAATATTAGTAAAGGAATTTTATGTGACCCAGGTGATAATTATGGGAACTATATTCAAGCCATAAACGGAATACAATTCGGCTCGAATGTTGAAATAGGTCCAGGTGTAAAAATTATATCGGCTAATCACGATATAACAAATTTTAGAAATCATACCCCTAGTAACCCAATTAAAATAGGAAGTAATGTTTGGATCGGAGCAAATTCGGTCGTTTTACCCGAAGTTAGCATTGGAGATAACGTAATCATCGGAGCTGGTTCAATTGTTTCGAAAAATATACCCTCTAACTCAATAGCGGTGGGGAATCCGTGTAAGGTAATAAAACAAAAAGAGGCTTATATTGAAGATTTATTAAATGTTTTTTTAAACAAAAAAAAAACAACTTAAAATAACTCTAGTCTTTTATATTCAAGGCGATAGAATCTTTCCCGCTCTGCTCCAAAACTCTTAAAAAAGTCTGCTATACCGGGTATCATAGAACCTTCAAAATCAAGGATTTTATCTGTGTTCGAATTCTCTTTAATCACAGTGTTTAAGATTATGCTTAAAGAATTGGCTTTTCGTCCAGCATCTGATTGGGCAGAAAAAAGATAAACAACTCTATTGCCAAAATTAAAAAATAGGGCGCCAGCAAGTATGTCTTCTGAATGCTTTTCAATGTCCAATTTTAAGTCAATTATACCCTTTTTAACTCCTATTTCAACCAATTTTTCCAAACTTTTGATTGACTTATTTGAGAGTAAAAATTTATCGCTGTAAAATCTAGCAGATAAATCAATGAGTTCCTTTAATCGTTTATTATTGGTTTGAATTACGCTGTTTACATTGCTTCTAATCCGCTCTCTTCTATCCTTTCTATATCCTTTAAACAATTCCTCATACGGTTTATCCAACGGTAAGATATAGTTAACTCGCTCTGTTACATTTTTACCACTTATCGGATTTCCCGAATTAAACTGAATGTTAATTTTTTTAAATTTTTTAGGAATGGCCTTGATAAATTTTAAAACTAATGGCTCAGCAATTTCACTACTCGAAAAAATACCCAATTGCTGTGTCCATGCAGGTGGATAAATGTATTTTATTAAATATTTTTGGCGCCATGGCAACGGCATCACTGCTTCATAATCGTTTAAAATCAAGGCGTCCCAATTATCGGCAACAGCATCCAGATACCACGAATAGGCATAAATTCTGGAATTGATTGCATTTTCTATGCACATATCGTATTTAACAATAGCTATATCACCTCTTTTCAAAAAATATATCATGCTTTCGTAGCTAGTTTTACCACTTCTTCATACACCCCACTCCAACCTCGCCAGCGTTCATTTTCACTAAGGGTATCGTTATGAAATAAGGTTACAAAGGTTCCGTTTACATTTTTTACTTCTTGCAATAAGCTTGCTATTTTTTGCAATCCTTCGTCTGCAGTTAAGCCCATATAATCATTTAAAGTTGCATCCATAACAGCAAACGGAACAATTCGTAATGGCGTTTGAATTTCATAATCTAAATCGTAAAAATAAAAGGGAGTGCAGGTACCTGCCCTAAATCCCGGATATTTAGAGTAACCCATGGTATAATCTTCTGCAATTTCCAAATCAATTAAATGATGATAGGTATCGGGCAATTTTAACCGTAGAAAATGTTGCCTACTCATTTTTACCGGTATGTTGGTTATTTCTTCCAATCGCTTAACTTCCTTATTAAGCTTTTGAAAATTTTTCATTGTGTAATACGACGGATGAAGACCAACCTTGGCAAAATCGGCAACAGATTTTATTAACGATTGAAATATGGTACTATTTACTGAGTTATTGGTATCAAATGATGAATAATCACTGAGCAAAAAGAAAAAATGAGTGGTTAGGTTATAATGTTCATGTATTCTAAGCAACTCATTGAATGTATCGTTGGGGTCGTTTCTTAAATTTAACAAAACCAGTGTCCTTGTCTTAATATTACTAAAATTTAATTGCGACAAATCTTTTAAATATCCTATTAACGAACGTATAAAACCTTTATGTTTATATGCAAATGCTAAATCTACATCTATGGTTGACAGAAATTTAAATTGGCGCTCTTGATACATTAACGAAGGATACTTAACTTTGAGTTTATCGAGCAATCGCAAGGCCCAAATATCTATAATGGGTTTTTCTAAAAAATTATTTTTAAAAGCAATACTTTCATTACCAGAAAAACGCATGTGCTGGTCTAATACATGTGGTAAATACTCCTCATAGCGACTTATTAGATAAAAACTTGCGGCAAATACATCAAAAGGAATTTCATCCTGTGGAGCAGTTTGAAAAAAGCAAGTTATCCCGTTCCAATCAGACAGTTGTATTTCAAGATCGCTTACCCCTTGCTCAAACAATAATTTATGGGGTTTTACATTAAATTCATCAAACAGCGGTTTAAGAGCATATGAAATTTTAGGTCCTTTAAAGGGTATAAACGCTTCTGATTTAGTTGTAAATTCGACTTGTATACCTAACATTCTAAAGAAAATGTGTTTGAATATATAGGTTACCCTAGGCGTAATTTTATGCACGTAAACTAAAAGCATAGTTACCTTTTGATAATTTTAAGTTTAAAATCAAAGGTTGTAAAATTCTTTGTTTTTATGAAATTTTAAACCGCTTATTTTCATATAAGTCCTTCATCGGCAAAACTGAAATACGATTTTTCGGTTATTATGATGTGATCCAACACTTTTATATCCAGAGTTTCTCCGGCACTTTTCATCTTTTTAGTTAATTGAATATCAGACTCACTTGGTTTTAAAGCTCCTGACGGATGGTTGTGACATAAAATTAAAGCCGTTGCATGCAGTGCTACAGCGTTTTTAAATACCATTCTAACATCTACAACCGTACCTGTAATTCCGCCAATACTTAAACGAATTTTTTTTATTATTTTATGCGAATTATTTAAACATATTACCCAAAATTCTTCGGTTGAGGCTTCGCCAATCAGGGGTTGCATTAATTCAAATACAGATTTGCTGTCTTTAATTTTAGTTTCTATTGTAGCCTCTTCAATACGCCTTCTACGACCTAATTCAAGAGCTGTAATTATACTAATTGCTTTCGCTTTGCCAATTCCTTTAAAAGACATTAAATCGTTTTCCGACAACTTTCCAAGCGCATTTAAATTGTTATGAACCGAAGCTAAAATTCTTTTTGCCAAAGCTACTGCACTTTCGTTTTTGGTACCAGAACCAATTAATATAGCTATAAGTTCTGCATCAGACAGGGCTTGCTTCCCTTTAAGTAATAATTTTTCACGTGGTCGATCGTCTTCAGCCCATAACTTAATAGACTGATTATTGGTTGAGTAATTCATAATTAGCAATTTTAACCAAATTTAAAACTAAATGTTAAAACAATGTTATATTTGCAATAAATTATTCAGTTAAGGCAATCCAACGTTATTTTTTGAATTTTTTCTTTTTCAATTTTTAATGGCCGATATTGATAAAATAATACTGCATGAAAATAATCATTACTGGCGCAGGAGATGTAGGATTCCATTTGGCCAAATTATTGTCGTATGAATCGCACGATATCTATATCATCGATAAAAGTGCAGAGAAACTAAAGTATGTAGAAACGCATTTAGATGTCATTACTATTAAAGGCGATGCCACCTCGCTCTCTTTATTAAAAGAATACAAAATAAATGAAGCTGATATTCTTTTAGCAGTAACAGAATCACCGGAAGTAAATTTTACGATATCCATTTTAGCCAAAAAATTGGGCGCTAAAAAAACTATTGCACGTATTTCCAATCCAGAATTTTTAAAAAATGATGTAATTAATTTCGTTGAACTTGGGATTGATTCCATAATTTCTCCTGAAGAATTAGCCGCCAATGAGATTAAGATGTTGGTTCAACAATCGGCATTTAACGATTCGATTGAATTTGAAAACGGTTCGTTATCCATTTTAGGAGGGATTTTAAGTGATACTTCACCATTAATTAACTTAACTGTACAAGAAGCAAAATCTAAATTTGAAGAAATTGATTTTATAACTATTGCCATAAAATCGAGTGGATCAAAAGAAACCATCATCCCTAGAGGAAATACGGTGTTTAAAGCAAACGATCAGGTGTATTTTTCTACTACGGCAGATAGCCATAAAAAATTACACACCTTATTAGGAAAAGAACACCATCGCATAAATGATGTTATGATTTTAGGCGGCAGCCGAATTGGTGAAAAATCTGCCAGAAATTTAAGTCAGCATAATTTTAACGTAAAACTGATAGAATCACAGAAAGACAGATCGTTTGAATTAGCTGAAAAGTACCCCAAAGTATTAGTTGTTAGAGGCGATGGCAGAAATGTTGACTTGTTAGAAGAAGAAAACATTGCCGAAATGGATGTGTTTATTGCGGTAACCGGTAATTCTGAAACGAATATTATGTCTAGTTTGGTAGCAAAATCCAGAGGTGTTAAAAAAACTATCGCCTTAGTTGAGAACATGGAGTATATCAATATCTCGCAAACTATTGGAATTGATACCTTAATTAATAAAAAATTACTTGCTGCCAGTAGTATTTTTAAGCATATCCGAAAAGGAAAAGTATTGGCTCTTGCCAATTTACACAATATTGAGGCTGAGATACTTGAGTTTGAAGTTAACAGTGATTCTCTAATTGCCAACAAAAAAATTAAAGACCTTTCCATAACATCCAAAGCTGTGTTTGGTGGCGCCATTAGAAATGGAAAAACCTACATGACTTTTGGTAATTTTCAATTACAAGCAAATGATAAAATCATAGTTTTTTGCTTGCCTGAAGCAATTCCTGAACTAGAAAAACTGTTTAAATAACAGCTTAAACTGCATGAAGTACTTAAATTATAAAATCATATTTAGCTTTTTAGGATTGGCAGCAGTGTTAAACGGTTTGTTTATGTTGTTGGCTTCGCCCTTTAGCTACTATCATAATGAAGTTGCATTTAACGGAATTGTATATGCGGGTTTATTAACTATATTTATTGGTTTTTTATTGTGGTTTTTTAATAGAAATGCATCCAATAATTTAGGAAAAAAAGAAGGATATGTTATCGTATCATTTGGTTGGATGTTGTTGGCCTTAACAGGCACTTTACCGTATTTATTTACACAATCAATAGGTACTTTTCCAGATGCTTTTTTCGAAACTATGTCGGGTTATTCTACCACAGGAGCATCCATTGTAAACAATATTGAAGCCTTGCCAAAAGGTATATTATTTTGGAGAAGTGCAACTCATTGGATTGGCGGAATGGGTATAATCGTTTTAACCATTGCTATTTTACCCTTGTTGGGAATTGGCGGAATGCAGTTGTTTATGGCAGAAGCACCAGGTTTTTCAGCAGATAAACTTCATCCTCGAATAACAGAAACAGCTAAACGTTTGTGGTATATTTATTTTGGCTTAACTATGGCAGAATTTTTACTGTTAAAATTAGCTGGAATGACTTGGTTTGATGCTATAAACCACGCCATGGCGACCATGAGTACCGGTGGATTTTCAACAAAAAATGCCAGTTTAGCTCATTGGAATCATGCACCAATGATTCAATATATCGTAATTTTCTTCATGTTTCTTGCCGGAACAAACTTTGTATTAACGTATTTTATGTTAAAAGGAAAATTTAGCAAAGCTTTTAAAAATGAAGAATATAAGTACTATTTATACGGTATATTAAGTATTTCATTTCTGCTGGTTATTTTAATACTCTATTATCAAGACCCTACACTTACAACCACAATTGTCGATTCAAAACCTTTTGGAGAAGTTGAAAATGCCATTAGGCATGCCTTGTTTCAAGTTGTTGCAATCACTACAACTACCGGTTTTGTTAGTGCAGATTTTACGATGTGGAATTCATTAGCTACTATTTTGGTGTTTTCCTTATTTTTAATAGGAGGTTCTGCTGGTTCAACTGCCGGTGGTGTAAAAATTGTTAGAATTATAATAATTATTAAAAACAGTTTACTGGAAATTAAAAAATTATTACACCCAAATGCTATTATTCGAGTGCGTTATGACGACAAGGCTATACATCAACATATTGTATTTAACATTTTGTCTTTTTTTGTTTTATACATGACCATCTTTATATTAGCATCCATTATCTTAACATTTTTTGGTTTGGATTTTATTTCTGCCATGAGTGCAAGTGCCTCTTCTTTAAGTAATGTTGGTCCAGCATTGGGCAGTATTAGTCCTGTAAATAATTATGCGCATTTATCTGAACATGCCAAATTATTCTGCTCCTTTTTGATGTTAATTGGCAGGTTAGAATTATTTACGGTTTTAATTTTATTTACACCTTATTTCTGGAAAAAGAACTAGGATTTAATTTTTGATTTTAGTTCCTCAAAATCTAAATTTCCATAATTTCCAGAACTCATCATTAAAACAGTAGTATCTTTAAAATCTAACGAAAAAAGAAATTCTTTAAAAGAATCTGGATTGGTAAAAACACTTAAATCTTCTTTTCTAAAGGCGCTTTTAATTTGTTGTGCTGAAATTGAATTCAATCGTTTAATTGCCACAGTATCAGGAGAATAATACACAACAGCTATATCAGCAGCATTTAATGCGTTTTCATATTCATTTAGAAAATTAGCATTTAAACTACTGTACGTATGCAATTCTAAACAAGCAATTAAAGTTCTGTTCGGAAATTGTTCTTTAACAGAATAAGTTGTGGCCAAAACTTTAGAAGGTGAATGTGCAAAATCTTTAAATAACACTGTGTGAGTTGTTTCTAATAATTTTTCCAATCGCTTATTAGCACCTTTAAAGGTGCTTATGGCTTCATAAAAATCCTCTTCGCTCAATCCCATATGCAAACAAACCCATTTAGCACCTTCTAAATTTTGTAAGTTGTGAGATCCAAAAACTGCTAAAGGAATTTTACCTAAAGAAGTATCTAAAAAAGTAACAGAATTTTCTATAGTATAGTTGGGAGTTTTATATGGAAATTTTTTAATAGTATGATTTGATTTTTCTACTACTTCCTTTAAAATTTTATCTTCTTCATTGTACACTAAAATTCCGCCATCTGTAATGGTTTCAATAAACTTTTCAAATTGATAAACATAGTTTTCAAAGGTTGGGAAAACATTGATATGATCCCATGCTATACCACTTAACAACGCAATATTAGGTTGATATAAATGAAATTTTGGGCGTAAATCAATAGGTGATGTTAAGTATTCATCTCCTTCTAGAACAATAAAATCATTTTCTTTGGTCAATTTAACCATGGTATCAAACCCTTCTAACAGAGCTCCAACCATAAAATCAACCTTACGTTCATGATAATTCATTACATGCAAAATCATGGATGTAATGGTGGTTTTTCCATGAGAACCCCCAATTACCACACGGGTTTTATCTTTACTCTGTTCAAATAAAAACTCGGGATATGAAAATATCTTAATACCCAATTCCTGTGCTTTTAACAACTCTGGATTGTCATTTTTTGCGTGCATTCCTAAAATTACCGCATCCAACTCAATTGTTATTTTTGATACAAACCACCCCATTTCCGGTGGCAATAAACCAACTTTTTCCAACCTCGATTTTGAAGGTTCAAAAATAGCATCATCACTGCCCGTAATTTTATATCCTTTTTGATGCAGTGCCAAAGCTAAATTGTGCATAGCACTACCGCCTATGGCAATAAAGTGAATTCTCATATTCTTTTGTTTCTTAGTGTAAAAATAATCAATCTGTTTGAAAGTAAGTTTTTATCATGTACAAAATCTGAAAGGCTTTTATTAACTATAAACACAGATAAATTTGTATTTTTGCAAAAAACTTTATTATGGATTTAAACCTGATTCCTCAAATAAAACACACAAAAAGCGGTAATTTCTTTTTATTGGCCGGACCATGTGCTATTGAAGGCGAAAAAATGGCGATGCAAATTGCCGAACAACTTGTAAAGACTACCGATAACTTAAAAATACCCTTAATTTTTAAAGGAAGCTTTAAAAAAGCAAACCGATCAAGAATTGATAGTTTTACAGGAATAGGCGATGAAAAAGCACTTAAAATTTTAAGAAAAGTTAGCGAAACATTTAAAGTTCCTACTGTTACGGATATCCATGAAATTTCGGATGCTGAACGCGCCGCACAATATGTAGATGTATTGCAAATACCTGCATTTTTAGTTCGTCAAACCGATCTAGTTGTGGCTGCAGCCAAAACCGGCAAAGTGGTAAACTTAAAAAAAGGGCAATTTATGAGTCCAAGTGCTATGAAACACAGTGTTCAAAAAGTGTTGGATTGCGGAAATTCTCAGGTTACTATTACCGACAGAGGCACCATGTTTGGCTACCAAGATTTGATTGTTGATTATAGAGGTATACCAGAAATGCAAAAGTATGCACCTACTATTTTAGATGTAACTCACTCCTTGCAACAACCTAATCAAGACAGCGGTATCACAGGCGGAAAACCAGAACTAATTGAAACTGTGGCTAAAGCAGGTATAGCGGTTGGTGCAGATGGTATTTTTATTGAAACCCATTTCGATCCAAAAAATGCCAAATCGGATGGAGCAAATATGCTGCATTTAGACTACTTTGAAAACTTGATGTTTAAGTTAGTTGCGCTTAGAAAAGTGACCAATACGTTTAATAACTAATAAAAAAAGCGAGTAAATACTCGCTTTTTTTCTTTTGGGGAAATGGTGTTTAACCGCATTTACTGTATCCACAGCTTTTGCATTTCAAGCAACCTTCTGAATAAATAAGTCCTTCAGGATCTCCACACTCAGAACATTTTTTATCTGCGGCAGCTGTTCCATCCGGAACAAATATTTTCAATGCTCTAGCCAATCCGTTTTTCCAAGTGTTTATATTGGCATCATATAAATTTAAATTATTGATAAGTTCAATAACATAAGTTATTGGCATTCCATGTCGTAACACACCCGATATTAATTTGGCATAATTCCAGTATTCTTTATCAAACGATCGCGATAAGGCTTCGATAGTAACCTTATATCCATCTTTATCAACATACTGAAAATCATAGCGCGATTTGTTGTTTTCATCACGTTTTTTAATCACGTATCCAAACTCAACCCATTGCGGTAAATTAAACGCTCCTTCCATTTTACCAGTAAAAATTTCATACGGCTTACCATCTAACAATCCAACTACTGCAATCCATTTTTCATAATCGTTTTGGAAACGAATTACTTTAGCTTCTAATTTTTTTGGTCGTTTTGGAGCATAGGTTTCTGAAAAACATTCCAGTTTAGTTTCCGGTTTTTTCTCTGTTGCTGAAATTAAAATTCCGCTTCTAGCACCATCGCGGTAAACAGTAATTCCTTTTAATCCCTGTTTCCATGATTCTTTATAAATTTCACTAACTGTATCTAAACTAACATCTGATGGTAAATTGATAGTTGAACTGATGGAATGCGTAGTGTATTTCTGTACCAAGGCCTGCATCTCAACTCGTTTATACCAATCTATTTCGGGTGCAGTAGCACCGGCATACGGACTTTCAGAAACATCTGTTTTTCCGGAAATTTCCATCCACATTTTTAATTTTTGATGGTATACATCAAATTCTTCAAAGGCATCGCCGGTTTCATCAACATAAGCAACTTTTGCTTTTTCTTCGGATGGATTTACTTTTCTTCTACGTTTATAGGATAGTAAGAAAACTGGCTCAATACCTGAAGATGTTTGTGCCAACATACTAAGGGTTCCTGTTGGCGCAACGGTACTAATGGATATATTTCTTCTTCCATACTTCATCATTCGGGTATATAATTCTGGGAATTCCTTGGCCATCATCTGAACAAATTCTGATTGATTTTCAACTGCAGGATCAAATACCTCAAATTTACCTCGGGTAATAGCCATATCAACACTGCTGTCAAATTCGCCTTTTAGTTTGGCTTTCATGATATCATCAACAATTTTAAGAGCCTTATCAGAATCAAATTTTACGTTTAAGGCTGCAATAGCATCTGCCAAACCTGTAAATCCTAAACCGGTTCGTCTCCCTCTTTTCCCTGTTTGATATAATAATTTCCATGTATCAATTTCAATTTGTTTAATGTGTAATGGCTCATCATCGTTCATAATTTTATTGAAAATTCGATCAACTGCTTCCAATTCTAAATCAACCAAATCATCCATCAATCGTTGTGTTTCATATACAACCTGATAAAACTTTTCAAAATTAAATATCGGATTTTTAGAAAAAGGATTTTCTACAAAACTAAATAAGTTTACCGCTATCAATCTACAGCTATCACCTCCTTGCATGGCAATTTCAGAACACGGATTGGTGGATTCATTTTTAAAACCCGGATACACCGAAGAAGTTGAATAGTAATGCTGACGATCCCAAAAAATTAATCCCGGTTCTGCCGTATTATGGGCACACTGTATGACAGTATCCCATAAATCTTTTGCCTTAACAACTTTGGTGTATTTAGGATCGGGGCTATCTATAGGAAAACGCAAAGTAAAATCAGCATCATTCATAAGAGCATTCATAAACTCATCTGATAGGCGTATAGATATATTGGCTCCTGTAACTTTACTCAAATCTTGTTTTATAGTGATAAAATCTTCGATATCAGGGTGTGCAATATCCATCGTTAGCATTAAGGCTCCTCTTCTACCGTTTTGGGCAACTTCACGGGTGGTGTTTGAAAATCGATGCATAAAAGATACTGCTCCGGTTGTTGATCCTGCAGCATTGGATACTTCAGCATCTTTTGGTCGCAAACCCGATAAATCGACTCCAACTCCACAACGGCGTTTAAATAACTGTACCAATTGCTGATCGGTATAACAAATACCACCATAAGAATCGTGTGTTGAAGGAACAACTACACAATTTGACAGTGACGCTATCATGGTGTGATTACCGAGCGTTGACATAACGCTTCCTTGTGGAATGATGTACTTAAAGTCTTTAAACAGCTTAAAAATTTTCTCTTCTGTTAATTCTTCTCTCGATTTTCCATAGGTAGAAATACCATCCAAGTTTTTTGAATTTAACCGATATTTCTCTTCAATTCGGGCAAATTCTTTTGCCATACGAAGGTGCATATCGTTTGGAGATTTTTCTAAATAGTTTCCTTTTTTATCTTTAACTGCATATTTATTAATCCAGGTTGTAGCAGCTAATTCATCGCCTTTAAAATAAGCTAAAGAGGCTTTTAAAACTTCATTGTAGGTGTAAACTTCAGTAAAAACCATTTCTTCTATCATATAAACTATAAATTAATTGAGTTATTTTTTAAAGATTTTAAAATTACACAATATTAAAAGTAGCCTAAAGGCTATTGCAAAATAGTTTATAACAATTTATTGTTGAAAAGTATTTTTTGCCTGATTATTAGGGTTTGAACTATTTCGACTATATTATGGAATACTTTTTGATAGGCAATAAAAAAGAGCTATTTAAATAGCTCTTTTTTTGTTAATTTCCATCTACAAAATTTTGTAAATACTTGAATTTTTGGGTCAATTTTCCTTCTGACGCAATTAAAGCCCGTTGTAAAATTCCATCAACATCACCATTAAAAAATGACGGAATTACATGTTTAGAAAACATTGCTGCAAACCCTTCTGATGCATCTTTTGGCAACTCGCATGGTAAATTATCAACAGCCATTACAGCAATAGCTTCGTTTAACAAATAATCTACTTCTGACAATGTTTTTTTTGAATATCCATAGATTGGATTTGCAATAGTAGATGCTTTAATGGTTGAAGCAATTGGACCACCAACATCACAACTAATATCAGCAATTACAGAAATTGAAAAAGCTGGATTTTGAATTATTTCATTGGTTACTAACATCGGCGAACCATCGGCATAAAAATGACCAGCGATAAATAAATCAGCTACTTGAGCAAATCGTTCAAAATTATTTTCATAATCTTTGAAATTATTGAAAAAATCAAAAATATCTTTTGTTTGCCCGTCTTTTCTTTTGGCGTAATCTAAGACATCTATTTGCACATAAACAGCTTCGTTAAACGATACTGTTAAAAAATCATCAACGCTCACTTCCTTTAAAGGTATGGCATCCAACATTTCTTTTGCGCCATTCCCTACCCTACCTGTTCCTGTTAAAACAATTTTAAAAGGGGTAAAGCTAATCTTTTGCATAGCTGTAATTAACATTTGTTTATCATGCAGAGTTTCTGCCTTGGGTAATTTGAAATGCTGATGTTTTAAACCATAAGCTCGTATTGCATTATAAGCTCCCACGATACCCGCATATTTTCCAAATGCCACTAATCGAACTCCTTTTGCATCGGTTATCGTTTCATGGTCGTACAATGAAATGTTTTTATCTAAGATAGCTTTCAACAGTTTTTGGTTATGCTTTTGTTTCTTTATGGTATGTGAAAAGAAAAAATATTTTTTATTAGGTATTAGATCATCAACAGGAACTTCTTTAACGCCTACAAAAACATCACAATCAGCAATATTGTTGGTTACTTCAATGCCCATATCTTGATAATCCTTATCACTAAAAATCCTATCTTGAGAACTTTCTACTTTAATCGTTAAATCTGGATACAACTGCATTAACCTTTTACATACGATAGGTGATAATACAACTCTTCTGTCGGGCGGATTCTTTCGTTCTCTAATTAATGCTAGTTTCATTTGATTGAAAAGTTTTGGTATAAAGTTTGTTGCTAATATATTTGTAAAATTTGGGAGGATAAAATAATTTGAATTGTTTTTCCTAAATTTGCGCACAGTTCATTGAAAATTTGGGGACGACCGGTTTTGACTGCAAGGTCAATTGATGTATAAGCATGTCGAGCTAAGATGCTCTACTCGTAAAATGGGTATCAACAATTAAACGGCGAGAATAACTACGCTTTAGCTGCTTAATCTGAATTATAGTAAGATTAACTTAGTTCCGACAAGGTCGGAAAGCTAAATGTCTCTTGAAAGCGATGACTAACCGCGTTCAGTATAGAGGCATCGTAAAAGTTGGTATAGGGATAAAAAAGTCTTGGTTTTATTCTGAAAATTAAAAGACTAGGTTTACAGTAGGCTGTTTTTGGTCAGCTGTAGATAGAAAATTAATCAAAAAATAAACATGTAGAAGGTACATAGGTTGCTTGTTTGGACGAGGGTTCGACTCCCTCCGTCTCCACCATTAAAATCTTAAAATATCGCAAACCCTGCTAAATTCTCATATTTGGCGGGGTTTTTCATTTTAGCAATTCGCATAAATATTCATCTAAATTCATATGTCAAGGAGTCACTTGAGGGGTCACTTAAAAAATTTATTACCAAGTGACACCTCGAAAAGGATACCTAAACAATGAGCTATACAGCAACTTGTTTAAAATTTAAACATCTTGTTTTGTGTGCTCTTTAAAAGTAAATTTAATTAACGCTTTAACCAGTTTAAGATGAATAACCAAGTCTCTTTTTTATTTTACATTAAGCGCGCCAAGGCTAACAAAGACGGTTTAGCTCCTATTTACGTTCGCGTAACAATCAACGCCAAACGTTTTGAATTTAGCACCAACAAATTTGTACACGTCGAAAAATGGTCCTCAGAAAGTTCTAGAGCCAAGGGATTTTCCGAAGAATCCCGTTTAATTAATAACTATCTGGACGAAACTTTTACCAAACTGATACTGGTAGAAAAATCACTTATTAAAAAAGATATGCCTGTAACTCGCGAATCTTTTAAAAATGAGTTATTTGGTATCCATCAAAATATCCAAATCCGCACGCTAATACCAATATTCCAAGACCATAACAGCCGAATGAAAATACTGGTAGGTCAAGAATTCGCTAAAAGTACTCATAAGCGATATGAAACCTCGCTTAAACATACACAAGACTTTTTGCTATGGAAATTTAAAGCAAGCGATATTGAACTCGAAAAAATCGACCATGCCTTTATATGCGATTACGAATTTTACCTGAGATCTGTCAGAAAATGCGGCAACAATTCGGCGGTGAAGTACATTAAGAACTTTAAGAAAATAGTACGATTGTGCCTGGCTAACGGCTGGATAAGTCTTGATCCTTTCGCCAATTATAAATCCAAAGTCAAAGAAGTAGAACGCGTGTATTTAACCCAAGAAGAGCTGCAGAAAATTATGGATAAGAAAATCATCGGAGATCGCCTAGGCATCGTCCGTGATTTGTTTCTCTTCAGCTGCTTTACTGGATTAGCGTATATCGATTTAAAAAACCTTACTCCAAACCATATCAGCAAAGGTATCGATGGTGATTTATGGATTTTCACTAACCGTCAAAAAACAGAATCTGCGTCCAAAATTCCGCTATTGCCAATTCCAAAAGGTATTATCAACAAGTACCAAGATCATCCACAATGTGAAATTCAAGGCAAACTGCTTCCGGTTCCAAGTAACCAGAAAATGAACGCCTATTTAAAAGAAATTGCCGACATCTCCCAAATCAACAAAGAACTCACCTTCCATATTGCACGCCATACGTTTGCTACCACTGTAACGCTTACCAACGGAGTGCCCATAGAAAGTGTCAGCAAAATGTTAGGACATAAAAACCTTCGAACCACCCAGCACTACGCCAAAGTATTGGATAAAAAAGTGAGTGAAGACATGAATATATTAAGACAAAAATTTCAACTAAAAACAGCCACAAAAGCCAAGAAAGCACAATAACATTCCCCCGGTATAAATCACCCCATTTTTTTAAGATTTTCTTAACGCAAACAATTCCTTCATCCTAGTAATTTAGGTATCAACTAACTAATAAATTACTATGGAACAAACACATTACAGGGTTTTGAGTGACATGGAGTCGTTCATGTCAAAGTACACACACAAAAATTCGTATTCTCTTGAAGAAAAAGAGCAAATTATTATCTACTTAGTTAATTTGTACAAACAACTAAAAAATCATCAATCTCCACTTAAATTTCAAAGCCAGCAAGAGGAAATTCACTACTTTAAAAATGTAAAACCACTCCTTATTTCTAAACTGATACTCTATGCAAAACTTTATAAAATGGAATCCGAAAAGCCCAATCTTTGCACCAAAGCAACCTACAAATACTACAAAAGAGAACTTCTAAAACTCAATCATTATTTTGAAGATAACCGCGAATTTTATGCCTATTACAAAACCAAAAGCACCTACCTTGATAAACGCTATTTTTTAAGAAATCGCCACAACATCCGACTTCGCTTAGAACCCTACCTCATCGACTTTAATTTAGAGCAATCTACTTCCCATTGTTTTAAGCAAGCAGAAATCATGGCAAATGATCAACTCGCAACCTACTTAAAGCTACATTTGACGAAATTTCCTTCATCACCCCAAAAAACCGACCCATATGAACCATCAATTATCAAACTTGAATGGACAGCAGATAAACGCGATTTAATCGAATTGATTTACGCCTTACAAGAAAGAAGAGCAGTGAATCACGGTCAATTAGCTATACAAGAAGTAGTCAATAAATTCTCGTATATCTTTGGTATTGAGTTAACTAACTATTACAACGAATTCTACAAAACCAAAAAACGCAAATCAAGTACTACACGTTTTATAGATGAATTGAAGAACGGATTACTCCAAAGAGGTTCTTAATTTTGTTCAAAACTTATTGACAAAAAAGGGGAGTTATGAACCGATAATTGCGATTTATTAACAAAAACAGGCCATATCGACCCACTCACCCTTTTTTTGTCATTTTTCCTGGTGAAATTAGTCAACATCTAACAACTAATCTCATGGAACACTCAAAACCAACCTACCTAACAGCTAATCAGCTGGTCACTAAAGAAGATTTAAACCAGGCAACCGACCGTATCCTTCAGCACATTTTAGAAACACAACCTAAAGAGCCATTAGTATATAAATGGCTCAAAGCTTCAGAAGTACGAAAACTACTTAAAATCTCACCCAACACCTTTACCAAGCTCAAGGATAAAGGCTTATTAAAACCCATTAAAATTGGGGCAATAACCTATTTTAATGTAGATGAAATAGAACAATTAATGAAAACTAACCAACTAAAACGCTAACACATGAACTTCATCAATCATTTAAACGAGGCTTTTAAAATATTAGATCACACAGAAGAATTAAAACCGGTACACATCGCTTTATACATGGCCTTGTTTCGGCATTGGAATAAAAACAGATTTAAAAACCCCTTGGGTATCATCCGTGATGACCTCATGGAAAAAGCTAAAATCAATTCCATTACAACCTACTATAAAGTCATGAAAGACCTGCAACGTCACCGTTTACTAACATACTTACCTTCGTACAATCCCTATACTGGAACTTCCATCTTTATGCAGGTGTTAACATCCAACAAGAAAAAATCTGCAACCTCATCAATCAGAAAATCAAAAAATGATGAACAGAATGGTGAGGTATATATATATAATAAAAATAATAAAACATATAAACATAATAATATATCTATAGAAGATAATTTAAAAAAAAATGCTTCAAAAAAAGGGAAACCAGAAACCGCGCCGCGCAAAATTTTTGTGGCACCCACACTTGATGAAATCGCATTGTTTTTCATAGAAAAAAATAACTCCAAAGAAGAAGCCGAGCGCTTTTACAACTATTACAGCTCCAACGGTTGGCTGGTAGGGGGAAAAACTCAAATGAAAGACTGGCACGCTTCAGCAAGAAACTGGATCCTCAACTCGGTCGATTACCGTCCCAAAGACAACAAACCACGTGCCGGCCATTTACACGTCAAAACCGATAAAGACTACTCAGAACCCTTGTAAAATAAAAGAGAAATACAAAAAATGAATAATTACTAAATCATGAAATTAGAAAAACAACGACATCTTTTTAAAGTTGTAAAAATCGAGGAAGCAGGGCAAGTGCCTAACGATAAAAAGTTGTTTGAGCGTAGCGAGTTCTTTTTATCGGTGGTGGGTCATTCCGTAGATTTTCTAAACTTTCAAAAGGAGTCTTGAATTTTTGGTTCTTTTGTTTCAAGACAAAAGAATAGAAGAATACTTTTTGGACAAGCAAAAAATGAATAAAGAAAAAAACACACAACAGACAACACACAACAGCTTATAGCTTCCAACAATTCTAAATTCAAAAATCTAAATTCTACCTTATGAACTACAACTACCCACACCTCCTCAAATACCTCGAACACGAAGGCAAAAAGAAATTCGGACCACAGTTCCGGTTCCACCAAAAAGACTTCCATGTACTCAAAAAACTGATGTACTACTTTACTGCCAACCAAGAAAAAGCAAAAGAGCATAACATCGACCTCAAAAAAGGCATCATGCTATCCGGACCGGTGGGCTGTGGAAAAACCACCATCCTAACCTTGATGAAGCTCCTGTCCGATCATCATAAATTTTTGTTCATTCCAAGCCGCGAAGTCAGTTTGGAGTTCATCCAGGACGGCTATGAAGTCATCCACCGCTATACCAAAGGCATCCCCAACGCCTACACCAAAAGGCATATTGGTTTTGACGACCTCGGCACAGAACGCACCCTGAAGTACTTCGGTAACGAATGCAACGTCATGGCCGAAATCTTACTCTCAAGGTATGATATGTTTGTCAACAACGGCTTTATGACCCACATCACCACCAACCTCTCAGCCCACGAGCTCGAAGACTACTATGGCAACCGCGTCCGCTCTAGACTCCGTGCCATGTGCAACCTCATCGCGTTTGATAAGGATACAGAAGATAAAAGATGAAAGTTCAAATTAGTTAAACTTTATTTTTAATTTTATAAGTTAATAATTGTATATTTAAGCGGATTATTTAAAAAATTGCTAAAAACTTTTTCATAAGCCAAAAACAAGTAATGATTATATTTTGTATCATTGTAGTGAGTTTTTAGCTCACTTTAATACTATGAATAATAAAAATATTTCTTCGCAATCAAGCGATTTATTAAAACACTTTAATAATAAAGGTCAGCGGTGTTTTGAAATCACAGATGTAAAAGACATCTTTGAGGATACAAGTGATGATGCGGTTAAAAAGTTATTAAGTGATATGACTAAACGTGGTTTATTAATGCGGTTAAAAAAAGGTTTATATTATTTAATTCCATATGAACAAGATCCAAAAAAATTTATGCCAGACTGGCACTTGATAGCAGAGTATTTAGTAAATAATATTGATCACTACATCGGTTATTATTCTGCTTTACAAATCCATAATCTTATTACACAACCCTCTCTGAAAGAGCAAATTGTAGTATCAAAACAAATACGGCCATCGGAAATTAAAATAAAAGAAGTACCTTTTCAATTTATATATCACAACGAAAAGCATTTTTTTGGGTCAAAAAAAATTTGGATTGACAGTTTCAATAGAGTACGTTGCTCCGACTTGGAAAAAACGATTATTGACTGCTTGTTCAAACCTGATTATGCAGGCGGAATTGTTGAAGTGACAAAAGCAATTTACACTTCAAAAGACAAAATTAAATACGATACACTTCTTGATTATGCTAAGAAATTTGATTCACAAGCTGTGATAAAACGACTTGGTTTTTTACTCGAATTACTAGATATCAAAACGCATATAATTGATGACTTACAAAAACTAAAATCCACCTCTTACGTGTTACTCGATACCGAATTACCAAAAAGTGGAAAGCGATTAAGTCGCTGGAGTATACAGCAAAATTTAGAAACCAAAACCATTATAGCTGCAATTTATACATGATTAAACCGGGTGAAATACAGCAAAAGGCTAATGCCGTTGGGGTTCGTGACCAACAAATAGAAAAGGATTACATCCTTTCGTGGATTCTATTTGGCATTTCCAAACATTCGAAACTTTCAAAATCAATCGTATTTAAAGGCGGAACTGTATTGAAGAAAGTATATTTTAAAGATTATCGTTATTCAGAAGACCTTGATTTTACCTTACTAAACGATACAATTAGTAACGACCAAATTTTTTCATGGTTCAGGGAAGCCTTTGAATTTATTAAAGAGGAAGCGAATATTCCACTTGATTTCATCGATAATAATGAACACGAAGATGGAGGTGTCAATTTTTACATTAGTTACATTGGTCCACTTGGGGGTCAAGGTAATAACAAAAAAGTTAAAGTAGATATTTCTCGTAGTGAACAATTAGTATTTGATGCTGCTCTAAGTTATGTTATTATAAGCTATTCAGATTTAGAAAAGCACCAACTTTTGTGTTATGCTTTGGAAGAAGTATTGGTTGAGAAAATGCGATCAGTAATGCAACGGATGCAGGCAAGGGATTTTTACGATATTTGGTATTTATTGGAAGTTCATGAAATGGAAATTGAATTTTTTGAAAATGAATTGGCAGCTAAATGCAATAGTAAAAATTTATTATTTTCCGATTTTCCTAATAAACTGGCAGAACGAATTCCTCAATACAAAGGCAGATGGAAAAGCTCCATGAACGAACAAATAAAAGAACTGCCTAATTTTGATTAGGTGGAAAGAGAAGTACAACGAAGGCTTAAAAAATTGAATTATAAGTAATGAACAGCCCTCCCACAAAACTGCACATTTGTAAGCTCCAACACACAAGCCGATGCTTCAGCTTGCAAAAGTGCCATTTTTTGCCAATGAACGAATACCGTTCCGACCGAAAAACGTATCTTAACCAGCTGAAATAGAAAATATAATTTGTTTATGAAATCCGCTTGCGGATTCGTGAACACAAATAAAAAACAATAACGACTGTGAACAATTTAAAAGAATTGAAACCCCGAAAGGCACTAAACAAAGCCTTTTTGAAAGTAAAACCGAACAGGACTGAAATTGAAGGTTTCAAGACCAATCTCATTACGTTACTCGACAGAACAAACGACACAGAAAGCGAAGAGTTTCATAAAAACTTAGTTTCCGACTTTTTAAAGAAAACCTATTACGACCCAAATCATTTTATAAATACGAAAGGTAGAAACGACCTTGTTATTCATAACGGACAAAATGCAAACGCGACAGTTGGTGTAATTCTCGAAGCGAAAAAACCGACCAACAAATCTGAAATGCCGCAGGCATTCGCGAACACCAAAATAAATAAACAAACGGGTGAGCAAATGATTACAACAAAAAAACTGAACGTAAAAGCGATTCAGGAATTAGTGTTGTATTACCTACGAGAAAGAATTACACACAAAAATCTTGAAGTAAAACATTTGGTGGCAACCAACATAAACGAATGGTTCATATTTGACGCTACCCTATTCGACAGGCTTTTTGCCCAAAACAAAAACCTGGTAAAGCAATTCAATGACTTTGAAGCAGGACGTTTGGCAGACACCAAAACAGACTTTTTCTACAAGCAAGTTGCCGAGCCGTTTATTGACAGCATCACTTCTGAAATTGAATTTACCTACTTCAATATTCAGGACTTTCAAAAACCCTTACGCAATTCCGATAAAGCAGACGATAATTCGTTGATTGCTTTATTCAAAGTACTTTCGCCGGAACATCTTTTAAAACTTCCGTTTACCAATGACAGCAACAGCCTTGACAAACGCTTTTACAGCGAGTTGTTGCATATCATAGGCTTGACAGAAACCAAAGAAGGAAGCAAAAAACTGATTGAACGAAACAAATCAGGTGAACGCCACACAGGGACAATTCTTGAAGATGCGATTATTCAGCTTGACAGCTTAGATAAACTGAACCGATTGGAGAAGCCAAACCAATTCGGAAACACACAACAAGAACGACTTTTTAATGTTGCTCTTGAACTTTCCATCACTTGGATAAACCGCATTTTGTTTTTGAAGTTGTTGGAAGCCCAACTCATTACTTATCACAAAGGCGACAAATCATTTTCGTTTCTCAATCTTGACAAAATCAAGAACTATGACGACCTGAACAGCTTGTTTTTTCAGGTGTTGGCTCGTAAGTATGACGACCGAAACGAAGATGTGCAACAGATTTTTGAGAAAGTGCCTTACCTCAATTCTTCGCTTTTCGAGCCAACCGACATTGAGCAGCTTACGTTGTTTATCAGCAACCTGAAAGACGATAAAACCATTCCGATTTTTTCGCAAACAGTGCTGAAAGACCAGCAAGGCAAAAAACGGACAGGCAACCTTTCTACTCTTCAATATTTATTTGAGTTTTTAGATGCTTACGACTTTGGAGCAGAAGGCGGTTCAGCAATTCAGGAAGACAACAAAACCTTGATTAACGCTTCGGTTCTCGGATTGATTTTCGAGAAAATAAACGGTTACAAAGACGGTTCATTTTTTACTCCTGGTTTTATAACCATGTATATGTGCCGTGAAACAATTCGTAAAGCTGTGGTTCAAAAATTTAACGAGGCCAAGAAATGGAACTGCAACAACATTGAAGAACTTTACGACAAAATTGAAGACCGAAAAGAAGCCAACCAAATTGTAAACAGCATCAAAATTTGCGACCCTGCCGTTGGTTCAGGACACTTTTTGGTTTCGGCACTCAATGAAATGATTGCCGTAAAAAACGACTTGAAAATTCTGCAAGACCGTGACGGAAAACGCCTGAAAGAATATCAGGTGGAAGTGGTAAATGATGAATTGATTGTTACAGACGAAGAAGGCGAACTTTTTGAATACAACCCAAGCAACAAGGAAAGCCAACGCATACAGGAAACACTGTTCCACGAAAAGCAAACCATTATTGAAAACTGCCTTTTCGGTGTAGACATCAATTCTAACTCGGTAAAAATTTGCCGTTTGCGTTTGTGGATTGAGCTATTGAAAAATGCTTATTATAAACACCTCCCTAACCCTCCTCAAGGAGGGAATACTCCCCTCTCGAGAGGGGTTGGGGGTGTGTTAGAAACGCTCCCGAATATTGACATCAACATCAAATGCGGAAACTCGTTGGTGAGCCGTTTTGCAATAGATGCCGACCTGAAACAAGCTCTTAAAAAAAGTAAATGGACCATTGACAGCTACCGAATAGCCGTTGACACGTACCGAAATGCAGAAAGCAAGGAACAGAAAAGAGAAATGGAACGACTGATTGCCGACATAAAATCGGATTTCAGAAGCGAAATATCGTTGAACGACCCGAAAGTAAAGAAGCTGCGCAAACTTTCAGGCGACTTGTTTCAAATGACCAATCAAGGGCAACTTTTTGAAATGAGCAAAAAGGAAAAAGCCGATTGGAACAAAAAAGTAACGCAACTGACAGAAGAAACGAAAAAACTTGAAGCTGAAATTGAAGAAATTAAAGCCAACAAAATTTTTGAAAATGCTTTTGAATGGCGTTTTGAATTTCCTGAAGTGCTGAATGATGATGGCGATTTTGTGGGCTTTGATGTGGTGATTGGAAATCCGCCTTATGTTTACAGAAATGCAGACATTGAAAATGTAAAAGAATATTTCAATGCTAATTATTACAATACTTCAGGCAATTACGACTTGTATAAGTTCTTCATTGAGCAATCAGTAAGAATTTCAAAAAATAACGGTTTTAATTCTTTAATTACTAATTCATCTTTCCTGCTACAAACATCTTTCGATAAAACGAGAAAGTTTCTTTTGGAAAATTCTACACTTAAAAACATTGTTCCTCTTGGTGGTTCTGTTTTTGAAGAAGCAACGGTTGACTCTGCAATTTATATCCTTCAAAAGGCAAATTACAATGGGGAAAAAACCTTTGTTATAAATCCGCTAAAACCGATTGACATTGCAACTACACCTGCCTATACAGTCAAACAAGACAGGTTTCTAAAAAATGAGTTCTTAGTTTTTGATTACTTATTAAATGACGAAGAATATAACATCGTAAATAAGCTACTTTCAAATTTTCCTAAAATCGAAACAGGATATGATTTTGGAGTTGGTATAAATACGGGTTATATAAAAGATGAGCTGACCGCAGAAACAAAACTCGACAAAAGATACCATCCTATGGTTCCAGGAACTGGAGTATCTAAGTATGGAACTATAAAAACAGAAGGTTTCATAATGTATGACAAGGAATTTGTTAAGAGCAAAGGAAAACTTGGAAGAACATTGCCAGACGAGAAGTTTTTCACTGAACCCAAAATACTTATAGTGAGAACAAGGAATATTACCCTAAAAGAGAGAATTATTGCCTCGATTGACTATGATAAAAAATACAATTTAAACCGCATTTCAAATATAATTTCAAAAGACAATAATTCACTTGAAGGACTTTTGGGCGTGTTAAATTCTAAACTATTTAATTGGCTATATTCAAAGAGATATTTTGACTATGAAATCAAGCCAATTTATTTAAGGAACTCTCCTCTTTGTAACACTAATGACAAGGAGCTTAACAGACTTGTCAAAGAAATAATTGAGTTAAGGAATACAGATGAGAAGGCTAACATTTCAAAACAAATTAATTCAATAGACAATCGTGTTTACCAACTTTACGAGTTGACGGAAGAAGAAATTGAAATTGTGGAGGGATAAATCAAAATTATGAACAAACTAAAAATACATTTTGAAAACTGTTTTGGCATTAAAAAGCTTGAGACTGAGTTTGTTTTTAATGAATCGAATAAAGTTAATGCTGTATATGCCAAAAATGGCTTAATGAAAACATCATTTGCTAAGGTTTTTAAGAAAATACAAGACGGTAAAGAATCTGATATAAAAGATGAAATTTTTAACCAAGAACCTATTATTAAAAACATAACAATAGATGATAAAAACATTGAGGCGAAAGAAATATTTGTTATTCGTTCGTTTGAAAGAGCATATGAATCTGCGAGTATTTCTTCCCTGCTTATAAATGATGAAATAAAAGAAAAGTTATCAGACGTACTCGATTTTAAAAGTAAATTCTTGAAAAATTTGGAGAAAATTTCTGGAGTAAAAGAATTAGAGGATCAAATTTTTAAAGATTTCGGTTTTAGTAAAAATTCATTCCTAGATTTCGTAAACGAAATGGATTTGCAAAGCAATGAAAATTTGGGTTTGGATTTAAAATATTCTGAAATATTTGATGGAACTAATTTAGAAACAATTAATAGTAATGATTTTCAAAATAACATTCAAAGCTTCTTAACTAAGAGTAATGACATTTTTAACGAATATAAATTTTTAGATAAAGGAAATTTTTCGTTTCCCAAATTAGCGAAAGTGCAAAAGGAACTTAATACGAATAGTTTTTTCGTGAATCAAAACTCTATCACTTTAAATAATGATTTGTCGTTTAAAACCCCAAAAGATTTTGAAACGAAAATTAAGGAAATAGAAACTAAGCTTACGGATTCAAAAGAAATGAAAGCAATTCAAAAATCTTTAAGCACGGTAAAAGGAACGATTTTGAGGGAATTACTTGAGAAAAACCCTTTGCTAATAAACGAATTAAAAAAAGCGAATTTAATAAGTTTTAAAAAGAAAGTTTGGTGCTCTTATTTTTCCGAAAATCAAGAAGCCTTAAATAATCTTAAAATTAAGTACCACGAACTTAAAAAAGAAATATCCAATTTAGAACTTGATAACACTGCTTGGAAAGAAGCCATCAATATTTTCAATGACCGTTTTACTCTACCATTTAAAATGGAAATAGAGAACATGAATAGCTGCATCATTGGAGAGAGTTTACCCAAAGTTGTGTTTAAATTTTGCTCAAAAGAAAATCAGGAAGATTGCTCTGAAAATGATTGGGTGTTTTTAAACAGAGGCGAATTAGAAGCAAAAGAAACACTAAGTCAAGGCGAAAGTAGAGCTTTATATCTTTTGAACATAATATTCGATATTCAAAAACGCCAAAAAGAAAAGCAAAAAACATTGTTTGTGATTGATGATATTGCAGATTCGTTTGACTATAAAAACAAATATGCCATTATTGAGTATTTGAATGATATTTCAAATGTTGAGAATTTCTATCTTATTGTTTTGTCTCATAATTTTGATTTTTACAGAACCGTTTCTTCTAGACTTGCCATTAAAGAAAAACATAAATTCATTGCTTCTGGTAGCTTCAATAAACTTTCATTAATCAATGAAAGTTTAAAAGATGAGAACCCCTTTAAAAAATGGAAGGGTAATCTTGTAGCCAAAAATGATTGCGATTCGGTTTTATGTAAAAAACATTTTATATCCCTAATTCCTTTTGTTAGAAACCTTATAGAATTTGGAAGAGATAATAATGTTATTAATGACAAAAATTTTTCAAATGATATTGACTTCTTAACTACTATTTTGCATCAAAAAGAGCTAACTAAACAGATTTCAGTATCTCAGTTAAAATCAATTTATAAACATTACTTAAACATAATTGAATTTGATTCGGAGATTGTTGATGAAGAAAATGTTTATGATTTAATAATAAATTTAAGTCAGAATTGGATAGAAAGTAATAATAACCAGTTAGAAAATAAACTTATTTTAGCAATATCAACTAGGCTTTATGCAGAAGATTTCATGAAGTCGGAAATTAAAAAATCAACAATTACTTATTCATGGAAAGACAAAAAAACTAAGATAGGAACTTCAAATGAATTTTTAGATTTTATTGCGAAAGAGTACAATCAGACTAGAAAATTATTTGATGGATTCAAGCAACTTAAAAGAAAAGACCAGATTAAAATACTAGAAAGTGTAAACATAATGACTCCAGAAAACATACACATTAACTCTTTTATGTACGAACCTATTTTAGACATGGATATAAATGAACTTAAGAATTTGCACAAAAGAGTTTGTGAGTTGATTTAATTATTAAATAGAAAAAAATGAAAGTTTAATCAATGCCCGAAACTCAAAACATAGAATATAAAAGCAGTTGGCGAGACGAGTATCTGAAATGGATATGCGGTTTTGCCAATGCCAACGGTGGCACAATTTTCATCGGTAAAGATGATGCAGGAAATGTTATTGGCATTGCTGATTCTAAAAAGTTAATGGAAGAAATTCCAAACAAGGTGAAAGATACCTTGGGTATTTTGGTAGATGTGAATTTGCATACTACAAACCAAGGCGATTTTATAGAAATTGTTGTTGAAGGTTATCCCTACCCTGTTAATTACAAAGGGCAATATCATTATAGAAGTGGCAGCACCAAACAGGAATTGAAAGGTGCTGCATTAGATAAGTTTCTGTTGCAAAAAAAGGTATGCGATGGGATGGAGTTCCCGTTCCTAAAGTTTTGATAAAAGATTTGAAGCAGGAAACTTTTGAATTTTTCCGCAAACGGGCTTTAAAAAGTCAGCGTATTGATGAAGATAGTTTAACCGACAGCAACGAACATTTGATTGAAAATTTACAGTTGAAAGAAGGCGAATTCCTAAAACGTGCTGCCATGCTGCTTTTTCATCCTAACCCTGAAAAATTTGTAACGGGTGCTTACATCAAAATCGGTTATTTCCAATCCGATGACGATTTGAAGTTTCAGGATGAAATTCACGGCAATTTGTTTGAGCAAATTGAGAAAACAATGGATTTACTGTTTACGAAATACATTAAAGCAGAAATCAGTTACGAAGGTATTAACCGTGTAGAGAAATTTGAATACCCGAAAGAAGCCGTTAGAGAGGCTTTGCTGAATGCTATTGCCCACAAAGACTATTCGGGCGGTGTGCCTATTCAAATCAGCGTTTACAACGACAAAATCATTTTCTGGAACGAAGGACAACTGCCCGAAAACTGGACAGTGAAAACACTTTTAGAAAAACACGCTTCACGACCCTACAACCCCGACATTGCAAACGCATTGTTCCGCAGTGGCTACATCGAATCGTGGGGACGAGGAACCATAAAAATCATCAAAGAATGTAAACAAGCAGGAATTCCCGAACCTGTTTTCAGCTATGATTCAAGCGACATTTCTGTAGAGTTTAGAAAAGACATTTACAATGAAAAATATTTAAGTGAATTAGAATTGAACGAAAGACAATTGGATGCTTTGCTTTATTTTAAACAGCATATGGAAATTGTCACCTCTGGGTATATGAAACGTTATGATGTAGTGGACAGAACGGCAAGGCGAGATTTGGTTGAACTTGTTGAAAAAGGGCTATTGCACAGAGAGGGAGAAGGCAAAGGTTCAAAATACAAGTTTCGTTAATGTCCGATAAATGTCGTTAATGTCCGATAAATGTCCGATAAATCACAAACAGCAACTATCAGCCTGTCCGAAACTCAAAACATAGAATATAAAAACAGTTAATAAAACACCCATGACCAAAGAAACCGCCATCAAACTATTTGAAGAAAAACAAGTGCGTACCATTTGGGATGCTGAGCATGAAAAATGGTATATATCTGTTGTGGATGTAATAGAAATTTTGACCGGAACTGATCGCCCGAGAAAGTATTGGAGCGACCTAAAAGCCAAGCTTAAAAAGGAGGGAAGTGAACTGTCCGAAAAAATCGGACAGTTGAAAATGATTGCTGAAGACGGTAAATCAAGAATTACCGATGTAGCCGATACCGAACAACTTTTCCGTTTAATTCAATCCATTCCATCTCCCAAAGCAGAACCATTTAAACTTTGGCTGGCACAAGTAGCGGCTGAGCGCTTAGACGAAATGCAGGACCCTGAATTAAGTATTGACCGCGCATTGGAGCAATACCTGAAATTGGGCTATTCTGAAAATTGGATTAATCAACGACTCAAAAGCATTGAAATACGAAAAGAACTTACCGATGAATGGAAAAAACGGGGGTTAAAAGAAGAGCAACAATTTGCCACACTTACCGATATTATTACCAAAGCCTGGAGCGATAAATCCACCAAAGAATATAAAATTCTATAAGGTTTGAAAAAAGAAAATCTTAAAGACAACATGACCAACACAGAGTTGATTTTAAATATGCTTGCTGAAGCATCTACAAAGGACATATCAGCAGCTACCAATCCCAAAGATTTTGAAGAAAGTAAAAAAGTTGCCAAGCAAGGTGGAAATGTAGCCAAAGTGCAAGAATGGAATTGGAAGCCAAAACGGGAAAAAAGGTGGTATCAGAATTGAACGCAAAGGATGCACTAAAAGGAATAAAGCAAAAGGAAGCACTTCCCGCTAAAAAGATAAGAAGAAATAAATTAAAATAAGTACGCAAATTAATACCTTTGCCCTATGTTTTACAGAAGAAAAATTATACTCGCTTTAATGCAACTTTTTGAAGGCGAATTGGAAAAAATCCATTTACAAAAGTTGTTGTTTTTAGTTGCCCAAAAGCAGGAAAACAAAGCGTATGATTTTGTCCCTTACCGTTTTGGTTGTTACTCCTACTCTGCCAATGCCGATTTAACAGCTATGGCAAGTAAAGGTATTTTAGCTGAAACCAACAGCCATTTTAAAAGTTTAGACAAAACCGATTATTTAAAATCCTTAAAGGAAACCGACCGTAAACAAATACTGGAAATTAAAAAGCTGTACGGTGGTATGAGTACCAACGCATTGATGAAACATACTTACATCAATTTTCCTTATTGGGCAACCAAAAGCGAAAAAGCGGAAAGCATTTTAACAAAAGTGGAACTTGAAAAAGTAAAAAATAGCATACCTGTCAACAACAAAACCGTATTGTTTACGATTGGGTATGAAGGCATATCGCTTGAGGAATATTTAAACCGTTTGTTAAAAAACGATGTGAAAATTTTAGTGGATGTTCGCAACAATCCGTTAAGCATGAAATACGGTTTTAATAAAAACCAATTGAAACGCTTTTGTGAAAATTTGGGAATACAATACATGCACTTTCCTGAGGTTGGAATCCAATCCGAACAAAGACAGGAACTAAATACGCAAACAGATTACGATAAATTATTTACTGTTTACCGAAAAAATAACTTAACAAAAACGGTTCCTACGCAAACCACCATACTAAACTTATTAAAACAGCATAAACGCATTGCTTTAACGTGTTTTGAAGCCAATATTTGTCAATGCCACCGTAAACACTTAGCAGAAGCCATTGAATCGCTTCCGAGCTTTGAATACGAAGTAAAACATATTTAAAACTGCGAAGTAATCATCGAGACCATTAAAAATAAAACACTCCGAGATAAATGGCATTAACAAAAGTTTTGGTAACTGTAAAAACCTATCCTGCTATTTCAAGCAAGTATGATGAATTGGTTTGTACAGCAGGATTTCGTGAAGATGGCACTTGGATTAGAATTTACCCAATACAGTTTCGTAAAAAATCATACGACCAACAATACAAAAAATACGATTGGATTGAATTAGATTTGGTAAAAAACGACAGCGATTTCAGACCGGAAAGTTTCCGACCATATTCGCACGACAGCGAAATTAAAATTGTTAGACATTTAGAAACTGACCATAACTGGGCTGAAAGAAAAAAGTTTGCTCTTGGCAAGATTTATTACAACCTGACAGAACTAATTGCCGAAGCTCAAAACAAAAATATTTGCCTTCATTGGCTGTTTTCAAACCAACCAAAATATTGGACTTTACCATTGAAGCGGTTGAACGAGAATGGGACAAAAATAAAATTGCAAAATTGGAAGCAGAGCGTTTGCAGTTTAATTTATTCCAACAACCCGAAAATCCTTTTGAAGTAGTAAAAAAATTGCCATATAAATTTTCTTATGTTTTTGAAGACAATCAAGGCAAGAAAAGTAAATTAATGATTGAAGATTGGGAAATCGGACAGCTATACTGGAATTGCCTGGCCCGTAACCAAGGCAATGAATCTAAAGCGGTTGAAGTTGTAAAGAAAAAGTACGTTGACGATTTTGCTAAAACAAAAGACTTGCATTTATATTTAGGCACATCACAATTGCATCATTACGTTTCTCATAATCCATTTATGATAATCGGGACTTTTCATCCGAAAATTGAAACACAGGCACAGCTTTTTTAACAAAACCAATATAAAAAGATGTTCTTTTAACAACAATCAATGAGCATTTAGGTCCATCAAAATCATAGTAAACCCCTCACAGGGTTAAAAGGTGTTCGGCATCCCCCTTGTTTAGCTCTGCGCACTATACTAACAAAAAGCAACTAAGTACGTCATTGCGCGCACAGCAAAGCAAGCTGTTAATTCAATTTTTTAAATAACCCCTTTGTTCTTATTGCAAAACTTGTACTTCCCTAAATTGAGTTGACTGGTTTTTTGACTATTTTCTGCTATAACATTTATAACATATAGGAATAATGTCATTTAAAAAAATCTTTTTTTAAAGCATAGCTTGTAAAAGCAGCGGTGGTACACGAAATGGACAAAGTCCATTTTGGCGCTGTTTTACAAGCGGTTTTGCGCCAGCAAAAATGCATGATAAAAAAGTCTCATTTTTTGTAACTTTTTTGGAGAAGCAAAAAAGTTAATGAAAAAAATTGTAAACAAATGATATTCTTATAGCAAAACTCGGTTCCTTAAAAGTAATATATCAATAAAAAATTAAATAGCTACTTACTACTAATGTTACTCTAAACTGCCAATGTTTCCATATTAATTTTACGTTTGCTCTCATAGTAAATTGACTTAAAGTGGTCAACCTATATCAGGGACGTACAACGTACAACTTTTAGTTTTTAATTTTTAATTCTTAGTTCAATTCCATATATTCGTAACGCTTACGAAAGAAAATTGCTAAGGAGTCGATGAAAAAAGCTTAACCTTTTTGTGTAATAACTCTTATATACCCAATTTATTAGGTATAAATGGCACAAGAAAAATAAATAAATTGACGAAACATATAAAAATCGATAAATGTAAAACCTTGAATCTCGATAAAGCCACTTACAAAAAAATACAAGAACTAAAAAAGTTTGTAGACCTTGTTGTTAATCTCGATGTTGCTTCTAAAGAACACCATTCAAAGGCTGTAGAAATAAAACAACTGATTCATAACATTCATAATTCTGATACTCATAAAAATTGGAATATCTGTTTAGATATTTTTGACCCTGAAATTAAAAAAGGAATTGTAAAAGAAGGATTTTATTGGAGAAAATGGTCCGTCTATTTTGAAACGGATTGTTTGGTAATTGAAGCTGAAACAAAGCACACAACAGATCCTTTCGGGCATTATGGAAATGATTTTTGCTATTATGGAGCAATACACTTTAGCAAAAATTATTTAGGAAAACCAATTTACTTGGATGTCGACATAGGTGAATTTATTAAAGATGCAATGAATTTTAAAAAGTATATATCCCAATCGCTTAATGAATTAGAAATTAATATAAATATTGATGAAAAATAAAAACACTGGTCGAATAATTGTTTACTACATTCTAATATAAAAATCATCAACTTAGTGCATTTTCATTTCTATTTTTATCAAAAGTGATAGGCCAAGTTATTGTTTCTATCATTATATTGTTTATCTTAATAATAAAAAATTATAACCTATTAATAAGTAAAAAAAGCAACCGAAGTTGCTTTGTAGTAGCGACTTAACCATAAAAAGCTGCATCGCACTTCAAATATACAATATTAGTACACTATGACATAATTGAACAAGCAGCGTATTTTAAAAAGAATAAATTTACAACAAAAGAAGGGATTTTTTACGAAATCTTTATAATTCAATTATTAACTTTGAATAAAAAAAGTGGACTTACTGAAAACAAGAAAATTAAACACGATAAAACAATACCTGATAAGTATATTACTTATTGTATTCACTGCAATTTTGTGTTTTTTCTCAGTTGACATTATTGGTTATAGGGCTGTTGCTCTGATCTTACTTTTTATGGTTTCTGTTAATGCCATACTTTTTGATATTTTTCCTGTTATGCTTTCGGCAATGCTTAGTGCCATAATTTTGAATTTCTTTTTCATTCCACCTACTTTTACTTGGCAAATTGAAACAACTGAAGATGTTTTGATGTTTTTAATGTATTTTGTAATTGCATGTATTAATGCTGTGCTCACCTATCAAATCAGAAAATTCGAACAAAAAGAAATAGAACAAGAAGAAAAAGAAAAATCCATCAAACTGTACAACACTATACTAAACTCACTTTCTCACGAGTTGAGAACACCCATTTCCACTATAATCGGTGCAATAGACACCATTAAAGAAAACCAAACCAAGCTTTCTGACAAAAATCGCAAAGAACTCTATTCTGAAATTGAAATTGCTAGTTTTCGACTAAATCGTCAGGTAAAAAACCTATTGAGTATTAGCCGGCTTGAAGCAGGGTTTATCCAACCAAAAGTTGATTGGTGTGACTTAAACGAACTTGTTTTTTCAGCGATTAATGACAACGAAAAAGAAACACAAAATCACCAAATAGTATTTATTCCAAAAAATATGCCGTGTGTCAAGATTGATAATGGCCTAACAGAACAAATTTTATTTAATCTCATTCACAACGCCCTTCAACACACACCAACAAATTCAATCATTACTATTAAACTAACCCATAATTTAACTCATTGCTTTATTGAAGTATCTGATAATGGTAAAGGACTTCCAACAAATGAAATTAAATATGTTTTTGATAAGTTCTATCGTTTAAATCAAACGGTTCCAGGTGGTACAGGTTTAGGGCTTTCCATAGTTAAGGGTTTTACCGAAGCAATGAAGGGTAAAGTAATAGTAGATAATTTAAAGATAGGCGGTGCACGATTTTTAATTAAAATTCCATGTGAATTTTCCAAAAACACAAATTTGGGAAATGAATAAGGCTGAAGTATTAATTATAGATGATGAACCACAAATCAGAAAATTACTTCAAATAAATTTGGAGAGCAACGATTATAAGGTAGTTCAAGCAAGTACAGGAAAAGAAGGATTAATCTTATCGGCCAGTCATGCCCCTGATTTAATACTGCTAGATATTGGATTGCCAGACAAAAGCGGGCACGATATATTAAAAGAACTGCGTGAATGGTATAACAAACCTATCATCATTCTTTCGGTTCAAGACAATGAAATCGATATTATATCAGCCCTCGACAACGGAGCAACCGATTATTTAACCAAACCTTTTCGAACGGGCGAACTGTTGGCAAGAATTCGATCAGCTATTAAAAGAAGCCAAAATAGCGAGAACGACATAATTATTACTTGTGGAGATATTGAAATAAACTTGGTAGCACGTATTGTAAAACAAAATAATGAGGTCATAAAACTCACTTCAACAGAGTATAATTTATTGGCTTTATTTGCCAAAAATGAAGGTAAAGTCCTGACACATCAATATCTTTTGAGAGAAATTTGGGGTTATACATTTCAAACCGAAACACAGTATTTACGTGTTTTTGTTGGAACGCTGCGCAAAAAGATTGAAGTAAATCCAAACAATCCACAACATATCATTACAGAAAGTGGTGTTGGATATCGCTTTCAGTAGTCTTTATAAAATCTTTACACAAAACTACTAATCCTAGATTTTTTGCTTATCGCTTCCATATGATATTTGTAGTAACAAAAGCACAAAGTAATGAAATCCAATTTTTTCTACGACGAAGATGATAGAAAACCATATGAATCAATTCAAGATTGGGTTAATGAAATCAAACACTTGATTGCTCCAACTCTTGTAATGGCGATTTTAGGAATTGCTATGTATCTCTTTTACCAATTTTTCGTATTCTAATTCTCTTAAGATATGAATAATAAATTTTCAATTACAAAGAAAATGACAGAAACACTTGTTCATGTTTGTTATGATGTGGTAGAATTTTCAAGGCTTTATGAACAAGATCATCCAAATAGTGCAAAACACCTTTTTCAATGCAATGAAGAAGTAAAAAATGGATTCAAATGGATTGTTAATGCTCATACAACATCAGAATTTCAGAGTAAAGTTTCACATTATCTCAATGTCGTAAAATTAGCGAAACAACTCTATCAAGAAATTCAAATTGATATTGAAAGCAAGGAAAAAATCATTGATCAGCTTACAAATCTTCAAACACACCTTAATAATCTTAAAGAGGAGGCCTCAACCAAGCAATAATCTTCGAGCAACAATTACTTCACAAATCTATGTACAAAACTTTTGTAAAACATGTGGCTAGTCTGCAAATTATTTTGGGATTAGTGATGCTTGTTCCAACTGTAATTGCAATCATTTACCAAGAGTGGTATTCCCTTGCGGGTTTTCTAATTGCAGGAACATTTACAGTAATTTTGGGCTACTTGGTTTACAGACTTTTTGAAAATACTGAAGATCCTAAGGAAAAACATTCACTTGCTATAGCGGCCATTGGTTGGCTTATGATTATGATTTTTGGGGCAATACCCTATTTTATAATAGCTCATATCACGCCATTTGAAGTAATGCAACAATTTGTTCCTGCTGGAATGGATTATAACTCCAGCTTATTGAATTTTAAAAATCCTTTGCATAGTTTATTTGAAAGCACGAGTGCATTTACTACAACAGGTTTAACGATGGCTTATAATGAACCTTCCGTCGGTAAGTCCATATTGTTTTATCGTTCTTTTTCGCAATGGGTTGGTGGTGCAGGATTTATTGTAATGGCATTAGCTGTTTTTAAACAATTGCCGGGGCAAGGCACCATTCAACTTTATGGTTCAGAAGCTAGTGGTACTAAATTAGAAACTAATGTAATAAAAACTGCAAGAGCCATTTGGAAAGTATATTGTGTAGTGACTTTGTCAATGTTTGTTTACATCGCTATTGGCACTTATTTCATATTGCCAAACTATCCGTTATCAGAAAATATTTTTGATGCCATTAACCACGCAATGGCCGGTCAATCTACTGGTGGGTTTAGTACACTAGATGATAGCATTGCAGGGTATCAATCTGCCCAAATGGAAATGTTATTCTTGCTGCCAATGCTTCTTGGAGGTTTATCCATTCCTTTTTTTTATCGCTTTATTTTTCAACGAAAAATCAATGAATTATGGAAGGATATTCAAACTAGATCTATCATTATAGCATCAGTTTTAGGGGGTATACTATTATCGCTATTTCTGATAAATTCAAAGATGGTAAGTAATCCCTTTAGAGAGGGGATATTCCAATTTGTAAGTGCGCTATCTACCACTGGTTGGCAATCATCAAATATTGGTAAATGGGATGATTTATCTATTTTATTCATAGTCGTATGTGCAATGATTATTGGTGGTTCTGCTGGAGGTACAGTAGGTGGAATTAAAATTATTAGGGCATTATTACTACAGAAAGGTTTGAAATGGCACATTAACAAGGTTTTCTTATCAAAGAACACAGTAAAGTCGGTACACTTTGATAATAGGTTATTGCTTCCGGAAGAAATGAATTCAGAATTATCAAGGGCAGGAATTTTTACTCTTTTTTATATCTTATTTGTTTTTGTGTCCACCTTATTTACCGCCTATTTTATGTCAGGAGATTTTTCATTGGCTGATGCTATATTTGAGTCGGCATCTGCACAAGGAACAGTTGGATTAAGTACAGGTATTACAGACCCAAGTATGAATCCAATTCTAGAAGGCATTTACATCGTACAAATGTGGGCGGGAAGAATAGAAATTATACCCATTCTGATTTTATTGAGAGTACTGTTTTATGGAACAAGACCAAGAATAGTTTAACATGTAAAAATTAAATAATAAAATTATGCACATCATTATTATTGGTTCAGGAAGAACCGGAAAACACGTTATCGAAGCAGCAGTAAAAGACAATCATGATGTTTATGTAATAGAAAAAAACAAAGAAAGAGCCGATTGGGTAGCTTCTCATTTTGACTGTTTGGTTATCCATGCTGATGCGACCAGTATAGAAGCGCTAAAAGAAGCAAATACCGAAAGAGCAGATGCCATTATTGTTACCACCAATGATGATGCTGTTAACTCGTTGGTTATCTTATTGGCCAAACAATTAGGCGTTAGTCGGTTGGTAAGTTCTGTTAATAATGAGGAACATTTGGATGTTTTTGAACAATTAGGAACAGATACGGTAGAAAGCCCTTATCGTCTTAATGGTAGATACCTGTACAGAGCCGTTCAAGGACCAAATGTAAAAGAGTTTTTAGACCTAGGTGATGGATATGAATTAATGGAAATGGAGGTTGAAAAAAATTCTAAAATTGCCAATAACTTAATAAAGGAATTAAGTAAGCAAAGAATTTTACCAACAGATTCTCGCATCATTTTAATTAAAAGAAATGATCAAATTATTCTTCCAGAAGGTGACACTAAAATAGAATTTAAGGATATGGTAGTTGTTTTATCCCAAAGAAAGAAAGTCGCAGAAGTATCCAATATTTTCAGAAATCAAAAATAATATAAGCGAAAGTAAATACATATTGAAAAAGTGTTATGCTATTTCATAATATTTTTAGCAAACGCAAGTATATCGGTGCAAGTTAATGATATTCCGTACCAAAAAACCAAAATTAAAAATTTCAGGTCTTGCCATCCTTATTGAAGTCTATAATTTTGGACAATCGCAAAGCACAGAATAATAATCATTTTGGTTTAATTATTTTATGCACAAACAGTTTAATTTTGAGTTTAGAATTTTTAAAATTAAATGTAAATCATTCAAAATAACGTGCCAATTTTGCCTTAAAAATAGGTGTGAGTACGAATGAAATAATATATTCGGCATCCCCCTTGTTTGGCGAGATCCGCTAAACTGACAAGTGCAAAAAAAGTACGTCATTGCGCGCGAAGCAAAGCAAGCTGTTAATTCAATTTTTTAAAATTATCCCTTTTGCTCTTATGCGAAATTTTTAACTTTTAGTTTGTAGTTTTTAACTTCAAGTTTTAGTTTTAGTTGTTAACTTTGTTAAAGCATAAAATTCGACTTCATGAAAATCTACATTAAAAATATGGTTTGCAACCGCTGTATTATGGTGGTGAAGTCCGAATTAGAAAACATGGGCTATACCTTGTTAAATATATCCTTGGGCGTAGTCGAATTTAAATCGAACCTGAGTGCTGCCCAAAAATTAACCATCAACAACCGCCTCCGCATTTTAGGATTTGAATTGATTGATGATAAAAAAAGTCGCTTGATTGAAAAAATTAAATCCTTGATTATTGAGTTGGTACAAAACCATGACAGCAAACTCAAGGATAACCTTTCTGCTTTAATAAGCCATGAATTAAATCATGATTACACCTACCTGTCTAATTTGTTTTCACAGGTCGAAGGGATGACAATCGAAAAATTCTTTATTGCCCAAAAAATTGAAAAAGTAAAAGAATTACTGGTGTACGACGAACTGTCATTAAGTGAAATTGCCTTCAGACTACATTACTCTAATGTGGCGCATCTCAGCAGTCAATTTAAAAAAGTCACCGGAGTTACTCCCAGCCATTTCAAAAACATCAGAGATAACAAACGCCGGTCATTAGACGAGGTGTAAATCTTATAACTCTTTTCAAAAATAATATAAGAATAACCGCTTTTTTCAGTCGTACCTTTGTAGTATAATCAAAAACAAGAGGTATGTCAGTTAGTGCAAAAGAAATAAGTATTCCAATTCAAGGGAAGTTAAGCAGTCAAAATATCGAATGGCTTTCCGAAAAAATAATGAAAATTAATGGAGTGCAGTCGCATCTAATCGAGCCATCAAGCATTCGTGTTTGTATGCTTGCCAACAAGCCTCAGGCACTTACAGAAACAATTCAGCTTATTAACGCATCAGCCTATCAGGTTCCTATACGCACCTTATCAGCTGCAGTGCTTAAGATGTCGTGCGCATCCTGTGCGGTTAATTTAGAAAATATCCTGCTCAAACAATGGGGTATATTAAAAGCGAATGTAAATTATGCAAGTGCCAAACTGTGGATAGAATTTTTACCCGAACTTATAAACGAGCAAGAAATAACTCAAATAGTTCAAAGAATTGGGTACGACCTTTGCTTTGAAAACGATTTGAAAGCACTCGATTCAATGGAAGACATCCAAAGAAAAAAAATTGCTGCACTCAAAAAAAAGGCCTATTGGGCCCTTGGCTTGTCTGTACCTATTGTAATAATCGGTATGTTCTTTATGAGCATACCCTTCGCTAATGAAATGATGTGGCTTTTAACAACACCCGTGGTGTTTTGGTTGGGAAGCGATTTTTATCGCAATGCTTGGAAACAGCTTAAACATAACACAGTTAATATGGATACCTTGGTAGCTTTAAGTACTGGGGTAGCCTACGCCTTTAGTGTATTTAATACCCTCTTCCCCCATATTTGGCATGAAAAGGGGCTGCATGCGCATGTTTATTTCGAAGCCGCCTCGGTAATTATCGCCTTTATTTTATGCGGTAAATTGCTCGAAGAAAAAGCCAAAGACAATACAGCCACAGCAATAAAAAAGCTGATGGGATTGCAACCTAAATGGGTAACACAAATCACTACTGAAGGGATACAGCAAAAAATACCTGTAGAACAAGTACAAATTGGCGATACCATTGCCGTAAAACCCGGTGATAAGATTGCCGTAGATGGCGTTATTATAACTGGAAATTCATATGTCGATGAGAGCATGCTCAGTGGTGAGCCCTTACCCCTGTTAAAAACTAAGCATGATAAGGTATATGCGGGCACTATTAACCAAAAAGGAAGCTTTCAATTTAAAGCCGAAAAAGTAGGTAACGAAACCATGCTCGCTCAGATAATTAAGATGGTGCAGGAAGCACAAGGAAGCAAAGCACCATTGCAAAAACAAGCCGATAAAATCGCATCCATATTTGTCCCGGTAGTTCTGTTAATAGCGGTTTTAGCTGCTGGGGTGTGGTATTTTTTTGGAGGTACCAACGGACTTTCACATGGTATATTGGCACTTATTACGGTTTTGGTAATTGCTTGCCCCTGTGCACTGGGTTTAGCAACACCTACGGCTATAATGGTGGGGGTAGGCAAAGGCGCAGAAAATGGAATATTAATTAAGGATGCCGAAAGTCTTGAGCTGGCTAACAAAGTCAATGCGCTTATACTCGATAAAACAGGGACCATTACCGAAGGTAAACCTGTGGTAACCGATGATTTTTGGATAAACAGTACCCCGAACTTAAGACAAATCCTGACTGCCATTGAAAAACAATCCGAACATCCACTGGCCGAAGCCATTGTAAACCATGTAAACAACCCTAAAACAATATCCATACCTCATTTTGAAAGCATTACAGGCAAAGGAGTCAAAGCAAGGGTTGTGGACGAGCTTTACTTCGTAGGGAATAAAAACTTTATGCTTGAAAACAACATAGAGATAGCAACCGCAATGACCCAAAAGGCCTACCAATGGAGCCTTGAGGCCAAATCGGTAGTATGGTTTGCCAATTCCAAAAAAGTTATAGCAATACTGGCTATTACAGATAAAATAAAATCAACATCAAAGCAGGCGGTTCAAAACCTTAAAAAGGCCGGTATACAGGTGTATATGATGACCGGTGATAATAAAACAACTGCAAAAGCAGTAGCTCAGGCAGTTGGTATCAATCACTTTTACGCCGAGGTATTACCGCAACAAAAAGCCGATTTTGTAAAGAAATTACAAAGTGAAGGCCTGGTCGTTGCCATGGTAGGTGATGGTATAAACGATAGTACGGCCTTGGCTCAAGCCGATGTCAGCATCGCCATGGGAAAAGGAAGTGATATTGCTATGGAGGTAGCCAAAATGACGATACTTTCGTCAGACCTCTTAAAAATTCCGGAAGCCATTCGCCTTTCCATTTTAACCACAAAAACCATTAAACAAAACCTATTTTGGGCATTTATTTATAACCTAATCGGTATTCCTATCGCAGCCGGTTTATTATATCCGATAAACGGGTTCTTGTTGAACCCCATGTTGGCTGGTGCAGCCATGGCGCTGAGTAGTTTAAGTGTAGTCGGCAACAGCCTGAGATTGAAATGGAAAAAATAAATCGAAAGAGCTGTCTTAAAATTGATAGAATGACAGACCGTACTTCAAAATGAATTTGATGAAAGAACCAAAGAAATAAATGAAATATTTAATAAATTTGATTGTAAGGTTAGTAAAATGGTGGTTGTCAATCTTTTATTTATAATCAATTAGCCAAAAGAATAATAATTGTAGTTAAATTAAAAATTAATTTTATGGTAAAGTTTAACATTCAAAACTTCCCACTTTCGCGAATAGCAACGATTGATATGGGCTCCATTGGAAAACTGAAGCATCACATTGTAGTGATGTTAGAGCTGGATGTAACCTCGCTAAAAGAAAAAATAGCAATACACAATAAAACAACTAAAAGTAAAACTTCGTTTACAGCTGCACTAATTCATATCATTAGCAAAACAATTGACCAACATAAAGAAGTGGCCTCTTTTTTATGGAATAAAAAGAAACAAATTGTTTTCCAAAACATCAATATTGCTATGATAGTTGAAAAAGAAGTGGATGGTCAAAAGGTACCCATTCCTTTAGTGATTGAAAAAGCCAATCAAAAGCATAGTTTTGAAATTTTAAAAGAATTGGAAGTAGCAAAAAATCAAATCTTGACAAAAGAAGACATGGTGTTGCATAGAAAATCAAATAGCATCGAAAAGTTATACACTAAACTACCTGGATTTTTACGTCGCTACTTTTGGTATTACATGGGAAATCATCCAAAATATGCCTATAAAAAAATGGGAAATGTGGCCTTTACATCCATTGGAATGATGGGGAGTTTAAGAGGTTGGTTTATCCCAATTTCGGTACACCCAATTTGTTTTGGAATAAGCTCAGTAATTAAAAAACCATTAGTACGCCAAGAAAAAATTGAAATAAGAGAAATTCTAAATATGACAGTATTAATAGATCATGATGTGGTTGACGGTGCACCCATAGCACGTTTTTTAACTGATTTAACAGAAAACATTGAAAACATCCGGGTATTAAATTAAGTAATTATGTTTAAGGCAATACATCAACAATTTTCTTGTAACCTGATTTTTTTAATCGTTCTAGTACAGCCCTATTGCGAGCTTAAGGCGCAAGAAAGCGAAAAAACATCAGATTCATTGACGGTAAAAAATTCTTTGCTACCTAAGTCAATAGCCCTAAGTGCTACCTACTATGCGGGTGCTATGTGGGGACTTCAAAAGACTTGGTATAAAGACCGTGAAAAGGTTCCATTTCATTTTAAAAATGACAATAAAGCATACTTACAGGTAGATAAATTTGGGCATGCATTTGGCGCTTATATCGAAAGCTATATAGGATATCACTGGATGCTGAAAAGTGGGTACTCTAAAAAAGAAGCACTTATGTACGGTGCATCGCTTGGCCTTATTTTACAAACACCTATTGAAATTATGGATGCAACACATGAAGGAATTGGTTTTTCATGGGGTGATATGGCAGCCAACGCCCTGGGGTCTGGTTTGGTGATAGGTCAAGAACTTGTATTCAATCAACAACTCATCACCTATAAATTTAGTTATTGGGAAACATCATACGCACAGCAAGCTCATGGTTATTTAGGAACCACAACCCTAGATAGAATGCTTAAAGATTATAATGGCCATACCTATTGGCTATCCATGCCGGTTAATAAAATTATCAACAATGAAAAAATTCCCATTTGGTTAAATATTGCAGCGGGTTACGGTGCCAATGGTATGTACGGTGAATATGAAAATATTGCAACGTATAAAGGAGTTGATATTCCAATTACAGAACGTTACCGTCAATACCTTGTTTCGCTGGATATTGATTGGACTAAAATAAAAACAGCGTCACCATTTGTAAAAACACTTTTAAAAGGATTAACTTTTGTCAAGTTGCCATTTCCTGCCCTTGAAATCAATTCTAAAGGAAAATTAAAGGGATATTGGATCTATTTTTAATCTACCAATAAGGTTCATTACTTTTAAACAAGGCATCAATAAAATAGGCAGATGAAAAAAATAATTTTTACCTTACTGTTGTTGAATTTGATAAGCAGTATCAAGGCCCAAGAACTACTATTTAAAACTTCGGATAATGTCCAATTGTATGTTAAAATAGCTGGCAAAGGAACGCCGGTGCTATTTTTGCATGGAGGCCCGGGAAGCGGAAGTTATTGGTTTGAAAAAATAATGGGCCCCGATTTAGAACAAAATTTTCAAATGATTTATTTAGATCAAAGAGGCGTTGGACGGTCTAGCAGTCCTGTTAATAGAAATTTTTCTATGGAAAGAATGGTCATGGATTTTGAAGAATTGCGGACCCATTTAAAAATTAAACAATGGATAACAGCAGGTCATTCATTTGGGGGTATTCTTCAAATGGGCTATGCCCTTCAACATCCGGATGCTATAAAAGGGATGCTCATGATAAACACTTCTTTAAATTTTCATCAAAATTATACCGATAGTTGGTGTCCTAAAGCGTGTGAGTTCCTATGTATTTCAGATGTTAACCCCTATAAAGAAAAATCAATTCCTATACTAGAGCGTTGGGGAAGCTTAATTTCACAACTTAATGAAAAGAACCTGATGTGGAAAATGGGGTTTGGTACGGTAGAAAATATGGATTATATCAATGCAACTTACAGTGAGATTGAAAATTGGAATGGCGATTTTGGAAACTATGCCTTGGAAATTCAAGATTATTGGTCCGACTTTAAAAAAAACACTCCCCAACTAAAAATGCCTGTTTTATTCTTTTATGGTACAAAAGATTGGATGATGGGACCAAAGCATTACAAAGGCGTTAAATTCCCTAATATGCTGTTATATAAAAGTAACGTAGGTCATATGCCCTTTTTAGAAAATAAAAGTGATTTACTAAAAGCCATTAAAAAATATCAAGTAAAATATAAATTGTAGCGTAAGGTAATTTAACTAATTAAAATTTTCAATGAAACAGTATTCAATTTACGTGAAATATGCTTCATTTTAAGCAAAACAGAATTAAATAAATGCACTACAAAAAGTTATCGACTATCTTAAAAATAAATTTCCGGATGAGGCTTCTGGTGATATTCAAATAATCATTAATCAAATATTTAATTTTCAACGAAGCTATGAATGTAATTACTTCAGATATTAATAGGGTTTCTATTAAACTATGTTCTTGGAATCATTGGATGTGTTTAAAAATAATTAAAGTATAGGATGCATCAGATAGGACAGCTGATCTTGATTTAATAGTAGACAGTCATTTTAAAGTCATCATGAATCCTTTAGGTAAAAGAATTAACTAGAAAAGTATATAATAGGCAGATATAAATTATTTGCTGGAATAATATAAATTAATTAAAAAATATATAGCATTGTATACGTGCGTCATAGTGCACCTAGCAAAGCAATCTGTTAATTATTTTTTTATCAATTTTAATCGAATTTAGTACTCATTTTAAACTGGTGTAAAGTGTCCAAATTTACCAGAATTCAACAACCCACGAATTACTTTTTATTCTTCTTTATAAAATAAATTCTACAGCCTGTTATAAACAAAACGAATGGAATAAATCCTGATACAAACACCAAAAATCTTCCAAATACACCCATAATTTCTCCAATATGGATAGGATAAAATTGAGCCGCTATTCGGTTGCTATTCGAATCTATACTAAAGTCTGATAAAATTGTTGCGTTGCCTGTTAAAGTCAATTCTACTTCCTTCGTTTTTCGTAATCCAGCTTTTATAGGGCGGTCTTTAATGTAGCGAAATCGATATTTATCGCTAGAATCTTTAGGAAAGTAAATAGCTCTTAACGCATAATGCTCAGTTGAGTTACGAAGTAAATCGTTAAAATCAATCGTATTTTTGAAGTGGTTTTTTTGTGTGTCAGGTGTTGTTTTAGTAAAGCCATCAAAAACTTTTAAGGCCGACTTGTAATAAGGGATGTAGGTAAAATAGGCACCGCTAAAAGCAATGATAGCAAGCGGGATTAGAAAATATATACCTAAAGCTTTATGAATAGTAAAATTTAACTTACTTATTTTGTAGTTCCACTTTATTTTGAATCCTTTAAGCAGATTTTTCGCATAAATTTTCCACCAAATATAAGCACCCGAAGTAAGTAGGAAAAACAAAAACAATAGCGTACTGCCTCCTATAATGTACTTACCGATATTGGGGATGCCTAGTGTACGGTGTAGGCTTAAAAGGTCTTCAAAAAATAATATAGAAGAGGTTTTTTCTCCTAAAAAATTTTGAGTAACCGGATGATAATACAAGGTTTTACCATTTTTAAATAAAATAGAAATGGTTTGTTGTTCTCTATAAGGTAACAACAGTTGAGTTATACTATCTTTATGAATTTCAGAAAGTGATGCGGCTGTTTTTAAAAAACTACGCTCATTAATAGCCTCAAAATTTTCAACTTTAAGTAGTTTAGGATTAAGTAAAGCCGTTATTTCAGGTTGCCAAACATATAACGATCCCGTGAGCCCTGAAAAGGACGCTATAAGTCCGCATGTAAGCCCCAAATAAAGGTGAATTTTTAGTGCTATTTTTCTAAAAGTCATCAATAAACGTATAAAAATAAAGAAAACCAATACCGGTGGTTACATCGGTATTGGTTAATAAATCATTAAAAATTATAGTGCAAACTCAGCTTGGCGTTGGTACCTTCACCAGCTCCGGTAAATGTTTTTAATGGAGCCGCCCATTGTGATCTAGCAGGCAAATAATATTCGTTTAATAAATTATTAATGCCTAAAGTAAGAGACATGTTAGACTGAAGTTGATAAGCTATTGAAAAATTTAACAACGTATAGCCATTAACCGGAAATTGTGTATGTCTATAAGTATATTGGTTGTTGGTATTCAAATACGGATTAAATCGGTTTCTATTAGCTAAATTATGCACCCGTAAGGAGGTATTTAGTTTACCGGTAGGTTTCCATGTTACATATGCAGTCCACTTTGGTGCTGCAATTACATCGCCACCTAAATAGGTTAAATTAGTAGGATTTGTAACACTATGTGTCAACCCTTCAACATAAGAATACGAAGTTCCGATTTGGAATTTATTATTAGAAGTATAATAATCGACAGCAATTTCACCTCCATAAATATTTTGTGGCTGTTTAGAAGGTACAAATGAATTGACCTTTTCATCAAAAACTACGCCTGTTCCTAAGTTTGAAGTACTGTAATAACCTACTGCTTCAAGTTTTATGCGATTAAATTTAGATAAAAATCCAAACTCATAGTTTTTGGTTACAGCAGGTTCTAATTGAATATCCTCTAAATTATTAGCGGTTGCCGAACGTAATACGGATCCTAAGTCGGCAATAGAAAATCCTTGCGAATAGCTGATGTAGGGAATAAATTCTTGATGTTCAATATACCGTACTCCCAAATTTAATGCCAGGTTATTAAATCCAATCTTACCACCTTCCACTGCCACAGAAGGATTAAAATTACCGTTGCCTAGTGGTGAATACGGTAAGGTATTATAGTCATCAACACTGAGATTCATATCATCGTATCTCAAGCCCGCTTTTAACACCCAATCATTCTCAATTTTAAGGGTAGATTGTAAGTACGGTGCCCAACTTATCATTTCAACATTTGGCACCCACAACCTGCCGTCTAAAAGACCTTGATTGGTTTTGTCTTTAAGTAAATCAACACCGTAAGTTAGTGACACATCAATAGAACTGGTTGGGTTAAAAGTTGAATTAAAATTAGGTCTTACTCCAAATTTTTCTGCATTGATTACTGATTGGCCACCATTTTCAAATGCATTTGAATAGAAGAAAATGTTTTTGGTGTTTTGGTAGTAAATATCTGTAGAGAAATTAGTAGTACCTGAAAAAATATTGTTTAAATGATAGTTTAATTGCCCATCGATAAGCCTAGAACCGGTTGGTTTTTCTCCTTCAATAGCGCCTTTAATTCCATATCCCGCTTTTAGGGTATAATCGCCTAAATTATTAAAAACTTCAAATTCAGCTGTAACCGGAATAAATGGTGTGTTTTGAGCTGATTTGTAAAAGTTACCACCTACTGTTATTTTCTGATTATCAGAAATCTGATACGCTACCTTTGCTAAGGTGCTGTATATGTCCGTATTGTCAAGTCCGTAAGTTGGTAAAATCGGAACACCATCTGCATCATATTTATTGCCTGTTTTCTCGTAACTCCCACTAACATAGTAATTAAATTTACCCAATTTTCCATTTATGGATTGATAGGCTCCTAGGCCTAAAGAGCCATCTGTTTTAGCAAGATTTGAGGTTCCCCATACATTGGTTGAACCTTCTATTTTCTTAGTGGCATTCGCTTCGTTGGTTATATAATTGATAAAACCACCGTTTCCTCCATTTCCAAATATGGAAGTTGCCCCTTTTATAACTTCAACCCGACTAATATCATTTGGACTCAACGAATTTATTTCTAACTGACCATTTCTTAATGGAGTAGATTGTGGTATCCCATCAACCATAACTAATAACGAACGTCCCCGTAAGGTTTGTCCCCAGTTAGAAAATGTTCCAGTTGAGACAGCTAAACCAGGTACGGTAAACTCTAATATTTCACTAATATTGGTCGTGGATTTTGAGAGCTCTTGTAATTTAACTTTACTTACAACACTCACAGAGGCTGGAATTTCTGAAAGGTATTCAGAATGCCTACTGGCAGAGATAACAACTTCATCTAAAGTACTAAATTCATCTTTTAACATTATTGAAAAGGAAAGATCCTTTTTTGGTGTAAATGATAGTTTTTTTAGTTGAGTTTGGTACCCCAAATTTCTATAGGTAACTACCCATGTCCCTTCTTTAATGTTGGATAACTCATAAGTACCCTGTTGGTCTGTGGTGGCGCCAAGTTTTAATTCTTCAATATAAATTGAAGCACCAAAAATGGGCTGATTTTGTTCATCGGTTACTTTTCCAATTAACTTTGATTGAGAAAAGGTGCTTAATGAAACTAATAAAACTGCAATTGATATTGGTATTTTCATCTTATTTAGATTGATTATAAATAATAATTTTTGGCAAAAGTATAAAAGGTGGTTTAAATAAAAAAGAATTATTTAGAATAATTCTAAATAACATGATTTAAATCATATTATACTTATAAATACCAGAAAATCAATAGGTAATATAATTTAATAAGCTTAAAAAGTGTACTAATGAGTATTTTTAAGACCTAAAATTCACAATAAAAGTTGATAAAGGAAACTCCAAAGTCTGTTATTATAACAAAATACTTCCGAGGATTAAACAACTTCAGTTCTATACATTTATTTTGTCAATTTAATTATATATCGTAATATTGCGATTAACAAATAAATGAATACTATGGGACTAGCAAAAACTGAAATGTTTACCGACCTTCAAAATGATATTGCCTTATTTGCAAAAGTCTTTGGACATCCTGCAAGAGTAGCTATTTTACAAAAACTCTTTAAAATGAATGCTTGTTATTGTGGTGATTTAGTAGACGAAATTGGTCTTGCTCAACCCACCATTTCACAGCATTTAAAAGAACTTAAACACTTAGGATTAATCAAAGGCAATGTGGAAGGAACGAGTGTTTGTTATTGCATCAACACTGAAAAATGGACTAAAATGAAAGAAACTTTGCTGCAATTTCTAAACCAAGATATAGCTAAAAATGAAGATTGCTGCTAAAAAACTAGTGAACTCCTTAAACATAGTAACCAAATAACCCATATGAGATCAACCAAAAAAAATCTATTTTTAAAAATAGAAGAATTTATTGAGAATTTAAATCCAGCAACAATTACAAAAGAACGTAAAACGGTTTTACAAGCCTTAATTGATTTTATTCAGTCAAAAGTGACAAATAATCAGGAAATTAGAATCAATTTTATTTGTACTCACAATTCAAGAAGAAGTCACTTATCACAAATTTGGGCACAAACATTGGCTTTCCATTTCAATATCAACCATGTATCTTGCTATTCTGGTGGCACAGAAGCCACCGTACTTTTCCCTATGGTTATCGAAACCTTGCAAAATTCTGGATTTGAAATTAAAACGATTTCCGAAGGTAACAACCCAATTTACAGTATTAAATTCGCAGAAAACGAACATCCAATTATAGGATTTTCAAAGAAGTTGGATGATGATTTTAACCCTAAATCCGAATTTGTTGCAGTTTTAACTTGTGATTCAGCAAATGAAGCGTGTCCAATTGTTATTGGTGCCGAAAAAAGAATCCCAATTATGTATGAAGACCCAAAAGCATTTGACAACACTCCACAACAAGCCCAAAAATATCAAGAAAGAAGCTTGCAAATTGCAACTGAACTTTATTACGTTTTCGCACAACTAAACTCTTAAAAAATGACAACAAAAAAATTAAGTTTTCTCGACAGAAATCTAACGTTATGGATATTTGTGGCAATGGCTATTGGTGTAGGTCTTGGTTATTTAATCCCAACATTTCCAAACATCATCAACTCATTTAGCAGCGGAACAACCAATATCCCAATTGCTATCGGATTAATACTGATGATGTATCCACCCTTGGCAAAAGTCAACTATGCGCTCTTACCGAAAGTTTTCAAAAACACACAAATTCTATCTATTTCGCTTATCCTCAATTGGATAGTTGGTCCAGTACTAATGTTTATTTTGGCTATCACTTTTTTACGTGATTACCCAGAATACATGGTCGGATTGATTTTGATTGGTTTGGCACGTTGTATCGCCATGGTGTTGGTCTGGAATGACCTTGCCGAAGGAAGTAGCGAGTATGGTGCCGGTTTAGTGGCATTAAACAGTATTTTTCAAGTGGTTGCCTACAGTTTTTATGCATGGATTTTTATTACGGTTCTTCCACCTTATTTCGGTTTTGAAGGAGCCATTGTTGATATTTCAATAGCCACCATTGCAGAAAGTGTAGCGATTTATTTAGGTATTCCGTTTGTAATGGGAATTTTAAGCCGAATTATTTTAGTCAAACTAAAAGGTGAGGAATGGTACACTAAAAAATTCATTCCAACTATTTCTCCAATAACCTTAATTGCATTGTTATTTACCATTGTAGTGATGTTCTCGCTAAAAGGCGAATTAATTGTAGAAATTCCAATCGACGTTCTGATAATCGCAATTCCGCTTTTGATCTATTTCACCATTATGTTTATTATTGGCTTTTTCTTCACCAAAGCAATGGGAGCCACATACGACAAGACCGCAGCAGTTGCCTTTACTGCGGCAGGAAATAATTTTGAATTGGCGATAGCCGTTGCCATTGCTGTTTTCGGATTGAATTCGGGTCAAGCATTTGCCGGAGTTATTGGTCCATTAGTTGAGGTTCCTGCATTGATTTTATTGGTTCGAGTTTCTTTTTGGTTAAAGCAGAAGTATTATTAATAAAAAGTAATGAAATGACCTTTCAGTTGAAATCGGTAATAGAATGTCCAAGTTGCGGACATAAAAAAGTAGAAATAATGCCAACCGAGACCTGTCAATATTTTTACGAATGTGAAAAGTGTAAAACTGTTCTGAAACCAAAACAAGGTGATTGTTGTGTCTTTTGCAGTTATGGTTCAGTAAAATGTCCGTCAATCCAAGGAATTATTTAAGGTTAAAGGGATTCTTTTCCTTTTAATTATTTGTAACGAGCAACTTTATTAAAATCCTCCGCAAACGCGGGGTTAAAAACTGTTCGGCTCCCGGTAGTTTGGCAAGTCCCATTTCAATAATAAAAGTAACTCGTATGCACGCCCAAGCTTTTACCGACCTCCTTGGTAAAGAATGTAAAAGAAAAATCCTAAATTTGCTTTCATGAAAGGTTTTGCGGTCATACTGGCCTGTTATGTAGTGTTCTTATCTGTCAGCCCATGCTGTACAGACCTTCACTGTGATGAAGACTATCCTGCCCATAAAACTGAGCAAATAGCAACACATCCTCCGCAAGAAAATGACTGCAATAGCGATTGTTCGCCTTTTTTTTCCTGTGGGTCTTGCACAGGTTTTATCGTTCCATCAATCACATTCCAACTTAAAACTACTAGTGTTCCCCCCATGGCCATCAATTGCTTAAACAATACTTCATTTAATTATGAGTTTCAATACACTATTTGGCAACCCCCAAAAGTTAATATTGCTTAAGGTAAAGCCTTAAAGTACCATGTCTTTTTAAAGCGGTGCAATGCACCAACAAATTTATTTTTAAAACCATAAAAAGCTTACAAATGAAAGTAAAACTAGTATTACTGCTCATGGTGGCAGTAGCTAATATTAACGTAATATGCGGCCAATACACCTATAAAGCCGTCATCAAAGACAATATTACAAAAGAACCGCTTATGGGTGCTTCAGCTATCTTGAAAGGTACTTCCAATGGAAGCAGTGCTGATATAAATGGTAAAATTGAAATCAAGAACATCCCCGGTGGTAAACATACCATCGTTTTTGGATATGTTGGATATGAAAAATTGGAAGTAAAAATAACTTTTTCAAATGCTGAAATCGTACCAGAACAGCTAATTTTACTTAATACCTCAGGAGAAGAATTAGAGGAAGTAGTACTTGCTTCAACGCGCAGCTCACGTACCATAGAAAATATTCCAACTAGGGTAGAGTTTATTGCGGGTGAAGAATTGGATGAAAAAGGAAATATGAAACCCGGCGATATCAGAATGATGCTGAATGAAAGTACGGGCATACAAACACAACAAACCTCTGCAACAAGCTACAACTCATCCATTCGTATACAGGGCCTCGATGGTAAGTATACGCAAATGTTACGAGATGGCTTACCCTTATATACTGGGTTTTCGGGGGGCTTAAGTCTGTTGCAAATCGTACCACTCGATTTGAAACAAGTGGAAGTAATTAAAGGAGCATCATCCACATTGTACGGTGGTGGAGCCATAGCCGGACTGGTTAATCTTATTTCAAAAACGCCAAAAGATGAGCGTGAATTGAGCTTTATGCTCAATGCAACATCCGCTTTAGGTCTGGATGCGAGTGGATTTTATTCGCAGAAATTTGAAAAGCTTGGTACTACAATTTTCGCTTCGTATAATGTAGGGAATCCCTACGACCCGGCCAATATTGGTTTAACAGCCATTCCAAAATTCAACCGATATACAATAAATCCAAAATTATTTTATTACCTCAACGATAAAACAACCATTAATTTGGGTTTTAATAAGACAGCCGAAGACCGAACCGGTGGCGATATCAATTATATTAAAGGAAGAGGTGATGCCATGCATACGTATTACGAAAAGAACTCCACCAATCGATTGAGCACGCAATTGGCGGTTGATTATAAGTTAGATAAAGATTCAAAATATTCATTTAAAAATAGTTACAGTTTTTATGACCGAACCATCGAAATTCCTGATTATCAATTTTCCGGCGTACAACATGCCACATTCACAGAAATCAATTACGCCAATACATCCGAAAAAATAGAATGGATTGCAGGTTTAAATTTATGGACCGATACCTTTGAACAACAACAAATTGACACTCAAAATGTGGTAGATTACAATTACACCACCATTGGGACATTCGTTCAAAATACATGGAACCCAACTCAAAAATTCTCCTTAGAAACTGGTTTACGAGGCGATTATCAAAATGAATTTGGTTTTTTTCTCCTGCCAAGAGTATCGGCCTTATTTAAGGTAAATCATAAATTAGCCATTCGTTTAGGCGGTGGAATGGGCTATAAAACGCCAACGGTTTTTACTGAAGATGCCGAACGTATACAATTCAGAAATGTGTTGCCTATTGATGTTTCTAATACCAAGGCAGAAAAATCCATAGGAGGTAATTTTGATATCAATTACAAAACACCACTTTCAGAGCAACTATTTTTTAGTAGCAATACCTTGTTTTTTTATACCCGTATTCAAAATCCATTGCTACTCCATGCAGATACCAACGATAATTTTGAATTTCATCAACCCACAGGTTTTATTGATACCAAAGGTTTGGAAACAAACCTAAAATTTACCTTTGGCGACTTTAAACTATTTGTCGGATACACCTTTGCAGAGGTAAAACAGCATTACAATGTTACCTCAGATTTTCCACTGGTTGCAAAACACCGTTTAAACAATGTTTTGATGTACGAAATCGAAGATAAAATCAAAATAGGATTGGAAGCCTATTATTTTAGTCCTCAAAAATTAAGCGATGGCAAAACGGGTAAAGCATATTGGATTAATGGTTTGATGATTGAAAGGCTTTGGGAAAAATTTTCGGTTTTTCTCAACTTTGAAAATTTCTTAAATACAAGGCAAACACGTTTTGATACTATCTACACCGGCTCAATTACCAATCCTACGTTCAGAGATATTTATGCACCTGTTGATGGGTTTGTGATTAATGGTGGATTCAAAATAAAACTATAAGTCAGTAAGTCAAGGGCTGATTCAATTAGTTTAATAAGCTAAAGAATGTAATACAATAGAAGGCGCTCGTTACAAACGAGCGTCTTTATTTAACCACGGTATAAAGCAGGGTTAAAAGGTGTTCGGCATCCCCGTAGTTTTGCTCCGTCCACTACAATAACAAAAGCAAAAAATTACATCCTTGCGTGCGAAGCGAAGCGAGCTGTTCAATACAATTCCACAAAAACAGCATACGATGGTTTTGTCCTTGTAAAAATTCCGATCGTTAAGTCAGTGGAATTTTTTTAACATAGTCATTAAATGGCGATGTTAATTCCTACATTTACCAACATTAACGATAAATAGATTGCGATGAAAGTACTGTCAAAATCCCGATTTAAACTTGGTTTGGAATGTCCCAATAAATTGTATTTCACAGGCAAAGCTGCCTATGCCAATCAAAAAAATGAAGACCCATTCTTAATAGCCTTAGCCTCAGGTGGTTTTCAGGTTGAAGAATTAGCCAAACTACATTATCCCGAAGGGATATTGATTGAAGATAAAAAATCAGAGGGCTCTTACGATTATAACACTAAAGTAAATCAGACCAACAAGCTGCTGCTACAAGAAAATGTAGTAATTTTTGAGGCAGCCTTTCAGTATGAAAACCTTTTTATAAGAGTTGATATTTTAGAAAAAAAAGGAAACCAAATAAACCTCATTGAGGTCAAATCTAAATCCTTTCAAAAAGGACATCCTAAGAAGGAGGTGAAATACAATGCAGACTGGAAATTCTATTTATTCGATGTGGCATTTCAAAAATATGTAATCGAAAAGGCCTTTCCTGAGTTTAAGGTAACCCCGTTTCTGATGCTGGCAGATAAAGATAAATCGACCACCATCGAGGGGCTAAATCAATTGTTCAGGGTAACCAAAACAGTGGATAACCGCACGGGTATTCGCTCAAAAATCACAAAATTGGAAAACCCTGCACAAGAGTCAGTATTGTCAAAAGTTGATATCACTGATTTAGTCGACAATATTGAGTCGGGCAAATATCGTATTTTAAAAGAATATGCATTTGAAGATGCCATACATCTGTTTGCAAAAACCTATGAAGAAGACCGTTATTTCGATTATAAGTTAAATTTTCAAGTTTGTAAAGGATGTGAGTTTAAAACAACTGAGGAAACAAAACACCTTAAATCGGGCTTTAATGAATGTTTTGCTAAGAAATTGGGATGGAACGAAGACGACTTTAATGAACCAAATGCATTTGAAATCTGGGATTTTAGAAAGTGGAGTATGCTTAATGAAGCTGGTAAAGTAAAACTTAAAGAGATAGCCGATGAAGATTTTGGTGATAAAATTCAAGTATTTGATAAAATGCCCAGAGTTAATAGACAGCTCATCCAAAAACACAAAGCACTTGAAAATAACCTCAAACCGGAAGTGTTAAAAAGGGCATTAAAAGCAGAAATGGATACGTGGAGGTTTCCCTTAAACTTCATTGATTTTGAAACCTCCATGGTGGCTTTGCCTTTCTATGCAGGACAAAAACCCTATGAACAAGTTGCTTTTCAGTTTTCGCATCATATGCTTATGGAAGATGGACGAATTGTCCATGCCAATGAATATATTAACTTAAACCCAGGTGAGTTTCCAAATGTTGAGTTTGTAAGGGCATTAAAAAAAGCATTAGAACAAAACCAAGGAAGCATTTTTAGATTTTCTCATCATGAAAACACAGTTTTAAACCAAATATTGGAGCAAATACAGGACTCGAATATCCAGGATAAAGAAGAATTGTTTGCATTCATTCAGCAAATTACAAAGGCAAAAGAAGATACTCCGTTTCCGGCTTGGAAAGGAAACCGCTGCATGATAGATTTATGCCAGGTAATAAAAGATTATTATTACAATCCGCTTACCAAAGGTTCAAATTCTATTAAAGCGGTATTGCCGGCAGTTTTTGAAACCAGTCAATTGGTTATTGATAAGTACAGCCAGCCATTAGCGGCTATAAACATCACTTCAAAAAACTTTGAATCAAATAAGGTTTGGGTTACGAAAGAAAACGGAAAAGTGGTTGATCCATATAAATCCCTGCCTAAAACCCATAAAGACCACGATGATAGTTTTGAACTGATAGGTGAAATGGAGGAAATTAATAATGGTGGTGCAGCCCTTACAGCATACGGACGCACCCAATACACTGATATGGATGAAAGAGAACGGGAGGAGATTAAGAAATCTCTGCTAAAGTACTGTGAATTAGATACCTTGGCAATGGTAATGATTTACGAACATTTGAAGGAAATAACTGAAACTTAGATTAATATCGGGTTATTCAAAAAGTTAAAAATATAAAAGGTAATAGCCAATTATTTAAATGACACTAACAAATACGTAAAAAATAGAAAGGTACTGATATACGCATACTTAAGCTATGTAGATTGATTAATTTGTGCTAAGAACCTGTCCCTATACAAAGCTGTAAAATGTTAATTTTAATAAAAGTTTATGTTGAAAAAAGATAAATTCAAGATAAGGAATCAGTTAATCAAAGCGGTGGAAGCCTATAAAGGAATAGATGGCTTCACATTTTTTGATACAGTAGATTGGTTGCATAGACCGAAGGAATTAAAACTCGACCAAAATGATACAGAAGTTTTATTGATGAATCTAAGTAAAACAGCATGGATTCTCTTGACAACTAAATGCTTTTACATTGGGCAAGACGACACTATAATAAGAATTAATAGTAGTGATATTGAAGATCTTGAATTCGAGAATCAAAAAAGATCCTTTGACCGGCAAGAAGCGTATAAGTATTCACGATTGGAATCCTATACACAATGGTCGTTTTCGGGAATACTGAATATAGAAACAAAAAATAAAAGAACTATTAAAGTTAATTTGCCAAATCACAATTTCGGTGTATGTTTGGTGAATGCGCTGAGAAGACTCCGTTTTGTAACTGAGAAATATGAGGGAATATAAAGCCTAAACCTATCAAAATTTAAAGTTAATTTCATGTGCGCTCACCCAATACACTAAAATGGATGAAAGAGAACGAGCTGTTATATAAAAAATACCTTGCTAAAGTGCTGTGAATTAGATACCTTAGCGATGGTAATGATTTGTAAACATTTAAAAGAGATAAATAATAAGAATTTAATCAATAATTTAAAATAGGAAATTTATGCCTTGTAATCACCGTTTTTTAAATGATTTATATCCACAATATAAATTGAGATATCTTTTTGTAGGTACATTTAATCCGGAATGGAATAACCCAAATGGCAATAATGCAAATTGGTTTTATGGAAGACGTACCAACAGTTTTTGGAGAATACTTCCGGAAACATTTGGTCATAATAATATGAATACTGCTCAGAATAGGCAAAATCCTGAAATATGGAAAAATTATTGCATAAAGAATGGTATTGGATTAACAGATATTATTGAAAAAATAATTGATGCTAATATTGACGATAATCAAAATGAAATCTATAGCTTTCTTGATAATCAATTAGAGGAATTTCAACAAATACAACTTACCGATATATTGAAATTAATTAAGGAAAATAAAGATAGTTTGAAAAGAGTTTATTTTACACGTTATTGTCATACTTTAAGTCGAGATGGAGTTTTATTAAACCGCTGGAATCAAATTAGAGATTTATGTGATGAATTGAACATCCATAATTCTTGTTTAGTCACCCCTTCAAATGGATACAGGATGCCAGTCAATGAAAAAATTGAATTATGGCTTAATACTATTAATCATTAGTATTAAATATTTTTTTAGAGTTATTAAATTAACCCAAAATCTCGCAGGTATCTCTAAAGCGGTCAGTAAAAAATTCTACTTCTTTCGTATCCCATAGGATCATCTCAACAATGATATAATCAGTACCTTCTTCAACAATTTTTTGCGAAGCATGGTACTTTTTATTTTGCAAAAGACCCATAGCCCAACGGGTAAACTTAAATCTAAATGTTCTGGGTTCTAGATTTTCTACAAAGGCAGGGTACATTATACCGAAACTATGTTGAAGCAAATAGGCTAACTTACTTCGTTCATATAATTTTTTATACTCAAAATAAATATATCGCTCTTCAGTATCATCATTTTCATCTATGGCAGGAAAAACCTCTTTGCCTAATATTTTATCCATGCTATAAGTCTTTAATGAAGAATTAACTTCGTAAGTATTCTCATCTACTTCTGTTCCTAATAAATAATAACGATTGTCATAATAACGCACCTGTAAGGGCGCGATAAATTTTACGGTTGCTGTCCCATCTTTTAAATAATTAAAAAAAATGGCCTGTTCTTTTTTAATGTATGCTATAATTTGTGCTGTAAGCTGCAACATTTCTTCTTTAAAATTTAAGGCGGGTTGCGCATGGACAAAATAAGGTTCAGGGTCTAATTCTTTATGTTCAAAACCAAATTCTAGCATAAGTGCATTTTTTAACCAGTTCACCGTTTTCATTTCCTTTTCAGTGTTCAGTAATCCCATTAAAATGGGAAACATCATCGTTTCTTCGTTTGTTAAAAAATCGGTTTTCTCATTTCCGTTTATTACAAAATAACTCTTCATTTTACCCGCTATTTTCTCTTTTACAGATGTAATCATAAAGTTATCTTCACTTAGTTCATGTAGTTTTTCAAGGTCTCTGCTAACTGTCCTAACAGAAACTATATCATGACCCATTTCCTTAAGCTCTTCGTTTAATAAATCGGTTAATTCATCTAGGTTACATTTATTTTTCCTTATAATAGCTGGGATTAGTTTAATTCGTACAACGTTTTTTTTATAATAATCCATAGTTCATTACTTTATGGTACGAATTTAATTAAACATTGCCAATAAATGGCGTGGTTAGGGCATAATTTCGTCACAAAACAAGCAAGTGTGGTGGAAGTTAATGCTGGCGCCGGTATTAAACAGGCAGACACGACCAACTTATAATTGGTTGGATGAAAATCCGTGGGGGTGCAAATCCCCCCACTTGCACAAATCCATATAATGATGAATAAGATACCACAATTAACAGTACTGAAGTGCAAGGCAACCCTGGGTGAGCTACCTAAAAACAAAAGTATGGAAGCGGATGAAGCATTAACAGCAAACCCCTTTTTGGAGTATGTATGTTGTTTTTTTAGTTGTAATTATGTAATAAGTGTGCTTGGTTTATTGGTTGTATCAGTTTTGAGTAATCCTCATTTTGCTTATACGTTTATGGTACTTGCTTCCCATTATTTGCGTAAAATATAGTATATAATATAGTTATTTTCAATTGCTTTTTAATAGAAATCATTTATGATAATTACGGTGATTTAAAGTAAAAAATAAAATTATGGATGTACAAAGATTACTAAAAACAATAGGTCAACTTGCTTACTCAGCAATTACCTTAGTTATACTGTGGTATGCTATCTATGGGATAGTTGAAACGATTTATAAAAATAAAAGTGAAGAATATATGAATACAATAACATATGGTGGCTTTGTGGGGACATTTATAGGATCCCTTGTATATATTATAATAATAGGACAGTTACCTTCTGCAAAGCAGGATGTGTGGTTGTTGGGCCTGGTAATAGAGTTGGTAGCTATTGTAATTTTAGGGAATGTATTACACTCAATTAATTTTTATAAAAATCTAAAAAAATAGCATGAATAATACGTACCTAAAAAACAAGAGCCAGGGCTTATCTGCCTGGCACCCGTTTGCGACGGATACCTATATAAAGGAGTAACTCTCATTCCCTGAAATATTGTGTAAACGCAGGGTTAAAAGGTGTTCAGCATCCCCGTAGTTTTGCTCCGTCCACTACAATACAAAAGCAAGTTATCAGCACGTCATTGCGCGCGTAGCAAAGCAATCTGTTTCATTATAATTCCAATAAAATAGCACACTTTTGTCTTGCCATGCTGTCAGGCGTCCTTTGCGCTCCGGTGGGTGCTCATGCCGCCCACAGCATTTAGTGGCACTTCACACACGTGGGGCTGCCTCACGCACAGCTCCCTTTTTGCCCTTAAAATCCATTAAGGTTTTGCTTCTCAAGAAATAAATTTAAGGGCAAAACAGCTGTTACACTATGGGGCTCGCCTGCGGTTCACTTCGGGCTTACCAGGTGTCACAGTTCTTGCAGACATCCACTTAGCAAAGGCAATAGCCGGTTCAAGTCCGTATGGTCATTGCGAACAAAGTGAAGCAATCTTAAAAATTTAAATCCGTAACTAACCATCAAAAACCGTCTATCCCCTTTAGCCAACCCTTGCAAGCGCATTCCTTAATTCCACTACGCATATATCGGGCTGCCAATCCTGCTAAAAGGAAAAAACCCTTCTTCTAAGCATAGCTTGAAACAATTGCGATAAAGCAAAATGGTAACAGAATTCCAAAAGCCCGCCTCAGCGAAACGGCGTTTAGCAAAAGCAAGCCGGAGCGTTAAGAAATAAATGCTGTTTGAGGCACGAGTTCATTTATTTTAGCTTCGGCGAAGCTTTTGTAGCCGTTGAGGTGCAGCGGTGATTTTTTTGGTTACTTTTTTCATGGCAGGAAAAAAGTGACAGAAGAACAAGCTGTTCTTAAGAAACTGTGTGCATTCAATCCGCCCTCATTAGCTACGTTCCATGGCAGTCATGCCCTTGCCATTTCCCACAGCTGCAACAACATGTGCCACCTTGCGTGTTCCACGTAGTTGTGGCAGCACTTATTCCGCTGTCATCGTGCCTCACGCCACAACACCCTCGTTCCGCTCGCTGGCGGCTCGCATAAATGCTCCGCATTTAACGCTGCGCTTCCTCTTCAAATAGAACTCAATAATTTCTTTTATTTGATTTTATAAAGGCTTTTGCATTATCCAACGATGTAAAAACAAACATTTCAGTAAGACCTTCATATAAGTTAATTCCTAATTGTACTAAAGTTGCAAAAACTACATGGTGTGGTTGTTGTGCAACAACCACAATTGGCATTTCAAATTTTGGTTTGATAAGCCTAAAGTATTCAATCAAATCTTCAGTTTCAATGATATTAAAATTGAAACTTGAAGTGCCAAAATTCACGATTATTCCTTTAGTATGCCTTTCAATTTCCTCGTTTAAAGCTACCATTGCATTCCAGGATTCCAATACATCCTCTTTATTAATCTGAGCATGATATGTTTTAATAAAAAAACCGTCTTCAATGAAATATTGCCAATTTTCATTTATTACGGCATCAATTGGGGGTTTGTGCATAACAAATAAGATTTTGGTAAATATATCAATTGAAATTTAATTTTATAGTGTATTCATTTAAATTTTCTTAAAAAGAGTCTTTAAAAATTATATAAAATAATCAATTTATTCAAAATATACTAAAGGTTGTCCAAAGTAAATGGTTAGAAATGAGGTGTCAAAAAAAATAAAAAAAGAATGCAAAGTGCCGTTGTTCCCATCACCCTTGCATAAGGAAGTCAATGTCAAGCCCTCCGGGTTTTGCAAAAAATCTCCACCCAAATTCTTAATTCTACCTTCTAAATTCTGCCTTTACTTAGGGTCGTATTTTTTCCAAAAACCTTGACACACCTTGCCTCACAACCAAGTCAGCAGCTTTCTTTTTTTCTTTTTTTTCTTTTAAAAATATCAGGCAGGGCTGAGCGTAAAGAAACAGTCCGGTGGACTGTTTTAGCGAAAGAGCCAGCTGGCGCCAGGTAATAATTTTAAATCCGATACTATGTCAACATTTGAACTCAAAACCCACCAACCGGGACGAACCTACAAGCAACCGCATTTCTTTATCCTTAACAAAGGCGATAATAGCGGCAAACCCCTGACAAAACCATGCCCGAACTGCTTTGTGGTCCAGCTGCAGACAGAAGCTGAAAAAGAGCAGCTGTACTGGCTCACCTTCGGACTCTTCCAGGCTAAAGCCTTTTATCCCTTACTCAGAGGTTCCGTCATTCCTTTTGTGGTAATAGCTGAGGTACGCCAGCTTATCAGTAGGTCATACCATAGGCTTTCCCGTAGCCCGGAACTTTTTGGTCAAACCTTGAAAAAGGTACAAGCCCTGGATGAAATTCATAAAAAATACCGGCAACAGATCCACCACATCGAACAGGCCAAAACCCAACTGTTGTACCTGTATTTTAGGAAGTGAGCTGCAAAGCTCATTTTTTTATTTTACGAATGAAATAATTTACTACATTAGTACCTCCTCCAAAATTGTTATTGATGCATTAATAGATTTTCAGAATAGTAATTGGTTTTGTTTTTTTAAATTGTTTTGTAACACTAATGAAATAATATTTTTAAAATATTTATTAAGATAAAAAGTATTGTAATAAAGTGATTAATATTTACTTGACATCTGAATTAAAACAATTTTACCTTGACGATTTCAATAAAATAAGTCAAGTTAGTATTGATTTTTGGAAGATAGAACCTGAAATTTTGCCATATTTGACTATCATTAATAAAAATAAAAAGATACAACCAATCTATTCTAAGTACGGAGTGAATGACAGCATAAAAGGAAGTTATATTAAATTCTGTTATTTCCAAGAATTAGAGGAACAGTTATTTAAGTCTTTCTTACCTGATATTTTAGAAGAATTTAATGATTTAGAAAATGTAACCTGTGTTTATGAGTTTCACTATCCTCATGAAAATCCAAACTACGATAAAAAAACAGCATTAGGAATATCAGCGACAGACAATCCTGAACATTTTAGAGTAAATCACATTAAATTAACTTTAAGAAGTTATAAAGAAAAATATCATTTAAGTTTTTGGAAAGAATTGTCAGATAGGTTATTTAAAATTAAATGAGTCTTTTACAAAACCCAGAATAGATATCAATTAATTTCCACCACAAAAAAAGCTCCCTCAGGAGCTTTTACCTTTTTTATAAACCTCAACCGCCCATTTCAGCAGTAACGAAACCAAGAAGCTCGTAACAGCCCCTACCATGGCAAGTATCACCGTTACCAATAGATCCTGGGTGCTCAGCTGAGGTAAAATACTCAAAACCGTACCCCCAAACGTCCCCGCCTTAAGATTCGGTTGTACTTCCATCATCATCCTTTTGAGTTCCTTCAGTTCCCTGATCAACCGTCACCTGACTCACCGCAGACAATACCCCACCGGCAACAGCCAGGTATCCGGCCACCGTTACCAGGGCAGAGGGTAAAGCCACCGGAGCAGCCAACACACTACCGCTAACCGCCAAAAGCGTCAACCCGATACTGCGCAGGGTTCTAAAAAATTTCGAAGTAGGAGCCTTAGCCCGTTCAATTATATTCATAATTAATCATTTTAAATTTTAAAACTCACATTTAAGTAAAACCTAAACCGTAGTATAGCTTTAAAAAGCTCGGTGGTACTCGTAAACCGCATAGCGGTTTATGGCGAGTTTTTTAAAGCGGTTCCAGTGCAACTGGAAATACATAGGTTGAGGGCTCTTTTTTTGTAACTTTTTTGGAGCAGCAAAAAAGTTAATAAACAATTCTATTTGATTCCCTTGAGCATGACGAAAGGTTGGACAAGCAAAAAATGAATAAGTATAACTTGTAGCAGCCAACACACTACCGCTAACCGCCAAAAGCGTCAACCCGATACTGCGTAAGGTTCTAAAAAATTTCGGAGTAGGAGCCTTCGCCCGTTCAATAATATTCATAGTTAAATTTTTAATGTTGAAAAAAATTACTTTAAAAGGTCCTTACTTTTAAACGATACTGAAGGTTTTTAAGAAATAGCTGTAAATCAAGCGGAAGTGCGTTCCGATTCATCGGAAAAGAGCATGAAGCGCCGATTTAGCAGCGGTTTGATGCAATCAAAATTTTATTAAAACCTTCTTGACTTTTTTGGTTCGTTTTTGTGTCAAGACAAAAATGAACATAAAAGAAAATGAACAGTAAAACTTGTAGCAGCCAAAACGCTACCGCTAATTGCCAACATCGTCAATCCAACAGTTCTTAAAATCCTAAAAAATTTCGGAGTAGGAGCCTTAGCCCGTTCAATAATATTCATAATTGATCATTTAAAATTTTAATAACTTTTTAGGCAGAATAGGCGCAGCAAAGCTTTGAAATCCAGGTACGAAGTACCGCAAAGTTTGCAAGCCGGTTCCGATGCAATCGGAAATTCCTCCTAAAAAGGGTCTTTTCTTTTGGTTCGTTTTCTTTGGACAAGCAAAGAAAATGAACATAACATAACCCTGATTACTTCTTACAAACAACCTCCAACACCACTGTTTCCTTAGTCGTTAAAACCCCTTCCAAAAGCTCCAACAGCTTATTAAGCGCTTTTCTGGAGTACACCCCTTTGCCCATTCCGCTGAGGTAACTTACCGGAGCAATACATCCCTGCAGCTCTTTTTGGGCATCATTGGCAGGATGAATTAAAATGCCACTTCTTCCCGGAACCTTCAACACTTCCAAATGCCATTTGTACTTAGCCGAAAACCGCTTTTTAATACGATAACTTCCTTCCGGAATACACGACACCTGGCGCTTGTTAAAACGCCAAGGCAACTCCAACGTATCACACACCGCTTTACCGTCTGCATACAACGTCCCATGAGTTGCCTGGGCGTAATAGGTCCGTTCCAGTACCAATTTCATCCTACATGCCGCTTACCTGCGCAATCGCCAGGGCATTGTACGCGCCATTTTTAAGCGGATACATGCCACCGTTTACTTGCTGATAAAACTCAACACCCACCACCAAGAACAACGGTTTAGTGCTTTCCGCAGTAACCGCATTGCTTTGTGAGATTACTTCCGTAGGAGCAGCGCTCCATGGCAATAACTCCGTAGCTGAGGTTTCAATCACATAGGTTCCAGCTTCAAAATCCACCTCAGCACCGCCAGAGACGATTTTAAAGTGAGTAGTTCCTTCTGGAGCCGCTAACATAGTCAACGGATTAAATGCGGCAAATTCCACCCCAATGGTTCCTGCAGCTCTGTCAATCGATGGACTAAAAGGAGCATACAAGGTATTTCCTAATTTTCCTTGGATGTTAAACTCAAAACCGCTGAGCAATTCCGTTTCACCGTCCAACACATTGCGCTGTCCGCGATCGCTAACCGAATCGGCTTTAATCACCTGCATCATGCGCTGCGTCAGCCTGCTTGCCATTCGGCTGTCAGCTGCGTTCAGTGCCAAAGCTCTGAATGCCGTTCTTAACACCTTACCGGCTTGACCAGCTCTTCCAAATTCTGCTCCGTTCTCACGGGTTCTTTGAAAAGCAGGGTCATTTTTGATGCGTTGTGCATCCACACCCCCTTTTTCACGAGCTAAGTGCCCGTCCTGGGTTTTGTAAAAGGTAATACCTCCAATGGTACCTTTTAACAAGATAATGCCTTTTTGCTTGGCCATAATCGTTTCATTTTTTAATTATACATTCATTTTCAACCTTCTAATCCTGAGCGGAGTCGAAGGGCAATCACACTCCACCAATCATCATTTGTTGCAACATTTTTTCAGATCGATGACACAAAGTTCCAATGTAAAACCACAATAACCAACAACACCAGGTACCATATGGCGCAAATCGACATAAATGACCTAAAACAGCATATTTGTCATAAATCAACATTAAGTACCCAAGTCGGTAAAAAGTGCAAAAAACTGCAGTGTATTGCAGTATAACTAAAATTGACTAACTTTATAAAAACAATAGAGAATAGTAATTTTAAAACGTTAAAACAAGTATATACCAATCCTGAATCAAACCCGTATCATAAGTATAGATAGTGTATTAAAACGCTCTTTTTACCATAGGTCACGCCATAGGTAAAGCAAAATTGGTCAAAGCATGAAAAACACCCTAAAACGCATCTGTATTTACCCAAAAGATGTACAACGCATCACCGGCAAAAGTTACCGGCAATCTATCCGCATCGTTTCACAAATCAAACAGCAGCTCAACAAAGACAAAAACCACCTGGTAACCATCGAAGAATTCTGTAACCACACCGGAATTAATGAGGAGTCAGTTAATCAATTTATTTAGGTGTCATTTATTATCAAAAAATGGAGCAGTAGAATTCCAATTTGAACATTAGATATAAAATTATGACTATTAAAAAATGATTAAGTAAACACCAAAATTTAATTAAAACTTCATCAAATTTTAATTATCTAAATAACTCAAATACAGATAAAAAAGTGTATATTAGAGTTTGGAATTTAGTTAGAAAATTTAAAAGAATTGCGAGGAGTCACTTGAGGGGTCAGTTGAAAAATCACATTTTTAATTGACAGAATATCAATCAAATAAAAACATATTCATTCCCCTCCGTCTCCACAATTAAAATTTCAATTTCTTATATAAAAAAACCTATCACTTCTGATAGGTTTTATCTTTTAACGTTATATGAAATTAAAACATTCCTGGTATACCTGGTAATTGACCTACTAAGGCTAATGCTACAACACAAACCAAAAACATAACACCCGGAATTATTAATTTTTCATTAAGTGTAAGTTGTTTTGGTCGCTCCTTATCACCAATTAACCCTAAATTATCCAATAACATGGATAATGCCCATCCAAAAACAGGATTAACAAAAGCACATGCAAAAATGGTAGTACCTGCACTTAAAGAATCCTTTTGTTTATGAACCATTTGCATTCCTGCTTCTAATAGCGGTAAAAACACTCCTACAATTAAGGCAATTCTAAGCACTGGTTCCCACATAGCTAAATCCATCGGATAGCCAATTATGGCAGCTAAAACGCAAAATATTGCAGTGAGTAATGCTCCGCCCGGTATTGGCCGTTTTGCAATAGCAGCCGGTATCATATAGGTACCCCATGAAGAAGCAATATTACCACCCCCTAAAGCTGTACCTACCATTTGCCTTAGTGAAGCAACCGTCATAGTATCATCAATATCCATCAAAACTTTTTTAGCTGATTGAGGATAATTCAACTCTTGAAACACACGATGTCCTAAATAATCAGGTGTCCACATAGCAACGGCTAAAATTGCAAACGGTATAACCGCAATAAAATTAGCCAAATCTGGCCAACCTAATTGCCAACCTGTAGTTTCGCCCCACCAATAAAATGGATTCATATTAGGCAATCCAGGTTCTGTAGAAAAAGAAAATTCTGCACCCATAAAAAAGGCGATTAACCCGGCTAAGGCAGCACAAAGCGGTATTGCTAACCATCGTTTATGAATTCGTGCTAAAAAGGCATATATAATTATAGTTACACCTATTACTACAAATGAAATAGCTGTGTTTGAAGTTTCTGAAGACCAAAACTGCAACTTACCAATCTGACTTATTAGTCCTACAGCTCCCAAGTAAATTAACAAACCTCCCCGAACACCAACTCCGGTTATGTTCATCAATTTTGAACCACCTTTGGTAAAACTTAAAATCAAACCAAATACTCCTATTAAAATTCCTAATGCCAACGGATGTCCGCCTGCTGCAGCTATAATAGGAATTAGCGGTATTAACGGCCCGTGTGTACCCGCTAAATTAGCATTTGGATTTAAAATTGCTGAAAACAGAATTACAAAAATGCCACCAGCTATTAACAATTCAAAACGCACATTTTCTGCAACAAATTCTGGAGACAGTCCGAATTGAACTGCAAATGCAGCAACCATTGCAGTTACCATAACAACTTTACCAATTGTTGCGGCAATGGCAGGAATTAAATCTTCATATTCTACATGAAAATCTCTAAAAGGCATATGAATTCTCCATCTGCGAAAATCTAAAATTGACAACTCATGTTCTAGATATTCTTCCCTGGTTTTAAATTCACTTGGTTTTTTTCGTTTTGATTTATACGAATTTTCAGGTTGTTTACTCATACTTTTTTATCATTATATCAAATTGATACCTAATTTTTTATAAAAGCGCAAAATTAAGGTGTTTAATTATAAAAAAATATGCTTTTTATCATATTCATAAGAATTTTTTTCAATTTTTTTTCGTATCCATCTTATTATTCTTTTAGTGTTCATAAACAACAAAACATCAACTTATGATTGAATTAATAAAACTTTAAATACTCATTTTTTTACGATTTATTTAATGAATCATGTTAATTGTTTAAATTTTTATTAAAAGCTATTTTTTATAATTTTTTATTCTTATCTTATTGATAATTAATTACTTGTATTTAATTTAGACTAAATAAAAGTTATGAAAAATCTACTACACCTTAAATTAATAGTACTTATTGTACTTCTTTCATCATTCATTTTGGTTGTTAATACCACAACCATCGAAGATTTTTTTCTTCCAGGAACTCAACCTTCAATCATAAGTTTTGCTTCTAATTGCAATAATTGTCACGGTGGGTATAATTCTGAAGTAGAACCAACATTTACATGGCAAGGAAGTATGATGGCTCAATCAATGCGAGATCCTCTTTTTTTAGCTGCGCTGACTATTGCCAATCAAGATGCACCAGGGTCTGGAGATTTATGCCTACGATGCCATACTCCAAAGGGTTGGTTAAGTGGAAGATCTGTTCCTACTGATGGGTCAGCTCTTAACCCTGAAGATTTAGAAGGTGTTGACTGCCTTTTTTGTCATACACTCATAAATCCGTTAAGTACAAATGCAGCTGATTTAGTAATAATAAATAATTTAGGCGTAAACAAACCACCGCAATCCGGTAATGGAATGTTTGTTATTGACAATGTAAATCAAGCAAGGAGAGGTCCGTTCAGCGATGCTGAAGCAACGCATGAATTTATTTACGACCCTTTTTATAGCTCTTCCGATTACTGTGCAACATGTCACGATGTAAGTAATCCTGCTTTTTCTAAAGATGGAAATAATTATATCTTGAACACTTTAAACACCAAAGCACCTTCCTTTAATACCTATCATATGTTTCCTGCCGAACGCACGTACAGTGAATGGAAAATGAGCGCATATAATACAACCCCAGAAGGTATAGCCAGTAGTGTTTTTGGCGGGAATAAGACACATGTTTCTAGTTGTCAGGATTGTCACATGAAAGATGTGACCGGAAAAGGATGTAATAAGCAAAATGCACCTAATCGAACCAATTTACCCTTGCATGACTTTACCGGTGGAAACACCTTTGTTCCTAAACTAATAAGTGAAGGAAATACTGCTGCTTTAGAAGCTGGTATTTTAAGAGCCCGAAATATGTTAAAAAATGCAGCAACTATGGATTTGACAGTAACACAAGAAATTGCAGGATATAAAACATCAGTTAAAATTACAAATGAAACGGGACATAAATTACCTTCTGGTTACCCCGAAGGTAGAAGAATGTGGCTTAATATAACAGCTTATGATATTAACAATAATATCATTTATGAATCGGGTGCTTATAACCAATCTACTGCAGAACTGAACAAAAAAGACACTTACAATAATGACAGTAAAATTTATGAAGCAAAATTAGGATTAAGCTCAACCGGCCAAGAATCATTTCATTTTGCTATAAATAATGTGGTTTTAAAAGATAATAGAATTCCGCCAAGAGGATTTACAAATTCTAATTTTGAGTCTATACAGGCTGCTCCTGTTGGCTATACATATGCTGATGGTGATTATTTCGATATTACCAATTATAATGTACCACATAACACCCATCGTTTAAATGTTAAATTACTGTATCAAACTTCATCAAAAGAATATGTTGAGTTTTTGAAGAATGCCAATACAACCAACAGTACAGGAACTAATCTATATAATTTGTGGTTAGCTAATGGGAAATCAACTCCTGAAATAATGATTGAAAAAGATTTTTATACCAGTACACTAGCAGTGGATGTTTACAGCGAAGTATTTACAAAACCTTTAAACATTTATCCAAACCCTGTTTTTGATTTAGCCAAATTGAAATTCAGTCTAAAAAATGCTGAATCTATTGCAATAGAAATTTATGATTATACTGGAAAAAAAATAAGCACTTTGTTTAAAGGATATGTTAATTCACATGAGAATGAGATTGAATGGAATACGCAATCGCTTCGTTCTGGTACTTATATAGTTGTGTTTAAAACATCCAAAAGAACGTTTAGTTTATTGGTAAGAGTAAAATAATTTTCTTGATAGCTAATAAAATTGTCAACATAAACTTATAACAATGGAAAAAAAACAAAAAATCATTCAGATTTACGCAATTATTATTTGTGTAATTACCATTACAACCATAATTTTTTCTATCGGTAACTTTGTGTCCTCGGTTATAGATAGAAACGACCCTTTATACGCTGGTTGGAATAAAGAAAATATCAATTCGTATGAACAATTTAAACTTGATGTTTTAAAATCGGTTACCAAAGATCAAGTGTATATTCCCGATGATATTGCTTTAAAAAAAATGTATGAAGATGCCAAACAAGAAAAAATCAATACTATTATGCATCAAACTAAACGATCTATGTTAGTAGATGGATTTATAATTGGGATTTGTTTAATATTAGCTTTATCACATTGGTGGATTATCAAAAAGCAGCAAGCTTAATAAACTGTGATTAAAAAAATCCCCCAATTTCTTGGAGGATTCTAATTTTCTGTGGGCGATGAGGGGTTCGAACCCCCGACCCTCCCGATTAATCGGGATGTACTGAACCAGCAATAAGCTCCTGTAATTTTATCCGGCTTTTCCAGCTCTTGATTTCCTTTTCTCGTTTCAGTGCCTCCAATTTTGTTTCAAACCGCTCATGATAAACCAATTCCCAGTCGTTCACTTTGCCAGTAAATCCTTTTCCTCCTTGATTATGCCGAATAATTCGAGCAGACATATCCGAAGTATAACCAATATAATATCGATTTAATGCTAAACTATAAAGTATGTAAATACAATAAGACATAAGAATAAATAAAAAATCCCCCAATTTCTTGGAGGATTCTAATTTTCTGTGGGCGATGAGGGGTTCGAACCCCCGACCCCCTCGGTGTAAACGAGGTGCTCTGAACCAGCTGAGCTAATCGCCCGATTGCGTGTGCAAATATAATTCAGATTTTATAACTACAAAACATTTTTTACTAATTTTTAAAATTATTTTATTAATTAATTTTAAAAAAATAAATAGAGCTTTCTTTGCGCCGATTTAAACCTTTATTAAATAAACCTTTACTAAAAAGATCTTACCAAGTATCATTTGGTAAGATCTTTTCAAATCAAACAACTAACTAAATTATTTTGCTAATTCGGGTACATTTTGATAAATATAATCTGCATGTTTACCTGTAAAAAGTTTATTCATTTCATCAAAAAAAGCTTTTCTTTTAGCCTCATCTGGCCAGGCTGCCTTGATTAGTTCGTTATTTTTATCGGCACTTTTATCCAAATCACTTAATGAATCAAAAACAAAAACTTCTACAAAATCTCTGGCATCAGATCCCCATAAATGTCTGTGTGGATAATAGGCTTTAACCAGTGGGTTTTTGTGTATCACATTTTTGGCAAAATCATTATACCCCTTTCCCTTTCCGTCCATCGCCAATTTTGAAACGCGCGCATAAAATACTTGAGGTTTGTCAGATTTTACTGTAGGCATTTTCCCAAAATTCATTGATTGGTATATTTCATCCGAATGTTTTTTTGCATAATAACCGCTTCGTTTATCAAAATATTCCTTACGTTTTGTTTCATCCGGCCATGCCTTTTTTATTAACTCTTGGTCAACTTCACCCGATTTTTCAATATCGGACCAACTGTTATATACATATACAAATTTTACTTCTGTATTGTCCTCTGTATATAAATGTGTAACTACATGAGCTCCTATTACCAAGTCGTTCTTGCTCGTAACTTTATCAAAATATTCTTTTTCTGTTTTAAGCCAATCTTTACCATCGGCATCTAAATTAAAATGCATTTTTGTAACTGTAATGTAAACTGGCTTTTGCTCGTTGTCTTGAGCTATTAGTAATGATGGAATAAGTAAAAAGGCAATTAATTGCCAAATAATTACGATTTTTTTTGTTTTCATAATTTATGATTTTGGTTAGTATTAGTTCATTTTTTAACTTTAATATGATTATAGCAAAAAATTAAATATTGCAAATCATTTAGAACATTTTAGTTAAAATGAAATAAAAAATCAAAATAAATTATGATATTTTATTAATTTAATAATTTAAAGGAAGATATATTGCTAATGTATAAATAGCTTATAGCTGATACAAGTCAATCTTATAGATTTTAATTTTTTTAAAATCAATTTCAATAAGTAATTTCTATAGTAATGGTAATTCAGCCACAACAAAAGTGCTTCCGCCAACAAAAATTAAATCATTCTTTAAAGCTTTAGATTTTGCAGCTTGCAAAGCATTTTCTACAGAAGAATATCTATCTCCAACTAAACTATGGTTTACAGCTTCCTGTTGAAGCACTTTAGCATCAAGACCTCTTGGTATGTTTGGCATACAAAAATAATAAAGCGCATTTTTTGGAAATAAAGACAAAACTTTTGACACTTCTTTATCATTCACCATTCCTAATACAATGTGTAATTGGTAAAAAGACTCTTCTTTTAGTTGATTTAACACGTAGGTTAAACCTTCTTTGTTATGTGCTGTATCACATATTATTTTAGGATTTTCTTGCAAAACCTGCCAGCGCCCCATTAAATGAGTATTATCAATCACGCTCAACAAGCCTTTTACTATATTGTTTTCTGATATTTCTATACCTTTGTTTTGCAATACTGCAATGGCTTGTAGTACCGTTTTAACATTTTTTTGTTGGTATTTTCCTTTTAATACAGTTTCATAGTCTGTAGTTATCAATTCTTCTGCAATAAACAAAGGTGCATTTAATTTAGTAGCTTTTTCTTTAAAAACCGCGATTACTTCTTCCTGAAATTCACCGATAACTACCGGAGTGTTTGGCTTGATAATTCCAGCTTTTTCAGCTGCAATCAACGGTAAGGTATCACCTAAAAATTGCATGTGATCATAACCAATATTAGTAATTACTGACACCTGGGGATTGATGATATTGGTTGAATCCAATCGACCCCCCAATCCTACTTCGATGACAGCAAAATCAACTTGATGAAGTGCAAAGTGATGAAAAGCCATGCCAACTGTCATTTCAAAAAAAGACAGTTTCTGTTGCTCTAAAAAATCTTTGTTGATGTCTATAAATTCAACTACTTCAGCTTCAGTAATCATTTCACCGTTTATCCGAATGCGTTCTCTAAAATCTTTTAAATGGGGCGAGGTATACAATCCTACTTTATATCCGGCTTCCATTAATATAGAGCATAACATATGGCTTGTAGAACCTTTTCCGTTGGTTCCGCCCACATGGATGGATTTAAACTGATGGTGTGGATTGTTTAAATGTTTAGCTAACGCCAAGGTATTGGTTAAATCTTTTTTAAATGCTATTGCTCCAACGCGCTGAAACATTGGTAGTTGAGCAAACATCCAATCGAGTGTTTCTTGATAATTCATCATTGTTACTGAGATATCGAAAATCGGTAGCGAATATAACCAATTTGTTTTGAAGTTGCATTGGCATCGGGTTGCCAGGTTGTTTTCATGGCGGCAATTTTAGCTTCAGATTTAAGACACTCTGCCGAGTTAGTTGTGCCTTTTACACCCGGAATGGCATTTATAACATTGCCATTTCTATCCACTTCAATTTGTACCACTACAATACCTACTTCATCGCAAATGTAATTTGGTTTTGGTTTGTTAAGCGGTTTTCTATTTCCAAGTTGATAATCACCACCGCCACCAATTCCAGCCGTGCCATAATAGCCTTTGGCATTCGGATCGCCCTCTACTTTTCCTTTATCGCCTGACTGATTGTCATCTCCTTCACCACCTGTAGCTTTTCCATCAGATTTTTGACCTTTTAATAAACTATTCAAAGCATCGGAAGTAGATTTATCGGGCGTTGGTGTAGGAGTAGGTTTTGTTACAGGTTTTTCTTTTGTTTCTGTGACAGTAGTTGGTTTCTTTACTTGTTTTTCTTTAATTAATACAGATTCTTCAGTATCTTGTGTTACTACCTTTTCAATAACTTTTGCAGGGGTTACAGGACTTGAAGCTTGCTTTGTAGGCTGTGGTGCCGCCTGAATGGCTTCTTCTGGCTGTATATCACCTTGACCAACATCTGAAGTTCCGAAATTTACTGCAATACCAAATTCTTGAGGAGGATCCCAATACGACAATCCAAAAACAAAAGCAGCTACAACAAACAGCACCAACAATACCGTTGTTATTACAGCTGATTTTCGCTTATGTTGATTATCTAATAGTGACATAGTCTTATTTAGGTCTTACTGCTAAAATAACCTTGTATTTATTTCGGTTGGCAATATCCATTACGGAAACAGCATATTCAATCGGAACTCCTTCTTCTGCTCTTAATATTAAAGATGGATTTTCTTGGGTTTTAAGCAAGGAAGCCAATTCTTCTTCGAGAGTTTCTAACGATGATTGATTGTTATCAATAAAATAGTTTAAATCTTTGGTAATGGTTATTGAAACTGCCTTTTTATTTTCTGTCTTACCTTGTGCCTTTGGCAATAAAATATCCAAAGCACTGGTAGTAACCAGCGTAGAGGTTATCATGAAAAATATCAGCAATAAAAATACAATATCCGTCATGGACGCCATGCTAAATTCGGGCTTTATTTTATTTCTTCCTCTAATATTCATATTTTCTTAGGCAGGTTCGTTAAGTAAATCTAAAAATTCAAGTGATTTAGCTTCCATTTGATATACCACTTTATCAGTTTTAACAACCAAATGGTTGTAAGCTATGTATGAGATAATACCTACAATTAAACCGGCTACTGTAGTGGTCATTGCTGTATATAAACCATCTGATAACATTTTAATATCTATTTGTCCGCCCGCATTGGCAATTTGATGAATGGCAACAATCATTCCTATTACTGTTCCTAAGAATCCAATCATTGGAGCAGCACCGGCAATAGTTGCCAACACACTAACATTTTTCTCTAAGTTATAAATTTCTAATTTTCCAGCATTTTCTATTGCAGTATTGATATCAGCTAAAGGTTTCCCAATTCTTGAGATTCCCTTTTCAACCAAGCGTGCGCTGGGCGAATTTGTTTTAGCACATACCATTTTGGCAGCTTCCAATTTCCCATTAGAAACCAAATCTTTAATCTGATTCATAAAATCCTTATCGATTTGAGATGCTGCTTTAATTGCAAAAAAGCGTTCAAAATAGATATATAGCGCTGCCGCTAACAATACAAATAGCAATCCGATAATAACCTGACCGCCAACTCCTCCACTTACAATTAACTCATATATAGAAAGTTTTTTTTCTACTGATACCGCTTCTTGAACTAGTTGTTGAGCGACCTCAGATTCTTGTTGAATAAATAACAGCATAAGAATTTTGTTTGATAATTAGATAACGAAAATACGATATGTAAATTGTATTTTGACAAATGTTCATAAAAAAACCGAGAAAATTCTCGGTTTTAACATTATTCTAACAACATCCGTATCATTATAAAGGCTCCTGAACCAGCTAAAAAACCCAATAAAGCTAACCATGATATTTTTTTAAGGTACCAGAAAAAGTCTATTTTTTCCATACCCATAGCAACCACTCCTGCAGCAGATCCAATAATTAACATACTTCCGCCTGTTCCTGCAGAAAAAGCAATAAAGTGCCACAATGGATTATCAACTCCTTCAGTAAACATCCCTATACTGGCAGCCACTAAAGGAACGTTATCAATTACAGCCGATCCAAAACCTAAGGACATCACCACTAAATCTAGGTTAGCAATTGTTGCATTTAACCAATCGGCAAAATGAAATAAATTACCAACTGATTCTAAGGCAGCAACAGCCATTAAAATACCCAGAAAAAATAAAATGCTCGGCATTTCAACTTTTGACAATGCTTTGTGAATCGGACTGTGATGTACAGGTTTTAAAAGATCATCATCAGGAGTTGTTAAACTAAACTTACGATAACTTAAAATTTCTGCAAAAAGTGCAACTATAGCCAAAGAAAACATCATTCCTACATAAGGAGGCAAGTGCGTTAAGGTTTTAAAAATGGGTACAAAAACAATACCTCCCAAACCTAATATCAACATAAATGAACTGTATTTTTTTGGCTTTTCTTCATGCAGTTCAACTGCGTTTATTTCTCCTTTGAAAATGGGCAAAAATGAGGCAATTGCAGAAGGAATAACAGTTGCAATTACAGATGGAATAAACAAATGTAGTATCAGGTTTGTTGTTGTTACTTTATTTGCAATCCATAACATAGTTGTAGTTACATCGCCAATAGGAGACCAAGCACCGCCGGCATTGGCAGCAATTACAATCAAAGAGGCGTACCATATTCTTAAATTCTGATCGTTAATTAGTTTTCTTAATATAGAAATCAAAATAATAGTGGCCGTTAAATTATCAATTACAGCCGATAAAAAGAAGCCTAAAATTGAAAATACCCAAATTAATTTGCGCTTGCTTTGCGTTTTTACCAATCCTTTTATCGATGAAAACCCATCAAAATAATCAATAACTTCAACGATAGTCATTGCGCCAATTAAGAAAATCAAAATCTCTGCCGTTTTCCCAAAATGATGTAATAATACCTCGTTAAAATGTGTAGGTTTTAATTGTTTTAAGACTTCATCAACTACAAAAACATCGAGGTGTGCTAATGAAATAACGGCCCACATTAAAGCCATCATTGTTAAGGCTGGAATTAATTTATCGAATTTTAAAGTGTGTTCTAGGGTAATAAAAACATACCCAACAATAAACAATAGAAATAGTATATTTTCCATTTAATTTAATTTTATACTGTTTAAAATGTTAGCCTAAATGGATTTTAAGTTGCTATCAATATTTGATATTTCTAGCGTATTGAATTAGTCTTTACTTGACTAAGTTCTGAAGGTAACATGAGGTATATTATTATTTATTTTCATAATCCAATAACTAAAAGGATTATTTAGTTTCCATATTTTAAGAACAATTTGTCTTCACAACTTAAACTTGCAATGCCCAAAACAAGCTGTTTTAATTTCGCATTTTAAGCACATCAAAAGTAATAAAAGATTTAAAGCAGCAATGAAAAAATAAAAAAAATCCGATAAAAATTTATCGGATTTTTTATGAATAATTATCAACAATTACAATATTGTTCTCATTATAATAAATGCAATTGCTCCAGCAATATAACCTAAGAACGCTAACCACGAGAATTTTCGCAGATACCAAAAGAAATCTATTTTTTCCATTCCCATGGCTACCACTCCGGCAGCAGATCCAATAATTAACATACTACCTCCAGTACCAGCGGCAAAGGCAATAAAATGCCAAAGCGGATCGTCTATTGCATTAGGGAACATCCCAATACTAGCAGCAACTAACGGTACATTATCAATAACTGCAGATGCACCTCCTAATAATACCACTACTAAATCAGATACTTGCGCTGTTGGCAATTCGGTACCAATCATAGGTGTAGCTTTTTGCAACCATCCAGCAAAATTAAACAACATTCCCATCGATTCTAATGCTGCTACAGCCATTAAAATACCCAAGAAAAATAGGATGCTTGGCATTTCAATTTTAGTAAGTGATTTATGTACCGGACTGTGATGCGCTGCGTTATCTGATTCTTCATCTACATTTGACATGGAAAATTTTCGGTTACTCAGTACTTCTGCAAACAAGGCAACAACTGATAACGATAACATCATTCCTACATAAGGCGGTAAATGTGTTACTGTCTTAAAAAACGGCACAAAAATGATAGACCCTAAACCAAGATATAACATAAATGCTCCGCTTTTGGTAGCAACTTCTTTATCGTCCTCTAATGTTTCAGCAATATTTCCTTTAAACGCTGGCATAAACGATGCTATTGCTGAAGGAATAGCCATGGCAAGTAAGGATGGTATCAATAGATACGAAATTAAGTTTGCTACACTCACTTTGTTGGCTATCCAAAGCATGGTTGTAGTAACATCTCCAATAGGAGACCATGCTCCACCTGCATTTGCAGCAATCACAATAATACCAGCATACCACAAACGATCTTCTCTGCTGTTCATTAATTTTCTTAAGATTGAAATCAATACTATGGTTGCAGTAAGATTATCAATAATAGCCGATAACATAAACGCTAAAAAAGAAAATATCCAAAGTAGCTTTACCTTGTTTCTGGTTTTAACATACGTTTTAATCGTAGCAAATCCATTGAAATAATCTATAATTTCAACAATGGTCATTGCTCCAATTAAGAAAATCAATATTTCAGAAGTTTTACCCAAATGATGGAGTATAACTTCTTCTACATGCGTTGGCACTAAAACACGTAAAGCAGTATCTACGTTAAAAACATCTAAATGTCCTAAAGCCACCATTGCCCACATGATAGCCATCATAGCCAATGCAGGAATTAACTTGTCTATTTTAAAAGTATGTTCTAAGGTTATGGATAAGTACCCTAAAATAAATACAATAATTATTAATAATTCCATATAATCTGATATATTTAAGTAAAGTTGTTTTTAAAGTTGCTAATATACAATTTAAGGTGTAAAAATTACTCCACTACTATGGTCATTTGTAGCACCGGTAACACTTTTTAAGCAATTAATTTTGTTTTCTGTTTTACGTAAACCTAAAAAAGCAAAAATTAATGCTTCTTTAAAATCTATTAGTTCCTTTGAAGGCATTACACAATCACAATTTGAAAGTTTTTTTATTCGTTCTATTAAGTATCGATTATAAGCTCCTCCACCCGTTATTAGTATTGTCTTATGCGGTTTAACTTTTTCAGCAATTTTAATGGCAACATGTTCTACAAAGGTTCTTAAAATAGCAGACTCATTTAGATTAAATCTACTGATTAACGGAATTAAAACAGACTTTACAAATTCAATTCCCAAAGATTTTGGAGATGAACTAGTGTAAAAAGACACGTTATTTAATTCGTATAACAATTCATTATGTAGGCTACCTACGGATGCCAAGTCGCCATTTTCATCATAGTGTTTTCCTAGCTTTTCGGCATAAAAGTTTAAAACCACGTTTACCGGACAAATATCAAAGGCTTTTCTTTCATTGTGTTCTTGATACGATATATTAGCAAACCCGCCTAAATTTAAGCAATAATCAAAATCTGAAAATAATAATAAATCACCTAAAGGAACTAACGGAGCTCCTTGTCCTCCAAGTATTACATCTTGCGATCTAAAGTCACAAATTACTTTAATAGAAGTTTCATTGGCAATAGACTGCCCATCACCTATTTGTAAGGTATAGTGTTCCTGAGGTCTATGAAAAATTGTATGTCCATGGGAGGCTATAAAATCGATTTCGCTAATGGCATGTTCTGTTATAAATTTATTGATTAGCTTTCCTAAGAATATACCATATTCAATATTTAGATTCTCTATTTCATCTTTTGATTGCTCAAACGCATTCCTGAGTTTAGATCGCCACTCATCAGAATAATTATACGTTTTAGCAGCATGTATTTTGTATGTATATTGTCCATTTTCCTTAAATGTAACATAAACTAGATCAACACCATCTAAAGAGGTGCCACTCATTAACCCTATTACATTCCATTGTCGCTGTTCCATATTTTGGTAAAAATACAAATCACTTTTAATTAAATTAGTATATTTGAGAACTTTAAAAACAATTAATTTACAACAAGAATATTATGGATTTTAACTTAACAGAAGAACAAATAATGATTCGTGATGCTGCAAGGGATTTTGCTCAGAATGAATTACTTCCAGGCGTAATTGAACGCGATGAGCATCAAAAATTTCCAGCAGAACAAATTAAAAAAATGGGTGAACTTGGCTTTTTGGGGATGATGGTTGATCCAAAATATGGAGGAAGTGGTTTGGATACCGTTTCATATGTATTGGCTATGGAAGAGATCTCAAAGATTGATGCTTCTGCATCTGTGGTAATGTCTGTCAATAACTCATTAGTATGCTGGGGATTAGAAAAATATGGCACAGAAGAACAAAAACAAAAATACTTGGTGCCACTGGCCAAAGGTGAAATAATTGGTGCTTTTTGTTTAAGTGAGCCTGAAGCTGGATCTGATGCCACTTCACAACGTACCACGGCTATTGATAAGGGAGACCACTATTTAGTTAATGGTACCAAAAACTGGATTACCAATGGAGGTACCGCAAGTGTGTATTTAGTTATAGCGCAAACTGATGTAGCTAAAGGTCATAAAGGTATTAATGCACTAATTATTGAAAAAGGAATGCCTGGTTTTGAAGTGGGTCCAAAAGAAAATAAATTAGGAATTCGTGGTTCTGATACCCATTCGCTAATGTTTACAGATGTTAAAGTACCTAAAGAAAATAGAATTGGAGAAGATGGTTTCGGTTTTAAGTTTGCTATGAAAACCTTAGCAGGAGGCAGAATTGGTATTGCTTCCCAAGCATTAGGAATAGCCTCAGGCGCATACGAACTAGCCCTTCAATATTCAAAAGAACGAAAAGCATTTGGAAAAGCTATAAACGAACATCAAGCCATCGCTTTTAAATTAGCCGATATGGCCACAACTATTGAGGCTGCTCGACATTTATGTATGAAAGCTGCTTGGGATAAAGACAATCAATTAAACTATGATATGTCTGGAGCCATGGCTAAATTATATGCTGCAGAATCTGCGATGTGGATTACCACTGAGGCAGTGCAAATTCACGGGGGTTATGGTTATGTTAAAGAATACCATGTTGAACGATTAATGCGCGATGCTAAGATTACTCAGATTTATGAAGGTACATCAGAAATTCAGAAAATTGTAATTTCCCGTGGGGTAATTAACAGCTAATGATACATTCAAAAATACTTTAAAGCGAGGACTTGTCTTCGCTTTTTTTATTAATGAGCAAATCTTCTATAATCATCCCACAAAAACCTTTTAGTTTTCTTGTACATCCCAAACTCTAATCTTTTATCAGAGGTACATGATGAAAATATTTCACACTCTTTTGAACATTCTTTAAATTTACAAATAAGTCCCATGTTGATTTTTTTTTTTTGTGATTAATAATACTCAAATGTACTATTATACCAATCAAAAAAATTGTACTTATCTTGTAGTTAATTGGATAATTATTGCAAAATGTAGCTGTAAATCTATTATATACATAATTTTACCTTTTAATCTCTCCCTTGTTCTTTTTTATATGCTGATGGACAACACCCGAACTGATTTTTAAATGCTCTTGAAAAATAGGCTTGATCATTAAATCCGGTTTTAAAGCAAATGTCTGCAATTGTCCCTGAATTGCTTTTTAACTGTAAAACGAATACCTTCTAAAACTCAACCAAACTCTTCTTCTGGTGTTATGAAAGCAATCAAACTTTAATTTTTTTCATTTGTACACCCTTTAAAATCTACACAATTTTAGTACACTCTTCATATTTACAAGCAGTCTCCATTATAATAATTTTTTATTGGTTAATAATTGTCAAAGTTATTGTTAGTCTTATATTTAAAGTTGTAATATCCTTGCAATAATTTGTATTTTTATTGTATAATAGTATTCTCTTTCAATATTTTACAATTAATCATATGATAAATAAAAGAAATGTGCCAGTAATCGTTGAACAATCTTTTACAAACTCAAAAGAAACAGTTTGGAATGCTATCACTCAGCTTGATTTTATGAAAAAATGGTATTTTGATAATATTCCAGATTTTAAGCCAATTGTTGGCTTTGAAACAAAATTTAATGTAAAAGCAACAAGCAGGGATTTTTTACATTGTTGGAAAATAACAGAAGTAATTCCGTTAAAAAAAATTACGTACGAGTGGACTTATAAAGGAATAAAAGGAATGGGAATAGTTACTTTTGAAATTAGTCAAACCAATAAGCTCACAAAACTTAAACTAACTTCTTTAGGATTAGAAACTTTTCCTGATGACATTCCAGAATTTACATATGAAAGTTGTCTAGGTGGATGGAATTATTTTATAAAAAAACGCTTGGTTGAATTTCTTACAACTTAGTTATTTCCCTACCCTTTGATGAAAAAAAAACCCTCATTGAACAATGAGGGTTTTGAGGAAGGCGGCGACATACTCTCCCACCAAAATGGCAGTACCATCTGCGCAAATAGGTTTAACTTCTCTGTTCGGAATGGGAAGAGGTGAGCCCT